>WNGE01000054.1_pt1 | contig 198297 bp, 212 predicted proteins | sample 5400651 | NCBI WGS metagenome assembly WNGE01 (sample SAMN13153370, study PRJNA577476) | soil metagenome | isolation source: 60 cm soil or saprolite under grassland replicate 2 | place: USA:California | collected 2016-06-15
CATGCACGGTTCGACAGGGGGCCGCTGGCGAAGCTGCGTCCACGGCGCGACGGAACCCACGCACCCAGCGGGGAAACCTGCGGGACTGAGCCCGTCCGACCTACCGACAGCAGACCAGCCAGCGGCCTACCTCACCGTCTGTATTCGTGGATCGAAGCGCCATTACCCGAGGGCGCGAGCTATCCGTCGTCGGGCCAGGGGCGGCTAGGCGCCCATCACATTCCAGGACAGGCGCGTCAGCTACAAGAGCGAATCCGGTCTGTGAGGTTCCGGGAGCTGCACGAAGTTCCGCCCGCCATGTGAGCAACTACCTAGCCCTCTCGGTATGAGAGCGCCTCGGTACATGGGCGGGTCAAACAATGTGGCCCACGGCTGACCGTCCGTTCATGACCCGCTTGCTCGCCGACGCCGACATGACGATGGGACCTACGCTGCTGTTGTGCCCGAGGCCGGCACGGTCACGTTGTTGTTCACCGATCTGGTCGGTTCGACCGAGTCGCTGGTTGCGCTCGGGGAGGATCGATACGACTCGGTGCGTGACGAGCACGAGGTGCTAGTCGGCGAGACGATCGCCGCGTATCACGGCGAGATCGTCAAGAACACGGGCGACGGCTATATGGCGGCGTTTCCGCGTGCTGCGGACGCGGTCGCGGCTGCGGCGGAAATTCAGCAACTCGTATCTAGGCGCAACGAGGATTCCCAGGTCTCGCTCGGGGTACGGATCGGCATCAGCGCCGGTGATGTCACCGAGCGGGCGGGCGACTACCACGGCGTGCCGGTCATCGAGGCGGCGCGGCTGTGCGCGGCCGCTGCAAGCGGCCAGATCCTGGCTTCCGAGACGGTCCGTTCGCTCGTCGGGTCGCGGGGCAGCCATGACTTTGTGGCTCTGGGCGAGGTCGACCTCAAGGGTCTGCCGCCGCTTGCGACGGCCGCGGTGCGCTGGGGTGAGGACGCGCCCTTGTTCGCGCCCTCCCGTAGCGCGAAGGGCAATCTTCCTGCGAGCCTCGACCGTTTCGTCGGCCGGCACCACGACCTCGACGCGATCCGAGCGTTGCGGGGCGAGCTTCGGCTGGTCACCCTCACTGGGCCGGGTGGGTCCGGCAAGACGCGCCTCGCCCTCGAGGTCGCGCGCCCCCTAGGCGCCGAGCACGCCGATGGAGTCTGGCTGGTCGATCTCGCTCCGATCGACGATGAGACGGTGATCGCCGAGGCGACGATGGCGGCGCTGGGCCTGCGCGGCAGCGACGCCCCGGCACGGGATGTGTTGCGGGCGTACCTCGCGGGTCGTGACACGCTCCTGCTCGTTGACAACTGCGAGCACGTGTTGGGCGGCGCTGCAACATTGATCGCCGAGCTCCTCGTCGCGTGTCCGCTGATGCGCGTGCTTGCCACGAGTCGCGAGCCGCTGCGCGTGGCCGGTGAGACGGAGTATGCGGTCGAGGGACTCGGGCGCGAGGAAGCCGTCCAATTGTTCGCAGCGCGCGTCCCCCGACAGCGTCGGATCGACGACATGGATGCGATTGAACGGATCTGCGTGGCGCTCGAGGGGATCCCGCTCGCGATCGAACTCGCCGCCGCGAAGTTACGCGTCCTATCACCGGCGCAGCTCGCCGACCGGCTCGACGACCAGCTCGCCGTCCTTGCTCGTGGGGTGCGAACTGCGCCCGAGCGCCAGCGCACCCTCCGAGCGACGCTCGACTGGAGCTACGACCTCCTCGATGAAGCCGAGCGGACCGTGTTCCGACGCCTGGGAATCTTCGCCGGAGGCTTTACCGCGGATGCGGCTGAGCACGTCGTCGCCGACGACCAGATTCCTCGTGCTCGGATTATCGACCTCCTTGAGCAGCTCATCGAACGTTCGCTACTGACGAGGATCCTCGGAGGTGCCCGGCCTCGTTTTCGGCTCCTGGAGCCCGTCCGTCAGTACGCCGCCGAGCGGCTCGGTGAGGCCGGGGAACCGAATGCGCTGGACCAGCGTCACCTCGACTGGGTCAGGCACTTCTCCCGCCAGGCGTTCCTGAAGTTCTTCGTCGAGCAGCACGAATCGACGGTCCGGATCAGCGAAGAGCACCCCAACATCTGTCAAGCACTCGAGTTCGCGATCGCCAACCGTGAGGGGGTCACCGCAGCGAAGATCATCGACGTCCTCGGGTACCCCTGGTGGACGACGGGCCCGCCTGATGCGCGTGCATGGTGCGAGCGGGTGCTCGCAGCCCTTCCCACAGACGCGCCCGCGGTCACCCGAGCTGGAGCCCTGGTTGCCACCGCGATGATGCGCCAGGAGGCGCGCCAATACGACGCCGCCCTCGGGCTGCTCCTGGAAGCACGGGAGCTCTACCGGAGGGCGAAGAACGTCCGCGGGGAGGCGTGGGCGCTGACCTGGCTCGGTCGCGACGCCTACTGGCGGGCGCCCGGGAGCCCCGAAGCCCAAACCCTGTTCGAAGACGCGTTGTCTCGCTACCGCGAGAGCGACAACCCCGCCGGTGTCGGCTGGTGTCTCAGGTACCTCGCCTATGCCGCTCTACAGGCAGAGGACCATGACCTCGCACGACGGCGCGCAGAAGAAGCGGTGCAGCTCGGCAGGTCGGCACACATCGGCCAGATCGTGGCCGAGGGGTTACGCGTACTCGCGATCCTCGACGCGCGGGCGGGCGACTTCGAGAACGCCGATCGGCGGCTCGCCGAGACGATCGCCATCCATGAGGCTGCCGGTGACCGCTACCAGCTCCTCACGACCCATGCCACCGCAGCGGAGATGGCCGCGTCCCGCGACGACGTCATCAGGGCGGCCTCGCACCTCGCCGCGGGCGCCGAGCTCGCCCGCGAGATGCACGCCTCCGACCGAGCGCTCGTACTCATCCAATCCGCCGCGTATGTGGCGTACGTGAACGGCCGCGTAGACGACGCCGCGGTGCTTTTCGGCGCGCGTCTTGGCCTGAGCCCCACGATGTTCCCAAAGCACTTCCGTCCCATCCTCGAAGCGCTCGAGATGCAGGGCCTCCGCGACGAGATCACCGTGGGTGCGAACCTCAGCTCCGACCAAGCCCTCGAGCGTGTCGCTGAACTCGCCAGCGCCCGGCCATCAGCGCCCGCTTGAGTTCCGTGCTCTAGTCGCAGAGACCGGCTGCCTCACTACGATCAGTCCGTGCGCCTCCCAGCGGCTGGCGGTCCATGCCGCGGCCATGCCGCGCGATGCCGCGAGACATTGGGGGCCGACGCAACAAGACGAGGGCCATAACCGCAGGTCGGATCGGTGCCACTCGATGCGTCAATAGGCTTCTAACGGACTCATAATCCGTCGGATGCCTCCTCCTCGGCGTGCGTGGGGGGATCTCGGCGCCTATCACCGGTCAGCTCCTGCTCATCTCCGACGAGACTGAATCTGGCGTCTTAGACGTCGGGCACCTCTAACGAATCTTCTAACAAACCCGCCATCACGTGGCGCGATGGGGCGTCATAGCGCGGCGGTCGCATGTGCTGACAAGCAGGTTCGCTCCAGAACGGGCAATCTGTGCGGGTAGCGGAGTCAGGCGAGTGGGTCGATGTCGGCGTCGCAGAGATCTAATCGGGAACGTGTCACGTCGTCGATCCGACCTTCCACCGTGATGGTTTGTAGGACGGGGAACGGGTAGGTCAGGCCGTGCGCGACTGCGGCCACAATGGTCGCGACGTAGCGGAAGAAGAACACTCATGGAGCGGCAAGACATCGACGACGAACTGTCCACGACCGGCGCGCAGGAGCTGCTCACGTCCACCTCGGCCGCCCACCTCGCCTACATCGGGAAGGACGGAACACCGCGGGTGATTCCGGTCGGATTCTTCTGGACCGGCGACCAGGTCGTGATCTCCTCGGCCACGACCTCACCGAAGGTCACGGCGCTGTCGGCTCGCCCGGACGTTGCACTGGCCATCGACGCAGGCGACACGCCCGACCAGGCGCGAGCCCTTTCGATACGCGGGCGGGCGAGCGTCGAGATCGTCGATGGCGTGGTCGAGGAGTACCTCGCCGCCGCCAGGAGAACCATGGACGCCGAAGCGGCGGCCGAGTTCGAGCAGCACGTCCGCGGGATGTACGACCAGATGGCGCGAATCGCGATCACGCCGCGCTGGGTGCGCTACTACGACTTCGGCGCTGGCCGAATGCCGCGATTCCTGCAGGAACTGGCCGAGCGGAACCGATCCTGACGGTCGGGCCCACGCTCGGGGGAGCCGCCCGCCGCCCATCGGCGAACGTCAATCACACGGTCGGTCTCACCGCCCGGTACGACAGAGCAACCGCATCACCGCACTCATAAGGCACGGAAGCGTCGCGTCAGCACAGGTCGGCTGATCCATCCACACATAACTGCCGATCGGTGCTTCGGCAACGCGCACCGAACGCCCACACCGAACGTCACCAGATGAGCGCCGGGTGGCGCGCCCGAACGGCACGTATGTGCTCGTGGCGCTCGACGCACCGATCGCCGGATATGGAGCCAGCGGCATCGACATTCTGTGCGCCGAGCGGGATTCAGCTGTGCGCCCGGGGCGCCTCGTTTTCGGGCCCCGACGCGCAAGGCTGACGTCTGGGCCCCCGTGAGGGGACCCGAATAGAGTCCGTGATCAACCGGGCTCCTTCGCGTGCCCGGTTCAATGGAGAGTGGGAGCGTCGACCTCCAGCCTCCGAGCGGTCACCAATGGGCAGGGGCGAGCAAAGGTGAGACCGGCTCACTCTTCGAGCGAGGCATGCCCGCAGGCAGAAAGGTGAGCGTCGATGTTCAAGAGAGCGGTTGCGAAGTTTGCACTCGTCGCGTTGGCGACCTCGGGCGCCGGAATCGCGTATGGCGTCTCGTCAGCGCCGGCGGACCCGAAGAAGTGCAATCCCAACGAGAACGGCGAGGCGAACTCGGGTCATGGCGAGCAGGGCAACGACGACAAGCCGTGCCCGACGGCGCCTACAGCAGCTGCACCAGCGGCAGCGTCGGCCGGAGGTGCGGCGGCGGCCGAGACGCCGGCAGTTACCGCGGCGCGTCCGGTCACGGCCCAGCCGCGTGTTACCGGCTGAATCATTACTTCGGAAGTTCTTGTTCGTGGAGGGCCCGGGATCTTCCGGGCCTTCCACGCGCTCAGCCGTCGACACCTATGCAGCGGCGGGATCGACGTCCTCACCTTTGAAGACCACCCAATGGCGCGCCGATCCGAAGCATGTGCTGCGCTGCGTTTTCTCGGCGTCCGGAAAAGAGTGGGCGTGCGACGGAGGAGAATCAGTTTCGGTGCGCGACTGGCCGCCGTGGATGTGAACCCGGATCTGATCACGCGCGCCAAGTACGGCTCGCCCGACTACATATCGCCGGTTCGGTCGCGGAACCGCGTGATGTTCTGTGCGCGGCCGGGCGTAGTTCTGTGCGTCAGTTCGGCATGCCGAGATCGACGCCGTGGCGACGCGCCAAACGCTCGCAGATCTCTCCGACCTCCACGCCGGTGCGGTCGGCCGCGACGCGCACGTACACAGCGAGCGCGTCGAGGGCCCACACCCACAGGTCGTCGCTCTGCCACCAGGTGATCTCGTCGAGCAGCCCGGGATCGACACCAGCCCGGATCATCGCCGCCGCTCGGAGGGCGTACTTGCTGTGCTGATGCTGGACCTTCGTGTGCGCGCTGCACTCGTGCAGGAATCGCTCGCGGATGCCCTCGAACTCGATCGGCTCTTCACGCGACGCGCCGGCTTCGTCGATCGCATCCGCGGCAAGCTCGAGGAAGACCTCACCCGGGAACGTGTTGTTCTTCGGGTGCAAGGGATAGAGCTCGAATCGCAAGTCGCCGAGATCGGCGCCCGACCCGATACCTGACAGCGCGATGCGGATCGCCTGTACCCGGTCTTCGGCCGTCGGACGCTTCCTCGGCGTCATGGACCCGAAACTAGACCTCTGGAGTGCGCCGACGTTCGGTGCGCGCGTTCTGGCCGGCGTCGCGCATCTGCCGCGTGCCGCGGAACGGGCATTACGTGCGCGTCGACCACGATCGACATCGACATGTCACCGCGCTCGTGGCGTCGAGCGGGACCGCGACCGATCGCCGAATCGGGCGCGCTTGTAGCTTGTTCGCAGTCGCGGCTGTTGGGCCGCCACAGCTAGACGCATCGCCACCAACCGCGCCATACCACGCGATCGTGGCGCTCGGGCCAGTCAGGTATGAGTTGTACGGACCGATTCGGGAGCGACTGATTCACATGCCGAACTGCGTGCGGTGAACCGCCGCTACCGCCTCGGCTAGTCCGGTCACCTCTACGTGGGCTGCACTCTGCCGCCCGAAGACATACAGGAGGAGTTCGCCGGGCAGTCCACTGAGCCGCGCAGTCGGCTCGCCCCGCCGCACTCGCAGTCGCTCGCTCGTTCCCGCCCACTCGATCTCAAGCCCACCATCGCGGAGACGACGACCGAGGTAGCGGCTACCTCGACGGACGTTTCGCCATAACGCGGCCTCCAACTCGGGTGTGAGCGTGCGAGGGTCCATCCCGTTGGCCCTCCGCACGTCTTCGTGATGAACGAAGAACTCGTTCAGGTTGGGAAACGAACGGACCCAGCCGATGCGGAAGAAACCCGGCGGCGGGCCCGACCGGATCCGGGCCACGAGCCACCCGAATTCGCGGCGTTCCGCGAGTCTTACCCTCCGCTGCTCGGCGAAGCGCTGGAAAGGACCCGGCAGCACAATGCAGGGGGCGGCGACCAGATCGCGCTCGCGCAGGACCATGTGTGCGGCGAGGTCGTGAGCGGTCCATCCCTCGAGCAGAGTGGCCACGGAAGGCCCCCGCTCGTTGAACACGTCGCACAGCTTCCGTCGCTCCTGCGCGTCGAAGGCGAGATCGCTCATCCCGGCGAAATCTACCGACCCTGAGGCACAGCATGAGGTTGGCCCCAGCCGTCGGATCGCTAGAGGAGACTCGCGCGAACTTTCATCGCGCCCGGACTGACCGCGCCAGATCTGCCGTTCCGCGACACGTCGCGCATACGCGATCCCGACCAGAACATGCACACCGAATATTCAGCAGATCGGCTCATGCGAACCGCGCCAGAACGGGCGATATGCGCTCCGTCCGTGGAAGCGCCCCTCGACTCCCAAAGTGTCGAGTTCGGTGCCATCTTCACCTCCACCTGACGCTGAGCGCCTCGGCCACCGTGGCTGGGCGACTATCTCGCCGAACCGGACAAGGTGGAGGCGCTTACCGTTCGGGAGATCCAGCACCGGCGAGCGGCGGTCTTAGCCGGAGGTCACCACGGTAAGCGATTGGGAGCGCTCAACCAGGTTGATCGAAGTCCGATATTGGTCCGGGCCTCGTGCACGCGGATCAGTGACCAGCGGCGCCCGGCCAATGCGCCTGCAGCGTGCTTCTCACTGCCTCGCAGAGGGCTCTTAATCGTCCCAGAATTCCCTCGCCGATTTCTGCTTCGAGTTCGGCGACCCGCGTATCGGCTGCCTCCGCGCGCTGTCGCAGTTCATCCAGCCTGGCCGCCGCCTGTTGCCGTTCCTGGACGCGCTCGCGGCGAAGTACCTCGACTTCGGCGACCCCCGTCTCGGCTGCCTCCGCGCGCTGTCGCAGTTCATCCAGCCTGGCCGCCGCCTGTTGCCGTTCCTGGACGCGCTCGCGGCCAAGTTCCTCAAGTTCGGCGACCCGCGTCTCGGCTGCCTCCGCGCGCTGTCGCAGTTCATCCAGCCTGGCCGCCGCCTGTTGCCGTTCCTGGTCGCGCTCGCGGCGAAGTTCCTCGAGCGCTTCGGGCTCCCCGCGTAGCTGGTCGCGCGGCCCTTCGTTTTCAGCCGGTCGGTCCTCGTTCACAGGAAGCGCCCTCCCTTCGAGAACCGCCCCGGTGGGCAGACCCGAGGAGCATCAGTCTTTCCCCGACGTGCGGCTTCTTCATCGTGGCGGAGTGTAGGGCCGCGTCCGTCGGTTCACCCGAAGTACCGCCAAAGGCGAGGCACGATGTTCCGTCCCTGGAGCATATGAACGACCTGGGACGCGCCGGCCGGTGCCTTCCGATCTAGACCCGGGCGCGTGCTCCCCAAATGGGGAGAACACGGCACGACAGAGCGGGCGAGTCGTCGGTGACTTTCGCGGCGAGGTGGGTGACGCAAGGGCGATGAGCCTCGGTAGCGGCTCCAGTCAGACCCTCAAGCCTGCTGCGTATCTGGACCGCGAGGGGAGGAAGGCCGGGCGAGCGCGGTCGATCGTGGCGAGCGACTCGGTCTCGTCGGTGGTCGCGTAGATCTGGCTCATGCGCATGCAGCCGAGGTCCCGGGCCGGAGACTTCGAGACCATGGCCCAGCGCACGAGCTGGGATCGTCACGTTTGGGGTTGCTCGTTTGCGTGCCACTCGTCGCGGAGCTGGTGGCCTTGTTGGCTGGCGTTTGCTTGGGCGTCAGCGAGTGTTTGTTGATATTCGGTTTCGAGTTCGTCGGCGAGCCGCTGCGTGTCTCGTAGCTGGCGCGCGTAACAGTTCGCGACCGCGTCTTGGTACTCGGTCTCCCATCGTTGACGACGTTGCTCTGCTGCCTGTGCTGCACGGTCTTCGACTTCGCGTAGCGTGCGGGCATCCTCGCCCTCCCATCGCTGGCGTCGCTCCTCCGCCTCGCGGGCGGCCCGGTCTGCAACCTCGCGGAGATCTCGGTCGGCTTCGGCCGCGCGGGTGGCACGCAGTTCTTCTTGACGCGCCCGCTGCTCTTCGACTTCGCGTGCGGCACGCCCCCGGGCTTCTTCGGCGACGCGCAGGTCTTCGGTTTCCCACCGCGCACGCAGCGACATTGCTTCCCGGGTGGCGCGTGCGAGGGCCTCTCGGGCTACGCGCTCGTCCTCGGCCTCCCACCATTCGCGCAGCTCCAGAGCCTCCCGATCGGCGCGTTCTCGAGCTTCTCGCACGGCCCGCTCTTCCTCCGAGGCCCAGCGCTCTCGAAGCTCTCGCAGCTCTCGGGCCGCGCGTTCCTTGGATTCGCGCAGATCACGCTGTTCGTCGGCTGCCCAGTGTTCGCGACGCTCCCGGATCTCGCGTTCCCGGCGTCGTCGAGCCTCTTGATCGAGACGGTCGGCCTCGGCCTCCAAACGGCGGCGGAGCTCCTCGGCTTCCTCGGCCACCCGGGCCTGCGTTTCGCGCTGGGCCTGTTCGTATTCGGTCTCCCAGCGGCGGCGCAGCTCCTCGGCCTCTTGCGCGGCCCGTGCCTGGGCTTGTTGCTCGGCCCGCTGGTGTTCGGCTTCCCATCGACGGCGAAACACCTCGGCCCCTTCGGCGCGACCCTCGAGCGCCTCCTCCAAGGCGCGCCGTTCCTCCGCGTCCCAGCGCTGCCGTTGGGCCTTGAGGTCTGACTCGCGTTGTTTCTGAAGCTCTCGCTGGTACTGCTCGTCCTCGAACATCCAGCGTTCGCGTAGCGCGCTGAGCGCCCGCTGCGCAGCGTCCTCCTCGCCCTCGCCGAAGCGGGACCGGAGCTTGTCGGCCTCCAGAGCGCGGCTTTCCTCCAGCGCCTTCTGGCGCACCTCCTCGGCTTCGAGGCCGACGCGTTCGTACTCGGCCTCCCACCGCTGACGGATCTCCCCGGCGGCCCGTTCACGACCTTGCTGGGCCTCCGCCTCGGCACGCGCGTACTCGAGCTCCGAACGCTTCCGCCGGGCTTCGGCCGCACGCGCAGCGCGTTCCGCCGCCTCGCGCTGGGCGCGCCCGAAGTCAGCCTCCCAGCGCTCCCGGGCGACCTGGGCTTCGTGTTCAACGCGCGCTTGTCCCTCCCTCAGCGCCCGCTCACAATCCGCGTCGAGACGGACCCGACGCTCGTGCGCCTCGAGCTCGGCCCGTTCCTGCGCCTCCCGCTCGGCCATCTCGAACTCGGCTTGCCAGCGTTCCTGGCGCGCCCTCGTCTCCCGGGCGAGGCGCGCCTGCGCCTCTTGCCACGCGTGCTCGTACTCGCGCCGCCAGCGCGCCCGACGCTCCTCGCTCTCTCGCAGAGCAAGTTCGTACTCACCCTGCCAGCGCGCCCTGCGCTGACCCGCCTCGCGCGCGGCCCGATCCTGAACCCCGCCCTCTGCGCGCGCATACTCGGATTCCCAGTGCGTGCGGCGCTGCTCCGATTCGCGCAGCGCCCGCTCCTGCGGCTCCCGCTCTGCCCGCTCGTACTCGCTATGCCAGCGGGCCCGCCGCTCCTCGGCCTCTCGCGCCAGCTGCTCGTCCTCGGCGCTCCAGCGCGCCTCGCGCTCCTTCGCCTCCCGCGCCGTACGCTCGCCAGCCGCCTGCTCGGCCCGCCCGTACTCTGCCTCCCAGCGCGCCCGCCGCTCCTCGGCCTCTCGCGCCAGCCGCTCCTCGCCCCTCTTCGCCTCCTCGAGTTCGAGCTGCTCCAGCCTCTCCAGCCACGCGGCCCCGTTCCCGGCGCCACCCCGCGACGCCGCATCCCCGACCGGCCCGACCTCTTCGGTGCCCGCCACCGGCGGCTCGTCCCCGGACACAAACCCCTGCGTGTTCTCCGCCACAACCCGTCCGCCTACTACCCGAAGCCAGGCGTAGTCAACGCCGCCGTATGCAACGCTCCCGGCGGTGGAGCTCGAACGGGACACCGCAGAGCTCTACATCCGCCCTGCATTCACCCAGATGCTCCAGGTGCCGACCACCTCGAGGACTATCGATGAACGACAGGCCGCACACGGGCCCGACACGAACGCGGTCAGCTCGTGTCCAACGACCGACGACCGTCGTGAAGACGTTGCGAAGCGCGTCGTTCTTGCCCTCGCCACCGGCGCACACGGTCTCTTCAGATCGTTCGCGGCATGGGTTTGCTACTCGAACTCGGAGGGCTCTACACCGTCAAGTTTCCCGGCGCCCTGGAAGTAATGCCACCGCCCCCCGTCGGACCGGATGAGGGCGGCGCGGCCCCGAAGTCGCCGATTGCCGGTGACCTCGACGAGGAGCTGACACTCACCGCGCCCGCGGTGCCAGGGCTCGTCGGCTGTAACGAACGTGAGGGCCCAGCTGAGCAACCCTCGGTCGTTGCGGACGACCTCCAGGTCTCCGGTCGTGACGTTGGGCTGGAGTTCGTCGTTGTTCACCTGGACCCGCGTCACGGACAAGTGCCGGCGCATGGCCGACTACGACGCGCGGGCGGCGAGCTCCAACAGCTGCACGGCGTCCTGGTTGTGTTCGGCAACGGCCACATGCGCGCGGCCGATGTCCCGCAGCACGTCGGCGCGGGCTTCCGCCAACAGCTCGGGATCGCCGTCGAACCATTCGGCCAGCGATGCCATTGACTCGAGTGCGCGGTCGGGGTTGCCATGGACATACTCGGCCAAGTACTCAGCGAATGACGCCACGACCCGAGCCTGTCGTCGAGCCTCCAGTGGCTCCATGGCCTCTGCCCAGTTGAAACCCGTTGGGGTGTGCGTAGACATACTCCGCCCCCTTTTGTTTGAGGCCCGTCCGTTTCTTCCCGAGCGTCCCCTGTGGACAAACAGCAGGTCGGGGGCCGCTGGCGGGACGTGCCCAGGGCCTGAATCCGAACCTATGTTCGCCTTCGGCGTAATGGTGGTAGCCGATCGACCGATCCCGAGGTCGTCGAGAACAGGCGGTCGATTTGATACCCCCGCCTGCCGCGCCTGCGTTGAAGGTGGGAGGAAGGGCTCGAGCCGCTTGAGTTGTGTCCAGTGTCTCCTTAATAACTCGCCTCGGGACCTCGGTTCGCGAGACCGCGTATGTCGGACTCCCCGAGCGTTCCCCTCGGTGCGCCGGGCGCACCCTGCGGTACCCCGCGGCGGTCCGTGGACAGGGGCGTCGCCGGGCGGACCAAATCCAGTGTGCGACCGCATTCGCGCCCGGGGCATCCCTTCTCGGGGTGATGGCTCGGTCGCCACGGTCCGGACGTTCAAGGATGGATGCGCGACCGCCGAAAGCCCGGCACCAACAGCGACGACGAATCGCTCGATGCCGAGTTCTGGGGAACCCCAATGTCAACGTCGAGGCCGGGGTCGCGACGGGAATCGTTCTGGTGACCGGGGTCGCTGGGCTCGCCGGATCGCGTGAATCGCGCGCCGATTTTTGACGTGGACAGGGCCGCGCCCCCTTCTCAGCCCCGCGGGCGACAGCCCTCAACCAGGCGCATCAACCAGATACCTTTGCCTTCGCGACCACGACCAGGACCAACTTCCCTGCGCGCGGACTCGATTGCCGTCGGGTAGTGGGGAAAGGCGGCTCTATCTGCCCGACGCGGAAGGCGGGAGGCCTCCAACCCTGCCACTTGGCCTCCCGCCTTCCACTTACCTCCCGAGGGTGAGCGGTTCCCCTCGGAGGGGGGCACGTCGATCGTCGGCCCGCCGCCCCGCGTGGTCCATGACGCGCATCACGGCTCTCGGGTGACGGCCGGCACAGGCGTCGTTGCTGCGCCACGGAGCCGTTCGACGCGGGAAGGCGAGAGACCCGGTCGTGTTGAGGTGTCTCCCGCCTCCCATTCCTCCCGGGCGGAAGGTCCGCACTGGCGGGACGGTACCTTCCTCGGGAGTTATCCACAGTGTCCTCCCGTGGCCAAGCGCTCGTGGCGTCTGAGATGCAGGCTGAGCCGAAGCGGCGCCGCTTGACCGGCCCTTGCCGCTATCGACGCTGCCGAAGACGGGCGGCGCGCGCGTGGTGGCGTTCATCGAGAAGTTCGTCTGATGTTCGGCGGCCTCGCTCGGCGCGGTGGTCGAACGCCGCACGGGAACCGCAAGTGCGTCTCGGCGCCACCCGCGGCACCTTCGGCCTCCTCGGCGATAGCGTCGAGGGCGCCAGCGTCGTCGTCGTTCCAGGGTTTCCACGACCAGCTCTACATTCCGCGCACCGGCTCTACATTCCGGGTGCGGAGTTCTGCTCTCACGCTCGCGGTTGCCTCCCTGCTCGGCGCGTGGCTCTCGACCAGGAGGGGTCCGGTTCGCTATGCAGCGTCGCTGCGTTCTGGCCGCCGTCGAAATGCGCACCGAAGCCCGACGACCCATCTCAAGAGGTCACGCCCGCGCACCCTGGCGTTCGTCAACCACCCTTGATCGCCTCGTGGACGCCACCGATGTGCCGGATCTGGCGCGCGTGGCGACGCTCAGCTGGTTCGGTACGTGCGTTCGGTGCGCCTCCCGAGGCACCCATCGGCGGTCATGCCCGCGGATCGAGGAGTTGCATCAGCGCTTAATCCGCGACGGGTCGGCAAATGCGCGGACCGCGTTGCGATCGGCCTCGAGCGCGAATCCCGCTTGGATCACCTTGTTTGCGGCGGCGTCGTACCGTTGCCGGTAGGCGTCACGCGACGGATATAGCTCGGCGAGACGTTCGGAAGGCAACGGCGTCGTCGACCCCAGCAGGATGCACAGGAGGTCGGCGTTGGGACCGGGTATGCCAGAGAGCACGTCGACCGGCACGTCGACGGGCGGGGTGCGGATGCCGCCTTGTGCGATTCCGTCGGCGTCGCGGCGGATCTCGGGTTTTCCTTCGTCTGTCACTTCGAGGCGGGGCGCCTTGGGAGGCAGTTTGCCGGCGCGAACCCATTCGTCGAGGCTACGCAAGGCCGCTTTCGCGACGACGTGGGTCGGCCCGTTGTTGATCGGCGCACCGCAATCGATCCGGTCGGCGATCGGACCGAGGAGATGGGCGTCCGCATGGGCCGTCCCTGCGACCTCCCAGAGCCGGAACCGCTTGCTGTCGGGTTGGCGTACGGCGACCGAGTTCAGGACGCTTGTGACATCGCCTTCGGTTTGGAGGTCGAGCACGGGCGCGTCGAGGTCGGTACGGAACATCGCCGGGGTGCTGCTGCCGATCGAACCGGCGAGATCCGCGAAGGCACCCGGCCCGACGAGCGGGAGGCTCACCGAGGCGCGGCTGTGCACGAGGAAGCCGTCGAACGCTTTCGTGAGCGGTTCCACGCCGTTGTAGTAGGTCGTCAGGGCAATCGCCGATTGCGACTCGCCGACCGCGAGGATCCGTCGAGGCTTCACGTTGCCGATCGCCGGTCCGCCTTCGCGCAGCGCTCGTGCGACCTGCGTGAAGATGTCGAAGGAGTATCCGTCGCCGGGGTGTTCGAGGGAGCCATAGCGCGGCGGGTCGAGCTGCTTCAGACCCTTCCCCGCGAGGTCTTCGGCGCCCGGCGCCTTCACGAGCACAGGGCCACCTTCCACGCCGATGAGTTGCGCCGAAACGCCGACCCACACGTCCCCCTGGCGCGTCAACTCCTCTTTGAGACTGGCGTAGTCGGGGTTCGCGTCGACCCCTCCGCTGACATTCAGCCACTCCACAACGACCGTGCCACTGAACTTCGCGGCCCTTGCCGGGCGGCGCATGAGGATCCGCGTGCGATACGTGGCGTTGGTGTCCGGCTCGAACGCCCAACGGCCGTCAGGAGTGAGCGGGCCGTTCGCCTTGTAAGACGTCGCCGTTCCCGCCGCCACGTACTCACGCTCGACATATCCCGACTTCTTCAGGGTCGGGGCAGTGGCCTCACCGACGAACGGACCGTTCCCACCGGTGATCTCCTACGACAGATCCGCCGCCGGCCCCGGAGGCCTCGGCGCTGTCGACGGCGAAGGCGCGGCGCGCGACGTGGCCGCGCTGTCAGTGCCATCGCCGCGAGAACAGGCGGAGGCGAGAATTGCGATGACCGCACAAGTAGCGAGCGCTGCGCGAAGTGTGCGCCTATAACGACGGACTGCCTGGTCGCCCTGAGGGACCGCATTCTCGAGTCGCACTGGCACGGCCTTCTTCCAGCAACGAACCGACGTGCCTAAGAACCTAACCATCCGTCACGCCAGATTCGTAGTTTCACCCGACCGACGCGCCAGATTGCCCGTTCCGGTCGCTCTCGCGAACGCCGAAACGCCGTTCTCCGTCAGCGCTTGCCGCGGATCACACCGGTGTTATGTGCGCCTACGTGGAGCGACCTGAGTCCCGGATGGCGCGGAGAAAAGTCGTTCTTGGCCCGCCTGTATACGTCACACCCGGGCAGCGAGGTTCGCACCATCGCGCCTGCGGGTGGGCCAACTCGCCAAAACGACGCGCGCGCATCGTTTTGGCAGACGACCGCCCGCCCTTAGCAGCGGGACGTCAGCCCGGGGACGCCATAAGCGACGGCTCTCACCGCCCGTTCTCCCTACGGCGCGAGGTGCTCGGCGGGTATCGATGCAAGAGCTCGTCGTTGTATCGGAACACGTCATCCCAGGCGCGTCGCCGCGCTTCCAGGTCCTCCTTCGTGATCCGCGGGATCGCCTGGAGGGCCCCGTAATACCGATTCAGCAGTTCTTCGTCGCTGAGGGCCGGCACGTCCTCGGTCATGGGCCTGAAGGCTACGTCGGTGGTCAGACCAATGGTTGCGGGCTACCCCGGACACGGCCGGCATTGTCGTCGCGGGGTGCTGGGAGCGGCGTCAGTTGTGTGCCGAAACGATGCGCGCATCGTTTTGGCGAATTGGGCCACCCGCAGGCGCGAGGGCGTGACGGCGAGAACGCCGCTCGGTAGCGGCTCTTACGGCGGGAACTCGGCGCGACCGCGTTCTAGCGTTACTGCCACGCCGACGAGGAACCGACGGACGAATGACTCGGTGGAGTGCTGCTGCGTGACCGCGTCACCCCCGTCGGCTGCCGACAACGACGGCTCGTACGAGCCGCTCAAGCTCAGATGCGAACGCGGCGGCGGCATCGGCTCAAGACGCACGGCGGCGTCGAGGGTCGCGAACGGACCCATGGCGGCAACACAGCGGAGATCGACGACGACGCCGCGATCGAACAATCGCGCTTCCCCGATGTCGACGGCGAAGCCCGGGGACCCATTGAAAGCCTCCACGGCCGGCTCGGTCAGCCACGAGCCGTTGCCCGAGACGAACACGCTCCCGGCCTCCTGGAAGTCCTCTTCGATCGGGACGAAATCCTGGATATGCGGCATTGCTCTGACCGTACGGGGAATGTGCCCCGACGTACAGAGGAGAACGTCACGCTCGGTGCATATCCCCGGTGGGCCGCCCGAGGTCAACGCGCGAACCAGGTCTCAACATCCCCCGCACCGCGTCGGAACTAGGCTTGTCTCATGGTCGACCGCGCGGACGTGATTGCAGCTCACCGCGAACTGCGCGAGGCGAACGATGCCGCTCAGCACCTCCTCGTAGTCGAGGATCTCACCCAGCAACAGATCGACGACGCGCGGGATCGTCTTGGTAGGGCCTACCAGCGGGTAAAAGACGTCGACCAGGAAGCTCTGCGCGTCTGACTTAGCCCCAGTGCACCCCGGAAATTGAGAACGGCTCTCGGTCATCGTGGAAAGAGACCGGACTCGAGCCAGCCTCCCTTTGCCGACTTGGGTTCCCGTGCCAACGTGCGCGACCACGGTGAGCAACACTTGCACGGGGGACTGCTTCGACTAGAGCGGGAGCGCGACGAACTTCCCGTCGAGCGGGCGGGTCATCTGCAACCCGAGTGGCTCGTTCAACTTGAACTGCGGCAAGTAGCGGGAGCGAACCCCTGGGGTGCCGCGGCATCCGACCCGCCCGCGTGTAGGCTCACCCGCTTCGTGCCCGGGCACCTGGCCGCCCGGGCCTTTGGGGCCGGAGGTCTGGATGTCTCGCCATCGTTGGGTCGTCTTCTGCGCCGCCGTGATGATTACGGCGGTGGCGGCATGTGGTGGTGGAGGCGGCGAAAGCAAGAAGAAGGCCACGGCGACGACCTCCGCCAAGCCGGTGGTCGCGCCGCTGACCGGGCTTCCCGACCCGAGCCAGCAGAGCCTGAACCGCCCCGCCCTGTCGGTGAAGATCGAGAACACACCGCAGTCACGTCCCCAGACCGGCATCGACGTCGCCGACGTCGTGTACGAGGAGGTCACGGAGGCCGACATCACCCGCTTCATCGCCGTGTTCAACTCCGAGATCCCCGACATCGTCGGAGCGGTGCGCTCGGCCCGGCTCATGGACGCCGACCTCATGGCCCCGCTCGGCGGCATCTACGCCTACTCGGGTGGCGCGCGCCCGGCGGTCGACGCCATGCGCGAGGTTCCGGGCCTCAACACGGTCGACGAAACGCAGGCAGGAGACGCGATGTTCCGAGACAAGGCGCGGCGGGCCCCCCACAACCTCTATGGGCGCGGCCCCGGGCTGCTCGACAAGGGCGGCCAGCCGATCCCGGTGAAGCCGCTGTTCACGTACCTCGAAGGGGGCGCGGCTTTCAACGGCGAGCCGGCGGCCCAGTTCACCGTCGGCTTCAAGGCGGGCTACGCCGCCGCGTACGCGTTCGATCCCGCATCGCGTACCTGGAAGCGCAGTCAGGGCCTTACGCCCGCCACCGTGGCGTCCGGGGCGCAGATCGCGCCGACGAACGTGATCGTCGAGTTCGTGCCGTGCTGCATCCAAGGGGCCGAGGGCGGCAACTCCCAGACCGTCGGGCAGGGTGACGCCTGGGTGTTCACGGACGGCAAGGTCGTGCGCGGGAAGTGGTCGCGCTCCGACCGCGCCCAGCAGACCCAGTACACCGACGCCGCCGGGGCGCCCCTCAAGCTCGCGCCCGGCCGCACCTGGGTCGAGCTGCTGCCAGTCGGGCCGGACTACCCGGTCCAGGTCACGCCGACCGCGCCGGGACCGCCCTCGAGCTGACGCGAAAAGCGGGGCCAAATTGGTCGTAGTGACCGCCGATCAAGCCCACCGGACGTAACCTCGAGGGGTACAGATCCTCTCGAGGTAACGCCGAGTGTTCATCGACGGTTTCCGCCAGCAGCTCCCGGACATCGACCCGCAGGAGACGAGCGAGTGGCTCGACTCGCTCGATTCGGTCGTCGACGTCCGAGGCAAGGCGCGCGCCCGCTACCTCCTGACCCGCCTCATGGAGCGGGCCCGGGAGCAGGGCGTCGGCGTCCCGTCGACGGTCTCGACGCCCTACATCAACACGATCCCGCCCGACCAGGAGCCGTGGTTCCCCGGCGACGAGTACCTCGAGCGGCGCATCCGGGCGTTCATCCGCTGGAACGCCGTGGTGATGGTCGCCCGGGCTAACCGCCGCTTCGACGCGCTCGGCGGACACCTGTCGACGTACGCGTCGGCGGCGTCGCTGTACGAGGTCGGGTTCAACCACTTCTTCGAGGGGAAGGGCGACGGCGGCTACGGCGACCAGGTGTTCATGCAGGGCCACGCCGCACCCGGCATCTACGCCCGGGCCTTCCTCGAAGGCCGCATGACCGAGGCCGACCTCGACCGGTTCCGCCAGGAGATCGGCGGCGGGCTGCCGAGCTACCCGCACCCGCGGCGGCTCCCGGACTTCTGGGAATACCCGACCGTCTCCATGGGGCTCGGCCCGATCAACGCGATCGCCCAGGCACGGTTCAACCGGTACCTGGTCCACCACGAGATCGCCGACACGAGCAAGGCCAAAGTGTGGTGCTTCGTCGGCGACGGCGAGATGGACGAGCCCGAGAGCACCAACGGCCTGTCGATCGCGGCGCGCGAACAGCTCGACAACCTCATCTTCGTCGTCAACTGCAACCTCCAGCGCCTCGACGGCCCCGTTCGCGGCAACGGCAAGATCATCCAGGAGCTCGAAGCGATCTTCCGCGGCGCGGGCTGGAACGTCATCAAGGTCATCTGGGGCCGCGAGTGGGACGAGCTCCTCGCACGCGACATCGACGGCGTGCTCGTCAACAAGATGAACACCACCGTCGACGGGGAGTTCCAGAAGTACGCGGTCGAGTCGGGCGCCTACATCCGTGAGCACTTCTTCGGGCCCGACCCACGGCTGCGCAAGATGGTCGAGCACCTCTCCGACGACGAGCTCCGCAAGCTGTCGCGCGGCGGGCACGACTACCGGAAGCTGTACTCGGCGTACAAGGCGGCGGTCGAGCACGAGGGCACGCCGACCGTGATCCTGGCCAAGACGATCAAGGGCTGGACGCTCGGACCCGACTTCGAGGCCCGCAACGCGACCCACCAGATCAAGAAGATGACCGAGGAGGAGCTCAAGACCTTCCGGGACCGGCTCTACCTCGAGATCCCCGACGAGCACCTGGAAGGTGACGCGCTGCCGCCCTATTACCACCCAGGCGTGGACTCGCCCGAGTACGAGTACATGATGGCGAGACGCCGAGAGCTCGACGGCTTCCTACCTCAGCGCGTCGTGCGCCCGCACCTGCTGCCGGCACCCCGTGACGAGGCGTTCACCGACTTTCTCGCCGGCACCGGTGAGAAGGTGCAGGCGTCGACGACGACGGCCTTCGCTCGCCTGCTCCGGAAGCTGCTCGGCGAACCCGAGCTCGGAACGCGCATCGTGCCGATCATCCCCGACGAGGCGCGCACGTTCGGGCTCGACGCGCTCTTCCGCGACTTCAAGATCTACTCGCCGCTGGGGCAGCAGTACGAGCCGGTCGACGCCGGTCTGCTACTCAGCTACCGGGAGGCGAAGCAGGGTCGCATCCTCGAGGAGGGAATCACCGAAGCGGGCTCCATGGCGTCATGCACCGCCGTCGGCACCAGCTACGCGACGTGGGGCGAGCCGATGATCCCGTTCTTCATCTTCTACTCGATGTTCGGGTTCCAGCGCGTCGGTGACCTCATCTGGAGCTTCGGCGACCAGCGCGGTCGCGGCTTTCTCCTGGGCGCGACCGCCGGGCGTACCACCCTCACGGGCGAGGGACTTCAGCACTGTGACGGCCAGAGCCACGTCCTCGCGTCGTCGGTACCGAACTGTCGGGCGTACGACCCCGCCTTCGCGTACGAGATGGCCGTCATCGTGCGGGAGGGAATCGAGCGCATGTATGGCGACGAGCCGGAGGACTGCTTCTACTACCTGACGCTGTACAACGAGAACTACGCGATGCCGCCGATGCCCGACGGCGTGGAGGAGGGCATCCTGCGCGGCTTGTACCTGTACCGGCGCGCGCCGGGGGAGCGCACCCACCGCGCTCAGCTCCTCGGGAGCGGCACGGCGCTGCGCAACGCCGTGCTCGCCCAGCAGCTGCTGTTCGAGGAGCACGACGTCGCCGCCGACGTCTGGAGCGCGCCGAGCTACAAGCTGCTGCGTGAGGACGCGTTGTCGGTGGAGCGCTGGAACCGGCTGCACCCGACGGAGCGACCGCGCACCCCGTACGTCACCGAGCAACTCCGTCCGACCGAGGGCCCCGTCGTCGGGGTCACCGACTACATGAAGATGGTCCCGGATCAGATCGCCAGGTTTGCGCCGCAGCCGTTCGTGGCGCTCGGCACCGACGGCTTTGGCTTCTCCGACACCCGCGAGGCGCTGCGGCGTCACTTCGAGGTCGACGCCGCCCACATCGTGGTGACGACGCTCAACGCACTCGCGATGCAGGGCGACGTGAAGGGCGAGGTCGTGGCGGAGGCGATTCGCCGCTACGGGATCGACACCGAGGCGATCGACCCGAGGCTCGCCTAGGTCGGGTCAGCTCGCTCGGCGCCCGCCCCGGTCGGCTTCGCTCTGGCGCTCGTCGATCGCGAGCGGGTCGTCTGCGTCCCAGTCGTCGTCGTGCTCGTCGACGTCGTCGTCCCAGCCGGGCTTGTCGTCGACGGTGCCTTCCTCGACATCGGCCAGCGTGCCGCTGCCCTCGGCGAACAGATCGTCGTCGAACCCCTGCTTCAGCTCGCGGGCTTCACGGAACCGGCGGGCACGTCCTTTTCTGGGCACCTCGTCACCTACCTAGCCCGCGCCGGGACGGGGCGGGCCCGGCCGGCGCGTGGAGCGCCCCGGGACCGTCTCGGGCGGCCCCGGCGGGGATCTTGGACCCACCATGATGCCGCAGAATTCGCCGTCCGTGTGCACAATCAGCCGACGAGTTCTGCGGAAACGGCCCACTTGTCGTGTTCGGCGGCCGACTTTTTTCTGCGCAGCCTTCCCCCGGGGGCGCACCATGGCCCCGGATATCCTCGTCGCCCCGGGCGCTTAGCTCAGCGGGAGAGCGCTGCCTTCACACGGCAGAGGTCACTGGTTCGAAACCAGTAGCGCCCACGGTAAAGGGGCTGGTCAGAGCGGTCGGAGGCCGGGAGCGGCCTGGGCGGGCGCCTCCGATGGTAATGGACTTGGTAATGGCTTCGGCGTACGGTGCCTGGAGTGCAAGGGCACATCGTCCGTCGCGGGAACACCTGGCGAGTCCACGTCTACCTGGGCGCTGATGCGCGGACAGGCAAGCAGCGGTACCTGACCCGCACTGTCCGAGGCACGAAGCGAGACGCCGAGAAGGTTCGCGCGGCCCTGGTCGCGCAGGCCGTTCAAGGAAAATTCGGCGAAACCGCCGCCGGCACCGTCGCGGATGTCACCGAACGATGGCTCGAGCACCTCGAGCCCGACATCTCGCCGGCGACCGCCTCCGCCTACCGCGTCTACCTGCGCAATTGGATCTTGCCTCGGCTCGGGGAACAGAAGGTCGATCGACTCCGACCGGCCGACCTCGATCGGTTCTACGCCTCCCTGCGGAAGCATCTCAGCCCCGCGAGCGTGCTGAAGGTGCACAGCATCCTTCGAGCGGCGCTGGGGCAGGCCGTGCGCTGGCAGATGATCACCGACAACCCGGCTACCCATGCGAGTCCTCCGCGACCGGTGCGGCCGCGGGTCCAGGCGCCGACGCCCGAGGAGGTTGCCCGCTTACTGGCGGCGGCACAGGCCGAGGATCCGGAGTTCGCGCTTTATCTCCGTCTCGCCGCAGTCACCGGAGCTCGGCGAGGTGAGCTCTGCGCGCTGCGGTGGGATGATCTCGACCTCGAAGGCGGCCAAGTCGTGGTGGCCCGCTCCCTCGCCGTCGGTAACGACGGGGTAGTAGTGAAGAAGACCAAGACTGATCGGGTTCGCCGCCTGGCGCTCGACGATGCGACCGTCGTGGCTTTGGGCGAGCACCGGCGCCTCGTGGAGAAGCGGGCCCAAGCCTGTGACGTCGGGCCATCGCCGAAGGCGTACGTGTTCGCTCGCGATCCCGAAGGGCAGGAGCCATGGAGGCCGGACTCTGGCGCGACGGGCCGCTTCATGCGTCTGCGCGACCAGCTCGGGCTCGCGGGCATTCGGCTGCATGATCTCCGTCACTACGTCGCCACCCACCTGCTCGAGGCCGGCGTCCCGGTGCGAGCGGTGAGCGAACGCCTCGGCCACGCAAACGCAACTACGACGCTCGGCATCTACGCGCATGCGGTCCCGGCGACCGACCAGCGGTCAGCCGAGCTCCTCGGCGACCTACTTGCCCCGAAGGAAGCGAGTCCTTCGAAACGCAGCCGTCGCTCGAATCAGCGCAGGCGCTGAGCGCACAGATCGCCGGTTCCGAACGGCTTGAAGAGTGTTCGCCAGCCGTCGTTATGGGCGCCGCGATCACGCGTGAGGCAACGCCAGAGCCGTCGTTGTGTATGCGCTCTGAACGGCGCGTCAAGTTCGCGTTATTCGAATCTGGTCTCCAGCCGTTCCAAGACCGTTGTGAGGGGAACCCCCTGATTCGTCCCTACAGACCGTCGCAGCGAGCGCCGGTTGGCGAGGTATCCGAGCAGCGCCGCGACAGTGGGTGGCGTCGCTGCGATGAGGGCAACCGCGATCTCTTGGCTCATAGCGCTTGGACCGACGGATCGGGTTCAGTCAGTTGCAGGTATCTGTATCTACGTACCGCCAATAGGGCGATGCGGACCGGGCTCGAAGGGACCCGGTTCGGAGAAGCCCTCGATCGATTCGACCTTTGCGTAGTTCTCGGCGATGCTCTCGGGTGTCAGATGTGGATCGTAGAAGCCAGGTCCCGTGACGATAGCGATACGTTGGATTGCTCCGGCAGCCACGTTGTAGATGCTGTTCGTCTCCGAACAACTATCGCTTGCCAGCCAGACGATCGCTGGCGCAACAGCTTCAACCGGCATGGTGGCTTTTCCATCTGCTTCAGCCAAGCGGGATCCCGCGGCCGGGTGCATTCTCGTGTACCCGACTGGCGAAATGGTGTTCACGAGAATCCCATGCTCAGCACCCTCAATTGCAAGAATGCGCATCAATCCGACTACTGCGCACTTGGCCGCCGCATAGGTGGCTTGGCCACGTATTCCGAACAGGCCGCTGACTGACGTCGTGAGGATGATCTTCCCATGGCGCTGTGCGACCATAAACGGCCAGGCAGCCTTCACCGTGTTAACCGGCCCGCCGAGGTGCACGCGCCAATAGTGATCGAAATCGTAAAGGGTGGCGTCCTCGAATAGCTGGCTTCCGCAGATACCAGCGTTGTTCACGAGAAGGTCTATTCTCCCGAAATGTTCGATGGTCGTCGCGATCAGGTCACTGCCACCTTCAGGGGTGGAAACATCGCTGCCATTCGCGATCGCCTCGCCTCCACGTGACCGAATGAGGTCGGCCACCTGTTCCGCTGTCGTGGAGTCCTTCCCGAACCCCGATACGTCGGTCCCCAGGTCGTTCACTACGACCCGGGCACCGCGTTCGGCGAGAAGTTCGACGTATGCCCGCCCCAGCCCGCGGCCTGCCCCAGTCACAACCGCGACCTTCCCCTCCAACGAAATTCGCGTGGTCATCTCGCCATCCTCTTCCGACAAGGCGTCGGGGTCTCCGGTGCAGGGCCAGTTGCCAGCGACCCGCTCGCATGACGTAGACGCTCGTCAAGAGTCCAGCGAACTCCGCTTGACCATCTCGCTGAGCGTTTGCCCGATAGACCAACGCTACTGAGTCATCGGTCAGCTGGACGACCCGGGGCTCCTCGATGCGATGGCTCGCCCACGGCTGTTCATGCGCCACCGCTTCGAGGAATGTCGCACGGTCGATAACCATGCCCGGAACGACCATCGCGGCCTCGTCGGCTAGCCACTCGTCGCAGAACTGGACGGGTTCGGCCGATGAAAGAGAGCCTCCCATCCCTGCTCCTCGAGCTCGAGCAGACGATCGAGCATCGGAATCCCTCGGCGGGCGTTCAACCCCTCAGCCTAGGCACGACGACTGCTACGGGTTGAGGTGTCCGGGCTAGCGTCCGGCGCCCCGCCCATAGTCGGCTTTCCGAGCAACGCCGGCGCGCACAGAACCCCGCACCGAATGACGGCGTATCAGAGTGACGTAGCGACACGGAACGGCATCTGTGAAGGAGCGGGGCTGTGTCAAGTGGTCGTGCAGGGAAGCGGTGTTGAAGACGTTGGTGTGGCAGGAGGTTTCGTGGTAGGTGGGGGCGCGACGATGCCCGCTCGAGGTTGAGCGGGTGATGGTTGTTTGGTTGTTCGCTCGCGTCAGACGCGAGGTCCGCACCAGGTTTCCCTCGGGTTGGTGAGGGCAGGCTCGGCTGCCGAGACATCTGTTCGCCCACTGGCGGGCGCATGGTGCGGTTCGGCCGACCTCAGGGGCTCAATCACATACCTCGGCTTCGCCAGCGTGCTGGGAGCCATGCCGTTACACGAGCTCGCCTGGGGGTCGTGTCCGAGCGTCTCACGCCGCCTCGCGGTCGGCGCGCAGGCAGCGGATCTCGCCGTCGCGCAGGCCGTAGTAGACGAGCGTGAGGAGCTTGCGGGCCACGGCGACGCGGGCTTTGTTCTTGCCGCGCCGGGCGGCGATGCGATCAAAGTCTCGCTGGAGCCAGGTCCCGCCGTGGTAGCGGGCGATGGCCTCGAGGGCGGCCCAGCGCACGAGCCGCGAGCCCATCTTGGTGATGCCGCCGCGCACGACTTTGGTGTCTGACTCGCGATGACGCGGCGCCAACCCCGCCCACGAACACAACGCCTCCGCGGAGTGGAAGCGGTGCACGTCGCCGATCTCGGCGACGAAGATCGCGGCGATCGTGCGACCCACGCCGTTGAGGGCTTGGATGGTCTGGTAGCCGTGGTCGTGGCGCAGCAGCTGGTGGATCTTGGCCTCGAGCATCGCGACCTCGCGGTCGTAGAGCGCGATGAGGTCCCGCAGCGACTCGATCCGGGTCACGTACACGTCGCCGAATTCCATTCGGTCGAGTTCGCGTTGGCCCGCCTGACAGAACATGTCCGTCAGGGTGGGCAGCACGCCTTCTTTGCCCATTACCGCGTGGACCTGGGCCTTCAACCCGGATCGGAGCTGGACGAGCTTGGCCCGATAGCGCACCAGCTCGCGCGCCTCCCGCACCGCCGGCGGCGCGATCCACGCCTCGGCCAGCCGACCCAGCCGCAACAAGTCCGCCAAGTCGCGGGCGTCGCGCTCGTCGTTCTTGACCCGGCGGTTGCCCCAGTCGTTGCCCGATGGGTGCGCCAGATGCACCCGGAACCCTGCGTCCTGGAGCAGGTCCACGGCCCAGTACCAGCCGTAGGTCGCCTCGATCACCACCTCGGCATCCGCACCCGCCTTGCCCACCACCTCGAGCAACGTCATCGGGTCGTTCGCGATTCGCACGCAGTCGAGCTTCTCGCCGTCGCCGTCCATCGTGTAGATCACCGAGCGGCGACGGTGCAGGTCGATACCGAATTGCTACGACCTGTTCGATCTCGTCTACTGCGTGTTCGTCAATAATGAGCTGTCAGTCGACCGTGGCGAGCTTGTGTCCGTGTTCTTGAAGAAGACGATCTTCGGTGAGAGCCCGATCGCAGCCAAACGGTTGCTGCTCGGCATTCCTCTCGACCTGCTTCGTGGCTTCTGGGGCAAAGTCGTTGCTCCGGCAGCAACACGATTCTCGTTCGACCGTGCTTCTGAGCTTCTTCGTGACGGCATCGAGGCGCTGTTCGCACCGTTCGGCTACGGCGCCGGTATGGCACTGGCGTTCTACCCGCCCGAACTCCGCAACCCCATCCTCCAAGCTGGCAGTGAACAGAGACTCCTGCGGCTCACCTATCACGGTGCAACGCGGCTCGTGGAGCCCTACTCGCTTGTGTACAAGCGTCGGAGGGATGGGGTTGCCCAGGAGTACTTCTTCGGGTGGGATCTCACCGGAGGCAACAGCGGGCCAGGGGTCAAGACTTTCTTCCACTACGACGTCCAACATCTCGAGATCACCGGCGACACCTTCGAGCCCCGATTCGAGATCGAGCTCGCGAAGGCCGGGGACAGCTCAATGACTGGCGTCTTCGTCGGCAATCGCGGGCCACGGACGACACGGCCGTCACCCGCGCGGTCGCGACGCCCCGCGAACTACACGGTCGAATGCTCGTACTGCGGCAAGCGTTTCGCCCGGTCGCGGCCGGGAACCCGACTCAACGAGCACAAGGACGAGTACGGGAACCGTTGTTATGGACGGGTCGGCTACTACGTCTGACATCGCGGCCGCTAATAGCGATTACGTCGACGCGTGGCGCGGTCGCTGCGCCGACCAGACTGGAGACGAGCGATCGACGAGGCCGTGAAGCTGCGTGCTTCCAGCGTATCGACCTGGTCGCGCCGCACGTACAGATCGTCGGGCCGGCGGACGGGCTCGAGGTCGCCGACGACGATGAGATCGAGCACCACGCGCGTATCGACGCCTAACAGGGGAGCGGCGTCAGGCCAGCGCATGAGCGTCGTGCCGGCAGCCATCGAAGGAAGCTATTCGCTGACTCCCCGAGTCGGGCAGACGGGCAAGGAAAGGGCAAAGGCCCATTTGGTAATGGCATTGGTAATGAACGCGCTGTCACGGGGTGTTCGCGGCGATATCAGGTGGACGGCCGCAGCGACCTGACCAGCCCAAACGCCACTGGCTGACACCCCTTAGACAGGCCCGAACGCTTTCACACGGCAGAGGCCACTGGTTCGAAACCAGTAGCGCCCACTCACCGTAGCGACCGAACGCTGCTCCGCGCGTCGGTGCGCAGGAGGGCACAGCCTCACGGTCGATGACCGCAAACAACCCGCCACTCGGCGCCTCCCCGATCCATATGAAGTCTCAGGTTCGTCGACCGGCTCGGCGTGCCGAGAGGAAGCCGATGCTCGCAACGGTGTAGGGCACCGCGTAGTTCGCGGCGACGCGAGCCCAGGTCGCCCATGTCGCGTCGCCTTCGACCACGACCTGCAACTGATTGACGAGTGAGAGCACCGTGCCGACGACGAGCGCGACCGGGGCGGCTATCGAGAATGTGGCGCCGCGGCAGAACAAGCCGAATGCCTGACGCGGCGTCGTCCACGATCGAGCCGGCTCCTCGACGCGACGTCCGACGCTGTCGATATGGGGGCTCGGACCCTCAGTCATCATCCCCGGCTTCGACGCCTTGATGTTCCACGACCAGTCCGTGAGGGCAACGCTAATCATCGCACCGGCGCATGAGTGACACGCACGTCTCGTCAACGTGCTCGTCACCTAACGGGGACCCTCGGTGACGAGTTGCTCGGCGAAGTGGTGGAGCCGGGTCAGCGCGTCGGGGGGTGGCGCGCTGCGGCGGGCGAGGGCACGTTTGATCGCGTGGTAGGTGGCGGCTTCGAGGCCGCAGCGCCGGCAGACCTCGAGGTGGGCGGCGACGCGCTCGACGGTTCGGTCGTCGAGCTCACCATCGAGGTAGGCCTGGAGGTAGGTGGCCGCCTCCCTGCAGTTGGCGGGCGCGTTCGGGCGGAGGCGGCGTCGGATCGTGGTCAGGAGGGCGTCCACTTGCGTGCCTTTCTGTGAAGAGCGCCGGCTCGTTCGAGGTGCTCGCGGATGCGTTTGCGACCGCGGCTCAACCGGCTTGTGAGCGTGCCCACGGGCACCTCGAGGATGGCGGCGGCTTCTTCGTAGCTGAGCTCGTCGACGTCGACGAGTTCGATCGGGATGCGCAACTGCTCCGGAAGCGCGCGCAGCGCGGCGTCGAGGTGCTCGTCGAGCGCGGCCTCCATCAGGAGGGTCTCCGGCTCGGATCGGTGGTCGTGGGTGGCCGAGACGCGCCGGATCACTTCGTCGGGATCGTCCAGGAGACCGGGCCGGCGTCGCCGGGTGCGATTGACCTGGGCGTTGCGGAGGATCGTCAGCAGCCACGCCCGGGGGTGACGTCCGTCGAAGGACCCGATCGCTCGATACGCGCGTAGAAGGGTGTCTTGCACCAGGTCCTCGGCGTCCACGGCCGACCCCGAGATGGAAAGCGCGACCCGGAACAGCACGTCGACCTCGGGCAGGACGAACTCGCGGAACGCAGCGTCCGGGTCCAACGGCCCGGTGGGGGCGGGCACCCTCACGAGAACGGGAACCCGCCTGGGCCGGCGGACCATCCCTGACGGGTCTGGGCGTCCTGCCCGTCCGGATGGGCCATGCCCCTCGACGGGTTCCCCATGTGATGCGGTTCGTCCGTCACGGTCGCATGCGCATGGCGGTGGAGCGCTTCGTCGACGGTGAGGTGTCGGCGCTTGAGCGTTCGCGGGTGGTTGCCCATCTCCGCGAGTGCGGCGGCTGTCGCGCCGCCGCGCTGTTCCTGGTCGAGCTGCGCTTTGCTCTGCGCCGACGAGAGCACGGACATCCCGTGATCCTGGCCGGCGCTCGAGTGCGGCGCTGGGCGCAGCGAGGGGAACTCGAGCGGTGGCCTACGAGCACCTGAGTCCGCTCACGTATCTGGCGGCCTTCGGGGGCGGTCTCGTCTCTTTTCTCTCGCCGTGCGTGCTCCCCATCGTGCCCGGTTACCTCTCGATCGTCACCGGGTTGGAGATCAGCGAGCTGCAGCGCAGTCGTAAACGTCATCTCGTCGGAATCACCCGCGACACCGGTCTGTTCGTCGCAGGGTTCGCGACTGTGTTCGTTCTCCTCGGCCTCTCTGCCACCTCAATCGGACAGCTCCTCGTTCGCAATCAGCTGCTGCTCACGCGGGTCTCCGGAGTGGTCTTGCTGAGCATGGCGCTGTTCCTGATCGGCTCGATGGTGCTACAGGCACCGTGGCTGTATCAGGAAGCTCGCTTCCATCCCGACACCGGTCGGTTCGGTCCGTTCGCCCCGGCGATCGTCGGCGTCGCGTTCGGCTTCGGTTGGACGCCGTGCATCGGTCCGGTGCTCGGCTCGATCCTCGCCGTTGCCGCGACGCAGCAACGCGTGTGGGCGGGCGCGACGCTGCTCGGCGTCTACTCGCTCGGGCTCGGCGTGCCGTTCCTCGCCACCGGGCTCGCGCTGGGGCGGCTCGCCGGCGCCTTTGCGTGGGTCAAACGCCACTCCATGGGACTCGTACTTGTGGCGTCAGTGTCACTCGCCTTCTTCGGCGTGCTGCTCGCCTTCAACCAGCTCACCTGGGTGACCAGCCGTCTCCAGGACGCGCTGCGAACCGTCGGTCTGGAGCGCCTCGTGAATCTCGGCTGACGAAAGGACCGTTATGGCCTCCAAGCGAACTCCACCCAAACGCCGTGCCCAGCGGCCGGGAACACGGCGTCGCCGGTCTTCGGCGCGCATGACGAGGGGCCGGCAGGTGCGCGTCGTCGCGGTGATCGTTGTCGGGCTTGCGATCGTGGTCGGGGTGGTTGCCCTCGCCGTGCGCAGTAGCTCTAACGAGGCCCAGTCCGGAGACGTGTCTGCGAGCGCGTTCAACCTGCCCCGTCTCGACGAACACGGCCGCGTCCGTCTTGCCCGCTTCGCCGGACGGCCAACGGTCGTGAACTTCTTCGCGTCGTGGTGCACCGCCTGCAACGCCGAACTGCCCGACTTTCGTCAAGCGGCCGGCGCACTCCAAGGCAGGGTGAACTTCCTCTTCGTGAACTCCAACGAATCGGGAGACTGGCGACCCATGGCCGAGCGGAACGGCATCCTCCGCTTCCCGCTCGCCAAGGACATCAACGGCACCGGCGGCAACGGCCTGTACCGATCGCTCGGCGGCACCGGCGGCATGCCGATCACGGCGTTCTACGACAGCCGAGGAAAAGTCATCGACGTCTCATACGGTGCGCTGACTGGAGGTCTGCTCGACCAGAAGCTGCAACGGCTCTACGGCGTGCCGGCGGCCTGATGCGCGGCCGTCACGGCGCCGGGCTACTGGTGGCCCTGGCCGTGTTCGGCGCGGCGTGCGCTTCGGACGGCGGCTCGACCGCTGATAATCACGCAAGGCTCGTTCCCGTGGCCCAAGTCGCGTCGTCGGCGCGGGAGGAAACGACCTCGGCGCTGGATGATCCGACGGCCAGACTGCCGAAGCCGCTGGTTGACCCGGCGGCCATCATCTCGGGCGGCCCTCCGCCGGATGGAATCCCGCCCATCGACCACCCGAAGTTCGAGCGCGCCCGCGACGTCCGGTTCCTTCGCGACCGGGAACCCGTTCTCGCAATCAGGGTCGGCACGGACGCGCGTGCGTATCCGGTGCAGATCATGACTTGGCACGAGATCGTCAACGACACGATCGCCGGCACCCCGGTCACGGTGTCGTATTGCCCCTTGTGCAACTCGGCCATTGCCTACGACCGCCGCCTCGATGCCAGAGTCCTCGACTTCGGAACCTCAGGGAAGCTCTACGACTCCGCGCTGGTGATGTACGACCGCCAGACCCAGTCCCTGTGGAGCCACTTCATTGGCCAAGCCGTCGCCGGGGTCCTCACCGGGCAAACACTCCACACGATCCCGATGGCCACGGTGGCCTGGGGGGACTGGCGCCGTGCACATCCCCAGGGCCTCGTGCTCAGCCGCCGCACCGGCTTCGATCGTCAGTACGGCCAGAATCCCTACCCGGGCTACGACGACGTCCACAGCCCACCGTTTCTGTTCCAGGGCAAGACGGATGGCCGTCTCGCCGCCAAGGAGCGAGTGGTCGGCGTTCGCAACGGTGACGACGCGGTGGCGATCCGCGTCAGCGACCTCAAGCAGCGGCACGTCGTAGAGACCACTGTCGGCGGGCTCGAGGTCGTGGCCTGGCTCAAACCAGGCACGGCGTCCGGTCTCGACGCTGAATCGGTCGCCGACGGCCGCGACGTGGGCGCCACCGGCGTGTTCCAGCCCGTCGTCGACGGCCAGCACCTCACCTTCGAGGGTTTCCCCGGCGGTTTTCGCGACCGCGAGACCGCCACCACGTGGGATGTGCTCGGCAACGCCACCGCCGGACACCTCGCCGGCAAGTCACTGACCCCGGTGGAGCATGTCGACACGTTCTGGTTCGCCTGGGCCGCGTTCCTCCCCGCCACCCACCTCGCGCCGTCGGCATGACGGGCACCGAACCGGGCCCGCCCCGGGGCCACCACACGCGGCATCGCGCGCCGACGCGCCGACCGCCGAGCAGCGCGGCGCCGAGTCTTCGTGGCATCCCGGTACGCGTGGTTTCGCCGCGCCGTGGCCCTCGGGATGGCCACCGGGTTCGCAGTCGTGGCATGCAGCGGAGGAGGGGGAACCTCGGGCCGGCACACCATGGTCCCCGGGAGGTCCACCCCGGGAAGCTCGGTGGTGTCCGCGGCGCCGTCCGGGTCCGCGGCGGGCGGACCGGCGGTCCAAACCGTGCCCGGGATGCCACCGGTCGTCGACGCACGCAACCTCTACAGCGAAGCCGGGAGAGACAAGCTCAGCCCAGTCGTTCCGGGAGCGTTGGTGCGGGTGTACGTCCCGGACCGGCGATCCAACGACGTCTCGGTGATCGATCCCGCGACCATGCGGGTCGTCGACCGGTTCAAAGTCGGTGTCAACCCACAGCATGTCGTTCCCTCCTATGACCTGGCAACGCTGTGGGTTACCAACAACGCCGAGGGGCGAACGGACGGGACACTCACTCCCATCGACCCCACAACCGCCAGACCCGGCGCGCCGGTGCCCGTCGACGACCCCTACAACATGTACTTCACCCCCGACGGCCAATCCGCGATCGTCGTGGCCGAACAGCGAAAGCGCCTCGACTTTCGGGACCCGCACACGATGGCGTTGCAGACGGCGTTGCCCGTGCCCGACTGCAAGGGCATCAACCACGCCGACTTCTCCATCGACGGCCGCTACGCCATCTTCACGTGCGAATTCGACGGCGGTCTCGAAAAGATCGACCTCGCCAACCGCCGAACGGTCGGCCACCTGGCGCTCACGGGCGGAGGAATGCCCCAAGACATCCGCATCTCACCCGACGGCGCCACCTTCTATGTCGCCGAGATGATGCGCGGCGGCCTCTACACCGTCGATGCCGCGACCTTCCGCGAGACCGGCTTCATCCCGACCGGCCGCGGTGCCCACGGCCTGTATCCCAGCCGCGACGCAACCCGGCTCTATGTCGCCAACCGCGGCTCGGACCGTGTCGGTGGGCCCCCGCACGGCCCCGGCAGTATCTCGGTCATCGACTTCGCCTCCCGCCACGTCCAGGTCACTTGGCCCATCCCCGGGGGCGGAAGTCCCGACATGGGAAACGTCAGCGCCGACGGACGCGTCCTATGGCTCTCGGGCCGCTACGACAATGTCGTCTACGCGATCGACACGATGAGCGGCGGCGTCACCTCCATCCCAGTCGGGAAGGAGCCTCACGGCCTCGCCGTGTGGCCAGAACCCGGCCGTTACTCGCTCGGCCACACGGGAAACATGCGCTAGCCCGCGCCAACGTGGGCGCGGGTCGGACCCCCGTGATTGCGGCTTGATTACCGGCGAGCGTCAGCGTTGCTCGCGGTGGCGGCTCGCGACGTCCGTGCCAGGTGGTGGGCAGGCCGTGCCGCGGCGACGCAGGTACAACACGTAGAACACGGCGCCGGTAACGAGCACAGCGGCCGCGGCAATGACGATTGCGTTTCGCAGCCACGCCCCCACAGCAGCGAGGATGCCCGCCGAGATGAGCGCCGGTGCTGCACAACACACCACCAACGCGACGACAGCGAGCAAGCCGAGACCAGCGCCCGAACGAGTGGAGTCGCTCATAGGCGTCCCTTCCTCGGTCACACGTTCAGACTGCGCGACGTCGTGTGCTTACCCGCAAGCATCAGACCCACTCTGGGCCGATCCGGCCACACGTCGCCAGATGCTCGCAGTGCTGCTCGGCGAGATGGCGGCCGAGCTCCAAGACGCGCCGCACCCGTCGGTCCGCAACCCGGTACGTCACATGACGGCCTTCACGCTCGGATTCGACGAAACGGCACCACCGTAGACACGCCATGTGATTCGACACCCTGCTCTGACTGACCCCCAGCGCGTCGACCAGCTCCGAGACCGTCCGCGGCCGCTCGAGCAGCAGCTCGAGGACCGCGAGCCGCGTCGGGTCACCCAGCACCCGAAAGAACCGAGCGGACGCCGCCCCCAAATCGGTGTCCAGCGCCGCCACAACCTCACCCACGCCGCGGAGCATACAACAGGAAAACCAGATAAGTTCTTCACGGGCGAGAAGGACGCCGATGGAGATCTCCGAGCCGGAACTCGACCTAGTCGTCAACCTCGTACGAAGGGAGGCGTTCGCGGGCCTGCTCCGTGGGGCGCCGGTGAACGTTTCGCACGTCGCGGCCCGGCGGCGAGTGCCACTCGAGCGGCTGCGAGCGGCGCTCGATCAGCTCGTGGCCGCCGGCGCGGCCGAGGTGGCTGGCGACGGGGAGATAAACGGGGCGCACGGTCTGACGACGCGCACGACGCGCCACGCGATCGTGCTGGGGCCACGTGTCCTACATACGTGGTGTGCCTTGGACGCGGTCGGGATTCCGGTCGCGCTCGCACTCGACGCCATCGCCATCACCACATGCCCGACGTGCGGTGCTCGGCTGAGCGTGCCCGTCCGGGCGGGCCGCGCGGCAGGTCTTCCGTTCGTGCTGTGGCTGCCGACCGGTCCGTATGCACATCTGACCCGAGACTTCTGCTCCTCGGCCAACTTGTTCTGTGACGTGGCGCACGCCGGGACATGGAGGCGTCAGGCCGGGGATCCGCAAGGCCGCCTCGTCGCTGTCGCCGAGGTGGAAGACATCGCGCGAATGGCGTGGGCCGATGTTGCGCGCGAAGGCCGCAAGGAGCTTGGCGTCGACGTCGTGCACGACGACAACGGACCTGACCCGGCCTCGAACTGAAGCGAGCCAGGAGGACGCCAATGCCGACCGTGATCAACCGAGACGAGGTGCGCCGACTCGTCGCCGAAGAAAATGCCCAGTTCGTCGAGGTGCTCCCGCGTCACGAATACGAGGAGGAGCACCCGGTGGGCGCCATCAACATTCCGCTCAAGGAGCTGAACGCGGCGACGGCCGCCCGATTGGACCGTCGCCGCCCGGTCATCACCTACTGCCACGACTACGTCTGAGACATGAACGCCCGAGCCGCGTGGCGGCTCGAACGACTCGGTTTCGAACGTGTCTACCGATACGCGCCCGGCAAGACCGACTGGCTCGCCGCGGGACTACCGACCGAAGGCCCCGGCGCCCGAACCCTCCGGGCAGGCGCGGTGGCTCGCCGCGACGTGCCCACGTGCAAACCCGATGATCGGGTCGCGCAGGCCGCCGCCAGCGCACAAGCCGCCGGCGCCGACGTCTGCATGGTCGTCAACGACGAACGGGTCGTGCTCGGTCGCATCCGTGGAGACGCCCTTCTCGGAGACCAGGCCGCAACCGTCGAGGACGTCATGGAGGAGGGACCAACCACGACCCGTGCCGACGACAACCTCGAAGACCTCACGTCTCGGATGCGCGACCGATCGGTAGCGTCGATCGTGGTCACCGACCCTGACGGGCGGCTCATCGGTGTGCTCTACCGCGAGGACGCCGAGGCCGCTTTAGGCTCAGCTGGATGATGCGCGGCCCCAGAGGCGACTCTTGCTGACCATCCGCACCGACGACCCGCTCGCCGTCGCAGTTGTCGACGCGATTCACACCGGCGACGTCGAGGCGCTGAAGCGGATGCTGCGCGAGCACCCCGATCTCGCCACCGGGAGGCTCGGCGCCGACGACACCGACATGACGCGCACGCTGCTGCACGTGGCCACGGACTGGCCGGGTCACTTCCCGAATGGCCCGGCGACGGTTGCCGCGTTGGTCGAGGCCGGTGCCGACGTCAACGCTCGCTTCACCGGGCCACACAGCGAGACGCCCCTGCATTGGGCTGCGAGCAGCGACGACGTCGGCGTGCTCGACGCGCTCCTCGACGCCGGGGCTGACATAGAAGCCCCCGGCGCGGTCATCGCTGACGGCACCCCGTTAGCCGACGCGACCGCGTTCGGGCAATGGACTGTGGCCCGGCGATTGGTCGCGCGCGGCGCGCACACCCCTCTCCGGGAGGCCGCGGCGCTTGGATTGATGGATCGAGTCGAGCGGTACTGCGCTGACGACCCGCCGCCAACGCCCGACGACATCACGCAAGCGCTGTGGTACGCGAGCCATGGCGGACAGCAGCTCGCAGCGGAGTATCTAGTCGAGCGCGGCGCCGACCTGAATTGGATCTCAACCTGGGACGAACTGACGCCGCTCGACGCAGCACGCCGCAGCGGCGCCGACCAACTCGTCCAGTGGCTGCGCAGCCGAGGGGCAAAATCAGCCGCCGAGCTCAACTAATCAAGAGCCTCCTCCGTCGCGCACGGCCCGCCCCCATTTCGCTGCGCGCTCGACGATTTGGCAGTAGGAATGAAAGGGCAAAAGCGCGTTTGGTAATAGAATTGGTAATGAACGCGCTGTCAGCAGCCGCACGTGCTCGCATCGATTGGACACCGTCGGCGACGTGACCAGCCCAAAGCGCGACCACCTGACACCCCTTGGAGAGCCGCGAACGCTTTCACACGACAGAGGTCACTGGTTCGAAACCAGTAGCGCCCACGGCAAAAGGCCAGTTCAGATGCAGAGAGGTTCGAGTCTGGCGCCGGCGCTGCGGCTGGCTACTTCTGCGGGCAGCGGATCACACCCTTATAGCGCGACCCTTCGGCCACGGAGCCGGCGCCGGTGCCGTTGCCTGTGACGTCAGCGAGGTCACCGGTGCCGAAGCCCTCCATGATCCGCCAGGTGCCTTTCCCGCTCATCGCGGCGAGGTCTCCCGTCTCCAACACGGCGTAGACAAGGGTTCCTGTGCCGCAGTTCCTGATGGTGCCGACGAAGAGCCATAACGGCGCGCCTGCGAAGTGCGCATTCTCGCCGATCGCGACACCACCAGCGGCGATTCCGGTCCCGACCCAGTCGCCCTCATAGGTCGCGGTGCGGGTGCCCGGGAACACGCAATGTTGTTCGGCGTCGCAGAAGGGCGTCCCGGGCGTGGGGGCTGGGCCTCGCGAGACGAAACTCGTGCGGTGACTTGCGCGGCGGGCTTCACGGGCGCCGGCGCTCGCCGTTGTGAGCAGCCCCGTGAGCAGACCGGCGAGCAGCCCCGTGAGCAGGATGATGCCGTTCATTCGGGAACGCATATATGGATGATGAGCGCCTGCGGTCGCGGACAGGTCGCGAACCGGTCGCGCATCTAACCTGTCGCCGTGGAGCTCTGCCTGTTTGGCCCGGTCTCGGTGCAACTCGAGGATCGCGCCGTCCCGATCACCGGCCGCCAACCGACGCGTGTGCTACGCGCACTGGCCATAACCCCGAGAGATCCGGTGCGAAGCGACGCGCTCATCGAGGCGGTGTGGCCGGCTGACCCGCCTGCGAATCCCGGCAAGGCTCTTCAGACAGCGATCATGCGACTGCGCCGGTCCGTTGACGACGCGCTGGTCGCGACCGCCGAGGGTGGCTACGCGCTCGGTCGCTGCGTGATGACCGACTCGAGTCCGTCGATGCTCTGATCACGCGTGGTCTGAACCTCACGCTCGACGCCCGTGAGCGGGTGGCAGCGCTCGCCCGTGCGCTCGACGCGTGGATCGGCGACCCTCTCGTCGGGCTCGAAGACTGGGGACCGGCACGGGTCGAGTCGGCACGCCTTGCCGAGCGGCGCACCTGTGCCGAGGAGGAGTGGCTCGCGCTGCGTTTCGAGGTCGCCGGACCCCAAGCGATCGTGGCCGAACTGGAGGCCGCGGTCGCGACCGAGCCACTCCGCGAGCGACGTTGGGCGCTCCTCGTGAAGGCGCTCCGCGACACGGACCGCACCGCCGACGCGCTCGAGGCCTTGGATCGCGCCCGGAGGATCCTCGCGCTCGAACTGGGGGTTCGACCGGGCGCCGCGCTGCAGGCGCTCGAGGACGAGCTCCTCACCGTAACCGCGCGCCGGGTCGATGACCCGGCGCTTCGACTGGAGCGCCATCTGGAGGCAGCCAGTGCCGCCCAGGCAGAGGATGATCCGCGACGCGCCGCCAAGGAGCTGGCCGCTGCGGTCGAGCTCGCCCGTGAGACTGGTCGGTCGGCGGCTGCACGTGCGGACCTCCTCATCGCGCTCGGGCGGGCACAGCGAAGCGCCGGGGAGCCCGCGGCGGCCCAGGAGGCGTTCGGCGAGGGCGCAACCCTCGCTCGGCACGCGACCGACCCCGGCCGACTCGCCGAGGCGGCATTGGCGGCGTCGGGTGAAACGTGGCAGGCGAGCCTCGACGCATCCTCATTCGCTATCGAGCTCTTGGAGGAGGCGCTCGCAGTTTTGCCTCCAGCGCCGTCCCCCGTGCGCGCTCGCCTGCTCGCTCGTTACGCGGTGGTAGCGAGTCACTTGCATGCTTCGGACGAACTCCTTGACACGGTCTCTCAAGCTGACGTGATCGCCCGCATCGTCGACGATCCGCAGACAACCGCGACCGTGATCCTGGCTCGAAGCGTCGTCGACCAAGATCCGTTCCGCGTCGCCGCACGCCGATCCGACCTCCAAAAGCTCTTCGAGCTTGCCTCGACGAACGCGCGTCCTGAATGGCGGACATGGGGGGTGCCGCATCTGGCTCGCATCACGGCTCAGGAGGGGGACGTCGACGGCGCGCTCGCGCTGCTTGACAACCTTGAAGTCGGCGCGACGAGTGAACAACTCGCCACCGTGGCCGGAGGATCGGCGCGGGTCCTGCGCGCGACCGTGCGTGGCAGCTTCGACGACGCGCTCGCGGCTATCGACGCGGCCACCCGCGCGCTCGAGCCGACGATGATCGATGCTTCCGGCGCCGCGGTCATGCGGTGGGCGCAGACAACCGTGGTCCAGCTCGCGTACGACCAGCTCGAAGGCGCTCCGGACGCGACGATGCCGTTCCCCCTGGCGACGATGAACGCAATGACGATTGCATACGTGGCGGCAGTGCTGGGAGCCACTGGTCGTGCCGCTGAGGGCCACGCCGTCCTCGATCGCATCGATCCGGATCGCCTCTCCGACCTGCCGCGTGACCTCTACTGGTTGTCGTTCGTCTGGGCCCTCGGCCGAGCGGTGTGGGAGTTGGACGCCGCGGAGCACGCTGTGGCGCTGCATCAGCTCGCCGGTCCCGTCACAGATCTCCTCGTGGTCGACGGAGCGTTCGAATTTCTCGGGGCAGTTGCCCATCACTCCGGGCTTGCGGCGGCCGTAGCAGGCCGGCGGAGCGAGGCGCGCGACCTGCTGTTATCCGGGCTCGCGACGCACGAGCGCCTGCGTTCGCCCCACTGGACGGAGGCAAGCAGACTCGCGCTCGAGAGCCTTCCGGACCGTGGCGGACAGAGCAGATAACTCGGGCACACACGCTCGTGCGCGAAGTGCGGGGCTTCCGCTACCACCGCGCTCAGTGCCGGCCACCTCATGGGTCGAGCCTCGGTAGCCCGGCAGGAACGTCGTTGTAGCCCCCACGATCTATCCAAATTGCGGTAGGCCGCTCGTTCATCTGAGGAAGACTCCCTGCGCCGTCACCGCGGCGGTTCAAGGAGCGATCCCATGGACTACAGCCGGCTGTCGATGCCCCTCGGCGAGGCGATCTTCACCCAGCGCTCGATCCGGCGGTTCAAGCCCGACCCGATTCCGCTGCCGGACGTCCAGCTCATCCTCGAAGCCGCGGTGAAGGCGCCCAACGGCGGGAACCAACAGGTTGCGCGGTTTCTCGTCGTGAACGGTCGGGAGACCATTCGGGAGTTCGGCGCGCTCTACCACGAGGCCTGGTGGGCGAAGCGCCATGACGAAGGATTCCAGCAGTGGGAAGATCTCCCTCGCCGCTTCCATCCCGCGGCCGGACTGGCCGACGCGATGAAAGAAGTGCCCTGCGTCGTGTTCGCGCTGGCCCTGCACAATGGGCCCGCCGACTCCGTCATTCCGGCCGTGCAGAACCTGATGCTCGCGGCGCGGGCGATCGGGATCGGCTCGGTGCCGACGACGCTCCACCCGTCCGTCATGGCTCGCTTCCGCCGGATGTTCGAGATCCCGAACGACGTCGGCTTTCATTTCTGCGTGCCGCTCGGCTATCCGCAGGGCAGCTTCGGCCCGAACGTCCGCAAGCCGACGTCGGAGACGACCTTCCTAGACCGCTGGGGTGCCCCGGTTCCCTGGAACTGACCAGCAGCGCCCGCGGTAGGCGGGGGCGCGGCCCGGATCGGCCGCGCTCCCGCGTTACGACCGAGCCGCTACGCCAGACGGCGGTAGACGATCTGCGTCGTCAGGGACGGCTCTTCGACGTAGACGCCCTTCGTCTCTTTGTCGACGAACTTCGCCCAGTCCTGGTCACCCGCTAGCGCCTGTTGGGCTGCTTCCAGCGCTTGCGCGTTCTCGTAACCGCTCGCCCACGCGACGCCGCCGTACATCCCGGTCACGTCGGCGAGGAACAGCGCGGGCGTGCCCATGATCTTCTCGGCGCGTTGTGCGAGCTCGACGCCTGTCTCCATTCCTTTCGCGACGTTGCCGGTTGCGCACACGGTGCGTACAACGGTGACGTACTCGATCTGGCGGTTCGGGTCCGGCTCTCCGTAGATGACCTGCGCCAGGCTGTCGGTAGCCCCGCCGACCGTCATCGCCGAGCCCTTGTCGACTGCGGCGACGAATGAGTCGTCGGCCTGCAACTTGTCAGCGGCGGCCTCCAACGTCGGGAGATCGGGGACGAAAGTGCTCCACCCGACCGCGCCCACTTCCGGCGAGTACACCTGCATGAAGAGGTTCACCTGCAGACCGGTGATCTGGTTTACCTTCTCGGTCTGCTGGAGCGCCCACTCCATTTGCTCACGCGTGTTGCCCGGCCCGAAACGGATCTGACGACTGAACAAGTACATGGCTGCCCCAATCCGCCCCGGACTCTCGTGTCCGATCAGAGACCGCTCCCGTCCGGGGACGAGGGAGAAGAAACGGTCTCGTCGCGCAGGCTGTCAGGCCGCGACCTCGCGCACAAGCGCGCGCCGGTGCGGCAGCACCTGCTCGGCCCTTTCGTCCCGGTACGAGCGGCACATCTCGGGCCCACGGCGAAATTTCTCTTCCCGGAAGCGGGTGACGCGCAGCCACGCAGGTACAGTCGCCAGCCGTGTCACGGCTGGAGCGCCGTCGGCGGGGCGCTCGTCATCGGCGGCTGATCGCGGCCGGGGTAGCGGTAGTCCTGTCCACCGCGGTTGGAGTCGTTGTCACGACGTCGTGGTTGAGTGCGTCTAGTAGTCACGCCGGGCGGCGGGTGGCGAGATCCCGGTCCGCACGCACCCTGACAGCCGGCGGCGCCGTGACCACGACGACTGCGGTGCCGACCACCACGACACTCCCACCGCCTCCCGGGGTCGCTCCGCGCGTCGACCACATCGCGACCACCGATCCAGTCGTCTTCATCACGATCGATGATGGCTGGCACCCCCTCCCCGACGTGCTCGCGTTCCTCCGAGCCCACCATGCTCCGGTCACGGCGTTCTTGATCGCACCCATTGCCCGGCGCGACGCCGACTTCTATCGGCAGGTCCTGACGCTTGGCGGCACGGTCGAGAACCACACGATGCATCACCCCGAACTCGGTCGGCTGCCCCTCGCGCAACAAATGGCTGAGTTCTGTCAGGCTGCCGACCTCATTGGCGCGACCTTCGGTCGCCGGTCCCTCCTAGCCCGCCCTCCTGAGGGAAGCGAAAACCAGTTCACCGACCAGGCCGTCGGCTCCTGTGGCATGTATGCGACCGTGCTTTGGAGCGCCAGGTACAGCAATCACCAGTTCAGCCTCGCCCACCCCGGAGGGCTGCGGCCGGGCGACATCATCTTGATGCACTGGGGCCCGGGGCTGCTCCAAGATCTCCAAGACTTCTTCCCGAAGCTGAATGCCGCCGGGCTGCGGCCCGCGCCGCTCCAGGACTATCTCGGGCCCACCGCTACGCACACCGCCACTGCGCCCTAGCCCGGACTGAGCAGAACCTTCACCGCGCCGGTGCGCTTCACGCCTGCGATCGTCGAGATCGCGCGCCTCCATTCGGAGAGCGGGAAGCGGTGAGTGATGATCGCTGTGAGGTCGAGTCCTTCGGCGGCAAAATCGAAGTAGTGCTCGAACGCGTGCTTGCGCACCCCGCGCACCTCTTCGATTCCAAACGCGTTCGAGCCGATGACGTGCAGTTCCTTGAAGTACAAAGGCGTCCACTCGAAGCGCTTCGGTGTCTCCACGCCGCTGATGACGAGAGTGCCACCTGTGTTGAGGAGTCGCATCGAAGTCTCGATGGTCTTCGGGCTGCCGACGGTGTCGTACACGACGCCCGGTCCGTCTTGCAGCCACGATCGCTTGTTCCAAGGAACGAGCGGACGCGCGCCCATGCGGCGCGCAACTTCCTGCACGAGATCCTTCGGCTTGGACGGAAGGATGGCGTGTGCGCCCATTTTCTCGGCGATCTCCGCACGCCGGCCCGGGCGGCTCGCCACCCACACCTCGACGCTGGGGTAGAGGTGGCGCAGAAGTCCCACGGCCGCGTCCGCCAGCGTTCCGCAGCCGTACACAAGCGTAGGTTTCGACGGCTCAGGAGGATGCAACAGGATGGTGCGCAGCGACACGCTGGCCGGATCGGCGAGGACGGCCGCGTCGTCGCTCATGCCCTCGGGCACTCGAAAGAGCTGACCCTCGTGCGCGCTGAACCGCTCGGCGTGGGCGCCGGGCGCGGACGCGCAGTTCCCCAGATGCAAGGCAGCGGAGACCACGCCGCGGTCGAAATTGCGGCACCACGGATAGCGCCCCTCTGCGCACGCCACGCACGGTGGGTCGATTCCGCGGGGAATGCACGACAACCAGGGGTTGATCACCACCCGTTCGCCTGTGTCGTCCCGCCGGGCGACGGCCTCGTGGCCGAGTACGTGCGGGAACGACAGCAGGGCGGTCAGTGGGTTATCGAGGGCGCCGTGCAAGAAGATCTCTTTGGCGTCCGAGCCGCAGATGCCGCTCACGGTCGTGTTGCACAGCACCCAGTCATCGGACGGCGCGGTCGGCTCGGGCACGTCGCGCAGGCTGGTCGGCGCGCCGGGAGCGGTGTAGGCGCGCCTCGTCACCCTGCCTCCGATGAACGCCAAGACCTCGCGAGGGAGACTGTGGCGGAACACGACCGCCTTCATGGGCCCCTCCGACTCATGGCGCGCATGGTCAAGATTGTGTCAGTACCGTGCCGCCTCGCGTGACCCATCCGGTGAGCGAGCGACGACTAGAACAGGCCCGTGGCCAGACGAATGCGACGTCAAGCCTCCCGGAGACGGCAGCTCTGGCTCATGGCGGGCGTGCTCGCCTTGGTTGCCGTCGGCGCGGCAGGCGGCTGGGTGGGTGTGCGCACGTTTGCCTCGGGTGGGCACTCCGCGCATGCCGCGAACGCCGTGCGAGGGCGACGGCGCAGCTCGTCCTCGACGACGACTTCGACGTCGGCCGCGACCACGACCACGTCGACGACGCTGCCGGCGACACCCTTGGCGATCCAAGGCGGTCCCACGGCGCCGGTGATCTCTCGGGTACCCACGCCGAACCCCGTCGTCTTCTTCACCATCGACGACGGGCAGGTGCGCGATCCCGCCGCCGTCGACTTCCTGCGCGACCACCAGATCCCGGTCACCATCTTTCCGATCCCGGCGTACGTGCACCAAGACCCCGGCTACTTCGACGCCATCCACGCGCTCGGGGCGTCAGTGCAGGACCACACTCTCACCCATCCCGACCTGCGCCGGCTCGCGCCCGGGGAGCAACAGCGCCAGATCTGCGGGCCGCTGGACGACTACGCAGCCCGCTTCGGGGCACGCCCCTGGCTGTTCCGGCCTCCATTTGGCGACCTCTCGCCGTCCGTGCCGGGTATCGCGCGACGCTGCGGCATCCATGCCGTCGTGCTGTGGCGCGCCACCATGAACGATGGGCGCATCGACATCCAGGGTGGCCGGCTGCAACCGGGCGACATCATCCTGATGCACTTCCGGCGTGACCTTCGGCAGAATCTCGAGGTCGCGCTCAACGCGGCCCAGTCCGCCGGACTTCATCCCGCCCCACTCGAGCAGTACCTCACCCCCTAGGCGTGCACGCCCCAGTCGAGCCGGTTGCGCCGAAAGACTTGTGTCAGGCGTTCGTCGCGGGCGTCTGCACCGTGACGACCACCTTGCCCTTCGCCTTCCGGTCGGCGAGCTCCCGGATCGCTTCCGCAGCGCGCTCCAGCGGATACGTGGACGACACATGCGGTCGTAGCCGGCCGTCGCGCCACCAGCCCATCAGTTCCTCGACGTTGCGGCGATGACCCTCGGGATCTCGGCCGACGAACGCGCCCCAGAAGACGCCGACGATCTGGCAGCCCTTGAGCAGCGTGAGGTTTAGCGGGACCACGGGAATGTCTCCGGCGGCAAAGCCGATCACCAGGAAGCGGCCGTCCCACGCGGTGGAACGAAGCGCGGGTTCGCTGTACGGACCGCCCACCGGGTCGTACACGACGTCGGCGCCGGCGCCGCTGGTGAGCTCCCGGATCCGTGTCTTGAGGTCCTCGCTTGCGTAGTTGATCGTCTCGGCGGCGCCGTGCTCACGACACAGCTCCAACTTGTCGTCGCTCGACGCGGCCGCGACGACCTTCGCACCCATGAGCGCGCCGATCTCGACCGCGGCAAGGCCCACACCACCTGCCGCCCCGAGCACGACCAGCGTCTCCCCGGGCTGGAGACGCCCTCGGTCTTTCAGCGCGTAATGGGAGGTGCCGTACGCGTAGAGAAACGCCGATGCGTGTACGAAGTCGATGCTGTCGGGGATCGGGATCGCGGCACCCGCGTCGACCGCGATCTTCTCGGCCAGTCCTCCCCAGCCCGTCGATGCGAAGATGCGATCGCCGACGCTGATGCCGTTGACCGCGGTACCCACGGAGTTCACGACGCCCGCGATCTCGGCGCCGGGCGAGAACGGGAGCGGCGGCTTGAACTGGTACAGGTCTTGGATGATGAGCACGTCCGGGAAGTTGACCGCGCACGCCTTGACGTCCACGACGACCTGACCATCGCCGACGCTCGGCTCGTCGACGTCCTCGACGACGAGTAGTTCAGGCGGGCCGAACTCCCGGCAGAGCACGGCTCTCAAGCATTCACCTCGCTGCCCGTCAGCGGATCTGGTCGAGCTCGAGCACGTCGAGCCGGACGTGGTCGATGACCCAGTCCTCCATGCAGCCCCGGAACTGTCGCTGGTTCGAGTCGTCCAGCGCAGGCACCAGCACGGCCCGGTATCGACCGTCGCCGAGCCGCTCGACCGGACCGGAGAGATCGGACTCGACTTCGAGGCGGCACGTCAGCAGCTGCGCCTCGACCATCTCCGAGAGCGTCTGGTGCTCCTCGCCGCCCTTGGTCTTCCCTGACAGCAGCACCCGCGTCTCGCGAGCGCTCACCGGCTCGTGGGTGGAGAGCGTGGCTTCGCGCAGCGCCAGTACCCCGACGACGCCGATCGCCAGGCCGACAGCCCCGAGGGCGATACGGCCCGGCCGCAACTTCCTCACTGACGTACGCCGCGGCGCAGCAGCCAGCGGATTTGCTCGTCGTTGGCGCCCGGCACTTCTTGGGCGAGAACCGTGACGTCGTCGAGGAGCAGCCCCCCGGATGGATAGGTGATCCGGCTGAGCTGACGAGCGAGCTTCTGCTCGCCGGCCGGCGAGGAGGTGTTCTGAGCGATGCGATCGACCATCCAGGCCGCGGCGGAGAGGATGACGCCGCCCCCGACCAGGAACGTGATGAACACGTTCGTCTGTTGCGTGGAATCGCGCAGCCATGCAAAGCGATCGGGGGAAGGTGGCCGCGTCTCACGAAGGATTTTGGCAACCGCGGGGTCGACGCGGGTGCGGTACTCGAGCCGGGCGAGTCGACGGAGCACCAGCCCCGTCGCGAGCGCGACCTCGGCGATGAGAACGATCAAGCCGAAGAACAGCGCCCGGTTCCACTCCCAGCGGTTGAGCGAGACGATCATGTAGAACCCGCCGCCGATGAGCGTGCCGATGCCGGCCAGCCACGCGATGACCTTCATGAAATCGTCTCCTCCTCCTGGATGGTGACTCGTCCGGCGTCGCCGTCGACGAGCACGACCGCGCCTTCGGGAAGATCCCGGGTCGCACCCGCGTAGCCGACGACCGTCGGAACGCCGGCTTCTCTCGCCAGGATCGCGAGGTGCGACAGCACCGAGCCGGTCTCGGACACGATCCCCTTGAGCCGCGGCAGCAAGGGACCGAGCCCCGGCGACAGCGTCGTGGTGACGAGGACGGAGCCCGTCGGGGGGTCGTCGGCGTCGTAGGTGACGGGTCCGGCGCCGCCGCCGCCGCCGGCGCCGGTCCCACCGCCGACCTCGGGCGCGACCTGCGCCGCAATCGGCTTCCCCAGGTCGGACAGCTGGAAGCGCGCCGGCAGCGGCGCGCCGAAGACGTGCTCGTGGATCGCCACCAGCTTGGGCACGACCACGGCTCGTTTGGTGGCCACAGATTCGACGTGCTCGAGGTTCATGTGGCGGATGAGCTCCGGTTCCGTGAGATCGTCCGTGGCTGCGAGCCGCACGCCGAGCTCCCAGGCGGCGCGGCCCGAGATCTCCTGCACCCAGCGCACGCGGAGCCGCAGCGCCTCGCGGACGATGCCCTCGTCGCTGCAGGCCTGGCAGCCCGTCGTCACGTGCAGCGCCGTCGCCTCGGCCGGCAGCTCGGGCTCGGGGGCTACACGCGGCGGGGTGAGCGCGAGCACCGTGGGACTGCGGGCGAGGATCTCCTTGTCGGTGAGGCCGTCCTGTCGAGCCTCGGCGAGCACTCGGAGCGCCACGGACGCGCCGGTCATCCGGTTGTCACCCTTGTCGGCGAGCATGCCGATGAGGATCTCGTGCGCGTGCAGGGCCCGCAGGATGACTCGGCTGCGGTGCAGCAACGCGATCAGCTGCCTGCTTGTCAGGTCGGTCAAGGCCGGAACGGCTTCGAGATCGGCGTCGGTCCGGTCGAGAAGGTTCTCCGCGAGGCGAGGCAGCGCCGACCGGAGTCGCCCCACCGTCCATGCCCCTCGCAAGCTTCGGAAGCCGGCGATCGGGTTCAGCTTGTGAGCGATCGGGTGCTTCGGCTTGATCTCACCCGCGAGCCGGAGATCGATCGCGACGTGGCCGTCGACGCAGACCACGACTTCGCTCGCCTCGACCTCCGCCTTCGTCGCCGCCCCTGCGAGCAGCACCGCTTCGCGCACGGCTTCGCGCAACGGCGGGATCCAGAGGTCGTCCTCCAGTTCGGTGAGCGGCGACGGGAAGGTCTCGGCGACCGGGCCGGGACCGTAAATGGGCCCCCGGGGTACACCGCGGATCTCGGTCGTGACGGGTCGTGACTGGAGCAACCACAGCTGGCCGTCCGGATTGATGGCCCACTCCACGTCCTGAGGCCCGCGGAAGACCGAGGCGACTGTGTCCGAGAGCGAGACGAGCCGGCGGAGATCGGAACGGTCGAGCTGGGGGCCGTCGTTGGCGTCGAACTCGAGAACCTTGATGTTCGACGCCTCGAGCAGATACCTCGAGCCGTCGACTTCACCGCTTACCAGGTGCTCGGGTCCGCCGCGCACCGCGGTGATGACCCTGCGGTCGCTTCGACCCGACACGGGGTCGATACCGAACATCACGCCGCCGAACGTCGGGTCGATCAGCGGCTGGACGAGTACGGCGATCGGGAAGTCGGCAGCGCCGGCGCGCTCGCGCGAATCGAGTACCACGCTGACGGCGGTGACGAACGCGTCGAAGCCGCTGATCCCGACGACCGACTCGAACTGCCCCGCCATGGACGACCCCACCGTGTCCTCCACCACCGACGAGCTGCGGGCAACGAGCGCCTTCTCGTCACCTCCGGCACGCTCGAACGCCTCTTTCACCGCCGGGTGGTGTGTGACCCCCGCGCCCTCGTCGATAGCGTCGCAGAACGCCGTCGTGAGCACCACGCCGGGAAGGATGTCGAGGCCGGCCTTCCCCGCCCGAGCCAGCGCCGCCGCTTTCCCTCCGGTGAGTGCGGAGTCGAGCCCGGCGTCGTCGCCCAGCTCGACGATGAAGGGCCGCTCCGCTTCCATGGTGTTCGGGGCGGCCCCGACGTGCGCTTCCGTCATTCCGAAGCTCCTCGACCCGTTCACGAACTGTTTGCCGGCTCTTTAGGGTAAGCCTCGGCGGCCTCCCCTCGCGCCCTCCCGACCGTCACCTCGCCCGCGCGTCCGCTTGCTCGGATTGTTGTATGGGAAGGACGACCTCGAACCGGGTATTCCCGGGCGCCGACTCGAGACGGATCTCACCGCTGTGGCGTCCCACGACGATCCGCCATGCGATGTCGAGGCCGAGACCCGTCCCCTTCCCGACCTCCTTGGTGGTGAAGAAAGGCTCGAAAACTCGGGTGCGGGCATCCTCCGGAATGCCGGGCCCCGTGTCGCCGATCTCGACCACCACGCGGTCGTTGCCCTCGGGCCGGGTGCGTACCGTGAGCTTGCCTTCCCGTTCCATCGCGTCGACCGCGTTGTCGATGAGATTGGTCCATACCTGATTCAGCTCGCCCGGAAAAGCGGAGATCTTGGGGAGGCTCGGGTCGTAGTCGCGAACGACCTCGATGTCGTCACCGAGCTTGTGACCCAGCATCGTCAATGTCGCGTCGAGGCCCTCGTGGATGTCGAACGACTGGAGCGGCGCGCGGTCCATCTGGGTGTACTGCTTGGCCGACGCGAGCAACCCCGAGATGCGCCCGGCGGCGTCGGCGATCTCGTCGAGCAGGCTGTCCGACTCCAGGGCACGGACGGGATACGACAGACCGACCTCCAAGTTCGGCGGCGGCACTGCTTCGGCGAGCTTCTCAAGCCACGCGAGGTCGACACCGGCCGCGACCAACGTCGGAGCGAGATCCCACGCGCTGCCGACGCCGTGGTCCTCGAGCCAATCGGCGAGCTCCTCCTCGCGATCGGACGTCTCGAGCGGCGACAGGCTCGGCGCGCTCCTGCGACGCGCGAGCGCTTGCCCGGCCAGGTCGGCGATCGCCTCGAGCTGTCCGGCGGGAAGGTCGGTGCGAACCATCTCACCGATTTTCTCCCGCATCCCGGCGAGCATCTCCTGCAGCCGCGCTGTCGCACGCGCGATCGCGGTCACTGGATTGTTGAGCTCGTGAGTGAGACCGGCGGTCACCGAGCCGAGGGCGACCAGCCGTTCGTGCCGGGCGACGGTGTCCCGCGCCGCGTAGCCCTGCGTCGAGGCTCCGACGAGCAGGTGGGCCGCGATGGGAAACCACTCCCGAAAGGCTCGGCCGAACTCCGCGGCGGGCAGCTCGAACAGGCGGCAGTCGGTGATGGCCCGCGCCGTGCCCGGGTACAGCTGCGGAACTCCGTGCTCAGCGAGGTAGAAGTCGAACGCGCCGGTGTACGCGCCGTAGTAGTCGGTACGGAACAGCTCGAGCTCGCCGCCCTGCACCCGGTTCGACATCGCGAGCGTCCCCCACAGCAGCACGAAGAAGCACGAAGCCGGTGAGCCCTCGGCATGGATCGTCGCACCCGCGTCGTACTCGACGACGCGGCCGCGTTCGGCGAGCCACGCGATCTGCTCGTCGTTCAGGTCCTCGAAGAGGAAGAGGGTCCGCAGCTGTTCGGCTGTCAGCCGTTCGGGCTCGGTCATTGGTGCTCCAGGTAGGTATGGAGGAGCTGGATCGCCATGGCGCCCTCACCGACGGCGGACGCGACCCGCTTGATGGAGTTGGCGCGGACGTCGCCGGCGGCGAAGACGCCGGGCGCGCTCGCCTCGAGGTAGTAGGGGTCGCGGTCGAGGTCCCAACCCCGCGGTCGGCGCCCGTCGACGAGCAGGTCCGGCCCTGTCAGCACGAATCCCTTCGGGTCACGGGCGACGACGCCCTCGAGCCATTCGGTCCGGGGCTCGGCGCCGATGAACACGAAGAGGTAGCCGGCACCTACCGTCTCCTCGGTCCGGGTGCGGGTGTCGCACAGCTTCAGTTGCTCGAGGTGGTCGTCGCCGTGCACCGCGAGCACCTCGGTGGTGAGGCGCACGTGGATGTTCGGGATCTCGTCGATCTGGCGGATGAGGTAGTACGACATCGAATGCTCCAGGGTGTCCGCCCGGACCAGCAACGTCACCCGTTGTGCATGCTGGGCCAGGAACACGGCTGCCTGGCCCGCCGAATTGGCCGCGCCGACGATGTAGATGTCCTCGCCGGCGCAAGCGGGGCCCTCGGTCGCCGCCGATCCGTAGAAGACGCCGCGGCCGGTCAACGCGTCCGCGCCCGCGACTCCGAGCCTTCGGTAGGAGATGCCCGAAGCGAGCAGCGCCGCGTGCGCGAGCACTTCACCGCCGTCGGCGAACCGAACCGCCCGCGAGGATGCGCGCACGTCGAGCCCGACGACGTCACGGGCCGTCAGGATCTCAGCGCCGAACTTGTGGGCCTGGCGTCGCGCCCGGTCGGTGAGCTGCGTGCCGGTGACACCGTCCGGGAACCCGAGGTAGTTCTCGATGCGAGCGCTCTGGCCCGCTTGTCCCCCTGTGGCCCGACGTTCGACGAGCACGGTGCGCAGGCCTTCCGACGCTGCGTAAACGGCGGCACCAAGACCCGCCGGCCCGCCACCGACGATCACGACGTCGTAGAAGTCGGTCGTCGGCGTGGTCGACAGCCCCACTCGCGCCGCCAGCTCGCCGATGCCGGGATCGACCAGGGAGTCGCCGTCGGAGGTCACGACCAGCGGGACGCTGGTGGCATCCACGCCGGCGGCGTCCAGGAGCCTTTGGCCCTCGGGTTCCTCGCTCGAGAGCCAGCGATAAGGCACTGAATTGCGAGCAAGAAAGTCGCGCACCTCGAACGAACGAGCCGACCAGCGGTGCCCCACGACCTGGGTGCGCTGGACGGGCTGGTCGTCACTCCCGAGCCACATCTCGATCAGGGAGTCGATGACGGGGTAGAGCTTCTCCTCCGGTGGATCCCACGGCTTCAGCAGGTAGTGGTCGAGGTCGACGACATTGATCGCTTCGATCGCGGCGTCGGTGTCGGCGTACGCGGTGAGGAGCGCCCTGCGAGCATGGGGGAACAGGTCCATCGCCTCCTCGAGGAACTCGAGGCCGCTCATCTCGGGCATGCGATGGTCGGCGAGCAGCACCGCGACCGGGTCGCCGCGCAGTTTCAACTCGCGCAGCGTCTCCAGGGCTTGCGAGCCGGATTCGGTCCGTACCACGCGATAGTCCTCGCCGTATTGACGGCGGAGGTCCCGGGCCACCGCGCGCGAAACCCCGGGGTCGTCGTCGACGGTGAGCAGGATCGGCTTGCGGTCGGTGTCGGTGGCCATGCTGCCCTTGACGGTATCCGCCTCGGACGGGGGTCCCCGCCCGTGGCTCGCGCTGCCGAGCCTCAGACGAACCTGTTGAACAGCTGGCGCGGACCGTCGAGGAACCGGCTGATCGCGGCAACGGGGGCAGGCGGTTCGTGCGCTCCGTCCCGGTCGAGCGAGTTGATGAACGCAACCTGCTCGAGGGTCAGCACGCCCACGGCGAGGCTCTGGCGGACGGCGTGGGACGAGTTGGTCTTGCCCGTTGTGACCCGGTACGCCGCCGCCATCGTCCCGGCCCGTCCGACGCCCTCGCCGCAGTGCACGAACACGAGTCCACGGCTCTCGCGGGCGATGGCGACGAACCGCCGAACCTGGCCGGGCGACGGCGGGCGGCCGTCGGTGATCGGCAGGTGCACGACGTCCATGCCGAGCGCGTTCAGGGCCGCATCGTCCTTGCGAGTGTCCGACCCCGGCCGCAGGTCGACGACGGTGGTCACACCGCGTGCGGCCAGGGATCGAAATCCGCCCGGACCGGGTTGCGCGCCGCGCAGAACGCGGTCATCGAGGGCGTAGACCTTTCTGACACCCTCGACGTCGACTGCGCCCTCGAGATCGGTGGTGCTTCGCGCCAGCCAGCTCATGCCGATCAGGGCGAGGTTGCCTTGGATCAACGAGCCCGCGATCAGTGCCAGCAATACAAGCACGGCAATCCGGATGCGACGGGGCCAATTGGCCCGCCGCGGGCGCGGGGCAGCTACGTGTTCGACGGATGCTGGTTTGGTCCCGGTCGACGCCATCAGGTTCGACGGGGCGTCGGCGATTCGAAGAACACGGAGCACGGGTTCCGGCGGTGGCTGTAGTCGCCCAACTTCTCGATCACGAGAAGGAACACGGTGCCGAACAGGAAGGCGCCGATCACGTCCGAGAACCAGTGCACACCCATGTAAACGCGGCTCGCGCCGACGAGCAGGATGATCACGCCGGAGAGAACCGTTGCCACCCACCAGATTGCACGCCGATGGGTGACAAGCGCGACGACTGGCGGCACCAGCCCCCAAAGGGCGATCGCTGCCATCGGGTGACCGCTGGGGAACGACGGGCCGTGGGCGTCGACGAGCGCTCCTACCGACGGCCGCTCGCGACCGATGGACGCCTTCATGAGCCATTCGCACGCAGGGCGCGCCAGCGTGGCCGCGACGAGCAGCCCCGCAAGCGGCGCGCAGGTTCGCCAAGCGATCGCGAGCAGCACGGCCAAGCCGATGGCCACGACCTGCCAGCTTCCAAGGACTGTGACGTTCGTGAAGAACGTGTTCAGGGCGTCGGTGCGATGGTCGGTGACCCAGCTTCGGATGGGCTCGTCCCAGACACGGAGCAGGGCGCCATTCGCGACAGAGGCCGCTACCGCCATACCGGCAAACAGGAGAACGATGGCAGCAAGAGTCCAGGGGTACCGCAGGAGCACACCCGCGGGTGTGAGCGGTGGGTCGTGGTGGAGATTCGTCGGCCTGAGGTCGGCCGGTCGGAGGGTCGTCATGGCTGCGGACCGATTGTACGGATCGGTGCCAGCTTTCTCTTCACGCCCTCGTAGCGTGACGTTTCGAGGCCGAACGTCCCGCGAGATGGGGGAGGGGGCGGCCCCGGCGGCGGAAGCGCGGGGTCTCAGAGGATGACGATGAGGAGGATGACGAAGCCCACGAAGCTGAAGAAGGATCCCTTCTGCGCCTGAGCCTCCTTCTTGGTGAGGCGCTCGTGCACGAACGGGATGTCGGCTCGTGTCGGCTCGATCCCGACGCTTGGCCGCCCGGCGTGCGTGAAGAGCGAGGCGGCGAGGAAGGCGAGGCCGACGAACGCGAACAGCATTGCGACAAACGAGACGACGGCCTCGGGGCCGCCGTCCTTTGCGAGGATGCCCGCGCCCGTCACGACGATGCCGGAGGCGGGCACGAGCGGCGTCGTGCGAGCGTTCACGGTTGCCGCCGAACGTTCGAAGTCCTCGATGACGGCGAGCGTTGCGGACCGCTCGCTCTCGCCCGCCGCGACCCGCTTGTCGATGGCCTTCTCGAGCGAGTCGAGCGGCGGGATGTGTTGTCCGCGGCGACGCTCGTGGGAACGCTTGATTCGCTCCCATATTCCAAGGGGCCCGCGCTTGGCGCGGGACGGTGGTCCCGTCTCGCGCACGCTGCCCACAGCCGGAATTCTATTGAACGAACTGACAGAGGGCCGTGAGGCGGGGTTTGAGCGGGCTCCGAATCGAGCAGGTAACGACGGTCCCATTCCCGTCGATGCTGGAGGACGTCTCGAGGTCGGTACGTGTAGGCGGGCTGCTCGTCATGACCGGAGTGACGATTGCCCTCCTCTTCGGGTCGCTCGTTGTCGTCGTCGGGGCCTTCGTGAGCGTGTGCGGCGCCATCGTGGCTGCGGTCGGGATGGAATCTGCGTTGCTGGAACAAGGCGCGAAGTCTGATGGCGCCCCGAATTCGGTCGATTCCGCGCACGGCGACCTCGCCACTTGAGTGTCGATCGACTCGATGGGAGCACGAGATGGACAAGCAAGCGTGCAGGTGCCCCTGGTCGAATGAAGCAGCACCGGTCAGAATCGCGACCGTTGATCGTGGTTCCTGAGGAGAGGGTTCAATGGAGACGCAAGAGGGGCGTGAAGACGGTGGCCTCGAGCGCGTGACCCGCGGAGTGCGCGAGGTGATCGGCAAGGCCGAGAAGGCGATCAAGCAAGCCCGGCGGAAGGGGAAGGCCACCGTCAAGCGGCGCAAGAAGGCTTTGGCCAAACGGCGGACGTCGGCCAAGAAAGCGGCGACGAAGGGCGGGAGGCAGGTGAAGAAGCGCGCTGGCACCGCGGCGAAGAAGGCCAAGAAATCGACCGCGCGAGCCACCAAGAAGACGACTCGCGCGGGGAAGAAGGGCGCGTCCACCGCCAAGAAGTCAGCGAAGAAGACCGCCAGCAAGGCGAAGAAGGGCGCGCAGAAGAAGAAGTCAGGGGCAGGCACAACGAAGAAGCGAAGCCAGTCCTGAGAGTCACGGCCCGGGGGACCGGCGCCGTAAGCCTGCCGACCTCCCGGCCTTCTGGAAAGGCGTTGGAGTTCTTCCGCGCTCGCGTGATGGCGTCCTGACCGCATCGCGGTTGCGGACACTGCTCATGGTCGAGCGCGCAAACGGGTAGGAGAACCCCGAAACTTCGGGGGTGCGAACGGTGAACCGGTTGGAGCGGGGGCTGCGGCGGCTCGACGCGTTCCAGCAGCGCCATCGCCCAACCGCGTTCGCCTTCGCGGTGGTGAAGAAGTTCGGCGACGACCGGGGCGGCGCCCTCGCCGCGCTGCTCACGTACTACGCGTTTCTTTCGCTGTTCCCGCTGCTTCTGCTGCTCGTCACGGGCCTCGGGTTCGTGATCGGGCACAACCCCGACCTCGAGCGCCGCGTCGTCGACTCGGTGCTCTCAGAGTTCCCGATCATCGGGGAGCAGCTCGGCAAGAGCGTGCACGCGCTCCGCGGCAGTGGGCTCGCATTGGTCGTCGGTCTCGTCGGCCTCGTATGGGGCTCGCTGGGCGTAAGCCAAGCGGCGCAGCACGCCATGGCCGAAGTCTGGAACGTTCCCGGCCGCGAGAGGCCCGGATTCTTCCCGCGGCTTGGCCGCAGCCTGTCGATCCTCGCCGTCCTCGCAACCGGCCTCGTGGTTACGACCGCGTTGAGCGGCATCGGGACGGCGGTCGGCCCGGCCCTGTACTGGCGCGTCCTCACTCTTGTTGCGACCGTAGGCATCAACGCCGGGATCTTCTTCCTCGGGTACCGGCTGCTGACTCCAAAGGTGGTCGCGACTCGCGATCTCGCGCCCGGCACGCTGATCGCAGCCGTCGGTTGGACCGTGATCCAAGCGATTGGCGGATATCTCGTCGCCCATCAACTCCGGCAGACGAGTGAGGTCTACGGCTTCTTCGCGATCGTGCTGGGCTTGCTGTTGTTCCTGTCGCTCGGCGCCCAGCTGACGATCTATGCGGCCGAGGTCAACGTCGTACGTGCACGCCGGCTCTGGCCGCGCAGCATCGTGCAACCGCCGCTGACTGGCCCGGACCGGGCCGCCCTCCGCGGGATGGCGCAGCGGGAGGAGCGCCGGCCGGAGGAACGCGTCGATGTGCGATTTCTCGACCAGCACAAGCCGCAGTCGCCCGAGCCGAGCTCCTGATACTCGCAACGGTCGCGGGCGGAACATCCGGGCAATAGCAGCTACCGGCGTCGACGATCGTGCAACAGCGCCCGTGCCGCCATTCGTCCCGGTGTTCCTAGGATGCCGCCCGACGGGTTCGTGCCCGCTCCCGACACGTACAGACCGTCGATGGGTGTGCGGTGATCGCCGAGGCGCCGCGTCGGCCGGAAGAACCCGAGCTGGTCGGGCGTGATGTCGAGGTGCATGGGGTGCGCGCCGGGCCACCGCTCGTTCTCCTGCATCAGGTCGGGCGTCCACGCGTACGTCCCGAGGATGGAGCGTTTGAAGCCGGGGGCACGGGATTCGACGACCGCGAGACACGCGTCGACGAACTCGTCGCGACGCGCCTTCCATCCACCTGCCACCTCTGCCGGCGCCGCCGGCGATGCCAGGTAGATCGTGTGCCGTCCGGGCGGCGCCAGCGTGTCGTCCAGGGCGGAGCTGGTGAACGCGTACAACGGCGGGGGATCGGGCAGTAGTCCGACCTCGGCTTCGTCCCAGGCGCGGGTGAGGTCGCCGAGGTCGTCGACATAGCTCTGGAGGCCGTTCCAGTCACCGGGTCGGGCGGCGGGGTACTCCGGGAGCCGATCTGTCGCCACGTGGACGAGCGCTTGCACGACGTTGCCGCGTCGGGTGGCAGCGAGGTCGGCGCCGTCCCGTCCACCCAGCGGTGGCTGGAGCAGCTCGAGCAACGCGCGCTTCGGATCGATGGCGGTGATCACGTTCGACGTCTCGATCCGGTCGCCGCCTTCGGTGACGACAGCGCGCACCCGACCGCCGACGGCCTCGATCCGGGCGACGGGCATCGAGCACTGCAGTTCACCGCCGAGCGACTTCAGCCGGCGCGCGAGGGCATCGGTGAGCGCTTGCGCGCCGCCGCGGGCGTGCCACTGACCGAAGATGTGGAACGCCGCCTGCCAGAAGGAGAACAGCGACCCAGCCGGAGCCGACGGCCCGACGCCCCCGTGTGCGGCGTACGCGGCGACGGGGCCCCGCGTCAGGTCGGTCGTCAGCCAGCGGCGCAGCAGCGAGTCGTACGGGCCGAGCAGGTCGCGCACGGTTGCAAGGGGCTCCGAACGCAGCGCGCGCACGACGTTCCCGAACCTCGTCGGCACGTCACGGAGCGGCACGTGTCCACGCACCGCGGGCAGCACGGTACGGATGATCGGCATGGCCTTGTCGATGAAGCGGCGGTAGGCCAGCGCCTCGTCCGAGCTCACTTCGCCGATCGATTCGACCGTTGCGTCGACGGAGCGGTGGAATCGGACCCGGCGGCCGTCCTCGTGGATGGCGACCGTGAACGGGTCCATCTCCTGGTACACGAGCCCGGCCCCGGCGAGATCGAGCTCTTCGGGGATCGACGTCATGTTGATCATGTTGTGGGCGACCGAGTGAAGATCGAACCGGAACCCGGGGATCGTCTCTGCGGTCCGGGAGCCGCCGCCGGGACCGTCGAGCGCTTCGAGGACCAGCACGTCCCGCCCGGCACGAGCGAGGTAACACGCGGCGACGAGGCCGTTGTGCCCCGCGCCGACGACGACGTCAGGCACGGGCTCCCGACGCTCGAGCGCGAGCGAGGCGCCGGAGACGAGCCCTCTGTGCATCCCAGGCGTAGACGACGGTCGTGTTCGCCAGCACGTCGTGGAGGGCCCGGTGCTCGCGACCGACGAGGATGCCGATGAGGCCGAGCCCGAGGAGAATGAACGAGAGCGGAAAGAAGAGGGCACGGAGGAAGGCGTGACCGACGTCAAGGGGAGAGCCGTCGCGGCGTACGACCCGAAGTCCCAGCACCAGCATGCCCGGCGTCCGCCCCGAGATCGCCCACGGCACGAAGAAGTAGAGAAAGCTCCACAGCGTGAGGAGAGCGGCCGAGGCGCCGGTACCGAGATCAGTCGCGTCGAAGTTTCGCGAGACGATCAACTCGAGAATCCACACGACGACGGCAGTGGCGACCGAGTAAAGCGCGCTCACGAGCACGGCATCGATTGCGTAGGCGGCCAGCCTCGAGAACGAGCCGGCGTAGTGGCCAACGGCTCCGGGGTCGGGGACGTATTCGTCGGCTGCGTTCGTCATGCGGCGTCCCGACCGACAAGGCGCGGCGGCCCGAGCGGAAGCTCAGCTTGACTGCGCCGGAGCACCCGATTGACGCCACGGTTGGTGAAATGGTCGAGCCGCACGAATTGTGCTCGCAGCGTGTCGAGCGCCCGCTCGAAGAGGCCGGTCGTCGACTGGATCACGATGCCGCCGATCTCCGTGCGGGCGATCAGCTGTTCGACATCGATGCGCGAAACGATCGTGTTGATGTCGACGCGGTCGAGCACGCGATTCAGGTCGACCTGCTCGACGATCTTGTTGATATCGATGCGTGTGATGAGGGCGTCGATGTCGACGCGGGTGAGGATCTCGTTGATGTCGACGCGCTCGATGACCGCCTGCACGTCGACCTGCTCGACGACGGCGTTGATGGGCATGAGCCCGAGCAGGCGGTCGAATCGACCGTGGTCGCGGCGCCCGCCGACAGGCTCGTCGTGGCTCGTGATGACTTGCCCCCATACGTCGTTCGGTCAACTGGCTGTGCCGACAGTCTGCCGCACTGACACGCGGAGATCTTCTCCTAGCGTCTACGCCGAATGGCCGATTGGGCGACGATCTCTTCGCTCGCCACCGCCGGCGGCACTCTGGTGCTGGCGGCTGCCACCTACACTGCCGTGCACTCGGCCAACCGCTCCGCTCGCATCGCCGAGCGGGCCCTCCCATCCTGCGCGCCATCGAAGGCCGGCAGCGCCTGACGATCGACTTGCTCTGAGTGGATGTGCACGTTCGTCCGGCACTGGAACCTCGACCGCATCGACCCCCGCTAGCAAAATCATTACGGCCTGCTCTGCGTTCCCGGCGGTCGGGGTGTTTCGCGCCAGCCGAGCTTCACCGTCGCCCACGTGATGCCGGCGAGGACGGCACCGGTGACGACGGCGCCGACGAAGCCGGCCCCGGTGATGGCCCGCCCGACCGCGAGGGTGACAGCGCTCCACACGCCGACGCAGGTTCCGAACTCGACGAAGAGCCAGATTGGATGGACCCTTCGCGTGTTGTCCCAAGCCATCGTCTGGCCTTTCGGGTGGGGGGAGTCGCTGATGTTACGCGTCGGCGCTGATTGCACCGTCGGGCAATCCATCCCGGCCGGCGGGCCGTATGACTGGGAGCAGTGGTCGAGACGGGAGGCCCCATGCGCAAGCTCTTCGCCCTGACCGGGGCGGCGATCGCCGCCATCGCCCTCGCCGGCGGCACTGCGCTCGCCGGTGTGCCCACCAAGTCGAAGCCCCCGGTCACCTTGGAGGGGAAGGTCAACAACAAGGGCGAGAAGACCGTGAAGAAGGGCAAGATCTCGATCGAGGCCGACGATTTCTACTTCAAGCCGACGTTCGAGAAGGCGAAGCTCGGCTCCAAGGTCACCGTGAAGCTCAAGAACGAGGGCAAGACCCAGCACACGTTCACGATTGCGAGCCTCGGCATCGACCAGACGCTCGATCCGGACCAGAAGGCGACCGTCGATGTCACCCTGCCGACCGATGGCGCGCTCGCCTTCTATTGCCGCTTCCACGGGCCGACCACATCGGCGCCGGGGGCCTCGAACCAGGGGATGCAGGGCGCATTCTTCTCGAAGAAGGGTGAATCGCTGTCCACCGGTGGTGGCGCGGCGGCAGCAACCGCCACGACGGGGGCCGCGCCGGCCACCACGACGCCGTCCACCAGCTCGGGCGGCGGCGGTGGTGGCTACGGCTACTGAGGTGCGTCAGGGCTGAACGACCGCACCCCGCGGCGGTAGGCGCCCGGGAGGAGAGCACGAGCAACCGGCGCGAGCCGAGCGATACGTGTCGCGTCGATCTCGACCCGTGACCGGCCGATGCCGCGCAGCACGGTCTGCGAAACCTGCTCCTCCGTGCGGCGCACGAACTTCGGGACCTTGTCGGGGTCAGCGCCCTCGGTCATCGGCGTGGGGACGAAGCCGGGGTAGAGGACGTGCAGGTGGACGCCGCGCTCGTCGACCTCGTACGACAAGCTCTCGGTGAACGCGCTCAACGCGGCCTTGGACGCCCCGTAGGCGGGCTCGCCCGGTCCCGGTGCCCGCCCGGTGTCGGACGAGACGTTGAGGACGGCGCCGTGCCGTCGCTCGAGCATCCCGGGCAGGACTGCGAGCGTGCCGGCCACGGCGGCGAAGAAGTTCGTTTCCATGACGGTCCGGTACTTCGCGATGCCGTCCTCGGCCGGCTCGCCGATGCCGGCGTCGTTGATCAGCAGGTCGATGCGGCCCTGGCGCGCCTCGATGTCGGAGAGCACGCCGGCGAAGCGATCGGTGTCGCTCACGTCGCACACGACGTATCCGGACGCGGGCGACGAACGCTTCATCTCGGCGGCGAGCGCGCGGAGCGGCTCCTCCCGGCGGGCGATCCCGGTGACCACGGCGCCGTTGGCCGCCAGGTCGAGAGCCATCCGCCGGCCAAGCCCGGACGACGCCCCGGTCACGACCGCGATCGCGCCGGCGATTGGGAAGGTCGTGTCCACGCTCTCAGGCGGCGGCTTTCTCGGCGGTGGCGTGGTCGAGCTCGTCGAAAGCGAGGAGCTCGCGACCCGCCGTCGCCGCGATGCGGTCTTCCCAGGCGGTCCCCGGCGACAGGTTCCGGCGCGTGTAGCGCAGGGTGCCGAGCGCCTTGTGCGGATCGTCCGACTGCTCCAGCAGCAGCGCGGCCGCAACCGTGCGCACCAGGGAGTCGGTGATCCGCGCCGCACGGGCTTCGGCGAGGTCGGCGTCGCGCAGCGGCAGCTCCTCGACGCGCCGCTCGAGCTCGTTGCGCGCCGCGGTGACCGCCTTTATCGCCTCGGCGAGGTAGTCGGGGACGGGAGCTTCGATCGCCCGATCGATGCGGGCAAGCGCGGCCTCGTGCGCGTTGTCGCGCCGGATCGCACGCAGCACGTCGAGCTGACAGATCTGCTCGGTGCCCTCCCAGATCGGATGGCACTGCGCGTCGCGCAGCTGACGGGTGAGCGGCCAGTCCTCGCAGTAGCCGTTGCCACCGTGCATCTCGACGGCTTGGCTCGCGGCCTCGACGCCGAACCGACACAGCCGCACCTTCGCCGCCGGCACGAGGATGCGCCGGAGCCGGCCGCCGTCCGCGGCGCGGGCAGCCGCCGCGCACTCGAAACCCAGCGCGAAGGCGGCTTCGAGCTCGACGAGCATGTCGACGAGCTGCTCGCGAATCAACGGCAGGTCGACTAGTACCCGACCCTTCGCCCGACGGTGATGAGCCCAGATCGTGGCTTCGAGGAAGGAGCGGCGGGCGATGCCGAGGCCCATCAGCGCGACGCCGAAGCGCGAACCGTTGACCATCTCCATCATGCGGCCGAGCCCGCCCGCGTCCGAGTCGGAGCTACCACCGTCGCTCGCCGGGGTGGCGCGCAGCGCATAACCGAGCGCGTCGTGGAACTCGACCTCACCGGTCGGGACGCTCTTGGTGCCCAGCTTGGGCTTGAGGCGGCGCATCGAGATCCCGTTCCGGGAGCCGTCCTCGCGGTATTTGGGAACGAGGTACAGGCCGAGGCCGGCAGGACCCTCGGGCGCGCCCTCGGGCCGGGCGAGCATCACGATCGCGGCGCCGTCGATGTTCGAGCAGAACCACTTCTCGCCGTTGATGAGCACACGGCCGTCACCGATGTCGCGGGCGGTGCAGTGCACCGTGCGGCCGAGGTCGGAGCCGCCGTCGCGCTCGGTGAGGAACATCGAGCCGTCGATGCCCTCGTCGAAGTCGTCACTGCGCAAGCCCGGCAGCAGGGTGTCGCGTACATCGGGCGGCGCGTAGGCGGCGACGAGTCCGGCGACACCGCTCGTCATGCCGAGGCTGCACACGAGACCGGTGTCGGCCTGCGACAGCAGGTAGTTGGCGGCCGCGAGGACCACGCCCGGGACGGCCCGGCGCCGCTCGGCTTCGTCGCGCGGGAAGCCGCCCACGTACCCGCTCGCCCACAAGGCACGCTTCGACTCCAGCGCGGCGGGGTGGTGGACGATCTCGTTGACCTCGTTTGCCCACCGGTCGTAGCGGACGAGCTCCGGTGGGTTGGCGTCGACGATCTCCGAATTGGGCGCCACGCGCTGACCGACGAGGCCGCCGAACTCGCGCAGCTTGGCGTCGGCCCACTCGAGGTCCTCGGGCGGGCAATCGCGTCGCACCCGGGCCTGGAGGTCGGGGTCGAGCTCGTACCAGTTCTGGCCGATCGCCGACTCGAACGTCGCGTAGTCGATCATCGGATGCTCCTGGGCTGCGGGTGATTCGGTGGTCTTCAGGAAGCCTACGACGCCTGACGTGGTAGCCATGGGCCCCCAGCGTATGGAGCCACTCGATCTCATCGACACGAGGCTGCGCGTCGCGACGTGGAACGTGTGGTGGCGATTCGGTCCCTGGGAGGAGCGCCAGCCTGCGGTCGCGGAGACTCTTCGTCGGATCGACGCCGACGTGATCGCGCTCCAGGAGGTGTGGAACGCGCACGACGGAGTCGGGCAGCCGGCGGCACTTGCCGGCGCACTCGGATATCACCACGTGTTCGCGCCGGGGTTCGATGCCGGCGATGCGATGTTCGGGAACGCCATCCTCTGCCGCTGGCCCATCGCAGCGAGCGCGACACGTGAGCTGCCGTCGACGTCGGAGACGCAGGAGTTCCGCGTCGCGCTCAAGGCCGAGGTCGACGGCCCAAGAGGGCGGTTCGAGGTCTACACGACCCATTTGAATTGGCGGTACGACGAGAGCCACGTTCGTCAGGCGCAGGTGACCGCACTGGCGGAGTTCGTCGCCGAGTCCGAAGGGCGTAGCTTTCCGCCCATCCTCTGTGGAGATTTCAACGCCGAGCCCGACTCCGACGAGATCAGGATGCTGACCGGTCGAGCCGCAGTGCCAGTGCCCCGCCTGGTCTTCATCGACGCGTGGGACGTCGCCGGCGAGGGGCCCGGCTTCACCTGGTCGAACGACAATCCCTTCGCCGCGCGCGACCTCGAGGCCGATCGCCGCATCGATTACGTCCTCGTCGGCTGGCGCAAGGCGCGCGGTGCGGGGCACGTCGTCGGGGCCCGCGTGGCGGCGGTCGACTCTGTCGCCGGCATCTACCCTTCCGACCATTACGCCCTCGTCGCCGAGTTGCGCTACTGAAAGCGGTGTTGCGATGTTGCCCGGCCTGATGTCCGAGATGCGTGTGGCGCCGGGCCGACCCGCGGACCTCGTGCAGCGGAGCACCGCGGATCGGCTCGGGATCGCCGACAAGGAAGCCGCCCAAAAAGAGCGCGCCGTGCTCCTCGACGAGCTGCAGGACCTGCACGAGAGACTCTGGGCGGAAGACAAGCGCAGCATGCTGCTCGTGCTCCAGGGGATGGACACCGCCGGCAAGGACGGTGTGATTCGCCGGGTGCTGCGCGGTCTGAACCCGCAGGGCTGCTCGGTGACCGGGTTCAAGCCGCCGACGACGACGGAGCTCGCGCACGACTACTTGTGGCGAGTCCACGTCGCCTGTCCGGAGCGGGGCCAGCTCGGAGTCTTCAACCGTTCGCACTACGAAGACGTGGTGACCGCGCGCGCTCTCGGCATCGTCGACGAGGAGCACTGTCGGCGTCGGTACGGGCATGTGCGCGACTTCGAGCAGATGCTGACCGACGAAGGCACGACGCTCCTCAAGGTCTTCTTGCACATCTCGCCCGAAGAGCAGCGCAAGCGGTTGCAAGCTCGCCTCGATGACCCGACCAAACGCTGGAAATTCAGGCCGGAAGACCTCGACACCCGCAAGCAATGGGACGCCTATCAATCGGCGTATGAGGACGCGATCACCGAGACCTCGACGGAGTACGCGCCGTGGTGGATCGTGCCCAGCGACCGTAAATGGGTACGCGACGTCGCCGTCGAGAGATTGTTGCTCGACGTTTTTCGCCGTCTCGACCCACAGTTCCCGCCGCCGGATCCGCGGCTCGACGGCGTGACCGTGGAGTAGCGGGCGCTCGTCAACCGGCGCGGCGCTCCTCTTCAGCGGCGGCGCGCAGGAAGGCGTCACGTGGGCGTTGGAGCGATCCCAGCGCAACGATGTCACGCGGGAAGAAGAGCGCGACCGTCCAGTCCAGGCTGATGCGCACCTTGCGGTTGAACGTCGGCATCTTCGCCACGTGGTAGGAGCGGTGGAGCCACCAGGCGAGGAAGCCGCGCAGGCGGATGCGTCCCGGAAGCTGGGCGACGCCGCGGTAGCGGCCCAGCGAAACGAGCTGGCCCCGGTTGTGGTACTTGAACGGACGCAGCCGACGTCCCTGGTTCGACGCCTCGAGATTGCGCGCGAGCCGCTTCGCCTGCCGAAGCGCGTGCTGCGCGGTGGGCGGGCTCAGCCCGCCGGTGGCGAGGTCGGGCACGGCCGCCGCATCGCCGGCCGCCCACGCCCCGGGCACGACGCTGCCGTCGGCGTCGCGGACGCGGAGGAACTCGTCGCACGTGACGCGGCCGTGGTCGTCGACCGGAAAGCCTGAACGCGCCGCCAGCGGGTCGGGACGCACGCCGGTCGTCCACACGAGCGTCGCGGCCGGGAACGTGTTGCCGTTCGAGAGGCGCATCATCCCGCCCTCGGCCGATTCGAGGCGCGTCTCGAGATGGATCTCGATCCCGCGTCGCGCCAGACGCCGGAGGGCGTACTCGGCGAGACGGGCGTCGGTCTCGGGCAGGATGCGCCCAGTCGCCTCGACCAGTACCCACCGGGTGCGCTCGTTCGCGAGCTCCGGGTAGCGCTTGAGCGCGTCGTGGCAGAGGTCCTCGAGCTCGGCGAGCGCCTCGACCCCTGCGTAGCCGCCGCCGACGAAGAGGAACGTCAAGAGCGCGCGCCGCCGTTCAGGATCAGTCGTCTCAGCCGCGGCCTCGAGACAGGCCAGGACGTCGTTGCGGAGGTGGATCGCCTCTTCGATCGTCTTGAAGCCGACGGCCCGTTCGGCGAGCCCGGGGACGGGCAGGACGCGGCTCACCGACCCCGGTGCGAGGACGACCTCGTCGTACGGCAGCTCCACCGATCCTCCGTCGAGGGTGCGCACGTGCGCGCGGCGGGCGTCGTGGTCGACGATCTCGGCCTCGCCGACCACGAGCCGGGTGCGGCGCAGCACTTGGCGCAGCGCCACGAGGACGTGCCGGGGCTCGATCGTCCCCGACGCCGCTTCGGGAAGGAACGGCTGGTACTGGAGGTAGTTCTCGGCGTTCACGAGCACGATCTCGTCGCCGGGTTCGCGAAGCCGCCGCTCGAGTCGCAGCGCCGCGTACACACCGACGAACCCGCCCCCGCACACGAGGAGCCGCATATTGTGAAGCGTTTCACCAGCCCTTCAGATGGTCAATCGCAGGCGATGAAAAGGAGCCCTGATGCCGAGCCCCGAGCAGGTCCGCGCGGCGATCGGCGCGTACGCCGCCGCCTACCGCGACAACGACCGGGACGCGTTCCTCGACGTGTTCGCGGATGACGGCGTGATCATCGACCCGGTCGGGACGCCCGCGCATGTCGGTCGAGAGGCGCGGGGCGCGTTCTGGGACACAGTTCACCAACTGACAGAAAGGATCACGTTCGACGTGAAGGACGTCGTCGTCTGCGGCAACGAGGCGGCGATGGTGTTCGGCATTCACGCCGGCAGCGGCGACAGCGGGATCGTGCTCGACGCCGTCGACATCTTCGAGGTCGACGACGACGGCAAGGTCACGCTGATGAAGGCGTACTGGGACATGAGCCGGGCGACCCCGGCGACCTGACGGCGCCGGAATCCGGCCGGCCCTCAGGGCCCGACGACGCTGCGCTCGCTTGACCAGGGCCTTGACCAGCCGGTCAACTCGACTGGTAGCGCGGCGCGGCGTTAGGCCAGAATGTTCCGACCATGCGGGTTGAATCTCGGGATTCCGTCTCGCTGAAGCCGGCAGAGCTGGACGAGTTCGGTCAGCTCCTCGGATCGGTCGGCTTGCCGCTGAAGGACGAGCAGCTCGACCAGCACGTCGAGCAGTTCCCGCTCGTGACCCGCTCCACCGCCGACGACGAGCTCCACGGCTTCCTGTTCGGCTCGCTCGAGCGCATCGGCGGCACGCCGTGCATCCTGTGGGGGCTCGGCGCCATCCGCCGGGGCCGCCAGGCCCGCGTGACACTCGACCAGCTCGTCGGCGAGCTGTATCGGCGGGCCGCGATCTCGTTCCCGGACGAGGACGTACTCGTCGCCGGGCGCTTCGCCCACCCGTCGGCGTACGCGCTGCTAAACGCGCTCAGCGACGTTTGTCCCCGCCCCAAGTACTCGCCCACCGGCGAGGAGCGGGCGTGGGGTCGCCGCCTCGCCCGGCGCTTCGGCTGCGACGGCCGCTACGACGACCGCAAGTTCCGCCTCAAGGCCAACGGCGCGTCGGAAGCGGTGCTGCACGCGAGCTCCGTGAAAGCGGGGGGCAAGGCCGCCGCCGATCTGGTCGGCACCGTGCGGCCGCACAAGGGCGAGGCCGTCATCGCCTTCGGCTGGGCCACCGCCGAGGCGCTCGTCGACGGCCTCGCGCCCCCGCGCAAGAAGTAGCGGGCTCTAGCTCCGGCGCGCCGCAAGGACGTCGTCGAGTTGCGCCCGTAGCTCTTCGGGGGTCGTGACGGGCTGACGGCACGCGAAGTGCTCGCAGACGTACGCGGTGGGCTTGCCGTCGACGAGCGCACGGTCGGCGAGCAGGGGCGTGACGTCGGCGCCCGTGCCCGGCGGTGCGGCCACGGTGACCGACGCCGGCAGCAGACGGCCCGAGACCTCCCGTCGCAACGCAGCGCCATCGCCCTCAGCCACGATGGCGATCTCGAGCGGCGGCGTGACGAGACGCTCGAGCGCGCCGAGAAGGTACGCGAACGCGGTCGCGTGCTCGGCCAGCACCGGACCGAGCAGGCGCAGCACCTGCGCTGCCGGCGCCTCGTAGCCAGCTTCGCCCGTGAGCGCGGCCAGGCGAAGTAGGCCGTGGGCGGCGAGTGAGTTCTCGGCCGGGGTCGCGTTGTCCTGGAGCTCCTTGGGCCGCACGATCAGGGACTCGGCGTCGAGGCCCGTCGTGAAGAACCCGCCCTGGGCCTCGTCATGGAAGAGTCGCAACAGCTCGTCGGCGACCTCGCGCGCGTCCCTGAGCCACGCAACGTCCTCGACCTCGGCCAGCGTGACCAGCGCTTCGAGGAGCGCCGCGTAGTCCTCGGCGTACGCGAGATGACGGGCCCGCCCGTCCTTCCAGGAACGCAGCAGCCGCCCGTCGTCACGACGCAGCTCTGTGAGCAGGAAGCGCGCATTCGCACGAGCCGCTTCCATCCAGTCTTCGCGCTCGAGCGCGGCGGCCGCCTCCGCCAGCACCCGTAGAAACAGCGCGTTCCAGGCAAGCAGCACCTTGTCGTCGAGGCCGGGACGCGTCCGCTGCTCACGGGCCGCGAACAGCTTCGGCAGTGCACGCCGCACGCCTTCGGGCGGCTCCTCGCCCCGGCTCACGACATGAAGGATGTTGCCGCGGTACCCCGTGTGCGGATCCTCGAAGTTGCCGTCCTCGGTGACACCGAAATACCGGATGACTTCAGCAGCATCCTCACCGCAGACGCGCTCGATCTCCTCGCGCGACCACAAGTAGAACTTGCCCTCGACGGCGTCAGAGTCGGCGTCCTCGGCGGAGAAGAACCCACCGTTTGGGTGACGCAGGTCGCGGAGCACGTAGCCGACGGTCTCCTCGACCACGCGCCGATACCGCGCTTCGCCTGTCACCAGGTACGCGTGCAGGTATGCGCCGGTGAGCAGCGCCTGGTCGTACAGCATCTTCTCGAAGTGGGGGACGAGCCAGTAGGCGTCGGTCGAATACCGGTGAAAGCCGCCGCCGACCTGGTCGTAGATGCCGCCTGCCGCCATCGCGTCGAGCGACACCTGCACCATCTCGAGCGTCTCGGGCGCCTGGTTGCGCACGTACGTGCGGAGCAGGAAGTCGAGCGTCATGGCCTGGGGGAACTTCGGCGCCCGACCGAAGCCGCCGAACTGCGGGTCGTACTGGGCCCGCGCCGACTCGTACGCGCCGGCGAGGATCTCGGCCGACGGCTCGGGACGCAGGTCGCCGCGGCCGAGGTCGGCCGTGCGCTCGAGCATGTTCGTGAGCTTCCCGGCCTGCTCGACCAGGTCGTCCCGTCGGCTCCGCCACGCGTCGTCGATGGCTTCGAGCACGCGTCGGAACCCCGGCATGCCTTGGCGGTCATCCTTGGGGAAGTAGGTGCCGCCGAAGAACGGCCTGCCCTCCGGTGTGAGGAACACGGTCATCGGCCAGCCGCCGCGGCCGGTCATCGCCTGCACGGACTGCATGTAGATGCCGTCGACGTCGGGGCGTTCCTCGCGGTCGACCTTCACGTTGACGAACAACCGGTTCATCTCCGCGGCGACGTCCGGATCCTCGAAGCTCTCGTGGGCCATGACGTGGCACCAGTGGCACGAGGAGTAGCCCACCGAAAGGAGTAACGGCTTGTCTTCGGCACGCGCCTTCTCGAACGCCTCATCCCCCCACGGGTACCAGTCGACGGGGTTGTCGGCGTGTTGACGGAGATACGGGCTCGTCTCGTCGGCGAGGCGGTTCACCACCGCGCCCACCGTACCGGCTACTTCGTGGCGCCGATTCCGAGTCGTTCGATGGCCGTTGCCTTCGACCACCGGTAGTCGGGCTTCCCCGACGGAGACCGCACGATCTCGTCGACGAACACGACCTCGCGCGGCGCCTTGTACGCGGCGACGTGCGCGCGGACGTGCGCGTCGAGGTCGTCGAGCTCGGGTGTCACGCCCTCACGGGGTTGCACGACGGCGACGACCCGCTCACCCCAGCGCGGATCGGGCACGCCCACCACGACGGCGTCGAACACCGCCTCGTGTCCCTTCAACGCCGCCTCGACCTCTTCGGGGTATACCTTCTCGCCGCCGGTGTTGATCGATACCGATCCTCGGCCCAAGAGGGTGATCGTCCCGTCCTCTTCGATGCGGGCATGATCGCCGGGGACCGACCAGCGCACGCCGTCGACGAGCGGGAAGGTGGCTGCGGTCTTCTCGGGGTCCTTGTAGTAGCCGAGCGGGATGCGGCCGCGGCGGGCGAGCTTGCCGACCACACCGACCCCCGCCGGATGCAGCTCGTCGTCGAGGACCGTCGTCTCGTCGTTCACGGCGAAGCGCGGCACCTCGTTGACCGGTGCGCCCGCGACGGTGATCGACTGGCCCTGCCCACCCGACTCCGACGCCCCGTACCCGTCGATGATGAGGCTGGCGGGGAACTTCTCGGCGAGCCGTGTCTTCACCGACGGCGAGAGGATCGCGCCACCGGACAGCATCACCGTGCAGCACGACACGTCGACCGACGGGTCCAGGTCGTCCAGCGCCTCGACCAAGGGCCGGGCGAACGCGTCCCCCACGATCACGAGGAAGTTCACCTGCTCGCGGGCGATGAGCCTCCAGAGCCGCTGTGGGTCGAGGTGGCGATCGGGGGAGATCACCACGCACCCTCCCGTGAACAACGTGCTGAACGCCATCCAGTGCGCGGTGCCGTGCATGAACGGGCACGCCGGCAGGCAGCGGGTGCGGCCTTCACGAGCGCGGTCGGCGATCTCCTCCGGGTACGAGATCTCGTTGCCGATGCCGCCGCCGCCCAGGGCGCCGAAGAAGACGTCCTCGGCACGCCACATCACACCCTTCGGCATGCCGGTCGTCCCGCCGGTGTAGAGGATGTACAGGTCATCGGGGGAGCGTTCCTCGAAGTCACCTTCGGGTGACGACTCCGCCAGGGCCTGCTCGTACTCGACGGCCGGGAGCGAGCTGAGCGGCGCGTCCGAACGGTCCTCGACCACAACGAACGCTTGGAGCATTGGGAGCCGGGCGCGGACGGCATCGAGCTTCGGGGCGAACTCGCGGTGGAAGACGATTGCCTTGGCGTCGGCGTCTTCTAGCAGGTAGCGCAGCTCCTCCTCGACGTACCGGTAGTTCACGTTGATCGGGACCGCCCGCAGCTTGAACGCGGCGAGCATCCCTTCGATGTACTCGACGCCGTTATAGAGATAGAGAGCGACGTGATCGCCGGCGCCGACGCCTTGCGCGGCCAGGTGGTGCGCGAGCCGGTTCGCCCGTTCGTCTACCTCGGCGTAGCTGAGACGCAGATCGCCGCAGACGAGGGACTCGTGCTCCGGGACGGTGTCGACCACCTTCTCCCAGAGATCGGCGAGGTTGTAGTGCATGGCGGGCCGCGAACCTACTGGACGGGCGAGCGGCTCGAAGTCAGACGCCCAGCTTGACGAGGCCGGCGTCGACCCGCGACCAGGCAGTCATGCCGAGCCGATCTCGGCGGCCCGGATCCGTGGATGCATCGTCGGCTTCCGCCCACAGCTCGGCCTCGATGGGGGCCAGGACGCCACGGATCTCGCCGAGCTCGTCGGCGTTCCGCTCGACCCGCTCGCGTAGACGCGCAAAGCGCGCCCACGTGTCGGGATCACCGAGCTCGGATGGGACGCCGGCCGGCGGGAACACGGGGACGTACACGCTCGCGCATGGGCTGCCGAGCGCGACCCAGGCGCGGACGGGCGCGCTGGCGTCGGCCGGGAGCTCAATCACCATCGACGCATTAGTCGCCTGGTAGTCGCGTACGTGCATGCACACGGTCACGCCGCGCCAATCCTCGTGCAGTTCAGTCGGCGGCAAGGACACGTCGGCCGGGTCCGAGCCCGGAGCGCCCCACGGTCGCTCGCCGTGGTGTCGCAGTGCGGCGACGAGATCGGCCGGGGTCAGAGCGGCCGCGCCGGTCGCGACGCACTGGCGCGTGGCCGCGAGCCGGTGATCGGCGATGCCGGTCGGTGTGCGCGGATTGCGCCAGCCGTCGAAGTCCGCGCCCACGGGTACGTCACGTGATGCGCGTGTCCAATCGGTGCGCAACGCGATCCGGTTCGAGATGGCGGCGCCGTCCTCGACCGGACGCGCCGCCCACGTGCGACCGCTGGTCTCGAGGACCCACGCGCCCTTCGGGTCTGCGATGAGGAACGATGACCAGTACGGGTCGGGCGGGTCCTCTTCGCCGCTGCCGCCCTGGCCGTGCTTCTCCAGGAGCGCGGTGATCGTGTGGAGCGCGTCGTCGGCGGTCGCGCCACGCTCGAGGCCGAGACGAACGAGGTCCATGCCGATGAGCGCCGGCTCGGCTGTGTGCGGGTCGTCGATGGTCCAGATCTTCTCGTTGCCGATCGCGACACGCCGGTCATTGATGCCGTGCTCGAAGCCCCAGAGCCACGTCGGCCGCGATCCCAACAGCGCGTGCGCGCCGGCGTCCTGCAGCTCGAGGTATTGCGTGCGCAGACGACCATCCGCGGGGCGTGCTGCGTACGCCTCGACCACCTGCGGCTCGCGGACGGGCCGGTCGGAGTTCTTGGCGAACAGCGTGCGCCCTTCACCGATGATGCACAACGTGTCGCACATCAGAAGTCGGTCCCGCCGTCGACGGGGATGGTCGCACCGGAGACGAAGCTGGCGGCCTCGGAGCACAGGAACACCGTGACGGCGGCGACCTCCTCGGGCAGCCCGACCCGGCCCAGGTCGTTGGTGACGCCGAAGTCCCGCTCGATCGCGGCGTAACCCTCTTCGAGCGGTCCCTCGGGGAGCCCCTGCGAGTCGGTCTCGGTCAGGTACGTCTCCAACGCGGGCGACATCACCGTGCCGGGACACACCGTGTTCACGAGGATGCCCTCGGGGGCGAGAGCGCGCGCGAGGTTCTTCGACGCGCTCGCGGTCGCCGCGTTGGCCGCCGTGTGGGCGATCAGTCCCGGGCTCTGGTGCCGGATTGAGGCGTCGGCGAGGTTCACGATCCGGGCGAACGTCGCCTTGCGCAAGAGGGGGAGAGCGGCGCGCACGGTGCGGATCATCGTCAGAACGCCGATGTCGAACTCCTCGAGCCATTCGTTCTCCGTGAGATCGTCCAGCCCGCCAACCCGGGACGGGCCGGCCGCGTTGACGAGGCTGTTCAGCTCACCCCACCGCTCGTCGAGGAACGTGAACGCCGCCTCGACCTCGCCGGTGTCGAGGAGGTCGACCTGGAGGCCGAGCGCGTCGGGCGCCCCGGCGGCCATGAGCTCTTCCTCGGCCACGCGGAGGTCGGCCTCGCGACGGCCGAGCACCGCGACGCGGCAGCCTTCGCCGGCAAGGAGATCGGCGGCGGCGCGCCCCATGCCGTGTGACCCGCCGGCGATGCAGACGGCCCGGTCTCGTAACCCGAGGTCCATCGGCGCCCTTCCTACTGTCAGGCAGCGAGCTGGCGGGAGAGGTGCGTCGCCGTGAGAGGCTCGCCGGTGGCGCCCTCGAGGAGCTCGTCCCAGCGCAGCGAGGCGCCGGGGCGGAAGAGCTCGTCGACCAGGAGGCGGCCGGCTTCGCGCCGGCCGACGATGCCGCCAGCGCGCGCCTCGAGAGTGGCTTGCAGCTGCGAGGCGACGAGCTCGCCGTACAGATAGTTCTGGTAGTAGACGGGCGCCACGGTGAGGTGGATCTTCGCCGCCCAATCGGGCGCGTGGCGGTTGTCGGGTCGCCGCACGCGCTGGAAGCGCTCGACGAGGTCCCACCAGCGCGTGTCGTGGTCGGCGTCCGGATCGGCGTAGAGGCCGCGCTCGAAGTGGGTCATGACCAGTACCCAGCGCGAGAACACGAGCAGCGCCGCCCGACGCGCGTCGGCGAGGCGGGGTGCGAGTCCTTGGACCTCGTCGGCATCGACACCGGCGACTTCGACGAGCCACTGTGGTTCGCGGGCGAGCCGTCCGCACAGCATCGCTACACCTTCGGTGGTGAGCGCATGCGCAGGCTCGCGCAGTAGCCACGGGAGGGAACTGTCGAGCTCGCGGTCGTAGACGGCGTGCCCGAACTCGTGCAGCATCGTCTCGGTCCAACGCTCGTTCGGCTCGACGTTGCACAGCACGCGAACGTCACCTTCGCGGTCGATGTGGATGCAGAACGCGTGCTGGCTCTTTTCCTCGCGGGAGTACAAGTCACTGCCGGCGAGCACCGGCCGGACGTCGAGTCCGAGGCCGTCGTACGTGCGAACGGTGAGTGCTTCGACGTCGGCGTCGGCGAAGAACGGATCGAGGTCCACGGCACCGCCGGTGGGGGGATCCTGGAAGAACGGATCGTCGAGATGCCATGGCCGGAGGTCGGCGACCTCGCAGCCGAACCGCTCGGCCAAGGCCCTGTCGAGCCGTTCCTTCCACCGGATGAACGGTTCGGCGGTCGCCCGATCGACTTCGTCGAGCGTCGCGAACAGGCGGTCTTCGTCGAGCTCGCCGGTGGCGAGCGCGAGCGCGAAGTGGTCTCGGTAGCCCAGGCCTCGCGCCGCCTCGTTGCGGAGGCGAGTGAGCTCACGGACCTGGTCGGCGACCTCGGCGCCGACTTGCTTTCCCGCTTCCCACGCCGCGCGCCGTTCGCGGGAGTCGTCGCTCGTGCGCAACACCTCGGCGATGGCGTTGTCATCGACGCGGCGCCCGTTCATCTCCCCGCGGAACGTGTTGAACGTGGTCTCGACCGCGACTTCGAGCTCGACAAGCCGCTGGCGCAGGTCGGCCGATACCTGGTGCGGGGCGAAGGCGTCGTGGAGCACGTCGAGCTGGCGCGCGATCAACCGGTCGGACTGCCGGCGAGCGGCCGTGATCGCCGCGAACGCGTTCGCATTGCCGAGCAGCTCGCGACGTTCGAGCTCGAGCCGTTCGCGTCGCGCCGCGGCTTCGGGCGAGGCGTGCGTGTTCGTTTCCCACCATGCTTCGGCCAGTGCGGTCTCGACCGGTCGGAGCTTTGACTCGAGCAGCTCGATGAGGCGTTCGGCGTCCGACACGATCGAAGAGTCTACGGGTGCTTGTCGAACGGCTTCGTGCCTACGGCGATGAGCAGCTGGTCGACGCGCGTGATCGGGTCCGGCAAGGCCGACTGTGCCGTCTCGATGACGCTCTGCCGGAAGAGTTGCCACTGCGTGTCATCGAGCGCGTCGCGGACGTACCGGCCGCGGAAGCTTGTCTCATACCCCGTGAGCATGTCCCGCTGAGTGACCTCGCGCCTGTAGGTCCGCGCGTGCAGCTCGACCGCGCGGAGCCCGCCGCCCTCGAGAGCGCCGCGGAGGTGTGCGGGATCGTTGAACCATTCCTCCCATGGGATCGCGGCCTCGATGTCGTCGGCGTCGATGTCGACGAAGCGCTCGGCCACTGCGCGCCAGATGGCCGAGAACTCGCGCTGGGCGTTGTCGTCGATGGGTTCGTCGTCGAGGGATCCCCACGCGGTCACGCCGAGCCTGCCTCCGGCGCGCAGGACTCTGACCATGTCGATGAGTGCGCCTTCGTAGCGGTCGAAGTGGGACAACACGAGGTTCGCGAGCACCGCGTGGAACGCGCGGGCGAGGAACGGAAGCCCGGGCGTCTCGGCGGCGACGAGAGCAATCGGCGCTTTCGAGCCGGCGACCATCAGCATGCGGACCGACGGATCGTTCACTACGACTGCGCCGTCGCGACCGACCTTGTGCACCGCTTCGATCGCGGCAACTCCTGTGCCCGTACCGACGTCGAGCACGGTCGCGCCCGCCGAGAGCCTGACGAGCTCGACAAGGTCGCGGGCGACGGGTTCGAAAGCGGGACGCCACACGCGGTCGTAGTCGGCTGCGACCGAGTCGTACGACTGCCATCCGTGACCGGCCACCGCGCCCGACGGTACTGGGGCATCCGCGACATTGACGTGGTGCCAGCCTACGTTGGGCGCATGACAACCGTGACGGAGGATCTGAAGGCCCTCACGGACGGCGAGTTGTTCGATCGGTTATCGGCGGCGATCCGGGCACTCCCGCCATTCAGCGATCCGGATGGCGAGGCGCGGCAACGCGCCTGGGACGACATGCGCCGATACCACGACGAGCTCGCTCGCCGGTACGGCACGAAATAGCGTTACCGCGTTCCCCTTCGGGGCCCTGACGTCTAGCGCGACCGGTTCGGGCGGGCCGCTCTCTCCGCTGCCGCCGCGGGCGTCGACGTGGGGGTCGTGGGGGTGGTGGCCGGCGCCGGCGCCACCTGCAGCAACGGCACGAGGCCCGGCACGAGCTGTTCGGCCACGTACCGGGCGCCGTCCGGCGCGAAGTGGCTGCCGTCCGGCCGCAGGCGGATGCCGTTGACGATCTCCGGGCACGGCGGCCCTCCGGGACACACGATCGGCATGAGGTCGATCACGCTCGTCGTGTCGGGATGCCGCGCCGCCTGCGCCGCGAGCAGCTGATCGAGTACTGGCAGTCGCTTGAGGCGCGAGGAGTACCCGTACTGCGGTAGCCAGCCGTGCGCCAGCGGCTGCGCCGGCATGAGCAGCACGAGGCGGGCTCCGGTCGCTTGCAGCCGCGTCGCAGTCTGCTCGAACAGCTGCTCGAACACAGGGTCGGCCTCGGGCGCGCCGAGCTGCAAAATGTTGCCGTCGACGATCCGGTCGGTGAGCTCCCAGTTGCTGAGCCATATCACGAGATCGGGACGGAGACTGCTCAGTGTCTCATCCTGAAGCTTGGGGACGTTCTCGTCACAGGCTGTGCCGTAGCCGGGCATGGGCGAGCCATTCGGCAGCGCCGGCAAGCCGCGCAGCGTTCCGCAGCCCGGATACGCCGCGATCGACAGCTCGATGCCGTGCGCGAAGGCAACCTGCTTGAGGCCGTCGTACAGGCTCACCGCGAGCGAGTCGCCGACGAGCAGCACCCGCGGCGCCCGCGTCGCGACGGGCTGGCTCTGATCTCCGACTGTGTGACTGTTGATGACCTTCTTGGCCGACGCGCGGTAGTAGTCGGGAAGCGGCGCCGCGCCCAGCGTCGCGAAGATCACGACCACTGCGGTCACGGCGAACGCCGCCGGGGACGCCACCAGAGCGAACCGGCCTCGCAGAGCTCGGCGCTCCTGGATGGGAAGCTCGACGATGTAGAAGGACAGCGTCGCGAGGACGAGCGTGAGGGTGACGCGCAACACCGTCAGTGAGGCGCCGTCGAGACCGGTCCGGTCCGGCGACACGACGACGATCACCGGCCAATGCCAGAGGTAGATCCCGTACGAGATCCGGCCGAGCCACACGATCGGGCCGAGTGACAACACCCGCCGCCACGGCGTGCTCTCCGGCTGGGTGACCGACGCGATGACGGCCGCCACGGCGAGCCCGAACACCGCATACCCGCCCGTGTACATCCAGGCGTCGGTGTCTGCGACCCGGGTGAACGCCCACAGGACGTACAACCCGCCCACCACTCCCAGCGTGTGCGTCGCGCTGATAGCCGACAGGCGCCGGGGTCGGAACCGCGCGAGCAGGATCGCGAGCAGCGCGCCGATGAGCAGGAGCTGGGCGCGCGCGTCGGTTCCGTAGTACGCGCGGGACGGGTCGGCTGAGTCGTAGAGGCGCGCCATCGTCACGGCCGACGCGATCGCACCGACGACGCACACAGCCGCGAGCAGGGCCCGCCGTCCCCGCGCCAGCCGCAAGCAGGCGAGCGTGACGAGCGGCCAGACGAGGTAGAACTGCTCTTCGATCGCGAGGCTCCATGTGTGCCGGAGCGGTGAGGCGTCGGTGAAGAGGGCGAAGTACGACTGTCCGGAGTGGATGAAGTTCCAGTTGGCGCCGTAGCAGAGCGTGCTGATCATGTCGCCGCGCAAGCTGCCGAGCTGCACAGGCCGCGCCTGCCACGTCGCGTAGGCGGCGACCGCGAGCAGCACGAGGATGAGCGCGGGGAGAAGTCGCCGCGCGCGCCGCGCCCAGAAGGCGGTGAGCGACAGCGTCCGCATCCTGTCCCACTCGGTGAGCAGCAGCGAGGTGATGAGGAACCCGGAGAGGACGAAGAACGCGTCGACGCCGAGAAAGCCACCCGACGCCCAGCCGGCATCGAGGTGATACGCGACCACTGCCGCGACCGCGAGTGCCCGGAGCCCGTCCAAGGACGGCTGGTATTTCCACCGTGCCGTGCTCGCCACGTTGCCCCCCGAGCCGTGCCGCCGCGGACCGGTCTTTCTCCGCAAATCGGACTGGCGGATGCTAGCCCGTCGAGAGCCCGCACCCCTGCAAGCAGCCGTCGGTGAGCGCGATATGGCGCCTTGCTTACGAGGCCCGTGCGGCCCGGGGCGCGACCTGTTCGCAGAAGCGTCGCGAGGCCGGCTCGAGGCGCGCCATGCCGCTGAAGTCGAGCGTGCCACGACCATCCGGGGTCCCGGCGACCGTGATCGGCCCGGGATTGAGCGCGTACGTCGAGCCGAGCACCGATTTGCCGTCTAGCTGCACACCCAAGTTCGCGAGCGCGGCGTCGTAGTCGATCTCGAGATTCGTCGGGTGACCGGGCTCGATGGTGTTCGCGGGGCCTGTGACATCGCGCGTGAGCCCCGGCGACGAGAACCACACGCGGACGCGGTCCCCGCTCAGGTACTCAACGCCGACGCGGTCTGGCCACTCAGCCGGTCCGGCCGTCAGGAGCGTTTCGCGCGTCCCGGCAGGCTGCTTCCTGAAGGCCACCTTCAGCGGGAAGTGGCCGGTCGCGGGCGTCCGCTCGACCGGCTGCCACGCCTTACCGTCCGACCAGTAGACGCCGTCGCAGCGACCGACGACGAACAGGGTGCCGCTCGGTAGCGCGTCCGGCAGCCTCGCACCCGCGCGCACCGCCGGTGACGTACGGCCCGGCAGCTTCGGATCGAAGTCGTACTGGAACCGCACGAAGGCGGCCCGTTCCGACTCTGTCGCGAACGGGCTGTACTCGCGCTGGTAGAGGATCGCCAGGCCGAAATTGACCCAGAGCGACGCGGCGGCGAGCAACGCGAACCCGACCACGGCCGCGCGCGTGACGGCTTTCTTGGTCGACCGCGTCTCGGCGCGACGCAGGAGCGCGTGCAGGCCGGCGGCAGCGAGGAGGACGAGGAGGGGGAGGAAGTCGGAGATGTAGCGCTGGTTGATGAACGGGATCGTGATGGCCCCGATCCCGCCGGCGAAGCCGCCGAGGACGGGAACCCGTAGCGCGGCGAGGCGCGTCTCGGGGTCGTGCCGCGGACGGAACACCGCGACGAGACCGACGACGCTCAGAACAAAGAGCAACGGCATCGATGCCGGGATGCTCGAAGACGGGTCGCGAACCGCGAACTTCACGCTGCCGACGAGCGTGGCCGGGGCTGGGAAGGTCACCCACGGGACGAGCCGGTCGAGGCCGAGCGCATCGGGTCGCAGCATGGCGACGACGTTCGTCGGTACGAACTTGAAGCCGAAGAGCTTGCCGCCGTTGTGTGTGAACACGTCCTTGCGAACCGGGTCGGTGAACGTCGCGAGCTGCCTCGTGATGGGCAGGTTCCATGGATGGCCGAACTTCACCCAGTTCACGTACATGTAGAACACGACGGGAACGGCGATGGCGACGGCGAGCGGGACGAGGTACCCGCGGTTGGCGTGCTCGTCGCCCAGACCCAGCCACCGCACCGGCCGCTCCAGGGCCGGTCGTCGCAATCGTCCGGCCACCATCGTGACGAGCCGGCCGAGTAGGACGAGGCCGAGAGCGATGATTGGGCCGATCCCGACCGAGCCGCGGGAGAGCAGTGCGAGACCGCTCAAGACTCCGGCCCACGCAAGCGCGCGCCGGTTGGCGCGCACGACGAAATCGAGGATCGCCGAGTATGCGGCCACCGCAAGTGCCGCCCCCCAGAGCTCCACCTCGTGGTAGATGACGGGCCGGCCGGCGAGGAACATCACCACCGAGCCGGCTGCCACGACGAGCACGAAGATCGCGATCGCCCACCGCTCGAGCCGCGCGACCGGCCGGTCGCCGCAAGCCAGCTCGCGCACGCGCCACATCAGGCGGCTTGTCCCGGCGAGCAGCACCACGAATGCGGCCAGCATCGACAGCTGGGTCAGGCGACCGTCGAGCCGATCCGTCACCGCGGCGATGGGCAGACGGAGAAAGGCCGGCCACGGCCCGTGGTACATGTACGTCTTGCCGTCGATGAGAAAGGCCTCGAACGCGAGTTTGCTGACGGGCACATCCCAGTGGCCCTCGAGCAGCCGATGCGCTTGCGCGTCGTACAAGCCGCTCAGCAGCCCTTCGTGGAGAAGGTCGAGGCGCCCGATCGCGAGCATCCATGTGAATCCGACCGCGCCGACAGCCCCGCCGAGCGCGCACGCTCGATAGACGTGCCGCCGGGCCGCGTCGGTATCGATGCTCACGAGCGGGACGTTACGCGGACGACCGCTGGCTCGGCGGGCGCGGGCGCCTCATCGCGACCACGTAGAGGCCCAACGCGATGAAGAGCACGACGCGGAAGCCGTACGTCATCGCGAGAATGCCCGAGAGGGCAGCGCCGACGACGGACGCGAAGCGGTTCAGGGCCAGTTCAGTCGCTCATCAGTCAGTCGTGGGAGGCTGAACTGATAGAACATGGCGCCACGAGCACTGAGCCGGCGCCCGACTGCCGCGCACACTTTGAAGACTTGAATCCGATGAGCGCTCCGGTCGGCGTCGCTCGGCGAACAAGTCGCGACACGTTGTTGCGAGCCGGGGGCGAGGCTGCTGTGGTTCTCATTGCAGCGTTCGCCGCCGCGGTTGCGACGACCTGGCCGCTCGTACTCCACCTCGGATCGTACGTGCACAATGGGATCGATTCACCTTTCCAGGCATGGACGATCGACCACGTCCAATGGGCCGTGACCGGCCACGGGTCGCTGTGGGACGCCAACATCTTCCACCCGAACCGTCACACCCTCGCCTACTCGGACAGCCTGATCGGGGTCGCGGTTCCGCTCCTGCCGTTGCGCTGGCTGGGCCTCAATCCCATTGCGCAGCTCAACATGGCCCTGCTCATCGGGCTCACTGCGTCCGCAGCCAGCGGCTACCTGTTGGGGCGCGTCGTCAGCGGGCGGCGGGCGGTCGGTGCGCTGACCGCCGTGGCGTTCGCATTCGGCCCCTTCGAGGACGTCTCGACCGGGCACGTCCACGGAACGGTCCATGCCGGCGTCGCGCTCGCCGCCACCGGTGCTTGGTGGCTCGCCGATCGCGTGCAGCGACACGCGAGCCTCGTCGCGCCGCTCGCGTTACTCGTGGGATCAGTCGTATGGCAGATGTCCGTGTCCTTCTACCCCGGTGCATATGCAGTGGTCGCCGTGCTCCTTGTGCTCGTTGTCCGGGCCCGTGATCTCGGCCGGCGGGGACTGCTCGCATCCGCCGGCGGTTTGGTGGCCTGTGGGGCGGCGACGCTGATCCTGATGATCCCGTACATCCAGGTGGTGCGGGAGGGACGACCGTTCGCGCAGTCCACCGGGAGCGTGGCAGGCCTCGGAGCCAACTTCACCGCCGTCAACGAGCGACTCGCGCTGTGGGGCGGGATCCTGGGAAATGACAGGGTGCTGGCACCGGCCTTTCCCGGCGTCGCGCTGCTCCTTCTCGCCGCCGTCGGCCTCGTGTTCGGTTTGCGGTCGGCGGGACGGCAACACCGGACCGCGACGACCGGTCTGGTGTTCGTTGTCATTGGGGCGTTCCTCGCGCTCGGCACGGCTTCACACGGGTGGCGGTCGTATTCTCCGTACCGGGTCTTCTTCGAGTTCGTCCCGGGATTCTCGGCGCTTCGCGCTACATATCGCGCCTGGATCATCGGCCTGATCGGGCTCGGGCTCTTGGCCGGGCTCGGCTGCGTGGGGCTCGGCCGCTGGCTCGCGGCGCGAGAACGGACGAAGACCGTCGGCGTCGCGGTGGTCGCGGCCGTAGTAGCCCTGGCTGTCCTCATAGAAGGGTTCGGGTCGTGGGGCGATCGCCCGCGGGCTGCGGTGTCGAAGGTCGACCGCGCGCTCGAGCGGGAACCGCGATCCGGGGGCGTGTTGTACCTGCCCGCGCTGGTGCAGTCGGGACCCCTGGCGGCGGCGACGACGTTCGGTCAGGTCGAGAACGTGTTCGGGACCACCGCGCATCACCGGGACACACCGAACGGGTACTCGGGCCTGGCGCCGCGAGAGTTTCGGAGCTTGTCGGCTCGAATGCGTGCGCTTCCATCGTCACGCGCGCTGGACGAGCTGCGATCCCTCGGGGTTCGCTTCGTGGTCGTGCGCGGCTCGGTCGGAGGCACTCCCTGGGAGCAGCTCCTCGACCCGCCACGAGCCGCGCCGCTCCGACTCGTGGGTCACTACGGAAGCGACGTGCTCTACGAAGTGCCTTCGCGTTAGCCCGCGTGAGTATTGGCGCAGGCCCATGTGGGCATGGGGACTACTTGAACCAGATGCGCTGGTAGGAGCGGCTCTCGGGGTGGAGGAGCAGCGCGACGAGCGCGCCGTCGAACAACAGCGTGATGATCACCGGGAACTCGAACACGCTGAACCCGTAGTAAGCCAGCAGAAAGATGAGCTGGAGGATCGCAGCGACAACCGCAACCGCGTAGGCCCACTTCCACTCGTTGGCGATGCCGTACCCCCCGACGGCCAGCGCCACGACCATGAGTAACCCGGGAAGGCTGAAGACCGAAAGCAGGACGAAGACGGCGTTGACGTAGAGGAGCAGCGTGCCCAGGACGAGGGTCTGGGGCTGCGCCTGGTTCACGAACTTCCGCTGGTTCACCAGCCCATTGTGCCGCATGCCGGCGCTCGTCGGGGGATCACGCCTGAGATACGCACCGTCAGACCGTGCGCTCGTACGCCCGGTCCACGCGCGAGGTCGTGAACCCGAGCGAAGCGTAGAGACCCACGGCCTTCTGGTTGGCGGCGTCGACGAAGAGCATGCCCGTCCGCACGCCCCGGTCGGCGAGCGATGCGAGCCCGGCAACGACGAGCGGCTTCCCCAGTCCGAGGCCGGTGCGCGACGGGTCGACGCCGATGACGAAGATCTCTCCCAGCTCCGGGTCGTTGGTCGTGGGCGGGTGGACCTTGGTCCAGCAGAACCCGGCGAGCCCGTCGGCGTCGAAGACGAGGAGAAAGCCCTTGGGATCGAACCAGGGCTCGGCTAGGCGTCGCCGGAGCGTGTCCTCGGTCCAGCCGCCCTGCTCGGGGTGGTTGGCAAAAGCGCGGTTGTTCACCTGCAGCCAGGCGGTGTCGTCCCGGCCGGGCACGAACGGGCGCACCTCGACGCCCGGCGGCCACTCGGGCCGCTCGGCCAAGGGGAGCGCGACGCGCTGTTGGAGAAGGTCGCGCTGGTGACGGAACCCCGCCCGCTCGGCGGCGCGGTCGTCGGGCTCGTCGGGTTGCACGATCCAGAGCACGACGAGACCGCCTCCCTCCCCGGCAATGTACGCGGTCGCGCGGTCGAGCAGTGCGAGCTCGACGTCGTCGCTTGGATACTCGGGATGTACGACCACACCGACGGCCCGGTGCGGAGGGGAGACGTTGTCGCCGCGGTACACGTGCGCGTAGCCGACGGGGCGATCGTCGTCGACGGCGAGGACGCCGGCCGTTCCGTGTTGCGGCGCGCTGTCGAGGTCGCGCCAGACAGCTTCGCCGAGTGACGCGTAACCGTCCTCCGCTTCGGCCTCGTCGTGCAGCCGGGTCACGATCACGAGTTCCGCTGGCGTGACGGGCTGCAGCAGACGCGTCTGGATCACCGTCTGCGCAGGCTACTTCCGCGCCCGCGATATGTTCGGCCGATGGCCCGGCCGCGAGGGGCGAAGCAGCGCGCGGCAGAAGTCATCAAGCGTCTCGCCGAGGAGTACCCGGGCACGGCGAAGGAGCTGTGCGCGCTCGACTTCGAGAACCCGTACCAGCTCCTCGTGGCGACGATCTTGTCCGCGCAGACCACCGACGAGACCGTCAACAAGGTCACCCCCGCGCTCTTCGAGCGCTGCCCGACGCCAGCCGACCTCGCGCACGCCAACCCCGAGGAGGTCGAGCAGCTCATCCACCCGACCGGGTTCTTCCGGTCGAAGGCCAAGAGCCTCATCGGCATGGCGCGGGCGCTCGAGGAGCGCTTCGGTGGCGAGGTGCCGCGCGACCTCGAGGACCTGGTGACGCTGCCCGGCGTCGGTCGCAAGACGGGCAACGTGGTCCGGTCGGTCGCGTTCGGGCTGCCGGGCCTGCCCGTCGACACGCACGTCGCCCGCCTCGTCCGGCGGCTAAAGCTCACGAACGAGACCGACCCGGTGAAGATCGAGCTCGACCTGAACGGCATCGTGCCGCCCGAGGAGCAAGGAGCGCTGTCGCTGCGGCTGATCCTGCACGGACGGCGTGTATGCACCGCCCGCAAGCCGCGCTGCGACATCTGCGTCCTCAACGACATCTGCCCGTCGGCGTTCAAGGTCTGAGCGCGGGAGGCCCGATGCGTCCCTGAGGGACGCCAGGCGTTGTGCTCCAGAGCCCGGACACGCCGTCGCGCATCATGCTGCCGATGGTGCCGCTCCGAGGTGTGCAGCTCGGGCCACCGCTGCCGTTGTGGCGCGCGGGAAGCCGTGCGCTGCGTCGCGCAACCGGGCTGAGGCGCCGCAGCCCTTAGCATCTGCGCGGTGGACATCGAGCTGCGCGTCCCGCGCCCCGACGACGTCGACGACGTCTTCGCGGTCTGCAGCGAAGCGTTCACCAGCCCGCCCGAACGCCGCGAAACGTGGACGGCCACCAGGCGGATGGACGATTTCCTCGGCGCGTGGGCAGGCGAAGATCTCGTCGCCACCACCGAAGTCATACCGGTCGGTCAGTTCTTCGGCGGCCGGTCGGTTCCCATGGGCGCGGTGGCGTCGGTCGCGGTGCGTCCCGATTATCGCGGCCGCGGGGTCGCGCCGAGACTGCTCGCCCTCGCCGTCGAGCGGATGCACGAACAGGGCTTGGTGATCAGCACGCTCCACCCGGCGACGACGCGCTTCTACCGCGACCTCGGATGGGAGATCGGCGGCGATTTCGGCGTGCGCCGCGTGCCGTGCGCGTCGCTCGCGGCGCTGCCGCCAGGCGAGCCCGAGTGCTTACGTCGCGGCGGCGCCGCCGCAGACTTCGACGCCGTCCGGGACTGCTACGAGCGTGTGGCGACGGGAATCAACGGCGCGGTCGACCGCAGTGACGCTCTCTGGCGTATCTACCAGCCCGCGCTCGACCATCAGCATCGGTACTTGTACGTCTACGACGTCGACGGCCGGCTCGACGGCTATGTCGTCTACGACCAGGCCCAAGCGGGCAGGCAGTGGGGCTTCCGTATCACCGTGCACGAGCTCGTCGCGGCCGACGCCCGCGCCGCGGTGACGCTGTGGCGGCACCTCGGCTCGCATTCGGCGCAGGTCGACACCGTCACCGTGCTCGCGATGCCGCTTGACGCGCTCACGCTGCTCCTCCCGGAGCAGGTGATCGAGGTCGTCGGGGCCAACAACTGGATGACCCGGATCGTCGACGCCGCCGGCGCGATCGCGGCCCGGGGCTACCCGCCGGGCGCGCGCGCCGAGGTGCACGTCCAGCTGGCCGACCGGCTCGCGCCCTGGAACGACGGTCGGTTCGTGCTCCGCATCGAAGACGGGGAGGGGAAGTTGAGCCCGGGAGGCACCGGCGACGTGCAGCTCTCGATCAACGCCCTCGCCTCGCTCTACACCGGCTGGGGGTCGGCGCGGGCCCTCGCGGACGCGGGCCTCATCCACCACGCCGGCGATCGGGAGCTCGGCATGCTCGGTGCCGCCTTCGCCGGCCCGCGGCCCTACCTGTTCGACAACTACTGAGAACGCACGCATCGAGAAGTCCGGCCGAAAGACCCTATTCCGGAGATTTGCACCGGTATAGGTTCGACCCCCGTCGGAGAGCAGGAGGTCGGGATGTTTACGCGCGTACTCACGTTCACGGGAGCCAAGAACATCGACGACGGAGTCGCCTTTGTGCGCGACAACGCGGTGCCCGTACTCCAGCAGCACAAGGGCTACCGGGGCATCACCGCGAGTGCAGACCGCGACGGAGGTGTTCTTGGAGTTCTGTCGCTGTGGGAGACCGAGGCCGACCGCGACGCGTCCTTCGCGCCACTCGCCGAGCTACGCCGCCAGGGTCTCGACGTCGTCGGCGGAGAGCTCACCGTCGAGAGCTTCGAGCAACTGGTCGAGGAGGTCGCATCGCCGCCGACGGTGGGCTCGGCGCTCATGGTCACCCGGATCAGCATGGATCCTGCGAAGGTCGACGAGAACGTCGGCGTCTTCAAGAGCGAGATCCTGCCTCGAATCAAGGCGGCTCCCGGTTTCCGGGCCCTGCGGCACATGATCGACCTCAAGTCCGGCCGCGGGGCCGTCGGCTCCGCTTGGGCCGACCAAGACGCGATGAACAATGCAGCCGCCGAGGCGCAGAGTCGCCGCGACGAGGGTCGAGCGCGCGGCGTCAGCTTCGAGGGGGACAGCTACCGCGAGATCGTGTTCGCCGACATGCGATAGATAGGAGTTACGGCCTCACGAGCGGGCGAGGTCGTCGAGCGCGGCGATTGCTTTGTCGATTGCGCGGCGCCCGCTGATCAACGTGCGCTCGGCCGCGTAGAGGTCGGACGCGATCTGCGAATCCGGGGTGTCGTCGTACCGATCGGCGACGGCCTCGACGCGGCTCGCCAGCTCCTCGAGCTGCGAGCGCAGCGTGCTCAGCTCCGCGAGATCCGATGACGCGGACACGACTCCCAGCCTTCACGCTCGCAACCTGACCCGCCAATTCGTACGGAAATGCGCACATCGCTGGTTACGATGGCCTGTCGCCGATGCTCACCCGACTCGACCTTCGCGGTTCCGCCACTGACTTGGTCGCGGAACTGGTGCGGCCCGGGCCCGAGGACCCCGGTCCGGTCGCGGCCGTTCGCGAGATCATCGCCGACGTGCGCGCTCGCGGTGACGACGCGCTGCGCGAGCTGACCGAGCGGTTCGACGGCTGCCGGATCGACGACCTGCGTGTGCCGGAAAAGGAGATCCTCGCCGCCCTCGACGACGCGCCGGCGCCGTTCCGGGCCGCGCTCGACTACGCCCGCGTGGAGATCACTGCGTTCCACGAGGCGCAGCTCGGCGACGAGGTCTGTGTCGAACGGGACGGCGCGCTGCTGCGTGAGCTGGCGGTGCCGGTCGATCGCGCCGGGCTCTACGTCCCCGGTGGTCGCGCTGCCTACCCGTCCACCGTGCTCATGACCACGATTCCCGCCCGTGTCGCAGGCGTTCCCGAGATCGCCCTCTGTGTGCCGCCCGACGGCGACGGCCGGGTACCGGCCGCGACGCTGGCTGCCGCGGGGCTCGTCGGCGTGGACGAGGTGTACCGCGTGGGCGGCGCCCAGGCCATCGGCGCTCTTGCCTACGGGACCGCGACCATCCGTCCCGTCGACGTCATCGCCGGTCCGGGCAATGTCTACGTCACGCTGGCCAAGGGCGATGTCGTCGGCGTCGTGGGCATCGACGGGCTCGCCGGTCCTTCGGAGCTCGTCGTCGTGGCCGACGACACCGCCGCGCCCGCGTTCGCCGCCGCCGATCTCGTCGCCCAGGCCGAGCACGGCCCCGGCGGCGCTGCGATCCTCGTCACCTGGGACGAGCGCGTCGCCGACGCGGTCGACGCTGCGATCGAGCAGCTCGTCGCGAACGCGAACCGCCGGGCCGAGATCGACGCCACGCTCGCGTCGGGTGGCCGAATCGTCCTGGTCGACGGGCCTGAGACGGCGATCGCCGCCGCCAACACGATCGCGCCCGAGCACCTCGAGCTCATGACTGCCGTTTACGAGGAGCTCCTCCCGCAGGTGCGCAACGCGGGCGCCGTCTTCTGCGGACCGTGGTCGCCGGCCGTGGTCGGTGACTACGTGGCGGGGGTGAACCACGTGCTACCGACCGGGCGCACGGCCCGGTTCGCGAGCGCGTTACGCGTCGACACCTTCCGTAAGCACATCCATGTCGTCCGGTTCGACGAAACGGCCCTCGCGCGCGTCACGCCGCACGTCGAGGCGCTGGCCGAGGCGGAGGGCCTCGACGCGCACCGCCGTTCCATCGAGCTCCGAGGCACGCAAGGGTGAGCAGTCGCCTTCCGCCCCGCGACGACCTGCGAGGTCTCGAGGGCTATCACTCCGCGCAGATCGACGTGCCGGTCAGGTTGAACACGAACGAGAGCCCGTACCCGCCGCCGCCGGCGTTCGTCGATGCGTGGCTGGAGGCGCTGGCCACCACGCAGCTGAACCGATACCCCGACCGGGATGCCCACGAGCTGCGCGCCGCGCTCGCGGCGCTTCTCGGGCAGCCGGTCGAGCGGTTGTTCTGCGCCAACGGCTCGAACGAGGTTCTGCAGACGCTGCTGCTCACCTTCGGCGGCGCCGGTCGCGCGGCGATGGTGTTCGAGCCGACGTACGCGCTGCACTCCCACATCGCCCGCATCACTGGGACGCGTGTCGTGGTCGGGGAGCGGACCGCCGACTTCACCGTCGATCCCGCCGCCGCTCGCGCGCTGCTCGTCGAGCAACGCCCGGAGCTCGTCTTCCTGTGCAGCCCGAACAACCCGACGGGCACGGTCGAGCCCACGGCCACGATCGAGTCGATCGTCGACGCGACCGAGGGTTTGGTCGTCGTGGACGAGGCGTACGGCGAGTTCGCAGACCGCAGCGCCATGGAGCTGGTCGCCGACGACACCCCGCTCGTCGTGGTGCGCACGTACTCGAAGGTGTGGTCGATGGCGGCGCTGCGCCTCGGCTTCTGTGTCGCGCTGCCGTGGGTAGTGGAGGAGCTCTCGAAAGTCGTGCTCCCGTACCACTTGGCCGTGCCGACGCAGCTGGCGGGCGTGCTCGCCCTCCGGTATGGCGCCGAGATGGACGACCGGGTCGCGCTGCTCGTGAAAGAGCGTGAACGGCTCCGTACCGAGCTCGACGCGGTCGACGGTGTGACAGCGCTGCCGTCCGGCGCCAACTTCGTGCTCGTGCGTGTGCACGGCGACGGGCACGCCCTCTGGCAGAGCCTCGTCGATCGGGGCGTCCTGGTCCGTGACTTCTCGCGCTGGCCTCGACTGCACGACTGCCTGCGTGTCACGGTGGGGACACCCGAGGAGAACGAAGCGTTCCTGACGGCCCTCCGAGCAGCCCTCCGGGAGGTTCCCGCGGCATGAGCAACGCCCCGAGCCGAACCTCGCACCAGCACCGCGAGACGAAGGAGACCAAGATCGACCTGACGCTCGTCGTCGACGGGGCGGGCGAGGCGAGCGCGTCCACCGGCATCCCGTTCTTCGACCACATGCTGGAGCAGTTGGGCAAGCACGGCGGGTGGGACCTGCACATCGACGCCGAGGGCGACCTCGAGATCGACACCCACCACACCATCGAGGACGTCGGCATCGTGCTCGGCACCGCGTTCAAGGACGCACTCGGCGACAAGGAGGGTGTGCGCCGGTTCGGCAGCGCGGCCGTGCCGCTCGACGAGGCGCTCGTCGAAGTCGCGCTGGATCTCTCGGGCCGTCCGTTCCTGGTCTACGAGGTCGACCCGAAGTCGGAGTGGATCGGGACGTTCGATCCGCAACTGGCCGAGGAATTCTGGCGCGCCTTCGCCTTCGCGGCCGGCGTCACCCTGCACATGCGTTCGGTGGCGGGGAAGAACGGCCACCACGTCATCGAATCGTCGTTCAAGGGCGTCGCCCGCAGTCTGCGTGACGCGGTGCGGATCGAGGGAACGGGCGTGCCGTCGACGAAGGGCGCGCTGTAGCGAGTGCCCTTCGACCTGTATCCATCCATCGATCTGCGCGGCGGGCAGTGCGTGCGGCTGCGCCAGGGTGACTTCGAGGCCGAGACCGTCTACCACGCCGACCCGTTGCAAGTGGCGCGAGATTTCGCCGCCGCCGGAACGCGCTGGATCCACGTCGTCGATCTCGACGCCGCCCGTACCGGCGATCCCGCCAACCTGACGATCATCGAGACGATCTGCGCCACCGTTCCCTGCCGCGTGCAGGTGGGCGGAGGGATTCGCAGCGCCGAAGTGGCGGGTGAGTTCCTCGCCGTCGGCGCAACGCGCGTCGTCATCGGGACGAGCGCGATCGAGCGGCCCGAGCTCGTCGACGAGCTCACGACGACGCACCCGGGACAGATCGCAGTCGGGCTCGACGCCCGGGGCCGGGAGGTCGCGGTGCGCGGATGGACACAGGGCACCGGCGTCGACCTCGTCGAGCGGGCTCACGAGCTCGAGACCAGCGGGGCGGCGGCGCTCATCGTCACCGAGATCGGCCGCGACGGCACGATGGCCGGCCCCGCGCTCTCTCAGCTCGGCGCCGTCCTCGAGGCGACGGCGCTGCCTCTGATCGCGAGCGGTGGCGTGAGCGCGCTCTCCGACCTCGCCGCGCTCCGGCAGCTGCGGGCGGGCGGACGGAGCCTGGCCGGCGCAATCGTCGGCCGTGCCATCTACGAGGGCCGATTCGGGGTCGCCGAGGCGCTCACGGCCGTCACCTGATCACCCCGTATCGCGAACAGCCGGGGTCGGGTACGGTCGGCACACGCGACGCCGACGGCATAGGGGGAGCGCCATGACCGAGGCGAACGGAGTGGTCGACGAAGGATTCCTGCGGCGGTACCGGCAGCTCTTCGACGCCGAGGACGCCGCCTTCGACGAGCTCGAGCACGCCGTCGAGGACGGCGACCGGGCCCGGTACGACCGTGACTTCGCCGAATGGCAGGCGACCCTCGAGCGTCGGGTCACCTTCCTCGAACGCCACGGGCTCCTCCCGGAACGCGTCCGCGCCTGACCGGCTGTAGCACGGCGCGCAGTCGCGCCGGACGAGCAAGGTCAGTTGTGGCGGGGGTTCCCGACCGACGCGTTGGTAGTGGCCGCCGGCGCCCCGAACGTCTGGACCGCCGAGCCCGGCCCCGCCAGCATCACCTGGGGCATGACCTTGCGGGCCATCCAGGCGGCCGTGTCCTCCTCGAAGTGGTTGCCGTCCCGGTGGCGCGGCTCCACGCCCTCGATGGATTTGGGGCACGGCTGCCCTTTCGGGCAGAGCATCTGATCGAGATCCACAACGGCCACGCGGTCGGCGTGCTGCCGCGCGTACTCGCGAATCAGGCGATTCATCTGCACGATGGAGTCGTCCTTGGGCGGATCGGGGTACTCGTCGCTCGGTGCAGCAGGCGCGACGGTGAGCATCACGAGGCGCGCGCCCGTCGACGTGAGGCGCGTGGCGGCGTCGTCGATGAGACTCATGAACACCTGCCGTCCCTCGATCGTTCGCGGGCTCACTCGCTGCCCGTTCAGCAGGCGCTCGGTCCGGTCCCAGCCGCTGAGCCAGACGACCACGTCGGGACGGAACTGCGCGAGGCGTGCCGTGTGGAACTTGGGGATCGACTGTTCGCAAGACGCAGACCACTTGTACGGCGCGCCCGTGATGTCGACGGGCTCACCGCCGATCACGCCGCAGCCGGCGACCGACGCCGGAATCAGGTCGACGCCGTTTTCCGTCGCCGCCTGCTTGAGCCCGGGCAGCAGGCTCGCGGCCACCGAGTCACCCACGAGCATGATGCGTCGCGGTGGCGCTATGCCGGGCGCAGGCGCCGTCGGTGACACAGCGGCCTCGGCCCGGGAGCCGGGGGCGGCGGCGCCGGCGCCGGGATCTGTTGCGTCGGCGCGGACGTGAGCAGATCGCTGGGGCCGCCCTGCAGGTACACGGGCGGCGGCGCGGCGCCCGCGGTCGCGAACACGACAACGGCGCCCGTGGCGACGAACGCGGACGGCGACGCCGCGAAGGCCCAGCGCCTCCCGAGCGCGCCCCGCCGAATCGGCTGCTCCACCAGGTAGAAGGAGGCCGTGGCGAACGCGAACGTCAGCGCGACGCGCAGTATCGCGAGGGTCGGGCCGTCGAGGCCCGTCCGTGCCGGCGACGCGAAGACGATGACCGGCCAGTGCCACAGGTACAGCCCGTAGGAGATGCGCCCGATCCAGACGAGCGGCCCGAGCGAGAGCAGCGACTTCAATGCAAACCGTTCCGGCTGCACGCTCGACGTGATCACTGCGGCGACGCAGAGACCGAAGATCGCGTACCCGCCGCGGTACATCCACGGCGCGGTGTCAGGAACCCATATCCACGCGGCGAGGCAGCCGACCCCGCCCAGGAGTCCGACCGCGTTGACGCTCGTGCGCGCCACGCTGCGTCGAGGCGCCCACCGGCCGAGGATCAGGGCGAGCGCGGCGCCGATCAGCAGAAGGTGGGCGCGGCTGTCGGTGCCGTAATACGCGCGTGACGGATCGCTCGCGTCGTAGAAGACCGCCATCGCCGTGATCGACGCCGCGATGCCGGCGATGCACACGCCGCCCAACAACCAGCGACGCCGCGCGCGAGACGAAGGCACGCGAACGTGATCAGCGGCCAGACGAGATAGAACTGCTCCTCGATTGCCAGCGACCACATGTGTCGCAGTGGCGACGCGGTCGACCAGAGATCGAAGTACGACTGTCCCGACTGGATGAACCGCCAGTTGGCGCCGTAGAAGAGCGTGGCGAGCCCGTCGCCGCGCAGCCGATCGAGCTGCTCCGCCGGCACCCGGAGCCCAGCGAACACCGCCACACCGAGAAGGACGAGCAGGAGCGCAGGGAGCAGCCGGCGCGCCCGGCGGGCCCAGAACGCGGCGAAGCTGATCGTGCCGTTCTGACGCCACTCACCGACGAGCAGCGACGTGATCAGAAAGCCCGAGAGGACGAAGAACGCGTCGACTCCGAGGAAGCCGCCACGCGCCCAACCGGCGTCGAGGTGATACGCGAAAACCGAGAGGACGGCGAACGCGCGCAAGCCGTCGAGTGGGGGCTGGTAGGCGAAGCGCCGGCTTTCGCTCACACACCCCCCAGGCGCGCGAAACGTCGCTTGAGTGCAGCAATATAGGGCAAAACGCCCGCGTTCTCATGACTCTGTCAGGTCTCTGGTTGTCATAACCCCGTCGCGCACTTGACAACTCAGTAAGCGTTGGCTTACGTAGTGACGTGGAAGACGCGATGCGGGCGCTCGCCGAGCCACGACGACGCGACATCCTGCGCCTCGTCCGTGACGACGAGCTGAGCGCGGGCTCGATCGCGTCGCACTTCGAGGTCTCCCGCCCCGCGATCTCGCAGCACCTACGTGTGCTGAAGGACGCGGGCTTGCTCGACGAGCACCGCGACGGCACCCGCCGCATGTATCGAGCCCGTCCCGAAGGCTTGGCGGAGATACGGAGATACCTCGACGACATGTGGGGCGAGGGGCTCGCCCGGCTGAAGTCGGCGGCGGAGAGCGACCAACGCGCGCAACGCAGGAAGGGACGTCGTGGCCGTACCTGAGGAACGACTCACGGTCGAGCGCGACGTACGGATCGAGGCGCCACCCGAGCGCGTCTTCGAGTTCTTCGTCGATCCCGACCAGATGATCCGATGGATGGGCGTCGACGCCACCCTCGACCCGCACCCCGGTGGCGTTTACCGCGTCAATGTCACCGGCCGCGACGTCGCGCGGGGCGAATACGTCGACGTCGTCCCGCACGAGCGTGTTGTGTTCACCTGGGGCTGGGAAGACGAGACCAACCCGGTGCGGCCGGGTTCCACGACGGTCGAGGTGACGCTAGAGCCCGACGGCGGGAACACCATCGTGTGGCTCCGCCACCTCGGGCTGCCCGGTGGACCCGACGATCCTCATGCACAAGGCTGGGAGCACTACTTGGGCCGCCTTGTGCTGGCCGTAAGCCGCGGCGACGCCGGGCCCGACACATGGGTGCAGTCGCCGGATGACGTGGCAAGTTACGAAACCGAGTAACCCCCGACAGACAGGAGCAGTTCCATGGGCAACCCCGTCGTGCATTTCGAGATCGGCGTCAAGGACGCACAGGCCGCGCAGAAGTTCTACGCCGACCTGTTCGGCTGGAAGGTCGACGCCAACAACCCCATGAACTACGGCATCGTCGATTCCGACAGCGCTGGCCAGGGCATCGGCGGCGGCATCACGAAGCCCCCCGACGACAGCGGACCGTACGTCACGTTCTACGTGAACGTCGAAGATCTGCAGGCCACGCTCGACCGGGCCGAGAAGCTGGGGGCGAAGACGATGATGCCGCCGATGCAGGTTCCGGACGGTCCCGAGATCGCGTTGTTCACCGACCCCGACGGCAACATGATCGGCCTGTCGAAGATGTAGCGAGGAGCGTCAGGCAGTCGGCGCCGGAGCGAGCCGGTCGACATAGCCGCCGGCGAGTTCGACCAGTCGGTCGGTGCGACCCACGAAGAAGTGGGACGCGCCCCCGACCACGTGCACATCCGTGTTCGCCCAACTCTCGGCGAGCTCCGTGACCTCGGCCGGGTCGCGGTACTCGTCGTGCTGGGCGAGCGCGAGCAGCTTCGGTCGGGGGTCGGCCGCGAGGCCGTCGAGGTCGTGGACCGAAGCGAGAGGCGGCGCGACCGCCATCCATGCCTCGACGCGCCCGTGCCGCACGGAGAGCGCCATGTCGGCGCCGAACGACCAGCCGGTCAGGATCAGCGGCGTGCCCGCTGCTAGGCAGCTGGCGAGCGCCTGGACCGCGGTCTCGGCGTCGACGCGTTCGAGGTTTCCGAAGTCGTGCGCGCCCTCGCTGCCTTCGACGCCGCGGAAGTTGAACCGGAGGCACATCACACCGTGCTGGGGGAGCGCGTCGAAGAGCGCGCTGATCACGATCGAGCGCATCGTGCCGCCGTATTGCGGGTGCGGATGGCAGAGCACTATGCCGCAACGCGTTCCCGACTGTGGCGTCGCGATCTCGGCTTCGAGCGTGACTCCGTCGGCGGTCGTCAACTTGGTCAGCTCCATGATCGGCGCAGCGTAGGCTGCGCCGGCCATGGCGAGGGACTTCGACTTCTACCGCGAGACAGCCGTGCGCCCGCTCGGCGACGGGCGATTCGAGACCCACCTCGACACCTCGTGGTGGGTGCACCGGGGCCCGAACGGCGGATACTTGGCCGCGATCGTGTTGCGGGCCCTTATCGAGGCGGTAGGCGACGAGCAGCGGTCACCGCGATCGCTCACGGTTCATTACGCGGCGCCGCCGGCACAGGGCGCGCTCGAGATCGCGACCGTCATCGAGCGCGCCGGCCGCACGCTCACGACGAGCTCGGCGCGGCTCACCCAGGACGGGAAGCTGATCGGCCTGGCGCTCGGCGCGTTCTCGCGTGTGCGTCCCGGCCCCGAGTTCGCCGACGTGTTGCCGCCGGACGCGCCGCCACCGAAGGAGTGCCCGGTGATCGAGGCTCCCCGTGATGACCCGTCGATGCCAGCCATCGCGTTCCGGTGGGACAACCGCCTCGTGCGGGGCGGCCTCCCGGATGAGCCGACCGGGGAGGCGGTCACAACGCGTTGGATCCGGCTGTCCGAAGGCCGCGTGGTCGACGCCTCGGTGGCGGCGGCAATGACGGACGCCGCCGTCCCGGCCGTCTTCGGGCGGGTCGACGAGCCGATCATCGTCCCGACGGTCGACCTGACGATCCACTTCCGCTCGTCGCTGCCGGTGCCCGACGCCCGCCCGGACGACTACGTCCTGGCCGACTTCCGCACCAACGTCGCCGCCGAGGGCTTCCTCGAGGAGGACGGCGAGATCTGGACCCGCGACGGCGTCCTTCTTGCCCAGAGCCGCCAGCTCGCCGCGGTGTTGCCGCTGGGTTAGCACGTTCTTGCGTCAACTAGGGCCCTGTGACGTGCCTTGTTGACGCAAGAATGAGGCGCGTGCCTCCTGCAACGCAGCGGAGAGCAGCGCGCCCCCATTACGCACGTCGGGAAGCGTCGCTTCCACAGGGAACCATTTGGCTCCAATGATCCGCAGCCGGCGGGCATTGTCACGTTCGCTCGCACGGTGACCAGAGTGGTGCGCGTCGCTCTGGTATTCGATGGCGATCTGCCATTGGGGGTAAGCGGCGTCGACGCGGGCCACGAAGGCTCCCGCCTTTCGGATCACGTACTGAGGGACCGGTTCCGGCCAGCCGTTGCGGCGCAGGCACTGGATGAGAATCGTCTCCATCTCGCTCTCGGGAGGGCGTTGGCGCTGATCGTGGCGCGCGAGTAGTCGCCGCAGCGTCCCCGCGCCGCGGCGTCCTCGCTTCGCGAGGCGGTCGAGTGTCGCCTGGACCGACGCTCGCGTCACGAGACCGCGGTTCTCGGACTTGTCGAACGCCATCTCGACCACGGATTCGTGGCACACAGCACCGAGGTCGAGCAGTGTTCGCTCCGGCGTCGTGACAGGGATGCCCTCGACCACCGCGAGGTCGAGGCTATCGAGGGTGGTGGTCTCGTGAACGACCAAGCCTGCGTGCTGCGCCCTCCGCCAGCGAGGGCACGTGATCTCGACGATTGTCCTCCGGCCGCCCGGGAGCTTCCACAGCGCCGCCGCCGAGCGGTGCGACGCCGCCGCCCGGAAGCCCCCGGCCCAGCACGCAGCGAGGAGGGCTCCCTTCCAGGTCAAGGGCGCGCCCGCAGCTAAGTAAACGTCGTCGTACAGGCGATGCCAGAGGCCCAGAGCGATTCGCCCCTCGATCTGGTGTTTCGATAGCCCGCAGAGGCGCGCGTGTGCACCCCTGAACACCGCATGGTGCTCTGCTGCGAAGGCGAGCAGCAGGTAGTCGGCCGAGCGGTCCATGCCGGAATTCGAGCACCGACGTGTGACATCTACCCGGGACCCGACGTTCTTGCGTCAATTAGGCCCCTAAGGCGTGCCTCGTTGACGCAAGAAGCTCTATGCCGCGCCCAGCTGGTCGAGGACGAACGCGAGGACGAAGGCTTCGTCGCGCCAGGCGTCGTAGCGGCCGGACGGTCCGGCGTGGCCGGCGCCCATCTCGGTCTTGAGCACCAAGAGGTGGTCGTCGGTCTTGGTGGCCCGGAGCTTGGCCACCCACTTCGCCGGCTCCCAATACTGGACGCGCGGGTCGTTCAGCCCGCCGGTGGCGGCGATCGCGGGGTAGTCCTTCGCCTCCACGTTGTCGTAGGGCGAATACGACTTCATGACCTTGTAGATCTCGGGGTCGGTGACGGGGTTGCCCCACTCCTCCCACTCGGTCACGGTCAGTGGAAGCGTCTCGTCGAGCATCGTCGTGAGCACGTCGACGAACGGCACCTCGGCGACGATCGCCCGGAACAGATCGGGACACATGTTCGCCACCGCGCCCATCAACAAACCGCCGGCACTGCCGCCGCGCGCCGCAAGGCGAGCCGGCGACGTGTACCGCTCGGCCGACAAGTGCTCGGCACTGGCGATGAAGTCCCTCAACGTGTTGGGCTTGTGTTCGAGCTTCCCGTCCTCGTACCAGCGGCGTCCGAGCTCGCCGCCGCCCCGGACATGCGCGATGGCGAACACCACACCGCGATCGAGGAGGCTGACTCGCGCGACCGAGAACGACGGATCGATCGAGATCTCATAGGCGCCGTAGCCGTACAGGAGGGCCGGCGCGCTGCCGTCGAGCGTGACCCCGCGTCGGTGCACCACCGACACCGGCACGCGCACGCCGTCGTGGGACGTCGCCCACAGGCGGTGCGAGTCGTATTGGTCCGGGTCGTAGCCGGGGACCGGCTGCCGCTTCAGCAGTGTTCGCTCGCGGGTCTCGAAGTCGTAGTCGTAGCTCGACAGTGGCGCGACGAGCGACGTGTACTCGAACCGCAGCGTCGGCGTCTCGAACTCCGGATTGGCGCCCACACCGACCGAATACACCGGGTCGGGCATCGCAATGACATGGGTGTCGTCGTCGGCGAGCCGTCGTACGACGATGCGCTCCAGCCCCTCGGCGCGCTCTGACAGCACGAGGTGATCGGCGAACGCGTCGACGTCCTCGAGCCGGACGTCCTCACGATGCGGGACGACCTCGCGCCAGTCTTCGCGCCCGGGACGCTCGACGGGCGTGACCATGAGCTTGAAGTTCTCGGCGCCGTCGTCGTTGGTGAGCAGGTAGAACCGGTCGCCATGGTCGGCCGAGTGGTGGTGCTCGACGTCGTACTCGACGCCGTGCCGGCGCGGCGCGACGACCTGCGGCGCAGCCTCGGGACCATCGGCGTCGACGAACCACACCTCGCTGGTGATCTTCGAGGCCACCGAGATCACGACGTACTGCCCGGTCCGGGTGCGTCCGACTCCGGCGTAGAAGCGTTCGTCGTCCTCTTGGCGGACGAGGGAGTCATCACCCGCCGGGGTGGCGAGCCGGTGGCGCCAGATCTGCCACGGGCGCATCGCGGCATCCGGTCGGGTGTAGAAGCACGTCCGGTTGTCGTTGGCCCATGCCAGGCCGTAGTAGACGTCCGGGACGACGTCGGGCAGGTCGGCGCCCGTTGCGAGCTCCCGGAAGCGGAGCTCGTAGCGCTCACCGCCGGTGACGTCGACCGAGTAGGCGAGGCGCGTGTAGTCGGGACTCACCGAGAAGCCACCGAGCGCGAAGTAGTCGTGCCCTTCGGCGAGGACGTTCTCGTCGAGCAGCACCTCCTCGCCCGGCGGCTTGCCCGGTGGCGCGAAGGGATCAGGCAGCCCAGGCGTGCCCGCCGGGCGCCGGCAGTGGATGCCGTACTGCCTTCCCTCGATCGTGCGCGTGAAGTACTCGTACGGGCCTTTCCTGACGGGCGCTGACGCATCGGTCTCCTGCACCCGGCTCTTGATCTCCTCGAACAGCTGCTGCTGCAACGCGTCGGTGTGGGCCATCGCGGCCTTCGTGTACGCGTTCTCCGCCTCCAGGTGCGCGATGACTTCGGGATCGTCGCGGTTACGGAGCCAGTAGTAGTCGTCGACGCGCTCGTCCCCGTGGGCGCGCAGGACGGTCGGACGGCGGGGCGCGACAGGTGGCGTCGGAGTCACGACGGTGGAAGGTCCCGCAGGCGATTGGCGTTGTCGACCCCGAACGCCGGAACATGCGCGGGATCGAGCAGTCCGACCTGCGCCAGCACAGACGCCTGGTCCCACCAGATGTGCTCGTGCGCGATCTTTCCGTCGTGCACACCGACCACGGCCAGCTGCGGGATCTCGACCCAGCGGCCGGTGGGAACGATGCCGGGGAGGATCCACGGCATCTCACGATCGTGGGTGAACGTGAGGATGACCTCCTCGGCAACCGGGTTCTCGCCGACCGTGAGGGACACCGATGAGATGCCGGCGTCGTCGGGCATGGTGCCGATGAAGTCGTCGCGGTCATAGCGCCGCATCCCGTCCTGCCCTCGGGCACCGCACATCGTCGGGACGTTCCAGAGGTAGGGGTCGTCGACCATCGTGCTCAGCGCGCCTTCGACGTCCCGCAGTTCGAACTCATAGCGGCAGTGCGACACCCACAGCGCCTTGATGTCCTCCCGTGTCATCGGCGTCATCCTAAAGGGGGTCGGTACCGGCAAAGTCCAGGGCTACGCTCGGTCGCCGATGCCAACGGCAACGCCGATCACCGCCACCGACGAAGAGCTCGCAGCCGTCGCCTTCGACGCTGACGGTCTCGTCCCCGCCATCGTCCAAGAGGACGGGACGGGCCGCGTGCTGATGATGGCCTGGATGGACGCCGAGGCCCTCCGCCGCACCCTGGACGAGGGGCGCACTTGGTTCTGGAGCCGGAGCCGCAAGGAGCACTGGCGCAAGGGCGACACGTCGGGCGACCGCCAATGGGTCCGCGCCGCGTATTACGACTGTGACATGGACACGTTGCTGTTCGTCGTCGAGCAGGAGGGGCGCGGCGCTTGCCACACGGGCGAGCGCAGCTGCTTCTTCCGCGCCTTCGGGAGCGGCGCGAACCCGGGCAAGTTGTGAGTGGCCCGACGCGGGACGAGTTCATCGCGCTGGCACGCGCCTACACGGTCGTGCCGGTGTGGCGCGAGGTGCTCGCCGATCTCGAGACACCGGTGTCGGCGTTCGCCAAGCTCGTCGGCGACCGTGATGGCTTCCTGCTCGAGTCGGTCGAGCACGGCGAGCACTGGGGCCGGTTCTCGTTCATCGGACGAGATCCGGCGCTGACGCTCGTCGCTCGCGGGCGGCAGGTGGAGATTGCGGGCGATGTCGTCGCGCCGGGAGTGCCGCGCGACGAGGGGATCCTCGCTGCCCTCGAAGCGTTGCTGTCCTGGTATCGCGCTCCGAACCTGCCGGATCTGCCGCCGTTCCACGGCGGCCTCGTCGGCTACATCGGCTACGACGTCGTCCGCGAGATCGAGCGCCTGCCGAACGCGCCTGCTGACGATCAGGGGTTCCCGGACGCCGTGTTGTCGCTGACCGGGCACGTCACCGCGTTCGACCACTTCCGGCAGCGTCTGTATCTCATCGAGAACGTGTTCGTGTCGCCGGGCGCCAGCGCGAACGACGCCGGCGTTGCCTACGACGCCGCGCAAGCTCGACTCGATGCCAGCGTCGACGAGCTCGCCCGGCCGCTCCCGTACGTCCCGTCCGCGCCGCCGCCCGACCACGTCGACGAGTTGCCGTCGATCACTTCGACGATGCCCGGCGGTCTGTTCCATGCCGCGGTCGAGGCGGCCCGCGAGTACATCTTCGCCGGCGACATCTTCGAGATCATCCTCGCCCAGCGCTTCGATCTCGCTGGTGATTTCGATCCGTTCGAGGTCTACCGAGTGCTCCGGCAGATCAACCCGTCGCCGTACATGTACTTCCTTCGGCATCCGGAGGCGACGGTCGTCGGATCGTCGCCGGAGGCCCTCGTCAAGCTCGTCGATGGTCGGGTGATCAGCCGTCCGATCGCCGGGACGAGGTGGCGGGGGAGGACCGACGAGCACGACCGGCGCATGGCCGCCGAGCTCAGCGAGAATCCAAAGGAGCGCGCCGAGCACATCATGCTCGTCGACCTGGCTCGCAACGACGTCGGGCGGGTGGTCCGGTACGGCAGCGAGCGCGTCGACGAGCTCATGACGCTCGAGCGGTACTCGCACGTGATGCACATGACGAGTCAGGTGTCGGGCGACCTGGCCGAGGGGAAGAGCGCCGTCGACGTGTTGCGGGCGACGTTCCCGGCCGGCACCGTGAGCGGCGCCCCTAAGGTGCGCGCCATGGAGATCATCGACGACCTCGAACCGAGCAAGCGGGGCCCGTATGCAGGGGTCGTCGGCTACTTCGACTTCTCCGGCAACCTCGACACCGCCATCACCATCCGGACGATGCTCTGGCGCGACGGGCAGGCGAGCGTCGCCGCGGGCGCGGGGGTGGTGGCCGACTCGGACCCCGATGACGAGGACCTGGAATGCCACAACAAGGCCCGGGCGTTGCTCACTGCTGCGGCCGCGGCGCGCCGCCTGGCGCCGCTCGAAACGCTCGACACCCTCGAGACGGGGACCGGGATGCCATGAGCTTGAGCGAAGAGGTGCAGGCCATCCACGAGAACGCGGGCGTGGTCGACCGCTCCGACCGCGGCGCGGTGCTGGTGAGCGGTCCCGATGCGTGGTCGTACCTCCAGAGCATCGTGTCGGCCGACCTCGACGCAGTCGGCGACGGTGAGGGCGTGCACTCTTTGCTGCTCACACCGCAGGGCAAGCTCGACGTCGACTTCCGGCTGCTACGGGTGGGCGACGAGGCGTGGCTGGACTGTGATCCCGGGTTCGGGGAGCAGCTGGCGGCGTCGCTGAACCGCTTCCGGATCAGGGTCGAGTGCGAGGTGACCGATCGCAGCGGGAGCTGGGGATCGGTCGCGGTCCGGGGACCGGAGGCCGCACCGTCGGTGGCCGAATTGGGTGTGGAGCTTCCGGCCGCGTCCCATGCTCATGTTCAGTGGGAGGACGCGGTCGTCGTGTGTGTGCCGTGGCCCGAGGGTGACGGCTTCGATGTGGTCGGCCCGCAGCCGACCGTCGGCGAAGCCGCCGATCGTCTGACGGCCGCGGGCGTGCAGGCTGTCAGCGCGGGCGCATACGAGACGGTGCGCATCGAGCTCGGGATCCCGCGGCAGGGCTTCGAGCTCGACGAGAAGACGATTCCGCAGGAAGCGTTCCTCGAGCGCGACGCGGTCTCGTTCACGAAGGGCTGTTTCCTCGGACAGGAGCTGGTGTGCCGCATCGACACGCGCGGGCGCGTGAACCGGTATCTGCGTCGCCTCACAGGGATCGAGGAGGGGCGACCGCCTCGGGGTAGCGAGATCGTCTCGGGCGACAAGGTCGTGGGTGCGGTCACGAGCACCGTTGGCGCCACTGATCTCCCCGCGGCCGCTCTGGGCTACGTGCGGCACGAGGTCGAACCGCCGGCCGAGGTCGAGCTGCGCTGGGACGGTGGCCACGGACGCGCGCGCGTCGAGCCCGTGCCGACGCTCGCGTGAGCACCGACGCCGCCGCGACCGCCCTGTTCGCGTTCGGCTACCCGGTCTCGATCGTCGTGATCCTCCGTTTCGTTCCCGTCGTGCGCGAACGCCGGTGGAAGTGGTTTGCCGCGCACCAACTGGCGGTGGCCGCGATTGTCACCGGCTTTGTGCTCAAGGGCGACCGCCGGGCGGTGGCGGTCAACTCGTCGTGGCTCGCGGTGTCGACCGTCTGGTACGCGCTCGGCGGCCGCCGCGCGTCCACATGATGCGTTCCTGAAGCATCATTACGCTGCTTGACGCACGCATCAGGGACTGGCGGGGATCCTGACGACGAAGCGGGTGCCCTGGCCGTCGAGGGTCTGCACGTCGGCGGTACCGCCCATTGCCGCCGACAGCTCGCGGACGATGGCGAGGCCGAGGCCGGTGCCCACCTTGCGACCGGGCACGGTGCGAGACGTGTAGAGCCGGTCGAACACGTGTGGAAGGTCGTCGGCGTCGATGCCCGGCCCGTCGTCGTCGACCCGGACCTCGAGCGCGCCGTTCACGGAAGCCACGCCGACCGTCACACGCGTGCGCGCGTACTTCAGTGCGTTCTCCACCAGGTTCGCCACGATCTGACCCAGTCGTTCGGGGTCGGTATCGGCCGGGGCCGAACCGGCGCGATCGACGACGAGCTCGACGCCGACCTCACGTGCCGACGGACGAAACGCATCAGCCGCCTCGCCCACGACCTCAGCGGCATCGACCGGACGCGGCGTCAGCGAGAACTCGTGGGCGTCCAGCCGAGCCAGGTCGAGCAGATCGGCGACCAGTCGCTCGAGGCGCCGGGCCTCGGCGCCGATGACGCCGGCGGCGCGCTTTTGCTCCTCGCCGCCCTCGACGGTGCCGTCGGCGATCGCCTGCGCATACCCGCTGATCGAGGTGAGGGGTGTGCGCAGATCGTGCGACACGCTCAGCAGGAACTCCCGCTCGAGCCCGCGCGCCGCTTCCAGCTGTGCGGCCATGCCGTCGAGCGCTCGCGCCAAGCCCGCTAACTCGTCGTCGGGATGGCGGCCGAGGTCGACGCGGGCCGACAGGTCCCCGCCCGCGATGCGGTCGGCTGTCTGTCCCATCGCCGTCAGCGGTCGCGTGAGCCGGCGGGCGAGGTAGAAGGCGACGATCGCGGCGACGACGAGCGCCACCGCCCCGGCGACCAAGAAGAACGGGCCTGCCCGGCCGAGCGGTTGGGTCTCGACCTGCTGTGTGAGCACCACGACTGGCGTGTTGCCGTTCACCACCTGGAGCGGGTCGGCGACGAACACCGTCCCGCCCCGCTGCCCGCTTTGTTCCTTGTCGGCCAGGAGCGCCTTCGGGTCGAGATCAGCGGGCTTGAGTCCCTTCGGCAGGTCGGTCAGCCCTGCGCGGGCGGCTTCGTTCCCCAGCAACGCGGCGATGCCCTCCCGCACCTCGCCCGTCGGCGTCACCACGACGACACTCACATCCGACGCCCGCAGCGTGTTGGCGATGATCGACCGCAGGTTGCGCCCCAACCGACGCTGGGCCTGTGTCTGCGCCGCGCCGGCCTGCTGGTTGAGCTGGCGGAACTCGGTAAGCCGCGCGACCGCGTCGCTCACTGTCGGCGCCTTCTTTCGCAGATCATGCAGTGCGGAGTCCGCGGACGTCTGACGGAAGAGCGCTGCTGTCCCCGCTGCGCTCAGGACGAGCACACCGAACGCGATGGCGACCATCGCGACGAATAATCGTGTGCCGAGGCGTCGGGTGGGCGGTTTCATGTCCGCGGTCTGGGCCTCGCCGCCGGCGTCACGACTCCAGCCGGTAGCCGACTCCGCGCACGGTCTTGATCTCGAGAGCGTCGCCCAACTTCTTGCGGACCTGCGCGATGTGCACGTCGACCGTTCGCGCGTCGCCGTACCAGTCGTAACCCCACACGCCGTCTAGGATCTGCTGCCGTGAGAGTGCGAGGCCGGGCCGTTCGGCGAGATAACGGAGGAGATCGAACTCTTTCGTCGTGAACTCGACCGCCTGGCCGTCGAGTCGCACCTCGCGCCGGCCCACGTCGATCGTCGCGCCGCCGCACTGCATGACCTCGGGCGCGGGACCGCCGTCGACTCTCCGGAGCACTGCCTTCACCCGGGCGACGAGCTCGGCCGGGGAGAACGGCTTCGTGAGGTAGTCGTCACCGCCGAGCTCGAGGCCGACCACGCGGTCGACCTCGCTGTCGCGGGCGGTGAGGAAGATCACGGGGATCTGCGACGTGGCGCGCAGCCGCTTGCACACCTCGAGCCCGTCGAGGTCGGGGAGGCCGACGTCGAGCACGACGAGCCGGGGCCGGTGATCCCTGACCGCCTGCAGGCCGGCCTCTCCCGTGCCGGTCTTGAGCACCCGGAAGCCTTCGCGGGCGAGATACATGTCGACGAGGTCGGCGATGTTGGGCTCGTCGTCGACGACGACGATCGTGCCTTTCTGGTCGTGCACGGCCTCCATCGTCCCATTTCCCCGGTATGAACGGGCGCCAGGATCGATGCGTACCTCAGGGACGCGAGGCGTCCCTCAGGTGCGCATCATGGGAAGGTCAAGTCGCGGCGGCGGCTTTGCCGACCGTCGCCGCAGGCGCCGGAGCTTGCGACGGCGACCGGCTACGTCTCGAGGCGGTTCCTGCGGGCGATCTCGCCCAGCCAGCGGGCGCTCGGTTTCACGGTACGCGCCTGCGTCTCGCGGTCGACGGCGACGAGCCCGAACGTGGGGCGGTAGCCGAGGGCCCACTCGAAGTTGTCGAGCATCGACCAGTAGAAGTAGCCGCGGACATCGATGCCGTCGTCGATGCAGCGGCGCACACCTTGGAGCGCCTCGGTGACGTACTGGATCCGCTGAGCGTCGTCAGCGGTGCCGATGCCGTTCTCGGTGACGAGGATGGGCGCGCCGGTGACCGCGGACGCGCGGCGGATCGTCGTCTCGAGCGCCTGAGGCCAGTACTCGTAGCCCATCTGCAGCGCGGGGACACCGTCGGCAGGGCCGAGGATCCCGTCGGGCCCGAACCGGAGCCGTGTATACGTCTGCACCCCGACGTAGTCGTCGCCTCGGCACTCCTCGAGCCAGACGTCCTCCATCCGGTCGCGCGCCCGCGCCATCTGTGACTCGCCCCCGGGCTCGACCGCGAACTCGTGCATCGACAGCGTCATGCCCACCGGCGCACGGCCGGGCCCGGCCTTGATTGCCTCGTACCCCAGCCGGTGCGCCCGGATCAGGTTGTAGATGGCCTTGTCCATCGCGCCTTCGTCCCGCTTGCCGGGCGGGAACACGCCCAGGTAGTGGCCCATCAACGCGACGACGTTCGGCTCGTTCAGCGTGCAGTGGATACCGACGACGTCGCCGAGGTGGCCGGCCGCCACCTCGCAGAAACGGGCGAAGCGGTCGGCAGACTCGGGTGCCTCCCACCCTCCCGCCAACGACGCCCAGATCGGGCTCGTGAAGTGGTGATAGGTCACGACGGGCACGACGTCGTTCTCGTGGCAGGTGTCGATCATGCGGCGGTAGTGGTCGAGCGCGTTGCGCGAGAACTCACCTTCGGCTGGCTCGATGCGCGACCACTCGAGAGAGAACCGGTACGCGCCGAAGCCGAGATCGGCGAGCAAGGCGATGTCCTGCGGGTAGCGCCAGAAGTGGTCGCAGGCATCGCCCGAGGGCTCCGCGCAGCCCGACCCCGGGGTGTGCTCCCAGACCCACCAGTCGTTGTTCCAGTTGCCCCCCTCGACCTGGTGCGCGGCCGTCGCCGTGCCCCAGAGGAAGTTGTCCGGGAACGAGATCGCCATGGGCGGAAATCGTAGGCGGCCGTACACTCGGCGCGCGATGACGGCGGCTTTGCCGACCGTCATCGCAGAAGCCGGAGCTTGCGACGGCGACCAAAGGAGTCACGTGAGCGTGCTCGAGGAGATCCTCGCCGCAAAACGAGCGGAGCTCGCCCTCGTTCAGGAGTCCGAGGCACGCGACACGCTGCGACGTGCGGCGCTCGGCGCACCGCCGACCCGGGACTTCGCGGGAGCCTTGCGCCGGGTCGACGGACGGCTCGCCGTCGGGGCCGAGATCAAGCGACGGTCGCCGTCGAAAGGGGACCTCGCCCCGAATCTCGATCCCACCGTGACCGCGAAGGCCTACGAGTCGGGGGGTGCGGCGGCGCTGTCCGTGCTGACCGACAGGATCTTCTTCGGCGGGTCCGTCGACGACTTGCAGCGTGCACGCGCGGTCGTCGAGATTCCCGTCCTGCGCAAGGACTTCACCATCGACGAGACCCAGGTGTACGAAACGCGCGTGATAGGCGCCGACGCCGTGCTCCTCGTCGTCGCCGCGCTCGGCGATGACGGCCTGCTCGCGAGTCTGCGCGCCCGCGCCGACGAGCTGGGGCTCGCGTCGCTGTTCGAAGTGCATGATGGCGCCGAGCTCGACCGCGCCCTCGCCGCGGGCGCGACGCTCGTCGGCGTCAACGCCCGTGACCTCGGGACCTTCGACGAAGACCTCGGCGTGAGCGAACGGCTGGCGGCCCGAATCCCGAGTGCTGTCACCGCCGTCGCCGAGAGCGCGATCCGAACGCCTGACGACGCCGGCCGCATGGCCGATGCCGGATACGACGCCGTGCTCGTCGGCGAGGCGCTGGCGCGCAGCGACGACCCGGTCGCGCTCGTACAGGCCATGACCGAGCATCAGGTGCGACGGAGGGGGTAACCAGTGACTCGATTCGTCCTCAGCGAGCAGCAGATCCCGACGGCGTGGTTCAACGTGCTGCCCGTGCTGCCCGAGCCGCTGCAGCCGCCGCTGCATCCCGCGACGCGCGAGCCGGTCGGGCCCGATGATCTCGCGCCGCTGTTCCCGATGGCGCTCATCGGCCAGGAGGTGTCGACGGACCAGTGGATCGACATCCCGGGGGAGGTGCTCGACGTCCTGCGGGCGTGGCGTCCGACCCCACTTGTGCGCGCCGAACGGCTCGAGGCCGCGCTCGGCACCACAGCGCGCATCTACTACAAAGACGAGTCGATCTCACCCGCCGGTTCGCACAAGCCCAACACGGCCGTTGCGCAAGCGTTCTACAACCACGCCGACGGCGCCCGGCGGCTGACCACCGAGACCGGCGCCGGTCAGTGGGGCAGCGCGCTCGCGTTCGCGTGCGCGCAGTTCGACCTCGACTGCAAGGTCTACATGGTCCGCGCGTCGTACAACCAGAAGCCGTACCGCAAAATCTTGATGGAGGTCTGGGGCGGGGAAGTCGTCCCGTCACCCGTCGACCAGCCTGACCACCCGGGCTCGCTGGGCCTTGCGATCAGCGACGCGGTCCGCGACGCCGCCGGTCGTGACGACACGCACTACTCGCTCGGCTCGGTGCTGAACCACGTCCTGTTGCATCAGACGATCATCGGGCTCGAGGCGAAGGAGCAGCTCGCCCTGGCGGGCGACGCGACTCCCGACGTCGTGATCGGATGCTGCGGGGGTGGATCGAACCTGAGCGGTATCGCGCTGCCGTTCGTGCCCGACGAACGTGTGCGACTCGTCGCCGCCGAGCCGTCGTCGTGCCCGACGCTGACTGAGGGCGCGTTCGACTACGACTTCGGAGACACCGCGGGCATGACGCCGCTGCTCGCGATGTACACGCTCGGCCACGAGTTCGTGCCACCTCCCATCCACGCCGGCGGGCTGCGCTATCACGGCGACGCGCCGATCGTCTCGAGGCTCGTGCGCAGCGGGCGCATGGAAGCAGTCGCTTATCCGCAGGGCAAGACGTTCGAGGCGTCGATGCAGTTCGCCATCGCCGAAGGCAAGGTCCCGGCCCCGGAGACTGGGCACGCGATCCGGGCGGTCGTCGACGAGGCGCTGGCGGCCAAGGAGAGCGGGGAGGAGCGCGTGATCCTCTTCAACTACAGCGGCCACGGCCTGCTCGACCTGTCCGCCTACGACGACTACCTCAACGGCCGCTTGGTGGATGCATAGTGGGCGGTCCCCCAATCGCCCGTGGCGGTGAGGTACCAATAGAGAGAAGGAGAACCGCCGGCGCGAGGGCAGGCACCATGTTCGTCAAGATCTGCGGCATCACGAACGAGGAGGACGCCCTCCTCGCAGTCGCCCTCGGGGCGGACGCGCTCGGGTTCGTGTTCGCGCCCGGGAGCCCGCGGATGGTCACACCCGAAGAGGCGAAGAGCATCGTCAAGCGGCTGCCCTACGACGAGGTGCTCACCGTCGGAGTGTTCCGCGACGAGCGACCGCAGCGGGTGACCGAGATCGTGAACCGAGTCGGTCTCAAGGCCGCGCAGCTGCACGGCCGCGAGCCGCACGACGAGGTTGTGTACGTCCGCCAGCGGGTGCAGTACGTCATCCAGGCGTTCACGGCGGGCGATCCCGCGCTCGAGATGGCGGCCCAAGGTCCCGCCGACGTCGTGTTGATCGACGCGCCGACCCCTGGCGCCGGGCGCACCTTCGACTGGGTCCAGGTCCATGGCGCGCTCGAAGGCGCCCGGCTCCTGCTCGCCGGCGGGCTGACGCCTGAGAACGTCGCCGACGCGATCTTCTACGTGCAGCCCTGGGGGGTCGATGTATCCACCGGCGTCGAGACCGCGCCCGGCAGCGGCCGCAAGGACCCGCGCAAGCTGCGTCGTTTCATCAAGGCCGCCCGCCTCGCCAGCTCGATCATCGAGGGCGAAGGAGGCAACGGCGGCGGCGCCACCCTCTACGACTGGCAAGCCGAGGGCGTCTGAGCCACGGCCCAGGTGCGACTCGCGGCAGTCCACCTGAGCAGGGATACGCCCTCGGGCTGAAGTGTCCCTCCCCGTACAATCCGCCCATGACCGCACCCGCGCGTGGCCAGATCGCGCGGCTCGATCCTCCCGGCCCCGAGCCGGTCGGGCTTGGACGCTTCGGCGAGTTCGGCGGCCGGTTCGTCCCCGAGACACTGGTGCCTGCCCTCGAGGAGCTGGAGCGCGAGTTCCGGACCGCGTGGGCCGACGACGAGTTCCGTACCGAGTTCGCGCAGCTGCTCACGCACTACGCAGGTCGTCCGACGCCGGTGACCGAGTGCCGCCGGCTCTCCGATCGTCTCGGCGTGCGCGTCCTGCTCAAGCGCGAGGACCTCACTCACACGGGCTCGCACAAGATCAACAACGTGCTCGGCCAGTCGCTGCTCACGCGCCGGATGGGCAAGCAGCGAGTCATCGCCGAGACCGGCGCCGGTCAGCATGGTGTCGCGACCGCGACCGCGGCAGCGCTGTTCGGGCTCGAGTGCGTCGTGTTCATGGGATCCGTCGACGTCGAGCGCCAAGCCCTCAACGTCTTTCGCATGAAGCTGCTCGGCGCCGAGGTCGTGCCGGTTGACTCGGGCAGCGCAACGCTGAAGGACGCCATCAACGAGACGCTGCGTGATTGGGTCGCCAGCGTCGAGACCACCCACTACTGCATCGGCTCGGTGGTCGGCCCGCACCCGTTCCCGTGGATGGTGCGGGAGTTCCAACGCATCGTGGGCGACGAGGCGCGTCAGCAGTGCCGCGAGCTCCTCGACGGGGCCGACCCCGACTACGTCGTTGCGTGCGTCGGCGGCGGCTCGAACGCCATCGGAACCTTCGCCGGCTTCGTCGATTCACCTGAAGTCCGGCTCGTCGGCGTCGAGGCCGGGGGTCTCGGCCCCGAGTCCGGGAAGCATGGCGCGTCGGTGAACCGCGGCGTCCCCGGCGTCCTCCATGGCGCGCGTTCGTTGTTCCTCCAGGACGAGGACGGTCAGATCCGGGAGGCGCATTCGATCAGCGCCGGCCTCGACTATCCGGGTGTCGGGCCCGAGCACGCGCTGCTGGCCGCGACGGGCCGGGCCGAGTACGCGTTCGCCACCGACGAAGAGGCGCTGGAAGGATTCCAGCTCTTGTCCGTCACCGAGGGCATCACGCCCGCGCTCGAGCCTGCCCACGCGATCTCCTGGCTCGCGCGGGAGGCCGGCCGATCCGTGCCCAAGGGCGCGACGGTGCTCGTGACGCTGTCGGGCCGGGGCGACAAGGACGCGACGCTGGTCGCCGAGAAGCTGACCGGCGAGCAGCTGTCGTGAGGCTCGAGTCCCATTTGCGCGAGCGACGCGACGCCGGCCACTCGCTGCTCGTGCCGTACGTCACCGGCGGCCTCGGTTCCGGATGGCTCGACGTGGTGCGCGCGGTGGCCGACGCCGGCGCCGACGCGATCGAGATCGGCATCCCGTTCTCCGATCCGGTGATGGACGGTCGCACGATCCAGGAGGCCTCGCACCGCGCGCTCGAGCTCGGCGCGACGCCGGCGAAGATCGTGGCCGAGGCCGCGCAGCTCGACGTGAACGTGCCGCTCGCAGTGATGATCTATTACAACCTCGTGGCGCACGCCGGAGTCGAACGGTTCGCCGCTCAGCTCGCCGACGCGCAGATCGACGGGGCAGTCGTCCCCGACCTGCCGTTCGACGAGCTCGACGGTTGGGGCGACGCTGCAGATGCGGCGGGTGTCGAGACGGTTCTCCTCGCCGCGCCGACAACACCCGACGACCGGCTCCGCGCCATCTGCGAGCGGTCGCGCGGGTTCGTCTACGGCGTGTCGCTGCTCGGCGTGACCGGCGAACGCGCGCACCTTGCCGACCACGCCGCCGAGATGGGTCGCCGCCTCAAAGCGACGACCGACACGCCCGTGCTCCTCGGAGTGGGTATCTCGACGCCGGAGCAAGCCGTGGCAGCAGCGCGCGCCGCCGATGGTGTGATAGTTGGGAGCGCGCTCGTCCGCCGGCTGCTCGCTGGCGGCGGGCCGGAGGAGGCCGCCGGATTCGTCGGCCGGCTGCGCGCCGCGCTCGACGAGGCGCAACGAGCCTGAAGGAGCCGATGGTGGAGACCCGCACATTCGAGCTCGAAACCGCCGACGGGCCGATGGCCGTCTATGAGGCGCGCCCCGACGGCGACGCCAAAGGCGCGGTGATCGTGATTCAGGAGGCGTTCGGCGTGAACCACCACATCGAGGACGTGACGCGCCGCTTCGCCGAGGCCGGCTCTCAAGCGGTGGCGCCGCACCTCTTCCATCGCGCCGGGGGTGGCACGGCGCCGTACGGCGACTTCTCGAAGGTGATCCCGCTCTACGAGAAGCTCGACGACGCCGGGATCGTCACGGACCTGGACGCCACGATCGAGTTTGTGCATCAAGCGGGCTGGCGCGACGAACAGATCGGCATCGTGGGGTTCTGCTTCGGCGGACGGGTCACGTTCCTCGCCGCGCTGCGTCGAAAGCTGGGTGCCGCGGTCGGCTTCTACGGCGGCGGCATCGTCACTCAGCGCTTCCCGCAGTTCCCCGCCCTCGTCGGGGAGGCGGCGGAGCTGCAGACGCCGTGGCTCGGCCTGTTCGGCGAGCAGGACGATTCGATCCCGGTCGAGGACGTCGAGCAGCTCCGCAAGGCGCTTCGGGACGCGTCGGTCGCGACCGACATCGTCCTCTATCCCGACGCCGGACACGGGTTCCACTGCGACCAGCGCGACTCGTACAACGACGCCGCGGCGACGGATGCCTGGTCCCGTACGCTCGAGTGGCTCGATCGTCACCTCCAGGCAGCGAACGCATGAAAGACATGGAAGACGCGCCCACCACGGACTGCGACCTGTGCGAAGCGGCGCGGATCACACCCTGGTACCACGAGGACGAGATCTGCTGGATCGCCGAGTGTGAGATCTGTGCGGTGCCGATGGTGGTCTCGCGCAAGCACGGCGAGGCGCCGTCGGCCGCCGAGCTCGAGCACATGCTCGACCGTCTCGGTCGGGTGGCGGCGGACCAGCTGACCGTCGAGCACTACGTCGACGACAACATGCACAACATCCCCGACCACTTCCACGCGCATGCCCGGCCCCGCGGCGGCTTCTTCGGGCACGGGTTCCGGAAGGACAAGCAGACGGCGGAGTGAGCGGCGTCGAACAAAGCTCGGTTCGGTCGCCGCCTGAAGCCCCACCACAACGGCGCTAGCGTGAGCCTGCGGCAGGCGCTCAATCCGAGTGGCTTGCACGTGCGTAGTCATGATGTGGGCTGTTTCCGACGATGCGCTCCTCGCGGGCCTGGCGACAGGCGACTCCGACGCGGCTGCCGCCTTCGTCCAGCGATTCCAGCGCCGGGTGTTCGGTCTGGCGGTGACGATCGTCGGCGACCGGCGGGCCGCCGAGGACATCGCCCAGGAGGCGTTCCTGCGGGCGTGGCGTCACGCCGGCGCCTACGACCCACGACGAGGGACCGTCGCGACGTGGCTCCTCACGATCACGCGCAACCTCGCCATCGACTCGGTCCGGGTGCGACGTCCCGTTGTCATCGATCCCGACTCGATCCTGGCCTTGAACCTCAGCGACGCCGGTCGACTTCCCGACGAGCTGGCGACTCTGCGCGACGACGCCGACCGGTTGTGCGCAGCGCTGGCCCAACTGCCGCCCGAGCAACGCCGGGCCCTGGTCATGGCGGGCCTGCTCGGGCACACGGCACGCGAGGTCAGCGAGGCGGAGGATATCCCCCTTGGGACGGCCAAGACCCGCATTCGCACCGCGCTGCTGCGTCTGCGCTCTGCGCTGACCGAGGAACGGGCCGAATGAGGGCGCACGGATGAGCCCCCTCGGCTGCGTGGAGGTGCGAGAGCTCGCGCCGGAGCTCGCGCTCGGCATCGTCGCGGGGCCTCAACGAGCAGACGCACTGCAACATGCAAGCGAGTGCGGCCCGTGCCGCGTCCTGGTCGGCGAGCTGGCCGAGGCGGGCGACGCGCTACCGCTCCTCGCCGCCGAGGCCGAGCCGCCGCCCGGGTTCGAGGAACGGGTGTTGTCGGCGTTGAAGGCGCCGCGGCGTCGCACCCGGCGGCGCATCGCCGCCGCCCTCGGTGTTGCCGCCGTCGCGGCCGCGATCGTGAGCATCGTCGGCGTGCGCATCGTGGAGAGCACACAGGAGGACACGACGCGATCCGCAGCTGCCGCGAGCCAGGTGCGGTCCGTCGAGATGACCGGCGTCAACGGGCTGCACGCCGGCAGCATGTTCGTCACCGACGGAAATCCCGCAACCATCGTCGTGAACGTCAACTACGGCGTTCCGGCGGGCACCTACGGCATCGAGTTCCGCGCCGGGTCGACCAGGAAACGCATCGGCGACATGCGCATCCGAGACGACGGCCAGGGCTCCTGGGGTGCAGTCACGCGGCTGCCAACGACCGACGGCGGTTCGATCGTCCTCGTGGACGACAAGGAAACGGTTGTGTGTGAGGGACGCGTCACGCCGGTGAGCTGACGCCGAAAACTACCGATCAGCGCACGGTTGACCGATTCCGATCAGGTTTCCCTCGCTGTCGCGGAACCAGGCCGCCCGCTCGCCGGTGCCCTTGGACGGATAGTTGCCTTCCACGTCGGCGATCCCATTGACGGTCCGCAGCCCCGGTACGTCGAACTCCTCGAACACGACGCCGCGGTGGCGCAGCTCCGCAATCACGGCGTCGATGTCGTCGACTTCGAATGCCATCTGCGTATGAGTGCCTGACGGCGCGCCGCCCGACGCGAAGAGTACGAAGTGGCCGCTGCGACAGCGATAGCGCAACCCGCCCGGTCGCTCCTCCACAGGTTCGAGGCCGAGCTTCTCGGCATAGAACGCGCGCGCCCGTTCGAGGTCCCGCGTCGGGAGGCGCGTGGCCACATCAGCGTTTCGGAGCAAACCGTCAGTCATGTCAGATGTGACCTCCCGCGCCGCTACAACTCATCGTCAGGGCAGCGAATTCTCTACCCCGGCGCTAAGAGCCGCTCCTTCAGAAACGCCAGCACGCGGTCGAGCGCACCCCGAGTGGGGTGGCCGGGTTCGTCCACCAGATCGAGCGTCAGCACCGAGTGCGCGAACCGCTTGATCCCGTGCGGGTTGCCGCGGGACGAGTCGATCTCGACGGCGATGAATCCGTCACCCAGCTCGCGGCGCAAGGTCTCGAACCGTTCCGGCGGCACGGCGGGATCGGCGCTGAAACGGAGCCCGAGCGCGCACGCTCCCTGCGCGGCGCGGTCCTTGACCCGCTCGAAGTCGGCGTCGCTGATGCCGACGGCGGCCTTGTGTTTCGCGCTCACCGGGAACGGCAGCGAGGGCTGACTGAGGACGGGCGCAAGCATCGTGTCGTCCACCATCATCCCGAGGGCGAAGCCGCCGGTGAAGCACATGCCGACGGCTCCGACGCCGGGACCGCCGCACTCGGTGTGGGCGTCGGCGGCGAGCCGTCGTAACCACCCTGTGATCGGGCTCGTGCGATCGAGTGCGAACGTCGTGAACTCCCGCGCGAGACAGACGCGCGGCATCGTCTGGAACGTGTAGCCCCAGCCGAACTCCCTGCCTGGCGTGCCGAACAGCGACGGCATGAAGACCGTGAACCCGGCGTCGACGACACGACGGCCGAAGGCGATCACCTCCGGATGGAGGCCCGGGACCTCGTGGATGACGATCACGGCCGGCCCCGTCCCGGCACGGAACACCTGGCGGCTCAGGCCGTCGTGGGTGAACGTCGACTCGGTCAAGCCGGCCAGCGGGTCTCCAGGCACCGGGCTTCATACCTCCGAGGGGCTGATGTCGTCGAGCTTGCGGTCGGCGGGCTCGGGCAGCCAGGGCATGACGAAGGCGGCTGCGAGCAACGGCGCGATGCCGCAGATGGCGATGGCGGGGCCGAGGCCCCCGACGACCTCGTCGAGGTTCGTCGCGAGCAGGAGGCCGGCGGCGGAACCGGCGACGGCGCACACGAGCAGCAGCGCGTTCGACGTCCCCCGGACCTCGGTCGGGAACAGCTCGGTGTCGAACGCGGCGAGGACGATGGCGGCGCCACTGGCGAAGAGGATCGCGAACGTCGACGCCACCCAGAGGACGGCGCCGTTCCCAAGGAAGAAGATCATCTGGAACACGGTGGCCACCGCGAGCCCGACGATGGCGACCGGGCGGCGCCCGCGAGTCTCCGCGAGCTTGCCGGCGATCACGATGCCGAGCAGCCCTGGGAGCCCGCCGGTGACGCCTCGAAAGAGCGCGATCAGCGTGTTCGAGAACCCCTGCTCGTCCGTCAGGAACCGGTTCATCAGTTGGGCCGACGGCGCGCTGAAGAAGTTCGTGAGGAACGCGGCCAGCGCGAGCAGGAGGAACCGATGCCCATAGGCGCGGTCGAACACCTCACGGATTCGGCCGCGCCGCGCTGTCCGGCGCGCGAGATCCGCGTACCTCCCCGTCTCACGCAGGCTGCGGGCGAGGCGGGGGAGCAGGAGAACCGACGCCGCACTGATGGCGAAGGCGATTCGCCACGATTGCTCCGCGATGTCGGAGATCGGCAGGAGCACAACGGCGATCGCGAAGCCGGCGCCGTACGCAAGGGCAAGCATCGACAACGCGTAGGCGCGCGCACCCTCCGGGGCTTCCTCGACGGCGGCGATGGCGGCCACGACGAGCGCCGCGTTCACGAACGCTCGGGTCAGCACCTGCGCTCCGGTGAAGACGGCGAAGCTCGGCGCGAGCGCTGAGACCGCGTTGGTGGCACAAGCTCCACCGAAGCAGATCAGCAAGAGCCGGCGGCGGCCCTGCCGGTCGGCGAGCGCGCTCGCGACCAAAGAGACGAGCACGCCGCCTCTCGACACGGCGAGCGCGACGCCGAGTGTGCGCGTCGATTCCCCGAACGTCTCCGTCACCGGGTCGGCGGTCTGGCCGAACAACGCGCCGCCGAAGTTCGCCAGCGCCGCGATCGCGGCCAGCGTGGCAAGGAACCTGATCGCGTCGGGGTCGAAGGGGACAGGCGGCAGAAGGGGAGAGCGACGCGGGGGCTCGGGGGGCGGGCGGCCCTCGACGGCGGCCGCGAGCCGGGCCGCGTGGTACCGCAGCGTGCGCCGCTCGCCTTGCCGCAGGAACGGCCCGAGCAACCACTGGAAGTACGGCACGTGAGTCGGGTTCTCGACGCCGAGCTCGACCTCGGTGCCGTCCGTGTCCGAGCGACGTATCGCGAGCCGGAGCTGCGTGCTGGTGTCGGCCCAGTCTGGTAGTTGTCCGGTGAGCACGCCGTCGGCTGCGGGAGCGACCCCCAGGACGCGCCGGGCTGCCTCGCGAACCACGTTGGGCGGTGCATCGACGCTGATGAGCACAGGTCGAGGCACGTGCGGCATGCTACGGCCTTCGTCCGCGATGACCGTTGCAAAGGACGCTCATGCCCAAGCTGAAGCCCGGTGACACCGCCCCCGACTTCGCTCTCCGTGACCAGCGCGGGAAGGCCGTGAAGCTCAAGGACTTCCGAGGCAAGAAGGTCGTCGTCTACTTCTACCCGAAGGCGGACACACCCGGATGTACGACCCAGGCGTGCTCCCTTCGCGACGCGGAGCCCGACCTGAAGAAGTTGAAGGCGAAGGTGGTGGGCATCAGCCCCGATACGCCCGAGAAGCAGAAGAAGTTCGACGAGAAGTACGGCCTGAGCTTCCCGCTCCTTGCCGACGAGGGGCACAAGGTCGCCCAAGCGTGGGGAACATGGGGCAAGAAGTCGCTCTACGGGCGCAGCTTCATGGGCATCATCCGCTCGGCGTTCGTCGTCGACGAGAAGGGGAAGATCGCCGACGCGTTCTACAAAGTCAGCCCGAAGGCGACTGTCCCGAAAGTGACCGAGGCGCTCGAGATGTGACGCGCGTTACGGGTTGCGGGCCGCCCAACTCGACCACGTCTCGCCTGCTCCGCGCGGATGCTCGCGCGCATACTGATAGAAACGGCGAACGAACTGGGCATGCTCGGTTTCGCCTTCGTGGCGCCACTTCGGCTTTGTCTTGATCGACAGCACGTCGATCCCGCCGAGCTTCTCCTGGCGATCAACGATGTCCTTCAGGCTGACGGCGCTGGCATTTTCGAGCATGTCGAACATGACAAGTGCCGTCGTCGTGCGCCCGTCCCCCGCAGCGCAATGGACGTGCACCCAACGATCGGCCGGTCGGTTCTGCCAGAACGCGACGAGCTGGTCGGTTGGGCGTCGGTGAAGCGCAGGTGGTCAGTGGCGTACACGCGCGCGTAGCTGCCACCTTGCACCCCGACGAGCTGCTCCTCGCTCTGAGGCGCGCAGCTTCTCGAGGCCTGCTGCAGAGAGATGATCGCCGTCGAGCTTTGCGGACGTCGATCGATACTTGCGAGGGACACCGGCTTTGTCCTCCGCGTTGATGATCAACGTCACGTTGCCCCCTCCCGCCCAGGCGGGGGAGGCCAGCGCACGACGAACAATGCGATCAGGATTGGCGGCGCGACGACGTGACGCGACCAGCGGATTCCACGTTCGATCCTGCCCTTCATTCCCTGCCCTTTCTCGCTCACCCCAGCCCGTGAGAGCGCCAGCATGCCCGACTCGGGCGGCTCACGCACCGACGGCGTGGAACCCTCCATCGACGTGCAGCATCTCGCCGGTCGTGGCCGGGAAGAGATCCGAGAGCAGCGCCACGCACGCCTTCGCTACGGGCTCGGTGTTCTGGATGTCCCAGCCCAGCGGCGCTCGCTCCGCCCACACCGATTCGAACTGCTCGAAGCCTGGGATGCTGCGCGCCGCGATCGTGCGGATCGGACCGGCGCACACGAGGTTCACCCGGATCCCCTTGGGCCCGAGGTCGCGCGCCAGATATCGGGCCGTCGACTCGAAAGCGCTTTTCGCCACGCCCATCCAGTCGTAGACGGGCCACGCCAGTGTGTTGTCGAAGTCGAGGCCGACGACTGATCCCCCCTCTCCCATGAGTGGGAGGGCGGCGACCGTCAGCGACTTGAGCGAGTACGCAGAGACTTGGAGCGCGACTGCGACGTCTTCCCACGGCGCGGTCAGGAACCCGCCTCCCAAGCACGACTCGGGCGCGAAGCCGATCGCGTGAAGCACGCCGTCGAGGCGGCCGCCGACGCGGTCGGCGAGCGCCTCGAGGTCTTCGGTGTTCGTGACGTCGAGCTCTACCACCTCCGGCGGCGAAGGCAGCCGCTTGGCGGCGCGCCGCGTGAGGCTCATCACCCGCCCGAACGAGGTCAGCACGACCTCGGCGCCTTCTTCCTGGGCGAGCTTGGCCACGCCGAAGGCGATCGACGAGTCGTTGAGAACGCCGGTGACGAGGATCCGTTTGCCGTCGAGCAGCATGCCACGCCCTGCTCAGAGCGGAGAGTTCGAGTGGCGCCGCGCCGGGCGCGCTTCCCGCTTCGTTCGGAAGCGCTCCAGCGCCGCCGCCAGCGCCCGTCGCGTATCGCGGGGCGTGATGATCTCGTCCACGTAACCCCGCTCCTCCGCCGGGTACGGGCTCAAGAAACGGGCGTCGTACTCGCGCTCGAGCGCGACCTGCTCGGCTTGGCGCGCCTGTTCGTCATACATCGCGCGGAGCCGCTTCCCGTGCAGGATCTGCACCGCGCCGCGGGCGCCCATGACGGCGATTTCGGCGCTGGGCCAGGCGCAGTACCAGTCGTTGCCGAGCGTCTTCGAGTCCATCACGATGTAGGCGCCGCCGTATGCCTTGCGGAGTGCGACGCAGAGCCTCGGGACGGTGGCGGCTGCGTACGCGTGCACAAGTTGGGCGCCGTGACGAATCATCCCCCGCCATTCGAGGTCGGTGCCGGGCTCGAATGGCGGGGGATGATTCGTCACGGCGCCCAACTTGTGCACGCGTACGCAGCCGCCACCGTCCCGCACCGATCCGCGCGAGCGCGGTCACGAGGTTCGGTGCGTGACGAGCCCGCAGCTCGAAGAGGGTGCCGGCGTCGACGACGTCACTGATGACGTCCCGCACGTCATATGACGCGCTCGACGCGTCCGGCACCGCGGCCGCCGCACGGGTGCAGTCGCGGTCGACGGGGTCGGGGTCGGGGAGCCACGGCGGGTCGTCGAGGTGATGGTCGGGGAGGTAGTCGAGGATCGTGGCCAGAGCGGCGAGGGCGTCGGCATCGTCGTCGACGACGACTGCGGCTACGCCGCTGCGGAGATCGTGCACGGCCGCCCCGCCGAGGTCGACGGGGCTGACCGGAACGCCGGTGAACTCGCTCGCGGTGTCGGGGCCGCTCACGTAGGCGAACGCGTCGCTGGTCATCACGACCTGGTCGACGAGCCCGAGCACGAGCGCGGGTCCCGATACGCACGGCCCGACCACGGCCAGGAGTGTGGGCACGATGCCCGAGGCGTCGCTGAGCGCGAGAGCGACCCGTCCCGCCGCGTGCAGGGACGCCACGCCCTCGCTGACGTCGGCCCCCGACGTCGACACGGCGCCGACGACGGGCATGCCGAGCTCGATCCCGAGTCGAACCGCCCGCTCGAGCGCCTCGCTCTCGGCGACGCCGATGGCGCCGCGGTGTTTGCCGCCTTCGAGGCGGAACCAGCTGACGGTACGCCCGTGGAGCTCGGAGACGGCGGCGGTGACGGCGTCACTGCGCTGTGCCTGCACAGGCGCGGCCGGCGTGGGTGAGAACAGCGGCGTCACCGGGCTGCGATCAGTCGCCCGCGGTGAGCACGAGGCAAGCGTTGTGCCCGCCGAACCCGAACGAGTTCGAGATCGCAGGCTTGGGCCCGACATCACGCGGTGAACCCGCCACCACGTCGAGCTCGATGTCGTCCCCGAGCCGCTGGAGGTTGGCGGTGGGCGGGACGTCGCCGTCGCGTACGGCGAGCATCGCGGCCACCGCCTCGACCGCGCCGGCGGCGCCGATCAGATGGCCCGTCACGCCCTTCGTCGAGGTGACCGGGGGCGGCGAGTCACCGAAAACCTTGCGCACGGCTTCGGCTTCGGCGGCGTCGTTGAGCTCCGTCGACGTGCCGTGGGCGTTGACGTGCCCGACCGCCGACGCCACGATGCCGGCGTCGTCGAGCGCCATCTGCATGCACATGGCGGCGCCGGCTCCGCCGGGCGACGGCGCGGTGATGTGGTACGCGTCGGCGTTGCGTCCGTACCCGGCGACTTCGCCGTAGACCGTCGCGCCGCGCGCGCGAGCCCGTTCCCGGGACTCGAGAACGACACACGTCGCGCCCTCGCCGATCACGAAGCCGTCGCGGTCGGCATCGAAGGGACGGGACGCGCGCTCCGGCTCGTCGTTGCGAGTACTGAGGGCGCCCATGCGCGCGAACGCGGCGATCGTGAGCGGCGTCACAGCGGCCTCGGTGCCGCCGGCCATGACGACGTCGGCGGTGCCGTCACGGATGAGCCGCGCACCCTCACCGATGGCGTGCGCGCCCGCGGAGCACGCGGTGGCCACGCAGAGGTTGGGACCCGTCCAGCCGAGCTGCATCGCGACGACACCCGCGGTGGCGTTGGGCATCATCATCGGAACGAAGAACGGGCTGACGCGCGCTGCGCCCTTCTCGAGATAGATGCGTTCGTTCTCCTCGAGCGTGTGCAATCCACCCACGCCCGTCCCGATGATTACCGCACAGCGGCTCGGGTCGGCGCCGAGCTCGCCGGCGTCACCGAGCGCGTCCGCCGCCGCGCCGAACCCGAGCTGGGTCACGCGGTCCTGGCGGCGGGACTCCTTGGGCCCGAAGTACGGGACCGGGTCGAAGTCGGGCACCTCGCCGGCGAACCGGACCGGGAGGGACGACGGATCGAAGCTCTGGACCGTCCGCGCCGTTGCCTCACCCGAGCGCAGCCGCGCCCAGAACGCCTCCAGTTCGGTGCCGGCCGGCGTCTTGACGCCCACGCCGGTGACGACGACGCGGGGCCTGCCTTCGTGGTCGAGGTCACTCATGCTTCGGCGGCCACCTTGGCCATGACGACGTCGACCGCCTGGCCGACCGTCGTGACATCCTCGAGCTCCTCCTCGGGCACCGAGATGTCGAAACGCTCCTCGAGCCCCATCACCAGCTCGACGAGGTCGAGGCTGTCGGCGTCGAGGTCCTCTTTGAAGCGCGCACCCTCGGTCACCTGATCGGGCTCCACGCTCAAGATCTCGACCGCGACCTCTCGCAGCACCCCGAGTGCTTCGTCACGTTCCATCCGGTCCTCCTGTCGCGTCTACGGACGGTCGGAGATGGGTCAATGTCCCATCCCCAGGCCCCCGTCGACGGGGACCAGCGCTCCGGTGACGTAACCGGCCAGGTCGGAGCAGAGGAAGGAGACGACCGCGCCTACCTCCTCGGGTCTGCCGAACCGGCCTAGCGGCACCGATTCCTGCGCCTTGACCTGCCACTCCTCGGAGAGGCCGTCGGTCATGGCGGTCACGATAGGCCCCGGTGCGACGACGTTGCAGGTGACGTTGCGGGGGGCGAGCTCCTGAGCGACCGATCTGGTGAGGCCCAAGAGCCCGGCCTTGGCCGCGGCGTAGTTGGCCTGCCCCGGCCCACCCCGTTGGCCGACGACTGACGACACGTTGACGACGCGGCCCCACCGTGCTCGCATCATCTTCGGAGCCGCCCTGCGGATCGTGTGAAACGCGCCCGTGAGGTTCGTGTCGAGCACCGATCGCCACTGCTCGTCCGTCATACGGGCCACGAGCCCGTCGTGATTGAGGCCGGCGTTGTTGACGAGCAGCTCGACCGCGCCGAAGGCGTCTTCGATATCGCCGAACGCGCCGTCGACCGCGTCGGGGTCGCGCACATCGGCGCGCACGGCGAGAGCATCGGCGCCGGTCGCCTCGATGGCGCTACGCGTGTCCTTGGCGCCCTCTTCGTCGCTCGAATAGCAGAACGCGACACGGTGACCGGCTTCCGCGAGCGCGACCGCGCAGGCGCGGCCGATGCCGCGTGACCCACCGGTGACGAACGCGACCCGACTGTCGCTCACTCGTGCCTCACGCCTTTCCCCAGCGTACGAGCGCGCTGCCCCACGTCATGCCGGCACCAAAGCCGGACATGAGGACGAGATCGCCATCCCGCACACGGCCGTCGTCGGCGGCCTCGGCCAGCGCGAGTGGAATCGACGCCGCCGACGTGTTCCCGTAGCGCTCGATGTTGACGATGGTTCGCTCCTCCGAGATCCCCAATCGCCCCGCGGCCGAGTCGATGATGCGGATATTCGCCTGGTGAGGGACGAACCACGCGACGTCTGAGGCGGTCACTCCTGCGCGATCGAGGGTCATCCGAGCGGAGTCGACCACGGCCCGTACCGCCCGCCGGAACACCTCCTGGCCCTGCATCTTGAGGTACTGCTCACCGGCCGCGATTGTCTCGGGCGTCGCGGGCATACGGCTGCCGCCGGCGCGGATCTCGAGCAGTCCGGCGGCGGAGCCGTCGCAGCCGAGGTCCCAGGCGAGCACACCGGGCCCGTCGTCGGGGGAGCGGCTGAGCACGGCGGCGGCGGCGCCGTCACCGAACAGAACGAACGTCGAGCGGTCCTCGGGGTCGATGAGGCGACTCAGCGTCTCCGCGCCCACGACGAGGACGTGGTCGAGCCCGCCCGCGGTGAGCAGCGAGGATCCGGCCACGAGCATGTAGACGAATCCTGCGCACCCGGCGCCGAGGTCGAACGAGCCGCACCGCAACCCGAGACCCTCACCGACGAACGCGCCGGTGTGGGGGATGGGCTGCTCGGGCGTGGCGGTCGCCACGATGAGCAGGTCGACTGCGTCGGGCGGGATCCCGGCGTGCTTGATGGCGGCGGTGCCGGCCTCGATCGCCAGTGAAGCGGTCGTGTCTCCCGGCGCCGCGATGCGACGCTCGCGGATGCCCGTGCGCTCGACGATCCAGGCGTCGGTCGTGTCGACGCGCGCTTCGAGATCGGCGTTCGTGAGTCGCTGTTCGGGCACGGCGGTGCCCCAACCCTGGATGCAAGCCCGCATGCCTACGCGACTCGCAGCCAAGCGACCGGCTCGCCCTGGCGCATGCGTTCGCCATCGCGTGCGAGCAGTCCGGCGATCACGCCCCGAAACGGGCTGCGCACCGGTGTCGAGACGCCAGGGCCTTCGATCACGCCGACCGGCTGGCCGGCGTCGACCGTCTGGCCGCATGCGACATCGTGGGCGAACAACGGGCGGAACACGCCGACCGAGGGTGCCACGATGACCCGTTCGGGCACCAATAGACCCTCGCCCTGCACGAGTGCCGTCTCCATATCTATGAAACCTCCGTCAGTGTGGGGGGATTGTCGGGACTTGCCACGCCCTCGACGGGAAGGTCGGGCACGATCCGCTTCGCCAGCGTCGTGAGCATCGAGCCGTGACCTACCTCGAGGAACCGGGTCGTTCCCAGTCCGGCCAGGGTTTCCATCGACGTGCGCCACTGCACCGGCTTTGTGACGTGCACGGCGAGGCGTGTACGCCAGCCATCGGCGTCGTCATACGGTCGCGCGTCGTCGTTGGACACGACCGGCGCGGTTGGCTTGGAGAGCGGCAGTTGCGGGACTGCGGCGGCGAGGCCGTCCGCCGCGTCACGCATGAGCGGCGTGTGGAACGCGCCGCCGACGTTCAGCGGCGTTGCCCGCTTGACGCCGAGCTCTTTCGCCTTCGTGGCGCCGGCGTCGACGCCGTCGGGCGTCCCGGCGATCACCACCTGGCCGGGTGCGTTGTCGTTTGCAATCCAGCACGCGTCAGGCGCGGCACGGCACGCGTCCTCGGCTTGTTCGAGGGACGCTCCGAGCAGCGCCACCATGCGGCCAGGGTGCGCATCGGCAGCCGCCTGCGTGAGCTCGGCGCGGCGCGCTGCGAACCGCACGCCGTCCTCGAGGGGCAGCCCACAGGCGGCGATGAGGGCGCTCACCTGCCCGAGCGAGTGACCCGCAAACGCAACCGGCGCTTCGACGCCGTCTTTGATGGCTTCCCATGCCACCAGCGACGTGAGCAGCACGGCGAGCTGCGCGTCGCGGGTTCGCGCCAGCTGCTCTGCTGAGGCGTCGAGGATCAGCGGGGCGAGCGGCTCGCCCAGCGCAGCCTCCGCCTGGTCGACGACGCGCCAGGCCGGATGGTCGCGCCACGGCGCGCCCATACCGGTGGACTGGGTTCCCTGACCGGGAAAGATGAGAGCGAGCGCCACAGGCCGCTTCCGCTTAGCGAGTGGTTCGTGCCTCCGACCGGTGGCACGGGACGAGGGTTACACGCGGCGGTTACCCGGCGAAGAACGGCGTGTAACGTCTCGTCGCCGCGGCGATGGCGGCTTTGCCGACCATCGCCGCAGGAGCCGGAGCTTGCGAGGGCGACAAGAGGAATACGGTGCCGATCGATTCGGATTCGCTTGTCGCCCTGCTCCCACATCGACCGCCGTTCCGGTTCGTCGATGCGATCGATGCCCTCCAACCAGGCGTTTCGGTGCGGGGCCGCTACCGCGTGACGGGCGACGAGGAGTTTCTCGCCGGTCACTTCCCGGGAAACCCCGTGTTTCCGGGCGTTCTCCAGCTCGAGGCTCTGGCGCAGACGGGCGCGATCGCCGTGCTGGCCGACGACCGGTACGCCGGCAAGCTGCCGCTGTTCGGCGGGGTGGAGAAAGTGCGGTTCCGACGCCTGGTGCGGCCCGGCGACGAGATGGTGATGACGGTGGATCTCGAGCGGCTCAGCGCACGGGGCGGCTGGGGGCAGGGCCGGGCGACCGTCGAGGACAGCGTTGCGTGCGAAGCGCGCCTGTTCTTCGCGCTGGCTACCGGCGGGTAAGGACTACCGAGCGGAACCGCTACGCGGACGAGCGGCGCTCGGGATCGAGATCGAAGACGTCGGCGCGGGGTCCCGAGGGGCCTTCCGGCCGTTCGCCCCTTTCTTCGTCCTTCGCGATGTCGGCCGGATCGTCGCCAAGGAGAAGCCGCGTCTGGGCCTCACGGGAGAGGGGCCGCTCCGCCCGGATCTTGTCCCACGGCGCCACCACGATGATCACGAGCGCCACGACGCAGGCGATGCCGACGCCGATCGCCACCCACTGGTTGGTTTCGAGACCGAGCACCATCACTCACTAACTCCAACCCTGCTTGACCCGGGAGTCTACCGATGGGTTACGCGCGTGTGGCGCACCCGAACGCGGCTCCGCACCCCGGTGTGACGTTGTCGTCAGGTCGTGTGCCTTGCAGCCTTCGTTACAAGGGTCACAACTCTCATGACTCGTCCCTGAGGCCGCGGTTCCCGCGCCACCGCGGAGGAGCTCTTCTACAACGACAGCACGTCGCCGATGGTCTCGAGTTGATGCGTTGTCGTGCTGAGTGTCGTTGAGCGAACGTATGTTCGCTATACTTATCGCCATGCGGTCCGAGGCCGACGTCCATCGGGTGTTCAAGTTGTCGGACAACGGCATCGCTAAGGCGGAGATCGCACGGCGCACAGGCGTGTCGCGAGCACAAGTTCGGTATTGGTTGAGCGCTGGCATCGAAGCTGTTCTCGGCTCGCCGATGCGGCGGCGCAGCAACCGGCAAGGCATCCGATGCGATGGTTCTTGCGGCCTTGTTGCGGGCGTCGATGAGCGCGCCTATGCCTATCTCTTAGGTCAGTACCTCGGAGACGGAACGATCAGCGAGGCCAGGCGTTCCGTGTTTCGGCTTCGCATCGCGACATGCGACGCCTACCCGGGGATCAGGCCGAGTGCGAGACCGCAATGCGGTCTGTGATGCCGGCGAACGCGGTTGGGAGGGTGCCAAGCATTGGCTGCACCGAGCTGTATTCGAACTCGAAGCACTGGCCGTGTCTCTTTCCCCAGCATGGTCCGGGCAGGAAGCACCTCCGCTCGATCAGATTGGAGCCTTGGCAGCGGCGGATCGTCTTCGACCTGTATCCGCAGCGATTTCTGCGTGGGCTGATCCACTCCGATGGGTGTCGTGTCACGAACAAGATCACGCGTCGCCTCGAGAGCGGAACGAAGCAATACGCCTACCCGCGATACTTCTTCTGCAACGAGTCCGCCGACATCCGATGGCTGTTCATCGAGGCGTGCATCTACCTCGAGATCGAGTTCCGCTACACCAAGGCGAACACGATCTCCGCGGCACAGCGCGAGAGCGTCGCCAAGCTCGATTCGTTCGTCGGGCCGAAGCGCTGAGTGCCCCGGGTGGGATTCGAACCCACACTGTCGGCATTTTGAGTGCCGTGCCTCTGCCGTTGGGCTACCGGGGCGGGCACTCCAGGCTACGGCTCGCTGAGAGCTGCCGGCCGGACGTCAATCGCCCGCGCTGATCCCCAAGCGTTTGGCGATGACCTCGTTCATGATCTGGTCGGTGCCGGCGCCGATGCGCTGGAGGCGGGCGTCGCGCCAGGCACGGCTCACCGGCGTCTCGTCCATGTACCCGTAGCCGCCGTACACCTGGAGGCACGTGTCGACGAGCCGGTTTTGCATCTGGGCGCAGTACTTCTTCGCCATCGAGATCTCAGCCACCGGGTACTCGCCTTGCTGGATGCGCCACGCCGTGTCGTAGAGCAGCGAACGCCCGGCGGCGAGCTCGGTGGCAGCCTCGGCGAGCATGTGCGCGATCACCTGGTGGTCGGCGATCGGCTTGCCGAACGCGCGCCGCTCACGCGCATAGGCGATCGTCTCGTCGAGGATCTTCTCGGACTGCCCGACCGAAGCGGCGGCGCCCGCGAGCCGCTCGTACTGGAACTGCCACATCTGCTGCGCGAAGCCCTGGCCCGGTTCGAGCCCGATGAGATTGGCGTGGGGCACGGGCACGTCGTCGAGCGCGATCTCGGCGGTGTCGCTCGAGCACATCCCGAGCTTCTTCAGCGTCCGCGACACCGACACCCCCGGCAAGTCGGTGTCGACAAGGAACAACGAGACGCCGCGGTAGCCGGACCCGGGTTCGGTTTGCGCGACCAGCGTCAGGAAGTCGGCCCGGGCGCCGTTGGTGATGAACATCTTGCGGCCGTTGACGATCCACGTGTCGCCATCGCGGGTCGCGCGCGTCGAGATGTTGGCGACATCCGAGCCCGCGTCGGGTTCGGAAACCGCGATGGCCCCGATCTTCTCGCCCGCGATCGCCGGCCGCAGGTATCGCTCCCGCTGGTCGTCGGTCCCGAACTCCGCCAGCGCGGGTGTCGCCATGTCGGTCTGCACCGAGATCGCCATCGGAATCGCGCCCGCGCCGCAGTGCGACAGCTCCTCCACGAACACGATCTCCGCGGCCAGGTCACCACCGGCGCCACCCCAGCGCTCGGGGTAGTGCAGCCCCAGAAAGCCGAGCTCCCCGCATCGCTTGAAGACCCAGTCGGGGAAGTAGCCGGCCTCCTCCCACTCGTCGACCGACGGAGCGAGCTCCTTCTCGACGAACCTGCGCACCGCCGCCCGCAGCTCGTCGTGCTCGGGCGTGAAGATCGCGTGGGGAACGCTCACCTGCCCATTGTGGCCCCGATTGGGGATCGATTCGTGGCCCCCCGGGCGTAAACTGCCATTCCCATGTCTCAGTCAATCCTCCAGCGCCGCCTGGTGGACGTGAGCGAGCGCCTCAAGCGGCTCCGCGCCGAGCTGGCGGTCACGCAGGAGCAGCTCGCGTTCCTCGAAGACGAAGCTGAAGACGCCCGTCTGCGCGCGCTGGTGGCGGAAACGCCGCTCGGCGACGTCGAGGCCCGCGACGCCCGCCGGCATGCCGACGCGCTGGCCCGCCACCGCGACGCCCTTGCCCAATCGATCGTCGAGCTCGAACGGGAGCAGGACGCGCTGCTCGACCGGATGGCGGCCGAGCTCTCTTCACACTGACCGCGCCGAGCACCGGAGCCCGCCCGTGCCCGATCCCGATCCCACTCGCGTCGTGATCGCCGAGGACGAGGCGATCATCCGCCTCGACCTCAAGGAGCTCCTCGAGGAGGAGGGGTACGACGTCGTCGGCGAGACGGGGCGCGGCGACGAGGCGATCGAGCTCGTCCGCCAGACGGAGCCCGATCTCGTGATCCTCGACATCAAGATGCCGGGGATGGACGGCCTCTCGGCGGCGCGGCACATCACGAGCGAGCGGCTCGCGGCGGTGCTCATCCTCACCGCGTTCTCACAGCGCGATCTCGTCGAGCAGGCCCGCGACGCCGGCGCGCTCGCCTATCTCGTGAAGCCGTTCCAGAAGAGCGACCTCATCCCGGCGATCGAGATGGCCCTGGGCCGCTACGCCGAGCTCGCGTCACTGGAGCGCGACGTCGGCGACCTGGCCGAACGGCTCGAGGCCCGCAAGACCATCGACCGGGCCAAGGGCGTCCTCATGGACCAGCACGGCAAGAGCGAGCAGGAGGCCTGGCGGTTCCTCCAGCAGCAGGCCATGCACAACCGGGTCAAGGTGCACGACATCGCGCGGCGCGTGATCGACGGCGAGCTGACGCCGTAATCGCGGGCGTTCTCCAGTTTCCCGCGCCATGGGCGCGGGTACCTGACCGTTGGAGACAGCCGCTCGAGCTGTCAGGACATGGAGGAATCGATGCTGCTCGCCGCGTTCGAACCCGGTTCCAAAGAGACCGCGATCTTCTTGCTCGTCGGCGTCATCTTGTTCGGACTCGCCGCGTTCGCAGCGGCAGGCGGCGGAAGGCGCGCCAGCGTCGGCGGACTGGGCCTCGTGGCTCTGGGCTTGGGTTTCTCATTCTTCCCCCAGATGTGGACCGCCATGGTCAACGCCTTTTGATGAAACGCCTGAATCGGCGGCGGGCGGGCCTACGATCGAAGAGTGAGCAAGCTTCTCCTCCTCGACGGCCACTCTCTTGCGTTCCGGGCCTTCTACGCCCTGCCGACCGACCTCGCGACGCGGGCGGGGACGATCACGAACGCCGTCTACGGGTTCACGTCGATGCTCATCAAGATGCTCGGCGACGAGAAGCCCGACTACATCGCCGTCGCCTTCGACACCGGGGCGCCGACGTTCCGGGACGACATGGACGCCGACTACAAGGCCGGCCGTAAGGAGACGCCGGACGTCTTCTCGTCCCAGATGCCGCTGATTCACGAGGTCCTCGACGCCCTCGAGATCCCGGTGCTCGAGATCGAGGGGGTCGAGGCCGACGACGTCATCGCCACCCTCGCCGAGCAGGCCGCCGGCGAGGGGATCGACACCGTGATCGTCACCGGCGACCGCGACACGTACCAACTGGTTCGTGACCCCCACGTCAAGGTGCTCTACAACCGCCGCGGCGTCTCCGATTACGTGCTCTACGACGAGGCAGGCATCGTCGAGCGGACCGGGGGCGTCACCGCCGCGCAGTATCCCGACTACGCCGCGCTCCGGGGTGACACGAGCGACAACCTCCCCGGGGTCCCGGGCATCGGCGAGAAGACCGCCGCCAAGCTCGTTTCGACGTACGGCAACCTCGAGGGCATCTACGAGCACCTCGACGAGCTGCCGCCCAAGCAGCGCCAGAACCTCGGCGACGCCCGCGACCGTGTCTTCCTCAACCGCGAGATGTCCCGGCTGCGGTCCGACGTCGAGATCGACTTCTCGGCCGCCGACCTGCGCCAGCGCTCCTGGGATCGAGAACAGGTCCGCGTGCTGTTCGACCAACTCGAGTTCCGAACACTCTTGCCGCGACTGTTCGAAGCAGTCGGCGAAGAGGCGACCGAGCCCGAAGCCGAGACGTTCGAGGCCGACGTCACGGTCGTGCCCGACGCGGCGGCCGCCGCGACGCGTCTGCGCGATCTCGGCGCCGCCGAGACGGACTACGTGCTCGAGGCCCGATGGGAGGGAGAACCGGGCCGCAGCCCGGTGGTCGGTCTCGCCGTCGCCGACGAAGACGAACGCGCCGAATACATCGACGGACAGCTCGTGCGCGATCCCAAAGTCGCCGACGCACTCGGCACGCTCGTGCGCGAAGGCGGACCGCCGCTCGTCACCCATCGCGCCAAGGAGCTGATGCACGGCCTCCCCATGGACGTGCACTCGCTGCATTACGACACCGCCGTGATGGCGTACCTCCTGGATCCGGCGGAGGGGAACTACCTGCTCGAGGACCTCGCGCTCCGCTACCTGTCGCTCGAAGTCCGCTCACCCGGCGCCGAGGAAGGGACGCTCGACCTCGACCTCGACGGGCAGTCACGTGTTGACGAGACGGGGCGCCGTGCGCTCGCGGTGCGCCGGCTCGCCGGCACGCTCGCGGAAGCGCTCGAAGCGCGCGAGCTCACCGAGCTGTACGAGCGAGTCGAGCGCCCGCTCGTGCGTGTCCTGGCGCGCATGGAGGACTACGGGGTCAAGATCGACCGCGAGTTTCTCGAAGGCTTGCGCGCCGAGCTCGCGGCGAGCTGTGAGGAACTGGTCGGCCGGATTCACGCCCACGCCGGCATGGAGTTCAACGTGAACTCGACACCGCAGCTGCGCGAGGTGCTGTTCGACAAGCTCGGGTTGGCCCCGGTGAAGAAGACCAAGACCGGGCCGTCGACCGACGCCGACTCGCTGCAGAAGATGGCCGAGGAGCACCCGATCATCGAGGACCTGCTGCGGTATCGCGAGGTCGAGAAGTTGCGCAGCACCTACGCCGACGCACTGCCGCCACTCATCGCCGACGACGGCCGCATCCACGCCACGTTCAAGCAGACCGACACGACGACCGGGCGGATCGCGAGCGAGAACCCGAACTTGCAGAACGTGCCGGTACGCACCGCGGACGGGCGTGAGATGCGGCGTGCGTTCATCGCCGACGAGGGCTGCGGGCTGCTCACGGCGGACTACTCGCAGATCGAGCTGCGGGTACTGGCACACCTCACCGACGACCCCGGGCTCATCGAGGCGTTCTCACGCAGCGCCGACATCCACACGACGACCGCGGCGATGGTCTTCGGCGTCGATGAGCAGTCCGTCGAGCCGTCGCAGCGGCGCTTCGCCAAGGTCGTGAACTTCGGGCTCGCCTACGGGATGGAATCGTTCGGGCTCGGGCAGCGGCTGGGCGTACCGACCGAGGAAGCCCGGGAGATCCTCGACAACTACTTCGCGAGCTTCCCGAGCGTGAAGGAGTTCATGGAAACGACGGCGCGGGAAGCGAAGCAGCGCGGCTACACGACGACGATCTTCGGCCGCCGCCGTCAGATCATCGAGCTGTCGTCCGACAACTTCCGCATCCGCCAGATGGGGGAGCGCATGGCGAAGAACGCGCCGGTGCAAGGCTCCGCCGCCGACATCTTCAAGCTGGCAATGGTCGCGCTCGACCGCGCGCTCGAAGAGGGTGGCTTCCGGTCGCGGATGATCTTGACCGTGCACGATGAGCTCGTGCTCGAAGTACCACTCGACGAGCGAGAACGGGTGGAGCCGCTGGTGCGGGAGGTCATGGAGTCCGTTTGCGAGCTCAAGGTGCCGCTCGTGGTCGACCTCGGCTTCGGCCCCACGTGGGCCGACGCGAAGTAGCGCCTCGGATCAACCGGCTTCGGCAGCGTCGGTCGACGCGCCGTCGGCCGTGCCGAGTTCCTCTGCGTACTCCTCGGAGAGCGCGGCCGCCCCGAGCATGAAGTCGCGAACGACCTCGAGCTCGTCCGCGCTGTACTTCGTCATGGAGTCGAAGGTGGCCGACATGAACGGTTGGTAATAGCGCATCGCCGTCCGCGTGCTCTCCAGGGTCTGCTCGATCAGCACCCGCCGGCGGTCCTCTGTATCTCGGACCCGACGGACGAAACCGATGTCCTCGAGGCGGTCAACCACGGCGGTGACCGCCCCGGTCGTCAGGTGGGCTGCGTGAGCCAGATCGCCCGCGGTCATCGCCCCCCGTCGATTGAGGATCTCCAGCACGCGATGGTCGGTGCGGTTGACACCCATGCGCTCGGCGATGATCTGGTTGACGAGGTCGACCGCGCTCGTGAACGCGCGGCACGCCTCCATGGTTTCGAGAAATAGGTCACGTTTTGAACGTCTTGACACGTGAACTATTCAACTCGTAAGGTAACCGCGAGTCAAGCCACGGTCAGCAGACCGATGAGTTCTCAGCGGTTGCGACGTCGAAGCCGTGGCAGCCGCCCAGCCGACAACTCGAGACACAGAGGTTCCCCCCGTGCTGAAGCGCCTTGCCCGTTTGTGTTACCGCCGTCGCTGGCGTGTCGTGGCCGTCTGGGCCGTGTTCCTCGTCTCGATCAGCGTCTTCGCCAGCTCGGCGGGCGGTGTCTTCCGGAACGAGTTCTCGCTCTCGGGCTCCGAGAGCAAGCAGGCCCAGCAGCTGCTCGAGGCCCGTGGGTTCGAAAGCCGCGCCGGGTTCAGCGGTCACATCGTGTTCAAGGCCGATCCAGCCGTCGACGACCCGCAAGTGCGTCAGGCGATGGAGCAGCTGTTCGCCCGGATCGAGCGCACCGTGTCGCGTGTGCAGGTCGTCAGCCCGTACTCGCCCGACGGTGCCCGGCAGATCTCACAGAACGGCCGCATCGCGTACGCCGAGGTGAACCTGGCCGACCGTCCCGACGCCGACTTCCAGTCCGCCGCCGACGAGATCAAGGCTGAGGCCGAACGCGTCAAGATGCCGGGCCTGCAGGTCGAGCTGGGCGGTGAGCTCTTCGGCGACCAAGAGCTGCCGGCAAGCGAGGCCATCGGCATCCTCCTCGCGATCATCGTGCTGCTGATCGCGTTCGGCTCCGTCCTCGCCGCCGGGCTGCCCATCATGACCGCGCTGTTCGGTATCGGCACCGGCATCGCGCTCGTGCAGCTCACCGCGAACGGTCTGACCATGCCCGACTTCACGACACAAGCCGTGGCGATGATCGGAATCGGGGTCGGGATCGACTACGCCCTCCTGATCGTCACACGCTACCGCCAGGCGCTGCGCGACGGCCATCAGCCCGAGAGCGCGGTCGCGCTCGCGGCCGACACCGCCGGCCGCTCCGTGGTCTTTGCCGGTACGACTGTCGTCATCGCCGTGCTCGGGATGCTGCTGATCAACGTGCCCGCGGTGCGGGGACTTGCGGTGGGCATCGCGCTCGGCGTGCTCATGACGATGCTTGCCGCGTCGACGTTGCTGCCGGCGGTCCTCGGGTTCGTCGGCCGGAACATCGACAAGCTCGGGCTTCCTCACAAGAAGCGCGCCGAGGGCGAGGTGCGGGAGTCGTTCTGGTACCGGTGGAGCCGGGTCCTCCAGCGGCGCCCGTCGCCGCCGGCGATCGCCGGCCTGCTCATCCTCCTGGTGCTTGCGGCGCCGGTGGTGTCGATGCGCCTTGCGTTCGCCGACGCCGGCAACCGGCCGACCTCCGACACGACCCGGCGGGCGTACGACCTTCTCGTGGAGGGCTTCGGTCCCGGCTTCAACGGCCCGCTGATCCTCGCCGTCGACATGCCCGGCGGTCAGGCGGACTTCCCGACGGTCCAACAGCTCTCGCAACGGCTGAACAGCACGGAGGGTGTCGCGTTCGCGACTCTGCCGCAGCCGAACCAGGCCGGCAACGCCGCGATCATCCAGGTGTTCCCGTCGCACTCTCCGCAGAGCGAAGAGACGGCGCAACTCGTCGATCGTCTACGCAACGACGCGATCCCGTCGGCCACGCGAGGAACTGACGTCGAGGTCCTGGTCGGTGGTCTGCAGGCCGGCGCGACTGACTACTCCAACTACACGGCGGAACGCCTCCCGCTGTTCATCGGGCTCGTGCTTCTCCTGTCGTTCCTGCTCCTCATGCTGGTGTTCCACAGCGTGCTCGTCCCGCTCAAGGCAGTGATCATGAACCTGCTGTCCATCGGAGCGGCGTACGGCGTGATCGTCGCCGTGTTCCAGTGGGGCTGGCTGAAGGACCTCATCGGCGTGGCGAAGGCGGGGCCGGTCGAGGCGTGGGCGCCGATGATGCTGTTCGCGATCGTGTTCGGCCTCTCGATGGACTACGAGGTGTTCCTGCTCTCTCGGATGCGAGAGGAGTACGACCGCACCGGCAACAACGCCACCGCCGTGGCCGACGGGCTCGCCGCCACGGCGCGGGTCATCACGGCTGCCGCCGCGATCATGATCCTCGTGTTCAGTGCCTTCGTGCTCGGCGACGACCGCGCGATCAAGCTGTTCGGTTTCGGCCTCGCCGTCGCCGTCTTCCTTGATGCGACGATCGTCCGGCTGATCCTCGTGCCGGCGACGATGGAGCTCCTCGGCGACTGGAACTGGTGGATGCCGAAGTGGCTCGACCGCATCCTGCCGACGCTGCACGTCGAGCCGGCCGAGGACCTCGACGCCGAGCTCCGCCAGCTCGACGAGGAGGAGCGGGCGAAAGCCGGCGTGCAGTAGCCGTAACGCTCCGGTTTTGGCGCCGTTTGCATACCTCATGCGTATGTAGGCGGCGCCAAAACGCGTTAGCGCTCGAGAAACTCCGTGATCGTCGCCGCGCACTGCTCGGCGCGGTCCATGAGGAGAAGATGCCCGGCGCCGGGCACGACCTGCAGCTCGGCGTTCGGGATTCGAGCGGCGAGGATGCGACCGTTGACGGGCGGGACGATGGGGTCGGCGCCGCCTGTGAGAACGAGCGTCGGGGTCCGGAGGCGGTGCAGCCAGGGAAGGCTGGTCCACCCCGCGGCCGCCGCGAGCTGCCCGATGTATCCCCACACGGTTGGCGGCCGGGCGCGCCGGGCGGCGATTTGATCGCGCAGGAGCTCGCCGTCCTCGCCCGCAGTCGGGCCGTAGAGAGGATGTTCGCGGTGAGGCGGAGGAAGGTCGGCGAGTAGTAGCGGAGCGGGGTGGCGAGCAACGAGAGCGCGAGAGGGTTGCCGGGGACGCCGCCAATGCCGCACGTCGTGGACGCGAGCACGAGCCGTCGGACGCGGTGCGGGTTCGCGAGCGTGAGCTCCTGGGCGACCGCGCCGCCGAATGAGACCCCGAGAACACCGGCCTCGGGGTGTCCGAGGGCATCGAGGATGTGCACGGCCTGCCGGGCGAGGCCGGGCAGCCGACGCGGGATGACGCGCGTGGGCGAGTCACCGGTGCCGGACGCGTCGTACGCGATCGTCTGCACGCCGCGCGCGTTGAGCGCCCGCTCGAGCGGGCCCCACATCTCGATGTTGCCGCCGAGACCCATGACGAGCAGGAGCGGCGAACCTTGGCCCCGGACCGACACCCGGACCAAGTCGCCGTCGACGCGGAGGAACGTCGGCAGCCGGTTGACGGCTTCAGTCACCGGAGGTGCACGTAGCGGCCGGGCGCCGGCTCCAGCGGCGGATGCTCGGCATTACCGAGACGCTCCGGGGCCGGGCGCTCGTCGCCGGAGCGCGCGGTCAGCCACGCCATCCAGTGGTTCCACCAGCTTCCCGGGTTGCGGTCGGCGCCATCGAGCCACGCGTTGGCATCGGGCGGCGGCGCTCCGACGCGAGTCATGTAGGACGACTTCTTGTTCGTGGGCGGGTTGACCATCGCTTGAATGTGACCGCTGGAGCTGAGCACGAACTCCGTCTCGCCGCCGATCAGCTGCGTGGTCCGGTACGCGCCCGTCCACGGGACGATGTGGTCGTTGGAGCCCGCCACGACGTACGTGTCGCACATGACCTTGCCGAGATCGATGCGACTCGCGAGCACTTCGAGCTCGCCCGCCTTCGCGAGACCGTTCGAACGGAACAGATCGAGGAAGTCGGAGTGCAGACCGGCCGGCAGCCGAGTGGTGTCGGCGTTCCAATACAGAATGTCGAAGGCGGGCGGGTTCTGGCCGAGCAGATAGTTGTTGACCCAGTAGTTCCAGACCAGGTCGTTGGGGCGCAGCCACGCGAACACCTTGGCGAGGTCGTTGCCGTCGAGGACACCGGCACGCTGCGAGCGCGTACGGGCAGCCTCGATCGCGGCATTGGACGCGAGCATCCCCACCGTCGATTCCACGGACGTGTCCAGCCCGGCGACCATGAAGCTCGCCGAGTTGACCAGGTCGTCGCCGCTCGCCGCCAGGTGACCGAGCAGGCAGGCCATCGTGATGCCGCCCGCGCAGATCCCGAGCGTGTTGGCATCCGCACTCCCGGTGACGTCGCAGGCGACCTGCACCGCTTCCTTGCACGCGCCGACGTACGTATCGAGGTTCCAGTCCCGCTGCGCCGCGGTCGGGTTCCGCCAGCTGATGGCGAAGTACGGCACACCGCTCGCCACGGCGTGCTCGACAAGGCTGCGTCCGGGTGCGACGTCGGTGATGTAGTACTTGTTGATCTGGGGAGGGATCGCAACCAGCGGCCGCGTGAAGGACGCCGCACGGCCGGGCGCGTACTGAATGAGCTCGAACACGTCGCTGCGGTGCACGACCTCACCTGGGGTGACGGCAAGGTTCTCGCCGATCGTGAACGGTCGCGTATCGACGGTCGACGGCATGGCTCCGTTGTCGCGCACGTCGCGAGCGAAGTGGCGCAGCCCGGAGACCAGGCTGCCGCCGCGGGTCTCGAGCGCCTTCGCTAACGCGCTCGGGTTGCCTGCCAGCGTGTTGGTGGGTGCCGCCGCCTCGGTGACCAGTGACACTGCGAATCGGGCGCGCTCTCGGCTCTTCGGGTCCAGGTCGACTTCGTCGACCAACGACCGCATCGCGCTCGCGCCGATCAGGTATGCCTGGAGCAGGCGGTGGTAGAGCGGGTTGCTCGTCCACGCTGCGTGCGTGAATCGTTTGTCGCCGGGCGCCGGTGTGAGGTCGCTGCGACCGACAGCCACCTCGACGAGCTGATGGGCGGCGTCGAGAACGGTGGCGGCGGCGACGCCGGGCTCGACCACGACGCGCTGCAGGAGTCGACCGAGCGCGGCCGCAACCTGACCGCGCGTGAGGCCGACGAATTGGTTGGCGCCGAGCACGGGCGGGTCGACTGCGTCGAAGCGGGGTGACGCCGGAGTGGCGTCGCGGGCAGCGGCCTGTGCCACGCGAGCGAGCGTATTGCGCCGCCGCCACGCTATGCCGCTCGGTAGCTTGCGCTGAGTGTCACCGGGCGCAGAGGAACGTGGCTGGTTCAACAAGATCGCCGCCCACCTCGGCCGCGCCTACTGGGCCCCGGGTACGGGCCGCGTGCAGGCGTTCACGAAGGGGACGGAGCAGGAGGTCGCGTTCCTCGCCGACGCGCTCGGGCTCGAGGCGGGGGAGCGGCTCCTCGACGTCGGCTGCGGCCCGGGCCGGCATGCGCTGGCGTTGGCTCGCCGCGGCCTCGATGTGGTCGGCGTCGACCTCTCGGACGACTTCATCGCGCTGGCGCGTGATGCAGCCGCGGCCGCAGAGCTACCGATTCGCTTCGAGGTGCTCGACGTCCGCGACCTCACCTACGACGGCGAGTTCGACACCGTCGTGTGCCTGTGCCAGGGCGGGTTCGGGCTGCCGGGCGGGCGCGAGGAGCCGGCCGTGTTCCGACGCATCGCCGCCGCCCTGCGGCCGGGAGGCCGACTCGCCCTCACTGCCTTCTCGGCCGCGTTCGCGGCACGGTTCCTGGAGGAGGGGGAATCCTTCGACCCTGCCACCGGCGTGCTCCACGAGCGGTCGGCGGTCCGCAACGAAGAAGGCGTCGAGAAGGTCTTCGACGCCTGGACCACGTGCTTCACCGCGCGTGAGCTCGAGCTGCTCGCCGAGCGCGCCGGCCTGGACGTCGAGGGCGTCCACGGCGTCGCCCCCGGCCGGTACGGGACCGCGCCGCCGACGATCGAGCACCCGGAGTTGCTGCTCCTCGCTCGTCGGCGCGGCTGAACCTGCGTTACGCTGTCAGTCGGCCTTTCGAGGCCGGTTTTAGGCGCTCGTCTCGTCACCGCGTCCTGGAAACCCCGGAGACACGGTGCGCCGGTAAGGCAGGGGAGCGAATCAAGATGTTTCCAAGGAGCAACGTTGTCCGAGCAGGAGGCGACGGGAGCGGCCGACAACGCCCCCGTCTCCGAGTCGACTGAGAACGAGCCGGCTGCGCCGGCTCAGCAGCCCGGCGGTGCTGCCGTCGCCACCGCCACTGGTCCCGAGTCCGAGGGCAGCCCCGTCGTCCTCGATGATCTGGGTGGTCAGTCCTTCTCCGACGCCGTGGACGCCACGATCGTCGAGTTCGACGACGGCGACATCGTGTCGGGCAAGGTCGTCAAGATCGACAGCGACGAGGTGCTGCTCGACATCGGCTACAAGTCCGAGGGCGTCATCCCGTCGCGCGAGCTTTCGATCCGCAACGACGTCGATCCCAGCGAGGTCGTCGAGCTGGGTGAGGAGCTCGAGGCCCTCGTGCTCCAGAAGGAGGACAAGGACGGGCGCCTGATCCTGTCGAAGAAGCGGGCTCAGTACGAGCGCGCCTGGGGCACGATCGAGGCCATCAAGGAGAAGGACGGCATTGTCTCCGGTCCCGTCATCGAGGTCGTCAAGGGTGGGCTCATCCTCGATATCGGCTTGCGGGGGTTCCTACCCGCGTCGCTCGTCGACCTGCGCCGCGTTCGCGACCTCCATCCGTTCGTGGGCCGCAGCCTCGAGGCCAAGATCATCGAGCTCGACAAGAACCGCAACAACGTGGTCCTCTCCCGCCGGGCCTACCTCGAAGAGACGCAGCGCGAGCAGCGCGACGAGTTCCTCGCCAACCTCAAGCCGGGCGAAATCCGCAAGGGTGTCGTGTCGTCGGTGGTGAACTTCGGCGCCTTCGTCGACCTCGGCGGCATGGACGGGCTCGTGCACGTGTCCGAGCTGAGCTGGAAGCACGTCGATCATCCGAGCTCGGTCGTCCAGGTCGGCGACGAGGTGGAGGTGCAGGTGCTCGACGTCGATCTCGACCGTGAGCGCATCTCGCTCTCGCTCAAGGCGACCCAGCAGGACCCGTGGCAGGAGTTCGCCAACAGTCACCAAGTCGGCGAGCTCGTCTACGGCCGGGTCACGAAGCTCGTGCCGTTCGGCGCCTTCGTGCAGGTCGGCGACGGGATCGAGGGCCTCGTGCACATTTCCGAGATGGCCGCGCACCACGTCGAGGCGCCCGAGCAGGTCGTCACGCCGGGCGAAGAGCTGTGGGTGAAGATCATCGACATCGACCTCGACCGGAGACGCATATCTCTGTCGATCAAGCAGGCTGCCGAGGGCGGCGAGGTCGCGGCCGAGTACCGCGAGCACTTCGGCGAGGACGCCTTCGACGAGCAGGGTCAGTACATCGGTCCCGGCCCGCAGGGCGAAGAGGCGGGCGCGCCTCCCGCGCCTGCCGCGAGTCCGGATGCGGCGCCCGAGCCGCCCGCCGATGAAGCAGGCGAGCCGCCGCCCGCCGTAGAGGCCACCGAAACACCGCCTTCCGAGACAAGCTGAGTGCTGCTCGTCGGGCTCACCGGCGGGATCGGAGCCGGCAAGTCCACCGTCGCTGATCTGCTCGCCGAACGTGGCGCGGTGATCGTGGACGCCGACGAGGTTGCACGAGCTGTCGTCGAGCCGGGCCAGCGCGCACTGGCGAAGCTCGTCGACCGGTTCGGCGCCGGCATCCTCGACGCCGACGGCCGCCTCGACCGCTCCGCACTCGCGAAGCTCGCGTTCGTCGACGACGAGTCACGGCGCGACCTCGAAGCGATCACTCATCCTGCCATCAACGAGGAGTTCGGTCGTCGGGTCGCGGCCGCGCCGAGCGACGCCGTCGTCGTGCTCGACGTCCCGCTGCTCGTGGAGTCACCTCAGGCGCGGGAGCGGGGCTACCAGGCCGTGATCGTGGTCGAGGCGCCGCGGGACGTCCGGCTGGCGCGGCTCGAGGCCCGCGGCGTCGACCGGGCCGACGCCGAGGCTCGCATGGCCGCCCAGACCGGCGACGACGAGCGCCGCAAGATCGCCACCTACGTCATCGACAACGCCGGCGACCGCGCCGCGCTCGAACGCCAGGTCGACGAGGTCTGGGCCGAGCTCCAGCCACGACAGCGCGAGGAAGCAGCCGACAAGCCGGCTCGACCGTCATAGGCCGCCGGTACCATCAGCTCGATGCCTCCCCTCGAGCTCGTTTCCCCCTTTCCCGCGGCCGGCGATCAGCCGGAGGCGATCGAGGCCCTGGCGCGGGGCGTCGATCGGGGGGACCCGTTCCAGACGCTGCTCGGCATCACCGGGTCGGGGAAGTCGTTCACGGTCGCCGGCATGCTCGCCCGGGTGCAGCGGCCCACCCTCGTGCTCGCCCCGAACAAGAGCCTGGCCGCCCAGCTCGCGAGCGAGTTCCGCGAGTTCTTTCCCCGGAACCGGGTCGAGTACTTCGTCTCCTATTACGACTACTACCAGCCCGAGGCCTACATCCCGTCGAGCGACACATACATAGAGAAGGACTCGTCGATCAACGACGAGATCGACCGCCTCCGCCACTCGGCCACCAGCGCGCTGATGTCCCGGCGGGACGTCATCATCGTCGCTTCCGTGTCGGCCATCTATGGCCTCGGGGCACCCGAGATGTACGAGCAGCAGTGCCTGATGTTGGACGTGGGGGAGGAGCGCGACCAGCGGGCGATCCTGCGCCGGCTCGTCGAGCTCCAGTACGAGCGCAACGACGAGGGCTTCGCCCGCAACAAGTTCCGGGTGCGGGGTGACTCGATCGAGGTGTTCCCCGCGTACGAGGAGAGGGGCGTGCGCATCCAGCTGTTCGGTGACGAGGTGGAGCGCATCAGCTCGGTCGATCCGGTGACGGGTGAGATCGTCGAGGAGATCGACCGCTTCGTGTTGTTCCCGGCGTCGCACTATGTGACCGACGAAGACAACATGCAGCGGGCCATCGGCCAGATCGACGAGGAGCTGAAGGACCGGCTGGCGTGGTTCGAGGAGCGGGGCAAGCTGCTCGAGGCGCAGCGGCTGCGAATGCGCACGACCTACGACCTCGAGATGCTGCGCGAGATCGGGACGTGCGCCGGCATCGAGAACTACTCGCGCCACCTCGACGGCCGCGACGCCGGTCAGATGCCGTACACGCTGCTCGACTACTTCCCCGACGACTTCCTCTGCATCTTGGACGAGTCCCACGTGACCGTGCCGCAGCTGCATGGACAGTACGAGGGCGACCGTTCCCGGAAGGAGACGCTGGTCGAGCACGGCTTCCGGCTCCCGTCGGCGCTCGACAACCGGCCTCTCCGGTTCGGGGAGTTCATGAAGCACGTCAACCAGGTCGTCTTCATGTCGGCCACGCCGGGCGAGTACGAGATTGACACGTCCAAGCAGGTCGTCGAGCAGATCGTGCGACCGACGGGTCTCGTCGACCCCGAGGTCATCGTCAAGCCGACGAAGGGACAGATCGACGACCTGGTCGCCGAGATCAACGTCCGCGCCGAGGCGGAGCAGCGCGTCCTCGTGACGACGCTGACCAAGAAGATGGCCGAGGACCTGACGGACTATTTGATCGAACTCGGGGTCCGCGTCCGGTACCTGCACAGCGAAATCGACACGCTCGAGCGGGTCGAGATCCTCCGGGCGCTGCGGCTGGGCGAGTTCGACGTGCTCGTCGGCATCAACCTGCTGCGGGAGGGCCTTGACCTCCCCGAGGTGTCGCTGGTCGCGATCCTCGACGCCGACAAGGAAGGCTTCCTGCGCTCGGACACATCGCTGATCCAGACGATGGGCCGCGCCGCCCGCAATGTCGACGGCCAGGTCGTCATGTACGCCGACCAGGTGACCGATTCGATGCGCCGGGCGATCTCCGAGACGAACCGGCGGCGCAAGAAGCAGATCGAGTACAACGCCGCGCACGGCATCGACCCGCAGACGATCCGCAAGAAGGTCGTCGACATCCTCGAGATGGTGCGCGCACGCGAAGGAGAAGAGGACGACGTCCGCGTCGGTCGCGGTCGGGGCCGAGGGTTTGGTCGCGCGCCGAAGCGCTCGGCGGTGTTCGAGCTCGACGGCGTGGCGCCCGATGACGTCGGCAAGCTCATCCAGACCCTCCAGGACGAGATGCACGACGCCGCGAAGGACCTACGGTTCGAAGAAGCGGCTCGTTTGCGCGACGAGATCGCCGAGCTGAAGCGGGAGCTGCGCGAGGTCGTCTAAACGACACATGCGGCTCGAGCCCGACTATCGGCAGCTCCGCCGCATAACCGCAGTTCGTCTGACGCACACCCTTGAATTCCGGTGTTTCTGAACGGACACTGAACCACGGAGCGCACATAGAAATGCGCCCAGGGGGTGGGAAACATGGGGCAGGGGATTCGGGCTTCGCGAATCGCACGTCTTCTCTCGATCGCAGCAGTGAGTGCGATCACGTTCGTTGGTCTCGCTGTGTCACAGGCGCACGCGGCGTTCCCGGGCGTCAACGGCAAGATCGCCTTCCACAGCAACCGCGACGGTAACGCTGAGATATACGCCATGAATCCAGACGGGAGCGCACAGACGAACCTGACCAACAACGCAGCAGGCGACTTCGGTCCTGCCTGGTCGGCCGATGGCACCAAGATTGCGTTTACCACCGACCGTGACGGCAACAGCGAGATCTACGTGATGAACGCCGACGGAAGCGGCCGAGTGAATCTGAGTCTTCGAGATCTACGCCATGGATCCGAACGGAAACAACGTGACCAGACTCACCAACAACTCGGTCGAGGACAACGGGCCAGCCTGGTCGCCCGACGGTACGAAGATCGCCTTCTGGACCACTCGGGACGGAAATGGCGAGATCTATGTGATGAACGCCAACGGCTCCGGCCAGACTCGGCTCACGAACGTGGCGGGAGACGACATCGCTCCGGATTGGCAGCCGGCTACGACAGCGGACTGCAAGAACGGTGGCTGGCAGAACCTCGTCGACGACCAGGGTCGGCCGTTCAAGAACCAGGGCGACTGCGTCAGCTTCGTGTAGACGAAGGGAAAGAACAAGGGGAGCGGCTGAGGATCAGCCACGCGAGGTGAGGTGAGGCACGCTGGGGTGTAGGTCTCGTCCGGCTTCAGATGGCGGACGAGGAGGCGGATGTGCTCGAGGACCTGAGAAAGTTCCTGCTCCGTGGCAACGTGATCGACCTCGCGGTTGCCGTCATCATCGGCATTGCGTTCGGACTGGTCGTGTCGTCGCTCGTGAACGACGTGATCATGCCGGTGATCGGCGCGGTGTTCGGGAAGCCGAACTTCAACGACCTCACGTTCAACATCGGCGACGGCGTGGTCGCCTACGGGAAGTTCATCACCGCGGTCGTCAACTTCCTGATCATCGGGACGGTGCTGTTCTTCATCGTTCGGGCCGTGCAGCAGTTCTTCAGGCAGGAGAGGAAGCCCACAGAGGTCGACCTCCTCACCGAGATCCGCGACCTGCTGCGGGCCCCTCGGGCCTGACAGGCCGCCGAACATCCGTTCGATCAGGCCGCCGCGCCGGTAAACTGGCGCCGTGGCGGACGCGATCACGATCCGGGGGGCTCGGGAGCACAACCTCAAGGACGTCAACCTCGAGCTGCCCCGCGACCGCCTGATCGTCTTTACGGGGCTGTCGGGCTCGGGGAAGTCGTCCCTGGCGTTCGACACGATCTACGCCGAAGGGCAGCGCCGATACGTCGAGTCGCTGTCGGCGTACGCCCGCCAGTTCCTCGGCCAGATGGAAAAGCCGGACGTCGACTTCATCGAGGGGCTGTCGCCGGCGATCTCGATCGACCAGAAGTCGGCGTCGAAGAACCCACGCTCGACCGTCGGCACGATCACCGAGATCTACGACTACCTGCGGCTCCTGTACGCCCGCATCGGCACGCCGCACTGCCCGAACTGCGGCAAGGTCATCACCCGCCAGACACCGCAGCAGATTGTCGACCGCGTCCTGCAGCTTTCCGACGGCACGCGGTTCCAGGTGCTGGCGCCGGTGGTCCGGGGCCGGAAGGGCGAGTACGAGGGGCTGCTCACCGAGCTGGCGGGCCAGGGCTTCACGCGGGCGCGCATCGACGGCGAGGTACACGAGCTGTCGAGCATGCGCGGCTCCGGCGGTCACGCCGGGAGCCGGGAGCGTCTGGCGAGGTACGAGCAGCACACGATCGAGGTCGTTGTTGACCGGCTTGTTCGCCGCGAGGGCATCGAGCGGCGCTTGACCGACTCGCTCGAGACCGCGCTGCGCCTGGCCGAGGGTGTCGCCGAAGTCGAGATCGTCCCCCGCGAGGGCGAAACGGAAAAAGACGAGGAGCGGGAGGTGCTCACGTTCTCTGAGCACCTGGCGTGCGCGGATTGCGGGCTGTCGTTCGAGGAGCTCGCGCCGCGCAACTTCTCGTTCAACTCACCGTATGGCGCGTGTGAACGGTGCGACGGCCTGGGCACGCGCTTCGAGGTCGATCCGGAGCTGGTCGTGTCCGATGACGACCTCAGCATCTACGACGGCGCGATCGCGCCGTGGGCCGGGTTCCGGAGCCAGTACTTCGACCGCGTGCTCGGCGCGGTCGCGAACGAGTACGGCTTCTCGGTCGACACGCCGTGGCGGAAGCTACGCAAGCGCGACAAGCAGGCCGTGCTGTACGGATCCGGCAACCGTGCGATCCACGTCCGCTACCGCAACCGCTACGGGCGGCAGCGCTCGTACACGACGCAGTTCGAGGGCGTGATCCCGTGGCTCGAGCGGCGCCACTCGGAAGCGGAGAGCGACCGGGTACGCGAGCAGATCGAGGGTTACATGCGCGAGGTGCCGTGCCCGGCGTGCCACGGTGCCCGGTTGCGGCAGGCGTCGCTGGCGGTGACGGTCGGCGGGAAGCACATCTTCGAGCTCGGCGAGCTCTCGATCGAGAAGGCGGCGGAGTTCCTCGGCGGGCTCGAGCTGTCCGAGCGCGACCTCATGATCGCCGAGGCCGTCCTGAAGGAGGTCAACGAGCGGCTGCGCTTCCTGCTCGACGTCGGGCTCACCTACCTGTCACTCAACCGGTCGTCGGCCACCCTCGCCGGGGGCGAGGCGCAGCGGATCCGGCTGGCGTCGCAGATCGGCAGCGGGCTGGTCGGAGTGCTCTACGTGCTCGACGAGCCGTCGATCGGTCTCCACCAGCGCGACAACCATCGTCTCCTCGACACGCTGCTGCGGCTGCGCGACCTCCCCAACACCGTGATCGTCGTCGAGCACGACGAGGAGACGATCCGCACTGCCGACACGATCGTCGACATCGGCCCCGGCGCGGGCGAGCACGGCGGCGAGATCGTCGTGCGGGGGACGCTCGACGACCTCGTCGCCGAGCCGCGTTCGATCACCGGGAGGTACCTGGCAGGGGAGCGCTCCATCCCGGTGCCGGAGATCCGCCGGCAGCCGGGGGAGGCGTGGCTCACGGTTCGGCAGGCGCGGGAGCACAACCTCAAGAACATCGACGTCGACTTCCCGCTCGGGTGCTTCGTCGCCATCACCGGCGTGAGCGGCAGCGGCAAGTCGACCCTCGTCAACGACATCCTCTACCACGCCCTCATGCAGAAGGTGTACCGATCACGGACCGTGCCCGGCCGCCACAAGACGATCGAGGGCACGGAGCTCGTCGACAAGGTCATCAACATCGACCAGTCGCCCATCGGCCGGACGCCCCGGTCGAACCCGGCCACGTACACGGGCGTGTTCGACAAGATCCGGACGCTGTTCGCCTCGAGCCTCGAGGCGAAGGTGCGCGGCTACCTGCCGGGGCGGTTCTCGTTCAACGTGAAGGGCGGCCGCTGCGAGGCGTGCGCGGGCGACGGCACGATCAAGATCGAGATGCACTTCCTGCCCGACGTGTACGTGCCGTGCGAGGTGTGCAAGGGCGCGCGGTACAACCGCGACACCCTCGACGTCACGTTCAAGAACAAGAACATCGCCGAGGTCCTCGACATGTCGATCGAGGAGGCGCTCGAGTTCTTCAAGCACCAGCCGCCGATCGCCCGCCAGCTCCAGACGCTCTACGACGTCGGGCTGGGCTACGTGCGGCTTGGTCAGCCGGCGCCGACGCTGTCGGGCGGTGAGGCCCAACGCGTCAAGCTGGCGTCGGAACTCGGGAAGCGGGCGACCGGTCGCACGGTGTACATGCTCGACGAGCCCACGACCGGGCTGCACTTCGACGACGTGAAGCGGCTGCTCGGTGTGCTGTCACGGCTCGTCGAGGGTGGCAACACCGTGCTGGTGATCGAGCACAACCTCGACGTGATCAAGTCGGCCGACTGGATCATCGACCTCGGCCCCGAGGGCGGTGACGCCGGCGGCGAGATCGTCGCCGAGGGCTCGCCCGAGCAGGTGGCCAAGACGCCGGGCAGCTACACCGGCAAGTTCCTTGCCTCGATCCTCGGCCTCGACGAGAACGCCGTCGCGTGACCGAGCGGGCGGCCTAGCCGGCGTCGCGCTTTGCGATCTCGTCTTGCAGCGCGTACAGGATCGGAAGCGTGGCGCGATCCTTGGTTCGGTTCGCGACCTCTTTCGAGCGGATGATGTCGGCGAGCGACGCAACGAGCACGATGGTTCCATCGATTTCGATCTCCGTTGCGCGTTGCAAAAGGTCGTCGTACCCGTGGCTGCCGGCGGGCCGGAACGCGATATCGAAGTTACCGAAGCGCGTGGTGAGATTCGCGAGATTCACGTGTCCGAGGAACTCCGCATCCGCGGAGAAGGGAACGCCGTCGGATTCGGCATCAGAACGGATCCGCGCGTCCATAGCGCGCAGTGCCGCCGCAAGTCGCTCGAGATTCTGGGGAGACGGGTCGGGACAGATGTCGGCGTCGTTCGTCAGGGCGGAGGAGCCGTGGAGCGTCGCGGCGAGGCCACCAATGAGGACGTAGTCGACGTGGTGATATGCCAGCGCGTCGAAGAGCTCCTGCGGCTGGAGTGGCTTAGCCACGGGCGGGCTCGCGCTCGAGCGGTCGCGCGGCCGCCCGGAACTTCGACACGTTTCGCACTGACTCGAGCCTCTCGGCCGGCGTCATCGCGAGGTTCTCGCGAAGCTGAGCGCGGTCGACGTCGTCCTGGCGGCGGAACGTCACGTCGGCCACGAAGCCGCAGGCCTCGAGGATGCGGGCCAAGGTGTCGACACGGGGCGCGTCGTGGCCCCGCTCCCAATTCGAGACTGCGGATTGTGTCGTTCCGAGCCGCTGCGCGAGCTCGCCCTGCGTCAGTCCCGCCAGTTGACGGGCCTCGCGGATGAGTTGGCCGCTCGCCAGCCTGGTGAGCGTGTGTCGATCGGGGCGGTCCTTCGCCATACGCATATGGTAACCCATATGGCGAATAGGTTGTTCCATATATGACCACGGATCCCTGGGAGCGGCACGCGGGCTGGTGGCAGGAGCGGTACACCGACGGCGCCGACCCCGAGTACGAGGAGCAGCTGCTCCCGCTCGTCGATCGGTACTTCGCCGGCGCAAGACGCGTGCTCGACGTCGGATGCGGCGAGGGGCAGGTCGCCCGGCGCGTCGCCAAGTTGGGTGCAGACGTCGTCGGCGTCGACCCGACGGTCGCCCAGCTCGAGGTCGCCCGCGAACGCGCCGGCGGCCCGCACTACGTGCTGGCGGCGGCCGAGACCCTGCCGGTGCAGGACGCGTCGTTCGACGCCGCCATGTCGTGCCTGGTGTTCGAGCACCTCGACCCGTTCGAGCCCGCCGTCGCCGAGATCGCCCGCGCGCTCGCCCCCGGCGGGCGCTTTGCGCTGTTCCTCAACCACCCGCTCCTCCAGGCGCCCGGGAGCGGCTGGGTGATCGACCACATTCTCGACGAGCAGTACTGGCGGGTGGGCCCCTACCTCCCTGACGACCACGCCATGGAGGAGGTCGCGCCGGGCGTCGACCTGCCGTTCATGCACCGGCCCCTGTACCGGTACGTGAACGAGCTCGCCGCCCACGGGCTGTTCATCGAACGTGTCGAGGAGCCGCCACCCGCGCCCGGCTTCCTCGCCCGCGCCCCTGAGTACACGGATGCCGCAACCATCCCGCGGCTACTCCTGCTCGTGACCCGCAAGATGCGTATCTGAACTTCGCATAGCGACGTTCAGATACGACCATTAGTCGACCTTGGCCGGCGCGGTCGGTGCGCCGGGCAGGTCGAGCATGCGCTGGAGCGCGACACGTGCCCACTCGGCGGTGCGCTCGTCGACGACGATCTGGTTCACCAGCTCGCCCCGTACCAGCGATTCCAAGCACCACGCGAGGTGCGGGCCGTCGATGCGGAACATCGTCGAGCACGGGCAGATCAACGGGTCGAGTGACACGACGGTCTTGTCCGGATGGTCCTCCGCCATCCGCTGCACCATGTGGATCTCGGTGCCGATGCCGAGCACCGAGCCTGGGGGCGCCGCTTCCACCCACTCGAGGATGCGTTCGGTCGAGCCAACCCGGTCGGCGAGCTCGACGACCTCGTGCGCGCACTCGGGGTGCACGATCACTTCGCCGTGCGGGTGCTCGGCGCGAAACGCGTCGACGTGGTCGGTGCGGAACCGCTGGTGGACCGAACAGTGGCCCTTCCAGAGCAGGAACGTCGCTTCCTTGACATCCCGCTCCTCGAGGCCGCCGAGGTCGTGGCGCGGGTCCCAGACGCGCATGTCTGATTCGTCGAAGCCCATGTCGTAGCTCGTGTTGCGCCCGAGGTGCTGGTCGGGGAAGAACAGGACCTTGTCGCCGCGGGCAAGGGCCCAGTCGAGGATCGCCCGCGCGTTCGAGCTCGTGCACACGGCGCCGCCGTGCTCACCGACGAAGGCCTTCAACGCCGCTGACGAGTTCATGTACGTGATCGGCACGATGCGATCGACGTCGGTGACGCCCGCCAGCGACTCCCAGCACTCCTCGACTTGATCGAGGTCGGCCATATCGGCCATCGAGCAGCCCGCGTTCAGATCGGGGAGCACCACGCGTTGATGCGCGCCGGTCAGGATGTCGGCCGACTCGGCCATGAAATGCACGCCGCAGAACACGATGTCGGTCGCTTGGTCGTTGTCGGCGGCGAAGCGCGCCAGCTTGAACGAGTCGCCGCGCGCATCGGCCCACTTGATGACTTCCGGGCGCTGGTAGTGGTGCCCGAGGATGAGCAGCTTCGATCCGAGCGTCGCTTTCGCGGCGGCGATCCACTCGTCGATCTCTTCCGGGCTCGCGAGTGTGTAACGGTCCGGCAGGGGGGACTGGAGTCGCAACATGGGTTGATCCCTTTCGGGAAGCCCCGGTTCTGGCCGGCGGGGACAGCCTGGTCGCCCACCGCGGGGTTGTCGGCCCCGGGACTGATATGTGGCCGGAATGCCAGGCCGGCCTCAATGAAAGTGTAACCCTGGCTCATCGCAGTCTCATCCCGCATCCGGTATCTCCCGCCCGTGTCGACCCGTCGGTTCCTTGGCCTCGTCGCGCTCCTCGTCGGCCTACGGATCGCCGTGGTGCCGCTGGCGCTGGCGTCCGACGGCACCGAGCCGAGCCGGTACCGGACCCTGCCGGGCGACGTGATCCGCTTCCACAACATCGAGATCAGTGACGGACGCCCGTACCGCGACTTCGAGGTCGAATACCCGCCGGTGATGCTGGCCGCCATCGAGGCCGTCGATGGTGGAAATGTCCGGTCGACGACCGTGCGGCTCATGTGGTCGCAGCTCGTGCTCGACGTGGCGATCGCCGCCGTCGTCCTGTGGGCGTGGGGGCGCCGAGCCGGGATCGCCTATCTCGTGCTCGGCCTCCCGTTCCTTCTCTATCCCTTTCTCTATCTCCGTCTGGATCTGCTGTCCGTCTTCCTCGCCGTCCTCGGTGTCGCCCTCGTCCGCAAGAGATATCCGGCCGCCGGCGGCGCCGCGCTTGCCGTCGCCTGCTTCGCCAAGCTCTGGCCGCTCGTGCTCGTACCGATGTTGATCGTCCGGCGCGCGTGGCGGGCGCTGGGCGCGTTCATGGGCGTCGGCGTGGCGGGAACGGCGGCCTGGGTCGCGTGGGGAGGTGTCGACGGCCCGCTCCAGGTCCTGACGTTCCGGGGCGCCAAGGGCTGGGAGATGGAGAGCACCGTCGGCGCACTCGTGCGCGGCATCGGGGGCGCCTCACCGCGCATCGAGGCGGGGGCGTGGAGAGTCGGCGATATGGCGGGTTGGGCACGCGACTCCCTCACGCTCGCGCTCCTGGCCGCGGTGGTGCTCGTGTGGTTCGTGGCGTCCCGGGCCAAGCCCGCGGGCTCGGACGTCCTCGACGGGTTGGCGCCGATGGCGGCAGTCGTGGCGTTCCTCGTGCTGTCACCCCTGCTCTCGCCCCAGTTCTTCGCGTGGGTCCTGCCGTTCGCGGCCATCGCTGCCGCCCACCGCGAGCAACTCGTCGGTTGGCTGACGTTCGTCGTCACTGGCCTCAGCGTCGCCCTGCTGGCCCTCCTAGGGGAGCTGATCCACGGCGGCACGCTGGCGCTCTTCGTGCTCGCCCTCCGCAACGCCCTGCTGATCGCGTTGCTCGCCGTCGTGGCGACGCGGCTGGTGCGCGCGACCGGACGGCGGCGAGCCCGAGCCCGAATCGAGCCAGCGACCGAGATGGCGGCGTAGCTCCTCCCGCATCAAGGGGCCGGAATCGGCGCCCGATCGAGGACAATGGGGGTGATGCTCGAGCGCCCCGAACCCGGCACGATCCCCACCGGCCCCGGCGCGTACCTCTTCAAGGACGCCCAGGGTCGGGTGATCTACGCTGGGAAGGCCACGAACCTGCGGAGCCGGCTGTCGAACTACTTCGCCCCCGCGGCGCAGCTCCCGGAGCGCACCCACCAGATGATGGCCGTCGCGGATTCCGTCGAGTGGATCGATGTCCGCAACGAGGTCGAGGCCTTCTTCCTCGAGTACAACCTCATCCAGCGGCACAAGCCCCGCTACAACATCCGGCTCAAGGACGACAAGTCCTACCCGTTCCTCGCCGTGACGCTCGACGAGGAGTGGCCCCGGGCGATGGTCATGCGGGGCGCCAAGCGCAAGGGCGTTCGGTATTACGGGCCGTTCGCGCACGCCTACGCGATCCGAGAGACCCTCGACCTCCTGCTGCGGACGTTCCCGATCCGGACGTGCACCCAGGCGAAGTTCGACCGCCACCACCGGCTGGGCCGCCCCTGCCTCTACGCCCATATCGAGAAGTGCGTGGCGCCGTGCGTGGGCGCCGTCGAGGACGACGAGTACGACCGGCTCGTCGCCGACCTCCTCGAGTTCCTCGACGGGAACCACGCCCCGGTGCTCGACCGGCTCGAAAAGCAGATGCACGAGGCCTCGGATGCCTTGGAGTTCGAACGGGCCGCCCGCGCCCGGGACCAGATCATCTCGGTGCGCAAGGTCATCGAGCGCCAGCAGATGGTCGGCGCCAAGGAAGAGGACTTCGACTGCATCGGGGTGGCCGACGATCCCCTCGAGGCGTCGGTGCAGGTGTTCTTCGTGCGCAAGGGGAGGGTCGTCGGCCGCAAGGGTCTCGTGGTCGACAAGGTGGAGGAGGTCGCCTCCAGCGCGCTCGTCGGGCGCATCCTGGAGCAGCTCTACGCCGGCGCGCCGGCAACCGACGTGCCGCGTGAAGTCCTCGTGCCCGTGCTCCCAGACGACGTCGAGCTCTACGAGGAGTTCCTGAGCACGGCCCGCGGCTCGCGAGTACGGGTGCGGGTGCCGCACCGCGGCGCCAAGCGGCAACTGATCGGCACCGTGACCCACAACGCGGAGGAGGCGTTCGCGCAGCACAAGCTCAAGCGAGCCGCCGACCACAACGCCCGGGCGCGGGCACTTACGGCGCTGCAGGACGCGCTCGAGCTGCCTGAGGCGCCGCTGCGTATCGAATGCTTCGACGTCTCGAACCTCCAGGGCACCGAGATCGTGGCTTCGATGGTCGTGATGGAAGACGGCCTCGCGAAGCGGTCCGACTATCGGCGCTTCAAGGTTCGCCACCAGGAAGGGCAGGACGACTTCGCGGCGATGGAGGAGGTGCTCACGCGCCGGTTCCGCCGCTACCTCGCCGAACGCGAGGAAGGCGCGCGGAAGGGCAAGCGCTTCTCGTACCCGCCGAATCTGTTGCTCGTGGATGGGGGCAAGGGGCAGCTGAACGTGGCCGTTCGGGTGCTCGAGGAGCTGGGTCTCGAGGACATCTCGGTCGCCGCACTGGCCAAGCGTTTCGAGGAGGTCTACGTGCCCGACCGGTCGGAGCCGGTGCGGGTGCCGCGCGACTCGGAAGCGCTGTACCTCTTGCAGCAGGTACGCGACGAGGCGCATCGCTTCGCCATCACCTACCACCGACAGCGTCGGCAGAAGAAGATGACACGATCCGTGCTCGACAACGTCCCCGGGCTCGGCCCCACGCGCCGGACGCGGCTCCTGAAGGAGTTCGGTTCGGTGAAGAAGCTCCGCGAACGCAGCGAGGACGAGTTGGTGGCGATCCCGTGGCTTCCGGAGCGGGTCGGGCGGGAACTGTACGCGCGACTGCACGGTGAACGTGCGACCATGGATGGTCGCGGTGGCTGAGCAGCAAACCCTCGACGTCACGATCCTCAGCGGCCTCTCGGGCGCGGGGCGGTCGGCGGCGGCAGATGTGCTCGAGGACCTCGGCTTCTTCGTCATCGACAACCTGCCCCCGGCGCTGATCCCGAAGGTCACCGAGCTCGGACGCGGACGCGAAGGCGGCCGGTTCGCACTCGTCGTCGACACCCGGGCAGGAGAGTTCCTGTCCGAGCTCGAGGCCGCGCTTACCGAGCTGCGCGAGAGTGGGGCGCGCACCCGGGTGCTGTTCCTGGACGCCTCCGACGAGGTGCTCGTCCGGCGGTTCGACGCCACCCGCCGCCGCCACCCACTCGCCGATTTGCACCGCGTGAGCGATGGCATCATCCGCGAGCGCGAGCTGCTCGAGGAGCTGAAGGGTCAGGCCGACATCGTGATCGACACGTCCGAGCTGAACGTCCACGAACTGCGCGACCGGCTCCGTGAGCTGTTCGGCGAGCCGACCGAAGCCACGAGCGGCCTGCAGATCAGCGTGGTGTCCTTCGGCTACAAGCACGGTCTGCCGCTCGACGTCGACCTCGTGTTCGACTGCCGGTTTCTCCCGAACCCGCACTGGATCGAGTCGCTGCGCCCTCTGCCGGGTACCGATGCGAAGGTGCGCCGGTACGTGATGAAGCAGCAGGAGACGCAGGACTTCCTCGAGGAGCTCGAGCGCCTGTTTGTGCTCCTGCTGCCGGCGTACGTGCGGGAAGGGAAGTCGTATCTGTCGATCGGCGTGGGGTGCACGGGCGGTCATCATCGGAGCGTCGTGATCGCGACCGAGATCGCCAAGCTGCTCGAACGGCTCGGCTTCCGTGCTCGCGTCCATCACCGGGACCTCGACCGTGAGTGACGCCGAGCTCACGCTCCAGCCCGGCGGCCCGTCAGTCGTCGCGCTCGGCGGCGGGCACGGCCTCTCGGTCGTGCTCCAGGCGGCGCGCCGGTACGCCGGCGCGGTCACCGCGGTCGTGAGCGTCGCCGACGACGGAGGCTCGTCGGGACGGCTGCGGCGCGACTTCGGCGTGCCGGCGCCGGGTGATCTGCGCAAGTGCCTCGTCGCGCTGGCCGGGTCCGACACCGTGTGGCGCGACGCGTTCGAGTACCGGTTCGGGGGCGGTGAGCTCGGCGGCCACGCCCTGGGGAACCTCGTCATCGTCGGCCTGACCGAGACGCTCGGGGACTTCACCGCCGCGCTCGACGAGGCGGGCCGGCTGCTCCGCGCCGTCGGTCGGGTGCTGCCGGCGACCACCGACGTCGTGGTGCTCAAGGCCGACGTCGAAGGCGAGGCGGTCGAGGGCCAGGTGGCGGTCCAGAACAGCCGGGGCCGGATCCGGCGCGTCGAGCTCGTGCCCGGGGACGCCGCGGCATCGCCCCAAGCCGCCGCCGCCATCGAGCGAGCGGATCAGGTGATCCTGGCGCCGGGCTCGCTGTACACGAGCCTGCTGCCCGTCTTGTGCGTCCGGGATCTTCGAGCAGCGGTGAGGCGGGCCCCGGGGAGGGTGATCCAGGTCTCCAACCTCCGTCCTCAGCATCCCGAGACGGCCGGCCTCGACGCCACCGACCACCTGCGGGCGGTCCTGGAGCATGGCGCCCGGGTCGACGCCTTCCTCTACCAGGGCGGGGGCAGCCTGCCGGCCGACGAGGAGGCGATTCGGGCGTGGGAGGTGGACCCCGTGGGGGCGGATGTGGCTCGGCGTGACGGCCTGCTCCACGATCCGGGCAAACTGGCAGCGGCGCTGCGGGCTCTGCTGTAGTCCAATCGACGGCGACCCCAGCGGACGCATCGTGGAGAACGCGAGCACGGAGGGCACATCTGATGGCGGTACGAGTAGGGATCAACGGGTACGGGCGGATCGGCCGCTCCTTCCATCGGGCCTTGCTCGGTCGGGGCGAGAGCGCCGGGGTCGAGCTGGTGGCGGTCAACGACCCGTTCGGCGACAGCGAGACGATGGCGTTCCTCCTCAAGCACGACTCGGTCGGCGGCACCATCCCGAACGAGATCAAGGTCAGCAACGGCGGCTTCTCGGTCGACGGCAAGGGGATCAAGAAGCTCGACGTGCGCGAGCCGGCCGAGATCCCCTGGAGCGATCACGGGATCGAGGTGGTCATCGAGTCGACCGGCCTGTTCACCGCCCGCGACGCCGCGGCCGGGCACCTGCAGGGCGGGGCCCGGAAGGTGATCATCTCGGCACCCTCGGGCGACGCGGACGTGACCCTCTGCATCGGAGTCAACGACGACGCATACGACCCCGCGAAGCACGACGTCGTCTCCAACGCATCATGCACGACGAACTGCCTTGCGCCCTTGGCCAAGGTGCTGCACGAGCGCTTCGGCATCGAGCAGGGCTTCATGACGACGGTCCATGCCTACACGACGGAGCAAGCCCTCCAGGACATCGCCCAGACCACCCGGAAAGGCAAGGCCGACCTGCGCCGGATGCGGGCGGCCGCGCTGTCGATCATCCCCAGCAGCACCGGCGCCGCGAAGGCCATCGGGTTGGTCCTGCCCGCGCTGGACGGAAAGCTGAACGGGCTGTCCATGCGCGTCCCCACGCCGACCGGATCGATCACCGACCTGGTGTCCGTGCTGCGCGACACGGCGAGCGTCGACGACGTGAACGAGGCGTTCGCCGCCGCCGCCAACGACGCCTCGTACAAGAGGGTGCTCACGTACACGGACGAGCCGCTGGTTTCCGCGGACATCGTCGGCAATCCGGCCTCGTGCATCTTCTCGGCTCCGGACACGATGGCGAACGGGAAGATGGTAAAGGTCCTGGGCTGGTACGACAACGAGTGGGGTTTCTCGAACCGCCTCATCGATCTCGTCGCGTTCCTTGGCGAGCGCTGAGCTGGGGATACCGCGGCTCGAGGACCTACCCCTCGAGCGCGGGGTTCGCGTCTTGGTGCGAGTCGATCTGAACGTCCCGTTGCAGGACGGGCGGGTCGCCGACGACCTGCGCATCACGACCGCGCTACCAACGCTCGAATGGCTTCGCGCCGAGCACGCAGCCGTCGTCGTGGCGGGCCATCTCGGGCGACCGAAGGGCGCCCCGGACCCGCAGTACTCGATGGCGCCGGTCGCGGCGCGTCTGAGCGAGCTGATCGGCGCCGAGGTCCCTGTCGCGCCCGGTGTCGTCGGCCCGAAGGTCGAGCCCTGCGTGGCGAACCTCGAGCCCGGTGACGTGCTGATGCTCGAGAACCTGCGCTTCGACCCCGGCGAGACAGCTGACGATCCCGCCTTCGCCACCAACCTCAGCGCGCTCGCCGACGCCTACGTGAACGAGGCGTTCGGCGCTTCGCACCGGGCGCACGCCTCGATCGTCGGTCCGCCGCTCATCCTTTCGAGCGCGGGCGGCCGGTTGCTGTTCCGTGAGGTCGTGACGCTCTCGCGGCTTCTGCATCCCGACGAGCGTCCGTTCGTCGTCGTGCTCGGCGGCGTCAAGGTGAGCGACAAGCTGGGCGTGATCGACGCCCTCCTCGAGCGCTGCGACACCATCCTGGTGGGCGGGGCGATGATGTTCACGTTCCTGGTCGCGCAGGGGCATTCCGTCGGCGAGTCGCTCGTCGAGCCCGAGATGGTCGACGAGTGCCGCCGGCTATTGGACACCGGCCGGGTCCACGTCCCGACCGACGTCGTCGTCGCCAGTGACGTCGCCGATGATGCCGCGACAATTGTCGTTCCCGCCGACACGATGCCCGCGGGGCAGAAGGGCCTCGACATCGGACCCGAGACCGAAGCCATGTTCGCGTCCGAGATCGAGAGGGCGGCGCTACTGCTTTGGAACGGACCCATGGGTATGTTCGAGGTGTCGCCGTTCGCTTCGGGGACGCGCGCGGTCGCCGAGGCGGTGGCGCGGTGCGCGGGCTTTACCGTGGTCGGGGGCGGTGACAGCGCGGCCGCGGTGCGACGCTTCGGGCTCAGCGACCGCATCGACCACGTGAGCACCGGCGGCGGGGCGTCGCTCGAGTTCATCGAGCAGGGCGACCTCCCCGGCCTCCGAGCGCTGCGAGAATCGCCGATGCGTGCGTAGGGACCCAAATAGTCCCCTCACGCACGCATCGATGAAAACGGAGAGGTGATGGCGGAGAACGACCGGCGGCCGATCATGGCCGGGAACTGGAAGATGCACCACACGCACCTGGAGGCGATCCAGGTGGTGCAGAAGCTGTCGTACCGGCTGGAGGACCGCGACTACCGGGAGTGCGAGATCGTCGTGTGCCCGGCCTTCACCGCGCTGCGCTCCGTGCAGACGGTGCTCGAGAGCGACCGGATCCCGATGCGACTCGGGGCTCAGAACGTGCACTGGAAGGACCAGGGCGCGTTCACCGGCGAGGTAAGCCCGCCGATGCTCGCCAAGCTCAACGTGTCGTACGTGATCGTCGGCCACTCGGAGCGGCGCCAGCTGTTGGGCGAGACCGACGTGATGGTCAACCAGAAGCTCAAGGCGGTCCTCAAGCACGAGATGACGCCGATCGTGTGCGTCGGGGAGACGCTCGAGGAGCGGGAGGCGGGCCGGACCGACGGGCGGGTCGACAGCCAGACGCGGGCCGCGTTCGCGGGGGTCAGGTCGCCCGGCGCAGGGGTCTCGGTCATCGCGTACGAGCCGATCTGGGCAATCGGGACGGGCCGGAACGCCACGCCGCAAGACGCGAACGCGACCATTGCCGTCATCCGCGCGACGCTGCGAGATTTGTACAACGCCGACACCGCCGCCGCGATCCGGATCCTTTACGGCGGCAGCGTGAAGCCCGGCAACATCGCAGATCTCATGGCGATGCCCGAGATCGACGGCGCCCTCGTGGGCGGCGCCTCGCTCGATCCCGACGAGTTCTCACGGGTCATACGGTTCCGTGCCTGATACGTTTGTGGGCGTCGTGGTTTCCAACCGAAAGGGTTCGAGCGCGTGCTGACCGCGATCTTGCTGTTCCTCGACGTCTTGGCGGCGGGACTGCTCATCCTCTTCGTGCTGCTCCACGCCGGGCGGGGCGGTGGCCTCTCCGACATGTTCGGGGGCCAGATGGGTGGGTCGATGGCGGGGTCCACGGTCGTCGAGCGCAACCTCGATCGCATCACGATCATCACGGCGATCGTGTTCACGTTCAGCACGGTGCTCCTCGCCCTCAGGGTTTGAGGGAGCGATAAAGGGCAGCGCGGCCGAGACGTTCGGGTTGGTGGGGGAGTCGGGCTGCGGGAAATCGACGACGGGCCGGATGCTCTTACACCTCATACCGTCCACGGGCGGTTCGGTTCGATACCGCGGCACCGATGTGGCTTCGCTCGATGCGCAGGCTCTGCGGCAGCTGCGCGGCAAGATGCAGATCGTGTTCCAAGATCCGTACGCGTCGCTGAATCCGTCGATGACCGTCGAAGCGATCATCGCCGACCCGCTGAAGGTCCACGGGGCTGTGGCAAGACGGGGGGCGACAGCGTGTCGCAGAAGTGATGAGGCGGGTCGGGCTCGATGGCGAGCACGCCAACCGTTTCCCGCACGAGTTCTCCGGCGGGCAGCGTCAGCGCATCGGGATCGCCCGCGCGCTCGTGCTCGATCCCGAGCTGCTCGTGCTCGACGAGCCCGTATCGGCGCTGGATGTGTCGATCCGCGCCGGGATCATCAATCTGCTCGAAGATCTCCAACGCGAGCTCCGACTTGCCTACGTGTTCATCGCGCACGACCTCTCGGTCGTGCGTCACATCGCGGACCGTGTCGCGGTCATGTACCTCGGGAAGATCGTCGAGACCGGCCCGTCCCGGCAGGTGTACGAGCATGCTGGTCACCCGTACACCCAGGCACTGCTGTCGGCGGTACCGATCCCGGACCCCCGCACGGAGCGACAGCGGAGACGCATCGTGCTCGAGGGCGACGTGCCGGGCGCGGCCGATCCGCCGAGCGGCTGCCGGTTCCGCACCCGGTGCTGGAAGGCCCAGGACATCTGCGCGGTCGAGGAGCCCGCGCTCGTGGATCGCGGGCAGGGGCACCCTGTCGCCTACCACTTCGCCGCGGAGCTCGAGCAGGTCTGAGTCCGTGACGCGACAGGTAGAATCCTCGTTCGCCGCGTGTGCCTGCGCGGTGCACGTCGGAGTGGCGGAATAGGCAGACGCGCTAGCTTGAGGGGCTAGTGCCCGCAAGGGCGTGGGGGTTCAAGTCCCCCCTCCGACACCGTGCCTCACCTGCGGTTTCGCTCGCCGATGAGTGGACGGCGGCGGCCACGATGCCCGGACTTCTACCCGATCTTCTACCCGTGGCGCCGCAGCAGCGCCGCGACCCGGGCCGTGGCGTCCGCCTGCATGCCCGGCGTGACGTGCATGTAGACGTTCTCGGTGACAGCGGTTGACGAGTGCCCGAGCACTTCGGCTACGACCTTGGACGGGATGCCATCCAGGAGTGCGAGGCTCGCCCATGAGTGCCGGAGGCCGTGGAGCGTGATCTTTGGGAGCCCAGCGACCCTCACGAGTGAGTCAAAGTTCCGGCTAACCGTGTTCGGCTTCATCGGCTGGCCGTCGACCCCGCAGAATACGAGGTCCAGGTCGCGGTAGCCGACGCCGATGGCGAGCCGTTCCTCGAGTTGGCGGGCGCGATGCGCCCGTAGCGCTGCGACCGTCTCGGGTTCCAGTGTGACAAGCCGTCGGCTGCGCTTCGTCTTGGGCTCATCGAACACGGCACGCGTCCCCACGTAGGCGAGCGTCTGTCGGACGCTCAGACGGCCCGGCGTCTCGTCGACGTTCAGATCGCCCCAGCGGAGTCCGAGGGCTTCGGAACGTCGGAGCCCTGTCGTGGCAAGGAGTTTCCACAACGCCGCGAGCCGATGATCGGCTGTCGCGTCAAAGAACGCCCTGACCTGCGCGCCGTCCCATGTCTTCATCTCCGGTTGCCGCGCTCGTGGTGCCTCGGCGACCGCTGCAGGATTCCGGGCGATGCATTCCACTTGAGTGCGTCCCGCAACGCGCGGTGCAAGAGCCGATGCACCTTGCCCGTCGTCACGGCGCCAGCGGTGACCCATCGCGCTTCCCCGACGCGACCAGTTCAGCATAGAGCCGGTTCAGCCTGGCCGTGGTGAGCTTCTGCAACGGCACGTTGCCAAGGCGAGGGATCACGTACGCGTTGGCCAACGTGCGGTAGAGCTCGACGGTGGACGGCCGCAACTTCATCGCTGGAAGGGCCGGTAGCCACTCGTCAAGAAGGAAGCTCTTGACGCTCACTCGGTCGGGCTCAACGTCTGAGCCGGCGTCGATGCTGCGGAGGATCTTCGTCAGCTCTCGCTCAGCATGCTTCCGCGCTACCCACGAGCCATGCCACTGACGGCGCCGTTTCCCGCTGGCGGGATCGCGGCCGACATCGACGACGACGTAATAACGCTTCCCCTTCTTCGCGATGTGGCCTCTCATCGCTGCCGTCCCTTCCCTTTCGGGTCCCGGTCCTTCGACTTGCTGACTTGGGCCGTCATTCCCTGTTCCTTTCTTCGGCGCTGCCGGTAGTGGCGATTGGCTTGGGCGCGCGCACACTGCGGAGAGCAGTACAGGGCGAGTTCTTCCCGTACCGAGAGATCGCCAGCCTGGATCCGGCGTGGTGGTGGTTCTTCCCCGTCGCGGAGGATCTCGCGCAGGAGATCCCCGAGGGGGATCTTCTTCGATTCTGGGACGAGTCGATGCTTGCTAAGCGAGGTCTCTTGGGGGACGACCAACGGCCCGCAACGGACGCGCTTCCCTATAGCGATAGCGAAGATGACCCGGTGGCTTATTAGTACCCGGTCAGTGCGGTGCTCGTTGAGATCATCAGCAAGGCCGATAGTTGGCGGCGCCGCCATCGCGTTTCCGTTCGCGACTGGCTGCCGTGGATGTGAACGGATCTAGTCCGCACGCGGTGAGGCTCGTCCGTTCCCAGTACATATCGCCGGTTAGGTGCACTTGGTTGCGGCTGACGCGGTCGTCGTTATGTGCGGCCCGAGGTGCAAGGGCTCGGGTGAGGTGCGAGGCTATGTCCCGAGAAGGTTCGCTAGGTACCGTCAGCTACAGGTCCCAGGACGGCCAGGACACACGATCGACGTGAATCCTGTGCTGATGGTCATGCGGCAGGTCGCTTACGAGGTCGATGCCACGCTGGAAGGCGTCGTCGGAGCGGGCAGTGAGTAGGCGAGGACAGCGGGAGTCGGCAGAGGTGGGGTGGTGCCGTGGGTGAGCTCTTGAGGCCGACACATGCAGCGGACGGCCGCCGGCTTACCGAGGATGAGAAGAGGGAGGCGCGGCTACTGGCCTGTGTCGACGAGCCGTCGGCGAGGAGAGTATCGACGGAGGATGGAAGCTGCGTGTTTCGAGGCTGGGTGGCATCCTCTGCCGGACGACCGACGAAAGTCAGGGTGCGCGTCGGCCGCACAGAGTCGTACGAGAGCGTCGCCCGCGATCGGCGTAGCGATCTCGCCAAGACGCTCGCGGGCCGCTTCGCGGTCAGTGACCTCAATTGCGGATTTCGCATTGCCGTCCCGGTGCCTACGCGGCGTCGGCCTGTCTCGGTCCGCCTCGAGCTGACTGATGGAGAGCACATGGTCCGCAGTCCCAGGTATCGGGTCAGAAGTTCGGCACGGTCGGGGCGGCCGCGAGCCGACTACAAGTCCGTGTGGAACGCAGTCGCCGCTGACGTCAACCGCGCCAAGCTCGCTGTGACTTGCTACACGGACGAGAACCAATACCGCGAGACGGCCGACCTGACGGTGAGCACGCTGTGCTCGACAGTTGGCATTAGTCCTAACGACGTTGTACTCGAGGTCGGTTGTGGAATCGGCCGAGTCGGAGCGGCGGTCGCGCCCCTTTGTCGCGAGTGGATCGGTGTCGACGTCTCCGAGAAGATGCTTGCCCACGCCCGCGTCCGATTGGCCGAAGTCGACAACGTGCAATTCGTGGCGGTCAACGGTTGGGATCTAGAGCCGATTGGCACCGCGTCCATTGACGTCGCCTACTGCACGGTCGTCTTCATGCATCTCGACGAGTGGGACCGGTTCGCCTACGTTCGCGAAAGCTTCCGCGTCCTTCGTCCCGGTGGGCGAATTTACGTCGACAACTTCAACCTTCTGAGTGACGAGGGATGGGCCCTGTTCGTCGCGGAATCCAAGATGTACCACCCCCTGACTCGCCCTCCAAACATCAGCAAGTCGTCGACACCGCAGGAGCTCCAGACCTACCTCGAGCGGGCGGGGTTCGTTGAGGTCACCCTCTCGTGTCATGGCACGTGGGTACACGCGTGGGGGACGAAGCCACGAGACGCTGGCGAAAATCGACGCTGAGGGGGCCCTGCCTTTGCTCCGAAGGCGTCCATGCCGCGGTCATGCCGCGCGATGCCGCGAAATGTCGGCGTCTCACGCGACACGACGGGAGCCATCACCGCAGGTCGGGTCGGGTGCGACCGACGCGTCAACAGGCCGCTAAACGGACTTTTAATCCGATGGTCCGGGTCTCAGAACGCCGGGCCCGACCATTGGCGTGGAGCCTCACGAGCGCTCTTCCAGGACGGCCACGTCAGCGAGATGAGCGAATCCGGTCTCTGAACGTCTGGCAGCTGCACGAGGTTCTGCCCGCAATGCGCGCCAACTTCGGGAACACGAACCGGCTCTTCAAGGAGTTCGCTGTCACTATCCGCCCGGTGACCGCACGCCTAGGCGTGCTGTCATGATGACCACGAACGCTCGCCGCGGCTAGGCCTAGAAAGCCGCCCACGGCCGCATGATCCGACTCCACCCTCGACGGCTGGTATTGCCGCGCGGAGTGTGCGTCGAGAAATTCAATGCCGACGAAGCCCTCGAACGCGCATCGAGGCCATCAGATCGCGACGCTCCACTCCCGCTTGGCTGGTGATGTCATCCGGACTTACGGCAAGCTCGCCGGGCTCGATGGGCGGGCTGATCTTCTAACCGATCTTCTACCCAACCCCGTGTTACGCGGCGCGATCGGATGTCATGGTGAGTGGACTGCAACGGCCTTGACCAGCGCCAATTTCACTCGATGCCACTGCTTAGAAACGGCCCGACAAGATTGAGGGGCTAGGGGCGTGGGGGTTCAAGTCCCCCCTCCGACACGATCTCTCACCTGCACTTTGCCGCGATTTGCCACTTCGCGTCGCGACGTGCACCACGGGCTGCACCACATCGGCTTAGCGGAGGTCCGTCCCGGCGAGCGTCCAGTCGTCCTGGAGAGGCCCGAGGCACTCCTGCGCAGCAAACCACAACCCGAACCAGAGAGGCGATTCGACGCGCCACACGCCGAACGGGAGTAGCTCCGCAACAGGACCGGAGGCAGCGTGATGGCCTCGACGTTCGTTCACGAGTAGTACCGGACGCGCAAGCCTCGCAAGCGGCGTAGAAGCTGAAGAGCGGCCCACACGCCGAGCACGACCAACCAGAAGGCGACGCGGGCGAGAAGCAGTCGCTCGTCGATCAGGCGCCCTGAAGGCAACGCACGACCTGCCACATCCTCCATCGTTCCTCTCCTTTGAGTGGAGTCATCAGCCGAGGGAGCTCGGCTCGTGCTTGGGTGGTGAGCAGCGGGCGGCCCTCGATTATGGAGTCCGCGCCGCCCCCGCTGTCATCACCCGCGCGGGGGAGAAACGGGCGCGACCAACGGGGGGCGCCGGGGAGCCAAGGACGTCGGAGCCGCCCGAGGGACACCGGCTCCCTGAAATCCAGTCCTTACGAGCATGTTCGCCGATACGGAGGCGAGCGGCGCGAATGCAAGTACGGCACCGCGCTCACCGGCGCCGTTTCGATCAGCGAATGGTGCCGGCTCCTGGGATCAACGGCAGGTCGAGTGCAGTGACCCAACCTGGCGGTAGGTCGTTGACGGCGGGGACGGCGTTGAGCGCCCGGAGGCGTCGCCAGGCAACCGGCGGTCGCGGCGTCGCGACCGCTGCCGTCGGTGAATCGGAACGCGATCTCCTGGGTGATCGACGGCGTCCCCTCGATCTCGACCCGGTAGACGTCATCCTGCGTGCCACGCGGCCAGTGGGGGGCGGCGTGGGCGCCGACGCTGTTCACGTGCTCGAGCTGGATGCGGGTCTCGCCCTTGTAGACGCCGTTGATCGTGAAGTTGATGGCGGCGACCTCGCCCGGATTGATCACGCCCTTTACCGTCTTGATCTCTTCGTCGGTGACCCACTTGTCCCAGGTCGTGGTGATCTCGTCGAGCTCGATGCCGACGGCGTACGCCATCATCGGCACCGTCGCACCCCACGCCATGATCAGGATCTCGGGATGCTCGAGCATCGCCCGGTATTCCGGTGGACGTCCGATGCCCATCTCGTTCTCGTAATCACCCTCGTAGTTGCTGTAGTCGAGGATCTCGAGCGCCCGCACCACGCGCACCTCGGCGCAGAGGCCCATCAGCGTCATCGGGAAGAGGTCGTTGGCGAAGCCGGGGTCTATCCCGGTGGTGAAGCACGATGCGCCACCCGCCTCGCACGCCTCGGTGATCGGACCGATCCAGTCGGGCGGGTTCAGCGTCATCGCCGGCCAGACCCACGGCGTCATCGCCGTCGAGCACACGTCGATGCCGGCACGGAGGAAGGCACCGATGTCGCGGATGTTGTCGAGCGGGTGGGCCGCCGTCGGCCCGAAGTGGACGAGGGCATCGGGCTCGAGGGCGACGAGGGACTGGACGTCGTTGGTGGCCGCCAGGCCGATCGGGTCGAGGCCGCAGATCTCGCCGACGTCCCTGCCGACCTTCGCCGGGTTGCTGACGCCGACGCCCGCGAGCTCGAACTCGGGGTGGGGGAGGATCTCGGGGATCACCAGCCTGCCGACGAAGCCGGTGCCCCAGACCACGACTCGCTTGGCCATCCGCTTCCTCCCCGCTCAGGTGAGCGCCGGCCCATTCCAGACCCTCCGGCTCGGGAATGAAAGCCCGGCCCGGCGCGGTTTTGTCCCTGTAATCCTGTAATCAGCGGCCCTGGAAGCCCAGGAGGCCCCCTTTGAACGAAACCGCCGAGCACGTGACCCTGCCGTTGCTGCCCCTGGCCACCGGCGTCGTGCTCCCGCAGATGGTCGTCACCCTCGCGCTGGAGACCGACGAGGCGAAGGCGGCTGCCGACGCCGCCACTGTTGGCGATGGGGAGTTGCTCCTCGTCCCGCGGATCGACGGGCGCTACGCCCGGGTCGGGACGATCGCCCGGGTCGAGAGCGCGGGTGAGCTGCCGAACGGCGTGCGTGCCCTCGTGCTTCGTGGCGTCCAGCGTGCGACCGTCGGTGTCGGCGTGGCCGGCACCAGCGCTGGCCTGTGGGTCGAAGCGGTGCCGGTCGACGACTCCGGCGAGCCGACCGAGCGCGCCCGAGAGCTGGCACGCGACTACCGGGCGATCGTGGGGGCGATCGCCGAGCGCCTCGGCACCGGGCGCCTGCGCGAAGCGCTGCAAGGCGTCACTGATCCCGGCGCGCTGGCCGACACGGCCGGGTGGTGGCCCAACCTGGAAGCCGAACGCAAGGTCGAGCTGCTCGAGACGCTCGACGTCGAACAGCGACTGGAGAAGGTCGTCGCCTGGGCGCGCGACGCGCTCGCCGAGATCGACGTGGCCGAGAAGATCCGCTCCGAGGTCACCGACGGGATGGAGCGCCAACAGCGTGAGTTCCTGCTCCGCCAGCAGCTCGCCGCGATCAAGAAGGAGTTGGGCGAGGACGGCGACGACGACGTGGTCGAGGACTATCGCCGTCGCATCGCCGAAGGCGGCCTCCCCGAGGGCGTGCGCGACTCGGCGACCCGCGAGGTCGACCGTCTCGAGCGCACCAGTGAGCAGAGCCCGGAGCACGGCTGGATCCGTACCTGGCTGGACTCGCTGCTCGACGTGCCGTGGGGTGAGCGTTCCGACGACAACCTCGACGTCAACGACGCCCGCCGCGTCCTCGACGGGGACCACACCGGCCTGTCCGACGTGAAGGATCGCATCGTCGAGCTCCTCGCCGTGCGCAAGCTGCGCGCCGAGCGGGGTTTCGCGGAAACCGACGGCCGTCGCGGCGCGGGCGCGATCCTCGCGCTCGTCGGCCCGCCCGGCGTCGGCAAGACGTCGCTCGGCGAGTCGGTGGCCCGCGCCCTGGGGCGGAAGTTCACCCGCGTCGCGTTGGGCGGCATCCACGACGAGGCCGAGATCCGCGGCCACCGCCGCACCTACGTCGGGGCACGCCCCGGGCGGGTGGTCCGCGCGCTCACCGAGGCGGGCACGATGAACCCCGTCGTGCTGCTCGACGAGATCGACAAGGTCGGCGCTGACTGGCGCGGCGACCCGTCGAGCGCGCTGCTCGAGGTGCTCGACCCCGCGCAGAACCACACGTTCCGTGACCACTACCTCGAGGTCGACCTCGACCTGTCGGACGTGCTGTTCCTCGTGACGGCCAACGTCGCCGAGACGATCCCCGGGCCACTTTTCGACCGTCTCGAGGTGATACGCCTCGACGGCTACACGGAAGACGAGAAGGTCGCGATCGCGCGCGATCACCTGCTGGTGCGTCAGCGCGACCTCAGCGGGTTGCGCCAAGACGATGTCACCGTGGGCGACGACGCCCTCCGGCTCGTCGTCACGGATTACACGCGGGAAGCCGGCGTGCGAAACCTCGAGCGGGAGATCGGCAAGCTGCTGCGCAAGGTTGCGGCGCGGCTCGTGAGCGGTGACCTGCACGCGCCCGTCAACGTGGACGAGGCGGTCGTGCGCGACGCTCTGGGTCGCCCGAAGTTCTTCAACGAGGTCGCCGACCGGGTCAACGGTCCCGGCGTGGCAACCGGCCTCGCGGTCACCGGCAGCGGTGGCGACGTCCTGTTCATCGAGGCCTCGGTCATGGACGGCGAGCCCGGGCTCACCCTGACCGGGCAGCTCGGCGACGTCATGAAGGAGTCGGCGCAGATCGCGTTGTCGTACGTGCAGGCGCACGTCGACGAGCTCGGCATCGAACCCACCGCGCTCAACCGCCGCGTCCACCTCCACGTCCCCGCCGGCGCGGTGCCCAAGGACGGCCCGTCGGCGGGCATCACGATGACGACCGCGCTGGCGAGCCTGCTGAGCGGCCGGGCGGTGCGCAACAACGTCGGGTTGACGGGCGAGGTCACCCTCCAGGGTCGGGTGCTGCCGATCGGCGGCGTGAAGCAGAAGGTGCTCGCGGCCCAACGGGCCGGGCTCACCGAGGTGATCCTTCCCGCCCGCAACCGCCCCGACCTCGACGACGTGCCCGAGGCGACACGCGAAGCTTTGTCGTTCCACCTGGTCGACGACGTGCGAGACGTGTTGACGGTCGCGCTCGAGCCCGAGGCGCTGCCGAACGCGGCATAAGCAGCCCGACGTGCCTGATTAGAGCTGTTCCGGCGGCGCGAACCGGTAGAAGAAAGGACCCATCTCCTGCGCGACCGCGAACCAGATGTCAGTCCCGTGTTCTTGTGTCGCCGCCTTGTCGAGTCCGCCCAGGCGCACGGGCTCGTAGCCAGCGTCGCGGTTCAGCTGCTCGACGACGGGGCGCGCCTCGTCGTCTCCCGACCAGAGGTTGCTCGGCCGCGATCTCGCCTGGCCAAGCTTTCCGTGCAGATTCGCAAAATTGAGGTTGAACGACTTCGCCGTGGGGCCGTTCGTCTTGGCCTTGACGAACTCCGCCTTCGACTCGAAGCCCGACGGCGGTTCTGCACCGACGAGGTTCGTGGCGTCGATCACCGTCTTGCCACCGATCCCCTGGACTCTGTCGAGCGCGTCGGCAATCGCGCCGCCCGGCACCGCGACAAGCACCACATCGGCTCCAGCGACCTCGCCGCCCTCGCTGCCGATGCGAGCAACGATCTCGTGGCCGGCCTTCTCCCAGAGGTTTGCGAGCCCACCGCCGACATTGCCTCTTCCCACAACTGCGATCTTCATCGTCGGCTCCTTCCGCTCCGACGACAAGTATCGCCTCCGGCCAGCTCGTCCCCGGCCGGTGACTCGAGGTGCGCGGTCAGGCGCTACACGGTCGCACGACAGCGGTATCTTGCGGCCGATGGCAGGGGACTCGAAGCTCGAGACGGACTATCTCGTCGTCGGCGCCGGCGCGCTCGGGATGGCGTTCGTCGACTCGTTGATCGAGCACAGCGACGCCACGTCGTGATGGTCGAGCGCCGCCATCGACCGGGCGGCCATTGGCTGGACTCGTACCCGTTCGTCCAGCTCCACCAGCCGTCGAGGTTCTACGGCGTCAACTCGACCCCGCTCGGGCAGGACCGGTCCGAACCCGAGGGCATCGACACCGGCTTCTACGAGCGCGCCAGCGGCGCGGAGATCTGCGGCTACTACGACGAGATCATGCGCCACCGCTTTCTGGCGTCCGGTCGGGTCCGCTTCTTCCCGATGTGCGACTACCTGGGTGACCGGCGCTTCCAATCACGGCTGACCAATCAGGTGACAGACGTGACGGTTCGAAGCCACGTCGTCGACGCGACCTATATGGCGTCGCGCGTGCCGGCGACCGATCCTGCCCCGTTCGAGGTGGCCGACGGGGTCCGCTGCGTCCCGGTCGGCAAGCTCAGCGCGCTCGAGAACCCGGCCGCCGGGTACGTGATCGTCGGTGGAGGCAAGACCGCGTTGGACGCCATCTGCTGGTTGCTCGATCGCGGGACCGATCCGAACGACATCACCCGGATCCGTCCGCGTGACAACTGGATCTTGACCGAGCGTTCTTCCAGCCCGGGCAGACACGCACCTTCGCCGGGGTCGTCCTGCAGCTCGAGGCGATGGTCGCGTCGGAGTCGGTGGAGGAGGTGTATGAACGCCTCGAAGAGGACGGGGTGATGCTCCGCACCGACCGAGCCGTCGTGCCGACCATGATGAAGGGTGGGACGGCGAGCCTCCGGGAGCTCGAGCAACTCCGTCGAATCGGGAACGTCGTCCGGCTCGGGCACGTCGAGCCAATCGAGCCCGACCAGATCGTCCTCGAGAAAGGCTCGATCCCGACCACTCCTGATCATCTCCACGTGCATTGCGCCGCGTCCGGACTGAGCGACAACCCACCTCGAGCGATCTTCACCGACGACACGATCACCCTCCAGCTCGTGACGCGTGTGGGTCTGACGTTGTCGGGTGCGTTGCAGGGCTTCATCGAATCCACGGGAAGGACGACGGAGGAGAAGAACGCGCTCTGCCCGCCGACCGTCATGCCCCACACACCGTTCGACTACCTGCGCGTCGTGCTGGCGGGCATCAGCACAGAGATGCGGTGGCAAGAAGCACCGGAGCTGCAGGAATGGGTCGATCGCTCACGACTCAACCTGCTGTGCGGCTTGGGCGACAACGAGGACCGCGCAGCCGTCCGAGAGCTGCAGGGCCGTTTCTTCGACGCGCTGTTTCCCGCACTCGACAAGTTGCAGGTGTTCGCGGCACAAGCCACGCCACGAGAACGAGCGCGGATCTTCGAACCGGCCGCGAGCGTCGGCGCCTGAGCTTTGAGTAGGCGGTCTCGAGGGCCAGTTCGGTCCCACATCATTCTCACATCCGCGAATCGTCACACTGCGCCGCATGACTGGGTCCAGCCGCACGGGCACCGCGGCTCCGGCGAGCGCACCGGAAACGGCGCCTGAGTCCCCGCCGCAACCGACCACCCTGGCGGTGCGGGCGCACGACTTGTTCAAGATCTACAAGGAAGGAAGGTCCGAGACGGTCGCCCTTCGCGGCGCCGACCTGTCGGTGCAGCCGGGGCAGTTCGTGAGCCTCATGGGCCCGTCGGGGAGCGGCAAGTCGACCTTGCTGTCGATCCTGGCCCGCCTCACTAGCTCCTCCGCCGAGAGGAACGGGACCAGGTTCCCCCGTTGGGATATGGAGGACGGCGCGTCCGGCCATCTCCGACGTGCGCGACCTGTGATCCACTCGGGCTACTGCGCGCCGGTCGGGCGCCGCCCGTCGGTCGAGTACATCCCGGCGCCGTCACCCGACAGGGCGCAGCAGCGTCGATGGGTACAGTCACCACGGCAGCCGGCGCGCCCGGCGGGGAGGTGATGTGGCAACGGTCCCCGAGGTCGCAGACGCGGCCGTGCGGCTCGCGCGTGACGGCGACCGCGACCGCGCCGTCCGCAAGCTGCGCGAGCTCGCCGGGGACCGTGGCTGTCTCGAAGCGACTCGGGACTACTTCGTCGCCCGACTGCACCGGCGGCAGGACGACTACGACGCGACGCGAGGCCTGCAGCTCGTGATCAAAGCATTGCAACTGACGCCGTTCACGAATGGACAGGCGCCATACCCGCGCCCCGACGATGGCGGGGGGTGCCGCTGGAAACTGTGGAGTCGTCGATGAACGTCATCCGCTGCGAGAACTGCGGGCGGAAGAATCGAGTCCCCGCGGCCGCTTCCGGTGTCCCACGATGCGCGCAGTGCCATGCACCCTTGCCGTGGCTCACCGAAGCCGGTGACGACAACTTCGCCGAGGTCGCCGACCAAGCGACGATCCCGGTCCTCGTCGACCTGTGGGCGCCCTGGTGCGGGCCGTGCCACATGGTCAGTCCCGCGCTCGAACGCCTGGCTCGGGAGATGGCGGGCCGGATCAAGCTCGTGAAGGTGAACGTGGATGCCGCCCCCGGCACCGGGCAACGGTTCGCGCTCCAGGGCATACCGACGTTGCTGCTGCTCGACCGAGGGCAAGTGGTCGCGCGGCAAACGGGTGCCGCACCCGAGGCGGCGCTGCGTACGTGGCTCGAGCAGGGACTCGCACGCAGCCGACCCGATGAGACGGCCTCCGACCGGACGGCGTAACCGGACGACATGGCGCTGCGCGACTCGGCGCGGACATAGTTCTTGTGCGGCGTCGATGGCGTCGCCGGTCTCCCGGAGCAATGCCCGCGCGAACAGACCGCCGCTTATGCCGACCTTGCGGTGAATGCTCCATGGCCTGGGTAGAGCTAGGGCTGGCCGCGACTGCGCGACCTCTACTCCGGAGGGAGTGATCGCATGGCTGACCGATACGAGCCACCGCGCTCCGAGTGGCGTGAGTTCTTCGATCTGGTCACGAAGGATCACGAAGGCGACGCCGTGACGATCGAGATCGTCGGGCTCGAGTACGGCGACCAGTTCGAGGCGGAGAAGCTGCCGTTCGCCTACATCGAGTACGACGACAAGGACGACGCCGTGATCGTCGGCGTCGGCGGCAAGGAAGGCCGCTTCCCGGTGGTGCTGCGTCACATCATCGAGCACCCGCAGTCGATCGTCGCAGACCCACCGCTGCCGAATGCGGTGCGGGCATTCGACATCGTCGGCAAGGATGGCACCAACACGATCGTGACCCTGCATTCTCGCCCTGCGCTCCCGCCACCGGACTGATCCGCCGTGATCGATCCGGGGGTCGTCGACCGCCTGCTGCATTTTCGGTCGCCGGATGCCCCGGTCCTGTCGGTGTACCTGGGCATCCCGCCCGATCCCGACGAGGTGCGCGGGGTGCAGTCGCGCCTCCACTCGCTGCTCAAGCCGGTGCGCGAGCTCGCCGACTCCGACGCGTTCAGCCATTACGGGCGCGAGTCACACCGTCACGACATCGATCGAGTCTTGGAGCTCGCCAATCGCGCTCGCGAGCTCCACGGGCACGGGTTCGGTGTCTTTGCGTGCGAACAGGAAGGGCTGTACGAGGAGGTCGCGCTACCGCGCCGCGTGCGTGATCGCGTCGAGGTCGACGAGACGCCCTACCTTCGGCCGCTGCTCGTGGTGCTCGACGAGGCCCATCGGTACTGCGTCGCTGTGGTGGACCGGGAGAAGGCCTGGCTCTACGAGTTCTACATGGGCGTGCTCGAGGACGAGACCAAAGTCCGCGGCCGCGCCCTCCGCAGGCCCGACTACGCGGGCGGATGGCAGGGCTACGAGGAGCGCAGTGTGCACGACAAGGCCGAGTTGCTCGCCCGGCGCCACTACCGAGAGACCGCCACAAGGTCGACGAGCCCATGGGCCGGACCGGCGCCGAGCTCCTCATCGTCGGCGGGCACCAGGAGACCGTCGCCGAGTTCACACCCTTCCTGCCGCATCATCTGCAGCCGCGCCTGGCGGGGACCTTCGTCATCGACCCGTCCACGATGTCACCGGGCCAGGTGCGCGAGCGCGCCGATGAGGTCGTCGACGCCTACGAGCGCGACGAGGAACGACGGCTCGTCCAAGAGGCGCTCGAGCGGGTTGCAGCCGGGGGCCTGGGCACGATGGGCCTCGAATGGTGCCTCATGGCTGCGAACGAGCACGCGATCCAGTTGCTCCTCGTCCACGACGGCGAGGAGGCGCCAGGCCGGATGTGCGACAGCTGCGGCTGGCTCGGCCTCGAGGGCGAGGAATGCCCGGTGGACGGGCAACGCACCCACAAGACGACCGACGTGATCGACGAGATGGCGGCGCTCGTCGTCGACACCAGCGGCCGCGTCGAGCACGTCTACGCCGACACGCCGCTCTCGCAGCACACGGTCGCGTTGTTCCTGCGTTTTCCGGTCGCCGACCCCTCAGTGCGTTAGCGCCCGAAGCCGCCAGAACCGGACGGCGTCGCCACCGTCGCCGCAGAGCCGGAGCCTGCGACGGCGACTACGAAGGGTCTTGGAGCAGGCCGATGCTGTTGCCGTCCGGGTCCTTCACCGTGGCGATCAGCCTGCCGCCACCGACGTCTCTCACCTGTTCCTGCGTTTCTCCGCCGGCCTCGAGCAGCGCCTCGAGGCTCTCGTTGATGTCGTCGACGTGCCAGTAGCCGACGGGCATGGTCATGCCCCTGCTGTGGCCGTTGGGATCGAGCCCGATGTCCTGGCCGTCGACCCGGAACCCGACGTAGTAGGCCTCGTCGGCGTAGGGCGCGACGCCGACGAGCTTGCCGTAGAACCGCTTTGCGGCGGCGATGTCCTTGACGGGGTAGATGATCGTCTTGACGCCTGCTGTCATCGAGAGCTCCTCACGCTCGCCGTGTTACATCGACCGGATCTGGATCGTCAGTGAGATGACGGATCGGAAGCGAAGAAGGTAACGGTGTCCGAACAAGATTGGCTGGTCGACCGGTTCGAGGACCATAGGGGCCATCTGCGCGCGGTGGCCTACGGAATGCTCGGGTCCCGGGTCGAAGCAGACGACGCCGTCCAGGAAGCATGGCTGAGGCTCAGTCGCTCCGACGCGAGCGACATCGAGAATCTGGGTGGATGGCTGACGACCGTCGTCGCTCGGGTCTCGCTCGACATGTTGCGTTCGCGTGCGTCTCGGCGGGAGGAGCCCGCGGGTTCGGACCTGCTCGAGCACCTCGAGAGCCGCACGGTCGGCGGCGACCCGCAAGACGAGGCGTTGTTGGCCGACACGGTCGGCTCGGCGCTGCTCGTGGTGCTCGACACTCTGACCCCCGCCGAGCGGCTCGCGTTCGTGCTGCACGACATCTTCGCGGTGCCCTTCGACGAGATCGGCGCAATCGTCGGCCGGTCTCCGAACGCGGCCAAACAGCTTGCGAGCCGCGCCCGCCACAAGGTGCAGGGATCGGGCCCGTTGCCCGACGCAGACCCCACCCGTCAGCGAGAGGTCGTCGACGCCTTCCTGGCCGCGTCACGCAATGGGGACTTCGACGCCCTCGTCGCGCTGCTCGACCCTGGCGTCCTCATGCGAGCCGACTCCGCGGCCGTACGGATGGGCTCGCCCGAAGAGGTACGGGGCGCCGCGGCCATCGCCGGCACGTTCTCGGGGCGGGCCCTCGCCGCACAGCCCGCGCTCATCGACGGCACTGTCGGGATCGTGTGGGAGGCGGGCGGACGCGTCAGGGTCGCATGGGACTTCACGATCAGGGACGGCAAGGTCGTCCACATCGACATGCTTGCTGCCCCTGCAAGCCTCGACGACCTCGACGTCGAGATCCTCGCTGAGTAATGGGCATGGAAGGCTGGACTCGCCGGTTCTAGCGTCACGTCAGGACTTCACGAGGAGCCAGTCGATGGGTTCGAGGATCACGACGGTAAGCACGAGGGAGATGGCGTACCCGCGCGAAGCAGCCCTGAGGGCGATCTGGGAGATTAAGAACATCGAGGTGACCGAGGTCAAAGCCGACGCAGTGGAAGTCGATCCCGAGACTCCGACCAACGGCACCTACAGGGTCCGGGGGCGGTTTGCCGGCGTGCCGTGGCGGGGTGAGTTCGCGTACGAGCTCAACGAAGGCGGGTTCCATAGCAGGACCGCCGGAGTCCCTCCGGACCAAGCGACGGTCGAAGGCGGTTTCGTCGTGACGCCGATCGCCGGCGGGTGCACCGTCATCCACTACGAGAAATACGTGCTCGCCCCGTGGTTGCGTCCGATCAAACCCGTCATCTGGATGTACCTGCGCTGGAGCATGCGCCGGGAGCTGCGCGACCTCGAAGCGCTGCTACACCGTTCGCAGTCTTCCGATCGGTAGCTCCCACACGCCGGCGGATCGGCGGCGCTCAATTTCGCCCGGAGTCCTGAAGCTGTCCTGAACAGGTCTTCCGCGGCATGTCGCCGACTGCTAGACACATGATGTACGTCGTGCGTCTTGACCGTTTTGGGGGGCCTCATGACCACGAACGAGCGTACGGTTGGCCGTTACCTGCGTTGGCTTCTTGCCGCGTTTTCACTCGGCGCCGGAGTGATCCACTTCGCCGTGAGCGGCGAGCACTACGACCTGTCGTGGGTCCACGGCGCGTTCTTTGCTGTTGTCGCGTGGCTGCAGCTGTCGTTCGCGATCGCGATCGTCCTCCGGCCCGCTCGACGGCTCTTGACGGCCGGCGTGCTGCTGAACACCGGGATCCTCGGCATCTGGGTGATGTCCCGCGTCTGGGGCTCGCCGTTCGGGTCGAATCCCTGGACCCCCGAGGAGGTCGGCTGGGCCGACGCGCTCCCATCGGGATTCGAGCTCGGCATCGTGGTGTTGTCGCTTGCCGTCCTCGTGCGGCCGGCCATGGCGCAGCACGAGCTGCCCCCCGTGTTCGCGCGGCCTGTCGTCGGGATCGCCGGACTCGGAGTGGCTGTGATCGCGTCGCTCGCGTTCACTCCCGCGTTGGCGTCGTCGCATGACCATCGCGAAGCGACCGGCGGGGACGGCAAGAACAAGGCTGCCACTGCCGGAGGACACGTTCACGACAACGGCCCCACCACGCTGAACGGCCAGAAGGTGAAGGGTGTCAAAGCGCAAGACGTCACGGCGGAGTCGCAGCCCAACAAGCCGCTCGATTCCGTGACCCGCGACGCGCTCAAAGGCCAGCTCACGGTGGCCCGCGACTTTGCGTTGCGTTACCCGACGGTGGCGGACGCGACCGCGAGTGGGTACCGGCTCGCGGGTGGGTTCGCGCCCGGGAGCGGCGCCCACTACATCACCTACGGCGGCCTCACGGGGCAAGGAGCGTTCGATCCCGCCAAGCCGATCTCTCTCATCTACGACGGCACCAGCCCGACGTCGCAGGTCATCGGGCTCATGTACTACGGGATGGGCGAGTCGGCGCCCGAGGGCTTCGCAGGGCCGAACGACCACTGGCACCGGCACAGCAATGTGTGCCTCAAGAACGGGCCCAACGGGCTGGAGGTGCCGTTCCCCGCCGACGTCGACGTGACCGAGGCCCAGTGCACGGCGGCGCAGGGCAACCTGCTGAAGATGACGGGGTACATGGTGCACGCGTGGGTGGTGCCGTCGTGGGAGAGCCCGCTCGGCGTCTTCTCGCACGACAACCCCGACGTGCGCTGCGCCGACGGCACCTACAAGACGGACAAGGCCGGGTTCTGCCAGGGCACCTAGCCGAGAGCTGCGCAGCCTGGGGCGCCGACATCTGCGTCCTAGGCTGGGCGCATGTGCAGAAACATCACTGAACTTCGCGGCCTGGAGCCCCCGGCCACCCGTGAGGAGATCGAGGCTGCGGCCAAGCAGTACGTGCGCAAGGTCACCGGCGTGACCCGGCCCAATGCCGCACTCGCCGGCCGGTTCGAAGCGGCGGCAGGGGAGATCGCGGCCATCACCGAGCAGCTCCTCGACGAGCTTCCGGCGCGGCGCCAGCCCCCCAAGACCCTCCCGCCGTTGCGCCGGCCCGAGGTACGCGAGCGCCTCGGCCTCGAGCCCTTTCCCGCCTGACGCGCCAGCGCTCTTGCGCCCGGAATAGCGCGATTGCTGAGCCGGTTCTGCCCGGCATGGCGAATCGTAACGATTTCAACCAACGCATCATCGACGAGTTCCGTACGAGCGGCGGCAAGGTGGGCGGACCGTTCGAAGGGCGCCCCCTCCTGTTGCTGCACACGACCGGAGCAAAGACGGGCAGGGACCTGGTGCACCCGCTCGCGTACCGCCGAAACGGCGAGAACCTGCTCGTGTTCGGGACCAAGGGCGGGGCACCGACGCACCCCGATTGGTACCACAACCTGCGCGTAAACCCGCGGGTCACCGTGGAGCTCGGGAGCGAGCGGTTCGACGCCAGCGCGCAGGTTACCGACGACGGTGAGCGAGACGGGCTCTGGCGGGACGCAAAGAAGGAGATCCCGGTGTTCGCCGACTACGAGCAGAAGACGCGCCGGCAGATCCCCGTGATCGTGCTCGAGCGCGTCGCCTGAGCAGGCGCGCGCAATGAAGATCGGAGTCATCGGCGCCGGTCGGATCGGCGGCAACCTCGCCACCCAGTGGGCCCGGCGGGGCCATGAGGTGCTCGTGAGCTTCAAGCGCGACGAGGCCGAGCTTGCCTCGTTCGCCGACTCCATCGGCGCCCGCTGGGGATCGGTCGGCGACGCGGTCGATCATGGCGATGTGGTGGTGATGTCTGTCCCCTGGCCCGAGCTCGACCGCGTGGCGGCTGCGGTGCGCGTCGGCGACAAAGCGGTCGTCGATACGACCAATCAGTACGCGGCCGGCGGCATCGCCCGGGACTTCAACGAACCGACCGCGGCCGAACACAACGCCCGCCGGTTCTCGACGAGCCGGCTCGTGAAGTCGTTCAACACGTACACGGCGGGGTTCCAGGCCGAGGTTGGCGACGGGCGCCACCCGGCGCCGGTCGCGATGTTCCTCGGCGGTGAAGACGCCGACGCCAAGGAGATCGTGGCGACGCTTGTGCGCGACGCCGGTTTTCAGCCTGTCGATCTGGGCGGGTGGTCGACGATCTCGCTTCTCGAAGCCCCGCGCCGTCCGGGTGCCGTCTACGGCGAGGAGTACCGACCCGAGGCCGCGCGACGGATAGCGGCTTCGGCCGCGACCGGCCTTGCGGACGCCGCTCGTCTGGCTGACGAGCTCAAGGAACCCGCGTAGTCCGCTCCCGTTTCGAGGGCGCAAGCCTCCGACACCGTCGGCGCGGTGTTGACGACAGGGCCGAGAACCGTGGACGTCGAGGTCGTCACCAAGGGAAGACGCACCCCGGTGACGCTCACGGGCTTCGGGGAGTAGCTCGTCGCACGCTCGTTAGGCTCGGCGACGTGCGCGACGAGAGCGGTGCGAACCGGCTCCTGTCCGGTACCCGGGTGCTCGACCTGAGCATCTGGCGGCCTGGACCGTACGCGACCCAGCTGCTCGTCGAGCTCGGCGCCGACGTCGTGAAGGTCGAGCCGCCGGGTGGTGACCCGATGCGGGTCTTCCCGACGCTGTTCGCGGTGCTGAATGCGGGCAAGCGAAGCGCGGCGGTGGACCTGAAGGACGAGTCCGAACGCGCCGCAGTGCTCGCACTCGCAGAGGATGCCGACGTAGTCGTCGAGGGATTTCGTCCCGGCGTCGTACGCACGCTCGGGGTTGACGCCGAGAGCGTGCGACGCGTCAACACGTCGGTCATCTACTGCTCGGTCTCCGGGTACGGCCAGGACGGGCCGCTCGCCGAGGTGCCAGGCCACGACGTCAACTACCAGGCGTGGGCCGGAACGCTCGAGCCCCGCAGCGATGACGATGCCCCCGTCGTGCCCAGGCCCCCGATCGCCGACCTGGGGGGCGGCGCGTACGCCGCGCTGGCCGTGTGCGCGGCGCTGGTCCGGCGCTCGCGCACCGGCGAGGGGGAGTCGATCGACGTGTCGATGACGGATGTGCTCGCGAGCTGGACTGGGGCTGTGCCGCCCCTCACGCTGCCCGACCGACAGGAGGTCGGAGGGCAGGTGGCGGGTTACGGCACGTTCCGCACCGCCGACGGCGGATGGGTCGCGCTCGGCGTGATCAGCGAGGACCACTTCTGGTCCGCGCTCGCTCGCGCGCTCGATCTCGACGACGCCGCTTCGCTGTCGTTCGCCGAGCGTTCGGCACTCGGCGCGCAGCTTGACGCGCGGATCGCGAACGCGATCGCGCAGCGGAAGCGAGACGAGCTCGTGCGCGAGATGGCGGCGGCGGGTGTGCCCGCGTCGCCCGTGCTGTCGCAGGACGAGATGTTGCGCGCCGAGCACTTTCGCGAGCGGGGGACCGTGGTGGACGGCCCCGACGGCGAGCCGTTCATGCAGCACCCCCTCCGGTACCGCCAGCATCCTGCTCGGGCGCCGCGCGAGGTGCCTCCGCTCGTCGAGGGGGCGGGCCACCTGCCGGAGTGGCAGGGGCGCGGCTAGTTGCCTTCGCGCTTGACAACCGACGGGGTTCCGGTAGAATCGAACATACGTTCGTATAGGCACTTCCCCGGCGGTTGGCCTGGGAGGTGCTGTGTCAGAGCTGGGTTCGGCGATCGACGAGCTGGCGCTCGAGGATCTCGATGTCACGCCGGCGACTGCCCTAGCCGATGACCTGGTCGAGCTCCGGGGTGCGATCGATCGGCTCGACGCGGAGTGGTTGCGTCGCCTGGCGGCGTTCGACGGGCGGGGTATGGGCGAGGAGGTCTTGTCGACTCAGTGTTGGCTGCGGCAGCACTGTGGCTTGTCGCCGGGCGCGGCCCGTGAACGCGTGGGTGTGGCGCGCCGGCTCCGGGACCTGCCCGAGACGCAGGCGGCCTTCGCGTCGGGCGAGATCGGCTACGCACATGTGCGACAGATCAGCGCCGCCGCCTCCGATGTGGATCCGGGAGTCCTCGCCGAGGGTGAACCGATCCTGGTGGACGCGGCCCGCAACCTGGACCCGCGCGGACTGAACAAGGTGATCGCGCACTGGCGCCACGCCGTGGAACCCGACGCCTTCATCTTGGCCGCCAACGAGTCGCACGAGCTGCGCCGATTCGACATCTCGGAGACCTTCGAGGGGATGACGGTCTTCGACGGTGAGGTCTACGGCGACGACGGCGGCCTGGTGCGGACCGCGATCGACGCGTACAGCAAACCGCTTCCCGACGACACCCGGACGCCCACGCAACGGCGCGCCGACGCACTCGTCGAGCTGGCGCGCCAGGTGCTGAATTCAGGAGACGCCCCGAGCAGCGGCGGCGAACGTCCGCATCTCAATGTGCACGCGCCGTTAGCGACGCTCGAGAAGCGCGCCGGCGCCGAGGCGGCTGAGCTCGACTGGGGTGGGGTGGTCAGCGGTGAGACGGCACGCCGGCTCGCCTGCGATGCGGGTGTGAGCCGCATCATCACGAACGGCGCGAGCGAACCCCTCGATGTGGGGCGCCGCACAAGGAGCATCCCGGCCGCGCTGCGGCGAGCCGTCATCGCCCGCGATCGCCACTGCGTCGCCCCGGGGTGCGACCGGCCGCCGGGCTGGTGCGAGGTGCATCACAAGAAACACTGGATCGATGGCGGCGCAACCGTACTCTCGAACCTCGAGCTCCGCTGTCATCTCCATCACCGCGACGAGCACGAAGGGCAATGGAAGCCCGAACGCGCCCGAAGACGCGACGCGCGAGCGAGGCCGCCCTAACCGAGTCCGCGGGAACGGGTCGTTTCTAGCTGCTCTGCCTGCGCGGTCGCGCCGCCAGCTCGTCGTCGGAGGGGACGATGCCGAGCTGCTGGAGGAACGCCGACGAGCTGAATGCGGCGTTCGGGGGCGGCGGCGGGGGCGTGACATGGGCGGGAGTGAACGGCGGCTTGAGCAGAATGCATCCGCTGGGCGCGAGGGCGATCAGGGGGACGAGCACGAGAAGCGCCCGCCTCCGACCTCCAGAACGAACGATCCTGCCCATCGCGCCCCCTCCGGTCGAGCCTCACCGCTCCCACTGCACGTATCGGCACGAGGGCGAGAGGGGTTGAGTCGACTTCAGTCCTGCGGCGGCGAATTGTCACGGTTCGTGCGGTTGTGAAGCGGCGATGAAGGACGGGCTCGCGAGCGATGAGCGAAGTTCTCCGTGTTATGGTCCGAGCCCAAGCGGTCGTTCTGTTTCTTCTGCGTTTCTTGCTCGGGCGCCCCGGCGCCGGGGTCCAGCGCACAGGCCGGAACGTCGACGCGAGCGGAGCGCGGACGCATGAGCGGCGGGGCGACGGCGGCCGGGCTTCGCGAAACATCCCCGAATGACAGCAACACGGAGCACAAAAGGAAAAGAAGCGTGGCTACAGGCACTGTGAAGTTCTTCAACGCGGAGAAGGGTTACGGGTTCATCTCTCGTGACGAAGGCGAGGACGTCTTTGTCCACTACTCGCAGATCCAAGGCGACGGGTACAAGACGCTCCAGGACGGCCAGCGCGTCGAGTTCGACGTCGGCCCGGGCCGGAAGGGTGAGGAAGCCCAGAACGTCCGCCCCATCTGATTCACAATCCATGAACGCCTAGCCGGAGGCCTCGATGGAGGCGTTCCTGATGGAGCTCCCCAAGGCGGAGCTGCACCTCCACATCGAAGGGACGCTCGAGCCCGGCTTGATGTTCGAGATGGCGCGGCGCAATCGCGTCGACGTGCCGTACGCGGACGAAGACGCCGTCCGACGCGCCTACGTGTTCGAGGACCTCCAGTCCTTCCTCGACATCTACTACGCCGCGTGCAGCGTACTGGTGAGCGACCGCGACTTCTACGAGCTCACGCTCGAGTATCTCCGTCGTGCCGTCAGTCAGGGGGTGCGCCACGCGGAGATCTTCTTCGACCCGCAGACGCACACCGACCGTGGCGTCGAGTTCGCGACGGTCGTCAACGGCCTCACCAGTGCGCTCGCCGATGGTGAACGGGAGCTCGGCGTCACGTCGCGCCTGATCATGTGCTTCCTGCGCCACCTGAGCGCGGAGGCGGCGATGGAGACGCTGGAGACGGCCTTGCCGCACCGCGACAAGATCATCGGCGTTGGGTTGGACTCGTCCGAGAAGGGCAACCCGCCGGTGAAGTTCCGCGACGTCTACGACCGGGCCCGGGCCGAAGGGTTCCTCGCCGTCGCCCACGCCGGAGAGGAGGGCCCGCCCGAGTACATCTGGCAGGCCCTCGACGTGCTGAAGGTCCAGCGCGTCGACCACGGCCAGAAGTGCACAGAAGACGAGCGCCTGGTCGAGCGTGTGGTCGCGGAGCAGATGCCGCTCACCGTCTGCCCCTTCTCCAACGTCAAGCTCCGTGACTTCCCCGACCTGCGCAAGCACAACTTCGCCGAGATGCTGCGCCGCGGACTCTTCGTCACGATCAACTCGGACGATCCCGCCTACTTCGGCGGCTACATCGGTGACAACTATGTCGGGACCGCGCAGGCGCTGGGACTCACGATGGACGAGATGCTCCAGGTGGCGCGCAATTCGTTCTCGGCGTCGTTCATCCCGGACGCCGAGAAGCAGCGACATCTCGACGCCGTCGATGCCTACGCAGCGACCGCCGCCGCGCCGTGATGTAGTGAATGCAGAGCGACCCCCGACAAAAGGAGAGCGAACGATGAGTCCCGTGAAGCCCATCCCCGAGGGCTACCCCCGAGTCAGCCCATACCTCGTCATCGACGACGGTGCGAAGGCCATCGACTTCTATACGCAGGTACTCGGTGCCACCGAGCGCATGCGCATGCCCGCACCCGGGGGCAAGATCGGACACGCCGAGCTCCAGTTCGACGACTCCGTGGTCATGCTGGCCGACGCGTTTCCCGAGATGGGTTATCAGAGCCCGAAGAAGATCGGCGGCACGCCCGTCACCATCGGCTTGTACGTCGAGGACGTCGACAAGACGTTCGATGCTGCGGTGCAGGCCGGAGCCAAGGCGCTGCGCCCGGTCGAGAACCAGTTCTACGGCGACCGGTCGGGACAGATCGAGGACCCGTTCGGGCACCGGTGGAGCCTCTCGACACACATCGAGGACGTCCCACCCGACGAGATGGCCAAGCGCGCGCAGGAGATGATGTCGGGCGGCTCGTAGTCAACCGGCGGCGCGCTCTCGGAGCACGCGCAGCTGGCGGTCGACCTCGTAACGACGAGCCCGCCCGGGCCGGATGCCCGGGCGAGCTCGTCGACGGGGGAGGCCGGGTTGCGGCTACTCGCTCGCGATCGCTCGCAGGACCGGGAGCTTCGCGGCGCGCCGCGCAGGCCGGATCCCGGCGAGCACACCGGCGATTGCGCCTACGACCAGCACCACGACGAGCTGCCCGACCGGCGCCGAGAAGCTCGGCGCGATCATGTCGCCCGTTCCCTCGGACGCGGCCTTGACCAGGGCCCAGCCGAGGAACAGGCCCACGCCGAGCCCGCCGACCGTGCCGAACACGGCAACGATCACCGACTCCCATCGGATCATCGACCGCAGCTGACGGCGGGTCTCGCCGACGGCGCGCAGTAGGCCGAGCTCACGAATGCGTTCGTACACGGAGAGCGACAGCGTGTTGGCAATGCCCATCAACGCGATGAGGATCGCCAGGGCCAGCAGCACGTAGACGATGCCGAGCATCATGTCGACGAACTGACCCAACGACGCCGCGTACTGATCGCGATCCTCCACGTCGGGTGCTCCGTACCCATCCGCCGTCCGCTGGACTGCATGACGTCCGGTCTCGACCGGGACTCCGTTGTCGAGACGGATGAGCACCGTGCTGTCGATGTCTTGGACCGAGTGGGGCGCCCATGCCGCTCGAGACAGGATGTAATTGCCGGTGATGTCGCGGGACTTGTAGATCGCCCCGACGGTGAACTCGGACGTCGTGCCGTCCGAGAACGTGACCGGCACCTTCGTGCCGCGCTTCCAGCCCTCGTCGTCGGCGATCGCCTTCGAGGCGGCGATCTCTTGCGGGCCGAGTGTCTTGACCGAGCCGGCGTCGGCATCTAGGTCGAGCACGTCACCGAGCTGGGCCGGGTCGACGATGGTGACGTTCTCGGTGGCGGTGCCGACAACCGCCCTCCCGCGGCCGAGGCCCGTCGCGGTCTGCACCTCCGGTAGCTGACCGATGTCGCGTGCAAGTTGGGGACTGACCCCGCCGCCACCGAAGCGACCGGTGGACACGACCAGGTCGCCCGTGAACGACTTCGTCACGCTGTCGTCGATGGCCGACTTGAGCGACGCCGCGAAGATCGTGAACAGCGTCACGACGCCGACGCCGACCATGAGCGCAGCCGCGGTACCGGAGGTGCGACGCGGGTTGCGCATCGCGTTCTGGCGGGCGAGAGAGCCCGTCGCGCCCCGCAGCCACCGCAGCGGCGAGCCGATGACACTGCTTGCCGGCCGGGCCACGACAGGGCCGAACACGACGACGCCCGCGATCGTGAGCAACGCGCCGAGCCCGGCGAAACCGAGCACCGAGTTGCCGCCGCTGAACACCGCGCCGAGCACGACCACCACACCCAGCGCCGTCAGCGCTACACCAGTGACCGCTCGCCGGGCGGAGGCGCGTGTGCGCTCTACCGCGACGTCGCGAATGGCGGCGAGCGGCGGGACGCGCGATGCCTTGATTGCGGGCGCCACACCGGCCACGAGCGTGACTACGACGCCGACGATCATCGAGATCACCACCACCGAGGTCTTGAACACCAGACCACCGGCGGGAAGCGAGAACCCGAAGGCGTCGAACATGCCCTTGAGCAATCCGGCGATGCCCAGTCCGCCGAAGAGACCCACGGCGGATGCCACGACGCCCACCAGCAAGGCCTCGATGACGACCGACGCCAGGATCTGACCTCGGCCCGCCCCGATCGCGCGCAACAGCGCGGATTCGCGGGTGCGCTGGGCCACGATGATCGAGAACGTGTTGTAGATGCTGAAAGTGGCGACCAGCAACGCGACGCCGGCGAACACGGTCAGCAACGTGGTGAACAGATCGAGGAACTCTTGGTTGATGTCGCTCGTGTTCTCGTTCGTGAGCTTCGCCCCGGTGATCGCCTCCACGTCGGCCGGCAGCACCCGCTGCACGCGCTTCAGGAGCTCGTCCTGCGACACGCCGGGTTGCGCCTTCACGGAGATGCTCCCAACCTGATCGGTGCGATGGAGCAGATGCTGCTGGGCGCTGTCGAGCGTGAAGGCGGTGAAGGTCGTCTGGCCCAGCCCGTCGGCCGAGCCGAAGGTCGCGATACCGACGATCTTCACGGAGACCGGATCCGGTGTCTGAACGGTTGTCGTGTCTCCGACGCGGAGGCTGCCGTCGTAGGCGGCGCCGCGGTTGATCACGATCTCGTTGTCGGCGCGTGGCGCCCGTCCCTCGACGAGCCGGTACGGATTGACGTCACGATTGTCGATCCAGTTGCCCGCCAACGTCGGGGGCCCGTTGCCGCCGAGCTTGTCGCCGTTCTTGCCGACGAGCTGGCCGTACCCCTCCACGGACGGCTCGGCCGCCGCCACGCCCTCGACGTCGCGGACGCGATTGACCAGCGACGCGTCGATGAGCCCGCGCTGGATATCGGGCTCGCCGGGATCGGTGCTGAGGGTCGAGGCGTGGCGGACCACGACGTCGGTGTCCGCGTTGGCCTCGGTGAACAGGTCGTCGAAGTTCCCGCGCAGCGTGTCGCCGAGCACGAGCGTCCCGGACAGGAACGCGACTCCGAGGAACACTGCGAGGAACGTGCCGATGAGACGGCGCTTGTGGGCCCACAGGCCCTTGAGACTCAGGTTCAGCATGACGACGAATCCCCCTTCACTTCTCGGACGCGCGGATACGGTCGAGCACCGACTGCTGGGTCGGCGCGACCATCCGGTCGGTGACGCGGCCGTCAGCGAGGAACACGACCGAGTCGGCGTAGCTGGCGGCGCCCGGGTCGTGGGTGACCATCACGATCGTCTGGCCGAGCTCGTCGACCGCGCCCCTCATGAACTCGAGGATCTCGACCCCGGCGCGGGAGTCGAGGTTCCCCGTGGGCTCGTCGGCGAACACGATCTGGGGCCGGGTAGCCAGCGCCCGTGCAACGGCGACGCGCTGCTGCTGCCCGCCGGACAGCTCGGCGGGACGGTGCGACAACCGGTCTCGCAGACCGACGGTGTCGATGACACCGTCGAGCCAGGCCCGGTCGGGCTTCCTGCCCGCCAGGGCGCTCGGCAGCGTGATGTTCTCGAGCGCCGTGAGCGTCGGGATCACGTTGTACGACTGGAATACGAACCCGACCCGGTCCCGGCGCAGGAGCGTGAGCTCCTTGTCGGACAGCGAGCCGAGCTCGACGTCGCCGATGTAGACCTGGCCCGACGTGAGGCTGTCGAGCCCGGCTATGACGTGCATCAGCGTCGACTTGCCCGAACCGGACGGGCCCATGACGGCCGTGAAGCGTCCGGTCGGGAACTCCACCGTGACGTCGTCGATGGCCCGGACGGCGGTCTCCCCCGAGCCGTAGACCTTCGTCGCCTGTTCGGCCCGGGCGACCGCCGTGTCCGGGGGTGCGGTGAGTGTGCTTGCCATCCTTGGACCTCCTCCTGGGGGGGTCGAGTCCGTTCGATCGTCGTCAGAGGAGGCCGCCGGGTCGTCGGGCGGCCGGAGGTTTCGGCGATACGTCGCCCGAAGCAGCGCTCGGAGCTGCCGCTACCGCGTTGGGAGTAGGCGCGTCAGCCGGCCCATCCCGGTCGCACCAGGCCCGACTCGTACGCGAATACGACGAGTTGAGCGCGGTCGCGGGCGTTGAGCTTGATCATCGCCCGGCTCACGTGCGTCTTCGCCGTCGCCGGGCTCATGAACAGCCGCTCCGCAATCTCGTCGTTCGTCAGGCCCTCGGAGACGAGCGCCATCACCTCGCGTTCGCGATCGGTGAGGTGGTCGAGCTCAGGGGCCCGCGCCGGCTCCTTGGCGCGTATGGCGAACTCGGCGATCAGCCGTCTCGTGACGCTCGGCGACAGCAGCGCCTCGCCGGCGGCGACGGCGCGCACGGCCCGGATCAACTCCACCGGTTCGGTGTCCTTCACGAGGAAGCCGCTCGCCCCGGCGCGCAGCGCCTCGAACACGTACTCGTCGAGCTCGAAGGTCGTGAGGATGACGATGCGCACCGGCGAGAGTCGGTCGTCGGCGGCGATGGCGCGGGTCGCGGCCAGGCCGTCGAGGCCCGGCATGCGGATGTCCATCAGCACCACGTCGGGCACGAGGCTCTTCGCGAGCCGAATGGCTTCCTCGCCGTCGTCGGCTTCGCCCACGACGTCGATGTCCTCTTGCGCGTCGAGGAGAGCACGGAACCCGGCGCGAACCAGCGCCTGATCGTCGGCCAGGACGACGGAGGTCACCGCGCACCGTCCACTGGCAGCTGCGCCCGGACCCGGAACCCGCCACCGGGGCGGGGACCGGCCTCGAGCCGGCCGCTGAGCGCGGCGGCGCGCTCGCGCATGCCGGCGATGCCACTGCCCGAGTTCGTGCTCGCGCGCCCGCCGCGGCCGTCGTCGTCGACCTGCACCGTAAGGTCGTCGTCCCCGTAGGCCACCCGGACCGTCGCGGTGGCCTGACCGGCGTGCCGGGCGACGTTCGTCACCGCTTCCTGCACGATCCGGAATGCAGCCAGGTCGACGTCAGCGGGCAACGGGCGCGGCGTACCCGTCACCTGCACGTTCACCTCGAGTCCCGCCGCGCCCGCCCGCGAGACGATGTCGTCGAGCTCGTCGAGTCCGGACTGGGGGGCGCGGGGCTGCTCCTCGCCCGACTGGCGCAGCACCTCGAGCACCGATCGCAGCTCGCCCAGAGCGTCCTTGCTCGCCCGTCTGATCGCCGTGAGCGCGGTGCGCGCCTGCTCAGGCTGGTCGTCCATGAGGTGGAGGGCGACACCCGCCTGGACGTTGATGAGCGAGATGTTGTGGGCGAGCACGTCGTGCAGCTCGCGCGCGATGCGGAGGCGTTCGTCGCTGGCGCGGCGGCGTGCCTCCTCTTCGCGTGAACGCGCCGCCTCGGCGGCACGGGCCCGGCTCACGCGCGCCACCTCGCCCACGGTCAGGAGCACGAGGAGCCACGCCAGGAGGCCGAACACGCCGACAACGCTGGGTCGGTCCTCGTTGCCTATGAGATAGGGGAGCCATGGAAAGGCCAGCCAGCCGGCCACGGCGACAGCCACGCCGACGACTCGGTGGCCGGCCATGATCGCGGAGATGAACGCGATGATGAGCGCGAAGAAGATCGGCCCGCGGGGGTAGTCGGTGGTCCAGTACGTCAGGGTGGCAGCAAAAGTGACGAGGAGCACCGCCACCGGATACCGCCGCCGAAACAGGAGCGCGACGGGGCCGACTGCCAGCAGCGCGTAGGCAAGCACGTCGAGCGAAGCACGATCAGTCTGGTTCTCCGACCCGAAGTACGTGCCGGTGAACTGGACGAAGGCGACGGCGAGTGCGATCGCGACGTCGGCCCGCCACGTGTACAGCCATTGCCGCCACGAAGCCGCCCGCGCCGCCAGTCCACGATCGGGCGCCATACCGGCACGGTATGGCCCCTGCTCATGGGTGTCATCGGCCGGCGGGCGGCGCCGCCGGTACGCCCCTGGGAGTAGTCCGGCTGGGGTCGATCCGGAAGGTCTACGACAACGCCAAGGCATCTCTCAGGCCGGCTTCAGGCTCGGTCGTCAGAGTGACCGGCATGCAGAACCGACACACGCCATCCCAGGTCACGATGACGGAGATCATCGATGGCCCGATCGCCTCGGTCGACCGCGTCTACGCGTTCGAGAGAATCCGCGCCATCTGTCGAGAAGCGCCTCGTGCCGTGGAGCGGGCGCGGGCGCGCCTCACCGCCCAACCGCACCCGACTGGTGACTCACCGGCGACGGCCGAGTGCTGGCTGCTGCTCGACGGTGGGCTCATCGTCTGCGCCGGCGTCGCCGCGAGCTCAGTGCGCGACGCCGTCGACGGGCTGATGGCGCGCCTCCGACGACGCCTCCGCATCGTCGACGCCGAATGGCGCAGTCAGCGGATCGACGCGGAAGTCGCAGAGCCGATGACTGTGCCCTGAGGAGGTCGCGCGGTCGTTCCCCAGCCGGTCCCCGGTAGCCTGCAAGATTCGGGATCGCGGGAGCAACGAATGAGTCGACGGTCGCGCTTCACACTCGTCGTGATCTTGGCCGGCATCGCGACGCTGGTCGCGTGCGGTGGTAGCCCGGGCGGCGGCGGTGAGGCGATCGCGCACGGTTCGGCTCGCAAGGGCGTGGGGCCTGCGGCGCGCGAGGTGTGCGAGCCGATGGTCCGTGACTCCGTTCCCTCTGCGGTCGGCGCGCCAGTTGTCGGTCAGCCCGTGTCGGCTATCCGTGGCGACACGTTCTCGTGCAATTACGCGTTCGAGGGTGGCAGTCTCGATCTGTCGGTACGTGATCTGCACGCGCTTCGGGCAGCGCGTGAGTACTTCCGGGACCTGCACGGCCGCGAGGGAGTCGGGGACGCGCTGTCTGGCCTCGCGGCGGGCGGCTTCACGAAGGGCGACGGTTCGGTCGTCGCGATGAAGGACGCGATGATCCTGACCGTCGACGTTACCCAGCTGCCGCCTACGCGGGTGGACAAGACCGACGTCGCGATCGAGGTCGCGTCCACGGTCCTCGGCTGCTGGTAGCGGCGCCCCTGCTGAAGCTGGGCAAGGCGTCGCAGCAACTCGCAAGGCTAGTCAACTTGTAGCGCTCAGGTGCTGCGTGCGAGCGTGCGCAGCCGCGCGCTGAGCTCGGGATTCGCCGGTGCGCGCCATTCGGCGTCGAGGAGGCCGAAGGTCTCGCGCGCACCGGCGGTGCGGGTGCGTCCCGCCGACTGCGTGCCGTTGAGCGGCCACCAGCACCAGCCGACACGCGTGCGCACGAGCGTGCTGAGGATCTGATCGAGCCACGCCTGCGCAGGTTCGGTCGTGTTGGTGCCGAACTCGCCCAGCCAGATCGGGACCGGCTGCGCGCCGGTGAGGAACGGCGCCCACGCCGCCTCGAGCGAGGACGGCAACTCGGACGCCGACGCGCTCCAGAGCCACGGGTAGGTGTGCGGCGAGACCACGACCCGGTTGGGCACCGCGAGCTCGACGGGCGTGGCAGCCAGCGGGCCGAGGTCGACCGCCGACGTGAGGCCCTCGACGATCACGAGCAGGTCGTGATCCTCGGCGAGCACCGCGTTGCCGGCGGCGGTGGCGGCGCGCCGCCAGTCGAGCTCCGGCGGCCCCGACGCCCAGCCGGCCGAGACGCTCGGTTGGACGACAGAGTCGGGCCGGACCTCGTTGCGCAAGTCGACGGCGACGACGGCGCGTTGCTTCCGGAAGCGGCGCACCATCGTTCGCCAGTCCTCGATCCAGTCGGCTTCGGTGAAGACTCCTTCGGGACCACACGGTCCGACCGCGCCCGCCGCGCAGTGCTCGCCCGGGAACTGGTCGAACCAGAGGCTGCTCCCGTCGGCATTTTCGCAACACCAGTCGTTGGCGGTCATGTGGTTGTCGAGGATCACGAGCAACCCGTGGCGGGCGAGCGAGTCGACGACCGCGCCGTAGACGTCGATCGGCCGGACAGCGCGGCCACCTGACCGGCTGAGCAGCTTGCGGTTCTCGCGCACGAACCGGCTTGTCACGGAAGGCGCGACCTCGGTGAGCGGTCGCCGCTCGCGCACGAGCGCGTTCGAGAACGGCAGGCGCACGCTGTTGAAGCCCATCGCCGCGATGCAGGCGGCGATGCGGTCGAGGGGTTGGTGATCGAGGCCGCCGACGACCTGGTCACGTTCCTCCGCGCCGTACCAGTTGACCCCGGCCAGCTTCACGCGTCGACGTTTCGCGTCGACAATCCATCGACCGTCGGTACGCAGCGGCGGCTGCATTGCCGGCTTCGACCGCCGCCCGCCTTCACATGTTGGTGGCTTCGCCTGCTCGCTGTGCGATCGCGCCGCCGCACCGTCGACGAAAACACCCGCGGTCGCGAGCAGGCAAACCCCGACGGCCACTGGCCTCGCACGCATGCGCTGTGTGTCTACACCGAGGCGCCGGTGCCGTCTTGCGGTGTCCGCCCTCGAGCGAGTTGGCTTCCCGTATGGTCTACCGAGTTGCCACAGCTCCGACAAGGCGGGCAAAGACGCGGGCGAGCTCGCCGGTGTCGACCCCGTGGGGATTGCAGCGACCACCGACCCCGCTGACATCCTCAGCCTCCGCCCCGACTGCGTCTCGTACATGGCGAGCGGTGACCTACGGCCCGACGAGGCAGTGGCCGACATGTCCCGTGTGCTCGAGGCGGGCTCCAACGTCGTGTCGACTTCGGTGGTGCCGCTCGTGTACCCGTCGTCCGCGCCGGCCCGTTATAGCGAGCCTCTTGCCGCCGCGTGCAAGGCCGGCGGCGTGTCGTGCTTCACCTCGGGCATCGACCCCGGCTTCGCCAACGATCTGGTGCCGTTCGCGTTCCTCGGCGCCTACGAGCGCGTCGACTCGGTGCGCGTCATGGAGATCCTCGACTACTCGACGTATCTCCAAGCCGACGTGCTCTTCGACATCATGGGGTTCGGGAAGCCGCTCGACGAGCTTCCGCTGCTCCTCCAACCCGGCATCATCGGCCTCGCCTGGGGTTGCACCGTGTCGGTCCTCGCCGCCGGTCTCGGGACGGAACTCGAAGACATCCGTGAGGTGCACGAGCGCGTGCCTGCCGCGCGTGAATACGAGACGCCGCTCGGGACCATCGCCGCCGGTACGACCGCGGGCATGCGCTTCGAGGTTCAGGGGATCGTCGGCGGCGAGCCGCGCATCGTGCTCGAGCACGTGACCCGCATCAACGAGGAGGTCGCGCCCGAGTGGCCCAATCTCCCCGGCCAGGGCGGTTACCGCGTCGACATTCAGGGCAATCCCTCGCTTCACTGCCAGTTCCACTTCGAAGGCGAGGACGGCGACCACAACACCGGCGGCCTGACCGCCACGGCCATGCGTTGTCTGAATGCGATTCCGGCCGTGTGCGACGCCGAGCCCGGTCTGCTCTCGGTGCTCGACGTGCCGCTGGTGACCGGACGAGGCTTGCTTCGTTAGACGCCCTTGGTCGCGATCATGCGGTTGTAGACGCCGATCACCTTGGACGCGTAGTTCGGGTCCGTCGCCCAGTTGCCACGGCCCATCAGCTGCCACGTCGGCGCCCAGCCCTTGGGGAAGAACGAGTCGAAGTTCCGCGCCGCCGTAGCCGGATCGGACCCGTACCAGTACGGCGAGGGCGGATGCGCCAGATCGGTGGCTCGCGAGCGACGGTCGGCGTAGTTCCGGAGGTGCTGGATCTGGGCTCGCACACCGTCGAGGGCGGTGGGGAAGCGACGCTGGCCCGCGCATCCGTCGCACGCGCCGAGACCCGAGAAGTTGTTCTCGCTGCCGCCCGTTCGGAACCCGCCCGTCTCGTGGTACGCCTGCGCGAACGCGAAGTCGCCGCGCACGTTCTCGGCCAGGCCTTCCTCGATGAACATCTGTGCCAGCTCGTCGATGGTCACGCCCGACAGGCGCGGCGACGAGCCGGTCGACCGGTACCAGGCCACGAGCTCCGCCGCCGACAGGACGGGCGGGCCCATGACGGGTTCGCCGAGCGCACGCAGCGCGCCGATCTCCTCGGCGACTTCGAGGGCCCGGTTCGCCGCCGCCACCTTCTGCTCGAACACCGCCTTCTCCTGGTCGAGCCGTGTGACGAGGCGGTCGAGCTCGGCTCGCTTGTCTTCGAGCTCGGCTCGCTTCGCGTCGAGCTCGGCCTGCATCTTCTGCACCCGGTCGGCGGTCTCGAGCAGCTGGCGTGCCCGTTCGTCGTCGAACTGGTCAGCAGCCTCGGTGAGCTTCGTCTTGCGGCCGGCCCGCATGCGGTCCTTGGCCGCGAGCACTTCGAGGCCCTCGGCGGGGTCGGTGTGCTTGTAGAGGGCGGCGGCGCGAATTCCGAGCTGCGCCCGTAGCAGGGTCTCTTGGGTTCGCAGCTCAGCCTCTTGGGCGCGCAGGACCGGGATGGCGGCTTCGAGCTCGGCGATCTGGGCCTGCGCCTGGTCGCGCTCGTCGATTGCCTTCTCGTAGCGGTCATGGGCGGCGTTGGCCTCGGATTGGGCCTGTTGCAGCCGCTCGCGGGCACGCGCGATCGCGGGGTCCTCTTGCGCCGCCGCTTCTGGCGCCAACACTACGAACGCGCCAGAGACGGCGGCGAGCACCGTGATCAGTGTCAGTATCGCCAGCGCTGACCTCGGCGCGGTGCGGAGGAAGCGAAGCGGGGACACCGGCGTCCTCAGGGACTCCGCCGTAGGCTCACGGTCGATGTTCGACGAGTTACTGCGATACCCCGGCGTGATCGAGGAGTCGCAGTTGCGGTCGCGCTTCGGGTTTCTTGCGTTCCATGGCGGGAGCCTAGAGCGAGGCACCGCCGAAATCGCGGCATCTGCCGCGGAGCTCGGGCGCGCGTCGCTCTACGCCGTCCGTCAGCCCGAGGACCTGCGCTGGCACATCCCGTCCGCGCTCGTGGACCCGGGTCTGTCTCCGGCGCTCAGCACGTTCCTCGATCACGTCGACGTCGTCGTCTCGGTCCACGGGTACGGCCGCAGGGGTTATTCGAACGTCGTGCTCATAGGCGGCCTGAACCGCGAGCTCGCGACGCAAGCGGCCGCGGTCCTTCACGCGGCAGTGCCGTCGCACCGGTTTGTCGACGACCTGCGCGCGATCCCGCCCACACTGCGGGGCGTACACCCGGACAACCCGGTGAACCGGGCGCGGGGTGGAGGCATCCAGATCGAGTTGCCACCGACGCTGCGTGACGGCGATGGCGTGGCAACGGACCGCGACGCGCTCGTCGCCACGCTCGCGTCGCTTGCGTAGGCGACGAAGGGAGTTGCACGTGGGACGACTGGCCGTCACAGGAGGCCACGGCATCCTCGGCACCGCCTTCGCATCTTCCGCGGAGCGCATCGACGTCGACACGCCCTACGGCCCGGTGGCGCTGCTCGACGCCGGTCTGTACGTCGTGCTCCAGCGGCACGGGCTCGACCGGTTCACCTCGGCGCCGTACATCAATCACCGCGCCCACGTGCGCGCCCTCGCCGACCTCGGGTGCGACCGTGTGCTCGGACTCGCGTCGGTAGGGAGTCTCCGGCGTGATCTCCCCGTCGGCACGTTCGTCGCCCCCGACGACTTCATCGCGTTACATCTCCGCATCTCGTTCTCGGACGACGACGAAGGCCACCAGACGCCCGGCTTCGACCGGGTGTGGCGAGCACTCGTGCTCGATCGCTGGCGCGCCGAAACGGACGTGCCGCTCGAGGACGGCGGTGTCTACTGGCAGGCGATCGGGCCCCGGTTCGAGACCCAGGCCGAGATCCGGCTGCTCGCGACCCACGCCGACCTCGTCGGCATGACCGTCGCCAGCGAGTGCGTCCTGGCGGGCGAGCTGCGGCTGCCCTACGCCGCGGTCTGCGTCGTCGACAACCTCGCCAACGGAATCGGGGACGCGCCGCTCACTGTGGGGGAGTTCCGTGCCGGTGCCGTCGCCAACCAGGCTCGTCTCCTGGACGCGCTCAACGCCCTGCTCCCCGTCCTTGCCGTGGAGGTGGCGACTTCGTGAGCCTGGCGGTGCAGGACGCGAGCCTCGACGGCCAGCGCGTCGGGATGCGCGTCGAGGAGGATCGGATCGCGGCCGTCGGGCCCGAAGTGAAGCCGGTACCCGGGGACGACGTGCTCGACGCGGCGGGCATGGCGCTGCTGCCCGGGCTGGTCAACGGACACACGCACGCGGCTATGACGCTCATGCGTGGTTACGGCGACGACCTGCCGCTGATGCAATGGCTCCAGGAGCGCATATGGCCGACCGAGGCCAAGCTCACCGAGGACGACGTGTACTGGGGCACGCGCTTGGCCTGCGCCGAGATGATCCGATCGGGCACGGTGCGGTTCTGGGACATGTACTGGCAGCCGGCGGCCGTTGCCCGCGCTGTGCAGGACGCCGGCGTGCGTGCCTCCGTTGCGCTCCCGCTCGTCGATGGCCTCGAGCCCGACAAGTCCGACGCGCTGCGCGCCGACGCCGAACGTTTCCTTGAGACGCTCGCGGATACAGGCACGCGCATCACACCCACGCTCGGGCCGCACGGCATCTACACCGTGAGCGAGAAGTCCTTGCAGTGGGTGGCGGAGCTGTCGGCCGAACGACAACTGCCCGTCCACATCCATCTGTCGGAGACCGAAGGGGAAGTGCACGACTGTGTCGCGGCGCACGGGATACGGCCGGCGCGGTACCTCGATCGCATCGGGCTGCTCACGCCGCGCACGCTGCTCGCGCACGGCGTCTGGCTCGATGACGACGAGCTCGCTTTGGTGGGGGAGCGCGGCGCCACGATCGTCACGAATCCGGTGTCCAACCTCAAACTGGCCGTCGGTCGCGTGTTCCCGTACGGCGCGGCGCGTGGATATGACATCCCCGTCGGCCTCGGGACGGACGGCGCGTCGTCCAACAATTCACTCGACATGTTCCAGGAAGTGAAGTACCTCGCGCTCGCCCAGAAGCACGCGGCGCGGGACCCGGCGGCCCTGCCCGCCACGGAGGCGTGGGCTGTCGCCTCCGGACAGCGCGCCCCGTTGCTCGGTCAATCCGGCCGCGTGGCTGTGCGAGAAGCGGCAGATTTCCTGCTGGTGCGGTCAGACGCGCCCGAGCTCACGCCCGGTGATTTGACCGCGAACCTCGTGTACGCGGCGGCGGGCTCGGTCGTCGACACCACTGTCGTCGCGGGACGCGTGCTCATGCGCGGCGGCGAGATCGCCGACGAGAGCGAGATACGTGAGGGCGCGGTCGCGAGCGCTCGCCGGCTCGGCGTGAGCTCCTAGGCCCACGGGCAGCTCGCTCTACTGACGTTGGAGCGGGACCGCGCCTTTGGATTCGAGACGTTGTTGCACATCTCGCGGGATCGCGACGCGCCACTGCGCGCGTTCGAGTTCGATCTTGCTCACCGAGAATTCGCCTCCGTCGTAGGCTCCGGTGGTGACGTGGAAGATCCAGTGGTTGCCTTGGTCGACGACGCTTTCGAAGGTGTGCCTTTCACCTGGGGAGACGGGACCGAGTTTGAGCCACCCGTCGTGGGTGTCGCTGGTGGCTTCGATGTCGACGAGAAACGGAGTTCTGTTGCTGACGGTGACACGGTCGACGAGCTGGGGGCCACGTAGCGCTGCGTGGAGGCCAGCGAGAGTTGAGATGGCGATCGCGCCGGCGAGGACCACGATGACTACATCGCGCCGGACGAGAACGGGACCCGATCGGGGTCGCGGGCGGGTGAGTACTGGGCTCATGGTGGGCCTCCTGGGCTGATCAGCCGGGCGGGGACGCGTCGCGCGATCGAGGTCGTTCGGCTGGCGAGGAGCGGCCCGGCAATGGCGAGGACGAGCACATACCCGGCGACAAAGGGACTCAGGCGGGCGTCGAGCCCGGCTCCGGCGGCGACAGCCGCGAGCACCAGGGAGAATTCGCCTCGGGCCAGGATGGTGAACCCGACATTGGCGGCCGGTTGCGGACCGAGGCGGTACAGGCGAGCGGCCGTGAGCCCGGCGGCGACGTTGAGGATCAAGCTCAGTACGACTGCGGCGCCAATCGGACCGGCTACCGAGGCTACGTCGCCGACGTCGATGCTCAACCCGAAGGCGAAAAAGAACACGGCGGCAAACGCGTCACGCAAAGGGAGCACGAGCCGCTTGATCCGTTCCGCGGATGGGCTTTCGGCGAGGACGACCCCGATCATGAAGGCGCCGATGGCCTCGGACACCCCCAGTTCCTCGGCGACGCCGGCGACGAGGACGGCGAGCCCGATGAAGCAGACCGTGAGGAGTTCGTCGTCGTCACTGGAAAGGAGTCGACCGACGACGCCAGAGCCCCACCGGGCGATGGCACCGAGGATGATCAGAAAGGCGAACGCCTTGCCGAACGACGTCAGCGTTGCGGCAACTCCCTGCGTGCCGCTCAGAACCGGCTGGAGGATCGCGAGGTAGAGCGCAACAAAGAGGTCTTCGACGACGACGATTCCAAGAATCAGTCGTGTCTCGGGATTTGCGAGTCGGCGCAGCTCGACCAGGAGTTTGGTGACGATCGCCGAGGAGGAGATCCCCACCACGCCTGCCATCACGAGCGCCTCGCGGGTCCCCCACCCGACCGCGAAACTGAAGGCGAGCCCACCGCCAACATTGAGAAGGAGATAGATGCCCCCGGCGGCGACGAGACGACGCCCGCCGCCGATGAGGTCCTCCAGCGTGAATTCCAAACCGAGGTAGAAGAGCAGCAGGACGAGGCCGAGGCTCGCGAGCAGCGCAAGTTCGCGAGGGTCCTCGACGAATGCGACGCCGGGGGTATGGGGACCGAACACGATGCCCGCGACCATGAAGAGCGGGATAGTGGGAAGCCCGATGCGGTTGCCGAGTCGCGCCACGATTCCGGCTGCGAGAAAGGCGCCACCGAGCGCGACGAGCTCGTCACCCATCGCCCGAACCGACGACGTGGCGCAAGAACGCTCCGAGGTCTTCTTGACGTCCCACGATGACGAGACGATCGCCGGCCCGCAGCCTCTCGTTGGGTTCGGGCGCAAGGATGGTCTCGTCGTCGCGCAAGACGGCCACCACGGTCATGCGGGTACGGCGACGGATCTCGAGCTCGGCGATCGAACGATCAGTGCCCGGCGAGTCCGTTCGCAGCGTGACCCAATCGATCAGCAGACTGCCGATGACGGTCTCGACGTCTGCGACAACCGCGGGCTTGAAGTACGCGCCGCCAAGCACCGCACCGAGTCTGCGGGCCTGATCGTCCGTCAATGAGATGCTCGCAGGAGGCTCGTCTCCGGATGCCCCGGGTGGAAAGGCGTAGAGATCGCGGCGGCCGCTGTGGTGCACCACGACCACGACGCGAGCCCCATCGGCAGCCGGGAGCGTGTACCTGCGCCCAATCCCCGGTAGCACCACCTCGGAGATCTCCAAGTCCGTCGGCTGGCGCTCGCTCATCGTCGCCCTTCGTGAGGTAGCGACTGCCGAGCCGTTGCGCGGCGCGGGAACACGAGTGCGATCACGATGAACGGTCCGAACACGATGCCGGCGAGCATCCAGCCCAGCGAGTCGCGCCGCTGCGCCGCGAGTGCACCAAGCGTCGCGCCGCTTGCGATCCAGAGGAGTTGGCCAACGACAAGCGGCCCGTTCACGGCGTTTCTCCGCGCCGCGCCCGGTCACTTCGATCTAGAAGGGCCGCACTGCCTGAATGCTCTGCAGGCGGCGACTCGCTATCGGACATGCGCCTTCGGTTGCGGATGCCGCTGTAGATGAGGCCCACGAGCATCGCAAAGGGCGCCAGCATGAAGCCGGCACACAACACCAGGACGACTAGATGTGACACGTCGGTGATGGAAGCTGCAATGGTCGGTAACAAGCTCGTTCTTGTAAGGATTCATGGCGCGCTCCGTTCAAAGCCACGAGAGTCTTTCTAAGGAGACCCGCTCACAGACCGACTGCCTGTGCTGACGCGCGCGGAACGACGCGTTCAGTCGATTGCGTCCACGCGTCCGAGACGCGGGAAAGAGCTTGTGGCGGGGTTAGACCAGCTGGCTCGACGGAGGTGCGCGGAGCGCGACCGTGCGGCGAAGCAGGCGAAGCTGTTGACGCGACCAGCGATCGGCGGTACCGGATCGGGTCCAGAAGACAGCGGCTGCGATGCCGGAGAGCCCACACGTCGCCAGCAACTGCCATGGCAGCTGCGACTGAGACGGCCTGTCGCCGGTCAACGCGCGGACAAACGACGAAGTCCTCTCGACGACCGCGGCTTCAGCCGTACTCCGCCCGTCGTCAATGCTGAGCGACGGCCGGTCGGAACTGGGCTCGCCAGGTCCCCAACCCCGGCTCGATGTCCAGCCAAGCCCAACCGCTGCAACCGCGATCGTGACAAATGCGAGCGTCCGCCACCTAGCCAACATCGTCATAGACCCTAGCCGGGTGGTTCGAGAACCGCCCTCAGGTTTGCGCGCGGTCGTTGCGCGTTCGTGGGTCGGTGAATACCGCTAGAGCGACTTCGGGTTGCCGAACAGCTCGCGCAGGCGGGGCTCGAAGTGCTCGAGCGGGAGCGTGTCGTAGTCGGGGTCGAAGGCGGCCTGGTCCCACTCGTCGGCGAAGCGCTCGGCGAACTCGTACGCGGGATGACCCTTGTACTGGTCGCGGGCGTTCGGGTCGCCGCCGAAGTGGTGGTAGTAGTGGCGGCCCTGGAAGTCCTGGTGCACCTCGATCATCCAATGCACCTCGTCCCGCACATAGGGCCGCAGGATCTCGGCTGCGATGCGGGGGTGGTTCGGGACACTCACCGCTTTCCCGACGTCATGGCAGAGGCTGGCGATGACGACCTCGTCGTCGGCGCCGGCCCGCTCCGCGCGCGTCGCTGTCTGCAGGCAGTGCTCGAGCTGGTCGACGGCGAACCCGTCGGTGATGTCGGCGAGTGACCGCAGCATGCCGAGCACCCGATCGGCGACCCGCCCCTGGTTCTTGAACGACTCCGTGCCGATCACCGCCCACTGTTCGGCGGTCGACTCGTCCATGCGGCGAAAGGTCTTGGTCTCCGTCTGCGTCATGCGCCCATTCTCCCATAGGGTGCGGCCATGGATCTCCCGAAACTGGCTGACCTGGAGCTTCCCGACGCGACCGGGGAACCGCGCCGGCTCGGGGACTTCTGGGCCGAGCGCCCGGTGGTCCTCGTCTTCCTCCGCCATTTCGGCTGACTCCTCTGCCGTGAGCACGCCTCGCAGTTGCGGGGCATCTACGACGAGATCCAGCGGCGGGGCGGCGAGGTCGTCGCCATCGGGACGGGGAACGTGCGCTACGCCGCATCGTTCGTGGCCGACGAGGACGTGCCGTTCCCGGTGCTCGTCGACGACGACGCCAAGGCGGCCCGAGCGGCGTCGGTACGCCGCGTCGGCTTCTTCCGGCTGCTCACGGACCGGCGGAGCCGCGACGGCGCCAAGCGGGCGCGGGCGGACGGGCATCGGATCCATAAGGCCGGCCGGCGAGTGACCCAGCAGGGGGCGACGTTCGTCGTCGGACCGGGCGCCCGGGTCCGGTACGAGCATGTCGACGACCACAGCGCCGACCACGCCCCGCTCGAAGAGGTCCTTGCGGCTCTTCCCCCGGTGACCACGAGCTGACGCGCGCGGCCGCGACGGGCGTCGTCGTCGGTACGCTCACTTCCGGGGAGAGGAGGTGCGATGACGCCGATCGTGGCCGAGATCATCGGGCCCGACCTGCTTATCATCCTGGCGGTGGTAGCCCTCTTGTTCGGGAGCTCGCAGCTTCCCAAGCTCGCCCGGTCGCTCGGCAGCGCCTCAAGGGAGTTCCGCAAGGGCGTCGCCGAAGGCGACGGCGATCAAGAAGAGCCGCGCGAGCACACCTGAGCCGGCTGCGAGGCGCGTGAGGGACGACCCGTTCGCCCGGATCGACGCTACCGATGACGCCCGGTTCTACGCCGTGCCGCGCAAGGTCGTGCACCTCGAGCCGGGAGCGATCGACGCGCTCCGTGCTGTGTACGCGGAGCACTTCCGGCCGGGCGCGGTGGTGTTGGACCTCATGTCGTCCTGGCGGTCGCACCTTCCCGAGGGTCTCGGCAAGGTCGTGGGCCTCGGCATGAACGCCGAGGAGATGGTGGACAACCCGAAGCTCGACGAGTGGGTGGTCCACGACCTGAACCGGCCTGCGTGGTCGCCGTCGCAGGCTCCGGCTCCTGCGGAGGCGGTCGGCAAAGCCGCCGCCTCCGCGGACCCGCGGCTGCCATTTCCGGACGCGGTGTTCGATGCCGTCGCATGCGCGGTGAGCGTGCAGTACCTCGTGCGGCCGATCGAGGTGTTCACCGACGTGCGCCGGGTGCTCGCGCCGGGCGGGTCGGTCATCGTGTCGTTCTCGAATCGCTGCTTCCCGACGAAGGCTGTAATGGCCTGGCTCACGACCGACGACGTCGGTCACCGCGAGCTCGTGCGCGCCTACCTCGAGCGCTCCGGTTTCGACGACGTCGTCGACGAACAGATCCCGACGCCGGACGACCCTCTGTACGTCGTCCGGTCACGCCGTCGCTGAATCAGATAGCGTGAGGGCGCCGGCGGCATTGCACGGGGGGATGAGCATGCCGAACGGGGTCGAGGATCTCCTCGCCGAAGCGCGGAGCTACCTGCACCGGCTCACGCCGCAGGCCGCGGCCGACGCCCTCGCCTGCGGGGCGATCCTGGTCGACATCCGGCCGCTCGAGCAGCGCCGGGCCCAGGGCGACGTGCCGGGCGCGGCGATCGTCGGCCGCAACGTCCTGGAGTGGCGGTTCGATCCCGGGCCGCACCGGATCCCTGAGGCGACCTTGCGCCGCGCCGTCATCGTGTTGTGCACACAGGGGTTGGCGTCCAGCCTGGCCGCGCGCTCGCTCCAGTTGCTCGGCTGGCGCTATGCCACCGACGTGATCGGCGGCTTCGAGGCGTGGGTGGCTGCCGGTCTTCTAGTTCGGGAGTGCACCGGGCCGTCGCCGGAGGAGGCTGCTGCAACGGTCAGTTCTCGCGGCCGCGACTCAGCCGGCGAGGAAGCTCTCGATCAGGCGGGCTAGCTCGACCGGGCGGTCGCCCTGGACGCTGTGCCCGGCTCCCTCGACCACCTCGACCCGCACGTTCGGCTGCCGGCGCCGTAGCTCCGCGACATCCTCGTCGCCGACGACGCCGGAGTCGGCGCCGCGCACCAGCATCAGCTGCATCTTCAGTTTCGACACGTCGTCCCAGAGCGGGCGGAAGTCCGGCACGTCCTGGCCCTCGGCGAGTCGCCAGCGGTCGTACCTCCACGTCCAGCTGCCGTCGTCGTGCTCACGAGCGTTGTGCAAGATCCCGCGCCGCAACGACGACTCGGTACGCGTCGGGTTGAACGCAACCGTGCGTTCGAGGATCTCGTCGAACGACGCGAACCGCTCGGGTCCGGCGACGAATGCCGTGATGGGTGCGGCCTTCTCGCGGTCGACACCGGGGGTGACGTCGACGAGCACCAGCCGCGGCACCAGCTCGGGATGTCTCGCCGCGAGCGCAACCGACGTCAATCCTCCGAGCGACATGCCGACGACGACACGCGGTGACGGCGCGAGCGCGCGCATCACGGTCGCGACGTCGACCGCGTTCTCGAGCGGCCAGTACTGACGGTCCGCACGCCAGTCGGAGTGGCCGTGACCGGGCAGGTCGACCGCCACGAGCGGTCGGTCGAGCGCGAGGGCGACGGTGTCCCAGGTGTGCGCGTTCTGGGCGCCGCCGTGCATCAGCACGATCTCGGGGTCGTCGGCTCCCCATACGAGCGCGCTCACCCGGCGGCCCTCGTCGACCTCGACGAACTCGCGCCGCACCTTCGGTGGGCCGTGCCACGCGATCCCGTATTCGTCCGCGTTCTCGCGGAACAGCCCGAACTCGTCGTACTCCACGAGCGGCATCAGTCTCCTTGGCGCCGTCGCAAGCTCCGGCTTTGCGGCGGTGGTCCGCAAAGCCGCCACCGCCGCGCGAAGGCTAGCGGGGCGCGATCAGGACCCCCGAAGAGGCCCCGCCTACCATGCGCGGCGATGCGCGTACTCCACCTCAGCCCGGTGCAGTACCGCCGCGTGACCGTCGTCGCCGCGTTCTTGCTGGCGGCGATCATCGTGACCGGCAGCGCGGTGCGGCTGACCGGCTCGGGGCTCGGATGCCCCGACTGGCCCAACTGTGAGCCGGGGCGGCTCACGCCGTACGCAGCCAACGACTTCCACGCCATGGTCGAGTTCGTGAACCGCATGGTGACCGGGCTCGTGTCGCTGGCCGTCATCGTGGCGGTACTCGGGTCGATCATCCGGACGCCACGCCGTCGGGACCTCG
>WNGE01000101.1_pt1 | contig 198119 bp, 175 predicted proteins | sample 5400651 | NCBI WGS metagenome assembly WNGE01 (sample SAMN13153370, study PRJNA577476) | soil metagenome | isolation source: 60 cm soil or saprolite under grassland replicate 2 | place: USA:California | collected 2016-06-15
AGGTGATGGTCACCTGGCAGGCGTTGGCGGTGGGGTTGCCCAGGGTGAGGAACTCTTTGAAGCCGGCTCCGGCGCGTCCTTCGGCAAAGTACCACACCTTACTCACCGGTCCCGAAACCGGAGGAAGAGTCGGGGTTGGTGAGGGGCCTGGTGTTCCACCTCCTATGCTTGCATAGTTGAGCAATTGATGGTAGATGTAGGCTCCCATACTGGCCAGAGACGTCCCATTATAATCCGACATTAATTGAGGATAACCCCATTCTTGAAGGTTGGTGCCCCCCGTACTATACCAGGCCCAGGCAGTCCAGCCCATCATATGCTTGTCAAAATAATTCACAGCCATACTTTCAAAGCCTGATTGACCGTCATATTCACCAAATTCGGCGGACATGACCGGGACGGTTGAAGTCAAGTAGCCAAAAGCAGCATCCCATTCTGCGGTGGTATTTTTCCCAGGATATGTATAAGGATGCGTATCATAGACGATATTTGAACCCGTGATAGGATGCGTGCCAAGTTGACTGAGATCGAAGCCCCAGTTCGTGCCAGCTACTAAAACAAGATTTTTGGCGCCAGCGCCACGCACGGCGTTCACCAGTGCTTGCATTCCAACTGCCTGATACGAGTAAGTATGTTTGGCATTATCATACGTCTCATACTCAGTTTCATTGGTTACTGAACAACCGTTCTGCCAGCAAGCCCAAGTATTTCCAGGTATCTCAGGAGCCTGAGGATGTGCTTCATTGAATAGCTCAAAAAGCACGTTAGAATAGCCCGAGTAAGCCTTGGCAACCTGACTCCAGAATGTGACGCTGTCGTTGTCAGGCATGTCCCACGTTGCGCCACCACCTTGAGATTGCCCACCAGCATCTGACCATTGCAGATCGAGTATAACATTCAACTTTAAGCTGGTAAGGCTATTGACTATTTGTAAGACTAAACCCTGATACTGTGCAGGAGTGCAACCTTTCCCTGGAAAACCGTTTAGCCAGAAACCCTCCGCAAGGGGCAATCGTACTGTATTCCCATACCAGTATGTGCCGCCAGGTCCGCTGGTACCTGGGCCCATAAAAGCCAAATGCGCTGTATCAACAAAAGTCACATCTGAGGGTAAGCAGAGGAACTCCAGGCCATCACGACCAACCCCATGAAAGAGATAGGGTTTCCCATCAGCTCCTACGATAGTGTTTCCCTGTACATTATAGGGACCATTTGCAAATTCATGATATGGCAATGATGATGCCGCTTGGGCGGTACCACCACTCATATGCGTCCAAAACGAGCTGAGTGGAGCGAACGCGAACGCGCCAATTGACATGACTGCCAGTAGCAGAAGACCAGTTACTTTGACTTTTTTAGAGTGTGACATTTATACGTTCCTTCATACATACACAAGACTACACCGTCCAGTAGGCTTCATGATATTGTAACAGTGAAAATATAATCGTCAATATTCCAAAATGTTTCAAAGTATTTCATTTCTGATGTAAAAAGCGCATTGCACACAAAAAAACAGAACCCGCTACGCTCGCCTCCAGGGTAATCTGACCCAATGAGAAGCGGATTCTTTAACTTATGAATTGGTGACCTAAATTGGCTATCGAGTAGACATACTGTACCCAGTCACATCACTGCCACCCTGGGTTCCATCAGCATCCCAGTACATAGGGCGTTCTGCAATAAATGGACCGCTATTCGATTGAACCGCCATCGAGACTTCATAGCCGTTATAACCATCAGCTTTGTGATAGAGATGCTGCATGACTGTCCCTACCAGGTCTACCGTAAAACGGCTGTGAGAGACTACTGTGACCGAGAATGTGTACGCATTGCTCTTTGCATTAGCCAGAGTAATAGTAATAGTTTCCGCATTTGCCGTTGGATTCTGAATCGTTAGCCATTCATCGTATCCTACATTTGTATAGCCTTCAGCAAAACTATAAGATGTAGCTACTGCTGGACCTATCTGACCAACAACATCGGTCCCACCAGTAGCCGTTAGTGTTCTGCCATTGCCAACGTGGTTATATTTGAAGAACATTTCGCGTTCGACTATAATGTTGGCGCCATTGGAAGTAATCTCTGCAGACACCGATTGTGAAGTAGGATAGAGAGCATTAGTATTTACATTCCAGAAAAGCTGACTTTGAGGTTTAACTGAGACATTATATGAACGCCTTGTGCCATCGGTATACTCCAGATTTATCGTGACATTTGCCTGGTTCATATTGGGATCAAGATTGGTAATTACAAAATTCTCCTGAAAGCGTCCACCGGTGAAACCTTCGGCAAAAAGCCAGTCATTGGATAAGTTTTGCATACCTACCACATCAGTTGCACCGGAAACCACTCCGGCGTTCCTTTCATTGATGTTTCTAAAGTAGGTTGGACGCTCAACCACAACCGGTTGAGTTGATTGCAGTACTACCGCCACATGTGCAGGTAATGCAGGGATTGCATTTGTGGGGAAGATTGTCCCACGCGCATCAGGCGCAACCGTCAACTGTTGAGAGCCAACCTGTTGCCCATTAGCAAAGTAATGAGCCTTAACAGTTGTCGCTGATGAGCCTGGATTCAAAATGGGGATGAACGACGCATAGCTTCCGCCACCAGCCTGGCTACCAACTGCAAGTTGCGCGAAGTAGAAGGTTGTTCCAGCATGGGTTATACCAACTACATCACTTCCACTTTTGACGCCCATGGCACTAAAGTACATCGGGCGCTCAGCCACAATTCCACTACAATTCGGCGTGGTTGTATTATCCACAGTAATAATCGCAGCGTCTGAAATCCCAGGTCCTGATGGTGATGTACCCAGGTCACCATCCACCCACTCAGTTACGCGCCTGGCTGATGGAACACTTATTGATACCATTTTTGTCCCACTATTTCCCCTATCTGGCTGTGTCAAATACTGTATATTCACCCTGCAATTCGTATTCGTTGGATTACTTAGCGTAAGAAACTCTTTGAATCCAGCCCCCACTCGTCCTTCAGCAAAGTACCAGAGTTTACTGACCGGGCCTGTTGTGGGTGTTGGCAGTGGAGTCGGGCTGGGTGACTGTGATGGAGATGGCGTAGGGATTGGTGCCGACACTGAAGCGTAGCTGCGTAAATACTGGTAAATGAAGATTCCCATATTAGCAGCCGGCATACCTGAATAATCTGTAATGAGTTGAGGATACTTGCAAATTGAGCCTGCTGAAACCCAAGACCAGCCTATCCAGCTTATCCTATGAGCATCGAAATAAGAGAGTAATTGACTCATATAGCTCGTACCACAATCATATTCTCCACTTTCAGCAGATATTACGGCATAGGAGTTGCTGATATTGCCAAAAGCAGTATCCCAATCGGGTGGCTGCTTGCCATTGTAGGGATAGGGATGTGTGTCATACACCACGTTCGTGCCAGTGATAGGATAAGTAGCAATCTGACTGAGATCATAGCCCCAATTCATCCCGCCTAACAGCACCAGGTTAGCAGCGCCCGTCCCACGCACGGCATCAACCAGGGCCTGCATACCAACACTCTGATACGTGAACGTCTGCGTACACACGCAGTCACTTACCCAGGAGGTATCATTTGAAATAGTACATGGCGCTGCCCAACATGACCAGGGCCCTGGATGTGGCTCATTAAATAATTCAAGAAGTACATTGGAGTAGTTCGCGTAAATCGTAGCAACCTGTTTCCAGAAGGTAACACTATCAGTATCGGGCATTTGCCAGGCTGCTCCTCCACCCGCAGCCTGTCCACCTGCATCAGTCCATTGTAGATCAATAATGACATTTAGATGTAATGAAGTCAGGATATCAACTGACGTTTTTATGAGACTTTGATACTGAGCGGATGTACACAGTTGGGCTGGTTGTCCATTGAGCCAGTAGCTCTCGCTAAGTGGAAGTCGAACCGTGTTAGCATACCAATACGTTCCGCTGGATGTATTCGTGCCAGGGCCCATATACGCAAGATGTTGGGCATCAAAAAATCCATCCCCTTTACAGTCGTACTCCAGGCTGTCTCGCCCAATGCCATGAAACAGGTAGGGTTTACCGTCGGATCCCAGAATAGAGCTGCCCCGCACGGTGTAGGGACCATTGGCATATTCGTTGTAGGGCAAAGATGATGTTGTTTGGACAAGAGAAACATTTTGTGTCTTTTGCGCCCAGATAGAGCTAAATGGTTGAAGCCAGAACAGATTCATTGAAACCAAAGCAAGTGCAAGAATCCCTAACAATCTAACTTTACGCGAACGCGACATTTACAAATTCCTTACATATACGAAAATTTCTTTTGAGTTTCGAAGGCTTTTCATTCAAACTATGTTGCTGACGTTTTGGCAAAGGATTACAGGAAACAAAACTGTCAAAATAGCGGTCATAGTAGCCGTTCTATTTGAAAATAAACCCTGAAAATACTGCTTTTACGGCTTTCATAGTTGTCTTTAGGACTATTTTGTGGTTAAAGAATGAACCCGCCACACTCACCAGAGGAACTCAGGCCTCAGGTTTGCGGCGGGTTCATTCTTTAATGTTGACAACCCAATTGGGCTATCTAGTTCAAATTGCCGTTTTTACACATCAAAATCTTAGATCGCTTGCCATATTTGCACAGTTGAATCGTCCCCCCCTGAAGCAATGCGCTGCCCATCCTGCGACCATGCGACTGCATGCACTGCATTCTCATTACCGGTATAGGTAGTGAAAGTTTTCCCTGCAGGCGGAGCAGGATTCCATACCCGCACCTCTCCCTCTGAGCTTGAGGCGATGTACTTCCCATCAAGTGACCAGGCTATTGCATAGATACCACCGGAATGTTCAGAAAAGATAACAAGTGGTGCCCCGGTGAAAGCGCCCCATATTTGTACGGTGCTTTCTGGGGTATCACCTCCGGAGGCGATGTGTTGCCCATCAGGTGACCACGCCACCGATTTTACAGCCTTAGCCCTGGAATGGCTACGATAGGTGAAAGAGGAAGTCTTGTCAGCAGTACCAGCATCCCACACCTGGACTGTTTTATCAGCACTTGCAGAGGCAATATGTGTACTATCAGGTGACCAACTTACCGACCACACAGTACCTGTGTGACCTGTATAAGTGACTAAATGTTTCCCCGCGTTCGCATCCCACACCTGTACCGTCATATCATCACCTCCTGAGGCGATGCGCGTCCCATCGGGTGACCAGGCTACAGTACGTATATTGTTAGTGTGGCCCCTGTATGGAGGAAAGTGATTGTTGCCGGTGAGGGCGTCCCACACTCGTACAGTATTATCAGAACTTCCCGAGGCGATGCGCGTCCCATCGCGTGACCAGGTTAAAGCATTCACCGAACCGGAATGCTGGAGAAAGGTGTAGCGATCATTCCCAGCGGGTGGAATCGGACTCCAGACCTTTGCCAAGCGATCATTACCTCCCGAAGAGATAAACTGCCCATTGGGTGCCCACGCTACGGCATATACCTGATTAGAATGGCCCTTATAAGTGATGTAGCGGGTGCCGCGAACAGGTATTGGTGTTGGTGTTGCACCCGAACCAATCGCAAATGGATTTTGCTTTGAAACTACCAGCCAGGCAGCGCCACCGGCTACAGCTACACATCCCAAACCAAGAAGGCCCACCACAACAGAACGCCGTGAGATACCACGTGAAGGCTCATCTTTTGGCTCAGAGAGAACAGGCTCAGGAGTAATGACAGGTTGAGGAGCAACAGGCTCAGGACCTGGAACAGCAGTATGTTCTTGGGTAGAATAGTGAGGTGTCGTGCTCGCAGGCCTGCTCATAAGTTCAGAAACGGAGGCATTCAGCGTTGGTAACCCCTCTTCTTCTGAAGAGACTATGTTAGACGATCGAGAAGAAGGCTGTGAAACAACCGTAGATGTAGAGGAGTAATCGCGTTGAACTGGCTTACTCGCCTGCTCCAGGGCATTCGCAAATGCCGATACACTGGCAAAGCGCTGCTCTGGTTCCTTCGAGAGTGTCGTCAACACGACTTGTTCTACCTCTGGGGAGATCGTTGGGTTCCTGCCACGTAATGAAGGTGGGATTGCCAGCATGTGCTGGCTATACATTTCGGTAAACGATCCTTGAAAAGGAGGCACCCCGCATAACCATTCATAGACAACGACACCTAACCCATATTGATCGCTGGCAGGCCGAGGCTTTCCCCGAATCTGTTCAGGCGCCATGTAGGACACGGTTCCTGCCATCTCCAATGTGCCCTGGGTATGGAGCGTCTGGAACACCATAGCCGTACCAAAATCGCTGAGCAACACTTCATAATTCGTTCCTAGTAACAGGTTCTCAGGTTTAATATCGCGGTGGATCAATTTTCTATTATGGATATACTGCAAAGCAGAGGCAATTTGACTGACATAAGGCACAATGACCGTCAAGGGCAAAATACTGCCTTTTGGATGGCGTTTTCGTAGTGTACCATTTGGAGCGAACTCTAGCACGAGAAAAGGTACATTATTTTCAACCCCAAATTCAAGCACTCGTAAAATGTTGGGGTGGGTCAATCCGGCAATGGTACGAGCTTCCTTGAGAAAGCCCTCCATTTCTTCATCTGCTAACCGCACGAGTAACACTTTGATGGCAGCCTGGGTTCCAAGAAATACATGTTCTCCCAGGTACACCTCAGCAAAACCTCCCTGCCCCAGGAGGCGGATCAGGCGATAATTACCAAGCCGTTGTCCCTGGCGATTTGTCATCTTCAGAATCCCCCTTTGGTACTATTCGGCCTTCACTCTTCCGAGTGTTGAAGCGATTACAGTTGATGAAGAATTGTAATAGCAGGTAGATTGAAACATAGAGAGAGATTACAACGTCTTAATCCAACACTTACAGTAATTTACCTAAGATGACGTGTACATACAAGGGACAGCGGGAATGAACTGATTTTTTATCAGTCTGAAATAATATCCTATTCCTAAAGAATAGTAACTTTCGATGTGGAATCTCTTACTAATGGCGATTATACCACAGGGCTTGCATTATTGAGAATAGATATTGTACTACAAAATTAACTTTTAGCTTGCACACAACAATTTTGAAGCATATAATTGAAAAACAAAATCCAGAAATTGAAAGTTTGTTGAGGCGTTTATGGAGCCATGATTTGAAGTCACTGAAAACTCTTGTCTTTTCATATCGACGCACAGCTATTTTCCTCGTCATTATATTTGTGATGGTTCTTGTTCTCATAGGTATCAGACAGCTTGTTCTCCAACCAACTCATGCAGTGCCGGATACGTTTGTCGTGCGCTCGGGATCCCAATTGCTGCTGAAAGGAAAACCTTTCCGCTTCTCTGGAGCGAATATTTATTGGTTGGGCTTAGATGAAAATGTTGATGGGTTAGATTACCCAACCAGGTTTAGAGTAGACGACGCGCTCGCAACGGCACGAGAAATGGGAGCAACAGTCGTACGTTCCCACTCTCTTGGCATCTCGGTAGGATGCCCCCTTTGTATTGAACCATCACTCGGCGTGTTCAATGAAACTGCTCTTCGACATGTAGATTACGCCATGCTGTCGGCAAAGAGACATGGCCTCAAACTCATCATCCCACTTGTAGATAACTTTCACTGGTATCATGGAGGCAAGCATACATTCACCGAATGGCGAGGGATTACTCATGAGCAGCAGTTCTACACCAACAGTACGGTGATCGAAGATTTTGAGCAGTATATCAGCCACATCCTCAACCGGGTAAATAGCTATACCGGTCTTGCCTACAAGGATGATCCGACCATTCTCGGCTGGGAAACAGGCAATGGCTTAACAGCACCTTCTGGTTGGGTTCAGTCGATCGCTGAGTATTTGAAATCCCTCGATCCCGATCACCTGGTCATCGATGGCAACAGTGGACAAAGCTATGACTCACCAAATTTTACGCACGATTTAGGTCTGCATGATGTCGATGTCTATACCGGACAGTATTACCCCTTGAATGGTACTGAACTCAATAAGCAAGCAGGTCAGGCGCAAAGAGCCAATAAGGTCTTTATTGCTGAAGAGTATGCCTGGAATAATAGAGGGGGAGGCAATCCTCTTGCTGCTTTTCTCACGACAGTCGAGACGAACTCTGCGATTGCAGGAGATCTCTACTGGTCGTTGTTCGGTCACAACGACCAGTATGGATATGTGCAACACAACGATGGCTATACCCTGCACTACCCAGGCGACACAGTGGATATGCAGGAACGCGTAAGGGAACTGCGCACCCACGCCTATACCATGAGAGATATGCCGATTCCTGCCTATCGCATGTATGGAGAACCGCACATCACGACTACCACTCCCAGGCTCGCATGGCGAGGAGTAGCAGGGGCTTTCTGGTACACCATCGAGCGTTCAACCTCTGGTCCAGAAGGACCCTGGATACCTATTTGTGCCAAATGTACAGACAACGAAACTCCCTGGATGGATAAAGACAGACCTTCAGAAACAGTCTGGTATAAGGTAGAGGCATCTAACCTTTCAGAAACAGGTGTCTATTCGGCTATTCAAGAGGATCAACAGCTTCCTGTAAGAGATACACGAAGCTCAAAATCAAGGTATTGCCAAACACTAAAAGATTAGTGCTCTAACCACCCACGCATCGTTTTATCATCCCCTCCTGGATGACCTCAAGCAGAACAAGATAACCAACTCCCACGGTACTTTTGTACTTGTAGCCTGTATACTACATTGTCGTAAAGTGACTGGATATTACAAGCAGCGTTATACAATTCGGGGAGATATATGTACAGGCTTCTCCTGATGCCTGAGCTGGTGGGCCTGATCTGATTCAAAAACTACATTTTGAACTCACTCTATTTTTCAAATTTTCTAAGATTGGGCTTCCATATAACATTCTGACGCTCACTCTACTAAATTTCTCAAGCTCAATTATATGAGCTCTATAAGGATTGGATATGCAAACTGATCGCCCGGAGGATCGAGCATCAGCGCGTTTAAAGCAATTACGGGATCAACGGTTATTAAGGCAAAACGGGAAACGAAATAGTATGGTTAATGGCGCTGGAACTCAATTCAACCCCCTGTCTTTTTCACAAGTGTTGAACATGCCTGAACACCAATCATTAAAAGAGGCACTATGTGACCAGTCAACAATGCGAATAGAAACAGTAACCCAACAAAAACTGCCACGTGAAGCTAATAACGTACCGTTTTTGGGTACACTGCCTATGCCCGCCGTACCTACTCCAATCTTACCAGAGATGAGCACACTTCCCCGTATTAACAAACTGGTTGCTTCCCATCCTAGAAAAGGGGTATTGGCAGTACTTATACCCTGGTTCTACCGTTGTTGTTTAATCTGTGCAACAGGGATACTTACGTTTTTGCTACTTCAGCTCCAGAGCGTACTTGATCATGTCCCAACTCATGCCTCAATCTGGAAGACAGGCGTTCAATGGGCAGAACTGGTCTGGTTGGCTCCCGTGCCCTTAGCAATTATTCTTTGGCTGGGTTGGTTCATCTTTGCTGAAGCGGTCCGTCCAAATCCAACACCAATAAGTTTACCTTCCATTATTACAAAGACGGGGCCACTCGCATATGCATCAACAAAACCTGTCAGGCTTGTCTTTCGTTTTGTAACAAGGGGGGATAATATCGACGTTCTGCGGGACAGCGTAGTAGCAGTACACCAGGCATTTATACGTTATCCACAGATTTCCGGACCATATCAGATTGAGATTGTTAGTGAGTGTCCAGTTTCTCTCAATTTAGGAACAGGGATAACGACAAACATCTATGTTGTCCCACCTGATTACATTACACAGCACCATTCGCGCTTTAAGGCACGAGCTTTAACATACTTACAGGAATGTGTACGTCCCCAGTTAGAAGATTGGTACATTTATCTTGATGAGGAAAGTCTTGTTGACGAGAAGTTGCTAGCAGGGTTGTACTGTTTCGTTCAGCAATCCATCGAGAGAGAAGCCCGCACTCTGTATAGCAAAAAGAATAATCATCCAGCAGGGTGGATTGGACAGGGAGCGATTTTGTACCAGGGAGGGAACTGGTTTTTTCGAGGAGCAGATGCCTTGCGGACGGCAGATGACCTGGGAAGGTTCCGTCTCCAATATGCTCTAGGCAAGCCCTTTTTCGGTATACATGGTTCCTTCATCGTGATTAGAGGGGTGGACGATGCTCGTCTCTCATTTGATGTTGGTTCTGCGAATTCAATCACAGAAGATGCTGCCTGGGCACTACGAGCATGGGCACAGGGTTACCGCTTTGCGTGGGTAGATGGTTATTTGCATGAGCAACCTCCTCAACGTGTAAAAGATTTTGTGAGGCAACGCAGTCGTTGGTTGTCAGGTATACGGGCAGTATTAGGAGACACAACAATTCCATTTATGTATAGATTGAGTCTTGGTATCTTTACTGGTTTATGGCAAATTGCATTTTTGCCTTTACTAATAGCCGTTGTAGCCCTGTTTGTGCACGCCAGTCCATTCTTTTGGATGCGGCTACCCGCTGACTTTGCCTGGGCCACATTCATACTGGCATATCTACACGGCATAGATATACAGGCAAAGCATTCGCATCCCTTTCTGAAAAAGAAGAAGATTGAGTTGCAGTGGAAACGTGCTGTCTCCTGGCTGTTAGTGTTCTGTAGCATCTGGTATACATTGCTAGAGGCAGCAGGTGTAATCTATAGTTTGCGACCAAAGCAGGGATTCTTTGTTATTCAAAAACCGAGCTTGGCAGCAGAAAACAAGATTGATACTACACATATGCAGGTATACCAGCAATCCTGGAATACAATACCCATGGAGAGAAAAGTGTGAAACGACGTTCGAAGCATGTCTATTTCATTGCTCTCATCTTGATGGTGTTGGGTGTACTTCTTCAAGGGCTGTTGCTAAGTGGGCATATACCTTACGTACACCTTTCGCAGTTTCGCGCGCATTCAGCACTGTTACCATTTCAAAAATACCAAACTGTAGTCGCATCGAGGGACCAGAATACGACTCCTGTTATACGCATGCGTAGGCCCAATTTCCAGACAGGAATAATTTTTCCTCAATGGGGTACAAATGCTTATGATTCCACAGATAAAAATTGGCAGGTAGGACTAAAAGACATACAGAATCAGACCAGCGCACAATGGATTGAAATACCTATTAATCTCTATCAGTCCTCAGTCACCTCTACACAGGTTACAGTCTCAGAAATCACACCAACACCCAACGCAGTAGTAACAGGGATACGTACAGCACAGGCCAGTTATTATCATGTGTTTATAGTCCCATTGCTGAGTGTTGGTGGAACTTTAACCTGGTCAGGATCGATTCAATTCTCTACGACCCAACAAAAACAGCAATGGTTTGATAGCTATTGGCAAGCTCTACAGCCGTATGTAGTAGCTGCCGCGCAGGCTGGTGCTGAAGAACTGGCGATAGGCACCGAGCTTGAAAAACTCCAATTAGCGCCAGTTACTCTTTGGAATCAATTGATCGAAAGAGTACACCAGGTTTTTCCTGGAAAACTGACATACGATATGAACTGGTCATCTCTTTATTCTCAAATACCCTCCTGGATGCATAATCCCATGTTGACTGCTGTTGGAGTTTCTGTTTATATTGCATTGACGAATACCCCACAGAGGCTTGACCCTGCTATCCTACCTGGACTTTGGCAAGAAAAGATTGGGAAACTCATGGATTCGTTTTCGATACAACTCAGCAAGCAAGTGTTCTTATCTGAAATTGGGTATCGCGACAGCGCTTTTGCCCTTTATCGTCCTTGGGAACGAGGTGCACGAGCTCAGGCTGAACCAGCCGATCCCGGTGAACAGGCCGCAGCCTACGATGCAGCATTGATGAATGTGGTTGTGGACCCACATATTATGGGCATCTACTTTTGGGCATGGTCTGTTCCGTTGTTTGAACCAAATTGGAAACCTGCGGCCAAGATCCTTTATAAGTGGTATACATCACCACAAGCATGATTGTGGATTACATAGAATAGCAATAGTTTGAGTTTGCGCAACCTCTTTATTCAGTGATCGATTGTGACACATGTTATAGTGGCATCACTTGTGGCTCTACTACACTCTCATTAGTGCTGCTGTGACCATTTGTACCAACGACGGTAGATATTGATGACAGAGCCAGCTGCATTGCAGTTTCAGCAGGTAGATTGGATTCCATCACTATACCATTGTCAATGTAGAGATGATATTTGAACATAGCCAGGTCGAGAGCACCATTATGGGAGATAAAAAACGCTTGCTCAAAGTGCTCTGAGAGCAGGTGGCTTGTGACCAGGTCGATAAGCGCTTGCATTCGATCCTGGCTGGCCAGACTCAATGGTTCATCCAATAGAATAAAACCAGGTGCGATGCTCAATTCACGTGGAAGTGCAGCAATGGCGAAAGCCAATCGCAGGATAAGCGAGAATTGATCAGCAGTTCCCCCTGAAAGAGCCGATTGAGGAATATACTCTGCTGCTGCCTGTTCCCAGACGTTTAATTGGAACGCGCCGCCACTGGTGGCGCCCTCTTCATGCTCCGTGGAGAGTGTTACGTCGTGATAACGTCCACGAGTCAACAAAGGCAGCAATTGTTGCATATAGTACTCGATACGCGGGATCATCCTGTGCATGAGTCGTTCAACTGTGGCATTGATCAACAACCCACCCCGTTCTTTGGTCTGATAACTGCGTTCTTGCTGCTGCATACGTCTACGTGCTTGCTCCAGGTCAATTCTCTCTTTACCGGTTTCAAGCCGTGTACTGGATTCCAATTCTTTTAGTTCATATTGGTGCAGCTCTAACTCAACAGCCGCAATTTGCTCTTCCAGTTGAGTGCGATTCTCTGGTGAGTACTCACTGAGAAGAGGCCAGACAGCCGAGATATGTGCAAGCGTATATGCTTTGGCAGGTGGCCGATTGCGTTGTGCAAGCGTCTTAGCGATCCGTTCATATGCTTGCTCGATTTCATTCTTACACAAATCAATTTTAGCTAGTGATGCATCCTCCTGCTTCTTGAGATCATCAAGTTCTTGCAATATAGCTGATTCGTTAGCTTCTTGAATTTCCCGTTCGCAACGAGCATGCAAGCTTTGTAGAGCCTCAGCGAAAGGATTTGGCGGTATGATCCAACTACCGACGGAACCGCTGTATTTTGCGAGTTGGCGATAGTATTCGGAGAGTGATTCCTGGCTTCCCTTGAGCAAGGTTGCCTGTTGGGTATGACGATCCTGAATCTCGAATTTGTGTGCGAGAAAGAGATGTAGTGACTCAAGCTGTTTGCGAGCAGCGGCTTCGGCAGTACTGATCGCTGTTTGCCCAAAGGAGAAACCTAGAGACTGGACACGCTGGCGTAAGGAGTCCTGCAGTGTGCGCAATGCATCACGTAATGCCCCTTGTTGCTCCCGAGCGCGTTCGATCTGCTGCACAGGATTACCAGCTTGAAACTCCTCGCGCTGCTTCAGTAAAGCAAGTTTACGCGTCAGAAGCCCATCGAGAGTCTCCTGATGGCCTTTGAGCTGTGACACAAGTTCGGGCAATACGTCCCTTTTACTATCGATGCTTGCTATTTCGTGTTGAGTTGCTGTGATAGCTCCCTCGACTTCAACTCGAAGTTGCGCATCTGAAGGTGCAATCGTGGTTGAAGAAGACGGTGTATTTTCTGGATCATTTACAGGCGCGAGGACAATAGACAGTCCCTCTTCACCCGCGGCTGTAGTTATCTCGCTACGCACACGTGCGACATTTTCTTCGTCATCACGGATTTTTTCGTCAATATCGTCCCAATCTTTTGCATGGCGCAAATCTTGCAAATGCACTTGTTTCTTACGCAGCTCTTCAACAGCTTCAGAAGTGGCATTGACCTGACTCTGAACTGAAAGAGTTTGTTGTCGACTTTCAGTCAGTTGCTGTTGCAAGTCAGCTAAACTTTCGTTAGAGTCTGGTAGCTGCTGAAGTAGAGATGTGGCCTCTTGAGTAGAACGAGGAATAGTGCCGCCAAGCGAGCGAATCTCTTGCTCAACCCTGGCAAAGGCTTCAGGATCTTCTGCCATACGCGTGGCCGTTTCGCGAGCAGCAACCATCATACCGACACGGCTGATAGCTTCCTGCATCTGCCGATCAGCATGCCGCTCTTTTTCGCGGGTTTTAGTATAATTTCTAATGCTAAGCCCTGCTCCTACCAGAAGTAGGAGAGCCACAATACCAACAACAACGGCGAAAATTGAATGGTGAGCAGCCTGAACAAGAGTGCCAATACTACAGAAAATGAGCAAAACAACGCAGGCTATAAAGATTCCGATTTGTATAGTTGCTGTTCGGCGCATTGCGAGAACAGTAAGTGTCAACTGCTCTTGCTGATTATGGGCGTTCTTCACGTTTTGTTCAGCATTTGCAAGCCCTTGGGCCTGTCCCATTAGACGTAACCATTCTTCAAGCTGATGATGGATACTGAGTTGTCGCCATTGTTTTTCGATCTCATCAGTACGCTCTTGTCCCTGTTGTGCTTCACCTTCGACGAGGGTAAGTTTCTTTTCTGTCTCTTGCAATGCTGCATTTACTTTAGCAAGTTCAACGCTATTTTCCTCGGCAGGCGCACGATCGTCCAATCTGTTGGTACGCGCTTTCTCTGCTTCTTCGAGAGTGGTAAACCGAGCAGACAAGGTTTGAAGGCGTTGCAGACGAGCTTCCAACTGAGGCCGCGCTGTACGAAATTGTGCTTCTAATTCCTGTTGGGATTGCTGAACTTCATCGACGAGCAGACGAGTATGTATTATTTGGTCATCAATTTCTGCAAGTTGCACCTGAATGTGCTTATCTTGCTTGAGTTCTTGCTCAAGATCTTTGATGGAGTTGACGGCAGCGAGTAAATCTGCCGCCATGCGTTCCATAGTGCCAAAGGATCGAGTGAGATCGGATAGCTCTTGCACGCGCTGCTCGAGAGCAGGTAATTCATCAACTTCACGTCGCTCAATGTCATTAAGCTGGCGCTCAAGTTCAGGTAGCTCGCGCTGAGCCACGGCGATAGTTTCGTAAGCGGTAATAATTTCACCAAGGATATTTTGTGCTTTTCTAAGTTGCTGTATACGATTCTGCTGGATTTTAAATTCTTCACGTTTGTGTTGAAGGCGTTCTAGCGCGTGTTCCTGTTCCGCTATTTCAGCTTCTTGCTTATCTACTTCTACAAGATCTTCGCGAATGGTGACAGCGTCGAGAGCTGCTTCGAGCTGGCCCAATTGAATGCTCAGATCTGGTATGCGATTCTGTATTTCGGCCAGGTCAAGCAGCTCTCGAGATTCAGTAAGCAAACGCTCATCTTCTTCAGTTACTTTGAATTGCTCGGACAGGCGAGTTAGTTTCTCAAGCCCGAGCAATGTATGCAAAGTAGCTTCGCGTTCGCTACCACTGAGTTGTTCAACACGACTCAATGCCTTCTGTTCTATCAAGCAGGAGTTACGTAGTGTCGCTCCATCGATATGGCCTATTTCGCTGATAATCCGTGAGTTGGCTGCATCGAGGTTAGTAATAAGTTCCTCAGGCATACCAAGTCTGTGCACATTAAGGGAGATCTCCTGGCCTTTACCTCTTTTAATGCTACGCTTGATGATAAGTTCAGAAGGGCCGATCGTTAGAATTAAAGTAACATGAGCCTCGTTTTCACCATAAAGAATCAGATCATCATAGCGTCTATTTTCATCCTGAGAACGTTTTTTTCGCGTAGAAGTGAGAGATTCACCATAGAGAGCAAAGTAAATGCTTTCAAACAAGGTTGACTTGCCAGCTTCGTTTGGACCTTGAATCAGAATACTGCCTCTTTGTGGAAAGTGCAGATCAATCTCTCGCAAGAGCCTGAAACGTTCGACCGTCAAATGTTTAAGGATTATCATATATTTTTACTCCGATGGTGGGTCTAGTAGACACGCAAGGTTGCTATCTACATATGCCTTAGGGCGGCTAGTAGCTCTTCTTTGGTAGCCTGCAAGGCTTTTCGTTCCTGTTCATCAGGGGCAGCAGCAATCCACTCGTCCGCAAGGGCCATGAGTTCCTCACGTGGAGAAAAGCGTTCATCTCTATGAACTGAACTTACATGCCCATCCGCTGATGAAATGATTTCTTGTTCAGATAGGAATGAAAGAGCGCTGTCGTCAATTGATAGGGCAAAACAACGCTCTTCACCATAGTGTCGAATATGGTTGAGATCCAATTGATGATATTGTTCACGAGTGAGTTCGCCTTCAAAGCGAAGTTGTACCATAGCATCATTAGTGCATAATGGGCGCAGGCGCTCTAGTATGCTTTCAGTAATATCTATATGGTTTGCATTTGTATCATACTGCATCAATTCCTTTGCAGGCACAACTAGCCTTCGCAATTGGAGGGATACTACAGCGATATGCTTACACCAACGAATGCCATCGGCTGCAAGACCTATAAAGACGAAACCAGGCTCATCGTCAGGATCACTGAAGTCGATATGCTGCGTAGCTCCTGCAACAATAAGATCACATTGACCAATTGATAGTTGCCGATAAGCATGATGATAGCCAGCCAAAATATATCGGAAAATTGATTGGTTAGCTATACTGGCTCGATTGACTTGAGCACGTATATCATCTAAAGATATTTCTGTCGCAAAACCTTCTATTGGTGCATGCAATATGAGCATGGGAATAGCTACACGCTCTAAATCACTGTGCAAGTGCAGGTATTCAAAAGGATCGCCTTCTTGACCAGCCACAACACTTAGACCACATATACCAACCTGGATACCTCGTATATCAAAAACTACTGGTTCGAGATGCTTGCTTTCTTGTACCTGAACAGGATTTGGAGCCTTCGATGTATCAGAAGATTGCGCGAAATAGTGTAAGGCTCCTAAGTGCGCATAGCTGAGCTGAGGAGCAGGAGTAGAGGAGACGAAATCGGCTTTTGCTCTATCCAGAGCGGAGGGTGTCTCCATCGAAGTATCATGAATGCCGCCAATAGCAAGAGTCCGAATGCCTGCATGGCGCAGTTGGGCGAGTCGCTCAGCGACAAAGCTACGTTCTTGCTCATCAGGATTTGTAGTATCAAAAAGATCACCGGCTTGTACGAAGAGGTCAACACCCTGACCAATAGCAAAATCCGTTGCCTGTCGAAAAGCATGGCGCAATTGTTGCTTGCGCAGTTCGCGCTTGCGTGGAGGTTGACTTAACGCGCTATATCCTAAATGATTGTCAGCCGTTAAAACTATGGTGATGACGCCGTCCATCTGCTTTTGTTCTTCTATACCGCTATCAGTTTGTATGAATTCAGGATTCTGCTCCATATCTTTTGCACCATTGTTCTGCTTTAGCTTATGAGTAACCAGAATTGAACAGGCAAAGGTTACCCCTTATGAATAAATAGCTTGTATCTGCGCTCACTTCATTTCTAATGCCGCTTATGACGAGTCTATCATAAACATCGAAGTTTAAAAACTTGTGACATAAAAAGAGGGACTATTTGGGGGGGATAGAAGGAAAGGGCGATTTTTGCGCAGATCGAACATGCACACTCTGTTCCAGAAGCTTCGCAATTCCAAAATCGCTCACCATCAGCGTTCTATCGGCGCGTACCAATATACTCTCCGGTTTGACATCCCGATGAATAACGCATTGATCATGCGTATACTGAAAGGCCGAGGCAAGTTGGTCGACGTAGAGGACTATAGTTGACAACGGAACGCGATCACCCTTGGTATGACGATCACGCAGCATCCCCTCAGGCGCAAATTCCATTGCGTATTCGATTATCATTGCAGCCTTCTTTTGAGAATATCTTCCACCGTGACTATAATGGAAGCATCTATCTTGCTTGCACCATCGTAATCTGCGTAGCTTTACGATTCAACGTACTATTCAGGAGAACGGCGTTAAGAATGACAGCTCCAATGCCTAGAGGAACAACGCAGAAGAGACCTAATCCTAGAGTAAACACTACTAGCAAGATGACAAAGGGCCAGTAAATGACAAAGCTACAGATGAGTAGGACAATTCCAGTTGTTGTTTCGCCTGCCATGAGCCAGCCAACGCCATAGATACCCAAAAACAGCGAGAGGAGCACTTCGACGAGCACGGGTGTAGTATTTTTATTCGCATTGTTGACTACAGTGACATTCACTCCTGGCGGATATGGCGGAGGGTAGGGGTGTGGCGGCATAAAAGCTTGTTGTGGCGCGTAGCCATAGTTCTGTTGCGGCGGTATAGAACCATATTGTGGAGCATAGCCATAGTTCTGTTGTGGCGGCATAAAAGCTTGTTGTGGCGGAGTGTAACTTGGCAATTGAGGTCGTGGCTGTGATGCTGAGGTGGCTGCCCCACAATTGGGACACACAAGAGCGTTGTCAGGTAGAATCCCTCTACAACTTTCACAGTTCATCATAATCTTATTTCCCTTTCTTTTTCTACGTTCCTGGTGCCCATGCGGATGTTGGAGCAACTGTCGGAGTTGTAGCGTCTCCCCTAGCTGTAGCCTGTAGTGTAGGGGTAGCAGTGGGAGTGGGCACGCTGGTGGGAGTAGTAGAAGCTCCCGTTTGAGCTGATGTAGCGGTAGGCTGTGTCTGTCCTCCTGGTGCAGTGGGTGGTGTCTGTTTGCTAGCAAAAAAGTATGCGGTCCCTGCGCTTGTAACTGCAACCAAGATCACCACGAGCACTATGACGGCAAATATCAGTCCCCTGTTGCTCCCGTTTTCAGGTTTGATATCACGATGGATTACTTTTCTATCATGCGCATATTGCAATGCATCGGCCACTCGCCTGATGTAGGAGACAGCCTCTGAGAGGGAGAGACGTGATCCATTGGGATGGCGGCGACGAAGGGTTCCGTTAGGAGCATAGGTCATCACTAAGAAAGGGGTATCTTGCTCTACACCAAATTCCAGGACCTGGACAATGTTGCGATGGCTAAGATTGGCGATGGTACGCGCCTCAGTGAGGAAGACTTGCAGGGCATTTTGTGCCAAACGAGTTTGAAGATTTTTGATTGCTGCCTGTCTATTCAGATAAACATGTTCACCAAGAAAAACATCCGCAAAACCACCACTCCCTAATGAACGTATCAAGCGATAGTTACCAAGTTGCTCCCCTACACGATCAATCATAATATTACGCCTTGATTAAATTAATTGTAGTAAACATATCATTTATTGATTGTCGAACAATTCAATTGTAAAGGGAGGGATTCTATTATGTCAAGGTATTTAACTTTTGGTACTAGTTGAGGGAGTCCGGTATCTACCATACTGGACAATTGCTTAAATGACACAGCCACCTTTTGACATAGTTTCAAGGAATAGCATGTCAGGGAGACATGGCGTAGTAGCCCACATACTTTCTCCTGGTACAAAAGTAATATTTCAACCAGATTTAGGAACTTTAACGACAGTCGAGAGTTTTAATAAGTAGAGCTTAGGAATATTCTGTGAGTTCAAAGAAGCCGGGTGCCAAGTTTTATACCCTCCACACATCAACACTACGTTTGTTGTGGCTTCTAGCCAGAAGTCCTAACCATTTGACTCAATAGAGGCAAGCTATTATTCTATCCAGAATGAGATTCATTGAACAAAATATATGTTCGGTATAAGTATCTATAGAGTCAATTTTTGATTACTTCTCATAAGTAAAGGTGCTGATCTTATAATATGAATAACATAGATGCAATAACAAATCTTTATGCGCATAAGGAGCGGAACTTCTTGGGTGGACAGGGACGTATCGACCGCGAACGTGAGAATAAACACATACTACTGTCGTTTGCAAAAAGTATCCAGGAACGTGATATCGTAACATATGATCATTCTCGCAGGGTGGCAACATATGCACAACGCCTGGCTCGCTATGTAGGGTGGAACAGGCGTGACGCACGTGACCTGGCATTAGCAGCTTTAGTACATGATCTGGGGAAAACATGGATCGCGAATGATATCCTACACAAAGCTGACACACTCTCAGACGGAGAGCGCAAAACGATGGAACGTCACCCGCTCACTGGGGCACGGATTCTCATCGGTTGTGACGTGCATCCATTTTATGTTGAGACCGTGCTGTATCATCACGAGGCATGGGATGGTAGAGGCTATCCATCAGGACTAAAAGGGGAAGAGATTCCTCTGAGCGCTCGCATTTTGACTGTGGCAGATGTCTATGACGTACTAACATCGCAGCGCCCTTATAAAGCAGCTCTCTCCAAGGATGCAGCACGAGGACGCCTACTATCTGGCTCTGGAGCCAGTTTTGACCCGATGATTGTACGCGCTTTTCTGAATCTAATGGATTCACAACCACAATTTACCCTGCCACAACGCATTTGCGCAATACCATCGACCGCGAAAACTGCTTATCATGTTGCAAGTTCGGTCAGGTTATAGGGATTGGGTTTAGAGAATCATACTCAGAAATGCGCGCGTACGTTCGTGTTGAGGATGATCAAAAATCTGCTCGGGTTTTCCCTCTTCTACAATTACAGCATGATCCATAAAGATCACTTCGTCGGACACTTCACGAGCAAAACCCATCTCATGTGTGACTACTATCATTGTCATGCCCTCTTTAGCAAGTTGGTCCATCACTTTCAGCACTTCCCCGACTAACTCGGGATCAAGCGCTGATGTAGCCTCGTCGAAGAGCATCAGCTTGGGATTCATAGCTAGCGCGCGTGCAATAGCAACACGCTGTTGCTGACCACCCGACAGCTTATGTGGATAGGCATCGGCTTTATCAGCCAGGCCTACTTTTTCAAGCAAAGCTACAGCCCGTTCTTTCACCTCAGCCTTGGGTTGATGTAGTACATGAATAGGCGCTTCGATAACATTCTCCAGCGCTGTCATATGCGGGAAGAGATTAAAGCGTTGAAACACAAAGCCGATCTGAGAGCGAATACGGGCAATGGTGGCCTCACGATCCTCTATTAATTTTCCGTTCACCTCACGATAGCCTATCATTTCACCTTCTATATATATATGCCCGCTATCGATCTTCTCCAGGTGATTGATGCAACGCAAGAGGGTTGTTTTGCCTGAGCCGCTTGGCCCAATAATCACCACAACCTGACCGCGCTTCACGGAAAGATCAACGCCATCCAGGACCGTTAGATGGCCAAAGCGCTTGACAATTTTTTCCGCTCGTAGCATTTCGATTCCATTAGACTGTTGTTTACTCATGCTTATTGTTGCTCCCTAGCGCCCACTAACCAGGCGACCACCATTTCGCGAACCAAATCCTATCATACGCTGAGTCCAGTTCTTTTTCTCCTGAATTTCTGCTTTCGTCACACGATTGGGGTCCAGGCGATTCTCGATCCAGTTTTGTATGTAGCCCCACAAAGTGGTAAGCAGCAAGTAGTACAAGGTAGCAAGAACGAGCAATTCAAAGATACTAAAAGTTGGTGAACCTAAGATCTCAGCAGTATGGGTCAGTTCGAGAAAACCGATCACGGAAGCAATCGATGTGGTTTTGAGCATATTATTGAATTCGTTGCCCAATGGCGGAACAATCACACGTGCCGCTTGCGGTAATACAATGCGCCGCATGGCAAGAGCAAAACGCATACCCAACGATTTCGCTGCCTCCATCTGACCTGGATCTACCGATGTAATACCAGCACGAATAATCTCTGACATATATGCGCCCTCATTGAGCGAAAAGGCAATCAACACAACTTGCCAGTCAGCAAGTAAGAAAGCAGGATTTTGAATTAATCTTGGCAGACCATCCCAGAGCAAGAGGACTTGTACCAAAAGCGGGCTACCGCGAAAAAACCAGATATATGTACGAGCAGGCATTGAGAGCAAAGGAAAACGCGACATGCGCATCAGAGCAATAAAAAGCCCGATAATGACACCACATGTCTGGGCAACAACTGATATCCACAGCGTTATCCAGGCAGCCTTAAGAAAAAACAGGAATGGATCTTGGTAGAGAAAATGTGTAAAAACATCCCAACGGAACACGGAGAGCCTCCTCGCACAAAGCTTCTGGCTTCCCATTTCTCTGCATGAGAAGCCAGAAACCAACCCGTAATCAGTCAATCAAGCGTAGATCGTTCGACGATCACTCAGACTAATCTTCTGGGCATCGTTCAACTGCCACTTTTTGAAAAGTGCATCATATGTACCATCACTCTTTACTTTCTGAAAGGCAGACTGAATCGCGTTGAACATGGAGGTATCGCCTTTACGCACAGAAATGCCTTCGGGGGCAGCATTGACTACAGAACCACCAATCTGAAACTGGCCGGGATTCAGTTTGATGTAGTAGTCGGTAACCGGTGAGTCTTGATACGTTGCAACGACACGCTTATTCACCATTAGTTGGATGACATCCGTTTGGTCTTTCAAGATGGTGAGCTTAATAGCCTGCTTTCCTGCCCCTGTACAAGACTTACTGGCAGCATTCAAATCATCTAGCTCTACAGTGCCATCCTGTACACCAACAGATTGTCCACACAGGTCATTAACACTTTTAATGTTCAGGGGGTTGCTGTTTTGCACTAATAGCGACTCACCTGCACTGAAGTAAGGCACGAAGTCAACCTTTTTCTTACGTTCGTCATTAATAGTCTGTGCAGAGATGACAACATCGTAACGCTTTGCCACCAGGTCATCGACTATGGTGTTAAAATTCGCCTTGAGGATAGTCGTTTTCAGACCCATTTGTTGAGCCATCGCCGTAATTAAGTCAATATCAAAGCCTGTTGCCTGCCCAGTATTAGGATCGACAAATTCCTGTGGTGGATACGTTGTATCGCTACCTACTGTCAATGTACCTGGAGTAATCAGGTCACTGGGAGCCGCGATAGTCGGTGTTGCGGGATTAGCTGTAGGAGTGCTACCGCTGCCAGTTGTAGTATTGCTGCCACATGCTGCGAGCAAGATAGCAAGCAAAATCAAGATTCCAATAAATACCATGCTCTTTGAAGCGCGCCTGCTTCTTTTGTTGTGAGAATAAGTTTCCATATCGAAACCTCCTCTAATAAAAACTTTATATTGCTGAAAGCAGAACTGGTGTAACACAATCATTACACAGATACAAGAAAAGCCTTATATGATACTTCCCAGGGCCGTGCGTTATGTTGCCCTGTCCTTTTCAATTGTACCTGTTCGTAAGTACGTTCCTGGCAAGTAGTGTATCACAATGTTCGTAAAAATAGGAAAGAAAATATCACAATTTCCTGATATTGAAATACAACAGTTGAAGAATCCGTGAAAACATTCGCCCTTTCCTGTCACAGTATGGTACACTAAAAATGGGGTAAGTTTAATTACGATACAAAACCTGACCATATTGGGAATACCTACTCCTGAATGACATTCGCTTACGCCCATATACAGCTTGTTACATAGAAGACGAATGAGAGGAATGCATGCCCATCGCATTTGATCGCAGTATTTGCTGTGACTTAAATGAGACCATTTCACGTGAGTGGCTTATAACAAATGGACTTGGTGGCTATGCATCTGGCACTGTTGCAGGTACTTTAACTCGTATACAACATGGACTGCTCGTAGCTTCATCGAGTGATGAAGTATCTCCACGCCTTTTGCTGGCAAAGATCGATGAAGAAATTCTTTTCGACCAGCGCACATATTATTTAGGCACCAATGAGTACAGGGATGGAACCATCAACCCCGCAGGTTTTGTCCACCTGGAATCATTTCGTCTTGAAGAAGGCTTTCCTAATTTTACGTATCGGATCGGTGGTATTGATGGGCTTTTGCTTGAAAAACGCATTTGGATGGCCCTCACACTTACATTATTACCATTTGCTGCATATCGTCTTTATAACGAACATCAATATGGTAACAATGAGTGGCATTTTAAGATAAAAACGCACCAGGCGGAAGATTTTTCTGCTGAAGCTGAGAAACAGCATAGCAGCTATGCTGATGACGAGATTGCAGGTTGCACGATTCGAGCCAGGGATGATGTGCAACCCTATCATATTTTCGCGGTAGGTAATGCTGGAAGTGAGACAACTTTTCTTCCCACGGGCGTCTGGTACTGGCACTTCTTACGTCGACTAGAACAGACGGCAGGTTTAGCTGCGATAGATGATCTCTATCTTCCAGGAGTCTTTCGCGCAAAATTATGGCCAGGTGAGGAATCAACAGTAACAGTCATCGTTACAAGTGAAGAGTTATCATCTCAAATTTTCAATACCAGCCAGCTCACTCTCTCCTATAAAAATGCTGTAGAACACCAGCACAGTTATGAACAATCTCAACGGTATTTTGGAGAAGGTGGAGAAACAATACATACGCTTCCTATATTACCTATTAGTGACAACTCGCATCCATCAAAAACAGATGAAGAGTTTATTCATCTTCTCTGGCAAGCTGGGAATCGCTTCCTTGCTAAGCGTTCAATACCATACGGTGATTTTTCAGGCAATCACCTCCCATCTCCATTCTTCAACGACACTGAAACCGTTCCCATACTTATCCCTGGCTATTTCGATATGCAAGATAACGTACGTGAGATGTTGATTGCCTTACCTGGGTTGCTATTGACTGCTGGGCAATACTCTAAAGCCCAACATATACTTCACTATATGGCCCGCTACTTTAAGCAAGGAATGTTACCAGATCGATTACCAACACCTGCTCATCCTTTAAAGGAAGACGACTATCAAAGTATAGACACAAGCCTCTGGTATTTTTATGCGCTTGACCACTATCTACGTATTACACACGACTATGAACTATTGGATGATGTCTACCAGCGCCTTGTCGATACTATCTCCTGGTATATACAGGGTACATATCATGGTTTACACGTTAACCCACATGACGGATTGCTCGTAGCACAACATCCAGGAGCGGCGCTGACCTGGATGAATGCTCGTGTTAATCACATTCCAGTTACACCTCGTCAAGGTAAACCAGTCGAGGTGAACGCCCTCTGGTACCATGCCCTCTGCTTAATGGATGAATGGTCCCAACTTCTGTACCAAAAAGGCAGAATGAATTATAAGACCACATATTATAAAGAGCAGGGTAACCAGTGCATGCAAAACTTCAACGAACGCTTCTGGTATTCTGCCGGTAATTATCTTTATGATGTGATAGATGGACCAGATGGGGATGACCTGAGCCTACGTCCAAATCAACTCCTGGCATTTTCTTTGCGTTACCCTGTTCTCGATCAAGAGCATAGAAGAAGCGTGCTGGACCTCGTTACTGAGCAACTCGTGACTCCTTTCGGATTGCGAACCCTGACTCCAAACGATACAAATTATCATGGTCAACTTCAGACAAGTGTAGAGGAACAACCAAGTGCCTTATACCAGGGTAGCGTCTGGACCTGGCTACTCGGACCATACGTAGATGCATTGATTTGTGTAGAGGGATCAGCTATCCCGAAAGAAACTACCCAGGATCGCATTACCCACCTGGATCAAGTGTGGCACACAGGACTTCACCTTCTCGAATCTTTTCAACAACACTTTACTGAGGGCATGCTGGGAATGCTCGGAGGTGTGTTCGATGGCGATGCGCCCCACGCTGCAAAATATATTGCTGCATCAGCCACTAGTACTGGTGAAATCCTTCGTGTCTATAATCTTTTAGCACACCTCGGTATCAGATACCAGGATCATGCGCTCTCCATTTAAATATACTTCATCATTTCTGCACATTTTTTCAAAGACTTATCCACATTGAATGTGGATAAGTCTTAAGTAAAAGAATTTTTATGCTGAAAAGTCGAACTTTCCACATTTTTGGGGATAAGTTTTCCACATCTATGCTTAATCAGAGAGGTTAATTGCGTTTTCCACATTTTTGGGGGATAAGTTTTGCACTTTTCCAATATCCAGCTTCTACCATACACGGTTTTCCACAAAAGTAGAGGATAAGTTTTCCTTTTTCTCCACTTTTCCTTTTCCATGCTCATTTTCTTCAACAGTGGCAACTGAAAAGTAGACCTTCCCAATAGCCATTTTGTCGAAGAAAAAAACAAAACCAAATCTATAAAAAGCTGGTCAAAAGAAAAATAAAGTGGATAAATCGGTCAATTTTGTGGACAACCACTTAGAATTGTGTAAAAGTCCCTAGTTTTTCTTTCACTTGTATTGCACGTTAAGTTTCTTCGAACCGATTTTCTTCCATGAAACGTTTCATAAAATGTTATCTGCAAACAATGTTGATAATCGTTTTGCTTCCTTTTATAAGGACACAGACAATTGTAAATATTATCAACGATATCGGTGGATGAGTTATGAACATGTTTTGGATCAGTGGATAGACAGCTCATCTTATCCACTCATTACGGGGATAAGTTATCCCCATCCCATGTAAGTTTGGAAATATGTGTTTTTCTTATCCTCATTATCCAGGAGTTTCTCCACCTCAGATACATATCTATCCCCAAACAATACATCTCTAAATCATATGTAGGTAACTTATCCACGGGGCTTAAAGTATCTCTACAGGCTCGTTTTTGTGAATCACACGAAGTCATATTACGTTGTTTTAAAGGCCTATCCACTTTTCCACAGAGCCTATTACTACTACAATAATATTTTTATAAATATTGAAAAAAGAATCTTAGTATATAGGATATGTGGATAGTGTGGATAAAGTTACTTTTGTTTAGCAAGTGCGTTTGAATGTTTGCTTGATCAAATAGAAAGATGGTCATCAGGATGTGAGAGTTGACGTAATTGAAACGTAATATATTTCGCATTCAGATGTATACGGGTATCTCAGAAGCGCAAGCAACTTGAATTCCCCAAAATCCGTACTATTTGATAGTACATTTGGAATAGTTGTTACCATAACTTTGCAGAATTCTGCTATTTAGTGCGACTTTCTGCTGTATTGCTCGTTATATTTGGTGTGAGTGTAACGGATTAACTTCACCAACCACGTTTTGCTAGAGGGTTCATTATGACATCTCTTATCGAGGCAATCAAAGCAAAAATAGATGTGGCTGAAGAAGTAGGTCTGGTAGTTGCCTTACGGAAATCGGGAAAATCTCTCCAGGGACTATGTCCGTTTCATAATGAACGTACACCATCTTTTTACGTGTTTCCCGAATCTCAAACCTGGCGTTGCTTTGGCTGTAATGAAGGTGGAGATGTCTTTACCTTTGTAGAGAAACAACAAGGGTTGGATTTTCGAGACGCTTTGCACTATCTGGCGGAGAAGGTTGGCGTCGCAGTTGAAGATTACGGTGGTGCTAATCCGGAGCAGGAACGTGAAGTTAACGCTCTAAAAGCAAAGCTACGGAAACTCAATGAGGAAGCGGCACTTTGGTTCCATCAAATGCTGTTACGATCGAAAGATGCAGCAGAAGCACGAGCCTATACACAGAGTCGCGGGATCTCAGCCGAATCGGTAATGTCCTTTAGTCTCGGTTATGCGCCCGAAGGCTGGGATGGATTGAGTAAGTATCTGCTCGGGCAGGGCTATACTGAGCACGAATTGGAACAAGCTGGATTGGTGCGTGCTCGTGAGATGGGCAAAGTACTGGCTGCAACAAGTATGAGTGCAGTGGGAAGAGATCAAAGTAGCGGGGTCTATGACTACTTTCGAAATCGCTTAATTTTTCCTATACGGGATATTCGAGGACGGGTAATAGGATTTGGAGGACGTGCACTTGGCGATAATCATCCAAAGTACCTGAACTCACCTCAAACGCCTTTGTTTGAAAAAAATAATGTCCTGTACGCACTGGATATGGCACGGGACGCAATAAAATTTGCAAAACAAGTCATTATTGTCGAAGGATATGTGGATGCGGTTATTGCTCATCAATATGGAACAAAACAGACGGTAGCATGTATTGGTAGTGCTATCACTGAAAAGCACATTCAACAGATTAAAAAACTTACCAAACAGGTTACACTTGCGTTGGATCCCGATGAGGCCGGAATGGCTGCGACCGAGCATGGTATACAAGAAGCATTGAAAGCTTTTGATCGCACAGTAGTTCCCGTGCCATTGACAGCGGATAGACGTTCGATGAGATCACCAGGATATAAGCGCGAACCTCGTGGGATGATTCGTCTGGAAGAACGGGTAGATGCCGAGATCAATGTATTGCGATTGCCTATGGGAGAAGACCCTGACGAAGTGATCCGTCGCGACTTCTCTGCCTGGTCTTATGCTGTGGCCCATCCACTTCCTTTGGTTGATTACTACTTTGTTGCAAAAACAAGTGACTTGAATTTAAGGGAGGCAGCCGATAAATCAGATGCTGCAAAACGTCTACTACCTGTTATTGGTTCGATATCAGATCGTGTTAAACGTGATGCTTATCTACGCAAACTTGCAACAATGATCAGCATTGATGAACGCAGCTTAAACGAGGAGTTACAAAGGATACTGCGAGGGCAGAAGTCTACCAGCGTCGTTGCAGTATTTTCGGACCACATTGGTCAATATCGCTCTATTCGTGGAGCGGAATTAGCAGAACGCCAATCCCTATCGGGAAACCAATCCCTATTAGATGACCATCTTTCAGGTTCGGAGAAACCTGAGGATACAAGGGAAGAATCAGTTCCGCGTTTCCAGGCAAACAATCAACATGGGCAAGAAACACGAACAACATTTGGACTTGACAAACGTATTGGAAATAGGATAAAATGGGAGGACTACCTAATTGGGCTACTCTTGCATAATCCTGAGTTACGTCCGCATGTTTGTGGTATAATTACCGATGGTGACTTTGCAGGGACAGACACGCGAGAGTTGTACCGCATATTCAACTCAGTCTATCAACGTGATGCTTCCCCCTTATTTCAATCCTTTGAGCAGTTTGTGCCTTCTGCTTTGCTGGAATCAGTAGACAGAGCGCGGAAGAGTGTTGAGTCGAGATCTCCCCTAGAGGGTGCAGGACTGGTAAAAGACGCAGTCCAATGCGCTACTCGGCTCAAACGTGCACGTTTAATACAATCGAATACAGAGCTACAGTATCTCGTACGAGGTGCTAAAGAAGTTGGAGATGGAGCAATTGTGCAGCAACTCCAACAGCAATTGATGGATATTCACCGTCAGTTGCGTACAATTGACTCGGCAATGCATTTACAAGGTTAATAATCTGTAAAATGCTTGCTTATTCGAATCAATCGTGGTGAATTGTGGAATCATTTTTACCTTATTACGTATGATCAGGAGACAGGATTTATCTTTTTATTCGTTTTTATAACGCCTGTTTTCTGAAGGGGGATGAAAGAATGGTGAATCAGGAGCAAGAAGTGCTTGAATTAGAACTAGTTGAAAATGGACATGTAAACACGGAACCTTTAAGCGAAACTATGTTTGTTGTTGGATCGTTTGATGAGTCCATATTGGGCAGAAAAGACGATGTTTTTGATATTGATACTATAGGTGATGCACATGGTACTCCCGGAGGAAGTTTTGTTACTCCCATTGGTGATGCTGTGTCATTTGACCTGTTCAAGCTACAGGACGAAGAAGCTATGGACGCTCTGGATCCAACTAAAGGGCCGCCAGCAGGTTGGGAGCCTGGACCTGAAGATGATGTAGATGCTGAGGTCATAACTCGAACTAAGTGGGATGATCTGCATGATGGTCTCGGAATCGTAGTCGCTGATCTTGAGAGTAGTTTAGATGATCCGGTGCGTATGTATCTGCGCGAGATCGGACGTGTTCCTCTTCTTTCTGCAGAAGAAGAAGTACGACTTGCCCGTCGAATGGGGCGTGGTCGACTTGAATTAACCAAATCGCCCCTAAGCCGAGATTATCGCATTGTTGAGGACGGTGAAGACGCTCAACGTCGTTTAACCGAGGCAAATTTGCGTCTTGTCGTCAGTGTCGCTAAAAAGTATATTGGTCGTGGAATGAGCCTGCTGGATTTGATCCAGGAGGGTAATATCGGCTTGATTCGTGCTGTTGAGAAATTCGATTACACGAAGGGCTTTAAATTCAGTACATATGCCACATGGTGGATTCGCCAGGCGATTACACGTGCTATTGCAGATCAGGCACGAACGATTCGCATTCCTGTGCATATGGTGGAAACGATCAATCGCTTGATTCGTATTAGCCGCCGTTTACTGCAAGACCTTGGCCGTGAACCTACGTCCGAGGAAATTGCTGAGCAGATGGAGATCAGTCCTGAAAAAGTTCGCGAGATCATTAAGGTTAGCCAGGAGCCTGTAAGTCTTGAGACGCCTATTGGCGAGGAAGAAGATAGTCACCTGGGTGACTTTATTGAGGATCATACGGCGCTTGCTCCTGCTGACGCTGCCAGCCACCAACTCTTGAAAGAGCAGGTAGAAGATGTTCTTGAGAGCTTGACTGAGCGCGAGCGCAAAGTACTCCAATTGCGCTTCGGTCTGGACGATGGCCGCAGTCGTACTCTGGAAGAAGTTGGCAAAGAGTTCCATGTTACCCGTGAGCGTATTCGTCAAATTGAGGCTAAAGCTCTGCGCAAATTGCGTCATCCTAGCCGCAGCCGCAAGTTGAAGGATTACCTGGATTAAAGTTTGTAGATATTCATTAGAGGGCGTGATATATTGCATCACGCCCTCTATATTTATTACTACTCCTAATTTCTTTTCACATATATTTCGTTCATGTTATACTTGTCGAGCAATGTAGACAATCTATCCGTATAAAGGAGCATGGCAAACATCATGAAGGTCAACTCACCAGCAGTTATAAACTGCGTGGGGGCTGACAAAAATCTATCATTCGGAAAGAAAGCGTTAAAAATGAATCCAACTGAACGTATCGACAAACAGATCACCGAACTTGCCGATTGGCGGGGCCAAATGTTCGTCCAACTGCGCAAACTTATCCACGAAGCCGACCCCGACATTACGGAGGAATGGAAGTGGGAAACCGCAGTATGGTCTCACCAGGGACTGATTTGCGCTCTTGGAGCTTTCAAGACAACAGTGAAAATGAACTTTTTTCAAGGCGCTTTCCTCGAAGATCCGCATAATCTCTTCAATGCCGGACTTGATGCTAAAAAAACGCGAGCGATCGATTTTCATAATGGAGACATAATTGGTGAGTCTGCTTTGAAAGATCTGATACGTGCTGCCGTCGCTCACAATGTTGGAGGAAAATAGTGTGACACAACAAGAAAGTGATCTCCCCATTGGGCTGTCCGCGCCTGCTCGGCGAGCGCTCATTGGAGCTGGCTACTTGCGACTCGAGCAATTAACCAGGCTAAGCGAGGCCGAACTCAAGCAACTACATGGAGTAGGACCAAATGCGATCAATCTGCTTCGCCGTGCCCTCGAGGCTAAGGGTCTGACGTTTGCTGAGGGTAAGAGTAGAAAAGAGCGGGAGTGAAAGTGTCCCCAGGGTGGATTATTCCATTGTTAAAATCGAGAGTATCCTAATAGACAAGTAAATAAGTATTGGGACAATCCTATTACAAGATTTAATGTACCACTTCAACTGTTACATACAAAATGTTGTGTTTTAAACTACCAATACCCTAAAAGAAACCTTTTCACCCCTCGTATCGTAAAGACTACAGTTCAGTTCCTTACATGTGAAGAGCTTTTCTACAAAAATAGTGGTTCCGATATTGTTTGTATGACCTATGCATTTAGGTGAATGAAAAGTAAAAGCAGCACGCTAAATATCAGCTATGTGACATTACAAGTGCTGCATTTATATCGTTACATGGGCAGTGTAACATATCTATTGTTGCATAGTATCTATTGTCTTTCGTACAATCTCAACAAAATCAGGCTTGATGCTAGCTCCCCCAACAAGCGCACCGTCAATATCCGGGTGAGCCATAAACTCACTAATATTGGCAGAGGTAACACTGCCCCCATAGAGAATGCGTATCGCCATTGCTGTTTCGTCGCTGTACATCTCACCATACAGTTGGCGTATAAGATGAATCACCTTCCCTGCTCCGTCGGCTGTTGCCGCTTTCCCCGTGCCGATTGCCCAGATGGGTTCGTATGCAATCACTACCTCTTGAGCTCGGTGCGATGGGAAGTTTACCAGGCTTTGTTTTATCTGTGAGCGAATCACGTCCTCAGTCTTGCCCGCCTCATATTGTTCGAGGTGTTCGCCAATACAGACAATGGGTCTCAGCCTGTGATCGAGAGCAGCAATGGCTTTCTTATTCACCATTTCATTGGTTTCACCAAAGTAGGTACGCCTCTCGGAATGACCGAGAATCACCGTTGTACATAGTTCTTGCACCATGGTTGGTGAAATCTCGCCCGTATAAGCTCCCTTCTCTTCAAAGTACATGTTCTGGGCGCCTAGTTCAAGACGAGCAAAAGGATGGGCATCCATTACTTCGCGCACAGCCGCCAATGAGATTGCAGGCGGACAAAGAATTGTTAGTATGTTGCGGTACTGATGCATCAACTGTCCCAGTTCAGGCACAATCTCCAATGTAAAGTCAGAGGCCTGGATGGGACCATAATGCATCTTCCAATTTCCTGCAATAATTGTGGTACGATTTGATGTAGTCATGGCTTACTTATCCTGTAAAGTTGCAACACCTGGAAGTACGCGCCCCTCAAGAAATTCAAGTGAAGCTCCTCCCCCGGTCGATACGTGCGTCATCTTCTCGGCTGCGCCTGCCTCTTCAACCGCTGCTGCAGAATCTCCTCCACCAATTATCGTGGTAGCTCCAGCCCGAGTGCGACTGGCGAGTATTTCAATAATGGCGTCGGTACCTTTTGCAAATGCGGGCATCTCCGCAACACCAAGCGTTCCATTCCAAACAATAGTTTGTGCATTCGACAAAGCTTTTTGAAAAGCTTCAACGGCCTTTGGACCTATATCAAGAATACGCCAGCCTTTAGGAACTTCATTCTGAGCAACAATCTTGAAATTTGCATCGGCAGCGAAATGATCCGCGATTACCACATCGCTTGGTAGTAGGAATGTTAACCCCTGTTGACGCGCCTTCGCGATCAAGTCTTTGGCAACATCTAATTTACCCTCTTCAAATAGAGAATCTCCAATTTCATAACCCTCTGCTTTGAGAAAGGTGTTTGCCATACCTCCTCCGATCAGTAAAGTGTCGACCATGCTGATAAGTCGTTCCAATACAGCAATTTTATCGGAAACTTTGGCTCCTCCGATGATCGCTGCGAAAGGCCTCTTTGGGCTTTCAAGCGCTGACCCCAGGAAATTGATTTCTTTCTCCATCAGGAAGCCTGCAACCCCTGGCAAATAATGGGTTACTCCCTCTGTTGATGCATGTGCGCGGTGAGCTGTTCCAAAGGCGTCATTGACATAGACTTGACCAAGCATTGCGAGTTGTCTTGCAAAGTCCGGATTATTCTTCTCCTCTTCCTTATGGAAACGCAGATTTTCCAGTAGTAACACTTGACCTGGTTGCAATGATTTTGCTTGAGCTTCAACCCTCGGACCTATACAGTCTTCAGCCATTTCTACAGGCCTGTCGAGTAACTCACTCAAGTGTTGTGCTATCGGGGCCAGGCTCAATACATCGACAACTTTTCCGTCTGGTCTGCCGAGATGAGACATCAAAATTACAGATGCACCTTGATCGAGTATGTAGCGGATGGTTGGAAGAGCAGCCCGAATACGAGTGTCATCGGTGATGTGCTGTTGGGAGTCTAATGGTACATTGAAATCGACACGCACCAAAACTCGCTTTCCTGCGAGATCAATATCGCGGATTGTTTTCTTCTTCATGTTCTTTATCCCAAATTAAAAAGGGATCATCCAAAGTGATGATCCCTAAATCTTACCAGCCTTTTTGAGAGATAAAATTGGTGAGGTCAGCAATACGACATGAGTAACCCCACTCATTATCGTACCATGCTAGAACTTTGACCAGGTTGCCACCTTCAACCATTGTCGAGAGTCCGTCAATAATCGCAGAATGAGGGTCGCCGCGAAAATCCATCGATACAAGGGGCTCATCACTATATTCGAGTATACCTTTGAGCGCACCGGCGGCAGCTTGTTTGAATGCATCATTAACGGCTTCCTTGGTGGTCTCTTTGCGCAAAGTTGCTACAAAATCGACTACTGATACGGTCACGGTTGGCACACGCAACGACATGCCATCAAAGCGTCCCTTGAGTTCGGGAATAACCAGGGCGAGAGCGCGAGCGGCTCCTGTGGAGGTAGGAATAATGTTAACACCAGCCGTACGAGCGCGACGTAGATCCTTGTGGACCTGGTCAAGAATGCGTTGATCATTGGTATACGAGTGGATCGTGTTCATTAATCCTTTTTCAATACCAAAAGTATCGTTGATGACCTTCGCTGCGGGTGCAAGACAGTTCGTAGTGCAGGAAGCATTCGAAATAATGTTATGCCTGGCGGGGTCATACATATCTTCATTTACTCCAAGCACCATCGTGAGATCTTCTCCCTTGGCAGGAGCAGAAATGATGACCTTTTTTGCTCCTCCCTGCAAGTGTGCTGCTGCTTTCGATGCGTCAGTAAAAAGACCTGTTGATTCTATAACGATCTCTATACCTAGATCGGCCCAGGGAATCTGTGCTGGGTCACGCTGTGAAAGTACTTTGACTGTATGGCCGTTTACGATTAATGAATCAGCCGTTGCTTCAACTTCACCAGGGAAACGTCCGTAGGTGGAATCATATTTCAATAGGTGAGCGTTCGTTTTGGTATCAGTCAAGTCGTTTACTGCAACTACTTCGAGATCGCGCGGGTAACGCTCCAGCATTGCCTTTAAAGACTGACGTCCGATCCGTCCGAAGCCATTAATGCCTATTCGTGTAGTCATAATGCAGGTATTCTCCTTTGATGTCATTACAAAATAACAGGTTCCACTTAAGTTGGATAGCGAATAGTTGGTGAAAAATCATAATGTTTCACGTGAAACATTATGAGAGAGAAGCACCATAAACTTCCTTCCACCATTAACAGAGTATCATTAACATGCATATATCATCAAGGTTGATTATCACATTTGAGTCTCAATCAACTTTAGAGGCGTGATCTTGTGATGCGCATGTGTTATTCAGAGCTTACTCTATTACTGGTACAGGAATTACACCAATTGAAAAGCGGATGTAATCCTTTGTGTAACCAAAACCGGAACCAGGTACACCGGCGATGCCTGTTTTCTCAAAGAGCGAAAAAGCATCTTCTCCAGGCATTAATTGACTCCAGTTATAGACGGTTGCATCGTCACCAAGATGAATCTTCGCGAACAAATGCTGCTCATCGTCGAATTTTTGTAGTTGTGCGACCAGGCGATTGCGGCGCAACCTATAGAACGCTCGCAGTTTTTCCACTATCCAGGGGCGGGATTGTATAAGGCGGACATAGGCCATGAAGCGTAATTGCCATTCTGCTGGTAACGAAGCCATCGTGTTTGACCAACTCGGCATGAGAGCAGCAGCAATTTTGGGATCTCCAATCGTCACCCAACCAAAGCGTTCGCCTGTCAAAGTATGAGATTTTGAGAAGGTACTGACAAAGATCGTGTGCAAAAATACATCAGTAACGGCAAAAGCCTCTATGCGCGCCTGATCCTCTTCAGGCACCGTGGTGCCGATATAGGCCAGGTCGGCGATGATATGTATTTCTCTCCCAGATTCCCAGTATTTTCGTAGTACTTCAAAAAGTTTGATGAGTTCATCTGCTGTATAAGCAAATGCGGTTGGATTGTTTGTAACTGTTAGATAGATGATACGAATATCAGGAGCTTGTTGCAATATATCATCGAGCTGGATTGCTATGAGTTTGAAATTATCTTCAGATCGTGTGCGAAATTGGTACAATTGATAACCGAATGACTTCGCCTGCCACTCTGGAACATTGAAGCCAGGTTCAGGGAAGAGGACAGCAGTATTTGTATTGTTCTGCTCCCGGTAGATTTGACTGAGACCACGAAAAACTTTATCTATACTATCCATAGCCCCTAATGCTAGATAGAGCTGTTCAACTGCGACAAATAGACCCAATTTTTGCATTTCTGTGGCAAGCCAACTACGTAGCATTGGGTTACCAACACCTTGAAGATCATACATGCGCAAATCGATGCCCTGTTGAAGTAGCTCTCGTTCGCATTGCTGCATTTGATCTCGCAACCAGATATAGGTCTCACCACTGGCCACATAACGATGCAATTGTTCATTCGGTAGCGCTACACCCAACTCATCAGCAAGGAGTCTGTAATCTCCAGGTCCACCTGGTTCACCTTCACATTCAGTGATCCTGCGCAAGTCGACATCACCAATCGTACGGTTGACTATTTCAGATTGGAGCACTTCTTCAGCAATATTGAGTTCGCGACATTGCTTTTCTAGTTCAGCAACCATACGAGCCATTACACGAATTGGACTTGCGCTTTGCTGCTTGTAGTGAAAGGGATGAATAAACTGAGGGGCTGGGTATGTCCACAGGTATTTTGTGGGTTATCAAAGCTGGTACTCCCTTCAGATGCGCTCTTCTTTGTGCATTAGATAAGAGGAAGATGCATAGTCATCATTGACTAGCTAAGTGAAGTGTAGCACAACGTAGAGGGCAAAGACAAGTTGAAGCGGGCATGAAGCAATCTGATTACTTGAAAGCTCAATTCTTCCCAAATGTTTCACGTGAAACATTTGGGAAGAATTGAGCTTTCATTCTCTTTACTCCACTACCTCAAATGCCCCCTGTTTTATAGCCCTGGCGAGATTGGCAATATCAGGCGCGAGCACCCGATCATGTTCGAGTTTCGTAACATATAAACGAACGATTTCAAATGCTTTCTGCACTCCCAGGCCTGGTTTCAATGGCTTGCGGAATTCTTTCAATGGCAATGACTTGATGGGCTAGCTGAAGAATGCTGAGGGCTTTATGAGCACTAGTTGCGCCCATGCTATTAAAATCTTCCATACCAGCGGAGGTTGGAATAGAATCAATACTAGCAGGATGAGCTAAAATTTTTATCTCATTGATCAGGGCTGCAGCTACGTATTGAGTAATCATGAAGCCAGAATTCAACCCAGGATTTGGTGTCAGGAAAAGTGGAGCGCCAGCTTCGTCCCAATCATGCGGACCCATCAGATTGAAAATTCGTCTTTCTGAGAAACTTGCCATCTGCGCGAGAGCAATAGCCAGTACATCGAGAGCTAGTGCCAAAGGTTGTCCATGAAAATTTCCGCCACTCAGTACTTCACCATCCTCGGGAAAAACGAGTGGATTGTCGGTTACCGCACTCAATTCGCGTTCGAAAATGTTAGTACAATAATCCAGGGCATCACGAACGGCACCGAGAACCTGGGGAGCGCAGCGCATCGTGTAAGGATCTTGCACTCTGGGACAATTTTCGTGGCTGGTATTGATCTCACTTCCGCTAACCAGCTTTTGTAATCTTGCAGCACTAATTTGTTGTCCGTATTGACCTCGACGCTTGTGAATACGGGGATCTAGGGGTACATGACTACCCATTAAGCCCTCGATACTCATAGCACATGCAACTTCCGCAGCTCGCAACAGTATTTGAGAATCGGCAAGCGCCAGGATTGCTATTGCCTCCATCAGGTGTGTCCCGTTAATGAGCGCTAATCCCTCCTTCGCTTGTAAATGAAGAGGAGTTAATCCCATCTGCTGCAGCGCTTCTTCGCCAGTAAAATGCTGTCCTTCCAGGAACACCTCACCTTCGCCGATCAGTGTCAATCCGAGATGAGCAAGTGGAGCCAGATCGCCACTTGATCCTACCGATCCCCGCGAAGGAATAATAGGATAAATCCTGGCATTCAACATATCTAACAATAATTGCACCACTTCAGTACGCACGCCAGAATTGCCTCGTGCCAGACTTGCGGCGAGTAATAGCATCATTGCCCGCGTAACTTCTTCGCTTAATGGATCACCTACACCAGCAGCATGGCTGCGTAACAAATTATGCTGTAAGTCTTGCAATTGATCGTGTGGAATACGAACTCTACTCAGGTGTCCAAAACCGGTAGTTACTCCATACACCTTTTGATCTTCGGCGGTCAGGGTATCAATTACCGCCCGGGCTGCCTGGATCCGTGAAATGGATTCACTACCCAGGGTTACTGTCGCATTATGACGCGCCACTGCAAGTACCTGGACACTTGACAAAGCCTGCCCATCTATAATGACATGTGTGGGAAGCTCATGCATATCTTCTGTCTTCGTCATCAAAATGCGGTGTGGAGACCCGCCAACCGATCACTCGGCGGGAGGAAACGCCGCCCTCCTTTCTACTAACTGGCTAGAGACCTTCTGGATTATCTTCAAGTGTTTACAGTTGGCGCTGGCGCTCACCTTTACCCCGTCGAGGGTCCGTAGGTCGAAGTACCCACTACTTCTTCTACCAAAAACAAAGCAGATCTTCCCTTGATACTTCACGCTATCGAATAAGCGGAATCCGTGTACATATTTGGGAGCAGTATTACGCTGCCTCTTGCCAGCTGATCTTATGGTTGCTTTGTGCAGTTGGCGATTGTTCCTTCTCACCATCCAGATGAGATGCCATGTCCCATCTGATGAAGCCTTTGGATTGCCACTGATACAACGAGCATCTACAAGGTGAGACTTCTCTAGCTCATGCGTGATGCGCGTATGTTTTGTGATATAACCATAGGTCAGATGTACATTGGGGAAGAGTGCTTTGACCTGCTCATAGATCCTCCACCGGATGATGCCCATCTGCGTAGCATCTCGAAAACTCTTGCTCTTGCGCGTAATCTTCTGCTCCTGGTGTGTTTGGTGGATGAGATCATGGCACGTTTTACACAGCGTAATGAGGTTATCGGGGCGATCTCCTCCTGTCTTGCGTGACTCAATATGATGAACGTTTAAGATCAAGTCTTTGGATTTCCCTTTACACCACTGACAACAGTGATTGTCACGAAATAACACGTATTCCCTGACATTCCAGAAGCCGAGTTGCAGCCCTTCCTGGTATTGCTTGCCTTCTATCTCAGGATTCCGTAGTTTCTGGATGTCGAACTGCGCTACCTCTAGAGTAAATTTGCTCACTGGCAAGAGCTTATGTACGAGCTTGATTGTCTTTACATGTGCATCAACTCGATGTTGCACTGAAGGAGCAAGCCAGCCTTCGGGCTTCTTTCTGTTAAGAAACCGAGCCTTGCGATAGCGCGTCTTGCGATTTCTCCTGGCGCGACGGAACTGCTGACGGATGGAGAGCTTGGCTTGTATGTCAGTTCGTGGCTTGACCTCTGCTTCAAACAGAACCTTCTTCTCAGTAGTAGCTGAGACGCCGAGATGGCGCGTGCCAGCGTCTACTCCGATCGTCACCTCTTGTTTGTAGCCACTACTGCCATAGAGTAGTCGGATGGTAAAGGGAACCATCTTGACCACTTTGGCTTGGCCCGCTTTGAGCAAGAGTCGCGCCTTTCTTGGCTGACAGGGCATTAACGGCTGACCGTGACGATTTAAAACGTAAACAAACAAAGTGTTTACCATCCTTTCGGACGTATGGTACTCTTCGCCAATGTTGGATGAGCTTGTCGTGTCTGCAACACCGTTCCTACCCATCAGAACTTTTAATTACAGGCGATAGTGCTACGAGCTAGAGTAGGCACTCGTAGGTATCATGACCCACCCAACGGAGCTTACACCCAGGCTAGTCAAGCAGAACTTGTTTACACAAGTCCGTCGCCTTTAGGCGATTGAGTTCTTGACGGAAGTCTCATCCTTTCATGGCTTCACTGCCTCTCGTGTAGCATTGTAACAGAAAAATATCGTAAATGTGAGTGCTATCTGAATTTTAACTCTCTTATATTTCTGGCGATTTGAGCAAGTGGCGCGATAGCAAGTAATAACAAAGTCATAATCGATAGAGGACGATTCAAGAACCTGGTAAGAAAAACCAACTGGCCTGGCGCAAGCAATATAAGAAAGTAGAAACCCAATACTAATCCTGTCGCCTTACCCCAAATGGTCGAACCGAAACGTACTGGATGAGCGAAAAGAAAATAGCTGACTAAAGCCGCGAAAAGGGGGATCACGAAACGCAAAAGTATAAGTAATCCAAACCAGAGTGGAAGGATACTATTCTGAATCAAGATAAGTGCAATTGCCAGGTACAGACAAAAATCCGCCTCTCCATCTGCAATTTGTCCTAATTTGGTGCATGTTTGTGTTCGTCGCGCTATTTGACCATCAAGAATATCTGTGATTATTCCTCCAAGAAAAACCAGCAGTACCAGCCAGGAGGGTGTATTGATTCCTCCAATAAATCTACCCAGCAGATAGGAAGCTCCTAATCCACGCAACCAGGTCAGGGTAGTGACGACTCCAATTACACTCAGCAGTGTTCCTGTCCTACTCTCACGATTCAACCCGAGGTGCCAGTAAAGATCACTTTGCTGCCATCCAACAAATAATAAGAAACCAGGCATCAAGCGCAGCGTTGCACCTGATCCCTCAAAGATAATATTGACAGCAAGTACTGCCAGTGCGAATGCACCAATAAAGATTGTGGTATGTGTCCAGGAACGTTTCAGCACAGGATTTGCTCTAGCTGTAGCGCAGGATCTCTTCCAGGAACTTCCTAGAAAATGCATCCATGCCAGACGGCTGAACTTCTCATTCCGTAGATCCGTTAGTATATCGACGACGAACTGATTTTCGCTATTAGTTGTTTGGAGCATAATAAGAGTAACCGGAAAAGACAAGAATATTTCACTTGATTTATGGTGATCAACAAAATAATCCGAACAACTGTAGGTACCGATTTATCGAGCTTCCGTGAGTTTAGGATATTCCAATGAAAAAGTTAAAAAGCATGAATGGTATTGAAAATTAGAGAATGTTTCACGTGAAACATTCTTCAAGTATTATATGCACAAAATCAGTTCAGGAGAATTCATGAAACTATCAAAACTGATTGGATCAGATTGATACCGAAATGATAGCCAATTTCATGATAATCACGCATTGACCACAAAGCAAGTTCACAATGTTTACCTACTTCAATACTGCCAATTTCCTCGTGTAATGCTAGCGCGCGAGCACCATTAATGGTGACTGCTTGCAATGCCTCTTCAATTGACATACCCATTGAAGACATGGCCAGGCTCAGGATCATTTGCATGTTTTCACAGTAGGAAGTTCCAGGGTTAAAATCCGTCGCCAGCGCAACATGTAGACCACGATCAATAAAACGGCGTGCAGATGGATAAGGACTTCTCAGTGAGTAGGAGCAACCAGGTAATAATGTTGCTACCACGCCTGCATCACGTAGTCTATCTAAATCAGCATCGTCAGTATGATCAAGATGATCGGCAGAGATTGCACCCAGCTCAGCGGCAAGTTTTGCACCTCCCGAAGGACTTAATTGATCTGCATGAATTTTCAACTCATAACCTAATGCTTTCGCACGTGCCAGAATTCGTTGACACTCTTCTACGGAGAACGCCTCTCGTTCGCAGAATACATCACAGAAGCGTGCCAACCCAACAAAAGAAGGTAACATTTCTTCAACAATTAGATCCACATAAGTACTACGTCGCTCTCTATATTCGGGGGGTACAACATGAGCTCCGAGAAATGTTGGCACAACTCGCACTCGCATATATTTGTAAGAAGGGCTGGTCTCCAATGCATTGAGATTGTTGAGAATTCGCAAACAAGCTTCTTCAGTGATCATATCAAGACCATAGCCTGTCTTCGCCTCGACCGTCGTAGTGCCATATTGGCACATGGTATGTAACCTGGTTATTGCCATTTCTGTTAGCAGTGTAGTGTCTGCACTACGCGTAGCATTCACAGTAGTGAGAATGCCCCGTCCCTGTACGAGCAATTCACCATAACTTAAGCCTGCCCTCCGAAGATGAAATTCTTCAGACCGATCTCCAGCAAATACCAGATGGGTGTGTGAGTCTACAAATCCAGGAGTGACCACGACACCCTGTGCATCAACGATGGTAATACCATCACTTTCAGACATAGGATCGCCTTTGAACATAAGTTCCACATGATAGTCGGGACCAATCCAGACAATTACTCCATCGTGTACTGCAATGGCAGCATCGGAAATTACCTGTAAAACACCACTTGCTCCGGCAATGGGCTGTTGCGCAACAGTAACGAGTTGTCCAATATTTCGAACGACTGTACTTGCTTGAATCGGCGGCTTGGTTGAATCGGGCTGCATAGGTCAGTCTCCCTCATGATATGTATCTCCCTCCTTTTTATAACATAGTTCCGGCTTGCCGTCGAGTACAGAACACAATCAGGATATGGTTATGTCACTTGCTCAACTAGCCTGGATTTGTTACACTTAGGTCAAGTCAAATACGGCGATGAATCCAGAGTCGACCATACATGAGATTTGCCACTCGTAAGAATGCAAATCAAGGAGAGCTTCCGTGCGAACAATTGACGATAGCAGCCCCAAGTATGCCGCTGTCATGCGTGAACTCCTGATATGGAAACAATTGCCAGAAAGTGATGCGTCACACTTAGTAGATAACTATTTTCTGGTTACAGATGACTTTCGCGAGATGGAAGATCAGGGTTTGCTCACAATGAACTTCGTCGGGGACGAATACGTACTCATACCAACCACATATGGCCGTCTCTGGTTAGAACAGTATGATAGCGAGCACAAGGAAGAAGAAAATGACATTCAGTGACGATCAAGACGAAACATACCCATATAAAACCATTGGTACTGATGACGCCAAAAGTATGATCGAGGCGGGAGCCCGTGTGATTGACGTGCGTCGACCCGATGAGTGGCAACGTGGTCATATTCCTGAAGCAACCCTGGTGCCGCTCGATGGCATTTACTCATTTGGAAAGGCACTCAAAGATTTACATCTTCCCGAAGACGAGGATGTCATCTTTGTCTGTGCTGTGGGACAGAGAAGCGCTTCTGCTTCCGAGATTGCATTGGTGGCAGGCTTGAAGAATGTCTATAACCTGGCTAATGGTATGAATGGATGGTTTATGCGACAATATCCTATTGAACGTTAATGTAACGTACAATAGAAAGAACAACCTGAGAGGAGTCAACAGATGCCCCTACTAGAAGGGAAAAACGCGCTTATTTTTGGTATAGCCAATCATCGTTCCATTGGTTGGGCAATTGCTCAAGCACTTGCGGGAGAAGGAGCTCACCTGGCCTTTACATATCAGGATCGGATGGAGAAGTATGTGCGTGACCTTGCTGCCAAAATTCCCAATACCCCACTCTTTTCAAGTGATGTGCAGAGTGATGAGCAACTCGACGCAGCTTTCGCCTGGGCAAATGAGACCTTTAATGGTAAACTCGACATTCTGATTCATTCAGTCGCTTTTGCGCCCCCACAAGAACTGGAAAATCCATTCTACGAAACAACACGTGAAGGATTTCATACAGCATTAGATATAAGTTCCTATTCATTGGTTGCTATGGCGCGCCGGGCCAAACCAATTATGCAAGCCAACGGTGGTGGCTCCATTCTGACCTTGACATATATGGCCAGTGAGCGTGTCATGCCAAAGTATAATGTTATGGCGGTAGCCAAGGCTGCATTGGAATGTAGCGTACGCTATCTTGCCTTTGAACTTGGTGAATATAATATTCGCGTCAATGCCATCTCAGCTGGACCACTGAATACATTAGCTGCTCGAGGAGTCTCAGGTTTCACAAGCTTCCGTGAACATATGGGAATAGCTGCGCCTCTGCGTCGCAATATTGATCAAAGTGAAGTGGGCGATGCCGCACTCTTCCTCAGTAGTTCTCTTGCTCGTGCAATTACCGGGGAAATTCTTTTTGTTGATGCTGGTTATAACATTATGGGAGCATAAGCATCAACTTTCATTAAAAATTTACTGCTCAAATTTGCGGGCAGGAGGAGCTGGTTCGCCACACACACTACAATAGCGCGCTACAGGCCGATTCATATGTCCACATGGCCAATGCATCAGGACGCCGGAATTGGTTGAGGGCACCGTTGTACTATTCTTTGAAACAGTTGATGACTGAGTTGGCATATATTGTGGTGCAAATGACTGCGCTGGTGGTTGCCCTGGCCTGGATGATTGAGCATTAGCGGATGGAGGCGCTCCAAATGCTGTCAAAGCGTCATTGACTTGCCGGCCATAGGCAGACTGTGAAGGACTGATAGAGCTACTCTGCATTACTGGAGGCGCAATCTGCGCGGGTGAATTGCTAGAAGTTGCAGGCATTGTCGTCGCTGGAGTTCTTTTGACACGTCTCCTGCGGAACACAATCACTCCAAAGAGCAACAATATAACAAGTAGAACAGCGCCAACCCCAATGATGATCCATGGAATCGATGAACTTAATGATGCTGTTTGTGTTAACTGCTGAGGATGTGGCGTAGACTGTGTTTGAGGCGCCCTCTCAATCTTAGCTTGTGTTGTTGCATAATCAAGGTAAGGTTGGACGCCCTTGAATTGAGGATATGTTGTTGCGATTTGTTTGAATTCATTTTGCGCCTTATGCCAATGACCAGGTATATTGGATGAATAATCAGTAAAAGCCTGGTTCCAGGCTTTCTGGAATGGCCCGGGAGTCGTATTCAATCCAAGTGACTGTACAAGTGCGCTTGCGCTACTACTAGCTTGCAAGAAACTGGTGTTGCCCCCATTAGCAGATCCGAAGCTGACAATGCCAACAATAGTGCCATTGTTGTCAAGCGCAGGACCTCCACTATCACCATGTTCCACATTTCCCCCAACTTGTATCAAAGGTGCTCCCGTATTTGTCGTTTTTATCGAACTAACGAAAACTTGATTCACTGACAACGTGAGCAGATCCGTTGCGGTATTGCCAGCTACATCACCATTGCCTGGAAAGCCGATAATCGTTAAGTTGTCCTGTTGCTGAACACTGGAAGAGTCACCCAGTTGAACCATGGCCATATCATTCATATTGCTGACATGGATAATAGCGACATCTTTATCAGTGAAAGAACTTTGCTTTTCAATGCGATCGACAGGTGCATAAACATTTGAAGGAACATCCTGAATATTGCTAACGCTTAATGGACCAGTATAAGCTGTGCTCAAGTAAACTCGGCTTTGTGGAGTGCTATATTGAGCGTTAGAACGTAACTGCCCGCTTGCCAGTTGCGCAGTCACCTGGTCTGCTGATACCGGTGGATTGGCCTTGAGAACCTGGTTTATATAGGTAGCTACATCTTGAGCTGCCTGCTGCTGCAAAAATTGATCCAGGTCTTGTTGTGGAGGATTGACAACATGGTCGGCAGTCAATATTTCACCGGTCGCCGTAATAAAAGTGCCACTGCCTGAAAAAGCCATCTGATAGCCACTATTACCCTGAGGAAATGTGACATCCCGATTTGTAGGTGAAGCAAAATGCACGGTTAACTGACCGTTCAACATAGTGATGATGCGCACCACGGCAGGTTTAGCGATATCAACCGCGCGCACCACCGGATCAGAGACATTACCGCCTGGAATGCCGTCAGCAAATGCTTTTGGAGAGTTGCCAGCTACTCCTCCTAGGAAGAGACATATTATTCCTACTATTACGACAATATGTAATAAATGGGACCGCCGAATTGCTGGTATATATTCAGGCATCTTCGTAAACATATCTATAGCCTTGCTCATATATTCTAGAATGAAACCGTTTATTATAGCATTATACCTCATGCAAGTATCAGATGATATGAGCTAGAGCACAGTTTAGCCTGGCCATTCTCTTGCCAGCATACCATAGACAACCAGGTTTACATAGTGATCGTATAACCATTCAGCGTCTCGCAAGATCCCTTCCTGAGTAAATCCCAGCCTTTTAGGGATAGCGCAACTGCGTATATTTTCAGTGGCACAACGTATCTCCACTTTGTTCAACCCTAACTCAGTAAATGCATATGTTATGAGTGTTCTACACGCCTTTGTCATCAGCCCTTTCCCCCGAAATGATTCGCCCAGCCAGTATCCAATCTCGACTTTACGATCGGCCCAGTCAATCTGGTGGTAACCAATACCACCCGCAAGTGTATCCCTATACCAGATACCCGTCTGAAACCCCTCATTTTGCGCAAATTGTTCCAAAGAGCTTCTAATAAACGCTCTACTATCCTCAACGGTCCTCGAGTCGTCTACCCAGGGAAGCCATTGCCGCAGATATGCTCGATTCTGATCCACCAGTTCAGCAACTGCTTGTGCATGACGTTCTTCATAGATGCGCAGCACTGTATCCTCATCTATCCTTATACAAAGGAAAGGTCTGAAAGCCATAGATTATTCCTCCTGCTCGATTATTCCAGGTCATTGTAGCACAGTAATGTTGGTGAGACGACATAGCCAGATTTTAAATTCTCCACCCCATTGACGCCTTTCCCTCCATAGTGCTAAAATATATCCTAGTGAATAGGTCGGATTAATTTAGCGCTGCACACTAAAAATCGTGCAGCCTGCACTATAGGCGAAAAGGAGACGACCATGTGGTTACAGGTATCTACAAAAGGCGAATATGGCGTGCGGATAATGGTCGATCTTGCTCGTCATTACGGTGAACGTCCCCGCTCGCTCACCGATATCGCACAGGCAGAATTGTTGCCCTTGGCATACCTCGAGCAACTTGCAAAACTGCTGAGAGAAGCCGATCCACCTTTGCTAACCAGCACACGTGGTGCGCACGGTGGCTACCGTCTGAGTCGTCCTCCAACAGAAATCACCATGGGCGAGGTCCTGCGAGTACTCGAAGGCCCAATTGCTCCCATGATTTGTGCGAGAGAAGGCGAGATGACAGAAATCTGCGGCTTCCTGGATTCGTGCAAAATCCAAACCCTATGGGCAAAGGTGCGGGACGCCGTAGCTCGTACAATTGATACAATGACATTGGCAGAACTCGTTGGCACACCTGACCCGGTGAAAGATACCCCATCTACATTCATCGCCCTCTCAGACATTCGTGTGGCTAACTCTGCCACAAACTAATCTAAAGCAGGGTTCCAAGGGACGGCAGTCCCTAGGCGGGGTGTGGGGTGTCCCCACGATCCCCTTTCCCCCTCAGTCGGGAGAAGACAAGTTAGAAAGTAATATAAAAAGGTAGGATATCTAATAGTAAATGGAATCAGAACTGATCATCAAAAACCTTCATGCAAACATTGAAGGCAAACCCATCCTACGCGGCGTCGACCTCATCGTCAAACAGGGCGAAGTCCATGCTCTCATGGGTCCTAACGGCTCCGGTAAAAGCACACTCGCCAATGTCATCATGGGCAATCCCAAATACGAAGTGACCGAAGGCGAAATCTGGTTCAAGGGAGAGAATATTCTGGAATATTCTCCCGATCGACGCGCCCGTATGCGCCTCTTCCTTGCATTCCAGTACCCCATGTCTATTCCAGGCGTAAGCGTAGCAAATTTCCTACGCCGCTCACTTGAAGCGGTTCGTGAAGGCAACAAACCTCTGGAAGAAGGGGAGAATCCAACTGGTAAAATGGGCAAACGCAAAGGCATTCCGCCCGGCGAGTTCCGTAAACTGCTACAGGAGAAGATGCGCCTGCTCAAAGTAGATAACAGCTTCATCAACCGTTCCATCAACGATGGCTTCTCAGGTGGCGAGAAGAAACGTGCTGAGATCCTCCAAATGGCCCTGCTCGAACCAGAAATCTCTCTTATGGATGAGACAGACTCCGGCCTGGATATCGACGCACTCAAGATAGTATCCGAAAGTGTAAATGCTCTGCGTGGCCCTAACCTTGGCATTCTGCTCATTACCCACTACCAACGCATACTGGACTACATTACCCCTGACTATGTGCATGTCATGTTTGATGGCCGCATCGTCAAGTCAGGTGACAAAGAGCTAGCTTTAGAACTCGAAGACAAAGGTTATGAATGGCTCAAACCCTCCGACGAAGAGAATGGGGTGACGGTCAATGCCTGATGCTCTCTTAGCTGGACTTTCTCGCAGCGCGGTGGAGGAACTTTCGCGCCACAAGGGAGAGCCTGAATGGATGTTACAAAAGCGACTGCAAGCCTGGGATATCTACGAAAGCACGCCAACTCCCCTCGGTCGTCGTGGAGATCTGGGTACCTTGCGTATGTTCTCCAATTTCAAGTTCCAGGAATTCAATCCCTATGTTTCCTCTAACAGTAATGGCATATTGCCTGCTCTCATTGAGCAGTCCTTACAAGAAGCGTTGGTCGATCAACGTTCCGGTCTTCTCGTGCAGCGCAATGCCTCTGTCGTGCGCATTGAACTCGAAGAGGAACTGAAACGCCAGGGCGTGATATTGACCGATCTGGATACAGCAGTGCGAGAATATCCCGAACTCGTTCAGCAATACTTCATGACCACCTGCGTACCGGTAAACAGCACAAAATACACGGCCCTGCATGCCGCTTTCTGGAGCGGAGGCGTCTTCCTTTATATTCCTAAGGGGGTAGAAATTGAAGACCCCATTCTAACTCAAATCTGGATTGATGCCCCTGCGTCAGCCACGTTTGCGCATACACTCATTATCGCCGACGAGCAGAGTAGCGTGCGCTATGTAGAAGAGCACAACTCAGCTTTTGATGGCGATCAACCCTCGTTGTTGGATGGTGTAGTGGAAGTGTATGTGAAGAATGCAGCCCATGTTGAGTTCAGCAATATGCAAGATCTCGGCCAGAATATCTGGACTATCACGAATAAGAACGCCGTACATGAAAAGGACGGCAGCACCACCTGGGTTCTTGCCGACCTTGGCAGCAGAGTAATGCTTTCCGACATCGGAGTTGGCCTGAGTGGCAACGGAAGCGCAGGCGAACTGGTGGGTGTCTTCTTCACCGACCATGACCAGCGCTATTCAATCAACACCCTCTCGAACCATGCAGCCATAGCAACTAATGCTGAGACCCTGGTGAAAGGTGTACTCACCGATGAGTCTCGCGTAGAGTTTATAGGCATGATTCGTGTGCAGCCAAAAGCTCAGCAAACGGCTTCATTCCTCTCAGACCACACGTTACTGCTCAGTAAGAAGTGTCGAGCAGAATCTGTACCCAGTCTAGAGATTGGGGCCAACGAAGTCAGCGCCAGTCATGGTGCCACGACCGGACAAATCGACGAAGAGCAACTCTTCTACCTCATGGTGCGTGGAATACCGCGCGAAGAAGCAGAACGTATCATCGTGCAAGGTTTCTTTGAGCCAGTGCTACAACGCATTCCTTTAGAAAACTTGCGTACACGCCTGCGCCGCAGTATCGTACACCGCATGAGTGGTTCCTACGAAACCGAAGCTGACACCTGGGTTGACGTCCAGGAACGCTGGGAAGTCGAAGGCGTCGACGAATATGCCGTCTCGCTTAACGACAAACCCGCGGAAGAAGAAATAATACTCACCGAATATTAAATTTTGGGGGTGCAGGGGCGAAGCCCCCTGACGGAGTTCGGGGCCCGCGCATCTGTGGGATGCAATAGCGGTCTCCCGAAAAATCCTTTTTACTCTTTTTCTGCCGCCGCAGGCGGTGAGTAAGAACAAGAGACATCACAACTTTGTGATGCAAAAAGCTAGTAAATCACATCCTTGTATGTTTTGATAGTAATGAAAAAAAGAAAACAGGTACAGAATGCCTACTTCCGAAAGCGTACCAGTGACGACAACGCTACAAACAGAAAAAATAAACCCTGCCATGCGCACAGCGGCAGAAATACGCAAAGACTTCCCAATCCTGGCGCGTCAGGTACACGGCAAACCCCTCGTCTATCTCGATAGCACATCCAGTTCGCAGAAGCCATATGCTGTAATCGAGGCTATGAATACCTATTACGAAATGTACCATGCCAATGTTCATCGCGGGGTCTACGAGATTAGCGAAGAAGCAACGGCCAGGATGGAAAAGGCTCGTGTCAAAGTAGCTCGCTTCATCAACGCTCATCGCAGTAAACAGGTCATCTTTACACGTAATACCACTGAGAGCATCAACCTGGTAGCGTACAGTTGGGGCAATACGAATATTACCGCCGGTGATCTGATTGTACTAACAGAAATGGAGCACCACAGTAATCTCGTTCCCTGGCAACTGCTAGCACAGCGCACAGGCGCCCGGCTGGAGTTTGTGCCTGTTACCGATGAGGGGCTGTTAAAGCAGGAAGTGTATGAACAACTCTTGCAGCAACAACCAAAGCTGGTAGCTTTTACACATATGTCCAACGTGTTAGGTACCATTAATCCTGCCCGGAAAATGATTACCCAGGCTCATGCAGTTGGAGCTATCGTACTTCTCGATGCAGCACAAAGCGTTCCGCACCTGCATGTGGATGTGCAGGATCTCGATATTGATTTTCTGTGCTTTAGCTCCCATAAGATGCTTGGGCCTACTGGTATTGGCGTACTCTATGGTAAACGAGATCTGCTGGAAGCTATGCCTCCTTTCATGGGCGGTGGTGACATGATTCGCAAGGTTGGATTACGAGCATCCACCTGGAACGACCTTCCCTGGAAGTTCGAGGCTGGAACACCGGCGATAGCCGAAGCTGTTGGTCTGGGAGTGGCAGTCGATTACCTCAATACGCTTGGTATGGAGCATGTGTTTAAGCACGAACAAGAAATTACCGCTTACGCTTTGGAACAATTGCAGACCATCCCAGGTTTGATCATCTATGCACCAGATGTTACGAAACGTGGTGGCGTGATTTCCTTTACCCTGGCTGATATTCATCCGCATGACCTGGCATCAATCCTCGACCAGGAGATGGGTGTCGCCATTCGTGCCGGACATCATTGCGCTCAGCCACTGATGGAACGCCTCGGCCTGGCCGCAACTGCACGCGCAAGTTTCTACGTGTATACTATACGAGAAGATATCGATGCCCTGGTGCAGGGATTGCGCAAAGCGCTACAAATATTCAACTTGTAGGAGCCGATTATGCTGATGAACCAAACAATCCGGACCTCAGTAGGTGCCGATGTATCGCGCACATCGCCGATTGATCGGCCCTTGGTGGTTTTCTCGGTATACATCAGCATCATCGCACCCCAGGTAGTGGGAGTATAACCCATGTCAATGGATTATTATCGTGAATACATTCTGGATCATTACCGCAATCCGCGCAACTATGGAAAGCTAGATCATCCAGACGCTCATGCAGAAGACAACAATCCCTTATGTGGAGATCAGCTTGCAATTGATCTCCAGGTAGATGGTGACAAAGTAACAGAAGTGCGTTTTCAAGGACGTGGATGCGCAATCAGCCAGGCTGCGGCATCAATGCTGACTGAGATGATCGAAGGCAAGACTGTAGAAGAGGTCGTGCAACTCGGTAAGGATGATGTGCTGGATGCCCTGGGCATACCGATCAGTCCCGCTCGCACAAAGTGCGCCTTTCTTTCTTTACGCGTTCTGCACCGTAGCCTGGCTCTGGCGGGCTTAGAAAAACCCCCGATGGGCGATGAAGATGACGAATAATCAAGGAAGTTCAATGTCAGACTTTGTAAAAGTCGCTGAACTCAATGATTTGGATGAAGGCGAACTCATGGCTGTGGAAGTAGATGGCGAACCTATTTGCCTGGCAAAAGTCAATAATTCCATCTATGCCTTTACCGATAATTGTACCCATATTAGTGGTCCCCTCAATGAAGGCGAACTAGATGGTGAAGTGCTCACCTGCCCCTGGCATGGAGCGCAGTTCAATGTTCGTACAGGTAAGGTCCTTCGAGGACCTGCTCGTCAGGATATTCAAACGTATCTAGTGCAACTAGAGGGAAGCTCAATCCTGTTGAGCCTACCGGACGAAATCTAGTATCAAGATCTCCTCTTGATATTTGTTCTAAAAACTCCTACAATGAGCAAGCTGAAACTGTTTGTTCTGAGGAGCTCCGTCGTATGCTTGGTAGATCACACGTAATGTTTGGCTTGACCGCTGCAGTCGTTCTTGATGGTGTTGTGCACATATCAGGCCCACCATTATCATCTGCTTCACCCGTACCTCTAGAGTTGATTATCAATAAAGTGATCTTTTTTTCTATGGTAGCACTTGGAGCGCTCCTACCCGATATTGATAACGCACAAAGTACTATAGGACATAAGTTTGGTTGGATCAGTAAAGAGATTCAACACATTGCAGGCCATCGGACCATTTTTCATAGCCTTCTCGGATTGTTACTAGGTTCATTACTTGCGCTTGGCGTGGAGCATCTGGTAATACTCCTTTTAGCCCAACGAGGCTTCATCTTTCCTGCTCAATTTGTAGAAAAGTCCCATCTAGTCCTAGTTGCTGTACTGGTTGGATGTATCTTACATATTGCTGCAGATGGGTTGACAGAAGGTGGTGTGCCATTGTTATGGCCGTATCATAAACGCTTTGGTTTTCCCCCGAATCCACATTGGCGCTTTCGAACTGGTGACTGGCCGGAATATGTGATCGTTTACTCATGTATGCTACTTGTCTTTCTTTGTATCTGGCAAGCCATTATTCAAATTTGAAATGCTGCAATGAAACGATTTGACCTGCGAGTACAACAAAAGATAGCCTGGGGACTCTTGTTACTTATCATGGTTATCTATATGGTGGATATGAGCTATCAGGCTATTCTGCGCTATGAAACGTTCAAGGCAGGCGCTTTTGACCTGGGTAATATGGACCAGGTGTTATGGAACACGATACACGGGCGCTTCTTTCAGTTTACAAATCAGGCAATCGACTGGTATGGTCCGCCAACACGCCTGGCGATCCATTTTGAGCCGATAATTTTACCTCTCTCTCTGCTTTATGCCTTGCATGCCGATCCACGGATCCTGCTCGTCTTCCAAACCCTTACGTTAGGATCAGGAGCTTTGCCTGTTTTTCTTCTTACACGCAGATATATTCCTGAGTGGCCCATTTTTGCCCCTTTGATGGCTACTGCATATCTATTCTCTCCGGCATTACTAGGCTTAAACATATTTGATTTCCATCCCGTTAGCCTTGCAACCCCATTATTATTGTATGCCATACTAGCTCTTACATATAAACATCACGTTTGGTTTCTGATTGCCTGCATACTTGCTTGCATGTGCAAAGAAGATATTCCTCTTACAGTAGCTCTGCTTGGTATTTTACTTATATGGAAATATAAACTACCACGTTTAGGCACAGCTTTGTTTTTTGGCGGCCTGCTCTGGAGTTTTTTGGCTTTTAAAGTTATAATCCCGCACTTTTATTCGGGTGTTCAAGCCAACAATTACTGGTATCGATATGAAACCTTGGGGAGTTCACCCGGTGCAGCCGTTGCGAATATTGTAATTCATCCCTGGCTACTCTTTACTACCTTCTTCACCATAGATCGTTTCTATTACCTCTTTGGCCTCGTGCGTAGTGTGGGGTTTCTGCCTTTGCTTGCCCCCGTGTGGTTGCTGCCGGCTCTACCCAGCCTTGCAGTAAACATACTCAGCACTGATCCCCTTTTATATAGTGGCGTTTATCACTACAATGCCGCAATTATTCCATTCGTGATGCTATCAGCCATTCATGGCACGCGTCGCCTGATGCTGATCTGGCAAAGCTGGCGTCAAGAATACCGAACCCACCTACATCAACCAGAAACTGAACATCATCTCGTAGGGGAGGGGCTTACCCCGACTCCCGAACTCCTTACCCCGTCCCTTGAAACCATCGTCCTTGAACCTTCCGCTCAGTCCAATCCGACATTGATAACATCCGGCTTGCCCGCCAATACCCTGACAACGTATACTCATCTTACTAGCGGCTCATATTTCATCGCTCCATTCAATTCATCATTACTCACTTTGTTTAACCGTATGTTCGACACTTTAAAACCTCGTGTCTTACGACTAACTTTGCCTGTATGGCGACATGAACAATGGCAGAGATTCAGTGCACGTATGACTCCACTGGCTAAAAAGCTTACTGTCTTCCAATTGCAATGGATCCTTTTTATCTGGATTGTGCTGTTAATCGGGTTTAACTACGTGATTGCTATACCTCAACTCAATGCCTTCTGGGCGGATCACACACCAGGCAATCGCGAAGAACAAATTCAACGAGTACTTGCGCTTATTCCACCTGATGCTTCTGTCTCAGCAGGAACTAACCTCAATCCTCACTTGAGCGAACGCCAGCTTTTAGCTGTCTTTCCTTCCGTATGCCTGGACACTGATTGTAATCACACGGTCCAATATGTTGTGGTTGATCTCAAAGACTTGTCTGTAGAAAATCTGGCTGAAGCAACGAGCGAATTGAATGGACTTTCAAGACTGTACCGCCCTCTGGCACGTGCAGAGGGTGTAGTTTTATTAGTGCGACGTAGCACTTGACAGGTAAATCATGTTATAATCGTCTTAGACAAAGCTAGATACAGCCTGCATAAACAAAACCTCACGATAAATCGGAGGTCTACATGGAGAAGAGTATGATGTACAATCCTGGTAATCCTTTTCCAGAAAAAATGATTAGTACCCAACCTTCTGAGGCAGTTCCGCCTATGGAGGAACTGCCACTTAAGCCTCCACCTCCGCAATATCCCACTGTGCAACCTCCACCTCCACCGGCCACTCAGACTCAACAGGCTGCGTCGTTAGAAGTAGGTGAAAGTCCTATAACTGGCCGGGAAGAAGCACTTACTATCAAATTTGCTATTGGGAAACTGAATGACTACCTCCTCTGGTTTCTGATGGTACTTGAAGTAACATTACTGATAGAGTTCTTCTTAATGCTCATAGGAGCGGCCCAAAATAACTTGTTTGCTGGCTTTATGTATGCCTTGACCGTGATCCCGCTCTACCCGTTTAATGGCATTGTACCAAGTACAAAGTTGGGAAGTAGTGGTGCAGCTATCGAATGGTCCACACTTATTGCAATGGCTGTCTACTTTTTGGTCTTCTATGCGCTGAGACGATTTCTAAGTATTCTCATTTCTGGACCTGAAGAGCCTGTTGAATGAATAATCTCAGCAATTCATTCGCTTCCATCACCTTAAATGAATGCATAGCAACGTAAGCAGTCACGGGGTGATATATATGTGTTGAAAAATCTTGGGTCTGTGCTGCTCGCGATCTGCCGGGCAACCATCGCGGGCGCGTTCTGGGTCGCTAGCAGAATATTCCATAAAGTTGAAGTTCACGGAGTGGATTATGATTTTGGTGCGCCTCGCACCTACTATGGCATGTTACATAAACGTGATCTGGATCCGATTATTATTGTACCTACTGTAGTTTTTCACCGGGGGTGGCGGGGATTGGCTGGAGATTTGCATTTTGGCCTACGAAGCGACGGCTTTTCACCCGGTTATCTCGGACGTCTTGTTATGTATCCCCGCTGGCTCTCACGTGCTTTACGTTTGCTTTCTATAGGACCAGTTTTGCGATGGTTAGGAGCACATCCCCTGCAAGACCTGCTTCGCCCGGCAGAGGAGTGGGTACGCGAGGCGCTACTTTTGGGTATTGATAGCCGTGTTGGTGACGTATTTACCTCAGACTTTATTGAAGAACTTGCAACAGTTACTGGCGAATATTACGAGCAGATCGAATCTTACCATCTCTCGCAACTGCTTGACTGGCGTTACCAGCATGCTCTCCAACATTATTATGGCTCCGAAATTCTTGTAATATCGATGCGTAGACCTTTAGAACGGCGTATGATAACAAGAATAAAAGAAAGTATTATTGAACTCAATACATGGGTGTCAAATGGAGGCTCTCTCTTTGGTTCACCTGAAGGGCGCCTTTCTCCTGACGGTAAAGTAAGCCCTATTAACTCTGGCTTGCATCGCATTTTGCGTCATAGCCCTTCTGATACGAGAATAGTCCCAATCTCCATAATGTATGACTTCATGTCTGTAGAACGAATGCGCATTTTTATAGATTTTGCTCCTACTATTGAAAATGCGTCGATGTTGCTCTCAAGTGAACTGGACTCGCGACTCTATTTGGCGTGGCTACGTAGTGCCTGCATCACCTCAACTCAACTCGCCAGTGGCTTTCTTGTGAATGCAGAACGTGAAGGTCTATCATCGTTTACGGTAGATGATGTAGTAGATAACGTGTATCATCAAGCAGTAAAGCTGGCAAAGGCTGGTCGGAATGTGGATCAGTATCTATTAACACTGAATCAGACGCGTAAACGTGCGATAGGTTTCCTGGCCTATGCTGAGCGTCACAAATTGATACATCGAATTGGAAAGGGTACATGGACCCCTACATTCAACGAAGCAGCCATACAAGTGCGTCCAAGAGAGGTGGGGTATGACCAGTCGCCTCTAATATACGCCTGGAATGAGTTGCAAGAGATACTTAGCATATAATAAATTCAGGAAAAATCCCCTTGCAGCCTTGCCCGCAATGGTGTATTATATAGCAGGTTCGCACTCTCATTACGAGAGTGCTAAAATAACATGAGTTTAAATTAGACTCACACCTGAAAAATAGGGAGGATTTGGTCTATGACCACGGTGAGCGTAAAGATTCGACCGCTCGGTGATCGCGTGGTGGTCAAACCGCTTTCGAGCGAAACCGTCACGAAGAGTGGTATTGTGTTACCCGATACCGCGAAAGAAAAGCCCCAGGAGGGAGAAATTCTGGCAGTTGGGCCAGGGAAAGTAATGGACAATGGCAAGCGTACTTCCCTCGAAGTGAGTGTTGGACAAAAAGTACTCTTTGCCAAATATGCAGGTAGCGAAGTCAAATTGGATGGCGAAGAATATTTAATTCTGCGCGAAAGCGACATTATGGGTATTGTTGAGTAGAAATAGGAGTATGTTTCGTGGCTAAAAAACTGCTATTTGATGAGCAAGCGCGTCAATCCCTTAAGAAAGGTATGGATGCGCTTGCAGGTGCAGTAAAAGTAACACTTGGGCCAAAGGGCCGCAATGTAGTATTGGACAAGAAGTTCGGCGCACCGACAATCACGAACGATGGCGTGACCATTGCCCGCGATATTGAACTGCCCGATCCATTTGAGAATATGGGCGCGCAGTTACTCAAAGAAGTCGCGACCAAAACAAATGATGTGGCTGGCGACGGAACCACAACCGCAACCGTCCTTGCCCAGGCCATAATTACTGAGGGCCTCAAGAACCTGGCTGCAGGTGCAAATCCCATGATTCTGCGTCATGGCCTGGAGAAAGGTGTCGATGCTGTCGTCGAAGAGATTAAATCGATGAGCAAACAGGTCGAAACGCAAGAAGAGATTGCCCAGGTCGCCTCGATTTCTGCGGCTGATGCAGAAATTGGTGCACTCATCGCTGAAGTCATGGATAAAGTTGGCAAAGATGGTGTAATCACCGTTGAAGAGGGCCGTGGCCTTGCGATGGAGCGAGAATACACCGAAGGTATGCAGTTTGATCGTGGTTATATCTCTGCTTATATGGCAACCAATATGGAGCGGATGGAAGCCGAGCTTTCGAACCCTTATATTCTTATCACTGACAAAAAGATTAGTGCAATTGCCGATATTCTACCTGTGTTAGAGCGTGTCGTTCAAACTGGTCGCAAAGAGTTGGTAATCATCGCCGAGGATGTAGGTGGTGAAGCGCTTGCAACCCTTGTTGTCAACAAGCTGCGCGGTACCTTCGATGTATTAGCCATTAAAGCGCCTGGTTTTGGCGATCGCCGTGAGGCCATGCTGGAAGACATCGCAGTTCTAACAGGTGCCAAGGTTATTACTGAGAAAACCGGTCTTAAGTTAGAGAACGCTACACTTCGCGATCTCGGTCGCGCTCGTACAGTCACGGCTAATAAAGACAACACCACAATCGTAGAGGGCGCTGGTAAAGAAGAGGATATTAAGGCTCGCGTACGGCAAATTCGCGCATTGATTGATGAGACCACAAGTGATTATGATCGTGAGAAGCTACAGGAGCGACTTGCCAAACTTGCTGGCGGCGTTGGGGTCATTAAAGTTGGCGCTGCTACAGAAGTAGAGCTAAAAGAGAAGAAGCATCGTGTTGAGGATGCCCTCTCTGCTACACGGGCCGCAATTGAAGAGGGTATTGTAGCAGGCGGCGGTTCTGTACTGGTGCACGCAATTCCTGCCCTGGATACCGTAAAGGTTGCTCCTGGTGACGAGCAAACAGGTGTTAACATCCTGCGCCGTGCACTCGAAGAGCCTTTGCGCCAGATTGCTGAAAATGCTGGACGCGATGGAGCCGTTACAGTCAACGATGTACGTACAAGAGCCCGCGGTCAAGGCTTCGATGTGCTCACAGGTGAGTATGTGGATATGTTCAAAGCAGGTATCATTGATCCTGTGAAGGTGACACGCTCAGCTCTGCAAAATGCGGCTAGCATTGCAGGCATGTTCCTCACCACAGATACGCTCATCACCGATGTCGAGGAAGAAGGCGCTGGCGCTATGCCCGGTGGAATGGGCGGTATGGGTGGAATGGGTGGCATGGGTGGCATGATGTAATATAAACATCACATTTTGGAGTTAGGTGTCTCTATGGTATTGCCATAGAGACACCTTTTTTGTGTTAGCTGGCAACGATGTTTTTCGCCTCAAAACATTATCTTCCCAGTATCAACATCATTCTTGCAGCCTGTAACGCCAGGTCAACCAGCCAGAACGGTAAAAACGTTCCCATTGCTAGCGTTCCAAGAGTAGCTAGACCCAAAGCTATCCACGTAGTCCAGCCAGCGTTCGCAAGACTCTGCTCAACTGTCGTCTCAACTTCAACTGTCGTTTTTGGTGTCGGCTTAACGGCTACCGCCGTCGCTGTTCCAGTAACCCTTTCACTCAATGTTGTTGAGATGCGCTTGCTAGCTATTGGTGCAGGTATTGCCGGAACAGTTTCTTTCTCCATGAACGTAGCAGCAATGACACGTAGATAATAATACATACCTAATATACTTGCGAACACACCAATAATCATGAGCTCAGGATGGCCACTCTGCAACGCAGCATAAAATATGTAATATTTAGCGGCGAAGCCGGCCATAGGAGGGAAGCCTGCTAATGCAAGCATGAAAAATGCCAGAAGACCAGCAAGCACAGGTTGACGATACCATAAGCCGCGAATCTCGCTCAAATTAGCGCCTGTATTATCTACACGTTCCAGCACAGAAACAACGCCAAAAGCTCCCAGGTTCATAAATGTGTAACACAGCAAGTAAAAGAGAATGGCTGATAAGCCGATAGCGCCACCAGCAACAACACCTATCAGTAGATAGCCCGCGTTCGCAATACTCGAATATGCCAGCATTCGTTTCACATTGCTCTGCACTAGCGCCATGATGTTCCCACCAATAATTGTCAGAATAGTGATGGCAAGCACAACAACTTCCCAATTTGGTCTGACCAGAGGTAGCATCACATCGAAGACACGTGCGAATGCGATCAACGCGGCAGCCTTAGTACCAACGGACATGAATGCCGTGACAGGAGCTGGAGCGCCCTCATAGACATCAGGCGTCCAGGCCTGGAAAGGTATCGCCGATACTTTGAAAGCGAATCCGACTATCAGCAAGCCCATACCAATCAGCAAAAATGTAGGTAGCTGTCCTACTATCGTTGGATTGATAGAGTGTGTCGTCGAAAAGTGATTGAATAGAAAGGTATATACACCAATAAATGAAGTATTGCCTGTTGCGCCGTAGGTCATGGCAATACCATAGAGTAAAAACGCAGATGCAAACGAACTGAGCAAGAAATATTTCATGCCCGATTCTTGAGAACGACTGCGCCGTAGAACAAAACCGCTAAGTATATAAAGCGCCAGGGACAGCATTTCCAGGCCCAGGAAAACAGTCAAAAAGCTGGTAGCTGCTGCCAGGATCATCATGCCAATCGTTGCAAGTAGCATCAGCGCATAATATTCTCCCTGGTGTACAAGATTCAGGCGTTTCAAATAATATGGAGAAAGCAGTATTCCGAGAGCGCTTGCGCTCAAAATAATAATATATGCATACAGTGAGCCTTGATCAGAGCCGATCATCATATTGAAGGCAGGCAGATGATCACCGAAAATAAAGAGTATGATCGTTGCGATGATGGCTCCAGCCAATCCCAGGAGGCTCAATAATGGCAATACTAAGAAGGTTGTGCTACTTTTTTGATTCTTAACTGGTTGTGGCAGCAGTAAATCAACCATGAGAACTAGCAGCGCAACAACTGCCAGCACTAATAGTGGTGCGATGCGACCCCAATCGGCCGCTGACGCTGTATATGTGAACGACATAGAAACCCCCCGGGACAATCATTACCTTATCAAAGCACTTGTATAATGTTGTAGCGTATTAACTACTGATGGCTCCATCAAAAAAGTGATCGAATTTGGTTGCAGCCCAATGTAAAAAATTAAGAGAAGCAACGGCGAGAGCATCATAAACTCGCCTAATTCAATATCAGTTAGTGTACCTTTGCGTATGAGAGAAGCTACTACACCTTCCGTAGGGCGCGGCCCTTCCATAATGCCTTGGAAGAAACGCATCATATACCAGGCTGCCGGAATGATCACTGCCGTACCTAATATGCCATAGATTGAGCTACTGCGAAAGACACCGATCAATGCCAGGAACTCACCCGCAAAATTATTCAACCCAGGCAAACCTAGCGCCGAAAGAGAAGCAATCAGTAAGACAGTTGCCATCACAGGAATACGAGTGGCAAGTCCGCCAAAGTCGCTCAAACGGCGTGTTCCTGTGCGTGCTTCGATAAAACCTACAATCAGGAACAGCGCGGCAATTGTGATACCATGGTTCACCATTTGAAGGACAGATCCTTCGACACCCTGTATATTAAATGAAAACATACCCAACATGACGATGCCTAAATGGCTGATACTTGCATAAGCAAGCAGGCGTTTCATATCGGTTTGCACTACTGCCAGCAATGCGCAATAAAGGATGCTAATCACGGCCAAAACTTCGAATAGCGGAGCGAGCGTATGCGCCGCGCTAGGAAAGAGAGGTATGCAGTAGCGTAGAAAACCAAAAGTTCCTGTCTTTGCCATCGCTCCAGCCAGCATAGCTGTCACCGGAGCGGGCGCTTCACTGTAAGCATCTGGCAACCAGCTATGGAACGGCACAAAAGGCACTTTGACCACGAAAGCTGCCGCAAAGGCCAGAAATAACCAGAGCTGAGTAGTAGAGCTAAGTTTACCGTTTAATAAGGTTATCAGGTCCAGCGTGTAAGGGCCACCAACTAACTGCTGATGATAATAGCCCAGGGCAATAATGCCCGCGAGCATCAACAAACTTCCAACGGAAGTGTAAAGCACAAACTTGATAGCCGCGTACATACTACCTTGCACTCTGCCTGAGCCGGAGGCTAGACGCGCAGCGTCGTTGGCAGAGTGGCTATCAATGATTCTACGTTCGCCTCCCCAGCTTCCGACCAGGAAATAAGCCGGGATTAGCATCAATTCCCAGAAAATATAGAAGAGGAAGAGGTTGGTGGATAGAAAAACACCTGAGATACCACACTCCAAAAGCAACATGAAGGCCATATAATTCTTAACCTTCAGATCAATTTTGAATGATGCCGCAATACATACAACAGTTAGCAAAGCTGTAAGCGCAACCAGTAACAGACTGATACCATCGACACCCAGGCCGTAATTGAGAGAGAATCCTTGTGTGGAGATCCACGTTACTTGCTCACTGACATTCGCGAAGAAAGTACTGCTTGGACTTGAGCCTACGATTGTGGACCCTGCGGCCAGGTTAGCCTGTGAATAGGCTAACATCAAACCCAGAACAATTAAAAGATCAATCCAGGCAACACTCAGCGCTGTCCAGCGAATAAGATTGAGCCGTTCTTTGGGAAAGAACAAAACAACAATTCCACCCAACAATGGTAGGAAAGTAACGAGCGATAACAATGGAAACATACCTCTACCCCCTCACCGCATAGTAAACGATAATCAATAAGACTCCAACCAGAATTGCTAAAGCATAATTTCGTACATATCCTGTTTGTAGTCGGCGCAGTAAGCCACTCGCGCCAAGGAAAAGCTTCCCAATAGATTGACTGCCGCCATCGAGCGCATCGCGCTCAAGCAGGCGAGTCGCCGTTCGGCCAATCCAGAGGGCTGGCTGGATCAGTACCAGGATCAAGAACTCATCAACATAGTATTTATGCAACACGAACTGGTAGAGCGTGTTCTTGTTCTCTTTATAGAAGAAGCCATTTCGATACAATGCCCAGGCAGCAAAAATACCCACTAGCGCTATCCCGACACTTAACCCTGTTGATACCCACTCAATCGGTAAAGACTCTACAGGAATCGCTACTGGCACGTTTGTCCAGGTTGAATTGGTAAAAACGGGATTCAAAAACGTTGCAAATGGATGCCACGAGGCGTCATCAAACAGCGCGAATGAACCAATGAAACCCCCAACTACTGAAAGCACTGCCAGGATAATCATCGGAACCGTCATGATGGCTGGAGATTCATAAATCTCGTAATCACCTCTGGGCTGGTGACTATGTCCTGTATCTTCCTCTTCTTCCTCACCGGCATGCTCAGCGACTCCAGTTCCTCGATAACTTCCTGAGAAGATACCAAAGAAAAGCCTGAACATGTAAAAAGCAGTCAATCCCGCTGTGAGGATGCCCATGCCCCAGAGAAGATAGAAAACTAGCCCTCCACCTGAGGTGGCGTAGACCAATAAGGAACTGAGAATATCATCCTTACTCCAGAAGCCAGCAAGCGGAGGTATCCCACTGATCGCCAGCGCTCCAATTAAGAATGTCCAGAAAGTGATCTTAAGGCGATAGCGCAATCCCCCCATTGCGCGCATATCCTGCTCACCACCAAGCGAGTGGATTACCGCGCCTGCGGCCAGGAAAAGCAGCGCTTTAAAGAAAGCATGTTCCATGAGGAGAAATATACCACCGCTATAATTTTGAGCACCCTCGCTCATAAACATATAGCCTAGTTGGCTGATGGTTGAGTAAGCCAGCACGCGTTTAATATCCAACTGGAACAAGGCTATCGAAGCGGCAAAAAGCGCGGTAATACCACCAATGATTGCGACGACAAGCAATGCTTTCGGTGATACTTGAAAAAGTGGATTAGCGCGAGCTACAAGATACACTCCAGCCGTTACCATCGTTGCGGCATGTATGAGCGCGCTAACCGGTGTTGGGCCCTCCATTGCATCTGGAAGCCACATATACAAGGGCAATTGCGCGGATTTGGCGGTACAAGCGAGAAAAAGCAAAAGACAGATAATGGTTGTGGATATTGTCGGGATGCCTCCCGCTGTTACCTGGTTGAAGACTCCTATGGTGCCGGTGCCATTTGTAAAGTAATTGAGCGCTCCATAATGTTTGAAGATCAGGAAGATGGCGATCAGCAGGCCAAAGTCACCGATAATGTTGATGACCAGCGCTTTTTGTGCAGCAGCAACTGCAGCGCGCCTTTGATACCAGAAACCAATTAACAGGAACGATGCCAGACCAACCAGCCCCCAACCTATAAGTAGGAAAAGAAAATTGTCTGCACTGACTAGCAATGTCATCGCAAATATAAAGAAATTCATATAGCAGAAGAATCGCCAGAAACCTTCATCTTCTTCCATATATCCCGCTGAATAAATATGAATAAGGAAGCCAACACCCGTTACCACCATCAACATGATTGCCGACAGGGGATCAAATAGCAATCCAAAACTAATGCTAAGGGGAGCAGTACCTACCGTTGTACCAGAACTTATCCACGTGTAAAATACTTGATCGCTCAGACGTGCTGATGTTGGTGTTGTACCCAACATGGAGAAGAAGCTAATAACTGTAAATAAAAATGCCAGACCGGAGGCTCCTAGTGCTACTGCAAGTATTCCTCTTTGTGGTAAAGCTCGACCGATCAAACCCAGGATAATAAACCCTAACAAGGGCATCAGTAGCACCCAGATAGTCAAATTTGTCATAATCAACTAGCCTCGAAGTATATTCATATCATCAACATCGATATCACGACGAGTGCGGAAGATAGAGACGATAATAGCCAGACCAACAACTACTTCTGCTGCTGCTACAGTTAGTACAAGGAAGACAAACATTTGGCCATCAACCGAGTTTAGATAGTGAGAGAAAGCTATAAACGAAAGATTAACGGCATTTAACATGAGTTCGATCGACATAAATATAATTAATGGGTTTCGCCGAATGAGCACGCCCGTTACACCAATTGTGAATATAATCGCGCTTACTATCAAATACCAGGTCAAGTGTAATGACATATAATTCCTCCGATTACTCTTTTCGGCCTAATACCATCGCACCCAAAATCGCTACCACAATCAGCAAGCTGGTAACCTCGAAGGGAAATGAAAAGCCGTGAAAAAGCGCGAGACCAAAGGCCTGGGTATCACCTTGCAGCTTCACTACATGTGAGAGGCTATTTGCTCCTGTAGTTTTGGCAGCGTCAACACCTGGTGTTCCTGTGAAGAGCAGGTAGCTCAATGCTCCTACAAGTATCAGGCCAAGCGTAGCAGCGATGCCGCGTTGCCAGGGTATACGATCTGGCATTTCCGTATCGCGTGCTTCTGATGCCAGCATTGTAACCACAAATAGGAATAAGACCATAATTGCGCCAGCATAAATGAGAATTTGCACAACTGCGATAAACATCGCACCCAATTGCAAGTAAAAGAGCGCCAGAAACAGTAGAGTAAGGATCAAACTCAATGCGCTATGCACAGCATTCCTAAAAATTATTACCCCTAAGGCAGAAGCTGTGCTGGCAACTGCCAGTACAAAGAATGCGAGTATTTGTGGGTCAATCATACATCCTCCCTATCCTCATGATGCTGAAACTTTCTCCTGTCCTCATCCTGCTCCTCGTCTATCAACAAAACTGGTTCATCAGTTGGAAGATCGCCCAGGCCAACAGCAGCCGCGCTTGCCTGCGATCCATCAAACACGTGTCGTGACTGTGGTATTGGTTGGGCAGCTTCTGATGGAGGTGGATCGAACCATACAGTACTGGAACCTACTGTTGCCTGTCCCTCAGGCTCAAGCAATTGTTCTTTGTGGTACACCATATCTTCTGGATAGTATGCTGCCAGTTTATATTCGTGTTCCAACGTAATAGCTCCTGTAGGGCAGGCTGCTTCACAGTAGCCACAGAAGATACAACGTAGCAAGTTGACATCAAAGACTTTGGCGTACCGTTCTCCCGGAGAGACTCGATGCTCCTCTGTATTTTCTTCTGCCTCGATATAGATTGCATCAGCAGGGCAGGCACCAGCGCACAGATAGCACCCGACACACCGTTCCAGGCCATTTTCATAACGATGGAGCACATGGAGTCCACGAAAACGTGCAGGTAATTCACGTTCCTCTTCCGGATAAGAGACGGTAGTAGGTTTTTTCCCTATATTTTTAAAGGTTGTTGCCATACCCTTGATAATGTCGAATGACATGTAAACTCCTATACTTTCGCCTCTTGTACAGTTGGAACTTGCTCGACTACCACTTTCTCAAACTTCGCTAACCGTACCGACGACGGTAACGCCATCTTCTCGTCAGGTAATATCGTTTGCGCTAGTATATTCCTGCGTCGCTCATAGAATAGAACGGCCAGAATAACAGCTAATCCTGCCAGGCCATTAATCCACCAGGGCCAACCAAACGCTACGACTGTTGCCGTGATTACCACATTCAGCACAGCTAAGGGTAGCAGTAATGTCCAACCTAAACGCATCAAGCGATCATAGCGTATGCGCGGTAGGGTGGCACGTATCCAGATAAACATGAAGAGGAAAAATGCAACTTTGATCAGAAAGATCAGAATCGATACGCCTGGGATACGTTCCAGTCCGAAGCCGAAAAGGCCCCAGCCGCCGAAGAAGAGTGTCGCAGCGACAGCGCTAACGGTAATCATATTAATATATTCGGCCATCTGGTATAGACTCCAGCGCAGCCCACTATACTCAGTCAAATAACCGGCTGTCAATTCCTGCTCGGCTTCCGGGAGGTCAAATGGAGCGCGGTTTACCTCTGCTATGGCCGCGATAAAGTAGAGCACGAAGCCAAGTGGCTGCGCAAAGACAAACCAGATACCCTGGTTAAGTTGGGCATGTACAATACCAACCAGACTCAAGGTACCCGCCCACATTAAGGTACCACTGAGAGCCAATCCCAGGCTTGTTTCGTAGGAGACCATCTGGGCGGCGCTGCGTAACGATCCTAATAATGAATAACGATTGCCGGATGCCCAACCGCCGAGAACAATGCCATAGACCGAAAGTGATGAGATCGCGAGAATCCACAGCAGGCCTACATTGATATCACTAATATAGGGATCCCAGATGCTTTGTCTGCCATCAAGCCAACCATTGCCAATTGGTATGACAGCGAAAGCGCATAATGCAACCACCACCGCAATCACAGGTGCAACAAGATAAATTGCTTTTTTGGCTTGCGATGGCACGATTTGCTCTTTAAATCCCATCTTAATCGCATCGGCTAATGGCTGAAAAAGGCCGAACGGTCCCGTGCGGTTTGGTCCCACGCGTCCCTGGAGTTTTGCCACAACACGTCTCTCGATGAGCGTCATATACGCGAAAGCTGTTAGCAATGCAACAATTAAGACCCCACTTTTGATCACATAGGCAACAATCTCATTATTGAGAAAATCAAGCATGAGCTGCCCCCTTTCGCATTGCTATCTCAGCATCGTTCAACTCCATCTGCCCTTGCTGTTCCTGGATTCGAATACCTTGCGCCCCGAGGCGCTCCCATGCCAATCCGCTATAAAATGGGTTGCTGGCAGCAATTTCTAACAAAATATCCTGTGGGCTATTGTAGGACCATTTCTGTCCAAGGAATTTTGCGATCTCTATCAGAATTTCCCAATCGGGCTTTGCTCCGGGCAAAGGCCGTAGCGCATGTCGTATAGCCTGCACATGATGGTCGATATTCGTCATACTTCCATCTTTTTCTGCGAAAGTTACCGCTGGCAGTACGACATCCGCTTGCTCTGCTGTCTCTGTGAGTAGAATATCTTGTACTACTAAAAATTCCAGCTTAGATGGAAGTTGCTCGACGTGTCGTAAAGGATTTGCGCCCATCACATACAATGCTCTGATGTTAGGGCTGCTCAGCATTTCATCGTAAGCGAGGCCTTTCTCTGTGGTTGGCTCGTAACCTGGCAGTACATCGGGCAAAAGGCCCATATCACGAGCGCCAAGCGAGTTAGCATCCTCGACGAGTGGCCCAACACCCGATCCTGTGCGCGTGACGTTATCGGTGAGAACTGCCACAGCTTGCAAGTCAGCAGCCAGGTCTGCGCAGCCAGGAGCAAGCGTAGCCATTTCATCGTAGAGGATAATTGCTCCTTTAGATCCAACTAACGTTTCAGCAAGGTGCTGTAATTGAGCCGTTGCTTCAACTCCAAAGTTTTCTCCCGCAGTACGAATGATCTCGTCCTCGCTTTGCATCTTCGCTCGCATATCTTCATACTGGTGAGAGTTCGCTATTTCGTCATTCAACACGTGTTTCAAAAGCATCTTCGCGGCTATACCCGCTCCGTTTTGAGGAATAGTAATCTTCCTCACAGCAAAGCGATCAAGTTCCGTTTCGTTCTCATTGATGATGTAAATGTGCGCTCCAGAATTCATCGCTTTTTTGATGCGCAGGTTGAGAATGGGCTGGCGCTCATAGGGATCAGCAGCGATTAACACAATATGGGAAGCTTTCTCTATGTCTGCGATGCTATTGGTCATCATCCACGGTTTGCCGGTCAATTGGTCACGTGGTCCAGGGAAGTACCCATGGTGATGATCGATATTTGGTGTACCAATGACCTCTCGAAGTAACTTCTGGAAGAGATATGCTTCCTCGTTTGTGGTGCGAGTCGAGCCAATGCCACCAATGGCCTTCGCTCCATGCTTGTCTGCAATACTTCGGATACGTGAAGCTATCAAATAGAATGCTTGATCCCACGTTGCCGGTTCTAATTTGCCATCGCGGCGAATAAGAGGTGTGCGCAGTCGTTGCGGACTATTGACGAACTCAAATCCCCAACGTCCGCGGTCACACAGCCAACCATCGTCAATCGCATCATTAGTGCGAGACATCAGGCGCATGATTTTATCGACACGCACATCGACACGAGCATTGCAGCCGACGCTGCAGTTATTGCATACACTCGGAATGTGCTTCAATTCCCATGGTCGCGCCTTGAAACGAAAAGCAGTAGCTGTGAGCGCTCCTACCGGGCACATCTCCACAGTGTTGCCTGAGAAGATCGAGTTAAAGGCGTGATCAGGAGCAGTGCCGACTTCCATTTTATAGCCTCGTGAGATCATCACAAGACCATTATCCATTGAGATTTCAGAACTGAAACGCGTGCAGCGCTGGCATAAGATACATCGTTCGCGGTCAAGCATTACTCTGTCGCTAACGGGTATTGGTTTCGAGTAATGTCGCTTATACAGATCGAAACGCGTGTCACCAGGCCCATGGCGAAGTGTGAAATCTTGTAAATCGCATTCCCCTCCCTTATCGCAAATAGGGCAATCAAGTGGGTGATTAATCAACAAGAATTCCAAAGTGCCTTTGCGCGCTTTGATAACCTTTTCAGTTTTAGTGTGCACAATCATGCCTTCGCTGACTGGTGTCGTGCAAGCTGTCTGCGGAGGCTTCGGCAACTTCTCAATTTCGACGAAACACATACGACAGGCCCCTAAAGGAGGCATCTTAGGATGATAACAATAAATAGGAATTTCGATCCCAGCCTGTCTTGCTGCTGCCCAGACCAGTGTCCCAGGTGGAACTGCGACGGGTATATCGTCAATGGTCAGGTGTATGAGTTTGTCTATTTTCTCTTCTGACATATCTTTAATTACCGCTTATCTATCTGTTTGGGCCGATTATGGCTTTTAACACAATAACCCAGACACCCGTAGGTGCCGATTTATCGACCCTCCTGTGAAGCAACCAGGGCAGCCCCTCTACTCACCAAGCATCTTCCCTCTCGAACGTGATATACATATTCTTCGCGGAACAGTTTGATACTACTCGTAATACTACTCGTAGCAGCGTCTCCCAGTGGACAGAAGGATTTGCCGCTGACGTTATCGCAGATATCCATGAGAAGATCTATATCGCTTTCTTTCCCATCACCATGCTCTATGCGATGCAATATCTCTGTTAGCCAGTATGTTCCTTCACGGCAGGGTGTACACTTGCCACATGACTCATCGCGATAGAACTCAGTCATCCGTAATACTGCATCGACAATGCAGGTATCTTCGTGCATCACAACCACTCCACCAGAACCAAGCATTGAACCTGCCGCCGCTATTGATTCAAAATCCAGCGGAGTGTCCACTTTATCTGCTCCAAGTATGAATGTCGAAGACCCTCCTGGAATAATGGCTTTGAGTTGCCTGTCATCTAGGATACCTCCACCATATTGCTCATCATAGATCAAGGTATGAATTGGCGTTCCCAATGGCAACTCGTAGTTTCCAGGCTTTTTGACATGTCCACTCAAGCAGAAAATACGTGTTCCGGTGCTCTTTTCAGTTCCGAACGAGGCGTACCATTCTGCCCCATTCTTTACAATCGCCGGGAGGGTCGCCAGTGTTTCGCAGTTGTTGATGACTGTTGGTCCACCATAGAGACCGATCACAGCGGGAAATGGCGGTTTCAATCGTGGATAACCACGTCTTCCCTCCAGCGACTCCATCAATGCGCTCTCTTCTCCACAGATATATGCGCCAGCCCCGCGATGCAAAATGACATCGAGAGAAAAGTCGCTGCCGAGTATATTCTTACCAATATAGCCAGCAGCATACGCTTCTTCAATGGCCCGTTCAACCTGTCGGCCTGCCAGAGCCAGTTCACCTCGTACATAAATAAAGGCTGTCGAAACATGGCAGGCATAGCTTGCAATTATTGCTCCCTCAACTAGTTGGTGAGGATTTTTCTCCATAATCATGCGGTCTTTAAAAGTGCCTGGTTCGCTTTCATCAGCATTACAGCAAAGGTAGCGTGTCTTATTATTCTTGGCGAGAAAGCTCCATTTCATACCAGTAGGGAAACCTGCTCCACCACGCCCACGCAGCCCTGATTTCTTGACCAGTTCAACCAGTTCAACAGGTTGGTATTCTTTGATCGCTTTGGCAAGCGCTTCATAACCTCCGTGTTGACGATAGCCATCGAGCGTATCCAACCCAGGCGCATCTATGTCTTTTGTAATAATGAGTTCTGGCATCCTATGCGAGTCCTTAAATCTTACAAGCTTATCTCTGTTTTTGGCTCAACACTTTGATGTTTCCGCCTTGCCCATCACTCCTTGAAGAATCTGGAGTATTCATCTCTGAAACCTCACCTAACTCTCTGTTCCATTCATCAACTAATGCATCGGCAATCTCAAATGTAATGTTCTCGACAAATTCATCGTTTACCTGCAGTACAGGTGCAGTGCCACACGAAGCAAGGCATTCAGCGGTCATTAACGTGTAATTGCCATCAGCGCTCGTTTCGCCACGTTTTATTCCCAGGCGCTTCTCAAGGTGATTGACAACTGCATCACAGCCACGGAGATAACAGGAGAGACTGGTGCAGACTTTAATGACTTTTTTCCCTGGTGCGTGTTGATAATACATAGTATAAAAAGAGGCTACACTTTCAACATCATCAACAGTCAATCCAATCGCCTCGGCCACTGCTTGTAATGCTTGCTGCGTGATATATCCTTCTTCTTGTTGAGCAATATAGAGTGCGGGCATTATAGCTGAACGCGCAACCGGATAGCGTGTCGCCAGGTCGCGCATGCGCTGTTTCGCCTGTTCTGAAATCATCGATACGTTCCTTTCAGCCGGATGATCGCGTAGCGATAGACGCTTCCGCTCTGGTCGGATGAGTGCGAAGCACTAGACGCGCCAGCGTCGTTTCCGACCTGAATAAGAGCGCTAAGCTAGCGTCGTTTCCGACTGCATATAAATCATCGATCAACCTCTCCAAGCACGATATCAATGCTGCCAATCGCTGCTACTACATCAGCAAGGAAGCCACCCTCAATCATGAGCGGCAGTGCTTCAAGATTTGCAAACGATGGAGCGCGTACATGCATACGATATGGTTTGGCTGTACCATCACTCACGATGTAGAAGCCAAGCTCACCTTTGGGTGCCTCTGTACGTACAAACACCTCGCCTTTAGACGGACGGTATCCTTCAGTGTAGAGCTTGAAATGATGAATTAACGCCTCCATACTACCAGTTATCTGCCACTTCGGTGGTGGCGCGATCTTCGGATCGTTAACTCGATATGCTCCGTCTGGCATACCTTCAAGCGCCTGGTTTACAATCTTCAGGCTCTCTTCCATCTCCAGCATGCGTACCAGGTAACGATCATAAACATCGCCGTTCGTACCCACTGGAATATCAAAATCAAACTTCTCATAACCACTGTATGGGAATGCCTTGCGAATATCCCATACAACATTACTCCCGCGCAGAACGGGACCACTCGCGCCGTAGGCGATAGCATCCTGTGCGCTCAAGAAACCTACACCTTTCGTACGCTCCATCCAGATCTGGTTATTCGTCAAAAGGTCGTGATATTCTTGCAAACGATCAAGGAAGATGCTAGTAAACGCGCGTACCTTGCCGTCAAAAGCTGGTGTCAGATCAGCTTGTAGACCGCCAGGACATATGTAACTGGTCATCATGCGCACACCGGATATTTCTTCGAAAATATCCAGGATCATTTCGCGTTCGCGGAAACAATACAGGAAAACACTCATAGCTCCCAGATCGAGTGCATGCGTTCCCAACCAGACCAGGTGGCTGGCGATGCGTTGTAACTCAGCAAGCAGGACACGAACATACTTAATCTTGTCAGTAATCTCGTCTTCGATACCCAGCAATTTCTCCACAGCCAACGAGTATCCTAGGTTGCTGCACAGCGGAGAAAGGTAGTCCATACGGTCAGTCAATACCAATGCCTGGTGATACGTCTTGGCCTCGGCAGTCTTCTCAATTCCTGTGTGTAGAAAACCGATATCAGGCACAGCCTTGACGACTGTTTCACCATTGATGGTCAATATGAGACGAAGCACACCATGAGTACTTGGGTGCTGTGGTCCCATATTAATGGTCATGGTATCGACACGCTTCCCGTCTTCTAGAGACTGGCTATCTTCAATGATATATTGTGTTTCTACATCCTGCTTCTGCATATATCCTCATCATTACTTTTTCTCTGTCCCTGGCTCCTGGCTCTGAGTGAATTTGCTGCGACTCTCATTGAGTTCGCGACTGTATGGCGTGCGCATTGTTTGGCTACCAACACCTGGATCAATATCATACGGAACCTGACCTCCCCAATGAGGTTCAGGCAAGTCGAAGCCGGTGAGCGGATAATCCTTGCGTAGCGGGTGAGTCGTCCAGTCCATCGGCATCAGGATACGGCGCAGGTCGGGGTGCCCAACAAAGGTGATGCCAAAAAGGTCGTATACTTCACGTTCGAACCAGTTTGCTCCAGGCCAGACGCCACTAACCGTTGGTACCGAGGGATGTTCCTCACCAGGTTGCTCAACTCGCACTTTCAAGCGCAATTCACTTTGGTTTGGAATAGAGAGCAAATGATAGACCACATCAAAACGCGGTTCGCGCTCTAACCAATCAACAGCCGTGACACTTGATAAGAAGCTGTATTGTTGGCTTTTCAGAAGATACGCACATACGGTCACCAGGTGTTCGGGCAGAAGGACTATGGTTTCCTCTCCGCGAAAATCTACTGTTTCAACTACTGCTTGGGGGAACTTTTCCCTCACCATCGCTACCGTCGAAGTTGCTGTTATAGCCATACTCTAGATATTCCTTACTCCTTTCAGCTTGCCTGACCATAGGTAGCGCGAAGCGGCGTTGGCAAGCTGAATGAGAGACATAAAATTGATCGCGTTTGTAATCGTTGTGCTGCTACTATGAACTTGTTTCTCGTGTTACAGTTCTTCTCCTATCGGCCCCTGTAGCTTCATACCGCTGGCCTTCTGTGGATCAGGAGGATTTGGAATACCTTCGCGGATCTTGCGTTGGAGTTCGTTAAACCCGTAGAGCAGCATCTCTGGTGTCGGCGGGCAACCGGGGATAAAAACATCCACTGGCACTATTTTATCTACCCCTTGCACAATCGCATAGTTATTAAAGACACCACCGCAGGAGGCGCAGGCGCCCATCGCAATTACCCATTTGGGGTCAGGCATCTGGTCATAAATTTGCCGCAGAATGGGAGCCATTTTGATGGAACAGCGTCCTGCTACAATCATCAGATCTGCCTGCCGCGGTGAGGCACGGAACACTTCGGCGCCGAAGCGAGAGATATCAAAGCGGTCGGCGCTGGCCGACATCATTTCAATGGCGCAGCATGCCAGACCGAATGTAGCAGGCCATAAGGATGAACTGCGTCCCCAATCGATCAGCTTACTCACTTGCGTTGTGAGAATGCCTGCCTCTCCGTTCTTCACATGTAGTTCGCGTTTCAAACGCGGTGTTTGGGTATTAGAGAATGTCTGTACTGGTTCCCAGGGGTTTTTTACTCCCATGTAAATGCCCCCTTTCGCCACACATAGATATAAGCTATCATCAAGATAAAAAGGAAGATGAGCAGTTCAATCAATCCTAGTAGCTTGATCTGATGAAGTAGGATAGCTAAAGGATAGAAAGAAACGATCTCTATATCGAAGACAATGAATAGCATGCCTGTCAGGAGATACTTAATAGGAAAGCGCCGCTTCGGCGCCTCAATCTCTTGCATGCCGCTTTCATAAGGGGCTAGCTTCTCAGGCGTTGGTTTCTTAGGTCCAAGAAAAGCGGTAAGAACCATAACCACAATACCAAAGAGAACAGCCACCGTTACATAGATAAAAATGGGGAGTATTCCCATGTGCGGGATCCTTCAATTCTCTATCTACATGCCGTGCGCTATGCACGACTACATTCACCCAACTAGGTGTCATTTGTACACTTCATCATTCGTATCGTAGCATAGGCAGCGCGATAGTGTCAAATGAAAACTGAGGGCGGGTAAAACTTGGAAACAGGTAGTAGCCAGACATTGACATATTTGATCTGGCTTTGGACATGCTTGAAATCGAGCCAGGTATCTATCTAGAGTGATAACTTCTGTGAACTGCTGACAACGCCTGCACGCTCTGGTAGTTGTGCTGCGGCGCGACGTTGTGCGAGAATAGCTGGCGCTTGAGCATGGCGGGTTGTAGCAACCGTAGCACGACTGATCACCCAGATGAAGCCAGCGAGCATGATGAAGTTTACTACGCCCAGGACGATCAGGAAGACCAGGTTAGATAGTCCGAAACTGCTCAGGATGAGATAGATCAGCGCTGTTAGCAGGATATTTCCCAGGGTGACAGGAATCAGTATCAACCAGGCAAACTGCATGAGCTGGTCGGCACGCAAGCGAGGCAAGGTACTGCGTACCCAGATAAAGACGAAACAGAGCAGGTAGACTTTGGTTACGAAGTAGCCAATGCCCAGTAGATTTCCCAGAAGTAGCCAACCAAAAGCCATGCCGGGAGCTGTGAGAAAACCAACTCCAGAACCAGACCATCCACCCAGGAAGAGCGTAGTGGCAATTGCCGAGACGATGGTCATGTTGCCATATTCACCAAGGTAAAATACCACCCAGCGGAACCCACTATATTCAGTGAGGTAACCGGCAACAAGTTCGGATTCCGCCTCCGGTAGATCGAAAGGAGAGCGGTTGGTCTCGGCCAGCCCACAGGTGTAGTAAATGACGATCATTAAGGGCTGCACCAGGAAGAACCAGGCCCAGGGAGTAAACCCCTGGAAGATGAAATCCCAAAACGGAATACCTTTACCGGGCCATAAGCCGCTACTTTGATAGTCAATGATCCCTTTGATAGAGATGGTGCCGATACCAGAATTGGCGAGAATGCTTGTGAGCATCACGACACCAACCAGCGACAGCACGAGCGGTAACTCATAAGAGATCATCTGTGCAGCAGCGCGCAGACCGCCTATAAGTGAGTATTTGTTATTGGAACTCCAGCCAGACATTACAATACCAACAACATCAATTGAACTCATCGCTACGTAATAGACAATGCCTGTGGCAAGGGCCGTGCCTGGTAGTCCTATGTAGGGTGAGAAAGGGATCACAGCAAAAGCTGCAATGACGGGTGCCAGGAAGACCGAGGGTGCGAGCAAGAACAGGGATCTATCAGTTAAAGCCGCGTGTATATCTTCTTTCAGGAGCAGTTTGACACCGTCAGCAAGTGTCTGCAACAAACCCCAAGGGCCAGTATGGATCGGCCCGACGCGGTCTTGCATCCAGCCCATGATTTTGCGCTCGGCCAGGATCAAGATTAATCCGCTTGTCAGGACGAAGCCAAAGAAAGAAATGAAGGCGATAATGAACTGCAAGAATGACCATGAGAATATGACGTTGAAGAGTTGGCTTCCGATATCATCGGCCATTACGCTTGCTATGCGCATACGATCCCTCCAATACCTACTAATCAATAGTGCTACTTATACATTGAATATCCTTAAAAAGGCTGATTGAGTCAATTCTTGCCCAATGGGGAGTTCATGTGCTCGAAAATGCAATTCGTGAGTATCAGTCAAAGTATATCATTTTTGCCCACGAGGTGCAGTAGCGGGTATCCTGAAAACCTCTTGAAACAAGCCTTGATACTTATAACACCCCATTCTCGGGATCCGCCACGACCAGTTTGAGCACAACTACCTACGTGTCAGGTACAATAGAAACGAAGTTTTGATTTGTTATAGGAAGAAACCTTGTACAATAAAGGTTAGAAGGAGTATGAACATATGGAGTACCGAACATTTGGCCGAACTGGCTGGAACGTATCAGCAATCGGCTTTGGAGCATGGGGCATTGGTGGCGATGCCTGGGGACCAACAGACGACAAAACCTCGCTGGCAACCCTCAATCAGGCCATTGATCTGGGTGTTAATTTTTTCGATACAGCAGACGTGTACGGCGATGGCCACTCCGAACAATTAATTGCTCAGGTACGCAAAGCGCGAAGCGAGCGCATAATTGTCGCAACCAAAGCTGGTCGGCGGCTCAATCCTCATATCACTTCTGGCTACAATCGCCAGAATCTGACAGGCTTTGTCGAACGCAGCTTGCGAAACCTGCAAATGGAACCTCTTGATCTTCTCCAACTTCACAGTCCGCCCACTGAGGTCTATCATATGCCGGAAGTCTTTGGCATACTCGATGACTTGGTGCAACAGGGCAAGGTGCGATTTTACGGCGTCAGTGTAGAGCGAGTAGACGAGGCTCTCAAAGCGATCACCTATCCAAATGTCCAGAGCGTTCAGATTATCTTCAACATGTTCCGTCTCAAACCCGCAGAGCAGTTCTTTGCAGCCGCTCGTGAACGACAGATTGGAATCCTGGCACGCGTGCCGCTGGCAAGTGGAATGCTCACAGGAAAGTTCACCCGTAGCACACAATTTGACCCAAACGACCACCGCAACTTCAATCGCCATGGAGAAGCCTTTGACCAGGGAGAGACGTTCTCAGGTGTAGACTACGAGACTGGCTTGCAAGCTGTAGAGAAACTGCGCACATTGGTATCTGAAGGATCCACAATGGCACAATTCGCCCTGCGTTGGATTCTGATGTTTCCTGAGGTGTCGAGCACCATTGCTGGAGCAAAGAATCCGCAGCAGATAAAAGACAACGTGCAAACGACAACGCTGCCACCACTCAGTGATGAGACGACGCAACGAGTGCGCGAGGTCTACGATAAATATATACGCGCTCAAGTACAAAATCGATGGTAATGAGTTCTTTACTAAAACTTTAACTCAAAGCCTCCCGTCCTGCCTCCACCGGCAATGCCACTTCTTCGTCGTAATCGGCCGGTTTGGTGGAATCTGTTCCGCGTTTCAAACCAATCCCATTGAAGATAGGAGTAAGCACTAGTGCCAGTATAAGGTTCACTATAATTGCTGCGAAAGCTGCATACAGAGGAGGAATGCTTAGCGAACCGATTGATATCGTATATATCGCCTTAAATCCCGCTCCAATAAACATGAGTGTGCCTAGAACCATTGAAACCAGCCATCCAATAAGTAATGCCCAGCGATTGAACCAGTTCGTGTAAAGGCCCAGGAACACAGCGGGAAGAGTCTGGAGTATCCAGATACCACCAAGCAGCTGGAAATTGATCACCTGCTGAGTGGGAATGTAAATGATGAAGAGTAGCGCTCCAAATTTCACAATAAATGAAGCCCACTTGGCAACTCCCGATTCCTCGCGATCACTGGCATTCTTCCTGAAGTACTCCTTGTATATGTTCCTGGTGAACAGGTTGGCGGCTGCAATGGACATAATGGAGGCAGGAACTAGTGCCCCAATCGCGATTGCAGCGAATGCAAAGCCCGCAAACCAGGGCGGGAAAAAGGCATTGATCAGTCCAGGTACAGCGCCATTGCTTCCAAATCCCGGCAGAGGTTTAACATTTGCAGCAATCGCCATGTAGCCGGTCAAGGCAAGTAAGCCAAGCATCAATGAATAGATGGGCAAGAGGGCCGTGTTACGCTTCACTGCCTTCTGGCTGTTGCTGCTTAAAACACCTGTAAGCGCATGTGGATAGAGGAACAATGCCAGTGCAGAGCCAAGAGCCAATGTTGTATATGCCAGGTACTGTTTTTGATTAAGGATCTCGAAAAACGTTTTGGGATTGGCTACAGCTTTTGCGTGGACTGCCGCAAAGATATTTCCAAACCCACCGAGCTGAATCGGAATAATAATGATTACGGCGAACAATACGATGAAAATCATCAAGTCTTTCACTAGCGCGATCATGGCCGGCGCCCGCAGTCCACTGGTGTAGGTGTAAGCTGCCAGGATAATAAACGCGATAATCAGCGGTACGTCAACGTTTACACCAAATATCGGTATGCTAAGAGGAATGCCAAGCGCAGCTAAGGAAACTTGTATACCGAACATCTGCAAGGCGATATAGGGCAAGGTTGCCAGGATTCCAGTAAAAGCTATAGCCAGAGCAAGTCCATTGCTGCCAAAGCGATCCCTGACGAAGTCAGCGGCGGTCACATAGCCACGTTGCTTGCATACCGACCAGAACTTGGGCATCAAGAGAAAGACTAAAGGATAAACCAGAATGGTGTAAGGTACTGCAAACCACCCATTCAACGCACCTAATCCGTACATTGCAGCAGGTACAGCTATGAAGGTATAAGCGGTGTAAAGATCACCTCCCAGCAAGAACCATGTAACCAATGTACCAAAGCGCCGTCCGGCCAATCCCCACTCATGAAGCAGGTCAAGATCACCTCGACGCCAGCGAGAAGCTACAAAACCTAAAACCGTAACCAGTAGAAAAAAGAAGATGAAAACGATCAGCGCAACCCAGTTAATCATCGTTGATTCCTCCCTCACTCGAAACTCTGGTTTTCAACGCAATGGTAAGATATCATGCACTGTCGCATGATATCTTTATTTCATTTCCTCGCTCAGTCACCAGCGAAGTAGACTCCAGCCATGATAATTGCTGTGATGATAATCCATAGAAGTTGGAACCAGTAGAAGAAAGGTATGCCTATAAAAGTTGGCTGCAGGAAGTTATAAAAAGGAGGCCAGAGCATGGCAATGAAAGGGATAATCAGCAATACCAGCAGCCAGGAGCGTCTCTTTTTCCGAGTTTGAGTAATCAAAGCTTTTCTCCTTCCGTACTTCATGCGAAGCAACTGTTACAAGAACCAGAAATGAGAACAACCAGCCCATTAATAAATATGCACACTATAAAACTTCTACCAGCGTAAGAGTGACTTAAGTATTTTGAAAATGCTGTGTTTATGACATAAACTCTACATTTAATATTAACTCATCTATAAATAATAGTTATTAATTTATATTAGATTTATACACTAAAATATAGAGGAAGTCAACGTATCTTTCCTTGTACCAACTCCCATATCTTCCCTCCAAACCTTTGAATAAACCATCGGTCGTGCGAAACCGCGATCACCGGGCCTGGGAAGGTTACTATTGCTGCTTCAAATGCCTCCAACACATCCAAGCTGATGTAGTTGGTTGGCTCATCAAGCAAAAGCACATTCGGGCCTTCAGCCATCAGACGCGCAATCTCCAGTTTTCTTCTCTGCCCAATGCTCAATTGCCCCACCTTCTTCTGCATATCCTCCAGACTGAACAGTCCATAACCGATCAACCGTCCTACAAATTCACCCTCGTACCCCACCTGTCCATATCTGTAGGTTTCTAGCAGCGTTTTATCGGGATCCACCTGTGGGTCTTGTGGCAAGTAGCCTATGCGAGCACTATCTACAATGTGTATCTCACCCCTATCAGGCTTTTCAATACCCATCAACATCTTCAGCAAGGTCGTCTTCCCGGCTCCATTGGGGCCAAAAAGCAAGATGCGAGCATCAGAAGCAAACGTGAAATTCACGTCGTCAACAATACACGTCTCATCCCAGCATTTTGTAAGATTGGAAACCCTGACCACTACCTCAGCTTGTAAAGGCTCTACATTGAAAGAAGAACTTACCTGCATCAATTTGGCTGGTTTGGGAATAGGGTTCGCTTCAATACGGCGCAGTTGCTCCTCGGCTGCTCGCACCCCACGCGAAATGGTATTCTGCACCCTCCCACCAAAAAAATTATAAGCAGTTTTATCGTTATCTGTAGGGGGCCGATTATGTGCAACATTATGTGCCATCTCGCGCATTCGCTTGCGCAGTTCTTTGATCTCTTCTTGCTGCCTCGCATAATCCTCCTCCCACGTTGCGCGTTCAGCAGCTTTCGCCAGTACGTATGCGTCGTAGTTTCCATCGTATTTTTTCAGGTGATGAGCATGTTCATCGATCTCGAAAATCTGGTTGACGGTTCGATTGAGGAATTGTCTATCGTGCGATACCAGCAGAATTGCCCCTTTATAGTTGGAGAGATAAATCTCAAGCCATTCCAGGCTAGCAAAATCCAGATGATTCGTCGGTTCATCCAGCAAGAGCAGATCCGGTGAGTGTAGTAGCAGGATCGCCAGGCCTACTCGCGCCTTCTCACCGCCAGAGAGCGTTTGCATTTCACGATCGCGCGGAAGATATGCAATACGCAAGCCAGCCAGAATAGTGTCTGTTTTGTAGTCTAGTTCATATCCTCCTCGATCCTGAAACCTGCTTGACACCACTTCATATTCATCCATCAACCCGGCAAGCTGTTCATCTTTAGCAGTGCTCATGACACTTTCAAGCTCATGCATCCGCTCTTCTAATTGACGTAAATTACCCACCGATTCCAGAATCAAATCTTGCAACGTATGTCCGGAAAACTCAGGTGTCGTCTGCGGCAGATAGCCGACTTCAATAGGTGGAGTAAATGTAAAGGAGCCGGAGTCAGTGGATTCCTGGCCAATCAGGATATTCAGCAAAGTGGTTTTACCCACACCATTTGATCCCACAATACCAATCCGGTCATTGGAATTGACGATGAAAGATATATCATCAAGCACGGTAATGGCACCGTACGATTTGCAAAGATGGCGAACAGCAAGCATTCTAATGCCTCGATTCTATAGTATCCTGCCCAGGTTAAAAAATCACAAAGAACTCAGGTTGATCATAAACGAGGAAGAGTATTTTGTGAGGCGTAGTATGAGGTTACATTCCTGTTATTTCTCCAAGCAGAATCTCGAGACGACGGTTGTAGATCAGGGTATGCTAGAACTGCTGTTCAAAGATGTTCTCCTCCTTGCAATGTGTAAGAATAATGCTTCTCCCCCCCGATTATATGCACCCGTTCACCATGGTGTCAAATGATAACTTACCTATTAGTAGTTAGTTATCTATTCAGGCCATTGTAAGGTGCCTGACATCAACCGCAAGTCAAGTGTCAGGGTAAGTCACTACACTTCCATAATAATGGAAAAAATGTCTGCCGCGTTACAAAGCCGTCATCCATTGAAAATCATCTATTTAGGAGAGTGAGAAGTGAGGATGCCAATATTACGCGGGATGAAACGCTGGGGAGTACTTCTCTCAGCATTGCTTTTGTCCTCGCTCCTTCTAGCTGCTTGTGGTGGACTCGCCTGCGCCCACGCAAACCCATGGCAATACCACTGTCGAAATCATCTGGACGATTGTCCCTTCAGTATTCTTGTTTGTAGTACTCGTAGGTACCATCTACACAATGTTTGGGCTTACCACATTTTCTTCAACGAATAGCCGCCCATTACAGATTAGAGTAGTTGGTCATCAATGGTGGTGGGAATTCGACTACCTGAACGAGAAAATTGTTACTGCTGACGAGTTGGTTATACCCGTTGGTACCCGCATAGAAGCTCAACTGCTATCGCAAAACGTCATTCACAGCTTCTGGGTTCCTGAACTATTTGGCAAGACAGATGTCGTGCCCGGCCATAACAATATGTCAGTCTTCCAGGCTGATAATGTGGGTTCATATCGTGGGCAATGCACCGAGTTTTGTGGATTGGAGCATGCGCATATGAATTTTTATGTAATAGTCAAATCGCAAGATGACTATAACGCCTGGGTGACTTCACAGGAACAATCTGCAAGTACGACGCCGACTGAGGCTAATGCGCTGGCAGGGCAAAAGCTCTTCTTAGGTTCCGGCGGATGTCAGGGCTGTCATGGCATTGTAGGTGTCAACCTCAAAGACGATCAACACCTCAATAGTGGCGCAGATGCATCCCTTCTGGTTGGACCAAACCTGACTCATTTTGGGAGCCGCCGCGATATCGCGGGCGCGATCCTCCAATGGGATCCAGCTTCATGTGTAGTTGTTACTGGATCGGATGGTAAGCCGAAGATACAGAATCCTGATGCATGCGGACTTTATCAGTGGCTGAAAGATCCCCAGGCCGTCAAACCCGGCAATGATATGGTTATTCGAACTCTCTCAGATACCGAGATTGCTCAACTGATAGCATACCTGGAGAGTCTTACATAAATCAGGCCTTTACAGAACTAGATTACGGAGGTATTGCCGATGGCAACCCGCACAATAACAGAAGGCGTAACTATTGCGCGTCGCAGGCGCCTGAGCGAAACTTACATTGGCGAATGGATCATGACGACCGACCATAAGAAAATCGGCATCATGTATATCGTCACAGCTTTCTTCTTCTTCCTGGTGGGTGGCGTAGACGCCTTGCTCATCCGCACACAGTTGGCTGTTCCGAATGGAAAAGTGCTGACCCCCGAAGTCTACAACCAGATATTTACCATGCATGCTGTCACCATGATTTTCTTGTTCATCATGCCGATGCTCACGGGTCTCGGCAACTATGTTGTACCATTGATGATCGGTGCGCGGGACATGGCTTTCCCTCGCTTGAACGCGTTTGGATATTGGGTTGTCCTCTTTGGTGGACTTTTCTTGACTTCGAGTTTCCTGTTCGGTGCCGCTCCTAACGCAGGCTGGTTCGCATATGCGCCATTAACCGAGCTGAGCGGTCCCGGCACTACTTCTTGTGGTAACGCCATAATGTGTACCCCTGGCCCAAACATGGACTTCTGGGCACTGGGTATCCTGATGCTCGGCATCTCGTCAATTTCGGCCTCGATTAACTTTGTAGTCACTATCCTCAAGTTACGCGCTCCCGGCATGTCGATCAACCGTATGCCTTTATTTACCTGGATGACCTTGATTACAGCTTTTCTACTACTTTTCGCCATTCCTAGCGTCACGATGGCAAGCATCTTGATACTGCTTGATCGTCATCTCGGCACACACTTCTACCAGGCTGGTTTTGGCGGTGATCCTTTGCTCTGGCAGCATCTGTTCTGGTCGTTTGGTCATCCAGAGGTCTATATTCTGATTTTACCTGCCTTTGGCATCATCTCAGAAGTGTTACCGGTCTTCGCGCGCAAACCAATATTTGGCTATACCTTTATTGCCTGGTCTGGTGTTGCTATCGGTTTCCTGAGCTTTACAGTGTGGGCGCACCACATGTTTGCGGTGGGTTTGCCACTTGTCGCGCAGGCGTTCTTTGCTACCAGCACCACTCTTATAGCCATTCCGACGGCGGTGAAGATATTCAACTGGGTTGGAACGATCTACGGTGGTAAACTTAGTTTCAAGCCTCCAATGCTTTTCGCGTTAGGCTTTATAGCCATGTTTTTGATTGGCGGTCTCAATGGCGCAGCTCTGGCGATTGTCCCTTTTGACTACCAGGTGACTGATACCTATTTCGTGGTTTCGCACCTCCATTATGTGCTCTTCGGTGGAAGCGTATTCGGTATCTTCGCAGGCATCTATTACTGGTTCCCCAAGATGACAGGTAAATTGCTGAACGAGCGACTTGCTCAGGTCCATTTCTGGCTGATGCTGATAGGTATGAACCTGACCTTCTTCCCCATGCATATCATGGGATTGCTTGGCATGCCAAGGCGCATCTATACGTATCCAGCAAATCTCGGTTGGAATGAACTGAATCTAATTGCTACGATTGGCGCCTTTACTATCGGCATCTCCATCCTGGTGTTCGTCTGGAACTTCATTGTCACTCTTCGTAGTGGTGAGGCGGCCGGTACAGATCCGTGGAATGCCTATACTCTGGAATGGGATACCGAAACCCCGCCTAAAGCTTACAATTTCCTGGAAATTCCAATCGTGCGCAGTCGCCGTCCTTTCTACGATAAAAAGAACCCGGAGACTGCTGACTGGAAGTCTGTGACACACTAAAAAATGTCTTAGAAAGAGAAAAATTGTGGCTGAAGATCAGGGCCAGCGCAAACGGATACCTGAAAACCATAGCGCTTCAAACGAAGCCATGGAACAGGCTATTAAACCAAAGCAGAGTTACTGGCCTCTTGCGCTGGCCGCCTCACTCACAATCACTCTTGTTGGAGTAATATTGATGTCTCATCCAATCATCTTTTGGATTGGAGTAGCGCTTGTAGTCGTTTCATTCGTCGGTTGGGGACTTGAACGCCATTAAGTAGATGTACAGCGTATTCATTTGACCCAAATGAATGCGCTCTAGTGATTAGGAAGTAGTGACACAATGAGTATTGCTTACACTGGGGAAGTTAGCGCAGCTGGGGAGCACGAGGAATTAGCAGGACGAAGTATGAACTGGTGGGGCATGGCCTTCTTCATTGCCTCAGAAGCGTTGATTTTCGCTAATCTCATTGCTTCTTACCTGTACCTGGAAATACGCAATGGTAACTGGAAACCGCCTATTGATTACATCATTCCCATAATCGGTACGGTTTTGCTGCTAGGCAGTAGTATCCCTATACGATTTGCCGGTAATGCTATCACCAAAGGCAATCAGCGCAATCTGAGAATTGGTCTCACTACTACCATACTTATGGGAGCTGCATTTCTTGTAGGGCTGGGAATTGAGTATTATGGAGCTATTTTTGATCATGACTTTACTCCAAAGTCTTCTCTACAAGGCTCAAGCTTTTTCACATTGACTGGTCTCCACGCTTCGCATGTGATCGTAGGTCTAATTTTCTTATTTGTTCTTTTGATGCGCTCTCTGCGCGGCGACTTCACTGCGAAGAATCATTGGGCGGTTGTAGCTGGAGAGATGTACTGGCACTTTGTTGACGGTGTGTGGGTCTTTGTGCTTACTGTCGTGTATCTCTTGCCACTCATCAGATGAGAGAAAGAATTTTCTGTCCTCTTAAGTATCACAGATTCATCACAAATATGTGGTAATATGTAATAGATGCATGATTATGATCTCTGGGTGATTTGTTCAGCACAAGAGTACAGAAAGGACAACAAGCGGTGAGAGATATCATTCGAGGTGATCCCACTGTTTCTCTCCAAAGAGATAAGCCTCGTCAATCACGAAAACGTGCTATCACCCGCTGTTCAATTTGTAAACGCCGTACCTGGTATTATTCCATCCCTCTCATCGAACCCGAAGGTGTACCAGACCCTCGTCAAGAGTGGACATTATGTAAACGCTGTCATCAGGAGTTGCTGGTTCAGTTGCGCCTTTCCCCTGTTCGTACTTCTTTGCGCCTCCGCATAGCTATAGGACTCGTTGCTGCTGAAAGATCGCCATATGCTTACGCCCCTACACGCAAGCCGCTTACTGACCGCACATGGATTATCATCATGGCGTGGGGTTTTGGAATTGCTATGCTCCTGCATCTTATCTTAATCGTCATGCTGGCTTCCATTGCAGGGCACTAACCTCTCCCTTGACCTGTTTGCTAGAATATACAATAGCACTAACAAACCTGCATCAACTATTTCAACCTCTACAGAGGAGTCCACATTTATGTCGTCGAGCTTAGCAAGGGAATATTTCATACTCTCAGAGATCGCGACTAACATGCGCAGCGGCTTCATTTTACTCAATCCAGCAGAGCAGGTTGCGTACTTCAACCCTAGCGCTGAACGTTTGATTGGGATTAGTAGAGGGAAGCTTCTCGAACACCCAATCTTCGATGTTCGGGAACAACTTATCTCACTTGCTGCAAACCCCGAAAGCGCACAGGTAGAACTTGACCGCATCTGGCTTCATCCTGAGCTAGAAAGCAGCACTGATCTGGCATTAGCTGATGCCGCGGTACGCTGGTTGCGCGTGCAAAGCTTCCCTGTGCGAGATGACCTTGATCAACTGTTAGGTCGTGGGGTATTGCTCGATGATATCACGTTAGAACGAACCCCCACGCAGACTCGCAATGAAACACTGGCTCTCGCCGCGCATGAACTCAAGACGCCGCTGGCTATCATTAAAGGTTGTGCGACTACCCTGCTGGGAAACTCGATGCGTTGGGATGCCGCCATACTGCGTGAAATGTTGCAGATGATAGATACCCAGACCGATCGCTTACACGATATTCTCAACACCCTCCTGGATGTCTGGCGCATGGATGCAGGTGTGCAGAATTTGCGACTCTCAGAAGTACGCATCTCGAAATTACTCGAGCAATTGTTAGAACGCTGGCGAAAAAATGCTCCACGCCACCAATTTAAACTCAACGCTCCAACCGAAGATATCATTGTCCAATGTGATGCGCTACGTATTGAGCAAACCCTCAATCACTTGCTTAATAATGCTGTGGCTTACTCCTCAATGGGTAGCGTTATCAAAATCCAACTGGAGACGAACGAAGTCGAGATATGTTTGAGCATTTCTGATCAAGGGATAGGTATTGCGCCTGAGCATCTCGACCGCATCTTTGATCGCTTCTATCGTATATCGCGCGGAGAAGAACGAGCAACAGGAAGTGGCTTAGGGCTGTCGATTGTGCGCGCAACCATAGAAGCACATGGAGGTAAAATCTGGGCGGATTCTCCTGGTATTGGCCTTGGTACAACGTTTTTTTGTACGCTGCCATTTACTCCGTTAGTGGAAACTGAGCCATTAGATCACATACCATTAGAAAATGCTGTGGCTTCTTCACTCAGTGGCCCATTAACGTTACCTCGTACAGGTCCTCTAGGATTATCTCAGCGATCGAAGATAGCCGTCGTCGAAAATGATGCGCGTATCGTTCGCTATCTACGTGCACACCTGGAGGAACAACAATACCATGTCCAAACTGTGAGTTATGGTATCCAACTCTTACGCCAGCTTGATCTTGAAGAACCCGACATCATACTGCTGTCAACACGCCTGTCGGATATAAGTGGCGCGGAAGTGCTCCAACGTTTACGCGAATTTTCAACTATCCCGGTCATGATGCTCTGTGATAATTCTGCTGAAGATGAACATGTGCGTCTCTTAGATCTCGGCGCCGACGACCTGGTGCTCAAACCTTTTAGTATCAAAGAGTTACTTGCGCGCGTTCGTGTGCTACTACGACGTTCGATTGTACAGGGAGAGCAACAAACCGCTGATGTAACTTTTAGGACAGGTGAGCTTACCATTGACTACGCCCAGCATCAGGTACATGTACAGGGAAAGCAAGTGCAACTGAGCCGTACCGAATACAAATTACTCTGTACATTAGCACAAAATGCAGGCAGGGTTTTGACCCACGAGTTATTGCTGGAGCGTGTATGGGGAGCGGAATATAGTCGTGAAGTAGATTTTATCTGGGTCTATATCAGCCGTCTACGTCGCAAAATCGAAGCCGATCCTCGCCACCCACGTTATATACTCACTGTTCCAGATGTCGGTTATCAACTGGTCAAGTTGTAAAAGGAACATTTCTTTGAAAAGGATTCGTACAATCGAGGTCGCCTCACATGCAGGTGAGCGCGTCCGTATAGCTGGCTGGCTACATTCACTGCGCCAGATGGGCGGTATCAGCTTTCTTGTTATCCGTGACGGTTGGGGAACCGTCCAGGCGGTTGCTGAAACCGAGGCCGAACTGACTACACTTCTTAATCATGAGGGTGGCCTTGAGAGTGTTTTGTCAGTCGAGGGATTGGTGGTCAATATGCCCCAGGCGCCCGGTGGTGTCGAGTTGCATGACCTTCAAATCGAAGTAATCACACCTGTTACAGGTATACCCCCTGTTTCATTGAACAAACGTAAGATCACAGCAAATATGAGCACACTGCTCGACCATGCTGTTATCACAAACCGGCATCTAGAAAGGCGTGCTATCTTGCGGCTCTCCGCAGGAGTAATGTTGGCTTTTCGCTCAATCTTGACTACACAAGATTTTACAGAGATACAAACGCCAAAGATCGTTGCATCTGCAACAGAAAGTGGGGCTAATGTCTTCAAACTTGACTACTTCGGGCGAGATGCATACCTGGCGCAAAGTCCCCAGTTCTATAAGCAGATCATGGTGGGGGTCTTTGAGCGCGTCTTCGAGGTGGGTTCAGTTTTCCGTGCAGAGCCGCACGACACAACACGACATATCAACGAATATGTCAGCCTCGATGTTGAATTTGGATTTATTGAGAACCACTTTACAGTCATGGCGCTCCTGCGTGACGTGATTGTTCATATCCTTGAAACTCTCAGCGCACAGTATGCAAGTGAGTTGAAGGTGTTGCATCTACAGGCGCCGATTGTTCCCACAATGATACCGCATATCCACTTCTCCGAAGCGCAGGAACTCATTTTTAATCGCTACGCTACAGATGTGCGAGGCGAGCCTGATCTCTCACCACTAGACGAGCGTTGGCTCGGTGAATGGGCACAACAAGAGTATGGCAGCGACTTCCTCTTTGTCACAGGCTATCCAATGCGTAAGCGGCCATTCTATACTCACCCGGAACCTGAGCGACCGGAATTTTCAAACTCTTTCGACCTGCTCTTCCGTGGAACTGAGTTAGTCACGGGTGGGCAGCGCCTCCATCTCTATCAAGATTACCTGGCTGCTTTGGAGCGTGCCCACTTACCAGTTGAACCATTCGAGACCTATCTGGAAGCATTCCGTTACGGTATGCCTCCACACGGCGGATTTGCAATTGGCCTGGAACGACTGCTTATGCAGCTTACGGGTGCTCCCAATGTCCGATTGACCACAATGTTTCCACGTGACCTTACGCGGCTTACGCCGTAAATATCATATGAAAGTGTAGAGGGTTTTTGTGCACCCGCAGGTGCACAAAAACCCTCTACACTTTCACGGCACTTGCTCGCAAGAATAATTATGAGTGGATATCAGAGGAATAAATCTTGTATATGCTCAACATGCATGGTATCATCAATACCTGAAAAAACAATCTACACATGTGTTCTTGGGAAGAAAGGCTCCAGGTACCTGCAATGGAAACCTTACCCAAACAGCCAAAGCAAATGAAAGAAGAACCTCAAGGCATCTCAACTGCTGTACATGGGCTGAAGGAATGGATATTTGCTCCTGAAGAGCCTACAATCTCAAGCATTGGCGAATTCCTCCTTCCATACCTACTTGGAGCAATGCAAGCATGCTGGATTGCAGCAATACTCATCGGTCTGGTAAGTGCAGGTCTTTTTGAAGCGTCTGCAGCGTTGATACCACTTTGGGCCCCTTTTATCCTCATTCTTGGTTCACTTTTCCTGTTTCACTATCTAGGCATGCGCATTCCCAAAAAAAGGCCTGGTGATACCGCTGACGGCGTAAAAGTCGTCTTACCCGAAACATCCTTATTTCTCATTCTAGTCGGGGTAGTATCGTTGTTCTTTGTCTGGCTGAATCTATATAGCCAGAGAACATTTATCTTTGATCCAGGGTGGGTGCTATTATTATTCAATGATGTTCTGCTCCTTGGTGAGCATTTCTACGAAGCAGTCTGCATTATCGGGCTAACATTTCTGCTTGGATGGATGGGTATCCGTCTCATAAATCGAAACGTGGAGCCATCTGATATATTTCGCGCTCTATGCCTGGGATTGGGTGTCTTCATTGTGGTGATTATTCTGCGAACAGGGCAAGCGAGCGCAGGCATTGTGGTTCATAATGATATTTCCTTGCTCCTATTAATACCACTCTTTCTAATTCTCTCTCTCATAGCTCATGCTCTGGCGCGTGTGGTCTTCATACGGAAGTCACATCCAACAGGCTTACAAGGAAACATCGTCGCGCAAGAACGTGCAATTATTATGCTGATAGGATTGCTGGGACTGGCTTTTCTCTTCTTTACTTTGTTGATTGGCGGCACCACTAACTCAGTTTTCTTAACAACCCTTGAACATGTCTTAGCCATACTTGGAATGGTGTACAATTGGTTGGTAGAAATAATAGCTGCAATAATAGTTATAGTGGTCATACCGATCTTCTGGCTTATCTCATTATTACATCCATCCACCCAGTTGCCAAAAGTAAGAAGATTTCATATTCCACAATCTACTGCCAACCCATCTATAAGTACGATGCAGGCAGCATTTGTCCATACAATTATCCCAATTTTAAGTATTGTTTTACCCATACTTTTCGTATTGCTTATGGTACTTCTTATTCGTTGGACTCTGCGTCGAAGGTCCCGAGTGCGCAAACGTGTAAACAGACGCAACCAGGATGTGCATGAAAGCCTGTGGTCCTGGTCTCTCTTCTGGATGCAACTCAGATCAATCGTGCATACGCTCTTTGCCCGCTTCATGCATCGCGATATGAAAATAGAAGATGGTGTGATCAAGATAGAAGAAATAAAAGGCGAGCCTGCTGCCAGAAGTATACGTGAGATCTACCGCGCATTTTTAAAGAAAGCAGCCGGACATGGTTATCCGCGTAAGAGATTTGAGACCCCTTACGAGTTCAACCGACGCTTAGATGAAAAAGTCCCTCTTACTGAACCACAATTGGAGATGATTACTGAAGCTTATGCCTTTACACGCTATGGTGGTGATGTGCCAGATGAAGCTCAATTAACCCAAATACGCACTAATTGGGTTGAACTGGATCGGAAATGGACTTAGCATCGTATGACCTCCCCACTGACTACTCGATATTGATATGCCTTGGCAAGGATCTCTTCAGGGAAACTTGCGAAATCAGTAGCAGTTATCAGGACTTGTTCATGTCTGAGCACCTGGCGTAGTAAATATTCTCGTCGTGAAAAATCTAGCTCACTGAATACATCATCGAGTAACAGGATCGGCTCTTCTCCGGTAACAGTGCGCATGAAAGCTAGCTCTCCCAGTTTAGAGGCAAGTGCTACTGTGCGCTGCTGACCACGTGATCCATATGTAAGCATATTAACACCATTTACCAAAAACTCGAGATCGTCACGATGCGGACCTAATAAACACACACCCTGGCGAATCTCTTTGCGCCGCGCTTCGAGGAGTTGCTCGCGATAGTTTTGCAGGGTCTTCATGGTATCCCAGGCGGGCTCGATAAGAAATGACGGGCGATAGACAATCGTGAGATGTTCTCGTCCTCCGCTGATTATTGCCTGTAGTTCATCAACATGTTGATTAAGTGAGTCCACCATTCGACGCCGTTCGAAAGTAATCATCGTTGCCAATTCGGTCAATTTTTCGTCCAGAAAATCCAGCATTCGTGGCTCTTCCTGATTTTCACGGATGCGCTTGAGCAAGGCAGATCGCTGCGTAACGATCTTTCGATACTTCTGCAGGGCCTGGCAATAGTGAGGCTGCATCTGGCAAAGCCCCCGGTCAAGAAACCGCCGTCGCTCTTCTGGGGAACCATCAACCAGACCCAAATCGTTAGGTGAGAATAATACAACTGTCACCAGTCCTATAAGATCGATGGCTCTTTTAGGCACGCTATTGATTTTGATGCGCTTTCGTTGCCGATCATTTGGAGGGATGATTGGGATCTCTCCATCGGCTGAAGAACCTTTTTCTGGCTGAGTTGGGTCGATAATCACGATCTCAATTTGCACATCTTCATTGTGCTGCTCGACTGAAGCGGCAAGGCGTGTAACACGATCGGACGCATGCCAGTTGACGATTTCACGATCAGAAGATGCATGGAAGGAGTTGGATGTAGCAAGCATTGCCACAGCTTCAAGTAAATTGGTTTTTCCCTGGGCATTCTCTCCCTGAAAGAGAAACAGACCCGGTCCTAAAGTGAGGTCGAGTTGGTCGAAGTTACGAAAGTCTTTTAGCGAGAGGTGAGAAAGGTGCATGTATATGTCCAGAAAGAGGAGATTTTTTAGGATATCTTCATTCCCTGGCAGGGGTGTGATACCCCTGCCCCCCTATTATTATCTATTAATATGCATGGGCATAATCACATACGTATAGTCGTCTGCCCCAACGGGTCTGATCACACCTGGTTTTGTAGCTGCATTGGCCTCAAGAGCCACCTCTGGTGTACCAATAATAGTCAGCACATCCGCAAGATATTTCACATTGAAGATGATTTGCAATTCCGGCCCATCAACTGCTGCATTGATAGTACTCGTATTATCGCCCAGGTCTTCAGCCGTCGCCTCGACAGTAATTGAACCCGGTTCCAGCCCATCATTTTCGCCAGCATTGATTTTGACACGAGTTATATTTGAACTATCACGGGCAAAAAGCGCGGCACGCTTGATAGCCTCAGTGAATTGTTTTGTCTCAACAACCGCCCGTGTCGTATGTTCTTTGGGTATAATTTGGCGGAAGTTTGGGAAAGTGCCATCGATCAAGCGCGAAACAAGATCAAGGTTCTGCGTATGAAAGAGCACCTGGCTGCGATTGGGCGTCACGATCATTTCTACAAATCCCTCTGATGGCAAGATGCGCGCAAGCTCAGTCAAAGTACGAGCTGGTATGAGAATATCCCCACGAGGATGATCGTCGCCGGGCAAGGCTGCGACGCGTACTGCGAGACGGAATGCATCAGCAGCGGCAAAGGTAATTTTCTCACCACCTACCTGTACCAACACGCCAGTTAAAACAGGTCGCGAATCATCGTCTGCCGCGGCAAAAGCAACTTCTGCAATCATTTCTTTGAGCAGAGTTGCATCGAGTACTACAGGAGGTTCTCCATCTTCGGCATTGGGGATAAGTGGAAATTCGGATGCATCCAAGCCCTTTATGTTTGCATTGCTGCCCAGGCTCTTGACATTCAGGGTATTGGTATCTTCAATTAATGCAATTTCAACAGGAGTCTGTGGCAAGCTACTGACAAAATCGGTGAGCAGTTTTGCGGGAACAGTTGTTGTTCCCTCTTCTTCGATCTGCGCATCGACCCAGCAATTAATGCCGATTTCCAAATTAGTAGCGGATAGCTTCAGACGACCATGATCGGTAGTCAGTAAAATATTGGACAGGATCGGGAGTGTGCTTCGACTCGAGACAGCGTGACTGACGGCCAATAGTCCACGACTCAGGTCTTGCTGCTTACATGTAATTTTCACGATGTTCTTCCTCCAAGGGATGACCAAAGAAAGGCACAAAAAGTTCCTGGTTAGTATACAGGATTCTATTAGAGAGAACAAGCTTTGTATGCAAATTCGTTGTTCGACTTATTCCGACGAAAGAGGAGAGAAACGGAAGGTATAGCAATGACACAGATGTATAATTAGCCTCTCGTTTCTTTAGAATATATCCTCTGGGAACGTCACATCCTCGTAGGCTGAAGCGATGGGGAAACGAATGTTGATACTTTTCAGCTCTACCTCGTCACCTGGCCTGAATGGATGAAATGTCCACAGATTCTCTGTCTGGCGTCTGTAGAGATCGATAGCTTGTTGTTGCGTGTCTACTAACACATACTCTTGGAGTGTTGGACATACACGATAATACTCAAATTTTCTGCCTCGCTCATAGGCTTCAGTGCTGGCAGAAAGTACCTCAAACACTACGCAGGGATACTGGATAATATCTCTATCGCCCTGCTCCTGATCACGTGGATCGCAACTTACTGAGATGTCAGGATAGACATAGCGTGTTGCAGAAATGCCCATACGCATATCTGAATTGTAGACCATGCAGGACTTGCCGCGCAACAAACTATTGAGAGCAACAATAAGATTAACACAAACGCGGGAATGGTTGACAGTGCCGCCAGCTAACATAGTAACGATGCCATCGATGAACTCATAACGCGTATCCATGCTACTGCGGTCAAAAGCCAGATACTCTTCTACACTCATGAAGAGCCGATGAGGATCTGCGGCCATCTTTTTCATACTCCCTTCAGTGAGTGGCCTTCTTTCGTTATTTTCGCACAAACTGGATATAAATGCTACTTCATAACCTCTAGTATGTCCAGTACCTAATCATACTAGAGGTTGATTGGTTTCTTAAGTCGATAGTAAATTTTATTGTTGCACATCTATACCTTATCGTCGTCTTCCCCCAACAGAGGAGGTGCCTTGTATAGCCTCGTTGGCGTCTCCGAAAGGTGTATAGGCGATCCTGAGAGCTTGATTCTTCCAGCCGTAGGATGTTCGCACTCCCACACAAATTCTCTAGCCTGGATATGTGGATCATGAAAGATCTGGCTGACAGTATTGATTGGCCCGCATGGTATACCTGCAGCGCGCAATTCAGGTAACCATTCCTCTGTCGAGCGGTGCAGGAACTCTTCCTGTAAAGCAGGCACAAGTTCCTGGCGGTTACGAACTCGTTGTGGATTCGTAGCAAATCTGGGGTCTGTCGCCAGGTCTTCGCGTTCAAGCAGTTGACAGAGCGCCTGGAAGAGGCGGTCATTGCCACATGAGACGACAACATATCCATCCTTCGTATGGAACGCCTGGTACGGTACAATATTTGGATGACCGTTGCCAAGGCGTGGCGCTTCTTCATCAGAAATAAGGTAGTTCGATGCAACATTGCTCAAAAGCGACATGGTAGTCTCGAGCAGTGAGATATCGATATGCTGCCCTTTCCCGGTGCGATCGCGTACACGCAAAGCTGCCAGGATAGCTATGCAGGCGTATACACCCGCGGAGACATCTCCCACTGGCGAGCCTACGCGCTGAGGGTCACCATCGATCTCTCCAGTCACCGACATAAGGCCAGATTCGGCCTGCGCAACAAAATCATAGCCAGGACGTAATGCGTAGGGACCAGTTTGGCCATAGCCGCTAATCGAGCAGTAGATTAATCCAGGATTGATCGTTTGCAGGGCTTCGTAACCTAACCCCTGGCGTTCCAATGCCCCGGGGCGAAAATTTTCGACCAGCACCGTGGCCGTACTCAGAAGTTTCAGAAGTCGTTCTTTTCCCTCCGGCGTGCTGAAATCGAGTAGAATGCTCTGCTTGTTACGATTTAGCCCCAAATAGTAAGCGCTCTCACCAGCAATGTAGGGTGGGCCGAAGTGGCGTGTATCGTCACCCTTCCCAGGTTGCTCAACCTTAATCACAGTCGCTCCCAGGTCGCCCAGTATCATTGTACAGTGTGGTCCGGCCAGCACACGCGAGAGATCAATAACTATAACGTCCGAGAGAACAGCTTCCATGAATCCTCCTATTGGTTGTGTCGAATGATAATGTTGAATATATCACAAAAGACAAACCAAAATGGGTACATTTCACTTGACAATCGCTTAAAACGTTGCTATCATAACCGTGCTACAGTATGCCCACAAGAGCAAAACATACAATACTCATGTGGTCACATTCCCTCTAACATAATAAAAGGGAATCCGCTCCGCAAAATCGAAAAATGAGACTCTTACATGAGCATTTAATTGCTAAGCCAGGTATAGACTTCTCTTCTAAGTTTGCTAAATAAGCAAGAATGAGTTATTTCTGGATAACGGAACAGTGCGAAAGGCTCTCCACCCATGCCTTCCACGTATCCATTAGAGTCTGACTCAGCGCGGGGATGGGAAAGGAGAATGACAAAAGTCATGTTTGCAGTAATTAAAAGTGGTGGAAGACAATACAAGGTTTCCGTCGGCCAGACGCTTGAGGTCAACCGACTTCCGGTTGAAGTCGGTGAGCAGGTTCATTTTAATGAGGTACTGCTGATCTCGGATGCCAACAACACCATGATAGGCACTCCCCTCGTGGATAGTGCTACAGTGCTGGCAACTGCCACAAAGCAGGGTCGCGGCAAAAAGTTGATTGTTTTCAGGTACAAACCTAAGAAGCGTATTCGTCATCGCCGGGGACATCGTCAGGACCTCACTATTCTTACGATCGATGATATTGTTGCCGGTGGCAAGAGCTTGATTACAGGCGCAGCCCCCAAATCCAGGGAAGAAGAGGAAGAAGAGCTTCCAGTCGTAGAAAAGTTTGAAACTCCACCAGAGAGTACTGAGCTAGAGGCAGCTACAGGCGAAGTGAGTGAGACTGCTGAACCTGAGGTAGAAGAAAAAAAGCCATCTCGCCGGCGCCGCACAAAGAAAACCGAGGAATCTGAAAGCGAGGCAGAGGAATAAACCATGGCGCATAAAAAAGGTATGGGTAGCTCCCGCAATGGTCGGGATAGCCAGCCCAAAATGTTGGGTGTGAAACGTTATGATGGTCAGCTAGTTACCGCTGGCAGCATAATTGTCCGCCAGCGTGGAACCAAGATCAAACCTGGAGATAACGTTGGCGTAGGTCGTGACCATACGCTGTTTGCCCTGATCGATGGCTATGTCAAGTTTGGACACTATTCGCGCGAACGTCGCTGCGTCAATGTCTACACCGAATTTGCCGATCGTCCCTCGTTGCCTCCTAAAGGGAAGCAGCCAGCAGGCACGGCTCAAGTCCAGGTTTAGTTCTATTAAAAGACAAGCAAAAAGCCGTCATGAACAATCTACTGTTCATAACGGCTTTTTTTGATGTAATGATCTGTTAATACACTTTTATAGAAATCCGTACAGACGTAGGAGCCGATTTATCGTGCTCACCGCCGATGCATCGGCCCTCAAGGGATGTTCCTATATCCAAATGGATAGTTAATCTGCTTTATCACTGCTAGCTCAAGTAAATTGAAGAAAGCTCACCGCAACATTTACTGATGAGATGCTGCTGCTTGTTCTGTTTGTTGTACGGGTGCTGACATGTTTACCGTCAGCATCGATTTCACTGCTGCATCTGAAAGCGTCTTATTTGTCTGTGGATCAAACACCACATCGTCTCGCCTACAGTAATAAAGACGACGCCAATTTTCCATAGCCTCATCCCAGGCAGGTAGATATTGCAGCGTCTGGTTATCTCCTCTTACAACACGCAAGAAGGCAACTAGGGAAAGTATTAGCGTTGTAACAATACCTGCGAGTACAAGCACGATAAGTGTAACCTGTACTGGCTGGGGCCAGCTTCCATACCCGCCTACTGTGGCAAATGTCAGGATGATAAATGAGCCTACAAAAACAAGTCCAAAGCCCACAACTATAGACTTCATCATTCCCACTTTTGCTACAGGCATAGGCGGTGGAACGAATCGTTGTTCGGCCCCTGTTTCATAAGCCACTTGCAGCGTCATTACTTGATCTGTTTGCTGGCATACGGGGCAGGGTGATGATACCTTGTGTTGAGAAGATGCCATAAGTGAAACAACCTCCTTGCTCGAAAGATGACGAGCGATAAATATATTACCCAAAGCATATCACGTTGTTACCCAATCGACAATGCCGTAACTCTACTTCTATTAGAGTATATTTGATCTTAATTTCAAAAATCAAAACCACCTAATGATGAGAAATGTTTGACACATATCTCTCTGGTAGCTACACTACTAAAAACAGGCAAGATATAGAGAGGACGAGGCATGACGACATCTACGGCAATCACCATCCTGGGGCTTGGACCAGGCCGCTGGGAAGATCTTACACTACAGGCGCGAGCATTATTAGAACGGGCAGCATCAGACAAAAAAACAGTCTTTTTTCGCACACTCATTCATCCGATAATAGAACCACTCAAACACGAAATACCAAACCTTAGCATAACATCCTTCGACTCTTTTTATGATGAAGCAACCAATTGGGACACACTCTACCAACGCATAGCACAAGAGATATGCACACAGGCAGAACAACATTCTTCAGTGCTTTATGCTGTACCAGGCCATCCACTTATTGGCGAGGCTTCGGTGCAACTCATATTGCAACAAGCTCGCGAGCGCGGCCTGAGTACCAGTATTGTTGCAGGCCTTTCTTTTCTGGAGCCGGTGTGTGCAACTCTGGAACTTGATCCTTTCACCTCGGGTATGCAGATCATTGATGCGACAGTCCTTGCCGCGCTCAGGTCCGAAGAAATTGCGGGGAAAATCATACCTACTATTCCACTGTTAGTAGCACATATCTACCATCGGCGACAGGCAAGCGCCGTAAAACTGGCCCTGAGCGATTGTTATCCCGATGAATGGCCTGTAAAGCTGGTGCGTTCTACTGGGCTCGCTGATAGTGAAACGGTGGGTGGGCAGGACGGGGGCAAGCCCCGTCCCTACATTACAGCTGGCGAAACGGTTATTGAGATGCCTCTTTACGAAATCGACCGTAATAGTCTTGCCAATCATTTCAATGCGCTGTATATTCCGCCACTTGAAGCATTGGATGCACTACGAATTCCCGAAACATTGCGCTACATCACAATGCGTTTGCGCCGGGATCCAGATGGTTGCCCGTGGGATCGCCAACAAACTCACCAGTCATTGACACGCTACGTTATCGAAGAAACCTACGAAGTGGTGGAAGCGCTGGAGGAGAACGATTTGGAAAAATTGGCCGAGGAACTTGGCGACCTCTTACTCCAGGTCTATCTGCATGCTGAAATCGCGCGACAGGATGGCGATTTTAACATCGGAGATGTGTTCGAGCATGTCAGCGCCAAACTGATTCGCCGTCATCCTCACGTCTTTGGTCAGATCGAAGTTCAAAATGCCAGGCAAGTCGTACAGAATTGGGAAGAGATCAAGCAACAGGAACGCATCGCCGCGGGCAAAGATGTACAGTCGGAGAGCATATTGGACGGTGTGCCTCTAGCCTCACCTGCCTTGATTGTGGCCCAAAAATACCAGAAACGCGCAGCCAAAATCGGCTTCGATTATGATAATTTGCAAGCAGTGCTGGCAAAATTGACTGAAGAGCTACAGGAGCTTCAAGAAGCAACAACGCCAGAGCATAAACACGAAGAGATGGGCGACGTACTCTTTATGGTCGCAAGAGTTTCGCGCGAATTGGACATCGATGCCGAAGAGGCATTGCGCTACGCCAATCGCAAATTTCGGCAGCGTTTCCAGGCCATGGAGCACATCTCCCGCCAGGAAGGAAGAACATTCTCATCATACAACCTCGATGAATGGCTCCACTTATGGAACCGCGTCAAAGGTTAATTGTAGGGACGGGGCTTGCCCCGTCCTGGTGCCCCATCCTCATCCATGTACCCCTTATTCTTGTCTCATCCTACTAATCCTTGCCTTCGCCTAGTCCTAGTGCCCCATCCCTCGTCCTTTATTCCGCTTTGTTCGCGCCATTTGCCCCGTCCTTTAAACGCTATATTATTCCCTCCCATTCATGTTTGGGATCGCGCGCCATCAATTCGATGATGGCCTCATATGGATCAAGCCCTTCAAAGAGCACCAGGCTGAGTTGATAGGTTATAGGCAATTCAACATGGTAGCGTTCCGCCAATTTTAGAGCTGCCTGTGTAGTGTAAACGCCTTCGGCAACGGTATGCGTTGAAGATAGGATTTGCTTCAGTTTTTCTCCAGCGCCGATACGTTGGCCTAGTTGATGATTACGGCTCAGCGGACTCGCGCAGGTAACAATTAGGTCACCGATACCCGCGAGTCCTGCAAAAGTCAAGGGATGAGCGCCGGCAGCAAGACCCAGGCGCGAGAGTTCAGCCAATCCGCGTGTAATAAAAGCAGCTTTGGCGTTATCCCCCATTTTCATACTATCATTGATACCCGTACAAATTGCAATAATGTTCTTGAGCGCCCCGCCAAGTTCAACACCCACAACATCATGTGCTGTGTAGACACGATAGTTGGAGGTAGTAAGTAGAGTGCGAGCGTGAACTGCTACCTCCTGATCGTAAGCCGCCACAACAGCCGCAGTCGGCTTTTCCTCCGCTATTTCACGCGACATGTTTGGCCCACTTAGCGCAGCAACGCGATTACCGGCGTTGGGCAGTTCTTCGCGAATGATTTCAGTCATCCGTTTAAGGCTGCTGATTTCTATTCCCTTGCTGGCATTCACAAAGATAGTATGGCTGTCAGCATAGGGAGCAAGCAAACGCACATTCTCACGCATGCGCTGTGATGGAGTAACAAGTATAAGCAAATCCTTTCCCTCGACAGCTTCTTTGATATCGGAGGTCACCTTCAGCATAGCGGGAAAGCGAAAGCCGGGTAAAAACAGCGTATTTTCGCGACGCTGTTGCATTTCAACAGCTCGTTCGGGTTTATATTCCCATAAGACAGTCTCAGTATTGCTCTTAGCCAGCAGGAGCGCCAGGGTGGTACCCCAGGCGCCGCTGCCAATCACTCCAACTGATGCCATCGTATCGTCTCCTTTATAATAGCTAAACGCACTACCTGTTGCGTCTTGCCTGTAAGCCGAGCTCTATCATCGAGACAAACACCAGCTAGCCAGATACAGTGGGACGCCGAAAAAAATATCGGGGTTGACCCTCGGTCAGAACGCGCAACATGCTTATCTACAAAAATATCCTGTATTTTCTTTTCATGTTGCATACCTAATGGTCGTATACGATCACCTGGTTTCCTCGTGCGTACCTCTAAGTATGCGCCAGCTACATCAGCATCTACATATACCACCTGATGAGTGGAGGGTAGTAATCTCCACACTTCTGACCAATCTTCCAGGCGTAAGGCATCTCTAACTTCTGCCATTAACTTAGCAGGTGCTAGCTCAGCCGTAGCTATCCAGGAAGTTCCTTGAACCTTGATACGCCCTGGAATAGATAACAGCGCAGTTTTTTCATCTTGTGGTTCCAACATAGCTATATCACGAGTAGAAGTAGTACCATGTAGACATTCAAATGTGACCTCATTAAAACTGCGCACCATGCGTAATTCATGAGGAAGATCTAGCATCCGCTCCTGTCTATCATGGTATCCCAAAAGTTGTTCAATCAGAGTATAGTGCCGAATTTCCAGAGGTGATTGGCCGCCACATAAATGGGCAGTGACACGTCGCAACAGGTGTCGTTGCAAACTTAACGATAGAGACGAAAGTGCTTCCAGGCGTAATGTGATAACTTCATCCTGCTCAGAGATAACTACAGTAGACCAGCAAGCATCTATCTGCGCCTCCAACCATTCAACATCCACCTGAATTACACCAGCATTGCGTAATAATGTGCTACTGAAGCCTGGATTGAGAGACTCCAATACAGGCACAAGTTCGTGACGAATACGGTTTCGTAAAAACTTTGGATCAGTGTTGCTCAGATCCTCTAACGGCTCAATACCATGTTCCTGGCAATATGCCACTGCCTGTGCGTGTCGTACTTCAAGAAGAGGTCGAATAATGTCTAGCTGACGTGGCAGCATACCAACCATACCTGTTAATCCGCTGCCGCGCAAGACATGCAGCAGCAGCGTCTCAACCTGGTCATCCGCTTGATGAGCAACGGCAATTGGTTTTCCCTGTGCCACTTCACGCAAAAAGCGATAGCGCGCACTTCGTGCCGTATCCTCTAACGAGCGTCGTTCTGCTCGTGCCAGTTCCGCTACATCGACTTCGCCTGAAGTATAAGGCACCCCCCAGGATTCAACGATGGCTGCAACAGCAGCCGCATCGCGATCGCTCGCTTCCCCTCGCAACCGATGATTGAGGTGTGCAGCATGCAATCGCACTTCTGGATAGCGTTTGCCAGGTCCACAAAGTTGGTTCAGCAGGTGTAACAGGCATAACGAGTCAGCCCCACCCGATACGCCGACAATGACCTCGCCATCAGGAGGGAGAAGTCGGTGTTTATCGATATAAGTTGTGACGATGGTTTCTAGCATTTTAATGCCAACATGAGGTTAGTTAAGTTATGAATATGTACAGTGTATCATACCTCATTCAGTTGGAAACTCAAGCATGCTTCTTTTCATCTAGTAAAACAAAATACTTCCTAAAACTCTACCATAATAAAGTTGCCATTTCTAAATTTCAGACCTGAATCTGCCTTGACATATAGAACCATCGTATACACACCTTATTTTATCAAACATGGATCATAAACTGACGTTTTGATATAAGGATCAGGGGCTGATGCCAAAGCGTTGAAGAACGGCCTGTGGAGAGCAGAGAGAGGAAGGGAGCTGACGCAGAGGCAGATGGGTCAACACAGCAAATTCGGCGAGATGGAAAATCCCGTAGGCTTGACCGATGAACACGATTAGTTTGTCGCGATTTGCTTCGCGTAAGCGCTGACGCCAGCGGGCGATGCCTTCTCCGCCAAGCAGAGCCGAACTCAAGGTGGGAAGCACCTCAGTGGCCGAGGTGGGAGTGGAGGCAGCCTGGGCTTGCCAGAAGCGAAACGCGGTACACAACGCCATCACCAACAGGGTCAAGAAACAATGCACCACCGCTGCCTGCGTGCGCTTGGGAAAGCGTAAGAGCTGCCAGGGATGCTTGCCTTCTTTGAAAATCCCATTCTCAATCACGCTGCGCCAATCATAGGTGTCGAAAATACGAAAGGGATCGCTCAGGTCCCCATTGGTCAGATACACCGTTCCTCCGCCTTTGGGGACGCGATTCTCCCACCGACGAACCACCACCGCATTGATGGGCTGCCCAACAAAGTCGCGTCGATGCGCGTGCTGAGTCTCTTCGGCCTCGCCATAGCTGTCGTAACTGGTCAACGCCTCGATCCCGACCAATTCAGTGCGCAAGCGTTCCTGCGTCGCTGTTTTACCATGCCCATGAGGCACCACCCGCTCACGCACCACCACACGTGCTCCTTTGGCCAATCCCTGGGCATCCTGGACCACCGCCATGTTGCTCTTGCCCACAATCACAAACCGCAGGCCCTTTTGATGCACACGCCAGAGATCTTCTCCATCCAGGTACCCGCGATCAATCACGATCGTTTCAATCTGCGCCCGCGCTCCCAGATTGGCCTGGGCCTCCTCCAAGAGCGGGATCAGCCAGCTTCCCTCATACTCCTGGATCTGAACCACCTTCAGGGCCAGCGGTAAGCGGGTGTGAACCTCGATGAGCACTAACACTTTCCAGCCATACACGTAATACTCCTTGGTCGCCGCTTCTTTCTGCCCCTTGATCTTCACGCTGCGGGTTTGCTTGAGCTTGCCGCAGCCCTCATAGCTCTTGGGCGTCGGCACTTTGCTTCCATCCAGCGCCAACAGCAACGGACCCGTGAAGAAGCCATGATCGGCGAGCAGTTGCACCATGCGGTTGAAGAGGGACTCCAACTCGTGCTCTCCCAGTTTGCTGATGTTGTCGGCCAAACATTGGGGACTGAGCGGCCCCTGCTTCTTTTTGGTGGTCCGTTGTCCATCTCCGCGAGTGGTCAATCCGTTGGCACACTGATGCGCATTGAAGCCGACCAACTCCATCAGCCCCAGGTTGCTAAACAACACACGCGGTAATGCCTGCATCGATTGGCCGCCCAAGAGCACTTTGAGCAGGTACAACAGCACAAAGTGCACGGTGGGCACCAGCACGCGTTTGACCCCAGGCAACCGCATCTGCTCACACACCTGCATCATCCCCACTTCTTCCAGAAACACAAAAAACTCATCCAGCAAGCCCGCATCGCTGAGTTCATGCATCTCTCCAATCTCTTCTCCCGCATACAACCCTTGCGCCACCTTCACATCATCTCGGCACGCCAGTTTCCAATTCAGGCGTTCCTGCACGATGCTTGGTTCCTTGCAACCTTCCAGGATTTCTGACTGCTTTTCCATGCGCTCCGTCCTCTTCGCTTTTCCCTCAGCCTATCATGTTTCCCCCCTCCCCACAATCCCTTATATCAAAACGTCAAGATCATAAATTGTTGTTACAATGTTCCCAATCTGATATAATTGCGCCTAACTCTACAAAATCTACATGAAGAACTTAGCTATACCATCAAAATCAATAGGCTCAAGTTATGTTCCAACACTATGTTAATGATGTATTCATTAGCTACACACATTGGGGAGCAGTACAGAAGTGGGTTCAATACTTATATGAACTGCTCGAAGATTGGCTTCCCTATTATTTGCCATATCCTCCGAAGCTTTTTATAGATTTTGAAATAGAAGCAGGGACTGAGTGGCCTTCAAGACTTCAGCGAGAACTTAAAATGTCTCGATGTATGTTGGCAGTTTTGTCCCCTGTGTATTTTCGTTCTAATTGGTGCCTGGCAGAATTTGAATCTTTTCGTCATCGAGAGGCTATACTTAACCTACGGACAGAGCAGAATCCAACTGGTCTTATCTATCCGATACTTTTCACAAGCCCTCCAGTGTATTTACCCACAAATGTCAAAACACTCCAATATAACGATTTAAGCAAATGGGCAATTACAAGTCCGGCTTTTAAACACACACCAATTCACATGGAATTTGAGGAACGCGTGAAAATTTTATGCCAAGAGTTAGCGAGGATAATTTTAGGCGCTCCAGATTGGCGAGATGATTGGCCGATTAAGATGCCGCAAGCATCTACAGATATGTCATTTGCAACACCGAGGCTCTAATGAATGAAGGAACAATCTTTACATTTTACTCTTATAAAGGGGGAGTTGGCCGAACATTCGCGCTGGCTAATATAGGAGCTTTATTAAGCCTTTGGGGCTATAAGACCTTATGTGTTGACTGGGATTTAGAGGCACCAGGCTTACATTTATATTTTCAACAGTGGATAAATGGAGGAGAGCGTCGTGGTTTAATTGAGATGATCCAGGATCATGCCGAGGGCAAAAATCCTCATTGGAGGGACTACGTTACAAAGGTAAATGTTCCAGACGCTAAACAGCCTCTATTGCTAATGAGTGCTGGACTTCAGGATACCTCTTATGTTCAACGAATGCAGGAACTCAACTGGGCCAATCTATATGAAAACTTTAATCTAGGTAACTTCCTCGAAGAAATGCGCGAAGACTGGAAAGAATCATTAGACGTTGTCCTTATTGATAGCCGAACCGGAATCACCGACATCGGAGGTATCTGTACAGTACAATTTCCTGATGTTTTAGTTCTACTATTCACCGCTAATAATCAAAGCCTCTATGGAAGTATAGATGTCGTGGAACGGGCGAGACGTGCTCGAGCACATTTACCTGTTGATCGTGCGAAAATTTTAGTGCTGCCAATAGTTGCACGATTTGAGGGCCGCGTAGAAGTCGAACTTGCTGCAAGCTGGCTCAAAACCTTCGAAAAAGAGTTAGGTTCTTTCTACACTGAGTGGTCCCATAGAGATACTACTATCCCTGATCTACTTAATTTCACGCGTATCCCATATATTCCCTATTGGAGCTTTGGGGAGAAACTTCCAGTCATAGAAAAGGGCACCAAGGATCCAGACGACATTGGTTTTCCGTTAGAAACTCTGGCAGCTTTAGTAGCCCAACATCTCTGTTACAGTGAGATATTAGTCAGAAATCGAGATACATTCGTTACAACAGCAAAACAGGAACCGATTAGTATTCTACTGAATAGAGAGAAAGAAGAAACGGCAAAGCCGGGCAGGCCGTTGCGGGTTTTAATCAGCTATGCGCATGAAGATAAGGTTTTCCTTAATGAACTAGAAAAACACCTCTCACCACTTAAACGGCAAGGATGGTTAATGGATTGGTACGAGTCCTCTATTGAGCTAGGCTCGAGATGGCAAGAGGAATTTAGGCTTCGTCTGGAAGAGGCTGATATTATTTTGTTGCTTATCAGTTCTGACTACGTTGCTTCGGATTTTTTGTATTCAGTGGAGATGATGCATGCTCTTGAGTTACATGATGCGGGTCAAGTAACTATCATACCTATTATCTCAAGGCCGACTCTTTGGGAAGATTCTCCTATTGGTAATTTGCAAGCACTGCCTACTGATGGAAGAGCAATCACTAGTTCAAGCTGGTATACAATGGATGAAGCATTATTAGATGTGATGTTAGGGATTCAAAAGGTGATTGAGGTACTACGCACCCAACCGAGCCCGCTTTCATCCATACGAGTATGGAATATCCCCTACTTACGAAATCCGATGTTCACGGGTAGGGAAGAGGTACTCAACGCATTACATAATGCTCTCCAGCTCGGCAAAAGGGCTGCACTCACTCAACCTCATGTGATTAGTGGGCTGGGCGGCATCGGCAAGACACAGACTGCTGTAGAATACGCATACCGCTACCGCAAAGACTATCGCATCATGCTGTGGGTAAAAGCCGATTCACGCGAGACACTTAATGCGGAATTGGCGGCTATTGCCAAACTTCTAAATCTGCCAGAACAGGATGCCAGGGACCAGACCTTAGCGATCAAAGCTGCGCTGCAATGGCTGACCGAGCAAACGGAATGGCTGCTAATCCTAGACAATGCTGACGACCTTACACTAGTGAGCGACATACTATCTACCATTCCTGGAGGGCACATCCTCTTGACTACCCGTGCCCATGCAATCGGTAACATGGCCCAACGGATCGTACTGGACACAATGGAACCAGAGGAGGGTGTACTGTTTCTACTCCAGCGGGCGAATCTGATTGCACTAAAAGCTCCGCTGACTTTGGTCTCCGAAGTAGACCGTGCCAAAGCAGAGGCAATCGTCAAAGCTATAGATGGACTCCCGTTAGCACTCGATCAGGCTGGGGCCTACATTGAAGAAACAAAGTCTAGCTTAGCTGGTTACCTTAATTTATACCGAGAGCGGCGTACTACCTTGTTGCAACGACGGGGCGGCCCGGCAGCCGATTATCCTAAATCTGTTGTTACGACCTGTGCCCTCTCATTCATGAAAGTGGAGCAGACTAACTCGCTTGCGTCTGAACTGCTGCGATTCTGTGCGTTTCTTTACCCTGACGATATTCCAGAGGAACTTATCACCGAAAACGCTGCGATTTTGGGTTCCACCTTTCAGGCCATAGGTGCTGATCCTCTGGTTTTGAATGGGGTTATTACAGAACTCCTCAATTACTCACTGATAAGACGCGATTCGAGGAAGGGGACTCTGTCGCTTCATCGCCTAGTCCAGGCAGTGCTGAGCGATGAGATGGACAGCAAAACGCAACGACGATGGGCAGAGCGTGCAGTCCGAGCCGTCAATCAGAGCTTTCCATCGATTGAAGCAAAGACGTGGGATGCGTGTCAAACATATTTGCCCCACGCACTCGAGTGTGCATCCCATATCGCACGATGGAACATGACATTTGCAGAAGCTGCAAGCCTAGTGTCTCAAGCAGGGTTGTACTTAATTGAACGAGCGCAATATGAACAAGCAGAACCGCTTTTGCAGCAAGCACTGAGAATCTATGAAGAGGTCCTTGGCCCTGAGCACCCTGACACAGCGCGCACCCTCAATAGCTTGGCAATCCTCTACCAGAATCAGGGCAAATATGAACAAGCCGAGCCGTTTTACCAGCGCGCGCTGTGGACACGCGAGCGGATGCTCGGTAATGAGCACCTTGATACCGCGGACACCCTCAATGGTCTAGCAATCCTCTACCAGAACCAGGGCAAATACGAACAAGCCGAACCGCTCTACTTGCGTGCGCTATGGATTTATGAGCAGTTACTCGGTCCTGAACACCTTGACACGGCGCGTACCCTCAATAACCTGGCAACTCTTTACACAAACCAGGGCAAGTTTGAGGAGGCCGAAACGCTCTACCGACGTACTTTAGCCATCCGCGAGCAGGTCCTTGGCCCTGAGTATCCTGACACGGCGCGTACCCTCAATAGTTTAGCAAACCTCTACGTAGACCAGGCTAAGTACTCGCAGGCACGCGAGGCATATGAAAAGGCGCTGGAGATATCAAAACAGCAAGGTGACCTACGACAACAAGGAGTAGTCCTGGGGCAACTTGGCACATTAGCACTACAGCAACGCAACTATGCCGAGGCACAATCGCGCTACGAGACAGCGCTGCAACTCTTCCAAACGTTTGGCGAGCCAGAAGTTGAGGCAGTCGCATGGCATCAACTCGGTAGAGTTGCACAGGAGCAGCGAGAATGGGCCAAGGCCGAACGCTGCTACCGCGAGAGCCTGTCTATCGAGGAGCGTCTGGGTAATACCACCGGTGCTGCCAGAACCTGCAATCAGCTGGCGATTGTCTCGCAAGGAGTTGGCCGCCCTAGCGAGGCAGAAGGGTGGTATATGCGAGGGCTAGAACTGTATGAGCAGACAAATCCTGGCGGTCCTGAGAGCGCCAGGACTCTGAGCAACCTCGCCAATTTGCTCGTGGACGAGGTGCAAGCAGGTCGTGCCGCCACGACTCGCCTGGCCGAAGCGCAGCGCTATGCCAGGCAGGCGCTAACAATAGATGAAACGCTTGATGCATCAATGGAAATCTGGCAAGATTTCGCCATTCTTGCCGAGATAGCAGACCTGGAAGGCTATGTAGAGGAGGTGCGGGACTACCGCCGTCGTGAGCGCGAGACCTATGCCGCTTTCGCGGGCAATCGCTACCACATCGACCAACAGCACGGGCCACTCATCGCTGCCATCGCTGCTGCCGCACAGGGCGATACGCAGGCACAGGAGGCAATCGAGGCAGCACTGCCACAGCTTGAGGAAAAGGGCTGGAAGATTGCTGCTCCGACACGACGCATCTGGTCAGGGGAGCGAGACTGGGACGCTCTGGTTGAAGATGTAGATAGCCAGAATGCCTTGCTGATCCTACGCGTACTGGAAACCATCGCACAACCAATAGAAGAATCTGCACCGTCAGCACCAGAAAAGGTCTTCGCGGCATTGCCATCTGATATCCGTGAAGCATTAGAGCAAGGTGACGAGGCCGCGTTTGAGCGAGCGCTGGAGGCGCTGTCACCTGAAGAGCAGCAGAAGGTATTGGCGGCGATACAATACCTGCAAGCGCAGGTGGGAGAAGAGAACGGGCAAGAGGAGTAATTCACGGAGGAATAGAGAGGTTGCCAGAGGTATGAAGAGATAGTGACTTCATACTGTCAAACCGTTTCTATTCGCACACCCTCAACTTCTGGATAATTCCCCTCCGATATGATACGATATAGCCAATAAAACACACGACCTCCCATCACAAACTGAGCTAAGGTGTATGGTCGCGTAGGGGCGGGAGTGGTGTGGAGAAGGGTGGGGACGCTTGCGTCGCCCTACGTGCCTCCCGTCCTTTGCTGGAACAGCAAAATAGCTTATGAGTTTGTGGTGAAACCTTTGGCGAGCTTCTTTAGTTAGGAAAAGTGCAGGGAAGAACACACAGGCTATGGCAATTCACAACGTAATTACATCAGAGAACCCGATTCTGCGACAGAAAGCAAAAAAGGTTCATCGTTTCGACTCATCCATCTCAAAATTGATCGAAGACTTGTTTGAAACGATGCATGTGGCGCATGGGGTGGGTCTGGCAGCGCCCCAAATCGCAATTTCAGTCCGCATTTTTGTTGCCGAATTCGAAGACCGTAAAATCGCAATGGTCAATCCTGAGATTATCAAGGCTGAGGGAGAGGAACGCGGCACCGAAGGATGTTTAAGTATTCCAGGATACGTTGGAGATAATATCCGTCGTGCGACCAGTGTCGTTGTAAAAGGCCAGGATGCACGTGGTAAAGCCATTCGCGTCCGAGCCGAAGGCTGGCTTGCGCGTATCCTCCAACATGAGATCGATCACCTGGATGGTATCCTTTTCCTGGATCGCCTGGACAGTCCTGAAGATTTGCGCGAAGTTACAGAAGCCGAGTTCGAGGAAGCCGAAGAAGAGGCGCTGATAGAATAAAAACAGTAGGAAAGCAAGGTAGCCCTGCACGCGCGTGCAGGGCTACCTTGCTTTCCTACTGAATTACTTTTGCTGTCGTCTAATCATAGGGATTTTATTTTTACCAAGGCCTCGTTCACAACCCTGGCATACATAAAAACCTTCTTCCTCGCGATACGATAAAGAACTTACAGTGAAATGCAGGTAACAAATGCCGCAGCGTGTACCCTCTTGCTGGCTAGCGACCTGCCGATCCTGCGCAAACAACTCGTGTAGAGATGCGATCAAGTTTTCGAAGTCGAACGAACCTGAGTAGCTGCGACTGGTGCTTACAACTGGTAGCGCACCTGTTTGATTGGTTGCACGCATTTCACGACGACTTACAAACGAACTACCGTTACCCGACATTCCCGAACCCGGTGTATAGTTACTGCCCAAGGGATAGGCCTCCAGATCATATGTTAGCTGTTAGTCAGAGATGGATGTATAACATTTCACTTATTATAGCATATCGCCCTTGTTTTTAATACCCATAGGAGCAGTGCGTATGTATTTTGCATAATCATGCCGTCATACGTAGGGGCCGATGTATCGCGCACATCGCCGATTCATCGGCCCTCGGCTCTACACATGGCTTTTCTCATGGTAATACGAGAAATTTCCTGGATACACCCTCACACTCCCATCATTGCTAATCGCCGCAATCTTCGTCACAATCTTATCGAGGTAGTAGCGATCGTGCGAAACGGTCAGAATGGTCCCCTCGAATTCCTCAAGAGCTGCCTCCAACACTTCGACGGATGCAATATCAAGATTATTGGTTGGCTCATCCAACAATAAAAAGTTAGCATCAGTAAGCATCAAGCGCGCTATTTGAAGACGACTCTTCTCACCACCGCTCAAGCGCCTGATTGGTGTATAGATATCCTCGTAGGAGAAAAGCAGGCCACGCAAAAAGCTGATAGTTTGTGGTTCATTCATCGGTTTTATGCGGCGCACGAAATCCAACGGCGTGCTATCGAAAGGCAGCGTTTCCTGCTCCTGCGCATAGTATCCAACTACAACACTCGCTCCGATTTTTATTGAGCCAGAGTCGGCAGGGATCAATTCCATCATTGTTTTGAGCAACGTCGTCTTGCCACTGCCATTGGCTCCGACAATGCCAACACGTTCACCATAAAGGATAGTCAAATCAAATGGCTCAAACAGGACACGCTCATTATATGACTTGCTCAGCCCTTTCACATCAAGCACGATCTTACCACTGCGCTCAGCATCAAGATTCCATTTGATTTTATCTCGAATCAAGATGGGACGATCTACGCTTTCCTGCTTAGCGCGCTCGACACGCTTTGCCATATCCTCGGCTCGCGTCGCAAATTTATCGTTAAACTTGGACCAGCCTTTGAGTTGACGCATACTGGTTTCAAGACGTTTGATTTCGCCCTGCTGCACGGCATATATTTCATACTGTTTCAACAGTCGGCGCTGTCGTTCCTCAAAGTAGTAACTGTAGTTTCCAAAGTAGGCAGAAATGTTACCGTCCTCAAGTTCGAAGATTTTCTTCACTGCGTGATCGAGCAACTGCCGATCGTGTGAGATGATCAGCACTGTACCAGGGTAGCTCTGAATATACTGTTCTAGCCAGGCTTTCGCATCCAGGTCCAGGTGGTTATCCGGTTCGTCGAGTAACAAAAGATCAGGAGCCTTAATCAGAATGCGGGCCAGATTTACCAACTTCTTCTCACCACCGCTGAGCGAACCCACCTCCAGATCATACCATGCAGGACCAAAACCCAGACCGTGCAAGACTGCTTCTACCTTGTGCTCAAGCGTATAGCCACCTAAAGCATCGAAGCGTTCCTGTGCCTTGCCGTATTCATCAAGGATCACCGTCATCAGTTCCGGGTCAGAGGCTACTTCTGGATCAGCCATCCTGGCTTCAAGCTGACTCAACATGAGAGGTAAATCTACCAGCTCTTGAGTTACCTCTGAAACAGCTTCGAAGACTGTCTTATGACTTTGGCCTGGATCAGCCTCCTGTGCCAGGTAGCCAATGGTTAGGTTACGACGTCGTGAGATCACGCCTTCGGTTGGAGTATCAAGCCCAGCCAGGAGTTTGAATAGCGTCGATTTACCGCCTCCATTTTCTCCAACGAGGCCGATTCGTTCGCCTTCCAGAATCTCCAGATCTATATCGCGGAAAATAGAATTGCCGCCATAATCTTTGCTGACTTTAGAAAAAGTACAAACATAACCTGACATCTATCACCCTCAATCTTTCCTCTTCCGTCCAACTACAATTTGCCGTGTGCCCCTGCCAAAGGGTGCCCAATCATACCCACCATAGATGGCCTCAATGCTAAAACCAGTTGCCAAAAAGAGCAACTGAAGTTCGCGCGGAAAGAAAATGTGCATATCGAGTTTGGTCAGATAGCGTTCGTTTTCGCCAGTCTCAAAGAACTTTTCGTGCGTCCACATAATATGCTCCAACTGCTCAATAGCATCGTACTGTCTGCTCGTATAAAGAAGCATAGTAAACTGGTTGTCGGGCGCTTCGATTTCGTCTTCCAGGTAGACGTTCGAAGGTCGATTAAGGGCATCACTCAGGTAATCAATATCGGGCAGGAAGGTATCGACAACAAACCGTCCATCGGACGTAAGATGGTCATGAGTATTTTTAAACGTATTAAGCTGCTGCTCTATTTCGTATAGATGCGCAATAGAGTTAAAAGGTAGGAAAATAAGGTCAAATTGGCCTTTATTTTCAAGCTGAAAGTCGCTCATATTGGCTTCGTGCAGAGTGACACGCTGCTGAACTGCCTCAGGCTCACGAGCCAATTTACGTTTGTATGCCCCAAGCATTTCAGGTGAGATATCCAGCCCTTCCAGTTGAAAGTTGCCAGGACAATGCAGCAGTTCAATGCCAATTCGCCCGCTGCCGCAGGCCAACTCAAGCACCCTTTGTGGCGTATAGCGCATTACTAGCTCACACCAGAAAGGCACATCTTGTTGCGTCTGGCTCTGGTATTCAAGATCGTAATCACTGGCTCGTTCGTAATATTCTCCCATATCGTAGGGCATGGCTAATCACCTCTCAGATGGATAACAAAGACAAGCATAAAAAATAATTATCACTGAAATGTTGCCTTATTCATGACATTTTTCATTCTGATTCATTCGTCATTCTATTATATTGTCATTCTGAGGCGCAGCCGAAGAATCTCATCCTCACCTATGTACCTCGATGAAAGAGCCTTGCCGCACTCGTTCTCTACACGTTGTAGAGATTAACACAAATTAACCTCAGGAGGCAAGGAAAAGAAGCAATATAGCGCGGTTGTGATATACTCACAAGAAAACTGCAGATAGTAAAAGGAAAGTATCAAAGAACGAATATGCCCTACCAATCTATCCAACAAGCCTCCGAAGAACTCCGCTCTGGCTTAATAACACCAACCGAGCTTCTAGCCGAGACGCTGGATTCTATAGATCAGCTTGATAGCGACATTCAGGCCTTCGTCACAGTTATGCGCGATCAGGCTTACGCAGAAGCAGAGAAGGCAGAGAACGAGCAGCGTACAGGTCTTTTTCGTAGCCCGCTTCACGGCATACCTATCGCTATCAAAGACCTTATTGCCGTCAAGAATGTACGCATGACGGCAGGCTCGAAAGTTCTTGCAGAATACGTTCCGCAGGAGGACGCGACTGTGGTCGAGCAGTTGCGCAGGGCCGGAGCCGTGATTGTCGGGAAGACCAATACGCACGAGTTCGCCTATGGAACGTACACACCTCCGACTCGCAATCCCTGGGACCTGACACGAATCCCCGGTGGCTCCAGTGGTGGCTCAGCGGCATCCGTGGCTGCTGGTATGTGTCCTGGTGCTATCGGCAGTGATACGGGCGGCTCGATCCGTATCCCCTCAGCATGCTGTGGCGCGACTGGACTTAAGCCAACGTATGGACGTGTAAGCACCTACGGAGTCATCCCGCTTAGCTGGTCGCTCGATCATGTTGGTCCGATAGCCCGCAGCGCCAAAGACTGTGCTATTCTTTTTGATGCGATTGCCAGTTATGACCCACGCGATCTCAATAGTGTTTCAGGTCCTCCAGGCATGGCTAGCGCAACACTAATTGGTGGAGTAGAAGGACGCGATCCGCTTTCACTACAAGGGATCAAACTTGGCGTACTTTCAGAATCGTTTGTATCCCCACTCGATCCTGAAGTACGAGCAGCCTGGCACGCGGCATTGCTGGTACTGCAAGAGGAAGGAGCCGAGGTTGTAGATCTTGAGTTGCAGCCCCCTACCATGGATACGTACCGTACCATCCAGATGCCCGAAGCCTCGCTGGCACATATGGAGAGAGGATGGCTGACCGAACGCTTGGATGCCTACACTGAGAGAACGCGTTCGCGTTTACTTCAGGGTCAAACCATACCAGCCGTGGATTATCTGCGCGCACAGCAGCAACGGCGGGCCTTTTCAAGCAATCTGCGTCCTATCATGCAGGGGATTAATGCATTAGTTCTTCCTACACTACCCATGCCCGCGATTCTGATCGAGCAGGCAGATACAGATATTCTTATTGATGGTGTCACTGAAAACGCGACGGCTGCCCTGTTAAGATTGACCATGCCTTTTAACCTTGCGGGTCTACCGGCTATCTCGTTGCCTTGTGGTTTTTCGGCTGGTGGTTTACCGGTCGGCTTGCAGGTCGTGGGCAAGCCATTCGAAGAATCGATGATTCTCCGCATCACCCACGCCTACCAGCAATTGACAGATTGGCACCGTAGAGAGATTAACATACAACCAAAAATATGAACGAATATAGAAACACTTTACACTTACCTCACGGACCGCTACGCCTCCCTGCTTTCTTACCAGACGCAACACTTGGCGTTGTGCGTAATGTAGATAGCGCTGACCTGGAACAATGCGGTATTGAGGCTGTTGTGATGAACACCTTTCACCTGATGCAGCGTCCTGGCTCCTCCACCATAACATCTCTGGGGGGATTACACAGCATGGCTGGCTGGCCTCACCCAATCATCACCGATTCGGGAGGCTTTCAGGCGTACTCTTTGATCCGGCAAAACGCTAAATTTGGTTCTATGAACGACAAAGGCATTACCTTCCAACCAGAAGGCTCCGATCGTAAGTTCCACCTTACGCCCGAAAAGAGTGTGCAATTACAACTCAGCTATGGGGCAGATATCGTCATTTGTCTCGACGACTGCACGCATGTGGATGATTCGTTTGCAACCCAGCAAGAATCGGTCAAAAGAACTATCGAGTGGGCAAGACGCTGCAAAGATGAGTTTCAGCGGATCATGCAACAAAAGCGTCTTCCTCAGGAACAAAGGCCGTTGCTATTCGGTGTAATCCAGGGAGGGGGCTACCATGAGCTGCGCAAACAGTGTGCTGAGGCCCTTCTAGAGATAGGTTTCGATGGTTTTGGCTTTGGAGGCTGGCCTCTGGATAGCAAAGGCCAACTGCTCACCGGCATCATCACCTATACCAGGGAACTTGTACCTCCACAATTGCCAATGCATGCTCTGGGCGTTGGTCATCCGGCAAATGTCTTGGAATGTGCCGGGATGGGCTACGATATCTTCGATAGCGCTATGCCTACACGAGATGCAAGGCACTCACGTCTCTATGTTTTTACAATACCAGATTCTTTGCCGACTCCAGGCTCTACAGAAAAGTGGTTTTCATATCTTTATGTCAACGACGATAAGGCTATCAAGAACAATGGACCGATTTCTCCTTACTGCGATTGCCTCTGCTGTTCGCGTTACTCAGTTGCATACCTGCACCACCTTTTCAAAATCGATGATAGCCTTTTTCTAAGACTGGCGACCATACACAATCTCAGATTCATGGTCCAACTTGTTGAACGTTTAAGAGCAGAATAGCATGAATGAAGAAGCGAACCAGCAGATAGATCGGCTAATTGAGGCTGTTCTTGCAAGTTCGAAATATAAGAGCATTGGCATTGATTTCATTACATACATCGGTATGCAAGAACTTTCCAGGCATCGTAATCTCAAGGAAGCTATTAAATCTACCAAAAATAAGTTGCACCAGGTCGGTGGTGCCTATCAACTGAGCACCCCGCGCTATTCAGTATGGCTAGATGAACTTAAATTTGCAAAGCGTTCGAGTAACAAAGAACACTTTCTTGATACATGTAAATGGATCATGCAATATCACTCCTCTACCAGAGAGCGATTACCAATTCTTGAACAATTCTATAGCACGATATTGGCCAATCTTCCTCCTATCAACTCAGTTATTGACATAGCTTGTGGACTGCACCCACTTGCCATACCCTGGATGCCGCTACGTGAGCATGTGCAGTATTTTGCATATGACATCTACGAGGATATGATAGGTTTCTTAAACGATAGTCTAGCTCTCATGCCTGTTCAAGCATCCGGAAAAGTGAGCGATGTAATACACTCTTGTCCCACCCAAAAGGTCGATGTTGCCTTTATTCTCAAAGCCATTCCTTGTCTTGAACAGGTGGACAAATCGGCGGGAATGCGCCTCCTCGAGACAATCAACGCTGACCATCTTGTTGTCTCATTTCCTGCGCACAGCCTTGGTGGAAAAAGCAAAGGTATGGCCACCAACTACGAGACCAGGTTTTACAAACAGGTTGCACACAAACCCTGGTCAATCCAGCGTTTCGCATTTCCAGGCGAACTGGTGTTGCTGGTAAGCAAGTCATGAGTTAGTGAACCTGAGAAACAGTATGGGCACAACACAGCAATGGTTGGGCTAAAAAATAGTGCTCATTTTGAGCGCTATGTGAGCGGTATTTTCGCTCTATAGCATAATTTAGTCTATATATGCTTGAAAAGTAGCAAGCAGGAGCTGAAAAGTCAAAATTATTCGCAATGACAACAACTCGTAAATGATGTAATATAGCAACGGACAAAAATAAGTACCTCTGAGAGAAAAGAACATATCCCTTTGGACAGGAATGAATATGAGTATTAATCTGAATGTTGGACGCATTATCAAAGGTCGCTACAAATTGATAGACGAACGGGGCAGTGGTAGTTTCGGCGAAGTGTATATCGCGCACGATTTGCAAACTAACTATCTTTACGCAGCAAAGGTTATGAATCCAGATCACGCATATGATAACGAACTGTTGGAACGCTTCAAACGCGAAGCTTACATCTTACAGAGCCTGAATGATCCGCATATTGTAAGGATTGTCGATTATGGCAACGATGGTAATACCTATTTCATCATCATGCATCATATCGATGGTCAGAACCTCAAGTATTACATAACTAGCTTTGGTCCAATAGAACCATTGCTTGCAATACATTATATATTGCAAGCTGCCGAAGGGCTTGATGCCGCGTACAAAATAGGTGTGGTTCACCGTGACATAAAGCCACAAAACATCCTCATCAGTAATAAAGGTGTAGTCAAGATTGTCGATTTTGGCTTATCGCGTAGTAAAGAATCACCAACTATTACATCTTCGGATAAATTTATGGGGACAGCGTATTACACGGCACCGGAGCAAGTGATGAGCAGCCATGCAGCAGATATCCGCTCTGATCTCTACTCACTGGGGATTGTCCTGTTTGAAGCACTTTCAGGTTATCCTCCTTATTCTGGAGGTACAGTTGTAGACATCATTCTGAAACATCAATCGGAAGATGTGCCTTCAATTTGCCGTATATATCCAGGCTTGCCCCATGAGTTTGATGCCTTCATGCAAAAGGCAATGGCTAAACAACCTGATGATCGTTTCCAGACGCCACGCGAGTTTATTCTTGCTCTCGAACAGATACAACAGCGTATTCGCGGACCTATGCCTGCTTTACCACAGGCACGCCTTGTCATTATCTCTACCGGACAGACATTTATATTGACAGGAGCTAAAATGATTGTTGGTCGCGAAGATCCAAAGCGTGAGGTCCACCCTGATATTCAAATTAATGACCCAACCATGACTCTGGGGCGAGTGCATGCACGTTTCCTGAATGGAAAGGGTACATGGATGATAGAGGATCAGAACTCGCGGAATAAGACACGTTTAAATGGCAAGATTTTGCATCCGTATGAAGCAATGCCCCTCAAGGACGGCGACGTTCTACACTTTGGTAGGGTAGAGGCACGTTTTGAATTGCGCTAAAGATGAAGGTATGATTTGTCTCTAGAAAACCAATCTAATAGCGAGTCAACGTTCGTCACTTTGCTGCACATACCTACGAAAGAGGAATAATCAGACTCTTTTAAGCGTTTTAGATGTTGACAAACAGATATGTATTCATGTACTCTCTACTACAGAAGCAAGGGAGGCTTGTGGGAGTATCACATTCCTACCAGGGTTCCCGGATTAATCGCTAATACATAGAATCGTTCGCATAAATTCTGGCTTCGCCAGTCTAGAGGAGGTGCAAGATATGGGAAAGCACGTTTATTCAGCATTTGTGCTTGTATGCACCTTGTCTACCCGCGTGGGGGGTAACGAGCGAACTCTGCCTGGCCAGGAAACCAATAAAGAACTCAACAAGAAATTACCTGGCATCTGCTAAAGGGCAGAAGATGGTTCATTCCCTCCGCACGGTAGACAACAAACAGTTGATTGTTCGAACCGTGTTTTTTTATTCTCCTGGAGGGAAAGCATTGATTAAGGACCCGGAGACACTTACCGGAGTGGTATTGAACGGCGCGCACGGCATTTACGACGTTCATACCGATATCGGCGTATTACGCTGCACACTACGAGGTAAACTCAAAAAAGCCTTTGCCCATGCTCAATCGTCAAAATCGTTGAGTAAAGCGCGCCCACGTTACGACAAATTACTGGAATTGCCGAAAGCTCAGCGCATTGAGCATCGCGACACAAGTGCCAATACATTACCAGTCCGCCTATCGGTGGGTGACTATGTAAAACTGCGCCAGCTCGACGAAAATACAGGTATGATTGAGGAGGTATTGCCACGCCAAAGCTCACTATCGCGCAAGGATACAGGTTCAACCTCCAAAAAAATCATCCAACAAACCATGCTTGCCAATCTTGATCAGGTTGTACTGGTCTTTGCCACAGCACAACCTGAGCCGCATTTTGGCATGCTCGACCGTTACCTGGCAATCTGTGAATCAGCAGAGATTCGCCCGATCATCTGCCTCAACAAGGTTGATCTGGCATATGAACAGCATGTAGAAGAATCCGCTAATTTGTATAGCCGTCTGGGCTATACTGTGCTCCGGACCAGCACCAAGACGGGAGAAGGTATCGAAAACTTGCGTTCCTTGCTAAAGGAACGTACGACGCTTTTCAGCGGACCTTCGGGGGTAGGCAAATCGTCCCTGGTGAACGCCATTGAGCCAGGAATGGCCATTAAAACAGGTCTAGTAAGTAACGTGACAGGTAAGGGAAAGCACATAACGACAGGATCGCAACTCTATGCATTATCTGGTGGAGGTTGGCTTGCCGATTCGGCGGGTATTCGCGCATTAGCCGCCGTGAATATTGCCCCAGAAGACCTGGCATGGTGCTTCTTCGAGTTTCGCCCATATCTTGGTGAATGCCTCTATTCCGATTGCCTGCATATAGACGAAGAAGGTTGTGCAATTTGCCAGGCGGTTGAGGATAACGTCATCGATGAACGACGCTATACCAGCTATGTACGGATTGCGACGGGGGAAGAACGATAATGTAGGGGCGGGGCTTGCCCCCGCCCTGGAAAACTCTACCGCGCCCTATAAAACTCTACCGCACTGTGTCGCACTAACTGCGCTTGATTTCTCATTGCACCGCCACCCCAAAGGTAGCGCTCACAGTCTGTTTTGCCCCAGGCAATGAAATTACCACCTGCACTTGCCAGGGACCGCTCATTGAAAACTGCACACCGGCGAGATATATTCCATTCCCCTGGGATTGTGCATTTATCTGATCAATTTCCATGTCCATCGTCTCCATATTACTCATGAGCGTTACATGCGCATTGGTGATTGGCTGTTGCGAGGCACTCAATACCATCTGTATCGAGAGGGTTGCACGGTGAGAGGCGACAGGAGGGTTCGGGTTAACTTGAAAGGTCACATGATAGGGGCCTGCTTGAGCGGTCTGTACCTGAGCAGTCACAGTGTGAGGAACAAGAGAGTCTAAAAGTGTACCAATCCAGGTCATGAGAATAAGAAAGGCGATGCCAAGCGCAATTACCAATAGACCGCGCTTCATTTTTTACTCGCTGATGTTCCAGGTACCCTGACAAATACATTGCCATCTTCAATTTTCGTTTCCAGGCGCGGCAATGGGGTAAGGTAGCGAATCGGCGATGAGTTAACCGGCTTGCCATATTCAGTGAAAAGACCGCCATGACAGGGACAATGAAATTTCTGGTCCGAAGTCTGCCATTGCACAATACAGCCCATGTGGGTACAGGCGGCGGACATGGCTATGATCGACCCCTCCTTCATTGATTCACCGTTATCCCCATCGTTGCGTATGACATAGCCAACAATGGAGTCGGTCGCGAAACGTATCGCACTATCTCCAAGTTCTGCAAGCGTTGTGACAAAAAGCCACGTAGAAGCTACATCTTGTGGCACGATGGGAGTTGGCCATTTTGATCCCGAACTCGAACTCGGTGGTGTTTTCTCTGTAGCCTGCTCTACCATATGTTCGATACCGGCCCCGAGCGTTAGTGAAGCCGCAACAGCAGCGGCCCCACCAGCTAGTAAAGCGCGTCGCGAGACACGGGACTTCGTCTGCGGCTTCTTAGACATAAAAGGGAAATGCTGCGTCTTAGGGGGTTGTTGTAGCTCTTGTTCAAGCCTGGCCTGTAACTCAGCGGCAAATTCAGGTCGTGGTATGACTTCATCAGGCGAGGCGGAGCGAAAGAGCGCGGCCATACGATAGATCCGAGCCTTGTCGGGTGTCAACTCAGTCGGAGGATGAGCTGTATGGCCGGCCTGAAGCTCCTCTATAAAGTGTTCTAGCTCCAGATAGTCTTCAAATCGTTCCTGGTCTTTATCCTGGTGGGTATCACCTGACATAGTGTTGTGTCTCCAGAAGAATGCCATTCAGGCACCCTCATTCACTTTTTCCTGTATCAGCTTGTTCCGCTCACAACGTATTCGAGATCAGCCGCTCGTTTGAGCGCGCGGAACTGTAATACTTTGACGTTCGCTTCTGTCAAACACATACGATTAGCTGTATCTCTGATCGAGAGGTTCAGCAGAAAACGACAGGTTAGCACCTCTCGATAATGTTCAGGCAAGGCCCGAAGAATTCGATGCACACGTTCTGTCGGTGTGCTGCTCATGACGGTAGGCTCTTCATCGGCCGGACCTTCCCAGCCGATTTCCAACAGTTGATCGAGCGAACTAGTCGAAATACGATAATGAACTCGCCAGTAGTCTGCGATAGTTGTGCGAGCAACCTGAAACAGCCACTTTTGCATACTTTGCGCGCCACGTTCGGTATCAACACCGCGCACAGCTTTCATAAATATCTGTGACGTCAGGTCCTCGGCCTCTTCGCGATTCCCCACTTTGCTATAGACATAGCGATAAATCAGACCAAGGTTCTCCTGATAAAACGTCTGAAACTCCTGCACGTTAGCCCCTCCCGAGAACCCAGCATTGCTGGCCCCCCGAGAACCCTGCACCCCAGCGTCATGCTGTCCAGCTGTTGCAAGATTCGTTCTCGCTTGTTTTCCGCGCAGTGAACCCACAGTGTACTCCCTGCTAAGACGGCTTGATTAGGTTTCTGATATGCCCATTCGTCTTGCTTACATGTAAGACTCATACATAGACGCGGGTCGAGATATGTCCTAGTAGGTATTACTACGTTGATAGGTTACACTTTCAATATCAAAAAGTATCGGGATAATGAACACTCTCGACTTTCAACGTTTCTATTATATACCTGAGCGTGCCCGTTTACTAGTTCGTGTGGTTTAAACGTATCAATCTCCGCTTCGCATGTTTGCACGTTCCACTAGCCTGGAGTATAATAAATCTACAACGTCAATAAAATCGGGAAGGCACGTCAAGGGGCCTGCTTCAGGATTTTCGCGTTGATATTAGGAGTTGTGAGCATACGTATGATCCTATCAGGTTCATTAATTATGTGCGTCCACTTCTTCCGCAGCTGACCAACTTTTGCCCGTCAAATTGGTGTTGAGGCATTCCCGATTTTCGGGTGCCCAAAACGAAGAGGCGAGAAGGTTGGGTACCGCTAAGAAAGGGATGCTCCTGTGGCCCGAGCGTTTATTTGGGCCTCCGTATGGAATACCCCTATAGTTCCCCGCCTCCCGCCTCAAGAATTGAGGAATGTTATGTATAAAGGCCAATCAGGTATGTGGTCCTGGCTACTACATCGCATTGCAGGGCTAGGAATCCTCTTGTTTCTACTTATTCATATCGTGGACATTTCGCTACTTGGGTTCGGACCCAAGGTCTATAACGAGGGCATCGCGCTGTTTGGTTTAACTATCGTTCGCATCATATCTTTGGGACTGATTGCCGGTGTGCTATACCATTCCTTTAACGGCGTGCGCATCATGTTAATCGACTTCTGGCCAAAGGGCGCACGCTACCAGGGAGTTATGTTCGCAGTGGTGATGATACTTACAATTGTCTGCTTCCTTCCTATGGCCTATTTTGTAATTGCACCGGCCTTTGGTATAAATCCTGGCAATATGGCCGCTGGCATGTAGAAATTTGTAGATTGGAGTTCCGTTATGCGTGTTGCCACCGGATATGGTTCTCGCCCAACAAGTGGCGGTTTCGAAACTTTTTCCTGGTATTTCTTTCGTATCTCCGGTATCGTCCTGATATTTCTTGTCATTCTTCATCTACTCCTGAATCATGTGTCAACCGATGTTTCCTGTACCAGTTATCAATTGGTCTCGATCCGCTATGAGAATCCCTTCTGGCGGCTTTATGACTGGTTGTTGCTCACGTTAGCTCTTTTGCACGGTATGAATGGCCTGCGTGTAGTCGTCGATGATTATGTACGTACACGAGGATGGCGTCTCACATTGCAATCTGCTGTAGGTATCTTAACGTTGGTCTTTTTTCTGCTAGGTACGATTACATTGATAACATTCCATCCTGTTGTTGGGAGTCTCGGCCCCAATTGCATAAAATGATGGACCAAATAGTTGAGGATACTGATATGTATTACAAATTCGATGTGGTGCTCGTCGGCGCCGGTGGCGCCGGGTTGATGGCCGCAATGCAACTTCCTAATGCCAGTGTTGCGGTGCTTAGCAAAGTCTATCCCACACGCTCCCATACAGGCGCAGCGCAGGGAGGTGTGGCCGCCGCGCTAGGCAACCAGGAAGAAGATCATTGGAAGTGGCACATGTACGATACTGTTAAGGGGGGTGACTACCTGGTTGACCAGCCCGCTGCTGAGATACTGGCGCGGGAAGCCATCGACGCTGTGTACGAACTGGAGCATCGCGGTCTACCTTTCAATCGTACTGAAGATGGCCGTATAGACCAGCGCCGCTTTGGTGGGCATACGCGCAATTACGGCGAAGCGCCGGTACGTCGCGCTTGTTATGCTGCCGATCGAACGGGACACATGATCCTTCAAACTATGTATCAGAGCGCCATCAAAAACCAGGTACGGTTTTTCAATGAATTCCTGGTGCTAGACCTGCTGTTGAATGACGGGCAGGCATGTGGTGTTGTCGCGCTCGAAATTCGCACAGGTGAGATTCATACGTTCCACGCTAAAGCTGTGCTTTTCGCGACCGGTGGATATGGCCGCGCCTGGCGTGTCACCAGCAATGCCTTTGCTTGCATGGGTGATGGCATGGCAATTGCCTATCGCAGGGGCATCCCCTTGGAAGACATGGAGATGTACCAGTTCCACCCCACTGGTATCTACAAGGTAGGCGTACTCTTGAGCGAGGCAGCTCGTGGCGAAGGAGGTAAGCTACTGAATGGCAAGGGCGAGTACTTCATGGAGCGCTACATGCCTACGCTCAAAGACCTGGCTCCGCGTGATATCGTGTCACGCAAAATGATTCAGGAGATCAAAGAGGGGCGCGGTATAGACGGCAAAGATTATCTCTACCTGGATGTACGGCACCTGGGGGAGAAAGTGATTACCGAAAAGTTGCCAGACATTACCGACTTCGCGCGTAACTATCTCGGTGTTGAGCCGATTACAGAGCCAGTTCCGGTACAGCCTACAGCACATTATGCTATGGGTGGTATCCCAACCGATGTGGAGGGTCGTGTAGTGATCGATCCCCAATGGACGCCACTGCCAGGTTTCTACGCTGCTGGCGAGGGAGCCTGCGTCTCCGTACATGGAGCAAACCGTCTAGGCACCAATTCACTGGTGGACCTGATCGTATTTGGTCGTCGTGCTGGTAAACACATGGCAAAATTCATTGCTGAGAATAGCCATGCACCACTGCCTCCTGAACCTGAAGTCTTTGCGCGAGAAATGGTAGATAGGTTGTATAGCTACACAGGAGGCGAGTCTGCATCGCGAGTGCGTAGCACGCTGCAAAATGAGATGGATGAACAGGTATTTGTCGAACGAAACGATCAGGGGCTACACCATGCCTTGGATACCCTTGATGGTTTGCAGGAGGCTTATCAGCGAGTGCAGTTACAGGACAAAGGGAAGACTTTCAACACTGAAATGGTCGAATCAATTGAGCTTGGATTCTTGCTTGATTGTGCTGAGGCTACTATTCATGGGGCACTTGCCCGTACAGAAAGTCGTGGCGCCCATTATCGCACCGACTACGAGAAGCGCGATGACGTGAACTGGCTCAAACATACACTTGCATATAAAGGCACAAAAGCCCACGATGTACGCCTGGACTACAAAGATGTACAGTTGATCGATGACCCGATATTCAAGCCCAAAGAACGGAAATACTAAGTAAGGAGGGTAATAATGAACATTTTAATGCGAATTAAGCGCTACAACCCTGAAAAGGAAAGTAAACCGTACTGGGACGAATTTCGTGTCGAAGCTGATCCAATTGATCGCTTGTTAGATGCTCTGAATACAGTGAAATGGACAATGGATGGGACACTAACATATCGTCGTTCCTGCGCTCATGGTGTTTGTGGTTCGGATGCAATGCGCATCAATGGACTGAATCGCCTGGCCTGCAAGGTGCTGATACGCGATGTTGGTAACAAGGTGACGATTGAGCCAATGTTAGGTTTTCCAGTCATCAAAGACCTTGTTGTGGATATGGACCCGTTCTTCGATAAGTATAAATCGGTCAAACCATATTTGATTACCTACGATTCTGAGCCAGGAACTGAACGCCTGCAAAGCCCTGCCGAGCGTGCTCGTTATGATGAAGGCACAAAGTGTATCCTTTGCGGTGCTTGTACTGGTTCATGTCCCTCGGTGTGGGGTAATTCAGATTGGGTTGGGCCAGCCACAATAGTTAATGCTCATCGCTTCATTTTTGATAGCCGTGACCAGGGTGGCGCAGAACGTCTAGGTATTCTGGGACAACGTAACGGCGTGTGGCGTTGTCGCACGATTTTTAACTGTGCCGATGCCTGTCCTCGTGGTATCCCCGTAACAGATTTGATTGAACAGGTAAAACGTGCGATCGTTTATGGCGATACAAAGGGAGAATGAGACCCATAAATTGACAACCACAGAGACATGGCAACATCAATATATTGTCACTAATGGTATTCGCCTGCATTATGTGACCCAGGGCGAAGGACCATTGATTGTGTTACTGCATGGTTTCCCTGAATTCTGGTATTCTTGGCGCTTCCAGATCCCATTCCTGGCCGAGCATGGCTATACTGTTGTTGCTCCTGATCTACGTGGCTATAACGAAACTGATAAACCGCGCAAGGGATACGATATCCCTACACTTCTTCGTGATATCGAGGGGCTGGTCAAAGGTCTTGGGCAACAAAAAGCTACTATTGTTGGACATGATTGGGGTGGAGTGCTGGCCTGGGCGTTCGCTATGAACTATCCTGAAATGACCGAATGCTTGATCGTGCTGAATGCCCCTCATCCCGCTGCAATGATGCGCGAAATGCGCACGCTCAAGCAATTGCGTAAAAGCTGGTATGTATTTGCTTTCCAGATACCCTGGCTGCCCGAATATATGCTGGGGCGCAATAACGCGAACGAGATTGGAAGGATGCTTCGGGGAGCGGCGCTGCAAAAGTCAGCTTTTCCACGCGAGGTAACAGCCAAATATCAGGAAGCCATAAGTAAACCTGGAGCGATAAAAGCTGCAATAAGCTATTACCGTCAGCTTTTTTGGCGCCTGCCATTTTCTTTCAAAAGTTACGAGGTACAAATTGAAGCGCCTACCTTGCTTATTTGGGGAGAGCAGGATATCGCCCTCGGTATTGAACTAACCACTGGTCTCGAACGATGGGTAAATGATATCCAAATCAAACGTATCCCTGACAGTGGTCATTGGGTACAGCAGGAACAACCAGATAAGGTCAACCAATTTATACTGGATTTTTTGCAAACTATACATACTCCTCCTGATGACGAAAAGTAGATAACGAGGATAGAATTAACATATAAAGTAGGGGCGGGGCTTGCCCCGCCCTCGATCTCTCTCGCCTCCGTCTCCGCTTTCGCACCTGCCCTCTCCCTCACCTTTCTTTAACTTTACCCCCCCGTCACAAATGAAAAGGGTCGAACCGTTGCTGCTACCTGGGGGGAAAGGATAAGCAGCCCGCTCAATAAAGAGCGCGTTTCGACCCTCTGGCAGCGTAAAACGCCACCAAATTGAAGAAGGTGTCTTCTCTAGTAATGGCTGGATACTTTAGCGTCCATTGCCAGTGGACGAGTCACAGCCTGTGGTTGTGTATCTTGCAATACTTGTTCCAACCAGAGATTGCCGCATGTCTTACACATACCATGAGATGCTTTATATATCTTTGGTACTGGTATCGAAGAGATGGCCTCTCCGACGCTATCCATTAATCGCAAGCACCAGGCGCACTGCCGTTGCATAATCATTTCTTCCTCTACATTAATCTGACAGGATCCATGAACTACGTAGACCCTCGGTTTCATGCTACTTGGCTCTACTAGTATGAGTTCGTACAAGACAACTCCCAAACGAAATGTTCTGTAGCCTGGCTGAGATGGGCTTTGCGTTGACTGCTTCGTGAGCAACGATAGCGCTCGGCAGATTCCTACAATTCATGATGTTCCACCCGACCTTGAAATCACCTTGCTTATCTATATGTAGATTGGGCAACCTGACAGGTACGTTTCCTGATGCAACTAATGTCACTTTGTAACCAGCCTCAAAATTGTGCCCACAGATAACCAGGCGCCAGCGAGCAATATTAATAGGTGTTGAACATATCTCTATGTAAGGCCCCGTTACAGGTGTAGCGCTTGCATCGACAGGTGTCGATTGTTGTTGCGGTAAGGACGTTGAATTATTTTGACTGGCACTTGTACCCCCTTGTAACGAATTTGGGATCGACGACTTACCAGACAAATTAGCAAACACCAGCATTGCAACCATAAAGAGTATTGTCAGGCCAAATGCTGCCGGCAAGCTGATCCATCGCACAGCCGATTTTCTGGGCTGTTGCCGGTGATTAGTGCCGCTCAAAGAGGCCTTTACTGGAGTCCGATGGATCGCTGCCCTTTGTATGCGCGCATAGGTATCATCTACAGATTGCTCTGGATAGTGCTGATACGATCGCATTACCCCCAATACTTCGAGTGTAGCGCTGACTTGTTTGAGTTCGTTGAGCTTGTGAAGGCAGCGCGGGCATTGTTTTACATCGATGTGTCGACTGATTTTTAAACGATCCTCCAACTGCTGCTTACGAAGGTAAGCAAGCAATATGCTGTCTTCAGGATGTTCATTGACATCGTTAAACGAAGTCCATCGTGTATTACTTGCCATATGCTATTTCATACCTTTTTGGGTAGCCTTGATAGAGTTGTCATATCGTTGAGATCCCGCAAAGGGTATCTTCTTTCCATACACCCTGCGGAATTTTTCAACGCCGCGAGCTACACGTTTGCGAACTGCTTCCGAACTCATTTCCATAATTTGGCCAATTTCTTCATACGTGAAGCCATCGCCATAGTGGAGCTGCAAAACGGCTGCATCTTTCGGCTTCATGGTTCCTAAAGCCTGCTCAATGAGAATTCGTGTCTCTGTCTGATCTTCTGGACCAGCAACTGCCAGGCTCTCATCAAAGTTCTCGCGGCTTTCCAGTTGCACAAACTGTCTTAAACGTTTACGGTTGAGATAACGCAAGCCGTAATTCGTAGCAATACGATAGATCCAGGCGTCAAGAGCAAGTTCCCCAGACGTCTTTTCTATTTCTTTATACACTTGAACAAAAGTATCTTGAGCAAGGTCAAGAGCCACTTCTCGGTCACCTACGAGGCGGTGCAAATACCCAGTGATGGGCTGTTGTAACCGATCGATCAAAGAACGAAAGGCTTGTGCATCACGCTCTCGTAGACGCTCTACCCCCTGAACGTCCGTCACCATTTTGGCCTTACGAGCATCTTGGCCCGCTTTCTATGTGATGTGCCTCTACTCACTATAATCATCATGGAGCTTTAAACCGGACACTTTTTGTAGTAAATTTTTGGACAGATTGTAGAGTCAATAGTCTTTCTTGCGGTTTGGTACTGTGCATCTAGGGATGCAACAACGGGTCCCCAAATTTCTAATTTGAAGAACCCGCAAGGAGAGAACTATCTTGTCTATGTTGGAAAGAATCCGGTCTTGTTTATGAAACGTTTAAAAGAACGGAGTGGTAGCCTGATGACCCATTCGGCAATGGAGGCTCTTCGTTGGGGACTTGTACATTCCCCTCCAAATCTATTGCTCGTACAACTATGGTATAACTACCAGCCGTTGTTGGTTGCCATTCCAGTTCCCACAGAACCCACGTAAAACTCGATAACGGTTGTTTCAGAATAGCGCGTTGCCAGGTCTGACCTGCATCTGTACTCACATCGACCTCACTAATCCCTTTATTTCCTGAAAAGGCTACCCCTGCTATATACGTGATGCGATTGGCGTGTACAGACGAACCGGTCAGGGGAGTGTCAATACGAGCGGTCATTCGCACAGGTGCTGGATCGCTCCACCCGCGCTGCTGCCAGTAACCCTGGTAATCATAATTGACAACTTCAATGCGTGTGAGCCATTTGCAATGTTTCATCCCATATATGCCAGGTACCAGCATACGCGCGGGAAAACCATGTCCCTGGGGCAATGTGGCCCCATTCATACGTACTGCGAGCAATGTGGTAGGCTCTAGCGCTTTAGTAAGGTGAATACTATCGGTGTAGTCATCAGCCGCGTGGAATACTATTTTCGTTGCCCCTGCCTTGACCCCGGCGCGTTGTAGAAGGTCCATTAGCGGTATACCTTCCCATAGCGCATTGCTCATATACTGGCCGCCAACCTCGTTACTGATGCACATCAGCGACTCGTACTGGAGCTTCATTGGCTGTGTAAGCAACTCCTGGTAAGTCAGCGTAAAGGGTCTATCAACCTGTCCATCGACGGTTAAACGCCAGGAAATACCATTAACTGTTGGATCTGAGAAGAGATTTTTAGAAACGATGTAGAACTGGTCGTTTGAGGTAACCTCTGGTGAGAGAAATTGGACTGGTTGAATTGCTCCGTAGTTTGGCGTAGGTGGTGGAACAATTTTACTTTTAAAATGTGCCAGCAATTGATCCACGGATACATTTGATGAATTGGCTCCTCCTGTAATGAAGCGCCAGGCAACAACGCCGGCTAAAACGATACCAGTTGCAATTGCGCCATTTCTAAGTAACGTTCGGCGCGAAAGTGCTCCAGGTGAATACTCTTGCTTATCTAATGAGTCGGCGCTGCCTGGCGCTGCATTTTGCCTGGACATTCGCACAGTGAGCCAGTGTTGGAAAAGCACGAAGAGTGAGCCAAATACAATACCGACGATAGCAAGGCTAAGTAATCCATTGCTGAAACCAATGGTGAGATCCGCGCCAAAAATACCTGCTCCACTGAGTGGCAACAGGATTACTCCTGCGAAAAGCCAGAGTATCAGCGCAAGTAGTAGTCCATCAAACCACTGTAAAACTCGATTCTGTCTATCAGCAAGCCAGTTATAAAGCCCTCCGCTGAGTGCAAACACTAGACATTGACCCACGATAATACCGTAGAACAGGTAATGTTTTGCATCTCCACCTATTATTTGATGCAAATAATCAAACAGCGGAGGTGGCATCAGGGCTGTCAAGTCTGAACCAAAAGTTTCTGGTAATGAGACCCCACCAAATGAGGCACTGAGCAATAACATAATAACGGTCGCAATTGCGCCTGCTGCGAGTGCCGCAGTAAAGCCAATCCAGAAGCTATTTTTCCGCTGTGAGAACTTGCTATTCTTCATATCACATTGCCTTTGAGCAAAGAAATTCGTGTCTATCTACTTATTATATCTTCTTATATCTTCAACGGGTTACACGTCTACCCTGTTCAGAATTTACAACTTGACGCAATGCTTGTCCCATTTCAGTAAATAGAGTATATTGGTTTACATACATTTTAACCGGAACAGTGGAGCTATTCATAGCATGCAAGAAAAGACCACAACCAACCAACAAAATCTGGCGCTCGTCGTAGGAGTCGATCTTGGCGGTACACACATACGCACAGCAGTGTTGCAAGGCCCAAAACTACACTCACGCGTAAGTTTACTCACTGGCGAAAATCCTACTCCTGAACGCCTTCTTCCGCGTGTGTATGGAGCTATACAGCAAGCACTTGATGAAGCTCACATGACACTCGATCAAATCGCAGGTATTGGTGTTGCTACTCCTGGGCCTTTAAATAACCGCACAGGTGTAATTTACTCCCCTCCCAATCTTCCAGGATGGGACAATGTGCCTTTACGTGATTTGATACAACAACATTTTAACAGACCTATTTTTATTGAAAACGACGCGCATACAGCCGGATTGGGTGAATATATGTTTGGCGCCGGGCGAGGAAATAGGTATATGGTATACCTTACCATAAGCACAGGCATAGGTGGTGGCATCATTATAGATGGCAAAATTTTAGAAGGGGCTAACGGCACAGCAGGGGAACTGGGTCACATGACTATCGATTGGAAAGGCGAACGCTGCAATTGCGGTAATATTGGTTGCCTGGAATACCTGGCTTCCGGAACGGCCATCGCACGCTATGCCAATGAAGCCATTATAGCCGGGCAAGGCGCCGATCTGCTCGCTTTTGCCAGCACTATGTTAGAACACACTGCTACAGTGCCTGACCAGGCAGCGCTACCTATGCATGATCCCAATACGCGGCCCCTGGATGAGTATGATGAACTCAGCGGAGAGGTGGAACCACTACTCGTCAATGCCCGCACTGTGGCACGTGCGGCTGAAGCAGGTATACCACTGGCGCGAGATATCATTACACATGCGGCTGAAGCGCTCGGCGTTGGTCTCGTCAATATCATTCATATTTACAACCCTGAAATAATCATTCTAGGCGGTGGTGTTATGCAGATGGGACGGATGCTAATGGAGCCAGCACTGCGAATCGTTCAAGAGCGTGCCATGAAGGCTCCACGTGATTCAGCACGTATCGCTCTGGCGCAACTCACTAGAAATGCGGGGCTTGTCGGTGCAGGCGCACTGATTTATTCCAATACACAAAATATATAATCACGAATATTCCACCCACCTCTAAGCAAACAATTTCGCACTGTTAATTTGCCGGTAAATTCATGAGGATGACAACAATGACTGTAAACAAGGAGCGGCTTGACGTTGCGCTCGTCAGGCTTGGACTAGCTCCCAGCCGTGAGCGCGCACGCGCATTGATTATGGCCGGACAGGTATTTGTTGCAGGTCATCTTGTAGATAAACCAGGTACGTTAATTTCGCTCGATGCTGAATGTTCTCTAAAGGAAGCGCCAAACGAATTAAAATATGTCAGTCGTGGTGGCCTGAAGCTTGAAAAAGCATTGGCTACTTTTGGATTAAACCCGGAAGGTCTGGTAGCGCTTGATGTTGGAGCCTCGACAGGAGGCTTCACAGATTGCTTATTGCGGCACGGCGCGAAACGTGTGTATGCGCTTGACGTTGGACAGGGACAGCTCGCATGGACGCTACGTAATGATCCCCGCGTAGTAGTAATGGAGCATACCAACATTCGTTATCTGAATAGCATGCCAGAACCAATTCAGTGTACCACTATAGACGTCTCTTTTATCTCCTTACGCCTTGTCCTGCCAGCTCTCGTACCACTTCAAGCACCTGGAGCCTGGGTAGTAGCGCTTGTGAAGCCTCAGTTCGAGGCTGGAAAAGCTGAAGTTGATCGGGGGGCAGGAATCATCAAAGACCCTGAAGTGCATGATCGTGTGGTGCATGAATTGCAGGAATGGATAACACACCATACTCCGTTTCAGATTCTGGGATTGACTGATTCACCAATTTATGGACGTGATGGGAATCGCGAGTTTCTATTATACCTGAGTTTGGGATAAAATGTAATCAAAATGATTGAGAGGAGGTATATCAAGTGCTAACTGTTCCGAAGATTGTCATACCCGACCAGTTCAACGCTGCCACAGCATTCCTTGACCGTAATCTCGAAGAGGGACGTGGTTCAAAAACTGCGATTTATTTTGAAGGGAACTCCTATACCTATGCTCAGATTGTGGAACTGGCGAATCGCGCGGGCAACGGGTTACTCGATCTAGATATTGATATGGAGCAGCGTGTTGCCCTTATATTACTCGACTCGCCACAATTCGCGGCTTCTTTTTTTGGCGCAATCAAAATTGGTGCTGTACCTATTCCTATAAATACCAATCTGCGCCCAATCGACTATGTCTATATGCTCAATGATAGCCGTGCTCATGTCCTGCTTATTCACTCGGTGATCTGGTCCCAAATACAGCAGATTCTCCCCGAACTCAAGTATGTGCGTCATATCGTAGTCGTAGGATTAGAGCAAGGTGGTGGACAGGAAACTCCCACCTTGCATGACTTTGAGAAGTGGATACACATGTCATCTGCGCAACTGGAAACCGCTGAGACAACCAAAGATGATAGCGCGTTCTGGCTATATAGCTCTGGCAGTACTGGCTTTCCCAAGGGCTGTGTCCACTTACAGCACGATATGACCTACTGTACAGAGTGTTACGCTAAACATGTTCTTGGCATGTATGAAAATGACATCACCTTTTCGGCAGCCAAGCTTTTCTTTGCCTATGGTCTTGGCAATAATCTCTACTTCCCCTTTGGAGTGGGAGCAAGCGCCGTACATTATGCTGATCGCCCCTTGCCAGAAGACATGTTCAGGGTGGTGCAGCACTATCGCCCAACTATCTTCTTTGGAGTCCCAACACTTTATGCTGCTATGCTCGCTCTACCAGAAGCTGAGAAACGCTTCGATTTCTCTTCTGTTCGTGTATGTGTCTCGGCTGGTGAAGCATTGCCTGCGGATATCCTGCGGCGGTGGGAAGAAAAATTCAATGTGGAGATACTTGATGGCATTGGTAGCACGGAGATTTTGCATATTTTTATCAGTAATCGCGCAGGAGAGATAAAACCTGGCAGCTCTGGCAAGTTAGTGCCTGGCTACGAGGCATTGATTACTGACGAAAGTGGTCACGCGGTAAAGCAGGGCGATATTGGCAATTTGTTGATACGCGGAGACAGCATAACTGCATATTATTGGAACAAGCACGAGAAGACCAAAGATGTCATCAATGGCCACTGGATTCATACAGGCGACAAGTATTACGAAGATGCCGGCGGATACTTCTGGTATTGCGGTCGCTCCGACGATATGCTAAAGGTAGGTGGACAATGGGTTTCTCCTGTAGAGGTAGAGGGAGCGCTTATCTCCCATCCAGCGGTACTTGAAGCTGCTGTGGTTGGGGATATAGATGCGGATGAATTAGTCAAACCCAAAGCATATGTCGTCCTCAACCAAGGCTATGAGCCTTCGGAGGCTATAGCAAACGATCTCAAAGCATTTGTGAAAAACAAGCTGGCGCCTTTTAAATACCCACGCTGGATTGAGTTTGTCACGGAACTGCCCAAAACAGCGACTGGTAAAATTCAGCGCTTTAAGCTGCGAGGGAACTAAAGTATCGCGTATGCAACAATCTTATCAAGCCCTACGCATCATCGCCGAGGCACAAACAATCCGCATAGTACTGGCGCCTAAACCCGATGAGTTGATGCTCAAAGAACTGTGTATTGTCTGTGACTCCCTACATACAGAGAGTAGCAGTGGTATCAAAGCGGTTGTATTGGATTTCAATCCCACCGCTGCTCAACTCGTTACGCATAGCTCTCAAGCAACAATAGATCATGCTTCAACAATTGTGAAAAGCGCGTACGCAGCAACTCGCGCCATTAACCAGCCTGTGTTGGCCGTTATTAGAGCCACTCTCTCACAACCAGCTTGCCAGCTGATGAAGGCTGCTGACCTCACGCTAGTCGCAGAAAATGCTGGATTGATGATCTCAGACGAGGAAGAGGATACACTGACAGGATCGCAAGCAGTGCGCCTGGGATATATTACCTGGTCTGCACCCGCAAATGATATAAATAAACATATGGAGCGCATCCTGGATCTTCTTCGAACAAAAAGCGCTGTCGCCTTGCGTCATACGAAAGCTAGTGTTCGTCTTGCTAAAATCAATCATGCAACCAGCCTGGAGGCATTACAACAAGTAAATACGCTCTATCTCACTCAACTCATGCAAACGCACGATGCCCAGGAAGGTCTACAAGCCTTCTTAGAAAAACGCAAACCAAACTGGAAGAATATGTAAAATCATAGGAAGTATTATGCTAAAAAATCACCCGTGGGAAACCCTCTCATACCAGCAAGTAATCGACACTCCGTACCTTAAAATACGCTGCGAACAAGTAGCTGTTCCCAACGGACCAGTAATCCCAGACTATTACATCATTGAAAATCGTGGTTGGGTAGGTATCGTCCCACTCACCGAAGATGGGCACTTTCTGATTAATAACCAGTATAAACATGGTATCGGTAGCGAAGTCCTGGAATTTCCGGCTGGTGGTATCGATAGCCACGAAGATGACCCGGTAATAACGGCCAGACGTGAATTGATGGAGGAAACGGGGTATAGCTTCGAAGAGCACCAGGTAGAACTGCTAGCGCACATGTACGCTAATCCGACAGGTGCGCGGACACTAATCTGGTGGTACCTGGCACGCAATGTGCGTAAGACCGCCATACCCAAAGAAGACCCTGTCGAAGTTATCGAAAACTTACTGGTAACACCCAGAGAACTGCTCGAGCTGATTCACAACGGCAGTTTTGCCGTACAGGGGCAGATTGCCGCTGCCTACATGGCCCTTGAGCGGCTAGGATATATTACAATGACATTGTAGTCTCCATATTATAAGGAGCAATCTCGTGCATTTTGATCACAACTTGATTGGCAAAAGTTCGCCACCACAAACATTTGAAGTCACGCTTGAAGCGGTAAAACACTTCATGGAAGCAACAGAAGACCCAGCCCTCCAGAGCAAAGAGCCTCTGCAATATGCGCCTCCGACATTCCCAACCGTGTTCCGCATTCGTGTTCCCGATCTGGAACTCGACCCTACTACAATGCAATTGTTACATGGTGAACAACAATACACTTATGCACGTCAACTACGAATAGGTGAACAGGTGACATGTGTCGCCCACATTGCCGATGTACGCGAACGTCATGGGAAAACAGGCACGATGGCTTTTATCATTACGGAGACTACAGGCACCGATAGTCAGCAACAACCTGTCTATACTGCCCGCAGCACACTTATCGTACGACAGAAATAATTCCGCACAAATCGTTGACAAACCTCAGGGAGAGGTATAAAATAATCTGCGTAATCCGTTATGACCAGCCCTCGTGGCGGAATGGTATACGCAGCAGGTTGAGGGCCTGTGCCTGTAAAGGCGTGGTGGTTCGAGTCCACTCGAGGGCACCCCACATAAGCAATACAACTTACCCTTCTGCTTTTCAGGGGCGACTAGCTCAGTTGGTTAGAGCGGCTGCTTTACACGCAGTAGGTCTGGGGTTCGAATCCCTAGTCGCCCACTTTTCTCTTCTTCCTCTTTTCCTCCTCAACTTTTAAGGAGAAATGCTCATGCGACTCCAATAGTTCCTTGACGTTAGCCATCAAATGATCGATGTCGAAAGGTTTGAAGACTACGTGAACACCCTGGGAGACGAGATAGCCTTCTTGCTCACGGACCATATCAAGAGCAGCCGTGCATACAATGACAGGGATAATTGCCGTTGATCTTTGCATTTTGAGCATTTGTAACATCTGCCACCCGGTTTTTTTATCACCAAAGACGAAGTCCAGTATGATAAGATCAGGGTTGATGCGTTCGACGTCACTGATCTGCTGAATGGGGAAGCCGGATAATATAACCTCATACCCCTCCTCCTCCAACAGAAGAAGGAACAATTCTAAAATTTCTTGTGTATCGTTCACCACGAGTATGCGCGCCGCCATTGTATGTCTCCTTCAATGTGAGAAATTACCCGCAGGAATGGAATAATAACATACTGGCAGAGTTCATACAAAAGAGCTTATTGCGTGATCTCCTACCTGGAGTCGTTGCTCGTTCAAGTGATGCAAGTCTGATAAATGCCTCTCGTGCCGAATGACCACACATATCTTCAGATGGCTGGAGTTTGTTACATACATCTGGACGCTCAGGCTTGCCAAAGAGTTTACAGCGATTATCCCTTGTCAGATGAAGGCAGCGCACTCCTGCCGGCTTTCCATTCGCCATCCCAGGAAGAGCTGATGAAATGGACGGAGCGATACAACACGCTCCACATCCAATCCGGCAATCCATAGTATAATTACTCATCGACTTTATCCAATTCTGTTTGAGATATAAATACCGTCATTGAAAACCGCCTCTTGAATGTATTACCTGTCCGGTTATCCATGCAGCTTCATCACTTGCTAAAAACGCTATCAGTCGCGCTGCATCTTCTGGCTGGCCAATGCGACCCATCGGAGAGCGAGGTAGTAGTTCCTGTTTAAGTTCCTCTGTCATCCAGCCAGTATCGGTGGGGCCTGGATCAACAGCGTTTACAGTAATACCATGCGATGCCAGTTCAGCAGAAAGCGAGACGGTGAAAGATTCGACTGCTCCCTTAGTAGCAGCATAGGCAAGTTCTCCTGGCATAGGTGCAACCGATTGACCCGACGTAAGATTGATAATACGTCCGCCAGATTTGCCAGAGAGACGACGTGCGAACTCCACGGTTAGCAGAAAAGTGCCGCGCATATTTACAGTGTAGTGCGCATCTAATGTTGCTGCGTCTAAAACCTCAAAACCGTCTCTCGTTGAATAAGCTGCATTATTGACAAGAATTGAGGGCGAGTCCAACCTCAGCTCGACTTCATCCAGAATGCGTTTTGGTGCATCAATCTTGCTCAGATCAATTTCCAGGCTCTCACATCTCACTCCCAGTTCCTGTAACTCATTTTGCAATCTAGAAGGGCCATCTTCGTCAGCTCCCTGTGGCAAGATCCTATCAAAAGATCTCCAATGAGTAAAGAAGATATCGACACCATCGGCTGCCAGGGCACGACACACTGCCGTACCTATACCTATACGCCGACTGGCACCAGTAACAATTGCAATGCGTCTATGTAGACTATTGGTAGCCATATGTTTTTTCGTTGCCTCCTGTACAATCTCAGTAACTATGCACGCATATAACAATTCCACTTTATCACGTTCAGGTTTGAACTTTCGTAATGTTTTTATTTTTCTTGCATTTCAACGTCATTATTCAAAGAGAATAATGCATTTGATTACTCAACCTCAGCGGGGTGTCTCACGGCGCGCAGTACTAAATGGTCTACTAGGAATTGCTGTCATTGCGGGAGGTGATGTCGCATTATATGCGATTGAGCATATGCATTCATCTGCCATTTCATCCTCACCACCTCCCTTGGCCGTTACTGTGCCACAACATTCTAGCACTCCAGTACCGAATAAACCTCTCATCCATCGAGGTGCAGGTAAGGAATATACTATTTCATGGTCACCAGATGGCACAAAAATCGCCTCTGCCGGCAATGGTGAGATAATAGAGGCATGGGATTCTACTTCAGGGAACTCGCTCTTCAATCTGGTTAGTGGTGTCGGTACAGTCTATAGCGTTGTCTGGTCACCTGACAGTAAACGTATTGCTTCTGCAAGTGACGATCAGACAGTGCAACTGTGGCAAGTGCCGTAAACTACACTTTTCCATTTTTGCAAAATAATATTTATTGACTTTTTAGAATTCACCGTTTACAATTAGAGCAGATGACATGGATGGCTTTGCGTTAGTAACAGGAGGCAGTTTCATGGCTGTTGTGCAACCTGATTTTTATCGTTATGAAAACCTCGTCCGCAAATCGATACAAATTCCTTCAACCCAACATAAAGAGCTTAAGGCTCTGGCAGTAGAGCTTGAATCCTCTCTAGGAGACGTTGTAGAGACGATAATGGACCTGATGCGTCAGGATAATTACGAACAGTTGAAAGCGGCAATCATTCAGAAACGCGAACAAGCATTCTCCTCCCTCAGTCACACTCTCGATGAAGCATACGCCTATCTCGGTTCCCTCCCAGAAACACTTGAAGACGCACGCTTCTTTTTTAATGCCGGACAAGAAGGTATAATCGTTGCGTAAAGTGTAAGGTAGTTGCATGAGTAGTGAGGCTAAGGCGCCATCTACGCCCAGCCCCCAAGAAAATGAAGCAAGTCAACCCGTATTCCCACCACCGGTGCCTCAAAGCCCCAGACGCGGTGAGATTTGGGATGTGAACTGGTCTCCTGGTCGAGGCGCTGAACAAAAGGGTACACGGCCCGCCTTGGTTATTCAGAATGATCGTGGTAACACCTCACCATCCTATCCTCTCACCATTGTCGCCTCAATGAGTCGCACCGAGCGTGAACTTCCCTTGCATGTACGTATTGCGCCCTCAGAAGAAAATGGCCTGACCGATTTTACGGATGTCAAATGCGAGCAGATAATGACCATTGAAAAACCTCGCCTCATACACCGCCGTGGTGTGATAACCAGTGAAGAGTTGGGTAAAGTAGATGTTGCCCTGAAGCTGAGCCTGAATCTGTTGACATGATCCTCGTATTCTTCTCCACTATCCTGGCTGGCACTCCTCTTCCCACTTGGCTGTAGCGGCTAACCTCCCGGTGTGATAAAATGTAGTACAAAGGTCATAACCCTCATGTCATCCAGGAGACACATACTCATGCAAAAACAGACAGGAACTATACAAATTAAACGCAGTTTTCCAGAAATGCTCAAAGGCGGAGTGATCTGTGATGTTGTTAATGCCGAGCAAGCGCGCATCGCAGAAGACGCCGGGGCATCAGCCGTCATGGCGTTGGAGCGTGTGCCGGCCGATATTCGCGCTCAAGGCGGCGTCGCGCGCATGAGTGACCCCGAACTCATTATCAAAATTAAAGAAGCGGTCACTATTCCTGTTATGGCGAAGTGCCGTATCGGGCATTTTGTGGAAGCAGAGATTCTCCAGGCCATTGGTGTAGATTGTATCGATGAATCAGAAGTATTAACGCCAGCAGATGAGCACTTCCATGTCAATAAGCATCTCTTCACAGTCCCATTTGTGTGTGGTGCTCGCGATCTTGGTGAGGCGCTGCGACGCATTGGTGAAGGTGCTGCGATGATACGTACCAAAGGTGAAGCTGGCTCAGGCAATATCGTAGAGGCTGTGCGCCATATACGCGCTGTTATGGATGGTATTCGCCGTCTGCAGATGTTGCCAGAAGAAGAATTGATGACCGAGGCCAAAAATCTTGGCGCTCCATATGAACTGGTGCGCGAGGTTGCTCAAAAAGGTAAATTGCCTGTTGTGAACTTTTCGGCAGGTGGTTGTGCGACACCCGCTGATGCTGCCTTGATGATGCGCCTGGGAGCCGAGGGTGTCTTTGTCGGTTCTGGCATTTTCAAGTCTGGTGATCCATTGAAACGCGCCCGGGCTATCGTACGTGCCACCACGCACTTCGAGGATCCCGGTATCATTGCAGAGGTCTCGAGAAATCTGGGAGAGCCGATGGTTGGCATTAATTTAGATAAGTTACCAGAACATGAGCAGATGGCGCGACGAGGGTGGTAGTGTATGGTATCCTACATCCCAAAAAAGCTGCGTATCGGCGTCTTAGCATTACAAGGCGACTTTGAAGCACACTTGAAGATGCTGGCTGAATTAGGAGTTGAAGGAAAAGCTGTCCGACTTCCCAAGCATTTAGATGATTTAGATGGTATAATATTACCAGGTGGTGAGAGTACTACCATTGGCAAGTTGATGGTGTTGTATGGCTTAGATGAGCCATTACAACAGAAGATTCGGGAAGGGTTCCCCATATGGGGAACATGTGCAGGATTAATATTATTGGCTCGCGAGACGGATAATGCACTCGAAGGTCAGCCACTGTTGGCTTCGATGCACATCCGTATTCGTCGGAATGCATTTGGCAGTCAGCGGGAAAGTTTTGAGACTGATCTCTCTGTGCCAGTAATAGGGGAAGCGGCATTCCATGCATTCTTTATCCGGGGACCAGCGATTGAATCGGTTGGTCCGGAGGGGGAGGTGCTGGCAACGCTCGACGATGGAACAATCGTTGCTGTCCGAGAAGGACACCTATTAGGCACAGCATTTCATCCGGAGGTTGGTGGAGACCCACGTTTCCATCAATACTTTCTCCGCATAGTACAGAGCGTCAACCTGTAGGGGCCCAATTTATTGCGCCCTGATGGTTTCGCACGATGACCAGGATGGGCGCAATAAATTGGGCCCCTACAGGTCGCGGGAGCACTGGATGATACGACCGGTACTATATGTTGATTTGCCGGGAATCATCTACGCAATTGATCGCCGTGCTCGGAACAAGCAGCACGAATTTGCGAACTTCGTGTGTTGGCTCGACCCGGTAGAATCTCGTATTCCCCTGTCACCTATCTTGAGAAATATCTTCCCCGTCAATACCGCTTCACGTACCTGGATATGTGAGGATCACTGGCATATCCTGGGATTTGCCCAGGTGCGTGAACGACCATCACGTGTCACATGGGACATAGCTTATCTTGCCTCTATGGTTAATAGCAACGTCTCCAGCGATGAGGTGCTTGCTGCGTTGCTCGATTACATGCTGGAGGTCGCCTCAAACCATGGTATTCTCCGTATTTTTGCCAGGATTGAGGATGAAATTCCAGAGCAGGAACTTTTCCAGAAAGCTGGATTTCAACGTTATGCCCGCCAACTGACCTACATCTTTCAACCTGAGTCAGTACAGGGCGACTTCAAACAACCTTCACTTCGCCGTTGGAATCGTCATCATGTATGGGGATTGCACCAGCTCTATCGATCTGCCACTCCACAGCGAGTGCAGATGGCTGAGATGCTGGATAACAGTGAAGAATTTGCTAAGTTATACGTCGGCTCACTGCGTCCGTTACCATCGTTTCTTTCGAAAGGAGATGAAAGCTTTGTATGTGATGTTGGCGTTCGTTTAGGAGCCTGGTTGCGCCTATGCCGCGGTCACGGTACAGCTCCGCACCAAATCTCGCTTATTGTTCATCCTGAACATGCTGAACTGGCTGAGCCAATCGTACGGTTTGGTACTCAGCGGCTTTTGGAAAGTGACGCACGCCCCATCTATTGTCAGGTGCGGGAGTACGATTCTTCCGTTATTAATGCTCTGCGTTCCAGTGGTTTTGAGCATGTCTCGACCAGGGCATTGCTCGTGCGGCACTTAGCTTTATTAGCTATGAATCCGCGCGTGGTCCCCGCACTAGAACAACGAGTAGCCTATGGCGTGAAAGGCCTGGGGACGGTCAATTCTCGCCAAACAACGAGGTGATAAAACAGTCTATGCAACACATGATCACTGACGATTTGGAGGCTTTACTGGTAACTTTGCCACCCGCCATCCACGATGCGGTCAATCGGCTCGAAAACCGAAGCGAACTGCTGGAGATCGTAATGGACCTTGGACGTTTGCCTGAGGGCCGGTTCCCAGAAGGGGAGGTGATCCTAAGTACTCAGCCAGTGGCCTATGCTGACCTCGAGTATGTGGTCGAGCGAATAGGTGAATTTGGTGACGACAACCGTGCTGGTATCGAGCGCACCCTCCATCGTATCAGCGCACTTCGTAATCGAAAAGGAAAAGTTGTTGGTTTGACCTGCCGCATTGGTCGAGCGGTACTTGGCAGTATTGCGTTGATTCGAGATATTGTCGAACAGGGTCAATCGATTTTGATACTTGGTCGCCCAGGTGTTGGCAAAACCACACTGCTGCGTGAAATAGCACGTGTTCTGGCAGACGAGGCCAATAAACGCGTAGTCGTTGTGGATACCTCAAACGAAATCGCCGGAGATGGGGATATTCCTCACCCCGGTATTGGTCGGGCGCGCCGCATGCAAGTGGCTCGCACTGCGGAACAACATGCGGTAATGATTGAAGCGGTAGAGAATCATATGCCGCAAGTTATTGTTATCGATGAAATAGGCACTGAATTGGAGGCTGCTGCAGCGCGTACGATTGCGGAACGCGGTGTGCAGCTTGTCGCGACTGCCCACGGTAACTCGCTTGGTAACCTGCTTGTGAACCCTACCCTCTCTGATCTAGTAGGCGGTATTCAGACTGTAACTCTTGGAGATGAAGAGGCTCGCAGGCGCCATACCCAGAAGAGTATTTTGGAGCGTAAAGCGCCACCTACTTTTGATGTAGTAGTCGAACAGCAGAGCTGGCAGGAACTGGTTGTGCATCCCGATGTTGCCGATACGGTTGACAGCATGTTGCGCGGACAGACTATAGTTGCCGAGGAACGTACACGCGATGAAGAGACGGGACGAGTCTCTGCGCGTCGAATCTCCTCAGGTGGCATGGAAGTGCCGACCTGGGGTCTCGAAGGCTTCGGTACTACATCGCGTTCTAACAATTATATCGACCGTAGTGAAAGTAATTGGAGTACTGTTCGTCGTATGGGCCAACAGGGGTCTCGTGGCAATGGCGGTGGTGGTAACGGAGGCGAGCGCTTGCATGCTCGTGGTCAGGTAAGAGCATTGGCTCCTACAGGAACAGCCCCGGCCGATGTCAAACGGCATAATGCAGCAGGGTTGATAGCAGTTGATCGTCCTTTGCTCGATGAAGGAACTTATCACTCTGAAAAAATGAAGGAACAACTGCCCATCCTCAAGACATTACGTGTCTACCCATTTGGAGTGAGTCGTGATCGTCTTGCCGAGTCTGCGCGTCAATTGCGAGTACCGATTATCGTCACAAACAGTCAGAGTGACGCTGACGCAATTATCACCCTGAAAAACTACTATCGTCGCCAGCCGGAGCGCCTGCAACAGGCTGAAGAGGAGCAAAAGCTCATCATCATCTTGAAGAACAATACGATTGCTCAGATGCAGCATGCTCTTGCTCGCATTTTCGACATTCCATTAGATGTTTCTTTGGATGAGAACCTGGAAGAAGCTGAAGGAATACATGCTTCTGACTCTGGTGATCCAACCACGAAAGCATTATTGGAGACCGAGGATGCTATTCACCAGGTCCTCAATAAGGACCTTATGACGGCAGAGTTAGCTCCTGCTAATGCTTATATTCGTAGACTACAGCACCAACTGGCGACTCGTTATAACTTAAACTCTCGCAGTCGCGGAAAAGAGCCAAATCGAAGGGTAAAAATTTTCCGTTCGCGAGATTAGTCTTAAATAGGGTTCAAAGGGCCGCAATTTCTTTACAATATGTCCCCGTTTTCAAAACGGGGACATATTGTATCCGCTTGCCACCTGCGTTATAATTCTTCCATACCAATACTTCCTTACATTCAGATGACACAAAGCATTTCTGAATGCACTCAGGATGATTCACAACCACAATGACTGTGGTATGGTCCATTGTTGTACTAAAAATGAAAGGGGCCGTACTACGTCATGCGTTTTGTTGAGAATGACACCAGCACATCAACTTCCTCCAATCAAGAGGCACACACGTCTGTCACAATCGCCGATATCTGGGAAGCTTATAAACTTCTCAAACCATGCCTCCACCATACGCCACTCGCACCATCACGCACTTTGCGCTATATTACCGGCGCAGACATCTACTTAAAAGCGGAAAATATGCAGAGGTCAGGCTCCTTCAAAGTACGCGGCGCTAGTTACAAACTCTCACGCCTGAGCAAAGAGGAATACAGCCGTGGCGTTATCGCGGCTTCGGCAGGTAACCATGCCCAGGGTGTTGCGATAGCTGCATCCCAATATCATATATCCTGCACCATCGTCATGCCGGAAACGGCCCCGCTCGCTAAGGTCACAGCTACTCAGGGGTACGGCGCCGAAGTAGTCCTGCATGGCTTTACATACGATGATGCCTATCAGTACTGCCTCGAGTTACAACAAGAAACGGGCGCAACTTTTATTCATGCCTTTGATGATCCAGATATCATAGCTGGACAAGGAACGCTTGGTCTGGAGATGTTGAGTGATCTCCCCGATGCAGATGCGCTTATTGTCCCCATCGGTGGTGGTGGACTGATTGCGGGTATTACTATCGCTGCCCGTGCACTTAGACCCAACATTAAGATTATTGGCGTGCAGGCAGAAGGCGCGGCAGGGTGTCGTGCATCGCTTGAAGCAGGAGAGCTAAGAACTTTACCATCTATCGCGACCATAGCCGATGGAATTGCAGTAAAACGACCTGGAACATTGACGTTCCCGATTATTCAGAACCTGGTTGATGATGTCGTCATGGTCAACGATGAGGCAATCATCGGCGCTGTTCTACTATTGATGGAGCGCAGCAAAATGCTTGTCGAAGGCGCAGGTGCGGCGGGAGTAGCAGCCATGCTGAGTGGAGTGGTAAAGTTAGATGGAAAGAGGGTGCTGGTACCTCTAACGGGAGGAAACATTGATATCAACCTTGTTGGTCGCTTTATCGAGCATGGCCTCGCGACTGCTGGTCGCTACTTTGTCATTCACACACGCTTGACGGACCGTCCAGGCGAATTGATGCGCCTGCTAGCTATCATCTCTGAGATGCGCATCAATGTGATAGATGTTCGGCACCAACGTATCTCCAGCCGTTTGCCCATCATGCAGCGTGAAGAAACACTTACCCTGGAGACACGTGATCGAGCGCAATGCGAGCAATTGTTACAGCGCCTGCGTGCCGCAGGATATGTAGTGGAAGAAGCTCAAGCCCTGGAGTAGTGAGTTTATCTGTCATTCCAGGTGAATTTCCATCGTGTAGGGGCGAGGGCGGCTGGGTGGAGGTGGTGTAGGCCTTTACGGTCGCCCGCCGTCCCTTACCCATGTGGTAGAAGTGGCAAAAACTTTTGCTTCAATTGCTCATTAAGCTGCTCGACGGGCAAGCTTGCATCGAGTACTTGGAAGCCATATTCGCTGGTCATCTCCTCGTACTGCTCAAGCATCAGTGTTTGGTAATTCACAAAGCTATCAAAGAGATCATCTCCCAATTTCATGTCCATGCCCGATTCCCAGTAATCGAAGCCACCACGCTGCAACACGCGTGGTATCAGATCATCGATACCCACCTTTAAATAGAAAATAGCATCAGGCTTCAAAGCCAGCCCATAAATAGAGCGAATCCACTTTGGATCAGCGCCTCGAACAAGGGCGCGAGCCATCAATGAGTAGATATAGCGATCTGTTAGTACGATAAAGCCGGCCCGCAATGCGGGTACAATCTGGCTCTCGAAGCGGTCTACAAAGTCGGTGGCATAGAACAGGTTGAGCGTGATGGGCCCAAGCGTATGTCCCTCTTTGGCCTGCTTGAGGCCTGCCCCGGCCAATATCGAACGTGTCATTTCCGTATCAACTACCGCGTAGCCGCTACTTTCGAGCCAGGGACGCAGTAGATGTAATTGAGTTGATCGGCCTACACCATCAGTGCCTTCTAAGACGATCAGGCGACCAGGCAGAAGTTCCTCACGTTCTTTCAGGTGGATGGCATCAATGCCATAAAATTCAAGCTGAGTCATAGTCTCACAAACTCCCTCATTACCACTCTGTAATGTGTATCATCGTCCAGTTCTTCCGACTACCTCTGCCTGCGATGGGCGCATCTCTCGCGCCAATCCTGCCCACGCTGATTCTTTTGCCGATGCGCGCATACGGCGTACCCCGTGTAAGTAAGGCCGAATAAGCTTACGCATACGACGCTGTTGTTCTGGTATTGGTAATGTGGCATCCATTACAGTTAATCCAAATTCTTCTATCATTGACTCGTATTCTCCCACAATCCGTTCCTGAAATAACTTAAAGCTTTCCTGCGGATCACTACTCAAACCCAGATCCATGCCAGCCTCGTAATATTTGAGTTCAATGCGACCTGTAAGTATACGATTGAGAGACACTTCGAGAGGTACGCGATAATAGAAAGCCATGGTCGGTTTCACAGCAAATTGGTATAACTCACGTACCCACTCACGATCAACATTACGCGCAACGTCGCGCGCAAATGCTGTGTAAATATAGCGATCTGCCAGGACAATAGCGCCCGCCTTGAGAGGAGGAATAATATCGTGTTCGGTGCGATCAGCGAAATCGGTAGCATGTATCAGGCTAAACGTTGTTGGGGTCAGTAATTGCTTTTTCTTCCCTTTACTCGTAGTCTTTTTGACAAGGGGAGACGAATTCCATTCGCTGAAAAAAACAGTGTACCCCTCACTGATCAGCCACTGTCGCAGAAGTGCAATTTGTGTGCTTTTTCCTGAACCATCAACACCCTCTACAACAAACAGCCGTCCTGGATATGCATGTGATCCATAAGTTTCCATAGCAGGTCCTTCCACTGAATTGGAAATGGGAAAAGTATACATCGATTATCACTGACAGTAAGCCTCTTGTCAAGGGTATTTTCGCCCTTATCTCAACAGTTGGGCTCACGTTGTCACACTGCTCATATTGCTCACCCTGCCATCCTGCTCATCCTGAGTCTCCAAATTGTCATCCTGAGCAAAGCGAAGGATCTCGGCCAGGCCCCCTACTCCCTGTGTCATCCTACTCCCCGGTTCCCTGAGTCTCCAAATTGTCATCCTGAGCAAAGCGAAGGATCTCACCCTGCCCCCTTGTCACACCAGCCCCAATCGTCTATACTTCACCCACTGCACCAAAGCTGTGTGCAACTGCGAGGCGAAGGAGGAGCGAATCGTGGACACCGATACACCCAAAGACTACTTCATCAGCTATACCCACGCGGACCAGCGCTGGGCCGAATGGCTCGCCTGGCAGCTGGAGGAAGCAGGCTACCACACCAGGATCCAGGCCTGGGACTTCCTCGCGGGCAGCAACTTCGTCCTCGAAATGGACACAGCCGCCAGGCAGGCCACCCGTACCATCGCTGTCCTCTCCCCCGACTATTTCGCGTCCCAGTTCACGCCCTCCGAATGGGCGGCAGCGTTCAAACGTGATCCCACAGGAAAGCAAGGACTGCTCCTGCCTGTACGGGTACGACCCTGTGACGTGGAAGGACTGCTGGGACAGATCGTGTATATCGACCTGGTGGATCAAGACGAAGCCACCGCTCGTGCTACCTTACTTCAAGGGATCACACACGAGCGACGCAAACCCAGCAGTCCACCAGCCTTTCCTTCCACACGTCAGGCATCTCAGTCATCTGAGCGACCCACCTTTCCAGGAGCCTTGCCAGCCGTGTGGAACATCCCTTACCCACGCAATCCCTACTTCACCGGACGCGAAGAACTGCTGCGTCGATTAGCTGCTTCGCTGCGAGTGGGAGAGACGGTGGGCATCTTCCAACCGCATGCGGTGAGTGGCCTGGGAGGGGTCGGCAAGACGCAACTCGCGCTGGAATATGCCTATCGTTACTACCAGGACTACGAGGTGGTGCTCTGGACACGTGCCGACACCCAGGAGGCGCTCATCTCCGGTTTTGTCACCTTTGCAGCCTTGTTACAGCTCCCACAACAAGAGGAGCGCGATCAACTGAAAATCGTGCAGGCCTTCAAGCACTGGCTTATGAACAATGCGGGCTGGTTGTTGCTGCTGGATAACGCCGATGATCTCGCACTCGTGCGGGACTTCCTACCCCCTACGGGCAAAGGGCATACCTTGCTCACCACGCGAGCCGCCAGCATGGGCCGACTGGCACAACGACTCGAGGTCGACACCCTCGACGTCGAACCGGGTGCCCTGCTGCTCTTACGCCGCGCTGAGCGGTTGGCCCCCGATGCATCACTGGAGCAAGCCGAGGCCAGTGAGCGTGCCATTGCCCTCGAGATCACCCAGGAACTGGGAGGACTGCCCCTGGCGCTGGACCAGGCGGGAGCCTACATCGAGGAAACCCACTGTAGCTTGGCCGATTACCTGCACTTCTCCCGCAGCCAGCGAGCCGACCTGCTTGCAGCACGAGGAGGACTGGTCTCCGATCATCCCGAGCCGGTGGCCACCACCTGGTCGCTCTCCTTTGCCCAGGTGCAAGCGCGCTCTCCAGCGGCAGCCGACCTGTTGCGGGTGTGTGCCTTCCTGCATCCCGATGCCATCCCTGAAGAAATCATCACCGAGGGCGCGGCAGCACTAGGACCCGAGTTGCAAGTCGTGGCACAGCATCCCTTTCTTCTCAATCAAGCAATCGGGGTACTGCTCGCCTACTCGCTGCTCAAACGCCAGCCTGAGGAGCATCTGCTGAGCATGCATCGCCTGGTACAAGCCGTCCTCAAGGATGGCATGGATGCCTCCACCTACCGCCAATGGGCTGAGCGCGTGGTGCAAGCCGTGAATGCCGCCTTACCCGATGAGCTGGATTACGGCACGACCTCCCGCTATAAGCGTTGTCTGCTCCATTCCCAGGAGTGTGCACAGCACATTGAGCAACTCCACCTCACTTCTGCAGCCGCAAGGCGGTTGCTCCATCGAACAGGCACCTATTTTGCTGAACATGAACGCAATGCCGAAGCGGAAACCTTCTACCAACACAGCTTGCGCATCAAGGAGCAAGCGCTGGGGCCTGATCATCCTGATGTAGCTTATACTCTGAATGGTTTGGCAAACCTTTACAATGAGCAAGCCAAGTATGCTGAAGCCGAGCCCTTGCTCCAGCGTGCCTTGCGCATCGGGGAGCATACATTGGGACCTGACCATCCTGGTGTGGCCACAATGCTTACTAATCTGGCGTACCTCTACTGGAGACAAGACAAGTATGCTGAAGCCGAGCCTTTATACCAGCGTGCCTTGCGCATCGGGGAGCAGGCGCTGGGACCTGACCATCCTAATGTGGCTCTTGCGCTCAATGGTCTGGCGAACCTCTACGAAGAGCAGGGCAAGTATGCCGAAGCCGAGCCGCTGTACCAACGCGCCTTGCGTATCTACGAACAGGCGCTGGGACCTGAGCATCCCCAGGTGGCCTATCCGCTGGACGGGCTGGCGAACCTTTACTATAAACAGGGCAAGGATAACAAGGCGGAGCCGTTATACCAGCGAGCCTTACACATCTGGGAACAGGCGCTGGGACCCAATCATCCCCTCACGCGAGAAGTCGTGCAGGACTATGCAATGCTGTTGCACAAGATGGGGCGAGAATCTGAAGCGAGCGGGTTGGAAGCGCGCTTTTCTTCTTCCTGAGATGTGTTCTTTCCTTTCTTATCACCACAACTGGTACGGTTCAGTCTATTATTTTATTGAGGCATGGTTCAAATGAACGTGACAGTTCCTTGTCAACAGATAGGTTCAGCCCTGTCATGCTGAGTCCATTCGCTTCGCTCAGGGTAAACTCCGCGAAGCATCTCGGTGCCCTGCGCGTGAGATCCTGAGCGCAGCGAAGGATGACAAGCAGGCGCTCTCCATGGCAGCCGCGTTCTGGCCGCCTCTTCTGGGACTCTGAACGACTAGGTTGGAGTCAATCCAAGATGAAGCATGCCCCTACAGTAACTCCGTTACTTAGATGATTTACTCCCGTTCTATTTGGAGTAAGAGAAATCATCAATCATCATAGAAAGATAGTAAATGGACAAATCAAACCAACCTGAAACAGCAAATCAAGCAAACACTTTAGTTGAAACAACCCCGTTATCATGGGGTAACTCTTATCTCATGTGTCCGCCCGATTACTTCGGGGTTTTCTACGAGATAAATCCCTGGATGCATCAAGAAAATCGTCCTGATTTCGAGCTTGCCATGGAACAATGGCTTAACCTTGTGGCCAACCTCCGGCGAGCTGGGGCAAACGTCGAAACTATCGAGCCGGTGAAAGAGCTGCCTGATATGGTCTTCGTTGCCAACGCGGGCCTTGTTGATGGCCAGCGCCTGATTTTAAGCAGATTTCGCCATGCTGAACGGCAACCCGAATCAATCTACACCTCGCAGTGGTTCCAGGCTCGTGGCTGTGCAGTAGCAGAACTGGTTGGCGAAGGTGATATCTACTTTGAGGGTGGAGGCGATGCCTTCCCATATGGCGGCAGCCTGCTGGCTGGTTATGGCTTTCGTTCGGACCGTTCCTCTCATGCAGTGCTCTCCAGGCTGCTTGGGATCCCTGTGCATTCGATCAAGCTCGTCGATCCGCGTTTCTACCATTTTGATATCAGTTTCTCTCCGCTTGATACTCGACATGCCATCATTAACCCGGCTGCATGGGATCGTGCGAGTAACGCAATCATCGAAGAACTCGTGCCCGAGCCGCTCGTGCTCGAGCTGGATGAAGCGCTTACCTTCTGTGCGAACTCAGTGGTTGTGGGCAAAGTCATAGTTATGCCGGCCTGCCCTTCTCGTGTCGGTCGCATCCTGGAGCTTTGGGGATATGATGTTTGCGTGTCGCCAGTGAGCGAGTTTCTTAAGGCAGGAGGGGCAGTGCGCTGTTTGACTTTGCCACTGGATATGACTATTTCGTGAGAAGTAGAGATGGGTAGGGAAGTTCTGCGTAGCGCTCTCGGCTTTCTCGTACTAAAAATTGAGAAAATGCGACAGAAAAACGTGAGGTGTGATATAGTGAAAAACGGCTTACCGAGAACTGTGAGTATGCATAAGGTAAACTAGAAAGCAAGGGTGCATCATCGGCCAGATATTGCACGTCAATATACCAACTCAAACAGGCCATTTGGAAGGCATCCTCAAGCCTGAAGAGGAAGGCGTCATTCCCCGCTATGCTGCGCTAGTTTGCCATCCGCACCCACTTTATGGCGGCACCATGCATAACAAAGTGGTTTTCAAAGTGGCGCAGGTATTGCAAGTGCTTGGAATGCCCGCCTTGCGTTTCAATTTTCGAGGAGTTGGCCATAGCACCGGCACATACGATGAAGGACGTGGAGAGATGGATGATGTGCGCTTTGCTCTTGAATTTTTGAGCCGCCGCTATCCTGGCTTGCCGGTTATACTGGGTGGGTTCTCGTTTGGCGCATATGTAGCGCTGCGAGTTGCTGCCATTGATGATCGAGTACAGGCAATGATCGGGTTGGGTGTGCCAGCGCGAATGTTCGAAGGGGAGTATCTGCAGGGCAGCCACAAACCTAAACTTATTATTCAGGGCACAAAGGATGAACCCGCTCCTTATCCACTAACAGCTCAATGGTTTGAGCATGTTCCAGCGCCTAAAAGTCTGGTAGCAGTGCAGGGTGCAGACCACTTCTTTCAAGGGCATCTTGATGAAATTCAGGCGATTATTGCCTCCTTTGTACAAGATCTGCTGAAGTGATTATCATTTGCCATTATCGATCAATTGCATCACTTTATCGTATGTCAGAATCTTATCATGCAGCTTCATCTCTAAAATACGCTGCACAGATGCGTTGATCTGATCCATCGAGATTTGCCCGCTCATTACAGCCTGGTGTAATCCAAAGATCATATTCTGCGTATCGGACAGCCCCCGTGGACCAAGCAGTAAGTCTGTTCCAGCCTTTACAGCCAGGACAGCCGCCTGTGCAAGACTATACGTGTTGCTTATTCCACCCATCCAGAGCGTATCGCTAATAATGACTCCATTGAACTTGAGTTGTTGCCGCAGTAGTTTCGTCACAACGTTAGGTGATAGGGAAGTCGGCAAAGTAAGGTCCAGTTGTGGATTGAGGATGTGCGTTACCATCACCATTGGCACAATACCCTCATCAATCAATGTTCGATAAGGCACAAAATCAACTGCATTCAATGTGGCAAGACTGCGGTCCATTTGAGGCAGTGAAAAATGGGGATCGATACTGGCGCTGCCCAGACCAGGAAAGTGCTTGAGACAGCCAATTACCCCTCCATCAGTCAAACCTTTGAGATAAGCTCGCCCCATATTAGTGACCAGTGTGGGGTCAGAGCCAAAGGTGCGGCCTTGTAAACCCGGATTGTTCGGATTGGTTAAAACATCAACGATCGGCATAAAATTTACATTCAATCCAAGTGAAGTCAGGTCTGTCGCAGCATTGCGCCCGGCAGTATATGCCACCTGTGGGTCTCCTGTTGCTCCAATAGTTGCCTCGGATTGACGTTCACCTGTTATTCGGCGTAATTCGTTAACCACGCCGCCCTCAAAATCGGTGGTAATGAAGAGTGGTATATGTGCCTGTCCCTGCATTGCTCTATTGAGTGTGGTGAGTTGAGCTCGTGTCTGGGCATTGCCGTTCTTATTCTCAATCAATACACCGCTGACACGATTGCCCTGGATCATCTGTATCAGGTCAGAATTCAGCGTCGCGCCATAAAATTCCACAATCACCATTTGCCCGAGTTTTTGATCCAGGCTCATTCCCTGAACTATTCTTTGTGCCAGTTGACTGTTTGTCAGAGGAGGGGTAGGACTAGGGGAAGGTGTAGGCGATGGTTTTAATGTGATTACAGGAGTTGATTGAGAAGCGCTGCTTGTAACACCAGAGAACAATGAAGCACATCCGCTCAAGATTACGAGCAAACAGCACATCAGGAGGATCAATGTTGACGACGACATCAAGCGCCCGTAGGGGCCCGATTGATCGCGCCCAAGGGGTGGGGAGAGGTTCCTGCGGACGTTTGCCCCTCTCCACCCTGTGGGCGCGATCAATCGGGCCCCTACGACTTGCCATCGCTTCGCTCGGCTGCATGGCTCTGCACAAATGGTACGCGCACCCGAAGAAACCTCCTGGCGGGAAATGTATTGGCGGGGCTTGCCCCCGCCAGGGGATTTTCTACTATTGACCTTCGCAAATGGAAGTATCTTGTCAAACTGGTTCATGAACTACACTTCTAACCAGGATTTACTCTCACATTTATTTGGGCTGAATCATTCGGTCATCAGTAGGAGCCGATTCATCGGCCCTAACATGCATCAACCCAAGTTACTCCATCCACTTGTCATCCTGAGCACATTCGTTGCACTCAGTGTAAACTCCGCGAAGGGTCTCGCTCGCTGTACCGAGATGCTTCGTTGCACTCAGCATGACAATACTTTCCCCGACCGCTGTGCGCGGGTTGATGCCTATTACCGCCGATTCATCGGCCCTCCCTGAATTTTTCGCTATCCATACGAAGAAGTTAAACGGCAAAATGTGCGTCTCTAAAGTATAAAACGCTTTAGAATATATTGAGGCGTATTATTTCGTGCATATCTACAAAAAGTCATGCCGTTTTAGTTTTTGCAGCCTCCTCCAATCCCAGCACATTAATCGCGTTCTCTCGTAAAACGAACTTTTGCACCTTGCCGCTGGCAGTCATTGGAAAAGCGGTCACAAACTGGATGTAACGCGGGATCTTTTGATGACTGATCTGGCCTTCACAGTACTCGCGCAAGTCTTCCTCAGTAAGTTGCTCGCCCTCTTTTGGCAACACCACGGCTAGTAACTCTTCGCCAAAGAACCTATCAGGCACTCCTAGCACTTGTGCGTCGGCAACCTTTGGATAACGAATCAGCAACTCTTCAATCTCTCGCGGAAAGATGTTCTCGCCGCCGCGAATCACCATCTCTTTCAAGCGTCCGACAATATTAATGTAACCTCGTTCATTCATTATGGCCAGATCGCCTGTATGTAGCCAGTCATCACTATCAATGGCCTCGGCAGTCTTTTCAGGCATATTATAGTAACCAGCCATCACCAGAAATCCTCTGCAACAGAGTTCACCACGTTCTCCAATAGCCACGACCTCGCCTGTCACAGGATTGATGATTTTGACATCTACATGCGGATAAGGTATTCCCACAGTAGATGATTTAAGTTCAAATGAGTCGTCCGGCAAGGTCAGTGTAATCCCACCTGTCGATTCGGTCTGACCAAAGACAATCGCTACATCAGTACCCATGCGTGTGCTTACCTGTTCCATCAGAGCAACAGGTACTGGCGCTCCTCCGCTTGTAACAGCCCTTAATGTAGTCGGTCTGTACGTCTCAAACTTAGGATGCTGGAGCATAGCTATGAGCATTGTAGGGACGGCAAAAAGTAAAGCACAGTTTTCCTGCTTAATGATTTGCAGTGTCTTCAATGGATCAAAGGCAAGCAGAGGATGCAGAGTCATTTTAGCCGCGATGACAGCCACCACAATTCCCGCTCCTGCTATATGGAAAAACGGGAGTGGTAAACAATAACGATCGCCTGGTCCCACATCTTTTCCAGCACGTCGCATAGCAATCATCGTATCATTAATGATGCTTCGATGCGTAAGCATAGCTCCTTTAGGGAAACCTGTCGTGCCAGATGTATAGAGAATTAAGGCTGGTTCTGTTGGTTTTACTGATGCCTGCCGCTGATGTAACGACTCTTCAGTAACAGCCTGGCCGCCAGAGACCATTTCACGGAAAAGCGAGGGACGCCATTCATTTTGTTCTAACATGCCAGGAGGAGGTGCACCAATCAGGTTTACATAGCGCAGCGCAGGTAAACGTTCACTGCTAACCTCCCCATTCTTTGCTCCAGGTGTTATCATAGAGCGGATAGTTGCTAAGCAGTCATGGTCCCGTACACGTGCCATAAAGAACAGCGCTACTACATCACCCTGCTTAAGCACATATTCCAGTTCGGTTGCGCGATAGACGGGATTAACAGTCACGAGAATCAACCCTGCTTTTGCGGCAGCAAACTCAAGTAAAACCCATTCAGGAAGATTCGCTGCCCAGACTGCTATATGTTCTCCTTTTTGTAAACCCAACGCCATCAAACCACGTGCAACTGCGTTGACACGCTCGCGAAACTCTGAGTAACTCCAGCGAATATCGAGCGCACCTCCGAATTCAGAGTAACAAGAATAAACAACTGCCTCTTGCTGCGGAATTTCGTCGGCATGACTGTCTAAGAGATCTCCAATCGTTGTCTCAATCAGCTCTATACCTTCAGTTTCTGCCTGCCAGTACGACAGGCCATCATTGGTCATACCCATTCAATCCTCCTTTGAGGCAATAACGTACCTACTAATGGCATTTAACACAATAATCCGTGTATCTGTAGGGGCCGATGTATCGCGCCCATCGCCGATTCATCGACCCTCGCTGGATTTCTCTCTATCCCGATGAAAAAGTTACTCTACATTTGTGCCTTTTGATAGAACACAGGTCAGGCTGTTTTGATATTTGCAGCCTCTTCTAATCCGAATGCTTCAATCGCGTTCTGTCGCAGGACAAACTTCTGTACTTTGCCGCTGGCAGTCAATGGGTATGACGCAACGAACTGGAAGTAGCGCGGAATTTTCTGATGGCTAATCTGGCCCTTACAGTACTCGCGCAACTCCTGCTCAGTGGGTTGTTCACCCTCTTTAGAAATCACTACGGCCAGTTGCTCTTCACCAAAGAACTTGTCTGGTACACCTACTATCTGCACATCGGCTACCTTGGGATGGCGGATGAGGAACTCTTCAACTTCGCGTGGAAATATATTTTCGCCACCGCGAATAATCATGTCTTTGAGACGGCCAACGATATTAACATAGCCGTGAGCATCCATAGTCGCCAGGTCTCCGGAGTGCAGCCAGCCATCGCTATCAATAGCTTCCGCAGTCTTGTCAGGCATGTTGTAGTAGCCATCCATAACAAGGTATCCTCGACAGCACAATTCTCCACGCTCTCCGCATAGAACAGCCTTGCCTGTAGCTGGATCGATGATTTTAACTTCGCCATGAGGCATCGGTACACCTACTGTGGCAGATTTCAGTTCGAAAGTGTCATCTTGCAGTGTCAGTGTAATAGCAGCGCTGGCCTCGGTCTGGCCGAAAACAATAGCCACATCTGCCCCCATACGCTCTTTCACCTGTTCCATCAGGTACACAGGCACAGGTGATCCACCACTGATTACGCTTCTCAGGCAAGAGAGATCAAACGTGCCAAAATCGGGATGCTGCATCATAGCGAGCAGCATGGTGGGCACGCCGCCAAGCATGCTGCAGCGTTCAGTGCTGATGATCTGCAATGTTTTCAGTGGATCGAAAGCGATCAAGGGATGTAGTGTGGCACCCGCGCCAAGGGCAGCAAGGATACCTAAAACGCAGCCCCCGGCGTGGAAGAATGGCATAGCAGTACAAACACGATCACTCTGCTGTATCCCCCAGCGGCGCGCGAAGATTGCGCCGTTATTGAGGATGGCACGCTGTGACTGGACGGCACCCTTGGGGAAACCAGTTGTGCCCGAAGTATAGAGGATTTGTCCAGGGTCCGTTGACTTTACCGATGCCTGCCGCTCGCGAAGCGCATCTGTGCTAACTTGTGCACCTTTTGCGATCATCTCACGGAAAAGCGTAGGTCGCCAACCTTCCTGTTCTACCAGTTCGGTAGGAGGAGCACCTAACAGGCTCAAGTATCGCAGTTTTGGTAGAATTTCGCCTGTGACATCACCATTCTTTGTGCCAGGAGTGGTCAATGAGCGCATGGTTGCCAGGCAGTCATGGTCGCGTATGCGTGCCATAAAGAACAATGCGGTGACATCGCCCTGTTTGAGGATATACTCTACTTCGTGCGCACGAAGAACAGGGTTGATCGTTATCAACACGAGGCCCGCTTTAAAAGCAGCCAACTCAAGTAGCGGCCATTCAGGGAGGTTGGCCGCCCAGACGGCAATGTGATCACCTTTATTGAGTCCGAGAGCTAACAAGCCTCGCGCTATAGCATTGACTCGTTCGCGGTACTCGCGGTAAGTCAAACGAATGTCGAGCGCACCGCCAAACTCTGGATAACACGAGTAGACAATCGCCTCCTGTGTGGGGATCTCTTCTGCGCGTCGATCTAAGAGGTCACCAATAGAAATTTCAAATAGAGGTATGCCATCAGATTCGGACTGCCAGTATGACAGGCCATCGTTGCTCATGCCCATTCAATCCTCCTTCAATGAGGCAGCAAAATAAAGGCTATAGACAACTAACGTACGTACCTACTGAAGATACTACGTAGCATATGACTTGTAGGGATTACTTGCAAGGAGTTTCCAAAAATAATGGCATATAACGCAACTATTCGTTCATCAGTAGGGGCCGATGTATCGCGCCCATCGCCGATACATCGGCCTCGGTGGCTTTCCTAACCAAAGCTGGGTATATCTCTAAGTAACGGATTGCCATTATCCGGCGGGCGATCCACAACAGCTACAGTGCAGCGCGAGATGCAGACGAGTTTATCATTTTCATCGCTGATTCGTATATCCCAGACATGTGTTGTGCGTCCGCGATGAATTGGCGTAGCAACGGCAGTGATCTGGCCATCCCGCTTTGGTCGCAGGTGATTAGCATTAATCTCCAACCCAAATGCCATCTGCCTCTTCGCGTCAATATTCAAAACAGTGCCTAATGAAGCCACCGACTCTGCCAATACTACTGAAATGCCGCCATGTAAGTAGCCGACCTGCTGACGTTGATTTGGTCCTATGGGCATTGTGGCTACTACTTTATCTTTCTCTGCCGATACTAGCTTGATATCAAGTACATCCCAAACCGATCCCTCACGTGTACTATTAATCCGAGCTACAAGTTCTTCGCTGGAAAATTCCATCATGTTCTATCCTCTCAACAACTCAAAGCTTCTGCATATTGTTATCTATTATAAAACAAAGCTAAGGGAGTGCACTGTAGGGACGGGGCTTGCCCCGTCCATAGTCCCGAATGCCCCTCTGCCGGGGTTCAAGGGATGTCCCTTGTTAAATTTTTTGTATGAGGGTGGTGGTCAGAGCAATTATGAATGGTTGTCAAAGGTATCACCCTTGACAACCCCATCAACTAAACCAGATACTATGCTTACAATAAAGCTATTTCAAGTACCAGAGCAAAGGATTCTAACGCTAAAGGAGGTTCCATATGTTCGATAAAAGCAAGGTCGGCCAGAGTTTCCCCCCGTTTACCATCGAAGTTGAGCGTGGCAAAATACGCGAATTAGCTCTCGCCATCGGCGACGATAACCCTATATACCAGAGCAAAGAAGCTGCTCAGGCCGCAGGGTATCCCGATGTGCCGTTGTATCCTACCTCACCTACAACATTTGCATTTTGGGGCAATAAAAAAATGGTTGGCCAGCTTTCTAGCCTTGGCATTAACTTGATGCGCGTCCTGCACGGTGAAGAAGAGTACGAGTATCTCGCGCCCATCTATCCCGGAGATACGCTCACAGGAGTAATGAGGTTGGTCGACGCTAAATCACGCCAGACTCAGGGAGGTTCTCTGGATCTCCTCACTATTGAGATAGACTACACCAATCAGCACGGTACGCCTGTACTCAAAGCTCACCAGGTCGTGATTGTGCGAGAGTGAGTAGCAACTTGAACATCTATATATAAAGGAGATAACTCTATGACAACCAATTCCCAGGTTCCTGTGAAGCTCTATTATGAAGATGTGCAGGTTGGTGATGCTATCCCAAAGCTAGTGAAATCGCCTGTTTCACACCTGCAACTGGTGAGATACGCAGGAGCGTCCGGTGACTTTAACCCTTTGCATACTGATCCCAAGATCGGAGAACTAATTGGTGTGGGTGGCATTATCGCACATGGAATGTTGATTATGGGCTTCGTTGGACAGTTGTTGAGTGATTATGTGGGGCCGACAACATTGCGTAAGTTTGATGTACGTTTTAAAGGCATGACTCGTCTCGGCGATGTGATCACATGTACCGGCACAATCACTGAAAAATATGAGACTGATGTTGAAGCACGCATCGCCGGGAAAGTACAGGCGACTGATCAGAACGGTGAGGTGAAAGTCGCCGGAACGTTTGTAGCAGCGTTACCCCACCGCTCGAAAAAACAATCATTATGAACGCCACTATCCGGTCATGTAGGGGCCGATTCATCGGCCCGCGGTGGCTTTCCCGCTATCTCGATTAAAAAATTAAACGGAGTTCTTGGAGGCTACATATGGGTATGATTGAAGGCAAAGTAGCTATTTTGACCGGCTCTGGACGCGGTATCGGAGCGGCGACGGCTAAAATGTTCGGTGCTGAGGGCGCATCGGTTGTGGTAAGTGACCTTGATCCGACTCCGGCGGAGGAAACTGCTGCTGCTATCCATGCTGCTGGCGGTAAAGCAGTCGTTGTTGCTGGTGATGTAACCGACCCGGCATTTCCCTCTCAACTCATTCAAGCGACACTCGATTCCTTTGGAGGCATTGATATCATCGTCAACAATGCAGGGTATACCTGGGACGCGGTGATTCAAAATATGACCGATAAGCAATGGTATGCGATGCTCGACGTGCATACTACCGCGCCTTTCCGTATCATGCGCGAGGCATCACAGTTTATTCGCGAAGCGGCTAAAAAAGAGCAGGCAACCAACGGTCGCGCCAATCCTCGTAAAGTAGTCAATGTCACTTCAGTATCTGGAGTGTATGGAAACGCGGGACAGGTGAATTATTCGACTGCGAAGGCGGGAGTAACGGGTCTGACGAAGACGTTAGCAAAGGAATGGGGGCGCTACAATGTGCAGGTCAACTGTGTCTGCTACGGTTTTATTGAAACACGCCTGACAGCATCTAAAGAATCTGCCGAAAAGGTCGTGCGTGAGGGAGAAGAAGTCCAACTTGGTATCCCCGACCAGATGCGCCAGATGGCCCCGTTGCTCATCCCTTTAGGAAGACCCGGTACACCCGAAGAAGCAGCCGGACCAGTGTTATTTCTTGCCTCTCCATTGTCGAATTATGTTTCTGGGATTGTGCTAGAGGTAACAGGGGGAAGAGCAATTTAATTCATTGCGAGACAAAGCAAATTCGCAACATCCTGAAAGGGTAATAATCTAATAACACCCCATAATACTCTGTCCAACTACATCTGACGTGTGAAATGTAGGGGCATCCCTTGCGGATGCCCGGCTCATTATGCCACATGAAGATTAACGGACTAATAACCCTCAGAAGCTGGCGAAATCCAGGTAGGAAAGAGGTGAAGCTATGTCCTTGGTACATCAACAAGTAAGCTCTTATCGTCTAGTCCGTCAGTTACGTGCAAACCAGGACTATAAGGTCTATCAAGCAGAACATAAACGAAGCTCCGAAAAGCGAATTATCCAAATCGCGAAGCTAGAAGGCAAGCTAAATAAGAAAGAAAGCCGCACACGTCTCAGGCAATATGTTGAATCTATTCGTGTAATCAATTCTAAGCATATTATCCCGATTCTGAAGTATGATTTTGCTAAAATTAAGGGTAAAAATTACTTCTATATAATAACCCCCTGTTTCATATCTGAATCACTCAAAGAATGGTTGCAACTTCGCGTGAAGACGAAGCCTCTTTCTCAACATGATGTAGATGACATCATGCATCAGGCACGCGAGGCTGTAGAAGTGTACCATAAATTAGGAATTGTTCATCTGAACATCGAGCTGTCCAGCTTCATGATAGAGACGACAGCGAATCCCAAACGATCCCAAGTGTTTCTAAATGACTTCTTACTAGCAGTTCTAAGTACCGAGAGAAGCCGAAAGGATGAAGTTAGAAGAAAGGAAGCTATAACTCAAGACCAGAATGCACTGCAGGAAATGGAAAAACTTCTCAATCAAAACGTTGAAGAAACAGGTATTGAGTCTGCAGAGAGCTTAGAATCACCCCTCCAGATCTTAGAGAGGCGACTGGTAATCGCAGAGGAAGAAAAGGCACAGCTTCAACGTCAATTGCGCGAGCTTGAGCAAGAGAAAGAGCGCATCGTCCGAGAGTTACAGGAGCAGAGAGAAGAGGAAAGAAGACGTCTGATACTTGCAGAGGAAGAGAAAGAGCGCATCATTCGAGACCTACAAGTGCAGAAAGAGAGCGATACTAAACTTCTGGCTGAAGCGGTCCTGGCAACAGCAAGCGTAAAAGGAGCAGATGCTATTCCAATTGCTCCTTCGGGTGGTGGTACTTCCCGTTGGTCAGGAAGATGGTTTTGGGCGTTAGGTACCCTGCTTCTCCTGACATTGATGTTATCAGGGACAATTTGTGTATTGGCAGGGCTTTTTTTCTTCGGAAAACCTGCCTGGGCATTTGGCTCATCTTCAGCTAAGGTGACGATTACGCAGGCAGCTTATGAGTTAACAGGCAGTTACATTTTCACAGGAGTGACTCATTCGATCACCCAGGTGAAAACTCAATCGATCACAGTACCTGCAACCAATTTGGTACTGATCCCTGGCAGGAGTGCAAGGGGAACATTGACGTTCCACATCACTCAAAGTCGGTGTAACGTCGCACGTGCCATTCCAGCTGGAACTGTTTTTACAGGCTCACACGGAATCTCAATGGTGACTGACCATGTCGCTATTCTGAGAGCATCGTGCACCGCTACCGTAGCCGCGCATGCAGTGAAAATAGGTCCGACTGGAGATATTGGAGCACATGATATGAAACAAACCTACCATACAACTATCATTGTGGACAATCCAGCGGCATTCGTAGGAGGACTGTATGAACAAAGCTACACTACGGTACAACAAAGCGATATTGACCATGCCGCAAGTAGCTTAGCAGTACGATTAAAGCAAGAGACACTGAACGTTCTCCATATGCAACTTCTAACAAACGAACAGTTTGTCTCTTCTCCTCAATGTAAATCGAAGGTAACTTCTGATCATCAGGTAAATGATGCTGCCACTAATTTGAACGTGACAGTGACCGAAACCTGTACAGCCGAGTTTTATAACCCACAAGAGATAATATCCCGGTCAGAGCGAATGTTAAACGAGCGTGCTCAAGCGCTTTTCGGCTCAAACTACGTGCTAGCTGATGATATAAAAGCCGAAATTACGCATGTAGCCACCGATGTAAAACAAGGCACACTCATTACGGTTGTAACATCTGGTTTATGGACATACCAATTCAGCAGCGCCCGCGCAGATCAGCTCGCGCGACTGATCACGGGCAAGGACAAGCAGGATACACAATCTATTCTGTCCAATCAGAAAGGTGTGCAATCAGTGAGCATCAACATCTCGAACAATGATAACACGATGCCATCCAATGCGAATTCGATAAATATTGCTTATGCTACTACTCTTGTTCCAATCGAGAAGGGAGCGGCCTCATCTTTCATTTACTGATCGCTGTATGGGGATAAAAGTTCGTTGGGTTAGCCCTGATTCCTAAAAACCAGGACTCATTTCAATGAGATATCTCATCATCTTCTCAAACCACCTCTCCCCAAACCTCACACCGCCATACATCAGCAAATTTGGCTCACCTGTTGCTGAGATATTTCCATGATTCCTTACAAGAAATTCCCGCAACTCCGCTTCTGTTACTTTCAGCATCTCTAATTGCTTGATCTCATCCTCCTCGGGTATCCTGTTTTGAATCTCAACCAATGGAATAGAGAGACATGTGAGAAAGCACATTTCTGCATGCGGAGTTGCTGTGTCGTAAACCACCCCGAGGCAAAATTGTTCACGTATATCTGATTGCAGAATGCCTGTTTCTTCGCGTATTTCGCGGCTTATTGCCCCAAAGGGGTCAGGTTGTTTGGAAGCAGTGCTGTCACGGTCGCGTTCGAAAAAGCCGCCGATGACGTGATAACGACCAACGTACACATCTACACCCTGCCGCTTGTCAAGTAAAATGTAGCCATCGCTTGTCTCAACTACTGAGCAAACTGAGAGCGCGTTGCCCAGTTCTTCGCGTTTTCGTCTTTGTGCAAACTCTGGGACGCGTGTCGTGACATATTCCTTGTATCCTGTATCTCCAAGCACAAGGTGTAGTGTTCCATCGGCTTTTGCTTCGACTTCTACGAAGCGAAACAAAGGTGCATCGAAGAGCGGGATATTTTGTTCGCGTGCAAGCGCTAACTTCTGTTCCCAGAGAGTGTCCATCCATGCTTGAATAGGTGTACTGGTGGGCATGCGCAGGGACGGATTATAGGTAATATTCAGCTGGTCTGGGCGATATGGGCTGTGTGCTAGGATTTCGAATTCGAGCATTGAGAGTTAATCTGTTCTTGCTACTTAATTGGATTGAAGTTTTACCGGTAAGGCACGTACAAAACACATGTAGTGTATAGAGTGCAATTGCATACTTATGCAATACGGAAAGACATCATCCACGCGGCCCACCGGCAACATAGATGATTTGACCGCTGACAAAACTAGCTTCCTCTGAAGAAAGAAAGCAGATCACATTAGCTACATCACGTGGCTGCCCAACACGACGTACAGGTATTGTTTTAGCCGCATGGGCTATTACTTCATCAGGATCATGTCCTTGACGGCGCGCAGTGGATCGTGTCATTTCGGTATCGATAAAACCAGGAGCCACGGCGTTGACTGTAATGCCAAACGGTCCAAGTTCGATAGCTAGCGTGCGTGTAAAACCCTGCAAACCAGCCTTTGCTGACGAGTAGTTTGCTTGTCCGCGATTACCCAGCGCTGAGGCCGAGGAGAGTGAGACTATGCGACCATACTTCTGGTGTACCATATATTTTTGGGCGGCGCGGCTACAGAGAAATGCGCCTTTCAGATGTACGTTTAAAACTGTATCCCAGTCATCTTCAGACATCTTGAAGAGCAGATTGTCACGCAATACCCCAGCATTGTTGACCAAAATATCCAATTGTCCGAAATGACTTGCAGTCTTCTCCACAGCATCTTGCACCATGGAGCTGTCCGTAACATTACAGTGAAGCACCAGACCTTGCGATCCCAGGAGGTTAATCTCGTGGGCTACCTGTTGACACCCCTCGCTGTCAATATCGGCGAGTGCGACACGCGCGCCCTCTTCAGCCATTCGTAAGGCTGTCGCTGCTCCAATGCCTCTACCTGCTCCAGTGATAAAAGCAACACGTCCTTCAAGTCGTCCCATGCGTCACACACTCCTTTTTCGCTTATAGAATCAGCATTTAAGCAGGCTTAACAAACCTGCAATAGTATATCATACGAAATGACGGGAATTAGAGGATTGTAGGGGAGCAATTCATTGCGCCCACGTCCACACAGATCGGCATCCCAGGTGGGCGCAATGAATTGCTCCCCTACATTTTACCTGAACCTTTACGATCAACTCGTATCAACGTGTAGCCTCAAGACACGTTACACCTTGTGGACCAACGTAGGCGCTGTGACGTACCCGGGCTGGCAGAATCATGCAATCACCCGGTTCTAAATCGATATTTCTGGAGTTGTCGGGTTGATCTGGAAGCACAAAGCGAATAGAACCGTGAACGCAATATAATACTTTTTCATAACTGTGGCTATGTACGGCATACGTATCACCAGGGCCATTCGACCAGGAGTAAGGAGATAGACCTTGCTGTTGCATACATCTGCGTAATTCTTGCTCTTGAGGCATCATTGGCTCTTGCCAGCGGACAACTTGCATAGATTTGCTCCTTCTTGTAGGTTTACGCATTTGCGTTTGTTTTCACATGGGGAGAAAGATTTCTTTTTAGTATAGTGTACCTTCTTTAACACTGTGTGATTTTTGGGTTAAAAAAGGATAGTAGCATAGTATGATTGTATCATTATTCGAAACTATTCGAGAGATATCTATCCACCCTGTCCCGTTGCCAGCCCATAGAACAGCAGAATCGCTGCGGCGAACGTCAGAGGTAAATTACGAGAAGGCACGAGGATTACTTGTTTCCCAAAGTCGCTAACAAACCCACTGCAGCCGCTCCCATCCCAAGAAAGGTGAACCATACTATTAGATTTGAGAGCCAGCCGCTTTTGTACCGTCCCATAATGGCTTGATTCCTGGCAATGAGCGCAATGATGAAGAGCAAAGGAACCGCAACCACACCATTAATCACGGCTGTATAGACCAGGGCTTTAATCGGATCAATCCCAATGAAATTCAACAGCAGCCCCACGAGTGTTGCCAGAAGGATAATGCCATAAAACCCACGCGCTTTGATGGGTTTCAGATCCAATCCTTCCTGCCACCGGAAAGCCTCTGCAAAAGCATATGCTGCTGAACCCGCCAGCACTGGGACAGATAGCAGGCCTAACCCGATGATCCCCGTTGCAAAAATCACTTTCGCCAGGTAGCCAGCATTGTGGAACGTCTGGACTGCTGGTGCAAGAGCTTTGGCGGCATCAGCTGGGGTTCTAATATCAGTCACTCCATGTGAATGCAGCGTCGTTGCGGCCACCACAATAATCGACCAGGTCGCGACTTCTGAGATCACCATGCCACTCCAGGTATCTATGCGCAGATTGCGGACAAATCGCCAGTTGATGCGAGGGGTGCCATGTTTTCTCAACAGGTGCGATTTTCGCTCCTCCTCTGTTTCTTCTGAGGCCTGCCAAAAAGCATGTAGGGTGTAATGGTTGTCCCAAAAACCCCTATAATAATGAAGAGGAATTGGAAATTGAGCTCGATATGGGGAAGAAACGTTGCCCGCAATATGGTTCCCCAGGGTTGGGTCACGATGAAAATGGTGATGGGGTATGCAAGCAGTGAAAGCACTAACCACTTGAGAATGCGTGCATAGACTTTATAGGATAGCAAAACCTCAAGGAGTAACATGAGCGCAGTAAAGACCAAAGAGAAGACAACGAAAGGTAGAGGGAACAGAAGTTCTGCTGCTGACGCCATCGCTCCAATGTCAGCCCCGATATTAATGGTATTGGCAATGAGTACCAGCAGCACCACAACGTATAGGATCGGTTTGCTGTAGTGCTCTCGAACAATGGCAGCAATCCCTTTTCCAGTGACCGCGCCAATGCGGGCACAGGCCTCCTGGACGCCTACCATGAATGGTAGCATGAACAGCGCAGTCCACAACTGGCCGTAGCCAAATTGCGCTCCTGTCTGCGAGTACGTAGCAATGCCGGACGGATCATCATCTGCAGCACCCGTGATGACGCCGGGACCCAGAATGCTCAAAATCTTTTTCAACACGCGTGGTATTGCTGCCTCTGAACTATGCCTAAAATTCTGCGCAATGGGATTGGTTTCTAATGCCCGTCTCTTGTCGCGCTTTCGCCCATCGTCAACCTGATCTTTTCGTATCTCTTTCTTGAGCATGATCTCCCTTTTCTAAAAGACACGTCTGTTTTCACCGAATCGCTTCAACGTACGTTCTTCTCCTTGGCAGCTTGCTTGCTCGTCTTTCTCTTCTTCGTCATAGCGTCTCTTGCTAGTTTGTGAGTTTCAGAATTTCAATGGCCCTCCCGCGCTTTGCATGATTATCTCTAGCAGAAACAGGAGCCAATCTGTATCAGGTGGCTCTGGTCGGAGCCGTCTGTTCAATTTATTTCCTGTATCGAGAGTCCTTTCTTGGACGTGTAATCAGTAGGAACTCCGTAAATAGTAAATCTAAAGAAGGAGATAAAAATATGGCAACCCAAAAACAGCTAGAAGCTGCAAAAGAAAACATTAAAAAAGCGCAGAAGAAATGGCAGGAAATGTCTCATAAAGAACACGCGTTAGCCCAGCCAGAGGGAAGAAAACGGGCAAAACCTGGAACAAAAGGTGAAGGTGACTACTTTCGAATTGTTGTTAGAGCAAAAGATGAATTTGTCACTTTTCGCTATCAAGACATAGGTAAACCTGGTCATATCCAGCGTCTTGCAGGAAAACGGCAAAGCGGCTCTTGGGATACACAAGCATGGCTTATCAGCAAAGATGATGCACATCTGGAAAATGGAAAACTCGTAGCAGATACAGATGATGCAAAAGAAATCCTTAATAACCTTGGTTCAAAACCGAAACATGTGAAGGAAGACATCTTTGAAGCAAAAGATAGGCCAAATATTCCCGAAGAAGAAAAACCGACCACTGCCCAAAAGCGTGCACGAATGGAAAACATAGAAAAAGCTCAGGCATCTCGCTGGCAGCATAAATGAAAAAGAAAGGAGATGAAGTTCCGTGATTATAAAAGTAAAAAACGGATATAAAGTTGTTGCAGAAAGTGGACGTAATATGGGAACATACCCCACGAAAGAAGAAGCCCAAAAACGTCTACAGCAAATTGAGTACTTTAAACATAAGAAACAATCACAGAAATAAGGTTGCCGCTAATTACACCGATGGCAATGTCCAGGACGGCGCTACGCATCTTTTATTTGGTTGATCCCACACGTTGCTTCTCTTTTTCGCCCTGAACTTGCCAGAACATGTTGTAGGGCGAAATTGGTGCTCCAAGCAGAGCTACTGCGCTACTGATGCTAATGAATCTAAAATCTATGTGGGGCACAAAAGTCTTGATAAGAATTTCCTACCAATTTGGATGTGAGAAGATCGCTGTAATAAAGTAGGCGACAAAGGCCTGGCTCATGACGATGAAGATTTTTTTGATTGTCTCGAAGTTGCGGTATACTGTGAGGTACCATAGTATAAAGCCAACTGGGATCACAAACCACACCCAGGCGAGGCCTGTAATCAACTCCAGTCCGCTCCCGATAGCTACCAGGTCAGCCGCAATCAAGGCAACGTTAGCCACAATCAGAATCAGCGAGGCGGGAATGGCAATCCAACGGCTATAATGCTCACGCAGGATATCAGCCAGCCCTTTCTGTGTAATCCGCCCAACTTTGGCACAGGCGAACTGCACAGCCTGGTAAAGCGGGGTGGAGATCAAAAGCAACCAGAGATGTCCGTACCCGTTCGTGGCTCCATCGACAGCATACGTAGCAACAGTTGAGGCGTCATTGCCTGCCATGCCAGCTAAGAATCCTGGACCGAGAACGTGCATGAGGAAATTGTTTTTTTGTCTGGCACAGTGCGCGACTCCTCATCCCCACTGCTAGCGTGTTGCGGTTTTACTTCCTGAGGGATGGGGGTATCGGCATCAATCGATTGAACAGAGGTTTGTTTAGCTTGTGTGCTGCGATTGCTTGCTTCTATCTCCCGTAAACCTTCAGCGGTTGGAACTTCTTGCTCCACTTTGTCGAGCAGGCTGTGCTCCTCTTCAGGCATTAGCGCTTCAGCCCCCACCGGTGTCAGCGCTTCAGCCTCCTTTTTGCTGACATCGACAATGACTTTGCCGGACACACTCTCATCCCCACTACCTTCTTGATTGATGGATGCAATACGGTCGGCTGGAATTTCAAGAGTTTAGAAATGTCTCATAGACATCTGCTAATGTGAGATCGTGAAGCCTTTTCTCGTACTCATTCGTGCTAGAGGTAGAGCTTCTGTTTGGCAAAAGGGATTTAACATAAGGGTACAGAAGGAGGGATGGTATGCATCATCAAAGAGTGTGTCTAGTTATTAATCCAAGGGATGGGCAGAATCTATCAAAACTTACCGGTATACTAGCTGTATTTGCAGCAGCAGGGTGGCGTACGGATATTGTGCTCAAAGAATACGGTGGCCATTCAATGGAATTGGCGGCTAATGCCGACACGAAAAGCTATGATTGGGTCATTGCCTATGGGGGAGACGGAACCTTGAATCAGGTGGTCAATGGGCTGATGAATGGCAAGAAACGTAAAAGTATTGTAGGTGCACTCCCTGGCGGGACAGTTAACCAATGGGCTGCTGAGGTAGGTATCCCTCAGGATCCAGTGAAAGCAGCGCTTGCACTTGTCAGCAGCAATGTTCGTAAAGTTGATGTGGCATATGTAAATGTTACTTCACTTACATTTCTTCCCTCAATGCAGAAAGAACAGCAGCACTCAGTCATAGATACAGCTGATAAAAAAGTAGATACGGAAAAGGGAAAAACTTCCACTGGAGCCAGGCATCACTTTTTATTGATGGCGGGTCTGGGTATTGATGCTGCTATCATGGCTAAGGTCAACAAAAATCTCAAACACCATATTGGTGTTGCTGCTGTTGGTATCACCGCTACTGAAAAGTTGCCCGAACAGCATGCCTTCCCTGTTGAAATAAGGGTAATGGAGAAAGAAAGGGATACTGAACAGGTCTGGAAGGGAGAAGCCCTACAGGTAGTTATAGGAAATACGCGTCGGTATGCCAATACAGTGGAAATGACAGCCGATGCCTCAATTGATGATGGGATGCTCGATGCTTGCGTGATTACCGCAGGTGATCCGCTCTCGACTGTACAGCAGATAGCTTCATTCTTGTTTCGACGTAAACCCGATAACAGGACAACTGAATTTTTTCGTGGAGCGCAACTCTCGATTTGTATCCCTGCTTCTATCGCCTTGCAATTGGATGGGAGCACAGTGAGGCTCAAAGATTATCTATGCAAGTCAGATCGCAAAGAATTGCAAAGCGCTGAAGATATGAAACAAGTAATGGTTACCTATCAATTTGATGCTCTTCCACGTGCCTTACAAGCTGCAATTCCTCGTACATATACGGGTCCCCTCTTCGAAAAATCAGACCACGATGAAGCTTCACAAGCAGCGCAAGAAGATACGAGTAATGCTTCTTCCCCACAGCCTGCTACATCTTCCGCGGGTGAGCAACGGCAATCACGTGAACATCTCAATACACTCGTTGAACATGGGCGCAAAGTGACCGTTGTAGGGGTAACCATACATCCAGACAATAAACAAACCTATATTGTAGCGGGGACTACATCAAAGAAGAGTACTGGTGAAACCACACCTGTTGCTATCTGCATTGATGATAATACAACTCTATTGAAGCATACAGGTGAGCTTGTCGCAGCTTTTGAAGTAGAGCATTTGCAGGAAAACGCGGAGATCGTGGTCGAGGGCAAAAAAAGTAAGCGCGGTGTGATTCATGCAACGCATGTGGTGGTCTAGTTCTACTTCCCTATATTCCATATGATCGAGCTCAGGATTATGAAGTCAGTGTACACGTGGTGAATGGCTGGTTAGACCCACAAGCACAGAGGACTAGCATTTTCAGTGCTAGTCCTCTGTAACAGAACATGATGCTATGTAGTTAATATTGTATCAACTCACACCAACCCGGCGATAGCGAGCCTCTACAAAAGAGTAGACACCATATGCTACCAGGCCTAATGCAACGATACCAAGTAACAGTGGGCCAAAGGGCTGTTGTGCGAGTGTCCGCAAGGCAGCATCCAATCCTTTTGCCTCATGTGAGTTGTGCTGTACAGCAGCTACAATCAGGAAAATGCCAATTATGCTAAAAACAACGCCGAGCGCAGCATATCCAAATCGACCAAGAAAGATCACTCCTCTTCTTAACTGAGTACTCAATCCAGTCAACAGAAGTCGACGCTGAAACTTGGCAGTATATGCCCTGGCGAACAGGTAACAAGCGACGCCAATGACAATGAGACCAAGGATGACTACCGCGGCTACTCCCCAGGAATGATTGAGCAGTTGCGCAGTCACATCTTGAGTTGAAGCCGTTGTACTCTTTGTAGCGCTACTTGTTCCCCTCGCCGTGACGAGTTGGAAAGCTCCAAAAGCCAGAATAGCATAAGAGACACCTATTACAGCATAACCCAAACGTCCAATGATGCCTTTGATATCGTTACCCTCGCCTTCAGTATCGAACCAGGCCTGGAGCAAGCACCAGATCGCAAACCCAATCAGGCCAATGACAACGAGAGCAAGTAAAAATTTTCCGAAGGGCTGTTCATAGATGGTCTGAAGAGCCCCTCTCTGATCTGTCGTTTTGCCACCTGCGCCAATCGCCAACTGCACTGCTAGCCAGCCAATAATCAGGTAGACCACACCTTTGGCCGCATAACCAAATCGGGCAAGTATAGTCATCCAGCGACTAGAAGCAGCAGTTCGTGCTGTCCGATTTGCTACATGACCTGCACTCTGTATATCTTCAGGTACACGTAGATTTGATTTCATACAATTTCTCCCTTCTAAAAGTAGGGATCTGGGGCCTAAACACTTGTACCCCTTCTGCCTACAAAGAGGTTGTACAGTAGCACAATGATGGCTATCACGAGGAGTAGATGAATCAAGCCTCCAGCATGGAGGGCAAGAAAGCCTATCAGCCATAGAACCACTAGAACAATAACAATTGCCCAGAGAATACCTGCTAACATAACCTATTCTCCTTTCTTATGCCCTTTTTCTTTGTGCTGTTTCATGACTGTTCGAGCAGCAACTTCTTCAGCACGGCCTCCATATCGACCACTCTTCTCGGCAGACTCTTTAATGTGCTCATATTGGCGTTGCTCCTTCTCGCCCGCGCCTTTCAGTGGTTTTTTCCTTGGCATAGTATGTCACTCCTTTTTTTCTTCACAATAGCACTATCGACAGATATTTAAATGCGGTCGATCCATGCTTTGATACGATTCTTTAGCGAGCCTTTTTTACGACGAGCTGCTCCAGAAAATTGGTCGCCCTGGCCTTCAGCTTTCAACCGCTCATTCCCGACCAGCGCTCCTGCGCTCTCTTTGACACGACCCTCTGCTTCTCTCATGCCACCTTGGAGTCTGTCGCGTTCAGCGCTATTGGATTCTCGTGAACGGTAACGAGTATCTTCATTTGCCATATGTAAACCTCCCTGGAAATTGTATACTTAACAAGTATAACTATACTCATTCAATCTGCCTTTTTGTGAAGGCAGATTTCTTTCTGATATGTAGCACACGATTGAAATTAGCTATTAGTTTCATAAAATACGAAAATAATCTGTCTTTTAAGCTCACTGGTAAAGCTTATTGGCTGCCTGGCGTACCGCCTCGGATAGTGTTGGGTAGGGTAGCATGGTGGAGGCGAGGGTTGAGATTGAAATGTTAGCCTGCATTGCTAACATAAAGGGAGCTAAGAGGTTATCCCCATTAGAGGCAAGAATATGAGCTCCAAGAATTCTGTCTTCCGCGTCAACCAGCAGTTTGACGAACCCCTCGGTTTCGCCTATCATCATGGCCCGTTCGTTATCTCCCAACGAGAGACTCTCGACCCTGTATTCCACTTTTTCCTCCTGCAATTGCTCCTCTGTTTTGCCGACGTGCGCCAGCGCAGGACTGGTAAAGGTTACCCACGGAATAACACGATCATCAAACGATTGAGGTTCACGAGCAAAGGCATTGTGTGCCACTAGCTCCCCTTGTTTAGAAGCAACATGGGTGAACTGATATTTGCTAGCCACATCGCCCGCCGCCCAGATATGGGGTACTGTGGTACGAAGAGTTGCATTAACAATGACCCCTTTCTCATTTGTCTGCACTCCTGCCGCTTCTAAATGAAGTGATTTTAAGAAAGGACGTCGACCAATCGCTAACAGAATCTCATCAACTATCAGTTCTTCCTCTGCACGTTCATCACAACGCAGAGTCAATTTCTTGCTTGCTCCATCAAGCTGTACCTGTTTGATCTCAGTATTAGTCTTCAAACGGATTCCCTCTTCAGTTAACATCTCACAGAGATTCGTGGCTAACTCACGATCCTCTTTGTCCAGGATAGTTGGCCCATGTTCGAGTACTGATACATCGACACCGAAGCGATGGAATAGCTGAGCAAACTCTATTCCAATAGATCCACCACCAATGACTGCTAGACGGCGAGGCAGCGCTGGAAGTGCTACCGCCTGAACATTCGTAATAAAACCTGTCTCCTTCAATCCCTTCATCGGCGGTACAATGGTTTCACATCCAGTTGCGATAATAATCTGTTTGGCAAAGATAGACTGTCCTGCTATCAGAACTTCATTTGGGGAAACGAAAGATGCTTCACCGTGTAGAACATCTATTCCTTGACGTTCTAGGTTAGCTTGTGCCTCCTCAAGTGTGCCTCCACGTAGATCCCTGATGACTTGTTGGACTCTTTCCTGTACGTCCTTCCACTCATACGTTGCACTTGGAATGCGCAATCCATAACGATTTGCACGATGAGCCTGGTAGAGCAAATAGGCACTATGTAGAAGAGTTTTCGTTGGATCACAGCCATAGTTGAGGCAAGTACCTCCGAGTAGATTACGTTCTACTAGAGCTACACGTTTACCATTCTTAGCGACTGTGTTTACTGCTGAGCTACCAGCCGCTCCTGCTCCAATGATGATGAGATCGTATTCTTCCTTCGCCAACTTCACTCATCCTTTCATGTAGGTTCTTTGAATATTAACCATGAAGTAAAGCATAGCAAAAATATCTAATAAATTCAATAAATAAAAGCACTTCAACAGAATCTAATCTCTTTTTAATCTTCTATTATGAAACTAATCATTAGAAACATTAATAAGTTTAGAATATGATTAAAAATTCATTGCTGACTTGTAAATATTGAAAAATTTTGTTTAGGATAGAAGTGCCACAAAGGTTAAGCTAATGTGATGTTTCTGGAAATAAGGCTTTTCTGAAATGAGGGTTTCGAGAAGAGATACATGAGCTATCTAGTGAAAAATGACGGAATTTTACTGGGGCAACCAGAAAAATCAGAAGTAAGTAAGACTTACTTCGATACCATCGAGAACGCACTGAACTGGCATCGAAAAATGTTGAATGTGGCACTCGCTCAGACTATGCAGCGGGTTGCGATATTTGCAGATGTTACAGCACGTCTTATTGAGACACTACGTTCCGGGCACAAAGTGCTTGTTGCAGGTAATGGTGGAAGCGCTGCCGAGGCGCAGCACTTTGCTGCTGAGTTGGTTGGCCGCTTTAAGCGCGAACGATCACCCTATGCAGTTCTCTCTCTTACTACTGATACATCGATACTGACGGCCATAGCAAACGATTATGGTTACCAGGATATTTTCGCTCGGCAGGTTTCGCTCGGCAGGTTCTGGCACTCGGTCAACCTGATGACATGCTGATTGTGTTTAGCACGAGTGGGGAATCTGAGAATCTGCTGCACGCTGCGGCAGCTGCACGACGATGCCTGATGACAATTATAGCCATAACAGGTGACCAGCCAAACCGTCTGGAATGTCTGGCAGATGTGACTGTACATGTGCCTACAGTAGATACTGCAATCACTCAAGAACTGCATATGATGATAACTCATATTTTGTGCGACATTGTGGAGTCTGAACTTATGAGTTGTGAGGGAGATACAGGCAAATGAAGCAGAGAGCTGTATTTCTTGACCGCGATGGTACACTAGTTCATCCCAGACACTATCCATCTCGTCCCGAGGATCTACTTCTCTATAACAATATCTGCCCAGGTCTGAGAGATCTCCAACGAGCAGGATTCCGATTGGTAGTCATTACGAACCAGTCAGGTATTGCACGTGGGTATTTTACTGTTGCTGACCTGCAATGGATGCACGAACATCTCTTCAGAGAACTTCAACAGTTAGGTGTGCAACTCGATGCCATCTATCATTGTCCGCATCATCCAGAGGGGGTAATCCCGGAGCTTACAATCCGTTGCAACTGCCGGAAGCCACAGCCAGGAATGTTGTTACAAGCTGCAGCAGACCTCGACCTTGACCTGCAACATTGTTGGTTTGTTGGAGATATTCTCGACGATGTTGAAGCGGGAAATCGCGCTGGTTGCCATACTATTTTGGTCGATCTGGGGACTGAATCAGTTCCTGAACAGCCGATACGCTGTCCAGACTATATCGCTCCTGATACGCAGCATGCATTGAGAATTATATACGCGATCGAATCTGAGTTTAAGGAGTTTGTGCATGACAGTTGATCTTGTTCGTCGCTTTCGTGGGCTTCGTGTATTGGTGATTGGCGATGCCATGCTTGATAGTTACCTTGAGGGAACTGCATCCCGACTATGTAGAGAAGGCCCTGTGCCGGTTGTGCGCAAAACGGGAGAGCATTGTGTTCCAGGTGGTGCAGCTAACACTGCTGCCAATCTCCGTGCGCTTGAGGCCGAAGTATTCTTTCTCAGTATTGTAGGGCGAGATACAGCAGGAACAAGACTTCGATCGGCCTTGCTAGAACAGGGAGTCGATGACCGCTGGATTGTTGAGAATGAGTCCGCAAACACACTACACAAGTTGCGCATTCAGGCAGATGGGCAGTATGTTGTTCGTTTTGATGAAGATGCACATTACCATTCGAAGGAAATCCAGGGGCAACTACTAGCCAAACTCGAGGAGACTTTTATACGCTGTGATCTTGTTGTGGTATCCGATTACGGTTATGGTTCAGTATCAGATGAACTTATAGAGCAGATAAAGTTACTCTGTTCGCTTCATCCATGTCCACTACTGGTTGATGCCAAGAATCTCTATCGCTTCCGAAATGTGGGTGCGACCGTTGTTACACCCAACTATCTGGAGGCAAGACTATTGGTAGAGCATGGTCGTATCGCTGAACCATCGGTCTCCGAAATAGAGTTAGACTTATCTGAGGTTGAGCATGTTGGGCGGCGCCTACTTGCAATGATCGATGCCGAGCACGCAGCAATTACACTGGCCGGAGATGGTGTATTTCTAATGAACCGACAGGGTATAACACAGCATATATCAACTCATCCAATAATAAAAGCCAATGATGTCGGTGCTGGCGATTCGTTTGCGGCAGCTATGGCATTAGCACTTGCAGCTGGTGGAAGCATCGAAGAATCTGCGCAAATTGCTGTTGATGCGGCAAGTATTGCCATTACCAAACGCTGGACAGCAGTGGTGAACTATCAAGAACTACTACAAAAAGTGAGTCTCCGAGATAATGCAAGACTCTCGCCTACCTTTTTTACTGAGGCTTGCTCGCCAGAATCTATCTCCCGACTTACTGAGCAGCTTGGCGAAGAGCGGCTACGAGGCAAGACAATTGTATTCACCAACGGCGTCTTCGATATACTGCATGCTGGACATGTACAGTTCCTGCGCCAAGCAAAAGAACTAGGAGATGTACTTATAGTTGGTGTCAATAGTGATCGCAGTACGCAGCGACTTAAGGGGAAGAGACGCCCCATCAATAGCGAACGCGATCGTTTGGCTTTGGTTGCTGCGCTTGATCCGGTTGATCATGTTGTGCTCTTTGATGAGGATACTCCTATCGAACTGATACGTGCCTTGCACCCCGATATCCATGCAAAAGGTGGCGACTATACTGATGAATTCTTGCCGGAAGCAGAATCAGTGCGTGAGGTCGGTGGTCGTGTCGTGATCCTTCCACTCGCTGGCAGTCTTAGTACAACGAGCGTGATTAAACGGATTATTTCCCTGGCATTTGAGGAAAGGATAGAGATTAAGTAATGATTGACGAACGATGGCATTCAGCACAGCGAATCCTGGCTATTCGGCTTGATAATCTTGGAGATGTGCTGGTGACGACTCCGGCTATCCATGCAATTAAAGCCTCACTACCCACCATCGAACTATCCTTGTTGACAAGCCCTGTAGGAGCACAAGTTGCCAGGCTCAATCCTGATATTGATGAAGTAATCGTGTATGAAGCGCCCTGGATGGACCCGTGGCATAGGCTACCACAAAATAGTAAGAGGGAACAGCAGATGATTGCGATGATAAAGGAGCGGCAATTTGATGGTGCAATCATCTTCACTTCATACCATCAAAGCTCCCTGCCAGCAGCATATCTCTGCTATCTTGCAGATATCCCACTGCGCCTGGCAGCATCGATAGATGGACCGGGTTCCTTATTAACAACACGTCATAAGCATCCAGAACGCATGATGCACGAGGTCGAACGAGGACTCGATCTTGTCAATGCGATTGGTCTCACGACAAGTGCACTTGATCTGGTTTTGAAAGTTCCTATCATGGCTCGGGAAAGCGTTTACGAGTTCCTGTTTGTTCAGAATGTAGATCCCCATCGTCCACTACTGCTGATTCACCCGGGGTGTAGTATGTCTGCGCGTACCTATCCATATGATATGTATAGCCGAGTTCTTGATCTCGTGATCGAACGTTTGGGAGCAACGGTGGTAGTGACAGGAACGAAGGATGAACAAGCCTTGGTAGAGCATGTGCTTGACAAGGTGCATGAGCATAATCGCAGAGCAACAATTGCTTGCGCAGGAACGCTACCATTTCCAGATTTCTGTGCTCTGATCGAAGCTGCTGATCTCATGATTACGAATAATACCGGACCTATGCATATTGCAGCAGCGGTCAAGACTCCAGTTGTTGCGCTATTTGCCCTAACAAATCCACCAGAGCAATGGGGACCCTGGCAAGTGCCTCATAGACAGCTTTATCATGATGTATCCTGCCGGATTTGCTACAACCGAATCTGCCCTTATAACCATGAATGCTTGCGCCTGGTTACACCGGAGATGGTCGCAGATGCCACTACAGAGTTGCTGATTGAGACAGTACCAGGAGTGATCGACATTTCAGGCAAATATCGAGAAGTAAGTGGACGTTTGCCACCTGGGCTAGACGATGCTCACGTCTCCACATTGCTCCATGCTACATCTGCATCTACAAAAACAAACAATCAGGTAAACGGTAAGAAGGTGCTCCGATGAGCAAGTGGTTAACTGCACACAATATTCTGGCGATTCGCCTGGATAATATTGGCGATGTCATTATGCTTGGGCCTGCATTGCGCGCAGTTAAAGAAACCTTGCTTGATGCGCGACTGACACTGCTTGCCAGCCCTGCTGGGTCGACTGCCGCACCATTATTGCCATGGATTGATGATGTGATCATCTACCGTGCACCCTGGCAAGATGTTGGCGGTAATATGCCTTTTGATCCAGGACGCGAACTGCAGTTCATAAAGATGTTGTCAGAACGTAAATTTGATGCTGTGCTCATTTTCACCTCTTTCAGTCAGACACCCCATGTTCCTGGCTACGTCTGTTACCTGGCAGGCATACCCCTACGCGCAGGAGAATCGAAAGAGTTTAGTGGCGGAATCTTAACAACTGAGTTACATAGCGCTCCTGACGAACTCCATCAGGTGGAAAGAAATCTACGCCTCGTTGAGCACCTGGGATTTGTTGTCAGAGATCGGCAACTCAGAATCAATATCTCTGAGGAGGCCAGAGCGGCTGTTCCGACGTTACTCGCTCGTACGGAGCTTAACCTACATGACCCATTTATCATCATCCATCCCGGGGCGAGCGCGCAAGCGCGTCGCTATCCAGTCGACCGCTTTGGGACTCTTGCTCGATTATTGACCAGGAGAGGGTGGCCAGTGCTCATTACGGGAGTTGAGCGAGAGGCCGCATTGATCGAAGAGATACTTGAGCATGCTCCTACAGCTCATAGCATTATAGGGACGACAACGTTAGCTGAGTACTCGGCACTGATTGAACAGGCTGCACTGGTGATCTGTAATGATTCCCTTCCAATGCATCTTGCTGATGCATTGAGAACACCAGAGATAGTCCTATTTTCAGGAACGGATTATGAGGCGCAATGGCAACCTCGGGCCACACGTTCCAGGTTGTTACGTCGTAAGACGGCATGCCATCCTTGCTATCTTTTTGAGTGTCCTATTGGGCTGCCATGTCTAGATATTGCGCCTGAAGAGGTGGTTGAAGAAGTTGAAGCACTTCTGGAGGATACCTGGACTGTCAAAATGGCAGATCACTCGTTTAGAGCGGGAGAATACTGGAGATTCGTATGAGAGAAGTAACATGTCATTCCCGGCGAATCGCTATTTTCCGTGCCCTTCAACTTGGCGATCTTTTACAGGCAATACCGGCTTTGAGAGCGATTAGAACAGGCTTTCCCGAGGCAGAAATTACACTTATTGGGCTGCCCTGGGCGAAATCCTTCATCCAGCGTTTTCACCACTACGTTGATCGGTTTGTTGAGTTTGTTGGCTTCCCGGGTATTGCCGAGATAGAAGTGATACCCGAGCGAATCGCTGGCTTCATTGAGGAACAGCGAGTTTATGGCTACGACCTTGCCATTCAAATGCATGGAAGCGGTAGAACAAGCAATCGCTTCATTCTTGCGCTTGGCGCAAAAATGACAATAGGTTACTACAAGGGCATATGTCCTGAAGAACTGACACTGAGAACGCCTTATCCGGACGATCAGCCCGAGGTATACCGTAATCTAGGCCTTGCGAAATTGCTTGGCTGTCAAGATTGTGATCCCAGATTGGAATTTCCGCTATGTCATCAAGATCGTATCGAAGCTGCCACACTTCTTAGCAGATTGCCTCGTCTAGATCGACCATGGATTGGACTTCATGCTGGTGCTCGGCCACCATCCCGCCGCTGGCCTGCTGAGTACTTTGCTTCGATCGCTGATGAGCTTACACAGAGATTCAATGCGCAGATCATTTTGACTGGAAGTGCTGATGAAAAGGTAGTTGTTCAGGCAGTGGAAACACAAATGAAGACACGGCCATTGAATCTGGCAGGAGAAACCTCTCTTGGAGACCTGGCTGCTCTGATTAGTGAACTGGATCTATTTGTGTGTAATGATACCGGCCCGGCCCACATTGCAAATGCCCTTGGCACTCCAAGTATTACGATCTTCGGCCCAGCAGATTATCGACGCTGGGCGCCACTTGACCAGGTACGTCATCCAATTGTGCGGCGTTCGGTTGAATGTAGTCCTTGCAGCTACTGGGATTGTCCGATCGACCATCGCTGTTTGCGCTGGATTCACCCCGAAATGGTCATGACTGTTGCCGAACGGCTACTGGTAGGAGGGAGAGTTTCATGCGCCGTCTAAACATTCTCACCTGGCATATTCACGGTAGCTATCTGAATACCCTTGCTCGTATTGATCACAATTGGTATCTGCCCATCAAGCCTGGACGCCCTGAAGGGTACGGTGGTCGTGGTCCAACCTTTAACCTGCCTGATTATGTATATGAGGTACCAGCCGAGCTGGTACGTGATCTGAAACTGGATCTCGTTATCTACCAGTCACCAAAAAACTACTTAGAGGATCAGTTTGAGCTTTTGACTGATGAGCAACGCAGTTTACCGAAAATTTACCTGGAACACAACACGCCTAAGCCCAATGCAGTCGATACTCGCCATCCTGTCGATGATCCTAATGTGCTCCTGGTTCATGTGACTCATTACAACAGGCTCATGTGGGACAATGGGCAGACCCCAACAGTGGTGATTGAACATAGCGTTGCGATTGGTCCTTCTATCAGATACAAAGGCAGGCGTGAATCTGGTATTACAGTTGTCAACGGGATGCAAAAGCGACCACGTATCGCAGGCTATGATATCTTACTTCATACACAGCAAAAGATACCTCTTGATTGCGTAGGCATGGAGACCGAAGCGTTCGGCGGTCTTGGCGATATCCCATACCGGGAGCTGCATCGCCTCCTCGCAGATTACCGTTTCCTGTTCAGTCCAATTCGCTATACAAGTTTGCCATTAGCTGTGATCGAGGCAATGACCATTGGAATGCCGATTGTGGCCCTTGCAACGACTGAACTTCCGACTGTCGTTTTGAATGGCGAAACAGGCTATGTTTCCTGTGATATTGACACATTGATCGAACATATGCGCTTCCTGCTCTCTGACTACGAGGAAGCCTCCAGAATGGGTAGAAATGCACGTGCTGTTGCCCAGCAACGTTTCGGACTGGATCGCTTCATCAACGACTGGAACAGGGCATTCGCGCTTGTAACCCGACCTGTACAAACGTATTGAGTCATGCTCAGCAAGGCTTTGAGAGGTATTACATTTATGGATCGACCAACACGGATTGCGTTTCTAAGTGAACATGCCAGTCCCCTCGCCACATTAGGTGGTGCAGATGCAGGTGGGCAAAATATCTATGTAGGCGAGGTCAGTCGGAATCTTGGGCGTTGCGGCTTTGCTATTGATGTGTTTACGCGTCGCGATAATCCTGACGTGCCAGAGATTGTCGAATGGTCAACAGGAGTACGAGTCGTAAATCTGTTAGCAGGACCCGTTCAGCCTCGACCAAAGGATGAACTTTGGCTGTACATGTCAGAGTTTCGCGACTCCTTACTGCGTTTTATGGAGCATGATGAAACGCACTATGACCTGGTACATGGCAACTTCTGGATGTCTGGATGGGTTGCAACTGAGTTACGTCGTCGGCTCGGTATCCCCGTTATACAAATTTTTCACGCCATGGGGAAGACGAAGCGTCGTCATCAGAAAAAGGTTGACACCAGCCCAGGAGATCGAATCAAAACCGAAATAGATATAATCCGCCAGGTTGATAGAATTATTGCTCAGTGCCCTAATGAGCGGTCTGAACTTATCAAAGACTACGGAGCCAATCCGGATAAGATTGTCCTTATTCCTTCGGCAGTTAATACCAGGATATTCAAGCCAGTTGATCGTGATGCGGCCAGGCGGCGTATTGGCCTGGATATAAACGATAAGGTTATAGTCTATGTGGGTCGCATGCTACCCAGAAAAGACATTCGCAACGTTATCCATGCTCTCGCAATACTTCTGAGGAATAGCGAAAAAAGCGAGGGATCGCCTCCCACGTCGCTTAGATTAATGGTTGTTGGGGGAGAAAGTATGGAGCCTAATCCTATAGCCACTCCTGAAATCGGTGAGTTGCAGAAACTGGCGGCAGAGCTGGGTGTCGCAGAACACATCCATTTTATCGGCAAGAGGCAGCCTGAGGAACTGCGTTACTACTATTGCGCAGGCGATATCGCTGTGACGACTCCGTGGTACGAACCATTTGGATTGACTCCTCTCGAAGCAATGGCATGTGGTAGGCCTGTTATCGGATCGGCTGTTGGTGGTATCACATACACGATCAAAGATGGCGAAACAGGATTCCTTGTACCTCCTCGTGATCCTGAGACATTAGCTGTCCGCTTACAGCAACTGCTCAGTCAACCGGAATTAAGTACGCAAATGGGTCTGGCTGCACGAAAACGAGTTGAGCGAGAATTTACCTGGTCAATTACGGTAATGCGTACTGGCGCTCTGTATGAAACGCTCCTTGCTGAGCGGATGCATGAGACTTTGCCAATAGAGACAAGTTCAATAGTATCTTTTCCCAAAGTATCAGATAACAATTCCTAGAAGGTGTAGATTTTGGCACTCGTTGATGTGCTTATTCCAACTTGCTATCGCAAGACAGGTCTGGCAATTGTTCTAACAAGCCTGCTAAACCAAACCTTTACTGACTTTGATGTATTCATCTCGGATCAGACCGGTGATGGTGATACCTACCTCGAGAGTATTGAGATTCAGACGCTTGTCCAAGCGCTTAAATGGCACGGTCATCAGATAATGCTTCATCGCCACCTGCCACAACGTGGAATGGCAGAGCAGCGTAATTTTCTTGTAGAGAAGAGCCGAGCGCCTTATGTTCACTTTCTCGACGATGATGTCCTGCTTGATCCACCAGTGATGGAACGTATGCTCCGTGTGCTTCAAGCTGAAAGATGCGGTTTTGTTGGTTGTGCTGCCACAGGCCTTGGTTACCTCAAAGAGGTACGATCGCACCAACAACATATTGAACTCTGGACAGGACCTGTTCAGCCTGAACCATTCGAGCCGGATTCAATTCCATGGGATCGGCACATGGTCAACAATGCGGCCAATCCACTTCACCTGGAGCAGCGATTTGTGAAGGGTGGTGGATTAGTGCGCTACAAGGTTGCATGGGTCGGTGGTGCAAATATTCTTTATGACCGTGCTAAGTTACTTGATGTTGGGGGATTTTCCTGGTGGCATCGATTACCACCTGTACATGCCGGAGAAGAAGTTGTTGTACAGTTCTTGCTTATAAGAAAGTATGGCGGATGCGGTATCTTGCCAAGCGGTACCTATCATCTTGGTTTGCCAACTAATGTTGATGACAGAAGATGTAATGCAGTCAAACTTTTCGGCGAACTCATACAGGAATTTAATGTGTACCCTGTCAAACCCATCGAACCAAGACCAGAGCAGATCTCTGTCCCTGGTAGATAAACATGCAAGGAGTACTGGATGAATATTGATAGATTGAAAGGAAAGGTTGTCCTCGTTACAGGAGCAGGAAGTGGTCTCGGAGAGGCTACTGCACATGCATTCGCTTCCGCTGGCTGTTCTGTGGTGTGTATTGACATTAATGGAACAGAAGCTCAACGGGTGTGTAAGAATTTAATCTCACAAGATGTTATGAGTGTTGCGGTGCAGTGTGATGTTGGTGACGCTACAGCTGTTGTCCATACTGTACAGATGGTTCATAAACAGTTCAAACAACTGGATATTATAGTGAACTGTGCTGCAATCGACTATACGCTCTCATTGGACGAGATGACTGTAGAGCAATGGGATCGGGTAATGAATGTCAATCTAAAAGGGCCATTCTTGTTTGCTAAGGCAGCATTGCCGATAATGCGACAGCAACATTCTGGTCATATTATCAACATTGCTTCAACTGCTGCGACCCGCGCATGGGCTAACGCTTCGGCCTATCACGCTTCAAAATGGGGTCTCATGGGTTTCAGCCGTGGTCTTGGAGTCGAAGGACGATGCGACGGCATTCGCGTAACGACAATCATCCCTGGAGGGATGCGCACCCACTTCTTTGATAGATTCGTCGAGCAGGGCATTCCAATGCCTGAAGAAAGAAATCTACAAGAACCAGCGAATGTAGCAGATGTGATCGTGTTTGCAGCCCAGGTCCCTCCCGAATCGGCGCTCCAGGAAGTAATTATTACACCGCTGACGGAGACGAGTTGGCCATAACATTGAGATTTATGATGAACCTCACATCCGTCAACAAGTGAGAGGAGAATAATGATGTATGACGAAATTGAACATTACTGGCATGAACTTGCTTCTACAATACAAGCAATGCCATTTGACATGCTTACTAAAGCGGCTGAGTTACTTCTAGACTGTTATCGACGCGGCAGCACTGTCTTCATGCTTGGGAATGGTGGAAGTGCTGCAACAGCTTCTCACTTTGCTTGTGATCTTGCGAAAGGTACACAAGTAATAGGACTGCCTGCTTTCCGTGTGATCTCGTTGAGCGACAATGTGCCGCTGATGTCTGCCTGGGCAAACGATACAAACTATGAACGTATCTTCGCTGAGCAGCTAGCAACCCTGATACGTCCTGATGATATTGTAATCGCGATTAGCGCAAGTGGTAATTCCCCCAATATCCTTGCAGCGGCCAGGATGGCACAACAATCAGGCGCAATAACCCTCGCATTGACCGGCCAGGATGGTGGTAAACTCTCCCGTTTGGCTGATTTCACAATCTATGTCCCCTCCCAATCAATCGAGCAAGTTGAGGACGCTCATCTTGTCATCGCGCATAGTCTCTGTGTTGTTCTCCGTGAGCAGCTACGTACTGAGGCAGTGCTACGTGAAGTGGACTGCTCCGTTCTTAAAAAGAGCATCGACCAACGCGTAATGGCTGATCTCCCATAGCCATCGCTTCTAAACAGCTTGATTGCATGTAGTGACTGCGACAAAATGAACGACTAAAGAGAGCCTTTTTGCTACTGTATCCTGTTAAGCTGATAACCACGTGTAATAAAAAGATAAGCAATATACTAAACAAGGAGATTAATATTGATGGTTATTACGCTGGGAGATTTGATCATCTGGTTAATTATTGCAGCCCTGGTTGGCTTTATTGGTGAACTGTTAGCAAGGCGGCGTACACCTTTTGGTATATTAGGAGCGATCATTGTAGGGTTTATAGCTATCTTCCTGGTTGTCGGTGTACTACACTGGCATATTATTGGTGAACCCTACTTGAACGGTGTGCCATTAATCACCTCTATCCTTGCTGCTGCGGTATTGGTAGCTATATGGAGCGCCTTTGCATATCGTCATGCATACGGTTATTATTCGCGCTACTATTATCGGCGAGGTGGATATGTACGCCGACCTCGTCGATATCGCTGGTTTTAAAACATAGGTATTAAGGAGGAGATTTAAATGTTACATTTCCTGGCTCAACAGAGTATTCTGGCAGATGGCATTTCTATTCGCATTGGGGATAATGTCTGGTCTTTCAGCCTGAACTTTATCATTTACCTGATCATAGCAGCGATTGTAGGTTTCGTTGCAGAATCTATTGTAGGGTGGCGACTCCCGTTTGGTTTCATTGGAGCGATCATCGCAGCCCTAATAGGGATCTGGCTGATGACTCAGGTCATTATCCTCACCGGAATCGGGGATATCAATGTTTATGGTGTTCCCATCATAAGAGCACTGATCGGCGCGATAATTTTTGTAGCACTTTGGCATCTATTAACCTATCGAACATGGTATCGCCGTCGTCGTTACTATTACCGCCGGTACTAAGTTACCAGCAGGGGTTCCAAGGGGCCTGCCAAGGCCCCTTGGAACCCCTGCTGAATCAACCTTTCATAATGTAGCCTACTCCACGTATGGTTTGGATATAGCGAGGGGAGCTGGGTGAATCTTCAATCTTCTCCCGTAAATATCGTACATAAACTTCAATGATGTTGGTTTCACCAAGAAAATCATATCCCCAGACCTGGTTGAGAATCGTTTGACGATCCAATGCCTGTCCCACATGACTCATAAATAAGTGAAGTAGATTATACTCCGTCACTGTTAAATCGATCTGTTGACCCGCACGTGTAACTTCGTGGGTAGCCATATTGAGTTCTATATCGCCAACCGTGAGTACCTGTGGATTTTCTGCCGTAGCGCCGTGATTTAGACGACGGAGGATGGCTCGAATACGAGCAACCAATTCTTCGAAACTGAAAGGTTTTGTTAGATAATCATCTGCACCTGTATTCAAACCCTCAACTCGACTGTCGACTTCGTCCTTTGCCGTGAGCAATAAAATAGGAATATCTAATGTTGTAGGGTTCGAGCGAAGAAGGCGGCAGACTTCCAACCCGTCCATATCAGGTAGCATCCAGTCAAGAATAATAAAAACAGGATTTGTCCGTTGCGCAGCAGCTATCCCCTCCTCACCATCACTCGCGGCTACTACTTCAAAACCTTCGTATTTGAGACCTAACTTGATGAGATCAACGATACTCTCTTCATCGTCGATAACCAGCACAGGCGCTGGAGTCCGATTTGTTTGCTGCATTTGAGAATTCTGATCCATCTTGTGCCTCCTACTCTATATTATTAGCGGTACTACATTATAGCATGAGTAGTCCAAAGAAGTTGCAAGTATTTTCCAGAATGGTATTCAGGCCCCTTATCCTTAAAATTAGCCTAGAAACGGGTCACCTTCTCTAATATTCGGCTCCTATTTTTAATATAATTTAGAATTATCTTAGAGATATAATTTACGCGCTAAAATACTGTAGAAACACTTGAATATTCTATTGAATCCCGTTAAGCTTGTATTAGGAATGGACACAGAAGAGCTTCATTCACAAGATAAGGATGATAAACAATGCAAATACAAGAATCTAATACCTTACCATCGACAGAGACAACAGATGGCATATTAGCGAACAATTGCCTCCTTGGAGATGAGCTTGCATTTGAAGGCTTGTACAAACGTTATCGTCCAGCGCTGTTCAAATTTATCTTCAATATTTTACGTGATTATGATCTAAGTTGTGATATTTTGCAGCAGGTATTTCTCCAGTTGTACATTTCACTTCCTACACTAAAAACGAACAAGCCGTTTAAAAGTTGGTTATTCCAGGTTGCCCGCAATCGCTGTCTTGATGAACTTAGACGTAAGCGAGTTGTGCGCTTCTCTGAATTGGATACATATAACGAAGAAGACGAGGTTGAAATGTTCACGTTTGTGCAAGATCCTTGTCCTCTACCTGAAGAGATTGCAGAGCGTCATGATGTACAAGATCGCTTACTAAGCGCGATCAAAAGTTTACCCCCAAGATTTCGCTCAGTTGTTTTCTTACGCTATGCCAAGCAATTGACTTTTCCTGAGATTGGAAGGACGCTTGGTATGCCTGAGGCGACGGCGAAAACGTATTTTTCGCGCGCGAAACCTTTACTGCGGGCATCTTTAGCATCATAAGGAGAGAGTAACTACTCAGCAGGGGGTTCCAAGAGCCTTTGCTGTTTCTTTGGAACCCCCTGCTGAGTAGTTACTCTGAGGGAGTCAATTATGCAACACCAAGCATCTGCTATACATGCGGCTATTGATATTGGGAGCAATACTATTGAGGTTCTTATAGCACGTTGTTCCCACGATAACGTGGAGATTATTGAGCATCAGACAACTATGGCGCGTCTTGGAGAGAGCGTGGATGGTAAGAGGGAGATTTCGCGTGATAAATTCAAAATGGCTCTTGATGTGGTGCGTAAGTACCAGAGCCTTGCTAAAAACCGTGGAGCCGAAGAGATTCTCGCACTTGCAACGGAAGCATTACGTGAGGCCCGAAATAGTCAGGATTTTATAGAAGCTGTCAAACGCCAAACAGGCATAGAGGTGCAGCTTATAAGCGGTGACGCTGAGGCTGTACTGGATTTTTTTGGGGCAACCTATAGCCACAGTACACCTTCCAATGTGGAAGTACTCGATGTAGGGGGTGGAAGTACTGAAATTGTATTCGCTAAAAATAGGTCTATCACCTGGTTAACATCAATTCCTATCGGCTCCGGTGCTATACACGATCGTTATCTTCCTTCGGACCCTCCCACACACGAAGAGATGGAGGCTGCTCGCTCCTATCTTGCAAGCCAATTACAAATGATACATACTTCGCAGCCGCCATCCACATTGATCGTCACGGGTTCGAGCGCATCCTCATTACTTAAACTTGCCAAAACTGCATTTAAACTCGACGAGCAGGAAGAGCGACTGACATTTGAAGATCTTGCTCTCTGCGAAGGACTGCTATGCGCTCTTCCATCGAAAGAGATAGCGAAACGATATGAGCAGGACCTGGAACGAGCTCGCATTTTGCCTGCCGGAGGCTTGATTATTCAGGCAGTCATGCAGTACTTGCATCTCGACGAAATACATGTTAGTTCGCATGGCGTGCGGGAAGGAGCGCTCCTTGCCTACACACGCTATGGGCAACACTGGTTGGAGGAGGTCAATAGCATCGCATCAAAACGGGGAGCATCTGAGGCGGATCGGAATAATCAAAATATGCAAGAAGTGCAACAGCAGCCATTTGCTGAGTTTGGACGAGAGATCTTGCCAAAGTATGCGAAAAAATTCTTGAAATGGCCCGATGATGTCCGTAAGCAGGAAGATATAGAGGCTGTGCATAAGATGCGTGTAGCTTCTCGTCGCTTGCGCGCTACGTTAGATGCATTCGAGCTGTGTGCCGATCCTAAATCATTTAAGAAGATCAATACTCGTGTGAGAAAGCTGGCGGATGCTCTAGGGACTGTACGTGATACAGATGTGATGATTTCGGGCTTGAGTAGCTATATGCAAGAAATGGCAAGTGAAGAACAGGCAGGAGTGCAATGGCTAATCGATCGACTTAATAACTACCACCAAGAAGAAGAGCAAGCACTGGATACAGAACTTCAGAAACTGGATGAAGATGCTATCCAACAGCAAGTAAATAACTGTATTCCGAAAGGAGCAGCACATAATGGCAAAAGCTAAATCACTGACCGGGCTGGATCCGAACGCTCCTACAGGACAGAATGCGTGCTATATCGCTCGTATACGTTTGGATGAAATGTATAGCTGGGCAGCAGATGTTGATAATCCTTACGAAGTACTCGGATTGCATAATTTGCGAATTGCTGCCAAACGGTTACGTTACACACTAGAAATCTTTGAAGATGTCCTACCATCTCCTTGCCATGTTATAGTGAATGAACTGGCGCAGATACAGGATGAGCTTGGCGCACTACATGATAGTGATGTAATGATTGCCTTGCTTCGTTTATGCATGGGAGGTGAAGATGCTGGAATGGCCTACGAACTGGCACTGGTAAAGGCTGGAAATCAGAAAGGCGTAGGCAAGTTACTCCTAAAACCCTCTCTAGTAGCCAAGGTGCTTGATCCAGATGTTGCTCCCACTGCTGAGCAGCGTTATGGACTTGAGCAATTATTGCGTAGGCAGTTGCAGTTACGTGAAGAGCATTACCAGGCGTTTCGCCAGCATTGGTACCAGTTGCAGGCTCGTGACTTCCGCCGTGAGATTCTGGATATGTTGGAGTGAGTAGCCTATCTTGGTTCTTCTTCCTCAAGCAACTGATTGAGTGTTTTCACTGATTCATGTGGATCAACAGTTTTCTTCAGTGCCTCGACCTCTGGATCAGTACTTTCCGCGTTATCAGGATGGACACATCGCAGTTCATCAACCATCGTAATCAGTTTGCTCATCTTCTGATCCAGGATCAGACTGACCTGTAGATCGAGTTGCGTGCGTCGTTCTGTCATCACGTCTTCCCGGTTTTGTGTAATCAGGATCATCGTTGCCTGTAGTAGTGCGCCAAGTGAAAGCACTCCTTGTAGCCATATGAAAGGTGGCGGGTCGAAGCTCGGCAAACCCAATTTTATCAGCAGCATATTGACTATAATCCACAGTGACACAAAAACGAGGATAATGAATAGGAATCTGGGTCGACCCAGGAAATCGGTCATGTCCTCTATCGTACGTTGTTGTGTGCTTACCTTATTTTCTGCGTGTTTGTACAGTTCTGCTACTGTCTGTATGTTCTCGTCAATCGGATCAGCCTCTTTGCCGTCCTTTTGTGTTTGTTGCTTAAAAGATATCTCGCTCATCAGGCTATTAACCTGTGGATTGTGTCAAGAAGCTTTGGCATGTCAAATGGTTTCCTTATATACATCAAGTGGCGTTGATTGATCTCTCGTAGAGGTGCGTTTGCACTGAGCATAATAGCAGGAACTTCTTCTAACCCTTCTGTATTATGCAGCCGATCGTAGAGTTCTATACCTTGTATGAAAGGCAGCCAGTAATCAAGAATCAACAATTGTGGTTTGATATTCTTGACGAGTTCAAGTGCTACTAATGCATCCGGTACCGAGCATATGTAATAGGGAGTCTCTTGTTTAATCATCTGAATGAGCAACTCAGAAATGATAGAATCATCCTCGACGAGTAGGATAGTTTTCATTGGGTTTTTTAGATTTTCTAAGTATTGATCGTTCTCATTAGACATTGCGCACTCCGTTACATTAGGTAGATTACAGTTCAGCAATCTATTTCGATATGTCATTCTTATTTTTCTCACGTCCTGGATAAAAGCAAAGTTTCAGATGAGATTAGTAGCCATTTTACTCCTTAAGCATATTGTCAATCGCTTCAAGAAGCTTGAACATGTCAAACGGCTTCCTTATATACATAATTTGTCGTTGATTGATCTCACGTAGCGGTGCGTGAACGCTAAGCATAATGGTAGGGATCTGCTCTAAACCTTGAGTGTTGTGCAGCCGATCATACAGTTCAATACCGTGTGTGGTAGGCAGCCAGTAATCCAAAATCAAGAGCTCAGGTTTGATATTTTTAACAAGGTCTAGCGCTTGAGGCCCATCAGGAACCGCGAAGACTTGATAATGGGTCTCTTGCGAAATCATTTGAACAAGTAATTCAGCTATAGTAGTATCATCCTCGACAAGAAGGATGGTTTTAGTAGAGGTTTGTATGTTCTCAAAGAGTTGATCGCGCTCATCAGTCATTACGTACCAGGGCACATCTAGGCGAAAATTTGTGAAACGATATGTGTCAAAGACGACTCTGTCTACTCATCTCACGTACTGATAAGAAGCATAGTTTCATGAAACGGCCCAAGAGTAAGCTCCATGGAATACATAAAGAGGACGGTCTTGATTTATAGAGCCAGATATGGTTATATGCGAGGAGGTATCAATCTTGGCGAGCCATTGAGGGTTGGTGTAGTTGCGGTAGATAGCAAAATTAGAGTCGAACACGCCGTAGTGTTAGAGGAAACGATGGATAAACTCGAAAATCAACACAAGCCCGAAGAAGTACCCGATTTCGCATCTAAGCCGTATAAACAGTTTCCAGAAAAAGGCGCTCAAAGAAACGGTCAAAAGGATGGGGATACCCAGCTGCAGTCTGAACAGCGATGGAAACGCCTGGCTCATGGGTTAAGAGCCTCTACGTTCACGCCTGAATGGCTTCCTGCTCCCTGGAATCATCCTATATCAAGTTATATTTTTGCGATTCTCATTCCTTTGATGTCGATCATCCTGGCGTTACTATTGAAGCATATATTTCTCACGTTTGTCTTTCCAGGTGTGCTCATTATCATGTCAATATTGGTTGTGGCATTCCTCTGGGGCACTGGTCCAGGGTTACTTGCAACTCTATGGGGAACGATCCTATTTAATATTAGCGTCATATCACCCCAGTATTCCTTGAGCTTAAGTTCATTTCAGGATGCTTTCGAAACGTGCTTTCTTCTGGTTATAGGCATAATCATTAGCCTGGTGGTGAGTCGGATTGAGCACGCACGTTCTGAGGCTGTAGCTGCCCAGAGTGAAATTGAGAAACTAGTTACACAATTAGAGGCAGAGAAGGAGGCTCTACTTCAGGCGCAGCAACTGGCTATAAAGCGAGCTAGTGAAATCGAAGCCATCTTTGAAGCAATGGCAGATGGTGTCTATGTCTATGATTCGCAGGGTCACCTGACGCGTACAAATTCCGCAGCTCAGAACTTCAGCCCGTTATTTAGGCAATCGGAGTACCTGGCACGTCCGTTTCCCGAACGCATCTCATCTCTTCAAGCGCGTGACGGGAATAGGCAGCCGCTTGAATATTCGAACCTACCGCTTACACGGGTCTTACGAGGTGAAATGATGACAGGCTCGGACACAGCGGATACTATCTTGCTACACGAGAACGGAACTGACATTTTACTGAATATAAGTGGAGTGCCCGTGCGGGACGAAGAGGGTCGGATTCAGGGAGCGGTCATCGTGTCGCGTGACATAACTGGGCGACGAAAATTGGAACTGCGTACACGCGAAGCTCTTGATGCATTGGTGGCAATGACACAGGTAATTGGGCAAGGTTTTGAAAATACAGATGGCAACGAAGACGAAACCCGCGAGCAGACGAAACTTACTACACGAGAGATCGCGAGACGCATGGCGGAGTTGACACGCCGTTTTCTAGGCTGCCAACGTTTGTCTATCTCGATCATTGAACCTGATACCGAGATGATACGTCCACTCGCGGTAGTTGGTCTTTCTCAAGAACAGGAGCAACAATGGTGGAAAGAGCAACAGGAAAGTCGGCTTGTAGATAGTCCCGATCAATCCATTATTCAACGTCTACAGGCAAATGAGGTTGTGTTGTTTGATATGACACAGCCACCCTGGAATTCCTACCCTAACCCCTACGCAATTCGTATTATGCTGATTGCCCCTATGAGTACCAGGGATCGCCTCGTCGGTCTCTTGAGCCTGGACTATGGTGGCGCAGAGCATCTATACACTTCTGAAGAGCTTGAACTTGCCGGAGCAGCTGCGAACCTGACCGCTACTATATTTGAGCGTGATCAATTGCTTCGCCAGCAAACAGAGTTGCTCGCTAGCAATCAACAGATGGCCGAGCTCATCGCGTTGGCCCACGATGCTATTATCATACGTACCCAGGCAAACGCCATCACCTTCTGGAACCAGGGTGCAGAGCGCCTCTATGGTTGGACAGAGCAAGAGACTTTAGGGCAAGTATCCCATGAATTACTCCAGACACACTTTCCCCATTCACTTGAGGTAACCAATAATCTACTTGCACTGCATAGGCAATGGGAAGGACAGCTCACTCATTCACGTCGAGACGGAACGCAGGTGATTGTTGAAAGCCGACAGGTGCTCTTGCAAGATGAATCAGGCCAGCCTACCGCGATTCTAGAAATAAACCGTGACATTACCGAACGCGAACGAATGCAGCGCGAAAGAGAAGAAGCACATTCAAATGAGCTGGCTTTGCGCGAATCTAATCGACGCATGGATGAGTTTCTTGGCATTGTCAGCCATGAACTAAGAACCCCATTGACCACAATCAAAGGGAATATCCAGTTGGCCAGGCTCCGTCTTCGAACTAGCTTACGGGAAGTGCCAGCGAACAAAGATGTCTTAAGGAGTATGTTGGAAGAGGTACAGATGATGCTCGAACGCGCGGAACGGCAGACGAATGTCCAGAACCGCATGGTTAGCGACTTACTGGATATCTCACGCTTGCAGGCAGATAAACTAGAGTTGCGTCTGGTACCCTGCGATCTTGCTACCATTGTCCATGAAATGGTCGAAGATCAGCGCAGTACCACTCTTAAACGTGCTATTTATTTGGAGATGCCTGAAGGAGAAACCGCACCAGTCAATGCTGATCCTGAGCGCGTTGGCCAGGTTCTCAACAACTTCTTGTCCAACGCGTTGAAGTACTCACAAGAAGGTCGTCCTGTGGTTGTTCAATTGAAGAAGGAGGAAAACATGGTGCGTGTCTTAGTACAGGATGAAGGACCGGGGCTTACTCCTTCCGAGCAAGAGCAGGTCTGGGAACGCTTTTACCAGGTGGAGGGGATACAGAGACAGCGAGGTTCCAGCGTGGGTTTGGGTTTAGGGCTGTATATCTGCCGGGCAATCATTGAGCAACATCAGGGCCAGATTGGTGTTGAGAGTACAAAAGGAGAAGGATCGACGTTCTGGTTTACACTTCCACTAACTGATCCCGATGACTAATAAGCTATAGTATCAAGGAATGGCTTCCTTTTTTGTTTAGCCAAGCTGTTTTCTGAAATCTGATAAAATTCATCACTCCAGCCAATGCTGCAATACCCAATGCTACCATGACTGGCATGTAAACAAGCCTGTAATACATAGTCCAATCAATGGAGGGGTTGCCTGGTCCTGGATTAAAAAAGTAGCTAAGTAAAGCAGTCGTAGTAAAGTACCACACAGCAATAATTGCCAAACCTCTACCTACAAACCCCGTGTGTGACCATAATGAGCCTACTAACATTGGCACCCAGAGTAGCAAGATGGTCGTATACCAGGGAAATACATGCGATGAGATCGAGAGAATTACGCCAAATAGTAGGAGTGCGCCTGCCTCAATCCTTATGCGATTGCGCCAACGGAACGCGTAGACGATCACCGAAGTAGTGCCAATCATGAATACATCAACGAGATGTTCAAGCGTGATTGTCTTTGTGAGTGGTAGGTGTAAACGATCGCCCAACCAATGCACGATTTGCTGAGTGACCCCAGCATTCTGGCCCTGCTCGCTGGCATAGGCAGCAAAAAACCCGAATGCTTGTCCATGTCCCAAAATAAGATAAGGCACATAACCAATGATGATAGTTGCAAAACAACTCCCAAGCAAGGGAACGTAATGGTATCTGATGCGTTGCATGACTGGGACATCCTTGTCATCCTCGACAGGTAGAATAACAACCAGTAACAGAATTGGATAAATTTTGGTCAGAGTTGCCAGTCCGATTAGAAAACCAGTCAACATATACCCACGCACACTGTGATTGGAAGCAGCAAGAATAGCGAGAATGGTAAACGTCAGAGTGATAACATCCACATGCCCCTGTATAGCAAATTCAATTATGGGCAATGGGCACCAGGCGTAGAGTATGACGCGGCGTTGATCGAGTCCTTTCCTCCCGAGCAAAACAATCAGCGCGACGCAGGTCACCATGTCAAAAGTAACAAAGAGTCCTTTTAGGAAATAGAGGTTGGCTGGAGCAAGTAGATAGCTCAGGAGGTAAACTGCCTGTGCTCCAGGTGGATAAATGGTGGGGACGTCACGAAAGCGACTGTTTGTATACAGGATTGTGTTTTGCAGTGCCGCCAGGACTTTAGATCCGGGAGCATATACGTAAGGACTGAAGCCGTTCAAGGTTACCCGTGCATCCCAAAGATACCTCCAGGAATCATGCGACAGGCCTGGTGGAAGTGGGAGAAGCATTACGCGTAGTATGAATGCCCCAAGCACAATAATTCCTAACTCGATCCAGCGCCATTTCCCCGCGAGCGGTTTCGTTGTCAGTACGAAGGCGCAGGCCGCGAAATACGGGAGAAAACTAATCATCCAGACATGCAAAAATGGAGCGATACGATCATCACTCTGAGGCACTGCGTTAAAGAGCAGAATATAAGCGATAACCGAGAATGAGAAAAGTGAGCAAAGCGTAACAATACGCCACCAGGGACGCTTAACAGTCCCTGGCTTATCAGCTATCTGTATTACTTCGGGTACTTGCAATTTAGACATTGATCTTCTTAATAGCTCCAGTTGATGCCACATTGCGAACAATGCCTGGCAGGATGGTCACTCTTGAAATCGCGGCGAAATGCTTCATATCGATCACCGCGCCAGATAGCCTCTATTGGTTCATGGAAGACATTCCCCAACACACGCTCTTCTTGATACTCCCTGGCACTCTTGTGTCCAAAAGGAGCAAAACAACACGAGAGTAGATTTCCGCTCGAAGTGATGTAGGTTAGGGTGTACGGACGCTGACAACCAGACCAGGGTCGATCACCAAAATCTCGTATCAAGCTCTCCATTGGGGTAGCGGAGCCTGCCGCACTGAAGGCAATACCCAGTCGCTTGCACGACTCCTCACATCGGCGCACGAGTTCAAGTTCCTCGCGGGTGGAACGACGAAATAGCGCCTGTTTCGAGTGTGCAAACCCTTGCTCGAAGTAAACAAAACGCTGCAAATGGATCTCACGAATTCCATGCTCATACGCTAAATCAATGAGACCTGGTAACTCGTGTAGATTTTCCTTCATAGCTGTGAACCAGAGCGATATAGCTGGTTTGGGCGCGATCAATCTGGCCCCTACCTGCTGTTCTTGCTGCATAGCAAGAAAGGCGCGGACGTTGCGCCAAATCTTATCAAATGCGTCCACGCCTCGCACCTGGGTATAGGTATCACGTGTTGCGCCATCCATCGAGAGGCGGTATTCGTCAAGTCCTGCATCGATCAGTTCCTGGCCTCGCTTCGCATTGAGTAAAATGCCATTAGAATTGAAGAGCACATAGGTTCCACACGCTTTGAGATAACGAATCATGCGCGGCAGCTCTTTGTTGAGCAATGGTTCACCCAAACCGTGCAACACAACACGTTCCAATATTGGAAACTGATCCACAATAAAACGGAAATTATCGAAGCTCAGGTCACGGTCGTCCTCACGTGAGAGTAGCGTGCGTGGGCACTGCTGACATAGTTCGTTACATCTGCTGGTCGGTTCAATATAAATTGAGCGCGGCAGCGTGGTTATTGTTGTAATAGTCATATCACACCTCCTGATTTTTGCGTAGGCAAAAATAGACGCGGTAGCGTCGTTGGAGGTGTGGCGTAGAAAGCTGATTTATCAGGCTCGTACAATCTCATACTAGCTCCTTTATAGTTGCCAGGTAAGTGGCGGTCTCTGGAGCTAGTGAACTATCTGCCTCCAGCAATTGTGCCAGATGCAACAGGTCAGGCAATTCATCAATATCAAACAAATTCTCCAGGATATGAATCTTCAAGCCCAGACTTTTTGCTAGCTCGATTGTCTTCTGTGCTACTATACTGGTACTCATGGGAATGTCACGGAACACATCATATGGTCTTCGCATTGCGATCAAGTAATATCCGCCATCATCTGCTGGTCCAAGTACAACGTCTGCCTTATTTAGCGCTTTCTGAGCCTGCGCAACGATTTTTGGACTGATTTGAGGCGAATCTGAACTTATAATAATAGTGCTTTGATACCCTCGATCATGCGTCCATCGAAAAACGTGGTGCAAACGAGCACCTAAGTCTATCCCCTGTTGCGGGAAGGCATGCATATGTTCAATAAGAGAGGGAGCAAGAGTTGCTATAAAGGACAGGTAGTCAACTTCGGCAGGGGTATATGCCCAATGTAGGTCGCATGCTTGTCCGGCGAACTTATGAGCCAGATCAGTGAGAAATGCCCGGTAAAGGCGAACAGCCTCTTCATCACCAATCGTTCGCGCTAAACGTGTTTTTGTTGTGCCAACCTGTGGATAACGAGCCATAACGACGAGGGCTGTATCAGGCATGTGTCCTCCGTGCTCCTGTATAGCGTAATGTTGTGCTCAACATATAATAAGCAGCCTTGATACTTCCTCTCATTGTGCCAGCTACTTTTGAGCGGCCATGGCTGCGATGGCGATAATGAATGGGTAACTCAAGAATACGGTAATGTGCTTGAGCCGCTTTCACCAACATTTCGACGGGCCAACCATACGTCATTTCACGCATATCAATCGTTTCCAATAGTGAGCAACGTACAACGCGAAATGATCCGATGTCATGGAGACGCACACCGTACAACAAACGGATCATTCGGCTTACAAGCCAGTTGCCCAAGCGTGCCTGCGCAGGTACTGCTCCCCGTTCAGCCAGTTCACTCACCCTCGAACCGATGACAAAGTCCGCTTTCCCCTCACCGATTGGCCTTAACATCATGGGAAGGTCGGTTGGATCATCACTTCCATCTCCGTCCATAAATATCACTATCTCAGCGCCAAGGCTACAAGCCGTTTTGAAACCCTTCAAACATGCTCTTCCATAGCCTCGCATTGGTTCGGTGGTGACTATCGCTCCAGATTTTTGAGCTACAGTTGCTGTAGCATCTGTACTGCCATTGTCGACCACGATCACCCATTGCGCAAAGTCTTGGGGAAGTTCTGCAAGCAGTTGATAGATTGCTGCTGCTTCATTCAGAGCTGGGATGACGAGAGCAACCTTTTCGGCTACCATAAAGCACAATACTCCTCTACAAAAATACAATCAGTGACTCATTGTCCTCATTTTGGATGTGCCGTACTTTTATCATGATAAAGCCATGAAACTGTTTCCAAGAATAGGACTGGTTTAATGAACAGAGCCTTTCCAGGCAGTTGCTGTTTGGGTGAGGATGCGTAAGGCTGTGAAGCTGCCTTGAGCCTGTCCTTTTTCAAAATCTCCTTCGGTCTGCCCCATTTGGTTAGTGACGTGCGCAAAACAAATGATTTTGTACTGTTTCACCTCTGCTAGCGCATAGAGAGCTGCTGCCTCCATTTCCACAGTAAGAATGCCTTTCTTCCGGCACGCCGTTATCATCTCCTCTGTTTCTCTAAAGGGTGCATCGGTTGTCCAACTTGTTCCAATATAAAGCGGAACATTTGTGTTGTCCCAGGCGGAATAAATAGTCTTTCTGAGTTGCGGTTGCAAGTTACTATAGGGCGATGGTGGCAGGTAATGGTAGCTAGTTCCCTCATCACGTAACGCCTTTTCGATCAGCACAACATAGGGTGGATGATCCAGGGAGATTATCTGTCCTGCTGAAGTAATACTGATCAGCAACTCGCACCCGGAGGCGAAGAGTTCTTCGGCTACCAGTACCGCAAAGGAGGCGCCGACGACGCGACCAATCACACCAAACTCAATGCCTTCATACAGAAAGGTGTCGAGCACTGTGTGGTAACATGCCCAGATCGGATGACGCCTTGCATTATTTGTAGCATGAAGGTAATCGACAAGATCACCGTCAGGATCAAGTACGCAAATGGCTGGTACAGTGCCAATTGTAAGTCCTTTCTGCCTTCGCGCCTCACGTAACAAGTTCTCTGGAGTAAAAACAGATGGTATTCCGTAGTATTTGTGCTCGAGTATTGGAGCATGCCCGAAGAAAACCTGTTGCTCCTCAACATCGTGCCATCCCACCGTTTCCTCTTTCGTCATTGGAAGTTCTCTCATGAATGTATAGAATAACCTTTCCTCTATATAAATAGCGGGTCAACCGACCGATGGTGATCCTCGGTGAAGAAACATCTTGCTGGACAAGAGTGCTTACACTTCTACCGTTGCTGGATGCCCCTGTAATTGATAATAGATTGCCCCCAACACCAACCCGAAGAGCAGATCGATGGGAAAAGTAGCGAGGAACATTCCAAACTGAAGGCTGAGAGGCGAAGAAGCATGGTTCATGATGTTCGTCAGTAAAAGCGAGAAAACTAGCCACCAGACGAGGCCCAGTACCAGACCAGAGAGAAGCGCGCGACTGATTGTAATGACCCTCTCCCTTTGGACAATACCAAAGATGATACCAGCTATCCCTCCTAACACGATAAGTAAGAAAAAGCCTGCAAATCTACTGATTGTCGGATCTGCGATGGTGATGCCAAACCAATGTAATGCATCAGGAAGTGTGCGACCTGGTGTCCCGTCCGTTACAAAGTTAAGCATGGCCAGTAAAAGGCCTGCCAGGAGTCCTGCCAATAAGCCCCTTCGAATATGTATCATTTCCCGTTCCTCCATTTCTCAGGCAAACCAGCTCGCGAATCGAGCCAAACGGTTACTATTTGCGGCTGCCTGCAAACGAGG